>Ga0210395_10000002_pt1 | contig 502771 bp, 418 predicted proteins | sample IncBWH4OmetaG_FD_150861 | JGI IMG/M metagenome (GOLD analysis project Ga0210395, IMG submission 150861) | Forest soil microbial communities from Barre Woods Harvard Forest LTER site, Petersham, Massachusetts, United States - Inc-BW-H-4-O ... | reverse complement strand
GCTGTCAGAACTCCAGTTCCGGCATCATTCCACTGATTGTCTCCGGCGGCGCCGGTCCAATTATTTGTGCAAGCGCCCGGTTTCGCCTTGGTGTTGCCCAATCCGCTGATCTTAGCGACAAATGCGCCTCCGGGCCTACTCAAAATCGCGGTCCCGCCAGTTTCCACGTCTGCCGAAGACACAGGAGACTTCGCCTGAGCAAAGTCGCGCGAGGTGGTCCATCCGCCGAGATAGGCCGAGCCTTCGGCGTCGACTGCTAATGCGCGCGAAACGTCCGCGCCCGTGCCGCCAAGATATGTCGAGAAGAGCAAATGCGAACCGTCGGGAGTCAGGACGGCAGCAAAGGCGTCCAGGCTGCAAGCGTTGTTCTTGCCGCGATTGCAAGAGGCCTGCAGCGCATCCTGCACGGGGAAGTCCGGCGAATGAGTCCATCCAGAGACGGCAATACTTCCGGAGGAATCGAGTGCAATGGCATCGGCCTGGTCGGCAACACTGCCGCCGAGATAGGTTGAGAAGAGAAGCGCCGAACCGCGGGATGAAATCTCGCTGACGAAGGCGTTTCTCCGGCCTTTGAGGACGCGCTGCCCGGCGTTGGAAGTAGGGAAATCCTTCGAACTGGTGACTCCAGCAATGTAGGCGTTCCCGCGCGCATCGACCGCAATGGCATTTCCGGCATCCTCGCCGCTACCGCCCAGATAGGTTGAATACAGAACGGTCTTTCCATCACCGGAAAGCTCGGTGACGAAGGATGTTCCGGAGCACTCACCGTGTGGGTCGGTGAGACATTTCTCTTGCAGTGCGGCTTCGGTGGGAAAGTCGAGCGAAGTAGTTTTGCCGGTGAGATATATATTGCCGGACGCGTCCAGCGCTAGTGCGCGGGCTTCGTCGGCGTCGGAGCCGCCTAGATATGTTGAAAAAAGCAGGTGCGATCCATCGGCAGCAATGGCGGCGACGAAGGCGTCGCCGTTACCAGAGGCTGTTTGCTGAACCGCGTTCTCGACCGGAAAGTCGAGCGACTGTGTGTAGCCGGCGACGACCATATTGCCGAGACGATCGACGACGATGGCGTTGGCCTCGTCGTGGTTGCTGCCGCCAAGATAGCTGGCAAAGATCACAGCCCCGGCCGGGTTCACTTTCGCCACAAATGCGGTTCCCGCACACTGCCCCGCGCCATCCGGTTTGCAAGAAGCCTGCAGCGGCTTAACCACGGGGAAGTCCTGGGAGCGCGTTACGCCGGCAACGTAGACATTCCCGCGGTTGTCGATGGCAATCGCGCGAGCCTCGTCCGCGGGGCTGTTGCTTAGGTAGGAGAAATAGACGAGCTTGGCGCCGTCCGGCGAGAATTTGGCAACAAAGGCTCTACCCTCGCCTGCACTCAATCGCATCGGGTCGAGAATTGCGGGAGTGGAAACGGATACGCCTGCGACGTAGACACTCCCGTCACTGCCAACCTTCACCGCGTTAATCCTATCCTCTGGGTGAAGAAGGTAGCTGGAGAAGCTCAATGCGGGATGGACAGTGTATTGCTGCGCCAACGAAGCTGTGCAGAACATGGCTAACAGCAGCATGCAAGCAAAGACGCGAGGAAGAAAACAAGCGCGGACATTCATAGGTGTGAACTCCTCAAGTCAACTAAGCTGAAACCTTGCCCCAGGAGGTGGTCGAGGTTGAGGGTTGTAAACGTTCGCCCTCCACCGTCACAAAGCATTACGCAAACCGAGGACGAAAAACATCATGCGGCAATCTTTTTTCAACCTGCTTCTATTTCTTTGAACTCTTGTCCCCACCCTCTCCCTCGGCCGCCAGTTCAGCCCGGAACTTGCTTGCCAGCTCCGGCTGCCGCAGAGCTTCATACGTCGTGACGAAGTCGGACCGAGTAGTATGCAGCCGGCTGGCGTTTGCGACCGGTTGTTTCAGAAGAACCTCATAGCCAGCCCGCAGGTGGGTTTCCGCTTCTGTGAACTTTCGCTGCAGGACCAGCGCATGGCCTAAGCGAACCTCGGCAATGGCAGTGCTATTGTGGCCGGGTGGCAACTTTTCGGTCAGGCGCGCGAGAGCTTCGCGATAGGACTGCTCGGCGCGGGCGTTGTTTTTTTCCGCTAGGTAAACTTCCCCAAGATTCATCAGAGCAACCCCGACCAGGTAATGGCGGTCGTCATACACCGCGCGGTTGATCTCAGCCGCGCGTGCGAAATCTTTCTCCGCATCGGCCAAATGCCCACGTCTGAGTTCCAGAACGCCCAAGGCGCTCAGCCCCATGGCCACCTGCGGATGAACCTTCCCAAAAATGTGCTCCTGCAAACGGATGGCTTGTTGCAGCACAGGGGCCGCGTCGTCGTAGCGTTCCTGGTAAGCCATCGATTGGCCCACGGCAGCCATGATCAGCGCAGTGTCGGGATGATCATCGCCATACCAGGATTGATCGATGGCCAGCGCTTGCCGATAATTTTGCTCTGCCTCGCGGTCCCGTCCCAGATCGTGTTGCACTAAGCCCATGCTATAGAGATCCTCCGCCACGCGAGGATGAGCCGCTCCGAAAAGTATGCGATCCATGTCCAGTGCTTGCTTGTACAGAGAGCTGGCAAGGTCCAAGTGGCCAAGATACAGATGTGCAGTCGCCAGCTCAGAAATGCTTTGCGAAAGTTCCGTCGACGCTTCGGTTTGGGCCAATTGCCGGCGAACTGTCTCCTCGAGAGTCTTGACGGCCCCATCGTAGTCGCCACGCTCTTCCAGCACGCGTCCCAGGGCAGACGTATCTTTTTCTATTGCCGGATCATTCGATGGCAGGTGGCGGCGGTCAAGGGCCAAGCCTTCTCGCACTAACTGTTCAGCTTCTGCGAGCCTGCCCTGATCAACGCGCAGAAGTCCGAGAGCGACAAGACTCTCAGCGACATCCCGGCTGTCTGAGCCAATGATCGCTTTGCGGCGTTCGAGGGCGGTACTCAGAAGGGGATCGGCCTGGTCAAATTTGCCGAGCCGCTGGTAGATGTTTCCAAGCGTCTGATAAAGCTCTGCCTGTACAGCCGGCTCGGCCTTCAGTGTCTCAGCGTTTTTGACGCCTCGATCTAAGAGGGTTACTGCCCGCAGACTGTCTGCCGGGCCTGCCTCTTTGTCGCCGCCATCGAACAGATTCAGCATGAAGCTCTCGATACGATCGGTGCGACGCGCCTCGGCCAGCGCAGCAGTACGAGCCCGCGCCAAGCGAACCGTAAAAAACAGCACCAGACTTGCGCTCAGCACAGTTGCGGCAGCCGTCAGGGACAGGGCGCTACGATGGCGATGGACAAATTTGCTGGCTCGATAGCTTAGAGTATCGGGGCGGGCCTCCAGCGGCTCTCCTCTTAAATAATGACCGACGTCGCGCTTCAATGCTTCCACCGAACGGTATCGTCGGTCTTGGTCCTTGTGCATGCCCGTGAGGCAAAGCACGTCAAGTTCGGCCCATGCCGCCTTATTGGAGTTCAGGCCGGTTGCCGACTTCGAAGCCACAGCGGAAGGCGATTCCGGTTCTCCGTTCAGAATCGCTCGCTCGGCTTCGGTCTGGCTGCGGTTTGAAATCTCGAACGGAAGGCGTCCGGTGAGCAACTCATAGAGAATGACTCCTAAGGAATAGACATCGGTCTGCGTGCCAACGGGCCCACCGCGAATTTGCTCTGGAGCCGCATACCCTAACGTCATGGCCCGGAGCAATGTCTGTTCCGCTGGTTCGTCCACCGCCACCAATTGTTTGGCGATCCCGAAGTCCAGGAGTTTCACGCTTCCGTCGCGCTTAACCAGAATATTGGAAGGCTTGAGGTCGCGGTGGATGATAGCGTGCGAATGCGCATATTCGACCGCTTCACACACCAAGCGAAACAGGTTGAGCCGTTCGACGAGGGTAGACCCCCTTGCACGACAAAAGTCCGCGATTGGTAAACCATCCACATACTCCATGGAGAACCACGGGGTTCCATCCGAAAGAGTGTTCGCATCGAAGATCCGCGCGATCAGCGGATGCTCAAGCTGAGCCAGCGTCCGTTGCTCTTCCGCAAAACGTCGCCGTCGGGCCGGCGACAAGAGTCCGTCGCGCATCACCTTAATCGCCACCAGGCCCCCGAAATCCTCGCGTTCGGCTAAGTAGACAACTCCCATTCCGCCTTCCCCCAAGTGCTTTTTGATCCGGTAGGGGCCGAAGTCACTGAGCAGCGCTATTCTGGGATTCAGCAGCGCATCAGCCACCTTCGGCAGGGGCTGATCGAGCAATGACCCTCCCTGCGTATCTTCGGACAACATTGCCAGCACATCGGCGATCAGCCCCTGATCCGTTCCGCATGCCTCGCGCAGAAAAGCGAGCTGTTCCGACACCGGACGCTCGGCTGTCTCGTGAAAAAGGTTCTGCATCTTTTCCCAGCGTTCAGTGTCCACGTCGGTGCTCCTAGGGAAACTGGTTCAGGCGAGTTTGTCGGTGGGGCGCTGGCGGCGAATTTCGGAGGCAAGCCACGCTCTTGCAGCCCGCCAGTCGCGATCCACGGTTACGGGAGAGACGTTGAGGATTTCGCTAATTTCGTTAACGGCCAGGCCACCGAAGAACTTCGCTTCAATCAAAGTGGCTTGGCGCGGACTCAGCTGGGCTAGTTTCTCAAGGGCGGCATCCAGCGCCAGCAGTTCCGAGTCACACGTGATCGGCATGCCCACGGAATCGTCGAAGGGAACGAACTGAATCGCTCCGTCCCCTCCTCTTTTTTGTGACTGCCGGCGCCTTGCCGCTTCCACAAGGATTTGACGCATAGCCTGCACAGCGATGCGTTTGAAATGAAGCTCGGATTGCACGGCTACAAGTGGGGAATTCGCTAGCCGCAGCCACGCCGCATTGACCAACGTCGAGGGAGTCACGGTCGCGTTCGCGTCCGACCGGCGCACCGAAGAAGCAATGCGACGCAACTCTTCATAGGCAACGCTGAACAAGTCATCCAGAGCTTCCCGATAGCGTGGATTCCTATCAGCCGGTTTGCCGCCGGAATTACTAGGCATAACTGCACACTCCATTCGCACAATCGCTTTCCGGGGTGGTGGGATTCTATCAAAGAAGTTCTTGGGCGCCACCAGAAGAAAGCACTGGAAATCCATCTAGGCGAAAGTCTTTCGGAAGTCGCAGTCTGCTTCAGAGAAACCCTGATGCGTTCGTGTTGGAGTGCACCCGTTGCGGTTGGTTTTTTCGGATCAACATCCCGGCAACAGCGCACCATCAGGCACTCTTCCCGCAGCCGTCCGTGAAAACTCTCTACCCGTGCGTTGTGCGTCGTTTTGCCAGGCTGAATGTGTAGCAACTCGATCTGTCGTTATTGAAGATTCCGAGAGCCAAGAGCGTAGCACCGCAGGGAGGCTATTTTGTACGCGTGTTCAGCTTATCGAGTGCGCGCTTCAACTCTTCTAGTTTCTGTCCGGCTTCACCGAGTTTGCCTTCCGCCGTCAGCCGCTGATAGTCGGCAAGGTCTTTGGCGGCTTCCGCGATGAGCGCGTTGCGATCCTCTGCGGGCTGGGGCGAAGCGGCGGATGTCTGAGTGCTTCGCGACGGTTCCGCGGCGACCGCCGTGGCGCTCAGCGACGACACTCCTCCGCCGAAAAGAGCCGCCATCGCCGACTCGAAGGTTGGTCCGTACGCCAGCCGATCTTGCAGCGCGAGTACGACCAGGCGCAACTCCGGCATCGGACTCCGCTCCGCCTGCAGGTAAATCGGTTCTGCATACAACAGCGCGCGTCCGGTTGGAATCACCAGCAATGCCCCGCGCCGCACATGCGAGCCTTGCTGATTCCAAAGCGTCAATTGCCCGGAAAGCTGTGCGTTCTGATCGATTCGCGCCTCGATTTGCAGCGGTCCATCGACCAGCTTTGTTTTAGGGAAGTTGTAGACTACCGACGTACCGTACTGTGCGCCATCGCTACGTCCGGCGATCCAGCCGATCAGATTATTCCGGTTGGCCGGTGTGAAGGGCAGAATCTCCACGAATTCCTCGCCGGTTTCGCCCGGCAGTTTCATCAGCACGAAGTTCGGCTGCATCGCCTGCGTTACTTGTTGGCCGGCGTCGCTCATGCCAACTTCGGCTGCGACGGTCCACAGATCCTCGCGGTTGTAGAAGGCTTCCGGATCCGTCATGTGATACAAGCCGTAGACTTCCGCCTGTAATTTAAGCAACAACTCGGGGTAGCGCACGTGTTTGCGCAGTCCTGGCGGCATCATGGCCGCATCCTTAAATAGACTCGGAAAGATGCGGCGGTAGGTCGCAATGATGGGATCATCCGGATCGAACACATAAAACGTGGTCGTGCCGTCGTAGGCGTCTACCACCACCTTCACACTGTTGCGCATGTAGTTGATGGGATTGCCGTCGAGTTGGTAATGGGTTGAGTACGGATAGCTGTCTGAAACTGTGTATGCATCCATGATCCACGACAGACGGCCGTCGTCGCCGAGCACGATGTACGCATCTGGATCGTAGGTCAGGAACGGCGCTAACGTCGAGACGCGATCGCGTATGTTGCGGCGCATCAGCAGCCGGCTATCCTTGTTTACGTCATCGCTGAATGGCAGCTTCGCGAGATCACTTTGATCGAGTGCGATAATCATACGGCGCAGGAAGCTGCCGAGTGCGATGCCACCGCTGCCTTCGTACGACGTGAGGTTGTTAGTCGCGCCTTGCGGGTAGTTGAATTCCTGCTGCCGCGTCTTGACGTAGACGTCAGTGTTGGTCAACTCGCCGAAATAAATCTCTGGACGTGTCACGGCTAGACTACGCACCGTGCTCTGGACCGGCATGTTGCTCAGAATCAACGTGGGCAGCCCTTCCGCCGTGAACCCATTGACCGGATTCATCGTGATGCCATAGCCATGTGTGTAGATCAGTTTCTCGTTAATCCAATTCCGGCTGCTCTCCGGAAGTTTATCGACGTTCAACTCGCGCGCGGCGAGCATCACCTCGCGAGTCGCGCCGTCGATTTCATAGCGATCAATGTCGATGTCGGGAAAGTCATAGTAAGTGCGGATTTCCTGAATCTGGCGCAGCGTGTCTTGCAATGCATGCCAATCCCACAACCGGATGTTTTGAAGCGTAGCCTGATTGCTCGCCGGCTCGGCCGCTTCGACGGTCGTTTCCGCGGGAAACTCACGCTGCGCGACTCGGTTTAGTCCGTAGGCCTGCCGCGTTAGATCGGTGTTATAGACGATGTAGGGCTTCTCGCGAACCAGTTCGTTCGGTTTGACGATAAAGCTGCTCACATACCAGGCGACCACTTGCACGACGATATAGCAGACCGCTGCCGGAAGAACTGCCGCGATCAGCCAGCGTCCTCGCGGCACCCGGATAGCGTTGACAGCTGCGATGATCGCCCCGAGAACCAGCGCTGTGCAGACGACGAGCATGCCGGTGATCGTGACGTGCGCGTCCGTGTAAGTCACTCCCCCAAAGATCGTGTGATCGTCAAACAATAGCTCGAACCGCCCGAGATAGACGCGCATCGCGATAATCAGCAATAGAAACGCAAACGTGATGGAGAATCCGCGCCAAGGCAACGTGACGTGGCGGCTGAGACTCCCGGCAAGGACCCGGGCTCCTCCCGTGATGATGATGAAGAAAACGGCGAGTATACAGGTAATCACAGCCAGCGTAAGCAGCCAGCCGAGGATGAGCTGCGACGCAGACAGGGTGAACAGAAAGAAATTCAGAGGCTTGCCAAAGATCGGGTCTATGACATCGCCAGTTGCACGGGATGCATACCAGAAGAGGGCGAGCGTCGGCCACTGCGCCATCATGGCGGCGCCGGTTGCAGCGGCAATGGCGAGCGAAACGCCGAGCGCAATGACGCGCAGGACAGGCTCAACCGGTAGCTTCAGCGGTCGTCCGCCGATGAGAATCGTATGACCGCTTGGCAAATCGGAGAGATGCGCCCGCTTCAGGGCTAGGAAGGAACCGTACAGAATGAGAAATGTGGCCGCTGCAAAGGCCGTGAAGACTCCCCATTGAAGGCTCAGTGTTTTCCAGAACGCATCCCCGTAATTGAGCGACCGGAACCAGAGCAGGTCCACATAACTCGACAACGCAGTCCGACCGCCGAAGAAGATGACGGCCAGAACGGCTAGAATGAGAACGAGCCGACGACGGCGGTGGCGAGGCCGCACTGCACGGGTCGGCGGCCAGTCAATGGACTCGGACATTGCTCCACTCCGTTTTCATTAACTCCATATAGTTATCCGCATAATACTCCCTCCTTGAAATAGAACAACGCTTTCGCTTCGACGAAGCAGTGCTGAGGGCCGCTGCCCTGACAGGTCGGCAATAGTTTACCGAGCAAGCCACGACAAATCCGGTTCCCGAAGCGGGGCGGAGCCAACGCTACTTCCCCACATTTTACGGGGTGGCTGACCCGCAATTTCGATTGCTCTAGTTCCTTGAGGTCCAACTGCCCTTTCTTATCCTTATCCGGCCTGTCGAACTCCGCTTCCGTAAACTTCATTCATTCTTGTTTGGAAATCTTGCCGTTCTCGTCGGTGGCTACTCGGAAGTTGGCCCGAAACGGGCCTATGGGAAGCGTTGAATTCGGTTAACAAGGTGCTGGTAAAAGTCAACTTCCTTAGCGAACCCTCCAGCTTCTGATCGCATTGCATTCGCCTGACGCCCGGCTCGAAACCGGACTGCCCATGTACCCTCCAGAGAAAAGCTAGGACAGAGGCCGTTATCTCTGCCGGGCAGTCCATTCTCCGCAGTCCGGTTTGCGGACGAGATATTGCGCAGTACGGGCATGTTTCACGTATCTCGCGGTAAGAGGCTGCGGAATTTCTCTGCAGTCAAGACTGCGTGGCGGAGAGGGAGGGATTCGAATCCTCGGTACAGGTGTTAGCCCGTACAACGGTTTAGCAATTACCCGGTTCCACACGCCTGGTGTTCGGAACCAACAACTTACGTTCGGGAAATTGCATCGCCAGTTGGGCAAAATGATCCGATTCGGAGCCATCTGTGCAACTATTGTGCAACCAGGATAACCCACTTCAACCGTTCTACCGGCGGATCGCCCTGCCAGCGTGGATTCGTTCGTAAATCACGAACTGTCGCGGCAGAGGCCGCGCTGACGGGGTACCGCTCGCGCCCCTACGTGCCGTTGCTACTCCAGTTCTCAGTGCTACGCCGCTTTTGTCACTGCTCCTTTCAGGAACGTCAGTAGGTCCCGGTCCTGGATAACTTCTTGTTTGCCGACAATCCTCGACGAATAAGCGGACAAGTGCAAACGAGGACTGCAAGAATACGAGGACTGCAAGAATAATGGTGGAAACATGCCGAGGACCGTTTCATGCGCTCATCGTACAGAGCCACCCGGCCTCGTGGCTTTCGCATAGTCCTCGGGCGAGTCGATGTCTATCGCCGCCTCGGGGCAGTCAATCAGAACAGCTTCATGGGAACAATCAAGCAAGAGGTTCTTACAACCCTCATGTGGCTTAAGGGCCTGCAACCTTGGAAACAGCTGGCGCGACAAGAAGGCCGGGACGCCAACTGTTCCCGAATATCGGGACGCGACAATAAGTTTTCGGGTTCGAGTGTGCTGCTGTGCGAGGCCGTGAAGAAACTCTGCAGTGATGAAGGGTTGGTCAGCGAGGGCAAGGATAACCCCGCATACAGGACGGTTTTCAAGTGCGCGGAGGCCCGTCCTGATCGATGTTCCTATCCCCTCCGACCAGGAATCGTTCACCACTATTTCCAAAGGCAGGCCCTGCAAGGCTGGACGCAGGTCGTGCTCTCGCGCACCAAGAACAACAATGACCGGAGCACAATTTGAACGGCAAACCACCTCGCCAGCATGGCGCAGAAGCGGTTTTCCGTTGAAGTTCATCAACTGTTTTGCGGATCCCATGCGGGTTGAGCTGCCTGCCGCTAACAGAATGATTCCAGCGTTAAGCATTGCTGCTGATTTGCACCTCCCCGCCGAAAGAATGTACTGCCTCGGAGTTTCGGCACGCTGTGTCTGCTGCAGTTTCTGAAACGAGAGATGTGTGGATTGGCCCACGCTTGCGTTTCAACATGTTTCCGCTGCGGCCCTCGAACACTGCCTGAATTTCGGCGACGATCGACAATGCAACTGCCGCCGGCGAATCGCCTCCGATGTCCAGTCCCACGGGAGCGTGCACATAATCAGGTATTGTTCTTCCCAAATCTGCGAAAAGCCGCTCGGCTCTTGCGCGAGGACCCAGCAGACCGAGGTAGCGCGGTCCGATGGTCAGGATACCGGGCAGACATTGATGATCCAGTCCATAACTATGGGTCATGAGAACGACGGCATCATCCGCGTCGATCGGAAGGCTCCGGGCCGAGTCGATATTCGCGAGCAAGACTAGTTTGTCCACATCCGGAAAGCAATCTTGACTGAGATTACCTGGACGCGCGTCCGAGACTGTCACGTAAAAACCAAGCTCTTTGGCAATCGTGACAAGAGGTCGAGTGTCATATCCTGCCCCAAGGATGACGAGGGACGGAGAAGGTGGCACATATTCGATGAACAGATCCGCGCGTTCGAGATTTATAAACTGGCTCCGTCGTTTCTGAAGCGCCTCCAATGCGTAACCTGCAAGTTTGTGGGCTAGCTGACAACTGGCAAGTTCTCCGCGGATCGCTCCGTTTCCGGCCAGAAGCCGCTGCCCCAACCGTAATTCAGAGTGCGACGAAGACCGAACGACCGTAACAATCACAACCGGTTTTCGCGACGCCTGAGCTTCCTCGAGAAACTGCAGAAGTTGAGCCCCTCCGGGCGCGTTGACTCGTTCGATCAGGACCTCGACAACGCCGTTGCATCCAAGGCCGAAGCCCCAGACAGCATCATCCTCTGAAGTCGTGTCAAACACCTTCAGAGAGATTGGGCTCGATTCCGTCCACCACCAGGCTTTTCTGGCGATTTCTCCCTCCAGGCACCCACCGCTGACGGAGCCAATCCGCCGGCTTCCGGGCAAGAGAAGCAGGCGAGCTCCCGGACGACGATAGGCTGAACCGGCCACGTGAACCACGGTGGCGAGGACCGCATCGCGTTCCTCATTTTTGAGATTCCGCCAGGCTTTCAGAATTGCCTGAAGCTCAGTCATCCAGTTGCACTCTCCGTGTAACGTGGCGCCTTCCAGTTCCGGTTCGACTTCACGATACACACCAGAGGCAGGCACTTTCGTCCGATTCGTCGCCAACTGCTCGTTTTTCGTCGTAGGGTGGACTGAAATTCAGAGGGTACGGTCAGCGGCCAATTTGCTGGAAGAAGGTTCCACGGAAACTCCGGCTCAATGTGAGTTCCACGCCGTTGCTCAATTTCACCAGGTAGTCCCCGTGGAACAGAGGGTGCAAGCCACGGACGGCGGCTTTGCGAACCAGAATCGACCGATGGATGCGAACGAACTGTTTCGGATCGAGGGTATCTTCGAGGCTTTGGATGGTCTGTCGCAGGATATGTTGATGGTCGATCGTATGAACCACGACGTACTTGTTGGCCGCTTCAATCCAGAGGATCTGGTCGACTGGGACAAATACGATACCGTCCTCTTCCTTGATCGACAAGCGGGAAAGATACTGGGTGTCTCGCCCGCTCTCGAGAGCAACCTGTCGAGCATGGAAATGCCGGGCGGCTCGCTCCAATGCAATCGAGAGCCGTTCCTTATCGAAAGGCTTGCAAAGATAATCGACCGCCTCAATCTCAAAAGCTCTGACGGCATATTCACTGTAGCCAGTCACAAAAATGAACATCGGCGAGGTTTCGGCCGCAACTCCCTCAACCATCCCGAATCCATCGAGTCCGGGCATCTGAATATCCAGGAAGACGAGATCCGGAGACAGTTCCCGGAGTAAGTCGAGACCCTCAGTGCCGGTCGCGGCTTCGCCTACGACCGTCACTTCCGTCTCGTTGCCGAGCAGCTCCTGCAAATAGCGACGTGCATGCGGTTCGTCATCCACGATCAATGCCCGCATGGGCACGATTTGTGTTGCCGGCATACACCTCCTCCGGGCGACTGGCCACACTGGTCTTTGCTTCCATTTTTTCGTAGGGGATCCATAGATCGATCTGGGCCCCACCCTGCGGACGGTCGTTGTATTGGAAGGTGAACCGATCCTGGTAATGAAGGCGCAGGCGTGCCATGGTATTTGAGAGTCCTACTCCGAACACCGGTGGGGGCGATGATTGAGACCGTAACAGGCCGTCGTTGGACAGCCAGATATGTAATTGATCGCCGTCTCGCTGCGCGCAGAAACGGACCCGGCATGCCTCTGGCATTCGGGAAACGCCATGCCGGATTGCATTCTCGAAAAGTGGCTGCAACAGCAGTTGTGGTACCTGGGCTGCGCTGGCCTCGGAGTCAATATCGTAATCAAGGATCAGGCGATCGCCCAGACGGAGCTTCTCGATACCAAGATAAAGGTCGGCAAACTCCAACTCCTCGGCCAGACTCCGAAAAGGTTCGCTCGTATCATTCAGCGTGAACCGGAGAAGGTCGCCGAGGGAAATCACCATACGCCGCGCTGTGGCGGGCTGTTCCGCGATCAGACCGGTGATCGTGTGCAACGTGTTAAACAGAAAATGCGGGTGCAGTTGCATGCGGAGGGCATCGAGGCGTGATACCGCGAGCTGGCGTTCGAGATCACCTGCCCGTGTCCGCTCCGCTTGGAAATCCAGCCACACTCGCCAACTCTCGAGCGCCAACACAATTACGATCCCGATCAGGATGTCCGCCGGCAAGAATCTTTGGAGTTCCGAGTGCAGAACTGATCCGAAGGTGGGATATTGCGAACGGTATGGGAAGCAGGTTGCATACACGATAGCCCATTGAGCAAGCATCACGGCTGAACCGGATGTCGCAGCAATCACGAGCAATACCGCTCCATTGCGGGTTCTCTTTCCGCGGCCCAACGGGAACGTGCGTGTGCACCAGGAGAGGAGAGGCAAAGCAAGCGCCCAAAGGGCAAAATGGATTGCGGTAGACGAAAAGGCGAAAAACGGGGGGTTATGAGTGCCTACGTCACTCACCAGCAAGATGGTCGTAAAAAATAGCGTCGCCGCGGCCCATCCCAGAACCACGAACTTTATCCGCGAAAGAATGTGCATACAATCCAGCGCTTGTTCTCTGCTGCTCGTCACCTCAAGATAAATTGTACGTCCAAACGCAGACAGCCTCTACGCCGATGACTTGAGCGGCAACGAGCGCACGCGCTTCCCTGTGGCAGCGAAGATCGCATTCGATACGGCCGGGCCAATGGGAGGCACGACCGGTTCTCCGATCCCGGTTGGTGCCTCCACCGAGGGCACAATGTGCACCTCCACCTTCGGCATTTCGTCGATACGCAGGAGCGGATAGTCGTTAAAGTTCGACTGCTCCACCGCACCATTCTTGACTGTAATCGCGCCGTAAAAGAGAGCGCTCAGCCCAAACCCTATGCCGCCCTCCACTTGCGACCGGATCACATCAGGGTTAATGGGCACACCGCAGGCGACCGCGCAAACCACACGATCTACCCTGGCCTCCCCATCCGGGGTCACGCTTACCTCAGCTACATGCGCCAGGGAACTGCGAAATGAGTAGTGAACGGCCAAGCCACGTCCCTTGCCGGCCGGCAGCGGGGTTCCCCACCCGGCTTTTTCGGCGGCGAGTTCAAGCACCTGCAGGTCGCGCGGAAATTTGGCGAACAGATGAGGACGCATCGGATCAGGGGCGACCAGATTCATCCGTGGATTGCCTCGCGGATCCCTGGCGAGAAGTGCGCGCCGAAGCTGGTATGGATCGCGTCCCGCGGCGTGAGCGACGTCGTCCAGAAACGCTTCCACGGCAAACGCTGTATGACTATTGCCGACCGAACGCCACTTTTCGATCGGTACACCATTCACAGGCGAATGAAGATCGACGAGAATATTGGGAATGTCGTAAGGAATCGTGCTCGCGCCGGCTACCGAGGTAATGTCTACGCCGTTGATGATCCAGTCCGGATCGTTGCCCAGAACGGATTGACCGACAATCCGATGTTGCCACGCAATCAGGTTGCCCGACTCATCGAGACCGGCCGTCAGTTTGTGCAGATACATCGGCCGGTAAGAATCTCCTCGAATATCCTCCTCTCGTGTCCAGAATAGTTTCACCGGAAACCGGCCGTTAGTCGCCTTGGCAATTTCGACAGCTTCCAGTGCGCCGCTCTCCCGGTGACCGAAGCTCCCACCAGCGTACAGCGTATGAATCCTGATTTGATTCGTCTTAAGGCCTGTAATTCGAGCAGCGTCTTCTTGTACGCCTCCAACTCCCCAATCTCCGGTCCAGATGTCGCACTGTCCGCTTGCGAGGCGAACCGCTGCACTGAGCGGCTCCATGGTGGCGTGAGCCAGATAGGGAAACTCGAACGTTGCGGTCAGCGTTCGCGCCGCGCGAGCCAGCGCCTGGGCACAATCACCATCCCGGCGAGCGACGGAGCCAGGTTTATCGAGAAGCCCCCGATACTCTGCCAGCAGATCCTGGCTTCCCCGAGTTTCAGCTTTGGATTCATCCCAATCGACGCGGAGCGCTTTACGCCCGCGTTGTGCAGCAAAAAATGACTTGCCCAGCACAGCCACACCGGATGAGATTCGCACTACGTCAAGCACGCCGGGAACTGCCCTCGCTGCGCTTGCATCGAAACTCTTCACGGTCGCACCGAAGCGCGGTGGCCGCACAACTAGGGCGGTCGCTATATCCGGAAGAGAAAAGTCGATGGCGAAGATTGCAGAGCCATTGGTCTTTGCTTTCGAGTCAAGGCGAGGCAAGTGTGGCGAGCCGATCAGCTTGAAATCCTTTGGATTTTTGAGAGTGACCTTGTCAGGTACAGCAATAGCGGCGGCCGCCTGCGCCAGTTGACCAAGAGTCGCATGCCTCGATGACGCCTTATGCTTCACCACGCCCTCTGCAACGATAATCTCGCTTTCAGCAACTCTCCAGCGACGGGCGGCGGCCGCGACGAGCAGTGCGCGAGCCGTCGCGCCCGCCCTCCGATATTGTTCATACGAATTCGAAATGGAGTTGCTGCCCCCGGTCACCTGCGAACCGAATTGCAAATTCTTATAGAGATCGGGTATTGCGGGAGCGGGCTCGATGCGAATCTGGGACCAGGCCGCATCCAGTTCTTCTGCAACAAGCGTTGCCAGACCTGTGTAGATTCCTTGCCCTCCTTCCGCATGCTTGGAAATCACCGTAACCGTATTATCAGGAGCAATCCGTATAAAGGCATTGGGCGCGAACACGTCCTGGTTGTTCTCTTTTGCGAACGCCCTGAACAGAGGACCACGGTTCGGCACATAGAAACCAAGCACCAGACCGGTACTGGCACGCGCTGTCGCGGCCAGAAATTGGCGACGGTTGGGCACGCCACCCGTCTTGCCGATTGTCTTGAGGGACACTCCCATCGATCAACCTTTTCTTTCACGGGCGGCTTCGTGGATCGCCGCCCGAATCCGAAAGTAGGTGGCACAGCGGCATATGTTGCCGCTCATGGTCTCGTCGATGTCGTCGTCGGTCGGAGCAGGCTTGTCTTCAAGCAGCGCAATCGCCGACATAATCTGACCCGATTGGCAATAGCCGCATTGAACCACGTCAAGTTTCTGCCAGGCGCCTTGTATCGCCCGCGCCGCAGGTCCTTCCACACCCTCAATCGTGGTGATGGATTTCCCCTGGACGGAGTTCACCGGAGTTACGCATGATCGAATTGGTTTTCCGTCCAGGTGGACAGTGCATGCCCCGCACAGGCCCATGCCACAGCCGTATTTGGTTCCGGTAAGGCCTGCAGTTTCGCGAATCGCCCAGAGCAGCGGTGTGTCAGGATCCACGTCCAATATCACGCGTTTACCGTTCAGCAACAGGGGCACAGACATCGCTTTACCTAATCGTCTACAGTACCGGCGTCCGACAAACATCGAATTCAAAATGTCGCGAGATGCGGTTTGAACGGTGTGAAGTGGCTAGCCGGGGCGTTCACCTTGTTGACAAGGCCAACCGCGATCAACTTAAGGTTTCCTCTCCAACCAGGCGTCCACGCTGTAGGTTCCGGGCCCAGCAACAAGGATGCCAATGAGGAAAATGAGGTAGAGAACGATCAATTCCCCATGATCTCCGACCATTCGCCCCCAGAAAATAAAGTGATGGCATAGCGCCCAGGCGACAAAAATATTGCAGAACATGTAGATACACGCCCACCTCGTTGCAAAGCCGAACAAAACAAGGAACGAGCAGAGGCTATCGCTGATTGTGGCAATGATCAGGGAAGGGACGTGCCCAATGTGCAAAGGGTCAAAAAAGTACTGCGCCATCTCCGAAAACGTAAAAACCTTCTCGTATCCGTGCTTCATAAAGAGGCAGAGGCAGGTTAGAACTCGCAGAATGAGGAGCCCTCGGTTTGTATCGGTCCCGAGGAAGCTGAACGTTATGAAACGGCGCAACGTGCTGTGCTCTTTACGAGCCATTTTTTAGTATGAGTCCAAGAGAGACGTCTGCGCTACCGCACTTAGTCTCTGACCACGATATCTCTGCGCAGGGATACGAATCCCTCTTTTTGTCGCGAGGCGCTGATTCTTCGGCGTGAAAGGGAACGCGCAAGTGACGAGAATGATGGCCCGCTGTCGATTCGTCTGAAACCGGCTTTCCTGTCAACCTGGCGGGCCCCAAAGTGGTTGGTCCTAAACCGACACGTAGCCGTAACGGAGGTTTGTACGCCGCGCGCCTGTCTGCATGTAGTCTTGCTTTAGAGCGGCGAAGCGATCCATCTTCGACCAACTCGCCGGCGCTTTGTAGTTATAGAATCGCGCAGAATTCCCGCTCAGAATCGCTGTCTTGACTGGGCCATCCGCGGCGCCAAGAGGCTTGAATCCGAAGCTTTTCTGCATATCTTCGGGAATTTCAAGGCGCCTCAGCCCTTCGATTTGCCACTGTGGCGAACCGGTCCATAGCGCGTCCGTGCCCCAGACAACATGATCTGCGCCGAGACCATTGACCAGACACCCCACCAGATAGGCCGCCAACTTTGGCTGCGACACCGTGCTCGCGGCAAAGAGTTGACCGAGATCGCCATAGACATTGCTCACACCGTACTTTGCCGGAATCTCGGCCAGGTCTGTCACCCAGTCGTTTCTGCCCTTTTTCTCCACCATGGTCCAGGCCTCGGCTGCGTTGGCGCCTTCGCCACCCACATTGCGGTACCCGGAGTGATAGATGATGAAGTTGAGTTGCGGCCAATCTTTGGCGGCCTTTCCCACGTCGCTGACGTCGGCATAGGGCCGAAGCTTGGGAAAAACGTTGTCTAAAGATGGAGGAAACAGGCCCTTATGAACGCAAACGTTCTTGATCCCCGCCTTCTGCATTTTCTCGTAGCCGAGATAGGCCACCTTCTCGTCGTCCATGCGCCACGGATATCTGGATGTTTCCTTGTGTGTGTTGTCTCCGACCGTATAGCCCTTGACCGAATCGGGCTTGAGCGCGAGGGCGCGGTCGAGGTTGTCGAGCCAACCGGGTTGTCCGGGCGTGAATATTGCGTGGCAGAGCAGGCGTTTTGACCCGGCTGCCCGGTTTACTTTTTCGCGAGCAGTCGCCATCATCTCGTTCGTCAGGAACCAATCGCGAGGGATATCGGACGGAGCGCTGGAGATCAGTGCCACCTTCGTGTCGCTATCAAGAAATATTTCCTTGTAGTAGTTGTTGTATTTCAAGTCTTCGATCGTTTGCTTCTTGCCTTTCAGCTGCGGGTTCCATCCGGAGTCACTGACCGCCTGACGCATCGAGACGAATCCCATAAGGCGTGTGTCATCACGCAGAAAATGCGTGTGACCATCGAACACAAACTGTTGTTCGAGAGCGGCGGCGCGCTCCGCGGCCATTTCTGGAGTGGCCGCCTCCGCTGCTGTCACGTCGAAGATGTCGCCGTAGACTTTGTTCATGGCAAGAAATGCGACCGCCATACCGGCCGCCGTCGTGAAGAACGACCTTCTGCTCATCCCTTGCTTCCGGGCCAATTCCGTTCCCATTTCCTTCAGGCGCGACTCTACCTCGCGCTGCTGCTTGTTCTGGCGCTGGGGAAAGAACTCATCGCTCGAAACAATCTGGGTAGGAATGGGTCCGGCAAAAGAAGATGTCTCCGCCGGTTTCAGGGCTTGCAATTCCTCAGGACTCAAAAAGTTGCTCATCTTAAGGGTCCCCTTCGAAGCCGCCTGTTGAAGGCCAGTTGGTGGTTAATGTTAATCATAATGCTCCGGAAAAATCCGGCTATTGGCCCAATACAAATAACGTGAATGTTCCTGGAGTCATGGGAGGAAGCGGGTGCGCGTCTTCTGCGGTGGGGGCCGGCTGTGGGCCGAGTTTCGCCGTTACCGAGAACAGGCGATGCGTTCGTGGATCGAGTTCCATAGTCCGGGCCCCGCGCTGCGTCATAATGTTGTCGACGACTGTGTACTTGTCCGGAGAATCCTCGTGGATGACGGTCAGTGTGCCATCTCCGTTCGAACCAAATATCAATTGTGTCTTTGGATCGAACCGGCTTGCATCGACGCCATCGCCAATCGGCAGATGTGCCACGACCTTTCCGGTATCAGCGTCCATCACGATCATTAACTTATTGCGGCAGCCGACGAAGAGCCGCCTGTGCGGCCGGTCCATTGCCATCGCGGACGGGCTCGATCCGGGGGCGAGCGGCCAGCGCTTCAGGACCTTGAGCGTTCTTGAGTCAATCTGCACAACTTCGCTTTTATCTTCGAGATTATTGTAGACGTGCCCTTGCCCGTCAGCCGCAGCGAATTCGGGGTCGCCGCCAAGCTCTATGCTGCCCGCGACACTGCCCGTGCCAGCATCGATGGCTGTTGCTGTACCAGAGTCGCCATTAAACGCGAAGACTCGCTTCGAGGCGGGGTCGTAGATGATGCCATCAGGGCCTTGTCCAGTTTTGACCGCTCCAATTTTCTTAAGCGTTTTGAGGTCAAAGATCGTAACCTGGTTGGCCTCGCCTTCACTTATGAAGCCCCGGCCGAACTCGCGCACGATGGCGATGCCGTGCACTCCTCCGATATCGGGAATGTCGCCAACAACCTTGTAGCTGTCGGCGTCGACGACCATGACATGCGTCCAGCGGGATATGTAGAGCCGTCTCGCATCGGAATCCATTGCCAGATAGTCCCAGAATCCTTCACCGCCCAGCGTAAGCCGCGTCAGGATGTGGTAGCCCGACGCACCAGCACCCATCACAGCGGTGGGCGTTGCCCACAAGAGAACCAGCACCATGCAACCGACAAGAGCGGTCAGGCCGCTTGATCGTACGCCGTTCTTTCTTGTCATCGTCACGAACGTCTCCTATGAACCCGACTAAAGGTGAAAAGACCGCGAGATGTTCTCAGTCTTCTTGCCCGGAACACAGCGCACGATAATTGCCGGAAACAGCCAGATTCAACCAGTTTGTCGTGAACGACCGATTAGTCGGTGTGGGACGCGGTGGACCCAAGCGCTCTCTCAGCTCGTTTTTGTTTCAAAGTCTGCTGGCCGGAGCGTATAGTAAAGAGACCTAGCGGCAGTCCGGGGACGCAAAGAAAGACTCAACCGTCTGCTTGAGGGTATTTCTCCGGAGGTGCCCGCTTTCAACAGCGGCGCTAAACCAACTGGAATAAGGCTGCGGTCTTTCGCCTTGCGCCCGCTTGTAGCCTAGATACAGCGCGGCCGCGAGGATGTGCATTCCGTCATCCTGGCCCTGCCAGTATTTGCAAGGGTTGTGAGCGACGCCGAACCTTTCACTCACAATTGCTTCCAGAGCTTGCACCGAGTCCTCCTCGATATAGCCCGGCGCGGTGTTATACCCGAACGAAGGATCATGATGCTCTACCTTGTCCATTACCAGTGGGTCTTTGCTCAGCAGATCGATCGCCCTATGCACGTTGACATCGTCCGCGTGGTAAGGCGGGTGCATGGACTCATGAATGGCATTATGGAGCACGATACCGAAGGGATAGGACACGTGAGTCAGAAACTGCAGTCCGGTGATGCGAATTCCGTGAGGCTCGGAATAGGCAAGCAGGTATACCTTGATCGTGTGTGATGGCAGCGGAAAGCCCAGATAGCTCTCGATTACGGGGATGATATCGTATTTCGGCAAGTCCAGGGATAATTCTCCGATGCGTTTCTCAATCCTCGGTCTTGCATTCGCAGCCCAGTACTCAGGAAAGCGGGTACGCTCCAGAGCCCGGAGCGCCATTTCCAATGCTGGTCGTGCACCCTCATAGTTTCTCCAAGAATCTTCATTCCAGTAAGAAGTTTTCCTGAGAGCCGCCTCCATCCGAGAACTGTCGTGGGCTGTGCGAATCATTTCAGGCAGTGTCTCGTCATTGACAGCGGAATAATAGAGTGCCAGTTTTGCAGAAATGATTTCGTGCCCTTCGTCTTTGATCGTGTGCTTCAGTTGAATAAAGGCGGCCTGCTCTTCGGGCGTGAACAGGGGATGAAAGTGATCGTATTCGGCCTGATAGTACCGCAGATAATAGGGGTCGCCGCTGAGTGCGTTCAGAAGACAGAGGATGTCGTATTTCAAAGAAGGCGCAAGTTGCCAATCTGTGGTGGAACGTTTCTGTTGTGCATCCGCTTTCAGAAGTGAGACGGAAACTGCGAGAAGAAGCAAGGATGTACAGCAAACTCGGTGCATTTCATGTTTCTAATGCCCGCGCTGCATTCCTGTCTTGAATCCATTTGCAAGGCAGCGCCATGCCTGCGGCTGTACGCCGGTCAGATGCTTGACGCTTCGACTCATGTGGGCCTGATCGGAAAAACCGAGTTCCGCAGCGATGCTTGCCATGGAGGTCTGCGTTTCCCGGATCAATCGTAAAGCCCTGCGTGCACGAATGCGCGCTCGGAAAGCCTCTGGCGAAATGCCGAAAACTTGAGCAAACCCGCGCGATACCGTCCAGGGCGCGAGTTTCTTCTCTTCGCCCCACTCGGACAGTTTCAACGACGGACGTCGCATCAAGGCTTCCGCCAGTTCGTCGGGCCAGTCTGCGAAGGAAAGCGTACATCTTTCCACACGGGAAAGCAGCAGGTCTCCGGCAAGTCTGCTACTCTTCTCCGCAATCCGCACCACGGTGTCAGGATCAGAGACACGTGCGACCCCGGGAAGATAGCAGTTCAGAGAATCCAGGGGGAGATTCAGCACAATCGCTCCCTGTGGAAGGAAACGATTCAGGTGCCCTTCGAAGGTATCGTGGAGGACGACATTTCCGGCTCTTACCGTAAAGCGTCCGTTGTCTCCCGCTTCCTCGTAACCACCTGATAGGACCACTGCTGCATATGGTTTTGCGTGGAGGTGACGGGCAAGAGAAGACCTACGAATTACTTGCCGCATCCGCATCGCTTCCATACTGTCAGGATACGCCGTTCGTCACGATGCGGGTTCGCGAAGTTCCGACGATTGCAGTCAACTATTTTTACAGATCCTGGCATGAAGACTGAGGATTCCCGGAGTCGGGGACATTCTACGTAAGTATGAGCTCGTCTTGCTGCCCGAAGCCCACTGCTACCTGCGAATGGCGGGGAGGCGAGTCGGCGTGACACGGGCGGTCGACCAGGTTCCCTGTGCAGCAATCTCCCGTTTCCTCCACGAGGAAGACATTGGACCGACCCAGATCACTGATTAGAAGATTGCTTTACACAAACAGTTTTTATTGAAGTGGATTGCTGACAATGGTGGACTTGGCGGGAGGTCACTCGCAGACCTTTGGAGAATACGTGAGGAATGTATCGCTAAGCTGAGTGGACGGGATTGGCACGTCGGCCCGGTTACTCCCGCATGACGCGCAAACCGGAAATTACAGGTCGACCGTCGGATTGCTACCGAGAAACGCCCTTCTCGTCAGTTGGCAGTTGCTGACGAGAAGCCGACTTCCCGTTACCAATCGTCGATGAGTGCTTCGGCGATAATGCGCGAACCAAGGGACTTCTCGATTACACCTAATGGCAGGCAGCACCCGGTACACAGGATTGTGACCTGAAACTGCCAAGGGATGGGTGATTCGAACTGTTGGTCCCTTTTACCGGTTCTGTTGTTTTCCCAATGGGACTGTGAGATGCTCCTGTTGGTAACCAAAATTTAAGGGGTGACGGCACCAGATTTTATGAAAGCGAAAAAGGACGTACAACCGGGAACGCTGGCGCTGATGGTGCTGAAGACCCTAGATGTCATGGGGGAACTCCACGGATATGGCATTGCCCGGCGGATCGAGCAGATTAGTGGAGACATCCTTTTTGTCAATCAGGGAACACTTTATCCAGTCCTCCTGAGACTAGAGCAAGAAGGGGCGATTGCATCAGAATGGGGCCCCTCTGAAAACAACCGTCGTGCCCGGTTCTACAAGCTGACACGCGCGGGTCGCAAGCTCCTCGAAACCGAGAAGCACGACTGGGAGCAGAAGGCGGCAATCATTGCCCGCTTCTTCGAGGTGAAAGCGGAGGATCTTGCATGAAGACTCTCAATCGATTCCTGATCCGTCTGCGCAATCTTGTCACTGGCCAGCGCGGCGATCAGAGGCTGCGTGAAGAGTTGGAAGACCACGTGGCGCGGGAGGCGGAAGCCAATATACAGGCCGGAATGAGCGAGGAAGAGGCGCGGCGGCAGGCGCGGATGAAGCTTGGCGCCGCGGAGGCGATCCGAGAGCAGTATCACGCAGAGGAAGGATTGCCCTTGCTGGAATGTCTGGCGCAGGACACGCGATTCTCGCTGCGACAGATGAGGCGTTCGCTGGGATTCACGCTCGTCGTGGTGTTGACGATGGCACTAGGGATTGCGGCGACGACAACGATGTTCACGGTGGTGTATTCGACGCTGCTCAGGAGCTTGCCTTATCCACAGTCGGAGAGAATTGTCGCGATTCACGACACACGGATTACCGGGCGGTCTGCTGGTGGGCTGATGACGGGTCCGCGATTTTATGACATTGCAGCGCGAAACCGAAGCTTCTCCAGTCTGGCAATCTTGTACTTCGACGAGAGCACCCTGATAGCGGGAAAGAAGTTGCCTGTTTATGTGAAGGGAGCGGGAGCGAATGCAGGATTCTGGGATGTCTTCGCCACGGCGCCGATGCTAGGGCGCGTATTCGATGCGAGAGACGACGCGCCCCATGCCCCGCAAACCGTGGTGTTGAGCTATCCCGGATGGCAACGGCTCTTCGGAGGCGATCCGAACGTCATCGGAGAACAGGTGAAGCTGGGGCAGCAGACGGCGACGATTGTGGGCGTGATGCCGCGAGGTTTTTCAGCGTCGGGAGACGTGGAGCTGTGGCACGCGGCGCAGTCTACTCCGAATAGTTGGGGCAATGATCGGGGCGACGACCAGCGGGACGCCAATGTATTTGGGAGGTTGCGGTTGGGCGTAACCCTGGCGCAAGCTCAGGGCGATCTGGATCGGATCGGGGAGCAGCTCAGGAGAGAGTATCCGTCTAGCGACGGCGCGTGGAGGTTCACGAGCGAGACGCTGCGCGAGCACTGGTACGGTAACGTGCAACCGGCACTGGTTGCCTTGCTGATCGCGTCTGCGCTGCTGCTGATGATCGCTTGCATCAATGTGGCCAACCTGCTCTTGTCTCGGGCGACGACTCGGCAGCGAGAGGTCGCTCTAAGGCGGGCGCTGGGTGCCTCGGGACGGCGCGTGGCTTTTCAGTTTTGTGTGGAGAGTGTGCTCCTTGCGTTGGCAGGCGGCGGTACGGGAATCCTCCTGGCATTTGTGCTGACTCGCATCGCCGCTACCAGCCTGCCCGGGATTCTGGGGCAGTCAGGCACGATTCACATGGACGGTATTGTGACTGGGGTCGCTCTGCTGATTTCGGTGGCAACTGGAATCGTATTCGGAGTGGTTCCGGTGCTGGAGACACGGAAGGTGCAGTTGCATTCCGCGCTCAAGCAGGGTGACACACGCCTCGGAGGAGCAGCGGGCAACTGGTTGCGCAGCGTCCTGGTGGGGGTGCAGGTAGGTCTGTCTCTTGTGCTGCTGGTTGGTGCGTCGCTTCTGGCGGAGTCGCTGTGGAACTTGATGAAGCAGCCACTGGGATTTGAGCCGGAACACCTGCTGACGGTTCGGGTGCTGTTGCCGTGGGACACGACGCCCGAAGCGGTAGCCAATTTCTACAACGACGTGCAACAACGAATTGAAAATCTCCCTGGAGTAGAGGCTGCGGGGCAGATCAGTGCGCCGCCAGTGACCGATTTTCATGTGCGCGGCAGCTTCAACGCGGACTGGCTGCCGCAGGTTGCCAATCAGCCGGCAGTCAGCGCGGAAATCCGGAATATCGCCGGGAATCTGCTGGTGGCGATCGGGACGCCATTGCTGGCAGGGAGAGATTTTTCCGCAGCGGACCAGATCTCGACCGTGCCGCCGTTCCTGGTGAACGAGGCCCTGGTGCGGGAGTATCTGCCGAAGGGAGATCCAATCGGACATCATCTGCTCCTGGATGGACAGGCGCACGAGATTGTGGGAGTGGTTGCCGATGTGCGAGGGGTATCAGGAACGATCGCGGCAGAGCCTGGACCGGTTGTCTACTGGCCTGCGAACGCCCATGGCGGTTGGCATCGCTACTTTCTGGTGCGGACGAAGGTGCCGCCGGAACAATTGGCAAAGTCGATCCGCGAGCAGGTATACCAGTCAGACCCGCAGCAGTCAGTAGGCGAGATTGGGACGATGGATCAGCTTCTAGGCGACGCTGTGGCGCAACCACGGCTGAACGCAGCGATAGTTTTGTCATTTGCCGGGGTCGCATTGCTGCTGGCCTGCATTGGAATTTATGGAGTCGTCTCTTATCTCGCTGCGCAGCGCACGCAGGAGATTGGTGTCCGGATGGCACTGGGAGCGACACGTGCTGACATCACACGTTTTTTCGTGCGGCGGGCGATGGTCCCGGCAGCGATAGGACTGGCGACCGGTACTATGGTCTCGCTGGTGGTGAACAGGCTGTTACGCAGTCAGTTGTACGGGGTGCAACCAGATGATCTGCGGCTTTACCTTGCATCCCTGCTGGTCCTGCTGGCGCCCCTGCTGGTGGCTACCCTCAGGCCGGCGATACGCGCAGGGAAGACAGAGCCGATGGAGGCGTTGAGAGCGGAGTGAATACAGGACATCGCAAGAAGGATCGAAAACGGAGGTTCGCTCGCATCCATAACCTGACGACGAGACAGCGCCACGATGTACGGTTCCGCGACGAGATGCTGGAACTAGCAATCCAACTAACCCATCTCACTCAGCACTATCGAGCTTACATCTGTACGATTAGCCCCGTGAAGTCGGCCAGCCCAGGAATATGGTTAAAGGCTAGGCTCTCAACTGTCGAGAACAGGCCAACGCACTCATTGAAGACCTCGCTGACTATAAGTCCCTTGAAACGCCCTTCTCGGTAGCAACCGTGTCGGTCACCGTGCCCCCCTATGACGCGAACAGGGGTCGCAAAATCGGTTGTTCACGGATTCCCTGGCAGGCTTCGCGCAACAAAGCCTCCTTCTCGCGGATTTCCGTGACGTCGAACTCCTCTTCGAGTCGCGCCAAAACGCTCTCGGTTCGATCGTCATCGAGGAGCAAGCCTAGAATCGCACTCAGATCGCGGTCATCTGGGGGTTCCGAGGAGAGTCTTCCCCCCTTGCCCGGAGTCGATGACATATCGAGGAGGTTACGCGACACGAACTTCTGCGGATCTTCTCCGGGATAATGTTCAGCCACGAGGCGATGGACCGCGCTTCGAGTGGGCGCGAGGTTTACACGCAGACCGTCGGCCCAGGCGTGCGCGGGGCGGCAGCGGCACCCCGGGGCAAGGGCAGGTATAGGCCCGGCTGGCGGGCGATCTCCATGGCGATCCTATTCAGATCCTCGGGCGTGTAGTTCTTCATAGCACTTTTGGGGCAATGCCCCCCGTCAACTATTTTCCGACACCACCGGGATGGGAGGCAATGGGCGACGGACACCTTGCGGGTCGCAAGACATGGCGTTCTTAGTCCCTCACGGAAGTGTTTTCCCCAAAATGGAAAATTCGTGGGATTGGCATGTGTTCAATGCTCATCCTGTCTCCACTGGCCTTTTTCGGCAAACCAGATCCAGTCGGCTGCTGAGTGTCGGGCTGCAAACTACATCCTGATGTAGTCCAAGCGCTTCGGGACACCTACGGGACACTAGAAACCCTCCGAGAAGCATGAAGATGAGGCGATTCAGTGCGCAAACCAGGGGGCTAAGTGCTTGAGATTGAGAAATCTGGCGGAGAGGGAGGGATTCGAATCCGCCTAGAAACGTAAATTCAACAACATGCAAGGCCACGGATGGGCATAAGAGTACGTGAAAGGCTCTATTAGACAGGCAAACGGATCGCGAAACGGATTGCGGCCCGCGAATCGGCAGGAGGCGCACACGTTCGCTCTGGTTCTAAATTGTGCCCGAAAAAATGGTTCGGCGATAAAATAACAAGGACCGACTAATGCGATGAACCCGTCCATCTCCCATCAAGCGCCAAGCGCACGGCGCGAATCGGGTTTTACGCTTCTGGAATTGATCGTCGCGGCGACGATTTTGGCTATTCTCACGATGATGGCGTTGCCGCTGGCGCGGTTGGCCATCCAGCGCGAGAAGGAAAAGGAGCTGCGGCGGGCATTGTGGGAAATGCGCGACGCAATCGACCGCTATAAAGATCAGGCTGATCGTGGGGCGTTTCAGACCAAGGTGGACACCGGTGGCTATCCACCCGATCTTGAGACGCTCGTCAAGGGCATTGAAGCGCAAGGCGGCAAGAAGATTCGCTTCCTGCGTTCTGTCCCCATCGACCCTATGACGAAGAGCAAGGAGTGGGGCTTACGGTCGATGCAGGACGATCCTGATTCCAACTCCTGGGGTGGGCAGAGCGTGTTTGATGTCTACACCAAGTCGGAGGGTACAGGTCTCGATGGGACTAAGTACAAGGACTGGTAGAGTTCCCTAGAAAATTAATCAGCCGCCTCGTGGACTTAGCTGGCCGGAGGATGAGCTTGTCCCGCTAAGACGGAGCGACGCTGAATGCGCTTGAGCGTCGACGAGAGGAATCGGAGATCAAATAATGTCTCGAATTTCCCGTGACACTAGTGAAGTGCCATGCGCCATGGGGACCAATCGGCGAGATCGGGCTGTCCAATTTGAGAAAAAATATTGACCCATCGGTTTCCTTGCTACTGAGGGCATTGGTAATGCTCTGCGGGCTAGATGGCCATCCACCAATATATCTCCCCACTCTAGCGAACGGGTTCATCCTTGGCTACGCATTTGGTGTTGCCGCCACCGTCTACTACCCAGACGTAGTCCGCGGGGCCATACAAACTCCACTGGGTCCATTGATCGGTGGCTTGTGCCGATGTCGAAAATGTTCTGAATCTGGTCCCTGAACTGAATCCGAGAAAAAGGTCATGAGATGGTGCCGACATTTCCGCGGCTTCCACGCAGCCCAAATCCAGCCTTTGAAACGTGGCATCAATATACTGTTGGCCGTCGTCTGAGCCGACAACCAGCTTGTCCGCGGTTTCGAACATCCAATGACAGCAATCAAACAAGAAATGCCACTGTCCGTATTGCTTCCTCAATCCCGGTATTATCCGTGGTTCACCAATCTGCAGGAAAAAAATCGAGCCGATGTCCCTTGCGGCACCCCAGGCCGGTTTGCCTACAAGACTGGACAGTGCCTTCTCAATGGAATGGTTCTCTGTCATGGCATGTTTACCACCTTGTTGATAATACCTACCGCTAGACGAACCATATCGCTATAACTCATGCCTGTCTTGTCGATGTCGTGAAACAGCCGCTCCTGAGACCGGCTCATAGTCCTCCCGGTCTTCCGTTCGGCTGCTCTCTTTGCGTCATTCGCCTGCCTGTTCTCCCGCTGATTCCCTCCAAAGTTCGGGCCGAGGCCCTTTGCGCAGTAAATCATTCCGCCTGCAAAGCCCGCCTGGACGCCAAAGAACGCTCCAGTTCCTACGCCGACGGGAGTTGTCACAAATCCGGCCGGACCACCCGCAAAACCCAGGGAGCCGATCCCGCCGCCAACCAAGGCTCCGGTTCCTGCGCCCGCAGCGGTTGCCCCAGCCATGCATCCCGGATTCCGAGGAGCCAGGAGCCAATTCGTTGCGGTACTGCCGGCGTCTTGGACGGTGTTCAGCACTTGATTTCCTACTCCCGTGAGAGTGCTGGTAATCGTGTCCACCATTGACGGGGACCCGCCGTCGACAGTCACTGTGTCTACAGAGTCGGGGTACCACGTACCACCATTTGAGCCATTGGCACCCTCACATTCGGATTGCGTGCTGTGAAAGTCGTAATTCGAGATATTGCCAGCGTCGGGACTATTTTGGTCGATGCCACCATCATCATTCGTAGCCCCGTAATAACACCACAGACCATCAGGATCGGTATTAGACAGCGGATTGTTCATCACATATGCATAGCGATTCCAGGACTGTGGGCTGCTCGGGTCCGCCGCCCCTGCCGGATCGGGCGACAACCAGCGTCCCTGCGATGACCGGTATTGACGTTCGGGGAAGTAGTACGTTGTGTTGGTCATGCTGCCGTCGCTTTGCTGTCCGGTGAAATCCTTTGGGTATCCGCTACTGTAAGCGTACGACTCACCGAACGGCGCGTGTGCTCCGCTCTGTCCAAAATTCCCTCCGGTGTAGCTCCAGAATGCACGGCTCGTCCCCAGCCAGTCGCCCAACTGCACGCCCGTACCACCGCCGTACTCGCTTGCAAGTGAGCCTCCAGGGAAGGGATACTCAGAGTAGGCGGGGGTCTGGCCCGTAGCCGAAAGCTTAAAATTGGCGATTCTCACGTAGGAATTTTGGTATACACCATTGGCTGAATACTCCACTTTGTGGCCGAAGGCGTCGTACACGAAGGTATAAGTTTCGCCGCTGCCTTCAGAATAAGCGGTTGAGAGCGGCTTGCCTTCCGCGTCCCATGTGTACTTGTTAAATGTGTCATTCAAGACGTTTCCGTCGGAGTCGTAGCTCGCGCCGCTCAGAGTATATCGATTCGTGCTGGCACTGTAGCCCGGCACCCACGCAACTGATCCGCCCTTCGTCAAGTTGCCGAAGGCATCGTAACTGAAGGTTTGAGCCCACGCAGAGCCACAGTTTACACTTGCAAGTCGGCTAAGATCGTCAGCACTGTAGGTACAAGTCTGGGCGTCGGCTGCATTGAACGGGTCTGCAATCACTAGTTTTTGCAGGCTCGCGTTCGGATTCCACATCAGCGAACCAGAAATTGTCCCACCATTCAGCGCGACACCGTAGTACGTCATGCGCAGGGTGTTGGGATCATATTGATACGTGATCGGGTAGCAGGTTGAACCAGAGCAACTCGTCTCCAACTGAGTGGGCTGATTGCCGGTGGGCTGACCCGTCGATGTGTTGTAACTAATACTGGGCACTGGAGTTGAACCGTAGCTGAAGTCATAGATGCTGCCAGCTCGCCCCTCTCCATCAGGGATGTACCCAATCTCATCTTCGGTCAGGAACGGACCGAAGGTCTCGATTAGACCGTTCGCCCAGTAGGTTATCGGGATGCTGTAATACCCAGCTGAGTTTGGCGTGGACTCGTAAAAGTTTGATAGTTCCCCCCGTGCCGTGTAGCCAAAGCCTTCATCGGTTACCTTGGTGCAGGTTGAACATGTGGCTGTGTATCCCTCAGCTAGCCGCGCTTTGGCGTTGGCCATGCTTTGAGCATTCACAGTCGCAGCGTCATAGACAAAATACCGGTTGGTTGTGGCGTTAGGACCGGTATACGAGGTACTCAGTTCACGATGCAGGCAGTCATAAGCGTAACAACTCACGTTTCCGGCATTGTCGGTCCGCTTCACCAGATCCCCATTGTAAGGTCCAGGACACTTCCCACTGGCGTCAGAATCGTAAGTGTAGGTGGCCGTTCCCGGTCCCCATTCGGGATTGGTCTCCGACGTGAGCCTGTCTAACCCGTCGTACTGAAACATTCGCGTTTGAGGCGTGCTCTGCGCATTTTGCGCAATACCGGTCAGGCGATTCAGGCCGTCGTAGGTATACTTCGTCCAATACCCCGTTTGAGGAGTTGTCTGGGCGCAACTACCGCCGCCGTTTGCGCTACTGGTTAACTCGCAAACCGAGGTTAGGCGGCCCAAGCCGTCGTATTCCAGCTGCTTCTGCTTGTTGTTTTCTCCAGAAGGTGCAGGACCGATCGTAACAAGCATGTCGTTAATCTCGGACTTGTAGCTGGTGTATCCACCACCACCGTCTGTGACCTGAAGCGGTCGATTTAATGCATCATAGGTGGTTGTGGTCACGCTTGACCCGCAAGGAAGTGACGCCGTAGAAAGGCACGGCACCCCAACGCTGGACACTCTCCCCAATGCGTCATAGGTCGTTGCCACAGTGTCGAAATTCGCGGAACCCGGTGCTTGTCTCGTTTGGCTCAAATACGATCGTCCAAGGCCATCATTGGTAGTGAGCACGTCAACGCCGGACGCGCCATTGTTAAATAGCAACGAGGTTTCGACAGTAGCCGGAAGCGTTCCCCCCGGCGAATAAGTAGTCCAAGTTATGTTATCGAGCGGATCTTGGACGGAACGAACGCGCCAGAGAGGATCTGCTTTACCGTTCTGGTCGACATAGCCGTAAACCGTCACTTGGGTGTTCGCATCGATGGATGAGGTCAGCACTCCACCTGTGCAGTTCCATGTCTGCGCGGTGGTCAGAGTGTTGACGGGCAGTACAGTCGAGGTGAGCAGCAGATCATTGCAGCCGAAGACGCCATTGTAATAGTAATTTGTCGTCGCGCCGTTCACGTCAGTGAGACTGGAGATGGTGCCATTGGTGTTATACGATGCAGAAGACGTAAGGTTCAACGATCCGTTGACATAGGTAGTTGTCTGTGTCGGATGGCCCCCAGCATTGTAAGTATATGAGGTCTGGCTCACCATGCTTCCAGAGCTCAGCGTTGTGACTTTGCAAGGGTGATCAAGAATGTAGCTCGAAATCGATCCGCAACTAACTCCGTTCACATTTGCGTATGTCGTGTCCGTTTCGGATACGGGTGTGCCCGAAGGCGGGTACATAGCGCCAAAGCCATAATGTTTAACTGAAAGTACATCGCCTACCGAACCGTTCTGTTGGTCATACGTTGTTTCTACCAGCGAGGGCGATGAGGAGGTGCCAAGCGTTGTATAAACGTCGGTCTGGAAGAGGGAAGTGCCCGCTGGTAAAGTATTGGGGGCAGGTGTGATGCAAGTCGATTTGCTACTATTAATGCCGTTATAGCACGTGACTTCAGTGCTCAAAACGCCAAGATTCACGTCCGAAATAATCTTCTCAGTCTGATATCCGTCATAAAACTGATATGTGGTTATATCTCCGGCCGGATCAGTTTCAGTAACCGTATCGTAGGTGTCCGTACCCTGGGCCGTGATCGAGCTGACGTAAGTCCAGGTGCCAATGTGCCCGTTATTGTCATTAATCGTGCGGGTGAGAGTAGGCACCGAGCCGAAACCGCAGATAATGCCATTGTTCGACCCGGAATATCCATAGGCGATATATCCGCCATTTGGAAGCGTGAGCCGCGCAATGCGACCGGTAATATGGGGCGGGTTGTCCCCCGAATTGTCCGGCGTCCCTTCGTACGAGATGAGGTACGTCTCTCCATCTGCAAGCACTACACTTGTAGGAAAGTATGCAAGGCCGGGGGTATTGAATTCTGTTCCCTGACCGCAGCCGAAGTTCGTTTGTTGATAGTACTGTGTGTAGTTGACGTTAACATTTACGTTTCCGTTCAGATCGCTATAGGTATAGACATCCGAGGCTCCGTTGCGGGAGAACATGTTTCCAGGACTACTGGTGAGCACCGATTGTCCCAACGTATCGGTATAGGTTGTCACTCCCGTGGTAGAATTCTTGCTAAACGACGCTGTGACTTCGTCGGGGTCTTTGACTATGCCAGCCGTGGTTTGCGCGTTGCCGGATCGGTCATAGATCGTGGTCGTGTAACCCGTTGGCGGGTTGTTCAAGGTCGCAACAATCTGGTAGCCCGATCCATCGTAAGTTTCGCTTTGTCCGTCTATAATAGCTCCGCAACCGGGTTCATTAGTATATTCATTAAACTTAACGCTGAAGTCGGCAGGAAGTGGGTGCGTTGTCCCCATGGCGTCGACCACTGCGAAGTTGGTGTCCAACTCGTAATACCCCGTGTCACCGTCAGGAAGTACACACGTAGAGTCTTTGATGGTGTACGACACCCAAACGCCCACGTCGTCAGCAGGAAAAGGGTGGAAGCCGCCTGCTGGCCAGCCGAACCGCCCACTTCCTAAGTCCGCCGCCACCGGGGTTCCGGTTAATCCCCCTCCTGGCAGAGACGGTATCCCCGCCGATATTTCATAGTAGAAACCGGTGCCGGTCTGCACAGGGAATGCACCGAAGTTGCCCACGAGCTGGTAGGAAAACGGAAACTTGCCGTTTTTCTGAATGATTGGAATGGCTAAAGAGATGTTTGAGGATGCTAAGTTGATGGAGTCGTACTGACCACCGACTTGAGTGGAAAATGGCTGAATACCAGCAGAAGGATCGAGTTGAGCGGCTGCAACACTGACGAACGATGCAAAGAGGCAAAACGCAATTGCGAAACGAGCCACGAGATTCCTCCTGAGGAAATGTAAAGACTAATTCACGCCCCACTTTGGTAGGGCAAGCGCACGTCCGCGCGCATGCCCTGCCAACGACTCGCTGGCGCAGTCAATTCCACACTTCAGGGGAAGCCGCAAGGAGAAGATAATGCGGAGTGAGTTTTTATGCAGAGTGCGGCAGGCTAGCAAGGAATGAACTTCTTTTGGGGCCAATATGATCGGCTGATCGCCAGAGTGTGATCGCTTCGCATAATCTGCAATAGCGAATTGCTTTCAACCGTGCGCTGACAGGCAGCTACCGAAAAAGTCAGCTTAAGTATTGCCGACAACCGGCCAGAACTCACGAATGTGCAGTCTCCACGCTTTGCACGGTATATTGGATTGCGCCATGCATGGGCTGAATCCTCATCGTTTCGATCCGCCGCATCGAGGCGCACGAGGATTGCACGGACGCTATGTGGTACACCTTAGGTGTACTACATAGCGTCCGTGCCAGTCTCACCGCGCCAGTGGCAGTCCATTGCTTTTTGAAAAAGGACGGACTTTGAAAATGAGGCTGCTTTCAGCTTGCGTGGTTTTTCATTTCTCCATATCAATGGCCTGCTTTGCTCAGACTCCGACAGTCGCGGATACGACCAACTCGGATCCGGTCGCATACCTGAATCGCGCCCTCGACGAGATGCAGGCACACGCGTTGCGACGGAGTTTCGTGGATTGGCCGCGCGTTCGCGCCGAAGCGACGGCCCGGGCGCTCCACGCCACGGATACTGTGGGCACGTACGACGCAATTCGATTTACTCTCGACAGTCTCGGTGATCATCACAGCTCGCTTCATCTGACGCCTGCACTTGAAGCATTGGATGCGCAGTACCATGCGGCACACGCTCCGGATTCGCCCACCAGTGCGCAGCATGAGAGTTTCAGTCCGTACGTCGGACGTTATAAACCGGAGGGCCACCTGGAACACCGCGGGGACAAGACGATTGCGCTCGTGGTGGTGACCAAATGCTTTCCTGAAAACGACCGCGATTTCGTGGCGTTCGAAACCAATCTACAGAGAATCGTAGCGGAGCTCGACGCTTCCCATCCATCCGGGTGGATCGTGGACCTTCGCGGCAACGTCGGAGGGAACATGTGGCCCATGCTGGCGGGAATTGGTCCAGTGCTTGGCGAGGGCGAAGACCTGGGCGAATTCTTCGATACCACGGGGCACTCGGTCTGGCGATACCGGGACGGCGTGGCGGCAGAAGTCGAGAATGGCAAGGTGAATGCGTACCCGGCTGTGGAAGGAAGGGCCTACCACCTTGCGGGCATACCTAAGGTCGCGGTGTTGATCGACCACAACACGGGCAGCTCCGGCGAAGCGATCGCGATCGCCTTTCGTGGCCGTCCCGATACTCGCTTTTTTGGCGAGCACACAGCGGGCGTTTCTACGGTGAATGAAACCTTTGGTCTCTCCGACGGCGCTTCGCTGTTGCTGACCATCGGAGTGGGAGCCGACCGGACCGGCAGACAGTACACAAGCGGTCTCGCGCCGGATGTGGCTATTTCAGGCGGCAACGCGATCCTTCCGCCTGCTGGTGATCCGGTCGTTCAGTCGGCCCTGGATTGGCTCTGCGGTGCCCCGGTGTCGGACAACCGCGAGCCGCGCTAACATGGAACCCACTCCGCTCTGCTAACCGGCCAAATGTGAAGGCCGTTGGGGCGTACCAAGTAATATGTCGAAACATCTCCCTGCTGTGACCTCAAATCTCGACATTGTGGTCGTGTAACGGGCAAGCCGGAAGTTGAGATTCAACCGAGTCCGACAGTTCCGCTTTGTCTTCGGAACAGCTCGCATAGGTCGAGCCTCGCCACTAAGCATAATCATTATGCTCCCAAGGAGGGGAACATCATGCTGGTTTGCTACTTCGCACGGGCATCACGTATCGAGGAACTGCGCACTACCCCAGGTGGTCATCTGCTTGAAGGATTCGCCAAGGAACTGTCCCAAGGCGGTTATCAGTGGGTTGCAGCGCGCAAGCACATTCGAGCGGCGGAGCACTTCCTTCATTGGATCGCCCATCGAAAGCTGTCGATCACGAGCATTGAGGAACGATGCGCACGGCAGTTCCTAGATCACTTGAAACGATGCTGCTGTCGCGGACACCATCCACCCTTGAAGCCTCACCGGCAAAAGTACAGTGTCGATCTTTGGTTCGATTATTTGCGGCGCGTTGGCATTGTCACAACTCCGAGGCCTGCTACCTCGGCAAGTGAATCACCCGTGTTAGCGTCCTTCTGCGATTGGATGCGCCGGCAACGCGGGGTCTCTGACGCCACTCTTTCCATCTACAGCTTCGAACTGGGCGCCTTAATCGAAAAACTCGGCGAAGATCCAAGCAGGTATGACGCGCAGAACCTGCGGCAGTTTGTGTTGGATAAGAGCCAGCACTCCGGATGGGCATCTGCAAGAAAGTGCATCTGCGCAGTCCGCATGTTCCTTCGCTTCCTGATCTCGCAGGGAAGGTGCCCCGACTATCTCTATGCTTCAATCCCTACTTTCGCCCATTGGCGGCTCTCTGCTTTGCCATTCTATTTACAAGCCGATCAGGTCGAACAGGTCATAGCGTCGCCCGATCTGGCGACTTCGCTCGGAAGGCGAAACCGAGCGATTCTTCTCTTGCTCGCACGCCTGGGGCTTCGGGCGAGCGACATTGTTCACCTTCGGCTCGACGATCTCGATTGGAGAGAAGGCATGATCCAGGTTTCAGGAAAGGGCCGCCGCCAAACCGTGTTGCCACTGACCCAAGAGGTTGGAAATGCGCTGGCGGCTTACATCAAAGACCATCGCCCCCAAGCTGACACCGATGCAGTGTTTGTCCGATCATCGGCTCCGTATCGGGCCTTCGCTGACTCCACTGCGATTTCGATACTCGTTGCTCGTGCGATGCGCCGCACCGGCATCAACTGCCCGAAGCGAGGGGCAGCTCACATTCTCCGCCACTCGGTTGCGAGCGCGATGCTACGGCAAGGAGTGTCCCTGCAGGAGATCGCTGGCGTGCTCCGCCACCGTTCCATCGCGACCACGGAGATTTACGCCAAAGTGGATGTGCTCACACTGCGGCAGATCGCGCAGCCATGGCCGGAGGTGAAGGCATGCTGAGTCAGGACGTACAAGCGTATCTGGCTGTGCGCCGGGCCATGGGATTCGGTATGAAGTGGTCAGGCAACCTGTTGCGAGGGTTCGCAGCGTTTTCCGACGCAGCGGGCCAACACCATGTCTGCTCTGAAACAGCAATAGAGTGGGCTGGATTGACACCCTCCGTTCGCACGCGAGCCAGACGGCTTGGATTGGTGATTCGCTTGGCACGGTACCTGCGTGCGGAAAACCAACGTCATGAAGTGCCGCCTCCTGTGTTCGGCAGCGAGGACCGACCGCGGCGCACTCCTTACATTTATTCGAGAGAAGAAGTTCAGCGCCTCGTCCAAGCCGCATCTGGTGTGGGGCGATACCCTAATCCTGAGTATCGCGGTCTCACCTACAGCACATTTTTCGGGCTACTGGCATGTACCGGCATGCGGCTGTCGGAAGCGATCAATCTCCGGATGCAGGACATCACTGTGGATGGTCTTGTCATTCGACATACTAAATTCCGCAAAAACAGATTGCTTCCGCTCCATTCGACGACACAAGCTGCCTTGGAGCGTTATCTGCCAAAGCGACGCGTCTTTGCCCCATTCGACGATCACGTGTTCGTTGGCTTGCGAAAACACAAGCTATTTCGGCACGACGCCTACGTTGCATTTCGCAGAACTATCGAGACGATCGGCCTTCCGCGTCATTCGGGCCTCCCGCGGCCCACGATCCATGCGCTGCGACACACATTTGCCGTGAGAGCCCTTGAAACCTGCCCCGATGACCGGGATCGAATCACACGCCACATGGTGGCGCTCTCAACCTACCTCGGCCACAGCGACATCGCGGACACGTATTGGTATCTGGAAGCGACACCCGAACTGATGAGGAACATTGCTGACTCCTCCCAACGCTACTTCATGGGAGGCAGGTCATGACTCTGATCGCGCCGCATATCGCAGCTTTCCTCCAACAACGGTTGCCGGTCGAGCGTCAGGCCAGCCCGAACACCTGTGACTCCTACGCGCACGCTTTCCGGCTTCTCTTTGAATACGCGAGCAACTGCCTGAAGATCACGCCGTCGCAGTTGCAGGTGGAACACATAGATGCCCAGCTCATCGTGAACTTCCTGAATCATCTGGAAGCAACGCGCGGAAACGGCGCTGGCTCCAGAAACATCCGGCTCGCAGCGATCAAGTCGTTCATGCGGTACATCGAGTATCGGCTGCCGTCCGCCCTCGAACAGATTCGCTGCATTCTGTCGATTCCCACCAAGAAGACAGATGTGCGTCTCGTCCGGCACCTCACAGCACAGGAGATGCAATCCATTTTGGATGCCCCTGATCCAGCACGCCGGGTCGGCATTCGTGATCGCGCCATGTTGCACCTCTGTTTCGCCGGTGGATTGCGAGTGTCAGAACTGGTGGGCGTTCGCGTCATTGACGTTAGACTCCAACCCGAGCCTAACGTGTTGATTCACGGCAAGGGGCGGAGAGAGCGTTGTATTCCGCTGTGGAAAGAGACCGCGTCGGCGATGCGCGCTTGGCTGTCTGTTAGAGGGGAGGTTCTGGCTCCAGAACTATTTCTCAATGCCCGCAACGGCTGTATGACTCGTGCCGGGTTTGAATACATCCTCAGGAAGCACGTCCGTACGGCCGAAAGGCGTTGCGCTTCGCTCTCATCGAAGCGAGTGTCGCCACACGTCCTGCGGCATACCTGCGCGATGACAATCCTCCAAGCCACCAAAGATCTGCGGAAGGTCTCCCTTTGGCTTGGCCATTCCAGCGTGCAAACGACGGAGATCTACACCCGCGCTGACCCGACCGTGAAGCTGGAAACTCTCGAAGCTGCGATTGCCCCAAAGCTGCGCACCGGTCGCTTCAAGGCTACGGACAAGCTCATTGCTCTGCTAAAGGCTCCTACGATTATGCGGAGTAAGGGAGCCATCCTATGACGCCAACCCACGATTCCATGGTGCAGAGTCCGCATAACAGCGGACTCCGCATTATTGGCCTTATGCGGTGCACCGCATAAGGCCAAATCTCTGACGGAACTGAGAAATCCGTCGCCTTTAAAGATGTATCCTTCTCGCCGATTGCCGGGAATATTAATCGCGGTCAATTGTAAATGTCAATTTAAAAGTTGGTAAATTGTTTGTTTTTGCCCGCTAGAATAGTATTTGTCGGGTTAGAGGTGTCAAGCGATAACAGAATGCTTAAGCGGGATTGCACACTTCGGGCATGAACTCATGGACGGTTTGCAAAAGCTGGCGATCCAATTGTGTGCTTGTGCTGTCTGTTGCTTGTTGTCTTCGTGCGGAGGGAATAGTTCATCCGGGTCGCCACCTTCTGGCCCTCAACCCGATTTCTCACTATCTACGCAACCTGCCACCGTTGTGATTGCACCGGCAGGGACACAATCGGCGCAGATTTCTGTTAGCGGAACTAATGGGTTTTCCAGCAGCGTCCAAGTCACAGTCACACCGTCGTCTGGCATAAGCGTGTCTCCCAGTGCTTTTTCTTTGTCAATAGCTTACTCCCCAGCAGCTAACGATATCCGCCGCTTCGGGAGTTGTTGCCGGTACAGCAACTATTTCGTTTACTGGCGCTTCCGGATCGCTCTCTCACAACACAACACTGCAAATAGAAGTCGATTTACCCGTAACCAGCCCTTATCCGCCCTTTCGTACGCGTTACCTGAGAACTGACGCTCAATACTCTCCGAATTCTCTACAGTTTTTCCCTCCTCATTTCACGGCATACGATAACGTTCACGAGCGTTTTTTTGTCAGCAATCCGACACAGAATCGTGTCGACGTGTTCGACAGTGTCGCGGAATCGCAGATCGGTTCAATTGTTATTCCCTTTTCTTGGGGAATTGATGTAGCGCCAGATGGCAGTGAGATGTACGCATCCACGGCATTTGGAGACCTCTATCTTATCGATCCTCTATCGCTCTCAATCATTCAGCATTACCCGTCTGCAACACTCGGTTCGCAAGGCTACGGTGCGACTCAGCCTTTTATTCTGGCCAGCGGGCAGTTAGCGCTCCTTGGAGGTGTGGCGACATTGAATGTGGACGGTTCCCAGAGCTTCGCCATCTGGGACCCGACGGCTAACAATCTGCAAGTCATCAGCGTTGGAATCTTTGGACAGGCAGCTTTCGGCAGCATGGGGCAGATCTCGCTCACCGCAGATCGGAGCAAAGTTGTCGTGAGCAGCGCCGGTAGTGACGGAACGTTAGGCCTTTACGATCCAAGCACTGGCATCGCGATCACGGGACAGGCTGCTGGAATCGTTTGCGAGATCTTACCTACGCCAGACGGATCGCGCCTTGTTGTTACTCACGAAACCGGCCAATTCGAAGTCTTCGATGCAAATACTCTCGTTCGACTCGACTCCTTCAATTCTTCAGGGAACGGCTCTTATAGCGCAATACTGAGTCCTGACGGCTCGACTCTATTCTCGACAGATCTCTTGGGCAACGTTTCCGCCTATAACACAAACAGCTTCTCACAAACAGGATGGGTTCCAAACTTTGATGTTTTTGATTCCCAGCAGGACATCGTTCTTTCTGTGAGTGATGAGACGGGCTTGGTCGTCGGACCGATTGGACATGGCGTGGCCTTCCTGGATACCACTCAGATCGAAGCCGGCCTAGCGCAGACCATATTCGACATAGGATTCCTTTCGCCAGGAACGGGACCACCCAGCGGCGGAACGGCAATTCAGGCCCAAGTGTCTGAGCAAAATGCCACCTCTGCTGAAAACATCACCGCCGGGACCATCTACATCGGGAACGTTTCGGCAAACAATATTGCGTTATCGAACACTGTGGCGACGGCATTAGCGCCGCCCGCTACTAATGGTGGTCCCGCAGATTTTACCGTGGTGCTGCCAGACGGAAGCATTCAGCTCAATCCGGAAGACTTTAGTTACGGCCCAACGATTATTGAGCTTTCGACAAACGCGGCAAGCGCAGAAGGAAACTCCCAAGGAGTAATCTTCGGTTACGGACTTGGCGAGCAGCCATCCGATCTGACGGTTAGCGTCGGCGGACAGGCTACTCAAGTGGTACAACTCGTTCCCTCGGTCGCGCCGATCTCGCCTTACCCGTTTCCGATGGAGGCAGCCCTATTCACAATTCCCCCCGGAAACGCAGGCAGTGTGGCGACGGTATCGGTGACAACCGGAAACGGTTCGGCAACTTCTGCGACTTTGCTGAACTACGTGCCTGCAGTCCAAGATTTTGCGCTACAGGGCGCTGCGCTCATGCAAGGTCTATACGATCCGACGCGCAGGGTGATGTACTTTACAGACCAATCTCAGATCGACGTGTTTTCGCCTTCTTCAAACAACTGGGTCACACCGATTACCATTTCTTATACGAACAGCAATTCCCGTCTTTTGGGCGTTGCGCTCTCACCAGACGGCAATACGATGGCAGTTTCCGACGCAGGCAATGCGAGCATCTATTTGCTTGATCCATCCTCTCCGAACTCTGTGAAGTCCTTTCTTGTCTGGCCTACGGGTGCCCCTGGAAACTTGGAGCCGTGGGGACTAGTCGTTACCGATTCTGGCATCGTCTACTACGGGAGCTACGAGAGTGACTCCGATCCGCCGGGCGGATTCCACGAGTTGGACACGAACACGGGACAAATCACGAATTACTCTGTGCCTTCACTACAGAACGGAGATAGTTTCATGCGCATCCTTATGAGTCCGGATGCCAATTACGTTTACGGCAGCGGCGGTGGCTGCCCCTCCATTCTCAACACAAGCACCGCTTCGATCGTAAACGGGATCACAGCGTGCAATATTGGCGACGGCAACGAGGACATGGCCATCTCAAGTGATGGCTCCACTCTACTTACCGCAGACCTGTTGACGGACTCCCTCCTGAACGTCGAAGGCGACGTGACCTACGTTGATCGAGACGTGTGGTTGCCACTGTCCGTTTATGGGCAAAAACTGAACGCAAATGGAAGTTTGGTGTTTACACCGCTTACGACTGCAATCGATGTACACGATGCGACGACCGGCTTGCTTACCTATCGAGTCGAATTGCCAATAGAGATTGCCAACGTCTACGACGCGCTGGCAATTGATGATACGGATGGACTTCTTTTTGCGATTACAGCGAATGGCATCGCGGAAATAAACTTTAGCTCCTTACCAACTCCGGCTTCCACACAACCTCGGGCTTCCCACATGAGAGCCCAGCTTTCAGGTCCGAAAGAACCGATCATTTCTGTCGAGACGAACGATCCTGGGAGGCGCAGATTCAAGTTTGATCGGCCCCATTTGCGACACACGACTCGATTGCGGTAGACGGCTAGAAACATTCGGAAATCAAGTTTCACTGCATTCTAACGTTACGTACGTACGTTACATGCGCAGTGAAAACATCACGAATCGGAGTCTCCATCAAATAGCGAATCTGTCTTGAAGTGAATTTCCGCCTCACACGTCGGACAAGCATGATTGCGAGAATGGCCTTTGTATCCGCAAGAGCATTCAATATAGAACTCATAAGAAAGGATGCGATGAACGCGGTTGATTCGTGCGCGTTCTCTTTCGCAGATGTCGCGTGAAGATCGTGGCGTGACGACTCCATAAGCGGCGATGGAATCGGCGAGAAAATTGATTTGCGCTTCGCGCTTATGTTTGGGAAATTGTTGGTCCGTAACGACGAGTAGAATCAGGTCAGCTAGCCTAATAAGGTCGAGCGCGTACGCGCCGACTTCCGGGCGTGAGAACGATTGGATTACATCTCGCTGTGTTTTAGCCTTAGAAAGATCCGGCCAAACGTGCTGCCAAAACAGGTCGAAGACCTGGCGATAGTTGTCCGCACGTCCGCGCACCCATGACGGCTGAATCTTTCGTGGACGGCCTCTACGCGACTTTTCCTGATCCCTGTCAATAGGTAACTTGGATTTTTTTCGTACTGCTGCTCGCTTACCGACTTTTGCGGAAGTTCTCGCCATACTGTGTGGCTGAATTTTACGGAAAGTTCTCTACAAATGCTTCTGAATTAAGCGGGAGACCACATCTCCTTGATGCTTGGCCCCCGATCCGCAAGAACGTGCCTTTTCAAAAACTGGCCTTAAACTAAGCGCCAGATGGCGATTCTTGCGATTGTCGGTTCAATGGAGCCGCCTGGAGGTTGGGGACTATGAGCGGAAAACAAATGTTTCCTTGTCCCGTATGTACGGGGCCAAGAGAAGTCCTGCTAACGAAGAAGGATAAACCGTACTTAACATGCGATCCGTGCGGAGTCCAGGTCTTCGTGCGTGGGCCTGCCGGAATCAAAGAGTTCACCCGGTTGCTTCAAAGCACGAGCGAAGAACCGCTCTTGGTGAGACTCACTCACATGGAGAAGCGATATCGCATTGCGTGCCCCGACTGCGGACATAAATTCTGGATCACTCCCAAATTGATTAAGACCAGCATGTTCGACGGCAGTGTGAAGGGCTTCCATTGCCCGGAAGGGGACTGTGACGGCGTCGCACTGTGGAATGAGGAGGCGAAATGAAAATCACGGTTATGGGGGTCTTGGTCGTGATTGGCGGCGTCTTGCTGCTCGCGCTTGTCGTGCGCATGTTGGAACAGGGCTCGAACGGAACAGGGCAATGACCAATCAAGCTGAGCATAACGAATGGCTGACGGCTGGCGAGGCTGCCCAATACCTCAAGGTAAAAGTGCGCACGCTCCTGCTCTGGGTACGCCAAGGAAAGGTGAAAGCATTTGCACTCTCGGGCACAAAGCGTCATGTTTGGCGCTTTCGGCGCAGTGACTTGGACACGACCCTTATGGAATCCACCGTGCTACCATCCGAATCGCCATCCGTGCGCCCTGCCGAAAGGATGGATCAATGAAAAGGGCAGCACGGCACAAAACCGGAAGTGTAGTGTTCGACAAACGACGTAAGACTTGGAATTTCCTGTGGTGGGAGGACGGGAAACGGCGCTCGAAGTTAATCGGCAACCTGAAACAGTTCCGAACCAAGGGGGCCGCGCAACGAAAAGCGCAGTCTTTCCAGCCCAATGTCATCGGGCAACCATCGGAGAGTCCCAACGTTGCAGAAAGTGAGAATCACACATTGCGGGCTTTGGCAGCACGGTACGAGCGGGAGCGTTTGCCTTCGCGTCATTCGACGGCGCGAATGTACCGTTCCTGGCTACGGAACCACATACTGCCGAAATGGGGTGACATGCGAATTAGCGAAGTGCAACCGAGACCGATAGAACTGTGGTTGCGCCAGCTCAATCTGTCACCCAAAAGCAAATCCCATGTGCGGGGCATGCTTCATCTGCTCATGGAGTTCGCTATGTGGAGCGGTGCGCTGGAGATTTCGCGAAACCCAATTGACCTTGTCGTGGTCAAAGGGGCGACCAAGCGCACGCGCCAACCGCGAAGTTTAACGGTGGATGAGTTCCGCAAGTTTGTTCAGCATCTTGAGGAACCATTCCGAACGATGGCTCTGCTCTGTGTCTGTTTTGGCCTGCGAATCAGTGAATGCCTGGCTCTGAAGTGGTGCGATGTGGATTGGCTTAACGGCAAGTTGCGGATTGAACGCGGAATTGTCCGTCAGCATGTCGATGACGTGAAGACCATCTACTCGCAGAAACGGATGAGCGTAGACGCCGAACTGCTGGCGATCCTGAAAGCGTGGAAACAGACGACACAGTTTTCCGCCGACGGGGATTGGCTATTCGCGTCTCCAGTTCAGCTCGGACGCTTGCCGTGGTCCTATCCGCAAATCCAGCGGGTATTACACAAGGCGGCGGAACGCGCGGGGATCGGCAGACTGCCGACTCACACGCTACGCCATAGCTACCGCTCTTGGTTGGACGCTGTGGGAACTCCAATCGCTGTGCAGCAAAAACTCATGCGGCACACCGACATTCGCACCACGATGAACCTGTACGGAGACGTGGTCACGGATGAAATGGCACAGGCGCATTCCAAGGTTGTAGGGCTGGCACTCAGCAGTTCGGACTAACAGATTGCAGAGCGGATCGCAGGTCTCGCAAGTGATTGAAAATATGGCGGAGAGGGAGGGATTCGAACCCTCGGTACAGGTGTTAGCCCGTACAACGGTTTAGCAAACCGCCGCATTCGGCCACTCTGCCACCTCTCCGGTGTGCGGAGTTACAGTTTACCACGTCGGGGACGAGCGTTCTTGCCGGCTCATCGTAGCTCTATTCAATTCTCATCTTATTTCATCGTATCTAATGTTTATGCTGCTTACGAACTTGGGGACGCGAGCAACCGGCACACGACCGGATCTCCGTGCGCCGCAAGTATCGCTAACTTTTCGAGCGGTCCGCTGGGCGGGACCTCGCCGGCACCGGGCAAATGAGCCTCAGGTGAGGCTGTCAACGACTCGATCACAGGAGTCATGCGATCACAAACCGGTGATTCGGCGAAAGCAACTTAGCTCTCAAAAGCCCAGCGAGCAACGGCCCGAGGGCGTCCCCCAAACTGCGCTAGTGGATGGTGCGTTCCCCCTTGCGTACCGCGGGAGAGCTGGTTGAGCCCTCGAACTTGGGCTCGCCCAGTTTCGTGATCCACAGACCCGAGTGGATATCGTTGAAATACATCAGACTGTTCAGCAGCGGGCTGTCGCAAGTGACCGAGCAGGGCTGTCCGCCCCAGGTAAACGGCAGATTGGGCCGGAAACCTTTGCCGTCCCCGGTCCAGAAGCGGGCGATTTCGCGGCCCTGACGATAGAGATCGCCGCGCAACTCGCCGGAAATATCGAGCACGCGCGCGCCGCCACTGTAGTAGCCCTCATAGAGCATGTCGTTCGCAGCCCAGAAATTATGCGAGCCGCCTTCCGGCACTTCGTACTGCGCCACTTCGCGCGGATGCTTGATATCGGAAACGTCCATAACGTGGCAGATGGCCCGCACCGGGATTCGGTCTCGGTTGTCCAGTTCGAAGATAGCGGGGAAAACCTCGTCGCCTACAAACAGATAATTCTTGTAGCGGAATACGCTGTGCGTGCCTGCCAGCCAGCCATCGCCGTAAAGCTCGTAGTGATTGAAACGGTATTGGCTGACCAGCTTGGGATTCTCCGGGCTGCCTCCGGCCATGCCGTTGCCTACATCGAGAACGATCAATCCATCTCGCCAGTAGGCCAGATAAGCAAGGCCATCTTTCACCTGCAGGTCGTGCAGATAACGGCCGCTGGTGATCGAGCCATGCGCTGAGTTGATGGTGAATACGGTCGGGTTCTCAGTCTGCCAGCGTGCCACTTCCTTGGGATGCTTCGGATCCTGAAAATCGATAATGCGGAGAGACCCAGTGGCGTCATCGGTGATGTACACATAGTGTCCGTCGATGTAAGCGCTGTGCACGCCTCCAGTGACCGTTGCTGTGTATTCGGAAAGAACTTTCAAATGCGTCGCATCGGAGGTGTCGAGGAACACGATTCCGTTCTTGCGGTTGGACGCGCCCTCGCGCGTGAACACTCCGATTTTTTCGTCTGGCGTGGTGCTGATGTCGTTGATCAGGCGAGCATCGACCTTAAGAGTGTCCAGCAGCTTCGGGTTGGCGGGATCGGCAATGTCGTAGACGAAAAGTTTGTCAGCGATGGTGGAAAGATAGGCGTGGTGGCCGATAATCCACTCTTCCGACATCTGCAGATCTGGCATGGGGACGTGCGCCACGACGTCCACTTCGCGCTCCACGTTGCGCGGACGGACCACGACCGACGCGGTTGCCGAGTGCTGGCCACTGCTGGCCACCACCACGTAAGTGCCAGCCTTTTCGGCTACAAACGCGCCGTCCGGATAAACGGTCGCGCTGCCTACGCTTTCGCTTAAAGACCAGCGCACAGACGAATCTTTCAAATGTGCGCCGCCGCCGTCGAGCGCGGCCGCGCTGAAGTGGACGACATCGCCGGTGCGGGCTTCCGCGGTAGCGGGCTTGACCGTTAGTTTGTGGACGGCATCGCGCACCACCTGAAATGAGACAGTGTTGCTCACACCTTCCGAAGTTGCCTTGATCGTGGCCGTCCCTGGCGCGATCCCGGTCACCAGACCGGCCGCATCCACGCTGGCAATCGTTGGCTTGTCCGAGGTCCATCTGAGTACTGCATCTGTACGGGGATTGCCGTCGGGGCTGCGTGGAATAACCGTAATCTCTTCCGCTCCGCCAACAACGAGTGGGTACTCTGGCTTTGCCATCTCCAGGCTCGCGATCTTTGTGTTGCGCACGTTCACCGTGGCATAGCCAGCTTTCCCCGCGATCACCGCGCCCACCGTCACCACTCCCGGGGCATGGAAAGTGACCTCGCCTGACTCATCCGCGCCGGCCAAGTCGAAGGGAGCGGCGAACCAGACCGAAGGTTTTTCGTCGATGGCGTTGCCCGCAGCGTCTTTGGCGGCGGCGCTGAACTTGACTTTTTCTCCGACGTGAACGTCGAGCGTGCCGGGAGTGATCTCGACGCTGGCCGGGGCCACCGAAGTCGTGGGGGCCGTTTCCTGTGCGGCCGGGGCCGCATTCTGCGACCACAAGCTCACCGGCGCTGAAAAAATCATGACCGCGATTGCCATGACACCTGCGTTGTGCTTGAACATTTGGCCTCCAGCTTTTGCAGCAGCTGTGATGTTGGTGCGGACTATTAACTAGGGTTTACTCGGTTCTGTTTTGTAGAAATCAATGCCGGCGGCTTGTGGCCCGACATCGACCGTAGCGACGGTTTTCAGGCTCCCTAAGTCGATCACTTCGACGGTCCCGGGTTCGGAGCCGACTCCTTCGACCGAAATAAAAGCGTAACGGTCATCCGGCGAAATCACTGCCCCGTGCACAATCTTCCTTTTGGTCGGGATATTGGCCAGTTCGCGACCGGTGAGCGGATCGAAGATGGACACCGATTGTCCACGCTTGTTGGTGGCGATCAAACGTCCGTCCTTGGTCATGGCGAGGTTGTAGACGCCGGTGCCGGCAGGGAACCGGCGCGCTAGGGTCCAGGTATCGGTATTGATCGCGACGATTTCATTCGAGAGATTGCAGGCTACGTAAATCACAGATCCGTCATTCGATGGTTGCGCCCAGGTCGGAGTGCATGACGGTTTGTGTTCCATCATCTGGTGATCCGGCATTTTGTGATCGCCCATTGACTGAGAAGCCTGCGGGAAGGGAGCGCCGGTTATGCCCATTTCCTTGCCGGGCGCCAGCATGAAGTGGCGATCTACGGCAAACTTGCTAGTGTCGATTTCGACCAGCATGTCGTCCATCATGCAAACCGAATAATGTTTTGTGCCGACGTGGTTGAGGCGCGAGCCGTGGGGCATGGTGCAGGTTTGAATGCGCTTGACCTCAATCATCTGGTCGGTGGCTACGACCGATATGGAGGACGGAACCATGTCGCCGTGAAAATTGGCGTTGGCCACGTAGATGAAGGCGCCGTCTGGACTGATGTCAGTGGTGGCCGGGAACAGGCCCAGACTGGTGTACTTGATGACCGTGTCAGTTCCCGCGCGATATTTCCACACTGATCCATCGGGCCGGCCATGGCCTTCCGAAACATAGAAGTATTGTTTGTCTGGAGAGACTGCGATTCCGTGCGGCCCATTCACGTCCATCGGCATCAGGCCGGTGCGCATCTCGCTCTCGATTTTCGCGCCCCTCGGACCAAAGCGAATGAGCACAATCTTGTCCGCCGATTCGCACACCACGTAAACCAGATAGTCCTGTGTAGGATGTTCCGGGTTAGCTGGAGAAGACGTTTGCGCCCTGCCACTGAAACCCAGCGCCAGCAAACCCAACAGACACGGCAAGCATCTCCATCGACAAGAGAGGGAGAACCGGGGCCTGTTGTCGCGATGAGAGCCAGCGCTATGGTTCATGATTTATGTTTCACAGGCCTTTCCGCACGCATGCCAGCGGGAACCGGCGCAACGGTCGGAGAAGTATACCTGTTTTGACGGGATTTACACGAAAACACGCGGGCTCCTGCACAAGGCCGGCAAGCCTGCGAACGGAGAAAGCCGAACGCTCCGGGGCAGATTGGAGACATTTTTCATAACCTTCGGTAGTAGAATGCTCCCCATTCGCCAGCGAATGGTGTGGTTCAAGACGCATTCTCGAATGTGGAGGTCGCGGTGGCACTGACGATTAGCGGTCTTTCCAAAACTTACCCCAACGGAGTGAAGGCTCTGAAGAACCTTTCGCTTTCCATCGGCAACAGCATGTTCGGGCTGGTGGGGCCGAATGGCGCGGGAAAGAGTTCCCTGATGCGTACGATTGCGACGCTTCAGGATCCCGATTCCGGCACGATCAGCCTCGACGGCATCGACGTGCTTCGCCAAAAAGATCAGGTCCGCCGCATCCTGGGTTACCTACCGCAGGAGTTCGGAGTGTATCCCAAGATATCCGCGCTCGACATGCTGCATCATCTCGCCGTGATGAAAGGAATGGCCTCCTCGTCGGAGCGCAAAGAAACCGTGGACGCACTGCTGCAGCAGACCAACTTGTGGGAAGTGCGCAAGAAAGCGCTCTCCACTTTTTCCGGCGGCATGAAGCAGCGTTTCGGCATCGCGCAAGCCCTGCTGGGCAATCCCCGGCTCATTATTGTCGACGAGCCTACCGCCGGACTCGACCCCGCCGAACGCAATCGCTTCCTGAATCTGCTTTCGTCTCTCGGCAGCGACCGCACTGTGATCCTGTCGACGCACATTGTGGATGATGTTCGCCAGCTCTGCCCTCGCATGGCCATCATCGCGAACGGGGAACTGCTTCTGGAGGGATCTCCGAATGAGGCCCTCGGCGCGCTCCAAGGCAAGATCTGGTCGAAGGTGGTTGCCACCGACGCCGAAGTGCGAGCCATCGAAACTCAGCTCCACGTCATCTCCACTCACCTGGTTGGCGGACAGCATGAGATTCGCGTGCACGCCGACGCATCGCCTGGTGACGGATTCCGCTCCGTCGATTCCGGCTTGGAAGACGTGTATTTCCTCAATCTGTCGCAACAGTCCAAGCAACAGCGTCCCAATTAAGCGATTTACCTTAACGCCTCGAATCAGGAGGAATCCGACGTGGCACTCTTTTGGGAGTTCTTCACCTTCGAACTGACGTTCCGCTTCAAGAGCCTTTCCACTTATATGTACTTCCTGGGGTGGACTGCGTTTTCTTTTCTCTGCGTTGCGTCGGAAAGTTTCGGCCCGGTGGGCAGTGGCAATGGCAAGGTCCTGCTCAATGGACCCTATGCCAATATTCTCGACAACATCCTTGCCGGACTGTTCGGCATCATCGTGATCGCCGCCATCTTCGGGACGTCGATTCTTCGCGACTTCCAGCGCGACACTTACCAGATTCTTTTTACCCAACCAATCTCGAAGTTCGCCTACCTTGGTGGACGCTGGGCCGGTTCGTTCGTGACCACGGTGTTTGTTTTCTCCGGCATGCTGCTGGGAACGTATCTAGGAACTTTCGCGCCCTGGGCCGATCACACCCGCATCGGTCCGAATCATCTCTGGACTTATCTCCAGCCTTTCCTGACGCTTTTGGTCGTGCAGATTTTCTTCCTGGGATCGGCATTCTTTGCGGTCGGCGCTCTCTCACGCAAAATCTTTATCGTCTATCTGCAGGGCGTCGCGCTGTTCATGATTTATGTCATCGGCATCACTGTCTTCTTCGCCACCCGCTCGCTCGAACGTTTCTGGTCCGGCATTTTCGATCCCATCGGCATCATCCTGATCAATGACGTCACCCGCTACTGGACAGTCATCGAAAGGAACACGCAGTTGGTAACATTGTCGCCCAGCCTCATCGGAGGCGTTTTTCTGTACAACCGTCTCTTGTGGTCCGGCGTCGGAGTTCTGTCACTCGTTTCGGTCTGGGCGCTCTTTCCCATGTCGGTGGAAGCGCTCACCGCGCGCTCGCAGGGCCGCCGCGCCGCCAAAGCCAAGGAACAGGAACTCGCTGAGGCCCAGCCGGTCCGTTCCCTCGTGGCCGCCCGGCTTCCCCATGCGCATCAAGCCTTTACCGCCGCCACGACCTGGGCGCAATATGTTTCGCTCTGCCGACTTCGCCTGCGCAACATTCTTCGCGACGTACCGTTCTGGGCTCTGGTCGCCCTCATCGTCGCCTTCGGCATTAACAATGATTATTTCGCCGGGCGCGTTGCGGACCAGAATGTATGGCCCGTGACCTATCTCATGGTCCAATCGGTCGAGGGCAGCGCTCTGCTCTTTCTCTTGATTGTCGCGGTCCTCTACGCTGCGGAGTTGCTCTGGCGCGAGCGCGACACACATTTTGACGGCATTCACGACGCTCTGCCCATGCGTGAGTCGACCGATTGGTTATCCCGCCTGACGGCGGTCGTAGTGGTGGAACTCATCCTGATCACGTTTGCCATGGTGATCGGCATTGTGATGCAGACCTTCTTTGGCTACTACCACTACGAGTTCCTGCAATACTTCAAGGAACTCTATCTCGTCACCTTCCCGCAGATCCTTATCTTCATCCTGCTCGCGCTCTTTGTGCAGACCGTCGTGTCGAACAAGTTCGTAGGCTACGCCATCCTGATCGGCGTTTTCGTGATCGTGCCTATTCTCTACAGCTTTGGCTGGGAGAACACTCTCTACCTCATCCTCAATCCCCCCGCCTACACGTACTCTGACATGAATGGCTACGGCCACTTCGTGCAAGTCTTATTCTGGTCGACGACGTACTGGCTAGCGATCAGCGCCGCGCTTGGCGTTATCTCCATCGCTTACGCCCGGCGTGGAGCGGAAGACTCCCTCCGCGCTCGCACGCGCCTGGCTCTGCAGCGCGCTCCAAGGCTGGCTCCGGCGTTCCTGCTTTTTGTAGCCATCGCCGCTGGCGCAGGCTCCTGGTATTTCTACAATGCGCACGTCCTTAACGAGTATCTCGATTCCAAAGCGCGCCGCGACATTCAGGCTGACTACGAACGCCACTTCAAGCAGTACGAAAACCTTCTCCAGCCGAAGGTCACCGCCGTCGATGCCACTGTCAACATCTATCCCGAGCGCCGCTCCTTCGATGGAAGCGTCCGCATGACGCTGCAGAATAAAACCGGTCAGCCTATCCCGCAGATTCACATCACCGACCAGAAACGATCAGTCACCAATCTGCGGTTCGATCGGCCGTTCCATCTGGTCAGCTCCTCGCCGCGCGATATGTATTCCATCTACGCTCTCGATCAACCGTTGGCTCCCGGTGAAACCATAACGCTCACCTGCAATGTCGGCCACCAGACGCGCGGCTTCCGCGACGGCAACGAACTCCCAGAGCTCGCCTATAACGGCACCTTCTTCGATTCCGATTACTTCCCTTACGTCGGCTATAACACCAACGTCGAACTGGACGATCCCCGCCGCCGGCGCGAAGAACACTTGCCTCTTCTCGAAGAGATGGCTCACCGCGGCGACCCCGTCCATGAGGTGAACAACGTCTTCTTCCGCGGCGAGTCGGATTGGATAACCTATCACACCGTGGTCAGCACGTCCGCCGATCAAATCGCAATTGCGCCCGGATATTTGCAACGCGAATGGCAGGCCAACGGCAGAAACTTCTACGAGTACAGCATGGGATCGACCCACATCCTTGATTTCTTTTCCTACATTTCTGCCCGCTACCAGAGCCGGAAAGAGATGTACCACGGGCCGAACGGAGACGTCGCGCTCGAGGTCGATTACGACCCCGCGCACACCTATGACGTCGACGACATGCTGGCCAGCTCGCGGGCTGGCCTCGACTACTATCAGCGGGTCTACAGCCCCTTCCAGTACACGCAGTTCCGCATTTTTGAGTTTCCCCGCTACCGCACTTTCGCACAGTCTTTTCCCAATACCATTCCTTACTCGGAAGCGATCGGCTTCATCAGCCGTGTCGTGAAGCCAACCGACATCGACTTCACCTACTTTGTTACGGCTCACGAACTGGGGCACCAGTGGTGGGCGCACCAACTCATTGGCGCCGATGCCGAAGGTTCCAACATGTTGTCGGAAAGCCTGGCTGAATATTCCGCCCTGCAGGTGATGCAGCACAAATACGGCCGCGATCTGATGCACCGATTTCTCCGCCACGAACTGGATGGTTATCTGCGCGGCCGCGCCGGAGAAATCCGCCACGAGCCGCCGCTCGCGCTGGTGCAGCGCGAGCCCTATGTCTGGTACCAGAAGGGCGGGCAGATTCTCTACACCCTTGCCGACTATATTGGCGAAGACAAGCTCAATCTCGCGCTGCACAATTTCCTGATGCAATATCGCTACGCCAATGCCGGCAATCAGGTCGACAGCCGCGACAATCCGAGCGGATCCGCTGCCCTCGACAGTCCTTATCCCGACACCCGTATGCTGGTTGACGCCATCCGTGCACAAACTCCGCCCGAACTCCAGTATCTTGTCGACGATGGCTTCAACCGCATCGTTCTCTACGACAACAAGGCCGTATCCGCAACCTCGCAGAAGCAGCCCGACGGAAAATATAAAGTCACTCTGGAAGTGGAAGCACGCAAAGTGCAAGCCGACGGAAACGGCGCGGAGACTCCGATGCCCCTGGCTGATTACATCGAGATCGGCGTTTTTAGCGGTAAGAAAGATCAGGAGAAACCGCTCTACCTGAAGAAAGAAAAAATCAGCGAGGAACACCGGACCTTCGTGATTACGGTCGACGAGCAGCCCACGCTAGCCGGCATTGATCCCTTCAATAAGCTCATTGACCGCAATGCGGACGACAATATGATCGACGTCACGAAGGAGTAGATGTCACGAAGGCTGACAGCACGATGCGCAATCAGAGTCGTGATGGCCTCCCGCCAAAGAAAGAGTGCCGGAGCGCCACTTGAGATGGCGCTCCGGCGTTGTAAAATGTCGACTCTTGGACCAAACTCCGTTTTCCGTTTTTAATGCACCGGATTACCGTCGGCATCGATCTTGTGGACTTCGCCCAGGTGCAGGTCGCGGACACCGGCCTCGACCTTGCTCATATCTCCCACAACCACCCAGACCAGATGGTCCGGCAGAATGTACTTCTTTGCGATCTCGTTGGCGCCGTCTGGCGTTAGAGCCAGCGCTTTTTGAGTGAAAGTGTTGTAGTAATCTTCCGGCAAACCGTACTGCAGGATGTTACCGTAAGCGCCGCTGAGTTGCTGGTCGGTTTCGAACGTGCCGGGCAATCCGAGTGTGACATTGTCCTGCTCGTCCTTGAGTTCGTCCGCCGAGATCGGTTTTCCGCCCACGATGTTCTTGTATTCCTTTACCAACTCGACCATCGATTCTTTGGTTTTGTCGGTCTGAACGGCCGAGATGCTGATATACGGTCGCTGGCCGCGGGCGGGCGGCAAGATAGCGCGCACACCGTACGACCAGTGCTTGTCCTCGCGCAGATTCATGTTGATGCGCGAGCTGAATTTTCCGCCGAAGATGCCGTTGACCAGTTGAAGGGCAATGGCGTCCGGATCGTTCTGCGGCGGGGCCAGTTGCGCGCCAAAAATCACGCTCTGTCCTGATCCCGGCCGATCGATGAGGTACACGACATCCTTCTCCGGTTCAGCCACCTGCGGCACCGTCTTCTTCGGAACATCTCCCGCCTGCCATGAGGCCAGAAGTCTTTCCAGCTTCGGCTTGATTTCCGCCAGTGTCGTGTCGCCCACCACTAGCAACGTCGCATTGTTGGGTTTGAACCAGGTGCTGTGAAACTTCGCCAGGTCCTCGCGCGTCATCTTGCTCACGCTGGCTTCGGTTCCGGTTCCTGTGAAAGGCACGGCGTACGGATGTCCCACGCCATAGAGCAGCGTTGGCACCACTCGCAATGCCATGGCCTGGGGCGTCACCTTCTCGCGCTGAATGCCGGCAATGCGCTCTTTTTGCAGGCGTATGAACTCTTTCTCGGGAAACGCCGGATGCAGAATCAAGTCCGCATAAATGTCCAGCGACGGGTCCATGGTGCTGGTAAGCGTGTTCAGGCTGACCAGTGAATAGTCGAGACTGGCGCTGGCGTTGAAGTTAGCGCTCAGAGACTCCAGTTCCTCGCCAATCTTCAGCGAATCGCGCGTCGGCGTGCCCTCTTCGAGCATGCGTTGCTCAAAGCTGGCCGTCCCGGTCGCGCTGGTGGGATCGGCAGAGTAGCCGCTGTCGACCATCAAAGTAAAGTTCACCACCGGAGCGCTGTGACGTTCCGCCAACACCACCTTCAGCCCATTGCCGAGCGTAGCTCTCTGCAAGGGAGGAAGGTTAAGCGACATCGGTCCGCCGGGTGCCGGCTCTTTGGACCGATCGAGTTTGGCGTCGGTCTTGAAAGACGTGGGATACGGATGCACTTCCAGCACGTAATCGCCGTCGCTGAGCCATTCATCAGCGGCCTTCTTCACCGTGACGGGAGTAGCGGCCTTTACCCACTTCAGATAATCTTTGTAGCAGTCGGGATAGCCCCGGTAGGTCTGGCAGCGCGCCAGCAGGTCGCTCTTGCCGCCAAAGCCGCCGATCCGCTCCACGATGCGCGCGTAGTTCCCGAGAATCTGCGTCTTGGCCAATTGCAATTCGGCCGCCGTGGGGCCGTTCTTCAGAAAATTCTGCAGTTCCTCGTCTGCGGCTCTTTCCACCTTGCTCAGGTCCTCGCCCGGATTCGCCGTGAGGGTGAAATCGAACTGGCCGCCGATCTCACGCGTGTCATTGTCCGAGGTCGCACTGGTTGCAATCTGATCTTTGTAGACCAGGCGTTTGTAGAGCCGAGAAGTCTTGCCTTGGCCGAGTATGCCCGCAGCCAAATCGAGCAGCGCTTCTTCGGGCGAGCCAAACTCGGGCACGTTCCATACCCGATAGAGGCGAGCCTGGGGGACACGGTCCTGCACCCAGCCGCGATGCGTGCCGGTGCGTTTCGCAATCCAAACTTCCTGCTTGGCGATGGGCGGTCCGGGAGGAATCTCGCCGTAATATTTTTCAACTTTTCCGCGAGCGACTTCCGGCGTGATGTCGCCGGCGATCACGACGGTGACGTTATTCGGACCGTAATATGTCTTGAACCACTCCTGCACATCACTTAGAGAGGCCGCGTCCAGGTCTTTCATGGAGCCGATCACCGTCCATGAATAAGGATGACCGACCGGATAAGTGTTCTCTGTGAGCAGTTGTTCGGTCACGCCGTAAGGCTGGTTCTCACCTTGGCGTTTTTCGTTCTGCACCACGCCGCGCTGCAGGTCGAGCTTCTTCTGGTCGAGCACGCCCAGCAGATGCCCCATACGGTCGCTTTCGGCGAACAGAGCGTAGTCGAGCATGGACGTCGGGACATTTTCAAAATAGTTTGTGCGATCGTTGTTCGTGGTGCCGTTCAGGTTGGTGGCGCCAACTTTTTCCATGGCGTTGATATAGGTATGGTTAAAGTCGTCGCTGCCGCTGAACATCAGGTGCTCGAACAAGTGAGCAAAGCCAGTCTTGCCCGGCTGTTCATTCTTGGAGCCGACGTGGTACCACGTGTTCACGGCCACGATCGGCGCCTTGTGGTCCTCATGCACCAGCACGGTCAGACCATTGGCGAGCACAAACTTCGTGTATTTGATATCTGGAATCGGGATGTCAACCCTTGCGGCGGCCGGCGCTTTGTGGGCTGGGGCCGCTGTTGACTGGGCTGCAGCGGAGATCGGGCCGCCGATCAGAGAGGTGATACAGATGATCGCGAGCAGGCTCACGACAAGTAAGGCCAGTTTGTTTCTCAAGATTGCCTCCAGGTAGTTCAGATCAGGGCCGGCGGTTCCGAACGACAGCGCGTATAAAAGTTCCGCACAACACTCTACACAAGGAACACACCTGTCGTCACCTGCGGTGCGTCGGCGCTGCGGGTTTTATTCAGTGGTGTAGTTAATTTCCATCCGCCGGACCTGAATGCTCGAGGCATAGAGCGCGATCAGCGCGACGATCACGATGCCTAGAACTGCCAGCGGGGCTGAAACAGGATCAGAGTTGGAAATCAGCAAGGCAAGAAAAGGCGAAGTGCCCGGCGGAGTCGGAATGTCCACCGGGCATAACGATTTCAGATAGTAGATGACACTGAACTGCTTGAGCAGCCCAGGCAGAAACGGATTGATCGCTTCCCAGATCAAGATCGCAGCCGCCGGCAGGATCGGATTTCGGAACAGCATGCCCGCGACCAGAAAGAATGCTCCATACCCCACGCAGGCCAGCACGGTGACTCCCACATACACGGCGGCATTTTCAAGACCGTGGTTGTGATAGAGGTAAACCTCGCGCGCGCTCGGACTGAAGTGCCATAGAAAGGCGACGGTTTGCAGCAGTTCGCTGGTAACAAAGATCGTACAGGTCGCCAGCAAACCGGCAAGAAACTTTCCCGCCATCAGAACTTCGCGCCGTATGGGCGCGAGAAAGTAAAAGTGCAGACTACGGTCGAGAATTTCGCCGCGAAACAGGTTCATGAAAATCCCCAGGCATCCGAAAAAAATCGCCAGGCGAAGAAAAAAGAATTGGAAGACCCCGGCGAACATGATCGAGTCCTGGCCTAGGTTGGAACCGTTTTGAAGGTTGACACTCTCGACTTTCCCGTTCACCAAGCCGACCAACAGATCGTTCTGTCCATCGGAATAGTGGTAATCCTCGCGACGCACATTCTCAATTACGCCGGGTCTCAGCGGTCGATTTTCGGTCCAATGAAAATTGAGCGGCGGCTTGCCCAGGATCGCAATCACCTCCTCGCTCGTCATGCCCGGCTGAACCGCCAGCAGATCCTGGTAGGACAGCGGCTTTTCGCCGCGCCGTGCAACGCTTGCAGTGTGGCGCTGCTGGCTGGACGTTGCCACGGCATAGGCCATGAAAAGCAGAACCGGGAGCAAAGCGACTACGTAAATCCAAAGGCCTCGTTTGGCGAAGAATGTCTTCCTCATTTCCAGACGGATCACGGCCTTGATCTGCGCCCACCAGATTTTCGTCATTCCGCTCATCTTCTCTGTGGTCATCATCCCTGTGGTCATCGCACGACCTCTTCGTTCCCGATCAAATACTCATAGACGGAAAGCACGTCGTCGTCCGCCGGGGCGATCGATTCAATCTCGATCCCGTTCCCATGCTCATTCAAAGCCAGTTGGTTCAACGCCAGGTAAAAGCCGTCGGCATCCCGCGTTTTCAGTAGCAATCCTTTTTCATCCTTGTGGATGGTTACTTCCAGCGTGTGCGTGTCCTCCAACATTTTCGCGGCCAGCTCGCGCGGCCGGGTACAGCGAATCAAAATCTGCGTGGGATGTTCCTGAATCTCGCCGCGCACGCTCTGAATCTGACCCTCCGCGACCACGTAGCCGTTGCTCAGCAGGATCACCTGATCGGAAATAACGTCCACTTCGTGCAGGATGTGGCTGGAAATAATCACATAACACCCTTGCCCGGCCGACGCCCGGAACAGCGCAATCATTTCCGAGCGGGCCAGCGGATCAAGACCATTCAGCGGTTCGTCAAGCACCAGCACTTTCGGGTCGTGAGCCAGCGCCTGCGCCAGCCGGATTCTCTGCCGCATTCCCTTACTATAGGCCGCAACGTTTCGTTTGGCGGCGTCGACCAGGTTCACGCGCTCAATGGCGCGCCAGGCCATCTGCTCCGCGATCTGCGAATCCCGGCCCGACAGCCGCAGATAGGAATACAGAAATTGAAATCCTGTCAGGCCTTTCGGAAACGCGTCGAATTGCGTGCTGTAGCCCACGACCTTGAATAGATGTTCAGGGTCATCGGTCGTGTAGTCGAGCACCTGAATCCGTCCGCGCGTCGGCTTCACCAGGCCGGTCATCAGATTCATCAGCGTAGTCTTGCCCGAGCCGTTCGGCCCCACCAGGCTGGTTATGCCCGGCGGAATGGAAAGATTCACGCGATTCACGCCGAGAATCTCGCCATAGAACTTCGACACGTCTTCAAAGACGATGCGATCCTTCATTCATCAACCTTCGCTCGATCATCCTCGAAGGGATCACGCTTCACTTAATCACCTCATAGGCGCGCACCTTGCGCATGAGCAGCCAGAGGCAGACGCCACAGTAGAGGAGTAAAGCGATCCACGCCTGGGCGACCGGAATCGCGTGTTCCACATCCACCTGGAACAGCCCATTCCAGACCGTCCCCATCAGATAGGCGACATCGATAAAATGACCCGACTCGGTTCGCATGACCGCGTTGATTGCCTGGGCAAACCCGGCGCCAAAGAACATCACGCCCAGCAGCAAGGCTCCGGCAACAATTCGCCACTTGACCCACGCTGAGAGCGCCATTGCCAGCAAAGACAGAATTGCGATCCAGATCAGGGAGGAAACGAACAGGCTGCCGGCAATCCAAAGATTAGTCCACGCCCAATGTGTCCCCGCCAGGCTGGCCTGCATGACGAAGAGAATCAGCCCTGGCACCCACGTTATTTGAGAAAGCAGAATGGCCAGCACCGAAGATTTGCCGAGCACATATTCGACCCGGGAGAACGGGCGGCAGAAGTACAACGGGAGCGCGCCGTTGGCGAGATCCGGCGAAATCAATCCCGGCCCCGCGAACGCGGTCAGAAGAAAAGCAAACACTCCCTGCACGCTGATGAAGTGGAAGAAAAACTTGTTGTCGATGGAAACGACGCCTGCGGGCACACCCATTTGCTCAAGAAAACTCGCGCTGTGAGCCAGGTAAATCATCATCAGGCACAACACCGGGTAGAAGAAGCAGATTACAAACAACGCAGTCAGAAACTTCGAACGGAACAGATTGCGCCGGGAATACCGGAACAGAACAAGACACCGCGACCACGCCGGAGTCAGCGCCCCCGCATACGGCTTGTAGTTACGCCGGTAAACAGCCACTCATGCTCCTCTGTCTGGCGTCCAGATTGACCTGTCGGCCTTCAACACGCCAGCTCTCAACTGTCAACTTTCCATGGCCTTCAGAAAAATGTCTTCGAGCGTATCCCGCCGGAAATTCATCCGCCGGATGCGAACCTGCCGCTCCGCGGCCAGGCGGAAAATGTCACGCGTCTCAACCCCATCCGCCAGGATCATCTTCATGCGATTCGCCGTCACCGCGCATTCACACCCAAGCTTCTCAATCGCTTCCGTGAAGTTGCCGTTCGCGCCATAGGTCTCCAGCTCCAGGAATCGCTTGTTGGCGCGGCGTTCTTCCTCCAGATTCGAGTAATGGGCGATCCGTCCTTGCTTCAGGATCAAAACCTCATCGCAGGTATCTTCGACATCGCGCAGCAGGTGCGAGCACAACACGATCCGCATCTCTTTGCCGTCCCGAATGTCGCGGATCATGCGGATCATGCGCTGCCGCGCCGAAGGATCCAGCCCATTCGTTGGCTCGTCGAGTATCAGCACTTTCGGCCCGTGCACAATCGCCTGCGCCAGCTTCGCCAGTTGTTTCATGCCCAGCGAATATGTCCCCAGCTGGCGGTAGCGAGCCTCCGCCAATCCCACGTAGAACAGCGCCTCGTGCGCGCGTTCGAGAGCCATGTCCGCGGGCAGACCCGAAAGTTCGCCCATCATCTGCACGAATGAGACCGCGCTCATCTTCGAGATGAATGCGTCATTCTCGGGCATGTAGCCCACAACGCCGCGAATTTTCCCGATTTCCGTGGCCACGTCATAGCCGAACACGCGCGCCACGCCCGAGGAGGATTTGTAGAAACCGAGGAGAGTATTGATGAGCGTGGATTTGCCGGCGCCATTCGGACCCAGCAAGCCGATCGAGCGCCCGCGCAACGAAGCCGTAAGACCGTTCAGAATATCCCGGTTGCCAAAGCGAACCGAAAGCCCCTGCAGTTCAATCAGGGGCAGCAGCGGAGCGGCAGCCGGCGCCAGTTCGCTCACGCTGGCTGCCGCTCCGAGTTGTGTCGTTGTACTCATTGCGTTGGCGGTGTCGTATGGTTCAGGGCTCCACCCAGAAACATCTGCGGCAGGAACGGCCCATTATCGCCCATCGTCAACAGCGTGCCCAGATCAAAACCCATGAACCCGGTGTTGGTCGCCACCACGATCCGGTCCGGCTCGCCGTAGGCATAAATCAAGCCTGGCGCCGAGTTCGCCGTGAGCGCGTCCACCGATTGCTGCTGGCGCGCGTTCAGCGCCCCATTAGCTTTCAGTTGTTGGGCGAGAGGACCCACAACCGGGCCGAGGTTGTGATAGAAGATCGCCGAAAAATTCGTATAGCCATCGTTGGGCAGCAGCGCCTGAAAGCCGGCCGAATGCGCCAGCGTGTATCCCGCCTCGCGCGCTTGAATCGCCCTCGATATGGTGGCCATATCCGGCGCGGCAATCAGATAGTTGTCGACAAACGTGTAGTCAATTTCGAAGTTGGGCTTATTGGGACTGCTGATCACGAAGTACGTTCGGGACCCAACCTGCCGCTGTGTCAACTGCAGCGACTGCTCTTGTGGAGTGATCTCGCGGTTGAAACTCTCCACCAGCTTCCCGATCGTCGATTGCAGGGTCGTTGGGTCATACACTTCGAGGATAAATTTCCATCGCGGCGTGGGCAGCATCGGCCCATCGAACGCCATCGTAACTTCGCCGCCCAGGGGCGCAGTGATGTCGTTCAGCACGCTCACGCCAGTCTTGGCCTCGAAGTCAGCCAGGTGCTGCGTGAAGTCCGCGTTGCCGCTCCCGATCATCTTGAACATTTCTTCCATGATGGTTCTCGGATTCTTGATCACTGCCGATGTCACCATGCTGGCGTCCGGCGAAACAAATTCCAGCGACCCCATCGACGCCGGCGCCGCCAGCCACGATGCCACCCCTTGCCGCTCCGACGCGAACATCAGGTCGGCATGGCTCTCAGTCTTACCGCCCACCTCGCGGTGCTCCATCGTCAGGTACCGCACATCTCCGATGCCCGGCGGCAGGTGGTTACCTGCTTCTACGTGCTGCGCGACAATTTGTTCCATGTCCGCGCAGAAAAGCCATTCCGCCCCCTGCTGATAGGAGCGGGCAATCTGCTGATAAAACTTAGTTCCTGTGAAAGAATTGGTCTCACCCTCCTTAACGCGCGTCGCCGCCTTCTGCAGTTCCGCCAGATCCGGACTCGCGATCAGCAGATCGTTGCTGACATAAACCAGCAGCGGCCGCCCAGGCGCGGGCGTTGCCAACGCTGGGTTCGGGATCGTCTGCAGAGCGGTCTGGGTTTGCAGAAAAGTCTCCAGCCCGGCCTGCTTCACTCTCGCCAGCACGACCGGCGCGGAGTATTGGTTTCCTTCCTTCGCCACGGCAAACACGACCTCATCCCCTAAATAGCTGCTGAACGTCTTCACCTGATTCAGCACATCTTCCAGCTTCGGTCCCTTTCCTTTTTGCTGTTGCTTCCACCAGTTGCGCAGTTCCGGACTTTGCTGCAACCGCTCCTGGAATAGGCGCGTGGCTTCTCCCAAAGTGTTCGTCAAGTTCGGAATCGCCGCGTAGACCACGGTGTGCTCCGGAATGTAGGGCAAGAGATCGGAACTGTAACGCAACCCCGGCCCCGGAATCGCCGCAAACTGTTTCTGCAGCACTGCGAAGTCGCCCAGCAGGGCAAGATATTTCGCCGAGTTCCTGCTCCACGCGATCTCATTCTTGATGGGGACTTTCGATACGCTCGCGCTGGAAGTCGCTTCGTCTCCGGCATGCAGATCGGTCGTGCTGTCGCCGAAATCGACGTGCACCACGCCTTCAATCACGGCCACGCGCGAGCCCTTGGTCCCGTGGTTCACCGAAAAAATCGTGCCTTTTACCGAGACGAGTCCGTCATCGGTCGCCACATACAGCCGTCCCGTGCGCTGCTTGGCTGCCTGCACAATTACCTGACCGCCATCCAGATGAATCGTTGTGCCCTTCCACGCCCGCGACACTGAAAGATCAGAGCGCTCGCCCATCTCTACCAGCGAGCCGTCGAGCAGCCGTACCACAGCGGTCGATCCCTTCGCTGTGCGGATCTCCTCTCCGTTCTTGATTTCATATCCCACCGGAATTACCCGCATTTCCTCACCGGACCCCACATAGAGCGAGCCGTCCACGGTCTGAACCGCGGCCCGTACGGAATGCTGCCCGGGAAGTAGTCCGTTGCTGAACGCCACCACCCCAACCGCCGCGACGAGAACCGCGGCCGCACTCATAGCCCAGCCCCATGCGTTCGAACTAAAGACCGACCTGCCAGCGGAACTGGAGGCGGATGGACGCTTCGTCTCCAGCCGCAAAACCGTTTGCGGTTCCTCATCTCGAGTGCGCTCGAGTGCATGCCGGCAATCGACGCAGGCATGCACGTGATCGTCAAACAGCATGGCCCGCGCGGGCGCGAGCTGTTTTTCGAGATATCCCGGAATCAGCGCCTGAAAATCCGCGCAGGTTCGCAGTGTGTGCGCGCTGGGGTTCGCCGCGGGGGCAGCCGCGGCAATCGATTTCCAGACCCGATCGCCAGCCTGCGCAACCACTTGGTCATCTACCTGCTCATTTCGAATCGCCGACAGCAAACGGTCAAACTTTTCATTCATCATGGCCTGTCTCCTGAATACCTCTGAATCAAATCTCGTTATCATCCCAGCTCAACAATTTCAGCTAAATTTCCTAATCCGTGCCCTTCGATCGATAGGCGCCCAATTCCTTGCGAAGCTGTTGCCGAGCGCGATAAACAATCACCGCCACGAGCACCTGTGAAATGCCAAGCATCCGAGCAATCTGCGGATTGCTGAAGCCCTCCAGAAAGCGCAATGTGAAAATTTCCGCCGGCCGTGGCTTGAGTTGTGCCAGCGCCTTGCCCAGGGCCTGCCGCAGTTCACGAGGGTCATCATGTGCTGGTTCGGGCAGATCTGCGAGTTCCACGGTGCGATCGCTCTGTCGCGATCGGATCACATCCAATGCGGCATTGATCGCGGCCCGGCGCAGGTAGCTCTCTTCGTTTTCCAGCGCGTCATGTTCCCGGCGGAACAGGCGCAAGAACACCGTCTGAGACACATCCTCGGCATCCGCGGCGTTGCCCGTGATCCGGTACGCCGTGCGGAACACCAGGCCATGATGCGCCCGAAACACCCGCTCGAATTCGCTCGGGACTACGATTGCCGGTTCCTCTGCCAGTGCGCTTTGCAGGGTACGCCTCCCCGTTGCTTTCTTTCACCACTAAAGACGGCAGCGGGGATGAGTTATTACAATCTCCCACGTCTTTATTTTGAGCCGAAAAAGTGGGGGTTTTCTGCAGCGCGAGCCACAACCTGTATCATATTCGGGTTTAACGAGTTAGCCGAGAATCATGCCGAAACTGAACATCAAACCAAAACGCGACTGCCTGTGGGACGTGGTCAGTCTGGGAGAAGTCATGTTGCGCCTCGACCCCGGCGACGAACGCATTTCCACTACCCGCCACTTCCGCGCCTGGGAAGGCGGCGGAGAATACAACGTTGCCCGCGGCCTGAAACGTTGCTTCGGCATGGACGCCGCTATCGTCACCACGCTGGCCGACAACCCCGTCGGCCGCCTCGTCGAAGACCTCATGCTGCAAGGTGGAGTCAGCCAGAAATACGTCCGCTGGGCTCCGTATGACGGAGTCGGCCGCACGGTGCGCAACGGCCTGAATTTCACCGAACGCGGATTCGGCATTCGCCCCGCCCTCGGTTGTTCGGATCGCGGACACACGGCGATTTCCCAACTGAAACCGGGCGAGATTGACTGGGATCAGATTTTTTCGAAAGACGGAGCCCGCTGGTTCCACACCGGCGGAATCTTCTGCGCCCTCTCGGAAACCACTCCGCTCGTTGCTCAGGAAGCCATGGAAGCCGCCAAACGCGCCGGTACCGTGATCTCCTACGACCTGAATTACCGCGCGTCGCTGTGGAAGTCGATTGGCGGAAAGTCGAAAGCGCAGGAAGTCAATCGCCGTCTCGCTCCGTTCGTCGACGTCATGCTCGGCAACGAAGAAGATTTCACCGCCGCTCTGGGCTTCGCTGTCTCCGGCCTTGATGAGCAGCATTCCACTCTGGAAACGTCAGGGTTCAAGAAGATGATCGAGACGGTGGTGAAGGAATATCCGAAGCTCGCGGTCATCGCCACGACCCTCCGCAATGCCAAGACGGCCACGCTCAACGATTGGGCAGCCCTCTGCTACAGCGATGGCAATTTTTATGAAGCACCCGTACGCGAGAATCTGGAAATCTACGACCGTGTCGGCGGTGGGGACTCCTTCGCTTCCGGGTTGATCTATGGATTTCTCTCCGGGAAAGATCCGCAGTGGTCGGTCGAATGTGGCGCGGCGCACGGCGCTCTGGCCATGACTACGCCCGGCGACACCACCATGGCGACGCTGGCGGAAGTTCTGCAGGCCATGAAATCGCGGACTGCCCGTATCGAACGATAAAGGCTAAAAGATAAAGCTCGAACAACAATCAACGATAAATTTATGACCATTGAAGATGTGATTAGCAGGATCGAGGAGGTCGGAATCATCCCCGTCGTTCGAGCGGCGAGCGTCGCCGAAGCAACCCGCGCCGTGGAAGCGATTTGCGCCGGCGGCATCCCCGTCGTCGAAATCACTATGACCGTTCCCAACGCTGTCTCTGTCATCCGGGAAGTTGCCCAGCAGTACGGCGACAAAGTTCTCATCGGAGCGGGCACGGTCATCACTGCTGAACAAGCCGAGTCCTGCCTCCGCGCGGGAGCCGAGTTCCTGGTGAGCCCTGGCTTGGCTGCGCCGGTGCTCTCGGTCGCGCAGGCGTCAGGGAAATTGGCGATCCCAGGAGCCCTCACTCCGACCGAACTGATGAATGCTCATGTGCTGGGCGCGCGGCTGGTCAAGATTTTCCCCTGCGGAAATGTGGGCGGACCAAAATATCTGAAGTCGCTCAAAGCTCCGTTCCCGGGCGCCATGCTGATTCCAACAGGGGGCGTAAATGCGGCGAATGCGGCCGACTTCATCGCCGCCGGAGCTTTTGCTTTAGGAGTAGGAGCAGACCTCGTGGACACGAAAGCGTTGCGCGAGGGAAATCTACAGAAGATCATTTCGGCAGCCCAGGAACTGGTGCAAGCCGTCAACTCTGCGCGAGCAGCGCTCCGCGAGAGCAAGGTTCGCTAGCATTTCGCGGATTCGAAATGTCTTACTGATTCACGCCGCTGGCCAGAACCCCGCCATCGACCGGCAGTATTGTTCCCGTGACAAAACTGGCAGCGTCAGAGGCCAGAAACACCGCCGCTCCAACCAGTTCTTCCAATTCACCAAACCGTTTCATCGGAGTGCGCATCAGCACTTCATCCCCGCGGCCCGTCCCGACCAAGAGTCTCTCACTAAGGGGAGTGCGGAAATATCCCGGCGCAATCGCGTTGACGCAGATTCCATGTTTGGCCCACTCCACCGCCAGCGACTTAGTCAGAGATGCCAGACCCGATTTGCTGGCGGAGTACGCCGCCACTTCAAACAGCGCCAGAAAAGTTCCCATGGAGGCGATGTTGATAATGCGCCCGTAGTGCCGCTCGATCATGTGCCGTCCGAAAACCTGGCAGGCGCGCAGCGCGCCCGTCAGATTTGTCTCCATGATCCGGTTCCAGTCGGCCTCGGAATAATCCAGCGTGGGCGCGCGCTTCGTGACCCCCGCCGCGTAGACCAGGATGTCGACTTTGCCGAAAGCGTCGAGACAGGCCTTCAACAGCTTCTCCAACGATTCGCGGTCATCGACATCGCAAGTCACGCGCAACGACCGCCGGCCCAGAGTTTCAATTTCGTCCGCCAGCGCTTTTACAAGATCGATGCGCCGCGCACTCGCCACCACATCCGCTCCCGCCTGCGCCAGTCCGAGCGCGATCGTTTTGCCGATCCCAGAACTGCCCCCGACCACGACCGCAACTTTACCGTCGAGATCCAGCTGTTTGTAGCCCATGTCTCCTCGAATCACACTTCAAAAATTAAATCCGTACTTGCGCCGCCTACCAGTTAAACATCGTACCGTCGAGCTTTCGGTTCACCGGCAAATAGGCCCGCTCGTACGGAAACTTCGCAGCCAGCTTCTCGTCATAGTCGACCCCAAGCCCCACGGCCTCGCCCGGATGCAGATATCCGCCTTGGAAGGAGTAAGCATGTGGGAACACCTCGTCCGTCTCCGGCGTGTGCCGCATATATTCCTGGATCCCGAAGTTATTTATGGAAATGTCGAAGTGTAGTGCCGCCGCCATCGCCACCGGAGACAAATCCGTCGCCCCGTGGCACCCCGTCCGCACGTGATAAATCTCAGCCAGCGCGGCTATTTTCTTGAGATGCGTCAACCCTCCGCCGTGCACCACCGTCATGCGCAGGTAGTCGATTAGCTGTTCCTGGATGAGAATATGGGCATCCCAAACCGAATTGAAGACCTCGCCTACCGCCAGGGGCGTAGTCGTGTGCTGGCGAATAATGCGGAAGCCTTCCTGCAATTCCGCCGTCACCGCGTCTTCCAGCCAGAACAAATGATACGGCTCCAGATTCTTCCCCAGCCGCGACGCTTCAATCGGCGTCAGCCGGTGGTGAATGTCGTGCAGCAGATGAAGGTCGTCGCCAAACTTCAGGCGTAGCGCTTCGAACAGCTTGGGAACGTGCAGAAGATATTTCTCGGTCGACCACACATTTTCCGGAGGCAAGCCTTTTTCCGCGGGCTCGTAGTACAGCTTGTCGTGTGCGACTCCGTAAGTGGAAGGCAGTCCCGGTATCCCCGATTGTGCGCGCACCGCAAGATATCCCATCTCTTTATACTTCGCGACTTCCTCCGCGGTTTCTTCAATGTCACGCCCGTTCGCGTGCCCGTACACCATCACTCCCGTTCGACTTTGTCCTCCGAGCAGGTTATAGACCGGCGTCTTCAAGGCTTTGCCCTTGATGTCCCACAGCGCCATGTCGACTGCTGCGATCGCCGTCATGGTCACGGGTCCGCGACGCCAGTACGCACCGCGATACAGGTATTGCCAGATATCCTCGGTCTGAAACGGGTCGCGGCCGATGAGACAGGGAATCAAGTGGTCGCTCAAGTAAGATGCCACCGCCAACTCGCGCCCATTCAGCGTCGCATCCCCCAACCCGTACACGCCCTCGTCGGTTAAGATCTTCAACGTGACGAAGTTCCGTCCCGGGCAACTGACGAATACTCTGGCATCCGTGATCTTCAACTAGATCTCCTTGTCGATGCTGCGCGATTCTCCAATGTCACTCCACCGAGTGTATTCGAATCTCCACTTGCGACTCCGCGCTCAAAGCCCTTTGCAAGGCTGGACTGAGCAGCGACGCGGAATCCTGATCCAGATAAACGACCGCGTTGGAATGCCCGCGCAAAATCGATGCCGGCGCCAAGGGGTTGATCTCTCCTTCCAGGCAAGCCTTCACTGCCGCCGCTTTACGCTTGTCCGGGACCACCCCCAGAAGTTCCGCAGCCTTTATAATCTGCCGCGGCGACATCGAGATAGCACGTTGCGGCACCTGCGAGATATCCGCAAACCACCCCTCGCCTACCTGCTGACGCCGGCAAGCCTCGTCCAGCTTGACGATGAGATAAGGGTCTTCGGTGGTGAAATCCGCCGGCGGATCGTTGAACGCGATGTGTCCGTTTTCTCCGATGCCCAGAAACGCGATGTCGATGGGCGCCGACGCCAGTTGTCGGCCGACTTCGCGCGCCACCGCGGACGGATCAGCCGCGTCGCCCTCGATCCAGTGAAAATTGACGATTCCAGTCTTGCCCGCCAACCGCTCCGTCAAAAACTTACGGAAACTGGCGGGATGAGTCGCCGGCAGACCGACGTACTCGTCAAGATGAAATGCCTCGACTTTTGGCCAGTCGATTCCGGGCGTCTTTGTGAGTGCGTCCAGGAACTCAAGTTGAGACGCCCCAGTAGCAGCGATGATCCGCGCCCGGCCGCGCTCCGCGATCGCGCGCCGAATCGCAGCCGCGGCCTGCTCCGCGGCAGATCGGCCCAACGAAACTTTGTCATTGAATAGACGGAGTAGCATTGGAAGCATCTGCCTGAATGGCGCGCGCGGATTTGTGACCGCGAGAACCGCCGTCAGCAGGAGCCCGGAAATTATACAAAAAGGTTGGCCCTGCCGGTCCGGATGCGAATCAGACCTGCGCCGGTTTGAGCCGCGGCGCCAGCACCTGCACGAAACCGAACGCCACCAGATAAGCCAGACCAGCCATCATAAACACAGGCAAGTACGACCCAGTACGTTGCAGGATATAGCCGACCGCCTTGGCTACCAGCATTCCTGAAATCGCTCCGGTCATGGTGCCGAAGCCAACCACGGAAGCCACGGCATTCTTGGGAAACATGTCGGAAGCCAGGGTATAGATGTTAGCCGACCAGCCTTGATGCGCTCCTGCTGCGATGGCGATGACGCAGACCGCCAGCCACCCATCTTTTGTGTGCGCCGCAATCATGATGGGCGTCACTGCCAATGCGCATACCAGCAATGCGGTTTTTCGGCTGGCGTTCACGGTCCACCCTCGCTTGAGAAGCGAAGACGAAAGCCATCCTCCACCGATACTGCCGACGCAGGCTCCGCTATAGATGACGAACAGCGGCAACGCCATGCCGGTCAGGCTCAACCCGAGATTGCGGCTCAGGAAATCCGGCATCCAGAACAGATACACCCACCAGATCGGGTCGGTAAAGAACTTGCCCAGGGCGACGGCCCACGCCTGGCGCAGCGTGATCAACGTGCGTAACGGAATCGTTGCCCCTTGGCCTTCGCGGTCGCTCTGAATGTGAGCCAGTTCCGCAGCCGAAACCCGATCGCCATCTTCCGGCCGGTGATACACCGCCAGCCAGCATAAGATCCACACGAATCCTAGCGCTCCAGTGGCGATGAATGCCATGCGCCATCCAAAGCGATAGGTAATCCAGGGCACCACCAGCGGCGTCAGGAGCGCGCCAACGTTCGAACCGGAATTGAATAAACCGGTTGCCAGCGCGCGCTCCCGCTTGGGAAACCACTCCGCAACTGCCTTTACCGATGCCGGGAAACTTCCGGCCTCACCTAGTCCCAACCCAACTCGCGCCACGGCGAATTGCAGAATGGAGCCCGCCGCCGCATGAGCCATTGCGGCCGCGCTCCACACTAGTACCGCCAGGGAGAATCCTTTGCGCGTCCCCAGCTTGTCGACCAACTTTCCGATGAATAGTAATCCCGCTCCGTAGGCGAACTGGAACGCGAGGACGATGTTGCTGTATCCGACTTCCGTCCAACCGAACTGCTGCTGCAAGGTCGGCTTGAGCAGCGCGATCACCTGCCGGTCCATGTAATTCACCGTGGTCGCGAAGAACAGCAAGCCACAGATCAGCCAGCGCCGGCGGCCGATGCGGGTCGCAAGCCCAGGCGGAACGCTTTCCGGAACGGCGGGCATGGAAGAAAGGTTCACTGAATTGTTTCGAACGGGCAACGTGCATCACTACACATTGTGCAAGGCCTATCCGTCAAGCCGTCGCTGAACTAGCCAATGCTGAACTGATATGATTCATGGCTGGAATCGCCGATCTGCTCTCTGAATTCCAGACGGTACAAGAGACCCCGCGAGCGTGCCCATGAACGGCTTTCTCACCGAAGATTTCTTGTTATCGAATGAGCCGGCGCGGCATCTCTATCATCAATTCGCCGCGGTGCAGCCCATCCTCGACTACCACTGTCATCTTTCTCCCGGCGACATTGCCGAGAATCGCCGCTTCGCGAATCTCTACGAAATCTGGCTGGAAGGCGACCACTATAAATGGCGGGCCATGCGGGCCAACGGCGTTCCCGAGAAATACATCACAGGCGATGCCCCGCCCTACGAAAAATTTCTGGCCTGGGCGCGAACCGTTCCGTACACCTTGCGCAATCCTCTCTATCACTGGACGCACCTCGAACTGCAACGCTACTTTGGCATTACCGAGTTGCTGGATGGGAAATCCGCGCTCTCGATCTGGGAGCGCGCGAACGCCCTGCTGGCGGATAGTCTGTCCGCCCACGCCATCCTCCAGAAATTCCGCGTCGAAGTGGTATGCACCACGGACGATCCCACCGACGACCTCCGGCATCATCGCGCTATTGCGAACTCGAATCTGCCGACGCAGGTTTTTCCCGCCTTCCGTCCCGACAAAGCCCTGGCCATCGGCACGGCCGCTTTTTTGTCATGGATCGAGCAGCTTGCGCAGGTCGCCAGCGTCGAGGTTCGAGACCTCAGCGGATTCCTGCAGGCCCTGAAAAACCGCCACGACTACTTTCATTCCATGGGCTGCCGTCTCTCTGACCACGGATTGGAGCATTGCTACGCGACGCCTTGTTCCGAACGAGAGGCTGTACGGATCTTCTCAAAGGCGCTCTCCTCGAAAGCGCAGGACGGTCAGTCCATCACAGAAGACGAGCGCACACAGTTCGCTTCCTTCATGATGCTTTTCTTCGCCCGCCTCGATGCCGAAAAAGGCTGGACCAAGCAACTGCACCTGGGCGCTCTGCGCAACCTGAACACCTCGGCCCGCCACCAGCTTGGCGCCGATACTGGTTACGACGCGATCGGCGATTTTTCCCAGGGCCGGCATCTCAGCGCCTATCTCGATTTGCTGTCCCGCGAAAACGCCCTGCCGCAGATGATCCTGTACAACGTCAACCCGGCAGACAACTTTCAGTTCGCGACCATCGCCGGCTGCTTTCAGGATGGAGACCAAAAAAGCGGAGACCGGCCAGGCAAAATCCAGTACGGCAGCGCCTGGTGGTTCCTCGATCAGAAACAGGGCATCACGGCGCAACTCGACGCGCTCTCAAATGCCGGTCTGCTCTCGCGTTTCGTCGGCATGGTCACCGACTCTCGCTCGTTCATGTCCTATCCCCGCCACGAATATTTCCGCCGCATCCTTTGCGATCTCATCGGACAAGATGTCACCTGCGGCGAATTGCCCGATGACGATGCGCTTTTGGGCAGGCTGGTTCGCGACATCTGCTACGGGAACGCCAGACAGTATCTGCAATTGCCGGTCCGACAGGCGAGGCGCTCATAGGTAGGTTGGCTCGGTTAACAGCGTTCATTTTCAATGACTTGCATAGAATGCCGCGGGATCTGGCCCTTCCCCGGGCGGCAGGCAACTCGAGTCGCACTCTTCGCAACTAACAAATTAGTTGACCTTTTATTCCCAAGTACGCCTTACTACTGAAGCGAGGAGAAACCATTGGCCCGCAGCAAATCCGCAACCCTGACCGAAGCTGAGTTGCGCATCATGAACGTGCTCTGGGATCGCAGCTCCGCGACCGTACATGAGGTGCTTGAGGCGCTGCCCGCCAAGCCCGCGCTGGCCTACAACTCCATTTTGACCATCATTCGGATCCTGGAGAAAAAGGGGTATGTGAAGCACGTCAAGGAGAAAGACACGCGCGCTCACGTCTACATTCCGCAAGTCGGCCGCAGCGATGCTACGCGCTTCGAGGTTCGGCATCTGGTCAGCCGTTTCTTCGGTAACTCCCATGAGCAGCTGGTCTTGAACGCTCTCGAAGAAACCAGCATCGACGCGGAAGAACTGGGCCGCCTGCGCCGGTTGCTCGAAAGGAGCAAGTGATCCGACGATGACATTCGAGCCCAATGCGATTGCCCAAATGTCAGCGCTCCGCATCGTGGACTGTCTGCTCGAAGGCACGCTGATCGCGATGTTCGCCGGCGCAGTCCTCAGGGTGCGGCGCTTGCAAAATTCAAGCGCCCAGAATTCGAGCACACGATTTGCAGTCTGGTTTTCCGTCCTCATGGCCATTGCGGTTCTACCTGCGTTGTCAGGCATATCGTGGTCGCAGGGAACTAGTATTTCCGCGCAGATCCTGAGCCGGCCAGCGATCACGCTGCCCGGTTCCTGGGCCCTTTACGCGTTCGGAGCATGGGTGGCGATCGCCGGCTGGTTCTTGTTCGGCGTCGGCCGAGGATTGTGGCATCTGCGCGTTCTGCGCAACAGTTGCATCCCCGTTGATCCGGCGCAGTTAGACCCCCGCCTGCAGCAGACTCTGGCGCGCAATGGAAATGGATCGGCCAGGCCGGTGGCCCTCTGCACCTCTGATCGCGTGCATGTCCCGACGGCCATCGGACTCATCAAGCCGGCAGTGATTATCCCCGCTTGGGTGATGCAGGAGCTCTCTGCGGACGAACTGAATCAGATCCTGCTCCACGAACTCGCCCACCTGCGCCGTTATGACGACTGGACGAACCTGGTCCAAAAGCTGGTCAAGGCGTTGTTCTTCTTCCATCCCGCAGTGTGGTGGATCGAGAAGCAAGTATCGCTCGAGCGCGAAATGGCCTGCGACGATGCCGTGCTGGCGGAAACTGCCAGCCCCCGCGCCTACGCCGAATGCCTGGCGCACCTTGCTGAAAAGACTCTGGTGCAGCGAAGTCTCGGTCAGCGAAGTTTTGTCGAGCGCAGCGTCGCCCTGGCACAAGCCGCGCTCGGACGAGTTCGCCAGACTTCACTGCGTGTGGCCCAGATTCTCGACGAGAATCGGCCTGCCGGCGGAGGGCGTAGCTGGAAGCCCGCCGTGCTACTGGTGGGAGCATTCGCCATCGCATCCGTTCTAAGTATTTCGCGAGCACCTCGGCTGATTGCGTTTCATGACAGTGATGCAAGCCGTTCTGCTGCGTCCACGATCGCGGTCCTCTCGCCCAACGTCGCAAGTGCAACACCGGGTGCCCCGTTTCTCGCGCCTCCGGTGCGTGCGAAGTGGGTAGCCACGCCCGCGAAGGCGATCACGCTCACGACCCATCGCAGACCTATAACTCCAGAAAGAACCGCCGTACCGCAGTCCGGAACTAACCCACAAAGTGCCGTCAGCATGGTCCACGTGACCAACATGAACGCGGATTCGCTCGCCTTCACTGAGACACTGTGGGTGGTTTTTGAAAGCAGTCCCAATGGCCAATCAGACCAGCCCGTGTATCAGATCCAACTGTGGCGTGTATTGGTTCTGCACCCCGTGGCCGATCCCGACAGCAACAGAACTCCACCGAAGCAAACTTAATTATGCATAGGTAGTCATGAAAGGCAGTAGGCAAAACGCGGAAGTTCAATCTTAGAAACTAACGAATTAGTTACTCAGACTCTCGAAAGGATGTAACTCAAATGAATGCAGGAATGCAGTTGGAAGACAACACAAAGAACGATGGCAAGAAAAACGACGATAAAAAAAACTGGATGCGGCGACTCGCGCTGCCGATGCTCGCATTGGCGCTGGTTGCTTCGTTCACAACCTATGAATGCGTGAAGCCCGCGGCAGCCAGGGCGGCCGAAGCCGCACCCTCCGCCGCGCCCCTGGACGCGGACAGCGTCAGCGCTATCCTCGCGCTCGACAAGGCGATGGAAACTCTGGCCGCCCGCGTCACACCGGCAGTTGTCAACGTCACCGTAACCTCGCGTACCAAGCCAGACATGGCTGGCCACCAGATGCCGGAAGACATGCAACAATTTTTTGGCCAGGGCAGTCCGTTCGGCCAATTCTTTGGCCCACGCATGCAGCAGCGCCAGCCGCAGATCGAGCATGGTATGGGAAGCGGCGTCGTGATCTCGCCTGATGGCTACATCGTGACGAACAATCACGTGGTCGATGGAGCTGTCGACATCCGCGTCACCACCAGCAATCGCCGTGTGATGAAGGCGAAACTTGTCGGCACCGATCCACTGACCGACCTCGCAGTCCTCAAAGTCGCCGCCGCCGGCCTCGCCAGCGCTCCCTGGGGAGACTCGAAAGAAGTCCGCCCCGGCCAAACCGTGCTGGCTTTCGGCAATCCCTATGGATTCCAATTCACAGTAACCCGTGGAATTGTGAGCGCGGTGAATCGCGCAAATCCCGATTCCAGCGATCGCACCAAGCCGGGCGAGTTCATCCAGACCGACGCGGCCATCAACCCGGGTAATTCCGGTGGACCGCTCGTCGATGCCCGCGGTGAAGTCGTCGGCATCAACACCTTTCTCGTTTCACCGTCCGGTACGTTCTCCGGCATGGGATTTGCGATTCCCACGCAGATTGTCAGGCCCACGGTCGAGACGCTGATCCGCGACGGCAAAGTCAGCCACGGCCACATCGGCATCGGCATCGCCGACGTGACTCCTGAGAACGCGAAGTTCTTCGATGAGTCGACCGCGACTGGCGGAGTTGTCACGCAAGTCGAACCAGACTCACCCGGAGCCAAAGCCGGCCTGCAGATCGGCGATGTCATCACCGAAATCGATGGCCAGAAAGTCAGTGCTGCCGGCGAACTCCAGGTGCTGGTTGGGCAGAAGCAGCCGGGCTCGAAAATCATGCTCAAGGTTCTGCGCGACGGCAAGAGCATGACGGTTCCGGTCACTCTGGAAGAACTGGGCAGCCGTTCATCTGAAGGCAAGGATGGCCCGGGAGACGGCGAGGGCAAAATGCACTGGGGCATCGGCCTCGGGAACCTTACGCCTGAACTGCGCGATCAGCTTCAGGTTTCCAGCAACATCCACGGAGCCGTGATCGAGCAGGTGCAGCCCGGCAGTTCGGCCGATAATGCTGGACTGCAGAGGGGAGACATCATCCTCGAAGTGAACCGCCACAAAGTGCAGTCGGCGAGCGATGTGCAACAAGCCCTGTCGAACGTTCCCAAGGGCCAAGATGCATTGTTGCTCGTTTACTCAAACGGCGGAAACTCCTTCCGCGTGCTGCACGCGCCCGAAGGCGCCTGATCGACTCACGCTCGATCCAGTCACGCCGCACTCTCTTCAATTCAGCGAAGGGAGTGCGGCGCACTTTTTTTGGGGTGGATAAAGTCGAAGAGCGGTATGGAATCAGCTATCACCACAAAATTGTCATCCCGACCGAAGCCGAGAGCGAAGCGACGGCGCAGCGGAGGGACCCGCTGTTTGCATGCGGCTCACAACTCCCGATCGCATTCCATCTCGCGGCTATTTCGTCGCAGCCGCTTCCTCAATCCTCACGTTCGAGAATATTGCCGTTTCCAAGGTCGTCGCTACGTGCGAGCAGACGCCGAGCCCGACATACACAGGATCTTGCAGCCCCACATACTCCACCGGACCAACCATCTTCAGTTCCTCATTCGGCTTTCCCGCATACATCGTAAACCTGCTTCCTTTTCTCTCGATCCGCAATCGGACTGTTCCCTCAACCTGCGTGATGACCTGATACGTCTGCTCATTGGCCGCGCCGCGAAACTGTAGTGAGGTAAGCCCATTGCCATGCGATACGGCGTCCGCATACGCCGATCCTGGATCGAGACTTTGCCGGATCATGAGCATCGCCTTGCGATGCTCCGCACTGCTTGTGCCCACCCATTGCACGTCAGCAGTAAGCGTCATATCTCCCGAAGCCTTCTTCCACACGAAATAGAACGCGTCGGCAGTGCCCCACACATTGGCGCCGCCCCCGGTAATTCGATACTCACCTCTTGCCGCATCGTAGTGCGCGATGCTTCCCGGCGGCGTCTGGCCAACGCTTCCCTGATTCGTAAATATTCCCAGATCATTTTTCTGCGCCAGGCCAGCGCCTGCGCTGAGGATTAAAGTTGCACTGACAAATACGATCCACTTTCCCAAACTGCGGGACATCTTGAGGACTGCGCGTTTCTTATGCATAGCGTCACCCCTGCGGCACTTGCGCCAGATTGATCAGGCTCCAAACCACGTAAGCGGCCATCATGGCCGCGACGCCTGCCGCCACCAGCGGCCGGTACGACGTCTCCAGCAAATCAGCCAACACTCCCGACACGAAGAGGAACACAAACGGAATCGCGGCCAGCAAAAAACCTGCGCCCGCAACGTGCGGATGCGCGATCCCCAGAACAAAAAAAAGCACGGCCACCAGCAGCGGCGCGGTGTTGCCGAAATAGCGCGTGCGCGGCCACGCCACATATGTCACGAGTGTGACCGGAAGCCCGAGCGCCAGCGCGGGACATGCACGCCCGATCTGCACTGCAACCTGCCTGTAGACTCCCCACACGGTGAATCCGCGCCAGGTCGCTCCCCAAAACGCCGCGTGACGCATGCTCTCAGCAAACGCGTGCCAATGAAAAGAGTACATCGCAAACAGCAAAACAAATCCCACGACGCAGGCCGCAATCCAGATCACCAATCCCGCCTGCCGCCGCACCGGAGCAACATAGAGGAGCAAACCCAACGCCATCGGCACGAGAATGATCAGTGAAAACTGCGATCCCACTGCGATGGCCAGCGAAATCCCCAGCAGAACGATGCGCCGCCAGTTCCACAACACTACTTCGCGCGGGGCGTAGAGCGTGTGCGCGACCGCGATGGCAGTAAAGACGGTCCCGAAGGCTCCCCAGGCTGCAACAATCTCCGGTTCGGCATGCCAGACTGCGCTCGCCTGAATGACTGAAGGAGAGAAACAATAAAACGTGAGCGCGATAAACCCTCCGGTGTTGCTGCACAGCCGCCGCGCCACATACCACAACGACGCGCCCAGAAAGAGCCCGCAGGCCAGAAACGGAATCCTCGGCAGCCATCGCCAATATGCGACCGATTCACGGCTAAGATCACGAGGCCACGCGAGCAACGGCGCGGCCGTCACTATGGAGAGCAACGGCGACTGTTCGGTGTCGAAACTGTCTATGGAGACTGTGATGAGATCGTCCGCGTTTGAGTATGGAGCTCCGGCAACGCCGCGTCCGTGCAACTGTTTCCATCCTTCGCTGATACGAATCACCTCCGGGCCGTCAAGCTGCTGCGAGGTTCGCAACTCGGAATGCACCAGCCATAAAGCTTGCGCCAGAAACGCCAGCAGCAACAGCCCGGCCAGAAACTGCGGACGTCCGAAGCGTTCGCGCGTGAAATATGGACGCATAAGCTAGAGCCGAGTGTTTTACCATGTTCCTCACTGGAGTGTCGATTGACGCTGAACGATGATAGTGGCTGAGTTTGAACTTTCATGCGTGGCGTCATCCCGAGCGAAGCCGCTCTTCAGGCGGAGCGAGGGATCTCCCTCAAAAATCGTGCCTGGGGAGATCCCTCCCGCGGCTGAACTACGCCACGGTTCGGGATGACGCAGGGACAAAGATTCAAGAACCACCACCCGAATTTCTGGTTGGTTTCACCTCATCGAGTCCTTGACTATAATTTTCCCCGATGCCTGCCCTGAAAGACGTTGAGAAAAAGATCGAAGCTCTGCGCGAGAAGATTCGCCACCACGAGCATCTCTACTACGTTCTCGACGATCCCACCATCAGTGACGCCGAATTCGACCAGTTGATGCAGCAACTGAAGACTCTGGAAAGCGAGCATCCTTCGCTCGTCACGCCGGATTCGCCTACGCAGCGAGTGGGCGGCAAGCCGCGCGAGGGATTCGTCAAGGTGCCGCACTCTTCGCCTATGTTGTCCCTCGACAACACCTACAACGAAGACGAACTGCGCGACTGGGAACGGCGCGTGCATGAACTTACCGGCCGCAGCGACGTGGACTACGTCTGTGAACTGAAACTTGACGGTATGTCGTTGGCGCTGATCTATGAGGACGGCAAACTGACGCGGGGCGTGACGCGCGGCGATGGATCCGTGGGCGAGGACGTTACGCTTAATGTACGCACCGTGCGTTCGATTCCTTTGTCGATCCCAAAGGAGCGGCTGAAAAAAGCCGGCGTTCCGGAGGACTTCTTCGAGGTCCGCGGCGAGTTGCTCATGCCCACGGGGTCGTTCAAGAAAATCAACGAGGAACGCGAGCGTAACGGACTGCCTACATTCGCGAATCCGCGCAACTTTACCGCGGGCACGGTTCGGCAGCTCGATCCGAATGTCACCGCCGAGCGTCGGATGGACTATTTTCCCTACATTCTTCTGCAAAACGGCCGCACCTATTTTGATCGTCATTCGAAAACTTTGACGGCCCTCGATGCGGCTGGATTCAAAGTCAATCCAAACCGCAAACTCGTGCGATCGATGGACGCAGTCTGGGAGTTTATCCATGAGTGGGAGGGGAAGCGCGACTCACTACCCTATGAAATCGACGGCATCGTAGTTAAAGTCGATCGCATCGCGCTGCAGGACGAACTCGGCTTCACCGGCAAAGCTCCGCGCTGGGCGATCGCCTACAAATATGCGGCGCGGGCCGGAATCACGAAACTGGAAGACATCCGTGTGCAGGTCGGGCGCACGGGTAAACTCACGCCTGTGGCCATGCTCGCGCCGGTTTTGATCGGCGGTACGACTGTCCGCAACGCCACCTTGCACAACATGGACGAGATCGAGCGCCTGGGCGTGAAGATCGGCGACTGGGTGCAAGTCGAACGTGGCGGCGATGTGATTCCGAAAGTCGCGAAAGTCATCGAGGACAAAGACCATCCGCGGGGCAATAAGACGTTTCATATGCCGGAGAATTGCCCCGTGTGCGGCACGAAAGTCGTCCGCACCGAAGGCGAAGTCGATTACCGCTGCGTCAACGCCAACTGCCCCGCCAAGCTGCGCGAAACAATTCTGCACTTCGCCTCGCGCGGCGTGATGAATATTGACGGCATGGGCGACGCGCTAGTCACGCAACTGACCGAACGCGGCCTGGTGAAGAACGTCGCTGACATCTACAAACTGACGAAAGCCGACCTGCTCACACTGGAGCGCATGGGCGACAAATCCGCGCAGAACATTCTCAACGAGATCAAGAAGTCGAAGGACCTGCCGCTGGAGCGCATAATCTACGGCCTCGGCATCCGCATGGTTGGCGAGCGCACCGCGCAATTCCTGGCCGAGCAATTCGGCTCGATGGAAGACCTAGAAAACGCAAGCGTCGAAGAGTTGCAGAATGTGAACGAAGTCGGCCCGCGCATCGCTGAAAGCATCGTGGAGTTTTTCAGTATCCCGGCCAACCGCAAGCTAGTCGAACGCCTGCGCGAGGCCGGGATGACTCTCAAAGGCAAGAAGAAGGAACGCGGAACGAAACTTGCCGGCAAAACATTCGTTCTCACCGGCACGCTCACAAAATACACCCGCGACGAGGCCAAGAAGATGATTGAGGATGCAGGTGGGAAAGTAACCGGCTCAGTCAGTAAGAAAACGGACTACGTGGTGGCGGGAGCAGACGCGGGATCGAAACTCGACAAAGCAAAAGAACTAGGCGTCGCGGTGATCGATGAGGAAGAGATGGTTAGACTGGCTGGCTAAGATGCACTGTCATCCTGAGCGAAGCGAAGGACCTATGCAACTTGCCGTGAGTGCACAGGTCCTTCGCGGCAAAGAACGGCGCTCAGGATGACAGTGCGCTAAAGCAGACAGCCTACTTCATCGCCTCCCGCATCCTCCTCCAAGTCGCTTCCAGCATCTCCGGTAAAACCCGCGTCTCCCCAACGACCGAAATGAAATTCGCATCCGCCACCCAGCGCGGCAAAACATGCATATGAATGTGTCCCGCGATTCCGGCTCCTGCAGCCTTGCCGATATTCATTCCTAGATTGATTCCGTCCGGCCGGTAGAGTTCCCGCAGCACCGTCTCCATCCGCTGTGAAAGCGCCATCATCTCGCGAGCCGCTTCCACCGGGAGTTTTTGCAACTCGTCCAAATGTTGATAGGGGACGATCATCACATGCCCGGGCGTATACGGATATGCATTCAGAATAACAAAGCAATGTTCGCCACGATACACGATGAGTGTCTTGGCATCGTCGTTTTCCTTGGGCGCGTCGCAGAACACGCACCTGCCGGTCTTTTCCGTGGAGGAGACATAGGCGTAGCGCCACGGCGTCCAGAGGTAATCCATAACGGGCAGGTTAGCAGATGGCGCGGATGGAGGAAACTCAAACGGAAGCATTCAGCGCTCAGTACTCGGCACTCAGACAAAACCACCCTCGCCTCAGCCTGGCTGAATGCTGAGTGCCACAAATCCGTGCGAAACGCCCACGCCACGCGACTCTCGCCACATTGAAACCTCCGTGTAACATTTGCGCGATTTGCGTTTGACACTGCTCGCGAGCGGTTGCTATAGTCGAAGAGTTCCCATTGGACGCGGGTTCTCTGTGAAAACGTCCGACAGCTGGGATTGTCCAAGCTCACTCGCCAGGGTGGGCCCACCACAACCAAACAGACTCGTCCAGCAGTCCGCAAAGCAGGCCCCGCATCCCGTCATCAGAGAGGCATAACCTTGTTCGACGAGACCACCGCCCACAACTCCGAATCCAACTCCGCTGTCGTAACTGAAGAACCGACGACAGAGCAGCTGCACCAGCCCGAACCAATTCAGGCTGCCGCCACCACCACCGAGACGCACGCGGATTCCACCGCAGATGCAATGACGACGGACGAAAAGACTGCATCCGCCGAGGACTTCGCCTCCGTGCTGGAAACCTTCACCACGGAAGCCGAAGAAGCGGTGAGTGAGGACCGCGTCATCAAAGGCACCGTGCTGAAGCTGACCGGGACCCACGTGGTCGTCGATGTCGGCGCCAAGTCGGAAGGCATGCTGCCACTGGCGGAAGTGCTCGATCACGACGGCAAGCCCAGGTTCAAGCCCGGCGACGAAATCGACGTGATGCGCGAGAAGGGACAGGCAGAGGAAGGCTACATCAACCTCTCGCACCAGAAGGCGCAGCGCATTTATGCCTGGGAAGAGATCGAAAAAGCATACAACGAAAAGAAGCCGATTAATGCCGTCGTCGTCGACCGCATCAAGGGCGGCCTTACCGTCGACATTCTTGGCGCGCACGCTTTCCTTCCCGGCTCGCAGGTCGACCTGCGGCCCATCCGCAATCTTGACGGCATGAAGGGCCAGACCCTTGAGGTCATGGTCATTAAGCTGAACAAGAAGCGCGGCAACATCGTCGTCTCGCGCAAGGATTTGCTCGAAGGCGAGCAGAATGAAAAGCGTTCCAAGACCCTCGAGCACCTCGAAGAAGGATCAGTGCTCACCGGTGTGGTCAAGAATCTGACCGAATACGGTGCGTTCGTCGACCTCGGCGGCCTCGATGGCTTGCTTCACATTACCGACATGTCCTGGGGACGGCTGACTCACCCGAAAGATTTGGTGAACGTCGGCGATCAGATACAAGTAAAAGTCCTGAAGTACGACAAAGACAAGCAGCGCGTTTCCCTGGGATTCAAGCAACTCACGCCCGATCCCTGGCTTGACGCCGAGCATCGCTATCCCGAGGGCGCGCACGTCGGCGGCCGCGTCATCAGCGTGACCGACTACGGCGCGTTCGTGGAACTCGAGCAGGGCATTGAAGGTCTGGTCCACGTCAGCGAAATGACGTGGTCGAAGCGCATGAAGCATCCCTCGAAGCTCGTCAACGTCGGCGATCAGGTCGAGTGTGTGGTCCTGAACGTGAACCCGACCGAACGCCGCATTTCGCTCGGAATGCGCCAACTGGCGGCCAATCCGTGGGACTCGCTACATGAGAAGTTCCCCGTCGGCATGACGGTCGAAGGACGCGTGCGCAACCTCACCGACTTCGGGGCCTTTATCGAAATCGAAGACGGCATCGACGGCCTGGTCCACGTCAGCAACTTGAGCTGGACCAAGCGCGTGAAGCATCCTTCCGAAGTCTTGAAAAAAGGCGACCGCGTCAAGGCGATTGTTCTCGCCATCGAACCGGACAAGCGGCGCTTGTCCCTGGGCGTGAAGCAGCTTCAGCCTGACGTTTGGGAGTCCTTCTTCCAGACCCACCACATCGGCGACGTCGTGAAAGGCAAGGTACTACGCGTGGCGGCGTTCGGCGCGTTCGTCGAAATCGCGGAGGGTGTCGAAGGCCTGTGCCACAAGTCCGAAGCAGCCGACGAAAACGGCCAGCCGCTTCATCTGGAACCGGGCCTCGAGCACGACTTCAAGATCATCAAGATGAGTCCGGAAGAGAAGAAAGTTGGACTGAGCATCCGCGCCGTTGGCGAAGAAGCCTCGCGCTCGGAAGTGGAAGCCTACAAGCAGCCCGTTTCCAGCACCAGTTCGACCATCGGCGAACTCATCAACTGGAAGCGCGCCAGCAACGAAAGCAACTAACGTCACTAGCACACGTCTGTCATCCTGAGCGAAGTAGCAGCTTCGCGAACGCGAAGCTGCTACGTAGTCGAAGGACCTCGTGCCTCGCCAGGAGCGCCACCGCCATCGCGAGGAGCTCCCGTCTCCGCTTGGTTAGCGCACTCTGCCGCTTTCCCCATCCCACCCGCCTGTTCTAGAATCAAACGTTTGCCTATCATCATCTGTACCCATATAGGAGTGCCACTTTGCCCGAAACTATCTACGACATCGCCATCATTGGCAGCGGCCCCGCCGGCTACACGGCCGCGATTCGCGCCGGCCAATACGGCCTGAAGACCGCACTCATCGAAAAAGACGGATTCCTCGGCGGCACTTGCCTCCACGTCGGCTGTATCCCCACGAAAGCCCTGCTCTTCAATGCCGAACTTTGGGATCACCTGAAAGACGCGAAAGAATTCGGCATCGAAGGCGTCGACGCCCGCAAACTGAACTGGTCCGCCATCCAGGAGCGCAAAGCAAAGATCGTCGCCAAACACGCCAAAGGCCTCGAGTTCCTGATGAAGAAAAATAAAGTCGAGACCGTGAAAGGCTACGGCAAGCTCGCCGGCCCCGCCCAAAACAGCGTCTTCACAATCGAACTGGTAAACGACAATAAGACGAGCCACTTGAAAGCGAAGAACGTTATTCTGGCCACCGGCTCCGAGGCCCGCATGCTGCCCGGCCTCGAAGCCAGCGACCGCATCCTTACCAACATCGAGATCTTGAGCTTGAAAGAAATTCCGAAATCGCTCGTCATCGTCGGAGCTGGAGCCGTCGGCGTCGAATTCGCTTCCATCTATCGCTCATTCGACTGCGAAGTCACCATCATCGAAATGCTGCCGCGCCTGGTTCCCGTAGAAGACGAAGAAGTTTCCAAGGAACTCGCGCGCGTCTTCCGCAAACGCAACATCAATTTCCACACTAGCGCGAAAGTCGACAAAGTAGAAAAGACAAAAGCCGGAGTCGCAGTCACCATCACAGTCGATGGCAAACAGCAGAAAATCGATGCCGACAAAATTTTGATCGCCGTAGGCCGCAAGCCGCGCACGCAAAACATCGGCCTCGAAAATACGAAGATCAAGCCCGACCGCGAATTCATCAAAACCGATTCCTGGATGCAGACCGCCGAGCCCGGCGTCTACGCCGTCGGCGACATCGTGCTCGGCACGCCGCAACTCGCCCACGTCGGAGCCATGGAAGCGCTGGTAGCAGTCGCGAAAATCGCCGGCAAACCCGGCAAGCCAATTAATCCCGAACATATCCCTGGCGCGACGTACTGCCATCCCGAAATCGGCAGCGTAGGCCTCACCGAAACCAAAGCCCGCGAAGCCGGATACAACGTAAAAATCGGCAAGTTCCCCTTCACCGCGAATTCGCGCGCGTCGATCGTCGGCCAGCACGAAGGCTTCATAAAAATCGTCAGCGACGCCGACTACGGCGAAATTCTGGGAGTCCACATCATCGGCCCGCAAGCCACAGAACTAATCGCCGAAGCCGTAACAGCCATGGAACTCGAAGCCACCGTCGAAGACTTAATGTGGACGATCCATGCGCATCCCACGCTCGCCGAAGCCATGCTGGATGCTGCAAATAGCGTATATGGAATCGCGATCAATGCATGAACTCCTTTGCCACGGATCGCACAGATGAACACGGATCGAAACACAATTAGCCTTGTCATCCTGAGCGCGTATTTTGCGCGAAGGGCAAATTCGCGAAATCCGTGGTAAGGAATTTGATCTCCGTTGTCCAACTCGGCGCCGTCGACTATGCTACTGCTCTCCGCCTGCAGCAGCAGTTAGTCACACTCCGCAAAGAAGAAAAAATCACCGACGTTCTGATCCTTCTCGAACACAAGCCGGTAATCACCCTCGGCCGCAACGCGAAAGCCGCCAACGTAGTCGCCTCACCCGAACTCCTCACCCGGCGCGGCGTCGAACTCTTCGAATGCGACCGCGGCGGCGACGTAACTTTCCACGGCCCCGGCCAACTCGTCGGCTACCCTATCTTCGATCTGCGCACGTACGCCAATGGAGCGGTGGACGCCCCCGTCCGCCGGGACGAATCGAGCCTTCCCCCTGATTCCCCGGCGCGCAAACACCTGGGCGCAGTCGATTTCGTCCGCCGCCTCGAAGAAGTCCTGATCCGCACGAACGCCGACTTCGCGATTCCAACCAAGCGCATCCCTGGCCTAACCGGCGTCTGGACCGATCCTGGGATTTCGCCAAACCCCGATTCTTTGTCATTCCGAGAGGAAGAGAACGATTCGAAGAATCGTTCTCTGGAGTCGAGGAACCCGCTTTTTGCCAGCGCCGCCGCAAACGTCGAAGCCAAGCTCGCCGCCATCGGCATCCACATTTCCCGCTTCGTTACCTCCCACGGCTTCGCCCTCAACGTAAACACCGACCTCACTTTCTTCAACCTGATCATCCCCTGCGGCATTACCGCAAAGCCGGTTACGTCGATGCAGCAACAACTCGGCAGAGAACTCGACATGAGCACAGTCGCCGAATCTATCTCCCGCAACTTCGGCACAGTTTTCTCGAGCCAAATTCTCTGGCTCGAAACCCTTGACGCCCTCTTAGCCCAGACGGTCAGCGCGCCCTAGCCCTTCCCCCCGCTCTCGCGATACCATCAATGAGTCGCGACTTTCGCGCCTCCACACATGGCAATTAAGAAAAAGAGACCCACTCCCAAGCATAGTTCCAACGGTAACCGCCCGCGCAACGGCTCGCGTACCGCCCCTGCTCATGCGGGAATGGCCGCCCCCGGTCGTTCGTTCGAGCGCAGCTCGACAGGCTCCCCCGGCCAGCACCTCCGCACCTACTCCATCCCCGACTTCCGCCAAGAGCACCCGAACTTAACAGTTCGCCAAGCGATAGAAAAGGATAAAGACGGCATCGAGCACGTCCGCTACGAAGTCACCGGCAACCTCGATGCCCCCGTCCCGCCGATCCGCGACTCGAAGTATCTAAGCAAGCAGCAAGCCATCGAGATCTACCGCTTCATGCTGCTCAACCGCAAAATGGAAGTCGCGTTAGAAAATCTCTACAAGCAAGGCAAAGTCGTCGGCGGAGTCTATTTCGGACTGGGCCAGGAAGCCTGCTCCTGCGCCTCCGCCTACGCCCTCGACAAAGGCGACTGGTTCGCCCCCATGATCCGCAATCAGGGCTCGCTCCTGGTCCGCGGATTCGCCGCCCGCGACACCATGATGCAATACATGGCCAAAGCCGATTCGCCCACCCGCGGCCGCGACGGCACCAGCCACTTCGGCGACATCGAAAAGCGCAACATGGTCTCGCCCATCTCCATGCTCGGCGATTTAATCCCCGTGCTCTCCGGCGTGGCCCTGGGCGCGCGCCTGCAAGGCCGCAACGTAGCCGTCATGACCTACATCGGCGACGGAGGCCAGTCCACCGGCGTCACCTACGAAGGCATCAACTTCGCCGCCGTCCAAAATCTCGGCTTAGTGCTCTTCATCGAGAGCAACGAGTGGGCCTACTCCACGCCCTCAGAAATGCAATACCGCTGCAAAGACCTCGCCGAACGCGCCATCGGATACGGCATCCCCGGCATAATCGTCGACGGCACCGACGCCTGCCAGGTCTACGACGCCGCCCGTGAGGCCGTCGAGCGCGCCCACCGCGGCGAAGGCCCAACATTAATCGAAGCCAAAATGATGCGCATGAAAGGCCACGCCATCCACGACGCCGCCACCTACGTCCCGAAACCAATGTTCGACTTCTGGAAAAAGCGCGACCCCATCGCCCGCTTCGAAAATTATCTAGTAAGAGAAAAGAAGTGGCTGACAAGTAAAGAGAACGCTGAACTAATCTCAGAAGTTGATCGGATCATAGAAGAAGAAAGAGAGATCGCCGTAAACTCCCCGATGCCGACGCCCGAATCCGCCGAAGGCGGCGTCTACTGCGAACCCGGCTGCCATGAAATCAAACCAAAATACGGAATGCCAAAAGTAAAGAAGGGAGCCGGCGGGTTCAAGCAGACTGAAGCCGCGGTACATCTGAAATAGTTTTATTACGGCTTGAAAAGCAGCGGCTGTAAAGAGGCGACATCGAGAGAACAAGCCGGGTCCCAAGGATAGTGCCCCTCGCGATCAGGCCAAAAACATTGCGAGGCCGGAAAAGGATCGCCATTGTAGAACCAGATTGCCCATCCAAGATAATCCTTATATCTACTGGCGTCGACCGTCCGGAACTGGCAGCCACAGCGAGCGAAGATGTCCTGATATTCGTTGCCGGACTCGAACTTGGCTCCGTCTCTTATCGCTGACCCAATGGTATTGACAATCTTTTGCATATTGTCGAGTTCAAGTCCGAATATGACGATCTCAGGGTGCTGGTAGGAGTGAAAGAGACCTGTAGAAAACGACCATTCCGGCCCAGTCTCGCCTTCACGTCGGAAAACGTTGGTCACATTCCACCCATGAGTATCGATCTGGGCAATGAACTTTTGATCTGCCGGGTGAGAATTGTCGGGATGGCTGGGGTCGCGGACCATGCAACGCAGGGTAGCACACTAACCAGAACCGCAAACAGTCAGCGGTAAATTTCCCGACGATGTCCGACCCGCACGATGACAATCACAACCCGTTTCCCGTCGACACGGTACACGACGCGATAGTCGCCGACCCGAATACGAAAATGGTCAGCTTGCGCTTTTAGCTTCTTGCTGCCCGGAGGGAACGGGTCCTCGCATAGCGCGTTGACCTTCTCAGAGACTCTTCGTTGGACCTGCCGATCGAGGGCCCGGAACTCTCGAGAGGCAGAAGCCGTGAATTCGAGAGCGTAGCGCATAGCGCTGACAGGAAACTACAAGCCCAGTTCCTTCTTTATCTTCGACCAAGGAATCGTCGGCTCATTCAGCCGCTTGCGCGCTTCTTCAACATCAATGCGATCTTCCAGTTCTTCAAGAAAATGGTAGTCCTCGATCGGAATGATTGCAGCCACCGCCTTCTTGCCGCGGTGAACAAGTACCCTTTCCCGACCAAAGGCGGCACGGTTTAGAATGTCAGAGAAGTTTTGCCGGGCTTCGCTGGCGGTTAATTTGTTCGACATGTGAAGCGCCTCGAATCTCCAAAAACTGTACCAGTGTACGTTATCACATTTTGTACAAAATGTACATCCATGCAAACCGCAGCCGAAATGTGCGCCATGATCCGTGAGGCGATTCTTAACAAGAATATTATTATTGCCAGCTATCACGGTCATGTTCGAGAAATGTGCCCGCACGTGATCGGCAAGAAAAATGGGCGCGCGCAGGTTTTGCTCTATCAGTTTGCGGGCGAGAGCAGCAGAGGCCTGCAGCCCGACGGGTCACCTGCGAACTGGCGATGCCTTCGTATTGATGAACTTTCGGATGTTTCAATCAAGGAATCTCTAGGAGCGTGGCACACAGCTTCGAACTATTCGGTCGCTGCACAAAAATGTGTAGGCGAAATTGAAGCAATGGTGCAGCTGCGATAAAGATTTTGGCTTAGCTTTATCCGCGAGATCGGCGGAAATCCGTGGCAAAGAAGTTTTAAGATAATCCTATGCAACTCACCTACCTCGAAGCCATCCGCCAGGGAATCTGGGAAGAAATGGACCGCGACCCCTCCGTCTTCTGCTTAGGCGAAGACATCGGCATCTACGGCGGGGCCTTCAAAGTCACCGACGGTTTCATCGACCGCTTCGGCCCCGAGCGCGTCATCGACACGCCCATCGCCGAGTCCGCCATCGTAGGCGCGGCCTTCGGAGCGTCGCTGACCGGCATGCGCCCCGTAGCCGAATTCCAGTTCATGGATTTCATCCCCTGCGCCATGAACCAGATCAGCAACATGGTCGCAAAAACGCACTACCTCTGGGGCGCACCTGCTCCCCTCGTTCTGCGCGGCCCCAGCGGCGGATACGTCCATGGCGGCCCCTTTCACTCGCAGAATCCCGAGATGTGGTTCGTCCACAATCCCGGCCTCAAAGTCATATGCCCCGCCACACCCTACGATGCCAAAGGCCTCATCAAAGCCGCCATCCGCGACAACAACCCCTGCATCTTCTTCGAGCACAAATATCTCTACCGCCGCATCAAAGGCGAAATCCCCGCCGAAGATTACGTAGTCCCCATCGGCAAAGCGAACATCGTCCGCGAAGGCCGTGACCTCACCATCATCACCTACGCCGCCATGGTCCACACCGCGCTAGAAGCCGCGGAGCTCCTGAAGAACGAAGGAATAGAACTCGAAATCCTCGACCTGCGCACCGTCTCCCCGCTAGACCGCGAAGCCATCGCGCAAACGGTCAAGAAGACAAACAAAGTCATCATCCTCCACGAGCATTCCAAGACCGGAGGCCTAGCCGGCGAAATCGCCGCCATCATCAACGAAGAAGCCTTCGACGACCTGGACGGCCCCATAGTCCGCATCGCCGGCCTAGACTCCGCCATCCCCTTCTCCCCGCCGCAAGAAGCGCACTACCTGCCCCAAGTAGAAGACGTAGTCCGCGAATCCCTCCGTCTGAAAGCATACTGACTCATGGAACGGCGGACGCATTCGTCCGCCCGCATAAAGAGCACCTATGTGCGGACAGCCGCCCCCGGCTATCCGGTCGCGCGAAGCTCGACCTGTGACAACGCCTTCAACTGAGCCTCTGATAAGATTCCGACCCATGAGCGCGTCTCCGCAAGCCAACGAACGCTTAACCCGCGCCATCCACTCGTTGCATGGCCTGAGCTGCGGCGACGCCTTCGGAGAACGTTTCTTTTTGCACCCCGAAGTCGCGCAGTCTCTCATCGCGCAGCGTGCCATTCCGTCGAAGCCTTGGCGCTATACGGACGACACGGCCATGGCAATTGGAATCACCGAGACCCTTGAAGAGTTCGAAGAGGTCCAGGCCGAACGATTGGCGGAAAATTTCGGCAAACGCTTCGTTGCGGATCCTTATCGAGGTTATGGAGCTGCCATGCACTCCCTGCTTCCGGAATTGGCTGCGAATCCCGGACACTGGAGGCAGTTGGCGCCACAACTGTTCAAAGGAAATGGTTCTTTCGGCAACGGCGCCGCGATGCGGGTGGCTCCCCTCGGCGCATATTTCGCCGATGACCTCAACATCCTGATCCAGCAGGCTGAGCTTTCGGCCTCGATCACGCATAGTCATCCGGAAGGCGTTGCCGGCGCGATCGCGGTTGCATTGGCCGCCGGTTTGGCATGGAGACATAAGAACACGCCAATACGCGCCCAGCAATTCCTGGAACAGATTGGCGAGCGCATACCTGAGAGCGAAGTCGCCCGCAGAATCGCCAAGGCCCGTGATCTCGACGATCACACGACGGTGGAAAAAGCGGTCGCGATTCTAGGCAGCGGCGCCGAGGTCAGCGCGCAAGACACAGTCCCATTTTGCCTTTGGGTCGCCGCTCATCGTCTGAGCAGTTACGAAGACGCTCTCTGGACCACCGTCAGCGGCCTGGGTGACCGCGATACCACGTGCGCCATCGTCGGCGGAATCGTCGCCATATCCGCTGGGTTCGACCACATTCCGAAATCATGGCTGGCATCGCGGGAACCCCTCCCTTTGTGGTTCCTATGAAATCAGGCAGCTAGCGCCCCACCCCGCCCATCTGCCACAATAGCCGGTCCGGAGGCTACATGGGAAAATTCATCCTCGGTGTAATCGTCACGCTGCTTGTACTGATCCTCGGTGGACTCGGCTTCGCCATGCTCGGTTTCTTCCCCACAGCCGCAAACGTCGAGCCCGCACACATGGAAAACCATCTGATGATGAGCGCCGTTGACGCCTCCATGGAGCGCCACGCTCCCCGCGTCACCGACCCGCTCACCCCCACGGACCAGAATCTCGAAGACGGCATGAAGCTCTACACGATGAACTGCGCCCTCTGTCACGGAGGTCTCGACCGCAAACCCTCCCCGCTGGCCACTTCGTTTTATCCGCCGCCGCCCAATTTCATCTCCGATCCCCCCGATGACCCTGAGTGGCACATCTTCTACACCATCCGCACCGGCGTCCGTTACACCGGCATGCCAGCCTGGGACAAAGCTCTCACCGAGCCAGACATGTGGAAGATCACCATGCTCCTCTCCCACCTCGACAAACTTCCCCCGAACGTCCAGGACTACTGGAAGACGAACTTCAATGTGACCCCCGCCGCTGACGATGACAAGAAAGAAGGAGCGGAAAAGCACGACCACCGCTAGAGAGAGAAACGGAAGAGCGAATGGGAAGGGCACTTCAGTCGTACCGTAAATAGTTCGATATCAGGCTCGGCTTTAGCCGGTGAGGGAAACTCGACAGCGAAAACATTCTCGCCCCTCCCAAACGCTATAATATCCATTTGCGTCTGGCCCTTCTGTTCAACCTGCGGGCCTTATGGAAGGAAATCATGCCAACTGACATCATTATGCCCCAGATGGGCGAATCCATCGTCGAGGGCACCATTACTAAGTGGTTGAAGAAGCCCGGCGACAAAGTTCAGCGCGACGAGCCTCTTTTCGAAATCTCCACCGATAAAGTCGACGCCGAGATTCCCGCCCCCGCCTCCGGCGTTCTACAAGAAATCAAAGTCACTGAAGGCACGACGGTGAATGTAAACACGGTCGTCGGGACCATCGCCGTCGATGGCGAAGCCGTCGCCAGGCCCGCCGCACCTGCCACTGAGAAACCCGTCGCCGCACGCATCGAAGAAAAAAAGACCGAAGAAAAAAAAGCTTCATCTGTTCCGCCGCCCACGCCAGCACCCACTCCCGCTCCTGCTCGCGAAGACGAAGAAGAAGCCCGCTCCTCCCCGCTAGTCCGCAAAATCGCCCGCGAGCACGGCGTCAGTCTCTCGCAAATCTCCGGCACCGGAATCGGCGGCCGCATCACTAAACAGGACATCATGTCCTTCATCGAGGGCCATTCGTCCGCCCCGGCTGCTCCGCTCCAAGTTCCGGCGCCCGCCGCCAACGCTGCGGCCGCGCCTGTGGCTCCGGCTCCCCGTCCTGCAGGGCCCGCCCCGTTCCCCGGCGATCTCGTACCTCTTACGAACATGCGCAAGCTGATCGCCAAGCACATGATCGAGTCGCGCCGCACCAGCGCTCACGTCCACTGCATGTATGAGGTCGACTTCACCCGCATCGTCAACCTGCGCAACAAGCAAAAAGCAGGATTCGAGCAGCGCCACGGTGCCCGCCTCACCTTCATGCCGTTCTTCGTGCGCGCCGCGGTCATGGCCCTGCAGCAGTGGCCCATCATCAACGCCAGTCTCGAAGGCGACAACATCCGTTATCACCGCCAGATCAACATGGGCATCGCCGTCGCCCTCGACTGGGGACTGATCGTCCCCGTCCTCAAGAACGCCGGAGACTTGAACTTCCTCGGCCTGCAACGTGGCATCACCGACCTCGGCGAACGCGCCCGCACCAAGAAGTTAAAGCCCGACGACGTTGAAGGTTCCACCTTCACCGTTACCAATCCCGGCCAGTTCGGCGCGGTTTTCGGCCTGCCCATCATCAACCAGCCCAACTCCGCCATCATGGGCGTCGGAGGCATCACGAAAATGCCGCTCGTCATCACCGACAAGGACGGCACCGACTCCATCGCCATCCGTTCCGTCGTTCATCTCACCCTCGGCTACGATCACCGCCTCATCGACGGCGCAGTAGCCGACCAGTTCATGGCCCAGGTAAAAAAGAATCTCGAAACCTGGAGCGAAGAGGTTGGCTAGCTGCGAAGTAGACAGATGTCTGAGATCAAATCAGATTTGTCATACCGAGCGAAGCGAAGGACCTGTGTAATTTGCTGGCCGCGCGTACTACCTAACGCATTCTTAGGACACTACCGCACCAGTCGAAGGCTTTACTTCGCTCTTCGCCCAAGTTGAGGCGTTCAAGCAGTCAACAGTCCCATCTATAATCTTTGAAACCCCATTCTTGAACTTCTCTGGATCGACAATTTCCCGCGCTGCCACGGCGTCCACGGTGGATAGCGCATTCTCCAAGAATGACATGGCAGCATCTTTTTTTTGCGCGCCCGATTTGCTGCCAAACAGCCCTTCAATGCCGCTGACCAACGCAGGGATGAACGAAATTCCGCGCAATAGCTGATTCAGAAAATTCATACCGTCCTCCTCGAAAGATTCTTTCGCAGCCCAATGAAAATTTGCGGCAGACTGGCTCGAACGTCCAGCTGCCGCTTTTCTAGGTAAGGCTAGCCAGGATGTTGTTGAGCGTGGCTAGATTGGGGTCCGCGCTGTCCGTTTTGTTGACGATCAGTGTCAGGCAGACCTTCAATTCGTTGGCCTTCAGCAGTGCCCCCGAAAGCATGCCTGGCATATCCATCCCGTACGTATCCGCGTCCGCCAGTGTGTTCGCCGTGGGCGGGGTTAGAGTTTTCAGATTAGTGATGATCGTAGTGCTCGGTGTGCTCATAGCTGTCTCCTTGTCTTCGTGAAATGTCTTCGTTGAAATGTCTTGCTGTGACTCGTCTTGCTCTGAATCGTCGCGAAATTGTCTTAGTGCGACTTGTCTCGATTCTCGGGGGAGGCTCTCTTGTTCGCACCCTCATGCGCCTCAATCAGCTCCTTGATCTCTGCCTGACCATTGCGCAGTTCTTCGAGCTGAACTTCCGTCCGGATACGGCTTTCCGTGTTGGCTGCTGAGATCTGCTCCAGCCGCGCCACACGCGACTTGGTCGTGTCGATCTCGCTGTCTTGTCGGGCCGTGTTGCGCGCTTCTTGAATCCCATAGCCCGTGAGTGAAAGCCCAATCGCTCCCAACGCGATGAGGCTTCGGACGTCGAACTTCGGCAGTCTCTGCTCCTTGACTGCCTCCAGCTTGCTGTTCCAGGACTCCTCCAAAGCTTCAGTCAGGCTCTGCACCTCAGCTAACTTGCCGAGCACTTCCAGCTGAAAATCTTTTGCTGTGTATTGCACCAGCGGCGGCCTTTCACCGCCCGCACGATTTCTTTGCCTGCTCAGCGGATTTTCTTCGCTCATAATGGATAATCCACGTGCAGCGCCGCTGCATACCGCGAATACTGCGGCGGCGAAGCGTTGTTATATAACCTCAGGAAGTAATTCTGCGTGCGCGCCAGCCGCGCCAAACTGAACGTCTCCGTGCTAAACCTTCCCACCAGATTCCGGTCGTTCGCGACCCCCCACCCATAATCATGGGACCGTACCTCGATCCCCCAGCCGCTTTGCGGCGCCATGCCCGCATCCACCTCGACCGTCGTCGAAGTCACTTCCGTAATCTGCGCATCCGTCAGGTTCTCAAGGTAATACGCTCCGATCTGCGTCGTCGTAAGTGGCAGCGGCATATCCTCCAACGGAACTAGCGTCGCGCTGCTCGAATCCTGGTACGCCAGTGGTGCTGCCAAATCATTCGCGAACTCGATCGTGTACATTCCCCGGTCGTCAGGCAGATCCACCACGTCAATCGTGACCGTCCGCACAATCGCATTGAACACTGCGCTTCGCGAGGGCACGTTCACCGCGACTGCGTCTCCCGGAAAAATATCGCTCGCCGCCCCCGGAAGAAAATCGCTCCACGTCTGGTATGTCCCAATCCACGCCGGCCCCACAGCGTCGTCCAGAATCGCCAGTGCCGCATTCTCGCAATCGGCCTGCGTTCGCGCGCTTGGAGTCTTCATCGACCTCACGACCCCACGCACTCCGTTGTCCGACCCGCTCTGTAGGCTCGCCACACTAGCGCTGTTCACCACCTCCGCCACCGCGCGGCCCGATCCCCGGTAGCTGGCCACAATCAGCGTATTCAATGCCGGCACATACTCTGGATAAAAATCCAGCGTCGTGGAACTCGCAATCTCGCACTCTCCTCCATCCGAAAGCGACTCGACAAGCTGCGTCACATAACTCGCCCCAGGCAGTGCCGTTCGCACTTCCGCCAGCGAAATATGAGCCATATACGTGTACGCGATACTGCACTGCACGTTGCTTGCATTCACCAGGGCGTACGTACAGAATCCCGGCGCATTCTCAATTACGCCGTCGAAGAGCACCGTCGCGGGCGCCACGGTGGTAGCCGGGTTCGTCGGATCAATATCCTGCAGTTCGAGCACAAATCTCACATCCGCCGCCACTGCCGTTCCACCCCACCCGCTGCCCGCGGGATGCAACGAAGAGTGATATGTCTCCTCCGACCGGTAGACCTCCATCGAGTACAGGTACGTCGTCAAAACATATCGATGCCCCGCGGTCGTCGCCACAGCCGCTCCCGTCGCCACTCCGCTGATGAGCGCCTGTATGATCGACCCCGCGCCGGAGGGCGTAACCTGAAATCCGGCCAGGCATCCCGGCACAGAAACTGCTCCCGCATACAATCCCCCGATCACTCCTGTCGCGGCCCCCGTAAAACTCACGTCTCCGTGTTGCAACTCCAGCGCGCCGCCCAGTTCAATCTGCTCAATGAACTCGACTGTGGTCTGCCCATACTGCCCCGTTCCCCCGCTCACTTGAAGCGTCTGTGCCACCACCGAAACCGCCGACGACGGATCGTTCACCACCCACGTTGTCGGATCCAGCCCCGGCCCCAAATACTCCTCATCAATTAACGCCGGCTTGCTCTGCTGAAATGGCGTCTGCGACAAATAGAACTCCAGGCTCAGTCCATCCCCAACAAAATAATCCCGCACGTAAGCCTGCGGCTCATCGAGCCCAATCACAGTCATGTCGTTCACGAGCATCTTCGGAGAGGCCAGATTCAGCCCGATCGGCGAAAAATTCGCATCGCTCTCGTTGACCGCATAAGTCGCAGTTCCCACCGGAGCCAGCACCAGCGCCCCATTCATCGCTCGATAGCTCGCCCTCGCCACCAGCGCGATCTCCGCCGCATGATAGGAAAACTTCTTCTGCGGATTCAGCTGATACGCAGCCAGCGTATCTACAGCTTGCACCGCACTCGTGTTGAAAAATCCCGGCAGCAAATCCTGCGCCAGTTGCTGCAGCGCCGAGCCGGCGCTCCGCTCCACAAACTCCGCTCGGTTAGGCAGCGCCTTTTGATCAAGCAAAACCTCATCGCTCTCCGCGATCAGGTCATACCGATACACCGCCCCCTGTTCGCCCCATCCTAGGTATTCAAACTGTGCCGCCTGCGTCAGATATCCCGTAAAAACGAAGCTGCCGTTCGTCTTCGTCAGAACCACCCTCGCCCCAATCGCCGGAACCACAAACCCCGCCGCATTCCCCACTACGCTGCATCGCAACGAAGCCGGCTGATTGATCTTTCTCTCCACCCGAGGCGCAATAGTCCCATCCAGCGCAGCCGTATAGTTCACCGGCCCCGCTCCCTGCAGATTGTCAATTGTGAAGTTCATAAAGATGTTCGAAACAAATGTCGTAGTGTAAGCAGCACAACCGCATTCCGCCGGACCCGCAGAGTTTCCTCTGTGTCCCCCATGTCCTCAGTGGTGAAAAGGTATTTCTGAAAGCTGATAGCTGACAGCTGAAAGCTGAAAGCTGGTTTTCAGTACACCGCCGCCTGCACCGCCGGAAAATAACTCCGATAGCAAAGCACCGTCTGCCCATCATTCGTATCGACGTAAGGCAGAGCCAGAAACGAAGCCCGCAACGACACCGCCGACATTGGTCTCTGAATCGCCACAAACTCTTCCCGCACAAATGCTCCGGTCGGAGTTTTCAGATTCTTCGTGGCTCCCGTGGCCCCCGTGGCCCCGATTGTCTTCGCAGCGCCCGTTCCTGAAGCCAGACTCGCCCCCGCGCTCGCGTCCCAACTCACCCCGCTCGATCCCGCCCCCGGATTCGGACTCAGCCGTGGATAGTAAAAACAAACTCGCCCACCCGATTCCTGCTCAGCAACGAAAAGTGCAGACCATTCCTGAAAAAATGAGCCGCCTTCCCGGTCGACAAACGCCACCACTACCTGCGCCGACGCGCCCGACGCGGGCGCTCCTCCCAGAAGCGGCTGCGCCAACACCACCGACGTCGCCGTCACCTCCGCGACTCGCGCAACGTTGAACGTCACTCGCCGCACATAGTTCGCATCCTCGTTCACAGCCGCCGGACTGCTCACATACGCCGCCGAAATTCCCGATCCCACATACCCAATCTGTTGTTCGTAATCGAGGTCGACCGCGATCAGGCAGCCCGCTGTAAACGCAGTCCCGACCCCTGCGCCAAACATCACCTGGCTCGCCGTCGATCCCGCCAGCACCGCAACCGCAGGTGCTGGAGGTCCTCCCGATGGCGCAGCAGCCGTGCTCCCCGATGCCGGCGCCAGCACGTTCATGTGCTCCGACCCGCCCGCCAGCGCCATTTGCAGCTTCCCCCACTGCCGAAAATCAAATTCAACCCGCGCTTCCAGCGGACCGCGAAACTGCAGCGCCGGCAGCGTCTTCGCTCCCGATCGCACCACGTCGGTCGGCGTGTCATACCACCGTTCGAAGTTTTCCACCCACCCCAGATCCAGCCACGGCGCCGGCGGCGAATCCAGCGCAAACAGTCCGCTCTGCCCCGGATCGAAAATCGTCGGCGTCTCGGTTGTCCGGTTGACAGGCGCAAAATAAGCCCGCATCTGCCGCGTCACCGGAACCATCGCCGCGCGTAACGGAGTTGTGCTCATAAAAGAATTACCTCCGAGAAGAAGAAAATCGTCAGCCCTGCCCGCCGTTCCACGCGCCCATCCTGATAAGCCTGCTCATACATTGCCCGCCGCACGGCGCGTCCCTGATAAGCCGCCGTGTTGTCTTCCACCCCACTCGTTGTCGCCTCCGCAAACACCGGCTGACTCCAGAACACGGCAGTGCCCAGGTCCGCGGCCGGAGACTGCGTGTAATCCATCATTTCCGTATTTGGTGGCTGGCAAATCCCCAGCAGTTCATCATCCAGCTGTCCCAGCAACCGTCCGCGGTCCACCATGCTAGGCACGGTCCCCAATGAGTAATACGAAATCACGCACGCCAGGCTCATCAGCGCGCCATCCCCCGCATGTCCGTCCACCACCGTCGCTGTGCCGAACTCAATGTAAAAAGCATTAGGCTGTGGTTCGATAGACGCTGGCGGTAAATTTTCCATCACCACAACCGCAGGCACGGTCGCCCCATTGATGGTCACCGTCCGCGCCGGATTCAGTGCCGCCAGCCTCTGCTGCAGCGCCAAGAAAAAACTATCTTTCGCAAATTGCATAAGAACCAAACTCCAGCCGCGAAGCGGCGAAAGAATCCAGCCCACGGCGCAAGCCGTGGGAACATTGGGTCAGGGAAGAAATCAATCCCCGAAGGGGCGAAAGAAAATCCCCCGCGGACTAAGGCGCTTTCCCCACAACGTGGTTGAGCTGAGAGCTGACGGCCGATAGCCGATAGCTGATAGCCTCCTCACTCCACCGCCGTCACCACATAGAAGTACGCCGTCCCCGCGAAACTCTCCGTCACCACCGCCGCGACATGAAACAGGTCTCCGTCGTACATCATCCCCAGCGATGCGTTAAACAGATCCTCCGCTGATGCCATCCCCAGCGTTGGCAACTGCGCATCGATCGCCGATGCCGGCAGCGTAAACTCGATCCTTCGCGTCGGTCCCGAATTGTTGGTCGGAAGATTCTGCGTAACCACCGGCGTGATGATGACGTTTTGTACTCCCGGATCCACCAGCCCCAACTGCCCCGCCGCGTCGCTCGCCGTCGCCGTCGCCGGCAATAGCAGAGTCACCTGATCGCCGCCCAGAGCCGTCAACATCGCATTCGCCGCCCGTACCAATGCTGCCCCACAAATCCCGCTGCCCATAATTCCTCCCGTGCAGCGCAGACACTCGTGCCCGCGCAAACCCCACCCTCGTTTTCACAAGCCCTTGAACGCCACATACGGCGCCAACAAACTGCGCACCATGTCATCCACCAGCGTGGGTCCGAAATACTGCAGCCGCAATTGGTTGATCTGGCTCGACTGCACGTTCAGCCCCGGCGTTGTCTGCGCATTCTTTACAATCTGCGCGCACGCCACTTGTACCGGCGTCGGAATCGTGCTCCACCCCGCGTTGTAAACCACATCCACTTCGTTGAAGAACAGTCCCAGCGCGTTCACCGGAAACGTCAACTCCCCGGCGTCGTCCCAGATATCGATCGTCGTTGGATCAATCGTGGTCCACATTCCCGGCAACGCAAACACCAGCGCAAACTCCAGGCTGAGCTCAGGAAACGGCCACTCCCCGCGCCGCGGAATTCCATACCGTCCCTGCAGAGAAACAATCGGCGTCGTTAGCGGCGCTACCGTCACCATCGGCAGATAACTCAGCCGCACGGTATTCAATTCCGGCGGCAGCTTCAGCCGTTCTTCATACTGGTTCACTCCCAGCGTTGCCCGCCGGCAGTGTGCGTCGATGATCGCCGACGCCGCCGTCACCCACGATGGGTCTGTCGTCGCATCCAGCCCGTAAGTCAAGTAATCCGTTGTCGCGAGATAATTCATAGAAGTTCTCAGTTCCCGATTTTCAGTTCACAGATCTCAGTTCTCAGTCCAGCGCCCAATCGTGTCTCTCAAAGACAACGCAATTGAGAACTGACAACTGAGAACTGAGAACTGCTGTCCTAGTCCGTTACTTTCACTTCGTAATGCGCGAAGTTCGCCCCCTTCACCACCGGAGCACCGAACTTCACCACCACCTGCTGTTGTGTCAACGCGCTGGGCAGCCCGAGTTTGAACACCCGTGGATTCGGATCGGTCAGCCAGTGATACTCGATCAGATCCTCGGTGACGATGTACGCTGGCAGCACCGCTCCCGAACCGATCGTTCCCGTGTATCCCAGCGCCCACTCCGGAATCAGCGGCAGATCGCCCGCCTGCGTCGACAGTGCCTTCACGCGGAACCCGCCAGTGACCTCAACCGTGTTCAACACGACGTTGAACTGCGTTTTCATTTCCTGGTCGATCAGGTCGAGCAGCATCGGATTGGCGTAAATCGCCGTCGGCCGCACCTGGTACGAAGAATTCGATACCATTTGAGCAACGGCGGTCTTGAACGTTTGCACAATCGTGCTACTGCTCTTCGCCACAGTCACCGTATTCCCACCCGCTTCGATCTGCCCGATCACCCCGAAGTACTGCGTCGTGGTCGGAGCACTCAGCGATGTGTCCGTGCCGTTCCACAGCGCCACATCGTGAGTGCGCATCAGTCCGTCGATCGCATCCGCCAGGTCCTTCGCCTGCAAGTAAGCGAACTGGCTCTGCTGCGCTGTCACTTCCAGATCGAACAGGTTGTAGTTGATCTGCGACACCAGCGCCTTCAGCGGCACCGACAACTCAACCCGCGTCGGCGCCTGCACCACCGGCACAATGTTGCGCGGGTCCATGAACCCCTGCGCCGCCGTCGGAGCCGCAATCGCCACTTCCTCAAAGAACCGCGAGGGATGTCCGGTCGCAGGAACCTGCTTCAACCTTTGCCCAAAAATCCCGCGCCGCCGCACGATATCGAAAATCTCCGTCTGATACCGGTCAACTTCGACCGCGCCCGGCCCGATGTAATCCGCTGCCGCCATCAAATCCACAAATCGTCCCGCCATATGTATTTCCTCCGTTAGTTTTTTCCCGTGCTCGAATTCACATCCGTTGTCGTGCCCCTACAAAATAGAAAAGGCACGACCAATGTCGTGCCACCAATCTCGCCGGGTGCCCCACCCTTGTCGCATTTGTTTGCGACAGGGTGGGGATGTTGAACTCCTTCGATCAAGCCAAAAGCCAGAAGGCAAAAGCTCGTCCTACTCGATCATCCCCGCCCGCGCCAGTTCCGCCTTCACCGCAATCCGCTGCTCCACGCTCAGGCTCTGCAGCGTCTTATCCAGCACGCCCTTCTCGATCTTCTCGCCGCCGGTGTCCGTCCCGCCCTTAGCCAAAATCGCCGACACCATCGGTGGAAGTGTCTTCCGCACCATGCGAGCTGCTTGCGCCTTCAAATCAGAATTGGATTTCTCCAACTCCGTCACTCGATCCTGCAGTTGCCGTGTCCCATCATGATTTGCCGGTTCATATGCCGAGTGGTCGTCCACCGCCGCCACAATCCGGTCCACCTTCGCATTCAGCGCATCCTGCTGTGCGTCCAGCCGACCCAACACACGATCCAACGATTCGGCTGCGCTCGCCAGCCGTTCCGCCGTCGCCATCAATTGCTGCACCATTTCTTCGTTCATGTTTTCCTCCTTCGGAATCCGCACCCGCCATGTTCTTTGTCATCCTGCGCGGCGTTCTTTGCCGCGAAGGACCTATGCAACTCTGCATGCGCCATCAAAATACCGGCAGCCATTCGAACTCCTGCACGCTACTTCGCAAGCTCAATCCAAGTGTCTTGGTACGCCGCTTTTTCCTTCCGCAAAATTGCCGCTCCTGTAAACGTCACCTTCATCAGCGTCCAAACTCGCGACCGCGTGTCCGTCACCAACACATCGGTGACCTCAAACGACATGCCCAGCCCACCCCCAACACCAGCCCCGGCCTCGACTCGCGATATAGGAACAGACGCATCACGGCTTGTCTCTCCCCGCATCGCCGCCGTCAAACTCCGAATCCGTTCCACTGCCGCCGCCAACGAAGCTCTCAACCGGGAACCCTCTGATTGCATGGCTGCGACGTCTGGTGCCCCATGCTTGTCGCGCTTTTGCAGCAGACCGTGCCCCGAGCTTGCCGGAGGGATGGGAATTTTAACTTTCGATCTACCCTCCCTCGCAATCTCCTCCACAATGTCCGGAAAATCCTTCGCGTACAGGTACCCACCTACCTCAAGATTGCGTCCCACCAGGTCCGCGCTCGTGATCACTCCCACCTTCCGCCGCACATCGTGCCGGTCAAACGACGGAGCATAATCCACCGCCATCCCCAGCAGAGAAGGCAATGCCGCCTCTGCCGCGCCTCGCGTCAGCAACACCCGCCGTCCCTTCGACCCCGCCGGCGCCCTTTGCGAAGGCACATCCACCACCGTCAATACTCCCCGAAACCCCGCCCGGTTCGGATGCCCATCCACCTCCGGCATCATCACCGCCATACTCTCCAATGCAATCGTCATCTTGTCCCCTGCTTCCATCCTGAAAGCTCTGTCATCCTGAGTGAAGCGGACGAGCCAAGAATCGGCTCGCCCGCGCAGTCGAAGGACCCCTGCACTCTTCCCGCTACCAACGCACCCGCCAGGGAGTTCTCCCGAAAGCCAAGCACTGCAAGCCGGCGTACAGAGTTAGCTCTCCACTTCCCCCAACCCCCGCATCCGCCTCACCTCATTCACCGTCAGCACTCCCATCTGCACCAGAATCTGCTGGATCTGCACTTCCTCCAGCGGATCCGTCGTATCCAACTCCGCAAACACAAACTCCAGATCGTTCCATCCCAGCTTCTTCGCAATCGCATCCCGCGTCAGCGATTCCGCCAGCAGTCGCGCTGTCGGCACAATCGCCTGCCGGAACGCCAGGTCGTTATATTCCTCCGCGGTGGAGCGATTCACGTCCCGCTCCACCCCGAGATAAAACGGAGGAAGGTCGAAAGCATCGGCGACGACTCGCAGCAGAAATTCCTGCCACTGCAGTCGTAAGTCTGCATCGGTGCCTCCACCGAACCGCAGCACCTCCGGTTTGCTTTCGGCCGATAAGATGGGCACTTTCCCCGTGCCCTCAATCTCGTCTTGCCACCACCGGATCAGCCGCTCGTGATGTTCCGGTGTCAGATCCTGCAGCCACAACGCATACTGCACGACTGTGTTCGACGCCAGCCGCGACGCGTACCGGTGCGCCCCCATAAACGAGGTGATCGTCTCAAAGGCCACCTCCAACCGCCCCAACCCAAACGGCGTGTGCGTCCGCGGATTCAGCCGGATATAAATCAACTCATCGTCATCCAGCTTGATCTGCGATTTCGCTCCCGACTGATCGTTGATCTGCATGTACCGTTGCGAGTGCGGCGACCCGTCCCAATCCAGATTCATCCGAATCGACGCTCCATCCACCGGCCACAACACCAGCGGCTTCGCCGCATCTCCCGTGGCCTGCACCTCAATCGCCCCGTACCCGCCCACGATGATGTCTTCCAGCACCTGCTCCGCAAACGTTCGGAACGAATCATCCGGATTCGGCGCATCAAAGTTATCCGTCAAAAGCCGCACTCGTTCCGCCCCGTTCGGAATCGCGTCCAGCGCATACCCCTGCCGAGGCTGCACCCTCCACCGCATCCCCGCGATCCGATCCTTGATGCAGTTGATCGCCCGTCGCGCGATCGGAATCTCCGAAAATCGCCGCAAATTGTACGGAGTCGGTTTCGGCATCGCCTCGTTCAGCGGCCCGTACGAGTTGAAGATCGACGGCAGCGCCGAAGTCCGCCGCCTCTTCGCCAGTTGCTGGTCAGTAGGCGCACCTGCAAACAGCTCCGCCATCGAACCGAAAGACACTCCCGCCATCCGGCGCCAGGCGCCGCGAACCGCTTCTGTAATTGTCATGAGTTCCCTCTAGTAAGGTGGAGTTCTTTTGGAAAAACGAAAGGGAACGGATTTCGTCCGTTCCCCTCGTTCACAGAATCAATTTCAGTGCCGGCTAGTCGCCGCCCGTGCCAGTCCGCTGATACTCATACTCCGTTAGGTAGTACGACTCCAAAGCCTTATACAACTCAATTACCCTTTTAAGTTGACTCCCGGCCGATTTGATATCCGTCTCCGACGCGCCTTTGTCAACTTTCGTCATCCAGTTGGCGGCCGCTTGCTGCAGACCATCCATTGCGACCTGCACCGATGTCTTTATATCCCCACCCGACTCGGATACAAATTCGGCGAAAGAACCAACCGCTGCATACAATGAGTCGCCATCGTCCAGAAGAGGCAGACTAACGCTTCTCGATCCCTTAATGATGCCCTGCTTGTTTTGCGCTGTCTGTATCCAGATCATGCTGGAGGAGTCGAATTTGACTTCATTGTTCATCTTTTTGTCTCCGTCTTACCGGCGGTATGAGGGCCGCCTTGGCGGCTTCCTTATATTCTCGAGTCCGAGTTCGCTCTTTCTTGAACTCGCGAAGCTGCAGAGCATTGCTCCAAAAATTTCCGCCGCTCACTCCGCCGACCAGTGCCAACCCCAACACCTTCGCGATCGGAAGGTCATATCCATACAAGTATACGAGTAGGCCAGCACCGGCACCGATCAGAACGTCGCCAGCTAAACCATACTCCCAGGTACGTGGCCGGTCATCATTTGCCGCTGACCCAAGGCTACGCGCCACCAGGACATGGTTCAGGATACCTCCAAAAAGCCCACACGCTATACAGCCGGCCCCTTGCGCGACCGTCACGTACAGGCTGGGTGCACCCATCCAGGCAACCTCCGGCTCGGTACTGTCCGAGGATGGCACAGGATTATAAGCCAAGGCCGATGTCTGCGCTGGATATTCAATTCTTCGACATCACCGGCTGTGGCTCAAGGGTACGTTCGTAACCTACACCTGTTACCACCACTCCCAAGTAAGATGCGGAATGGCGTTCCAGAATGGTACACGGGGTTCGCGTGTTCACACCCGCAGCTCCCTCCGCGCCACTTCAGCAATCATCGGCATCTCCGCCGCAACCACAACCCGAATCCGCTCCTCCTCCATCATGCTCAGCGCAAACTGCACCGCGTCTTCGCTCCGATTCAGATCGTCATCAACCACCGCCGTCAGTGCAAGCGTCGTCCCCGTCACCTTCGCCATCACCGGCCAAATCTTCGGAAATCGTGCGGCCAGCGTAACCGCAGTCTCAACTCCGGCCTTGAGCGACACCGCATGAAACAGTTTGATCTCATTCCCCGTGTTATATCCAAAATCAAACTTAAACGGATCCCCTACTTTCGTATAAGGAGCCACCGGCACCGGATTCAGAAACTTCGCCACCCCCGCCTGCTCGAACGCATCCCGCATCGCTCCCAAAATTCGTCCCCGCCCCGTGAGCACCCTGGTCGACCCCACCTTCGCTTCATCCACGAACATCGACGCCATCGTCTCAATCTCCACCTCCGGCATCGCCGTCACAACTGCCATTGGCGCGGAAAGTTGAATCACATTCGAGAACGAGTCCTCCATTCTCTTCATCAGCATGGCGCGATCCCTGATATCTCCTACCGCAGCTCGAATCTCCAGCAGCAGCGCCTCCAGCACCTCCACATCCGCCTGCGGATCCAAACATCGCACCCGCCGCCAATCCTTCGCGAACCGAACATCCGCCAACACCGATCCATTCGCGCCGCCCTCCACCATCAGTACCCCAATGTTCACAAACTCCTGCCGCACCGCGTGAGGCACATACCGCAGCAGAAAAAACTCGAGTTGCCTTTTGTCAGCCATTACAACTCACTGTCATCCTGAGCGAAGCGAAGGACCTATGCAGTTGATTTTGTAACCGGCCCAACACTCGCAAGCATCTTCAGTGTTCCCTCCACCCCGGAAACGGCCTCCGCGGCGAAATCCGAAACGCCTCAATCAATTCCCGCACCGTCCCCCGCCGCGCAATCAAAGCCCGCGCCAGCTTCTCCAATTCCTCCCACTCCCCGCCATACCACTCCGGAGGAATCTCTCCCGCCAAGCTCCACACCACATCCTCTTCCATCTTCTCTACCCGCGATAGCCATGGTTCAAACGACTCCCACCCACGTACGCTCTCGTAAACCTCATTCCGCGCATAAACCCCGCGCAGCGGATAATCCGGAAACGTCCACTCTCCCGCGTTAAAGCAATATCCCTGATCGATAAACGACGCCGTATACTTTCTTTCCCGCAACTTCTTCCAGAACGCCGCCTGCCGCCCATTCGCATTCCCGGTCCATTTATCCAGCACCAGCATCCCGGGAAACGTTTCCAGATTCCTCACCAGCCCCAGCATTTCCACCGGAATATAATCCAGCACTTGCCCCTCCAGCGGATTCACCACATACCGCGACCCAAATTGTAGTCCCGCCTGGCACCGAATCGTATTGTGCGCCAGTTGAATACTCAACTCGGGTGTGTGCTCCACCAGCCACTCATCCACCTCGACAACTTCGGTTGCCGGCACCGGAAGCCCCGCCCGCTCCGCCAACCGCGTGGCCAGCATCTCATTCGCCAGCACCCGCAAATGCTGCGGATTATTCCGAAACTTCACCACATAAAAGTTTCCATCCGCGCAGCGCATCAAGTGCCCCTGCGCTCCACCCCGCATCCGCCGCACGTGCTGGACCGCTTCCACCACCTGAAATCAATCCCGAAAACATGAGGGTGCCCCCACCCTTGTCGCATTCTTTGCGATAGGGCGGAGGTTTTGACTTCCAAACACAAAGCCGGACATCTTACTCCACCCATCCCCATTTCCGCTGTGATATATGAACATCCCCAAACCGCGCACACTCCCGAAAGTCGGGCGCCCCAAGTCTCGCGTCTTTTTGCGAGATATGGGGACTCTGACTTTGTCAAACTTCACAATTGAAGGTAGATCTCCAACTCCCGACCACCCACAACTGGCAACTGATCCCCGGCAACTGGCAACTGTTTTTCACCCCACCACCAAACTCGCCATCTCAACGGGCCTCTTCCGCGCTATCCTTCCCGCATCCTCCCGCCGCACCGCCATCGCAATAGCCATCGCCATCACGCAATCGTCATGCGTCCCATCGGCCCCCGCTCCATGCCCATCGGCATGCCTCACAAAAGTCTTCAGCTCTCCCAGCAGCAACGGACTGTGAAACAACTCCGGCTGCGCCATCAGCACCGCTGCCAGATTCTCAATCATCGCCGGCCGCGTCACCACCGACGTCAACCACCCCTCCTGCCCGCCTTGCTGAAAAATATTCTCGTACTGCAAGTGCCTCAGGTGCGCCAGCACTCCGTATCCATGATTGTTCCGCTCTACCGCCACCAGCGCGTTGTGATATACGTGCCCCAGCGACGCCACCCTCCGCGCCAGTTCATACGGAGGAAAATGTCCACGCAGTTCCGCGCATTGCAATCCCATTGTCCGCTCGATCACCTGAGCGCACGCATAATCCCCGTCCGACCCGCCTCCCGCCGCGTCCACTCCAATGATGTAATCCCATTGTCCAGCTTTGTTCGGGGGAAGCCACACCAGCAGCCTTCCATTATCCTGAGATTCCAACGGCTGTCCCGCATGCGCCGCGGCGGTTTCAATCGCCTCCATATCGAACACGCACTCCCCCGATGCCAGGAAACAAGACACCGCATCCTCCGCATACTCCTGCGCTGCCTGCCCCCGCAACATCTGCCAGCGTAACCGCCGCCAAACGATCTGCCCCTCGCTCAACCCATGCCGCGCCACCAGTTTCTTTTCTTCCTCGCTTAGCGGATGCACCGGCCGCTTCTCTGCATCCTCTTTATAAGAAGGCTCGTACCACCACGGAAAAAAGTGTTGCGTATATCCGGTCTCCTCCGCTTTCTGCCATTCCTCGTAAAAAATCCCCGCCGCTCCATTCGCCGTCGACTCCAGCACAATCTCTCCGTCCGGCACCACCGCCGCTCGCAACGACGCCAGCGTTTCCAATCCGCCGCGGGGCCAGCGGGAGACCTCCGAGCAATGCAGATTATGGATGGTCATCCCGCGTCCCGCGTTGTCATCCGCCGTCTCTACCCGATACTCGCTGTCGAGTTTCGGAAAGATGATCTGGCGGACGTTCGAGCGCGACTTCACCAGCGCGCCCCGGTGCACCCGCGCATTGGGCAGTTTTTCCCAAAACCGGTGCACGATGTTGAATATCGCCTGCGCCGACTCGTCGCTGTGCGCCACCTGCACAGTTAGCGTCCCCGGCCGCGTGATCGTCTGTATAAAATACCGCGCCGCAATATACGTCGTGATCCCCACCTGCCGCGCCTTCAACACAATATTCCGCTTCCCGCATCGCCGCGAGTATTCCTGCTGTGCTTGGTTCAACTCCAGATATCTCACTCCACTTTTCTTCGTGCGGATCTTCAATAGCTTCCGGATCAGCACATCCCGTACTGTCTGCTCCCCCACCTTCCGATCCAGAAACGGCCCGAATTGTTCCACCAGCTGAAGATCAGTAAACACAATCCCTCGAGTATTCGTAGAGACGTTTGCTCGCAACGTCTCTATCACCAACATCACAGCCGGGGGTGCCCCATGTCTCGCGTTTTCTGCGAGACATGGGCCTTTCCATCTAGTCCAGTATCCCGGCCGTCACCCACCTCGCGACCTTCCCATGCAAATGAATCTTCAATCCCGCCGTCACTCCGTCCAGATCCGCGTTCCCCGTCTTCGCCGTCAACGTCGCGTTATACGACTTCACAAACTCGCTAGCCGTCAGCGGAACCCGCGGGTGCCCCACCCTTGTCTCGTTCTTTGCGACAGGGTGGGGACTTTGACTTTCCGTCGAGGCACTCGCACTCACCAGCGGCACAATCGCTGCCAGCGATTCCACTTCCGACAACACAATCCCCACCACCGCCGTGATCTTCGTCTGCGTCGCCGCATCCTGAATATGCAGCCCCGCCAACAACCCCTGCAGGTTCCCCTGCACCGCATTGACCGCCGCCTGAATCTGATTCAGAATCCCCGGCTTCGCCGTTGCATCCGCCGTCTGATACGCCGTGATCAGTGACTGGATCAGCTGCAGATCCGCTCCCGCCTGCGTTCCCGCGTTCTGAATCGTCTGCAGATCCGTCGCCGAAACACTCTTCCCTCCGAGTGCTGCCACCAGCGTTATAATATTTGCCGCCGCAGGAATCAGCGCCGCGACCACTTGCTCCGCCTCCCCAATCCAATTCAGTGAACATCCCGCCAGTACAACTGTCACGCACAATACGAGCCCCAATCCCGCCCGCCCAAAACGATTGCCCTTGTTCATACTTCCTCCGTTATTTCTTTCGACTCTTCCAATTTTCCAAACACACTCCAACCCTCCGCGACCATATCCAGTCACGCGCTCACCCTGACTTGTTTGGAACCCGAAATCCTGGGTGCTCCGCCCCCTGTCGCGTTCTTTGCGACAGAGCTTGCCCTGAGCGAAGCCGAAGGGGTGGGGATTTTGATTCCCCTAGTTCGCTTCCGCTTATACCAAAGCCATTACTGCGACAGCACCATCGGCTTAATTCCCACCGCAAGGCTGTGTCCCGTAATCGGCAGCGGAATACTCCCGGTGGTCATATCCTGGTAGTGTCCCCACTGCGAAGAGATCGTCTGATTACCTGTTGTGCAGACCCCGCCCGAGCAGCTCTGCGAGGCGTCCCAGATGATTCCGTAGGACACACCGGCCTTACTGATCGTGCATTGATAAACCGTCCCGGTGCCCGCGCATGGTGAAGTCAAGACCGAACCCACCATCCAGTTGTAAGTTTGCTGATACGACGTCTCGTCCTGCGCCGCACCCGAGAGCGCCTCCAATGAATCCCACGAATAGAACGCCGACCCGGAGAACCCCAGCGACCACATGGTCAGGTACATCCTCGGAAAGAACGAGGCGGCCATGTCGGGATCGTTGTACGGGCTCGTGAATCCCAAGATCGCGTACGACATTTCCCCATTCCATATCGGCTTCGCCAGTTCCGCTGGTTGCAGCGTGGCGTCAATCAATGAGATATATGCCGCCATCGCCGTCTCAATCGTGAAGCCCGTCGAGTTCCCCGGCTTCAGGTGATAGTTGACAACATCAATAGCCGCCGCCGTCGCGTTGGCCGGATTAGGGCACGGTAACTCGTAGGACGGTATTCCTGCCGTGTTGTTGCAGTACAGCTGATTCTGTGCGTACGTCAAAACCGCCGTACTGCCGGCGTGACCGGAAGACATAATAATCTTGGCCGTCGTATCAATCGGAGTCGCGGTGCAGGCCGTCGCCGTTCCATTCCCGCTCTGATGAATCACGTTCTGTCCGCCCTGGCTGCCCAGAATGATGCAGCGCGCATCCTCCGTCAACCGCGCCAGCTGCGCGAAACTGCCCATCCAATACCCGGTCGAATCCGGCTCGTTCCATATCTCCCAATAGCGCACGTGAGCATGAGTCTCCAAATAGGTCGGGTCATTGACATGGGTTGCAATCGCCGTGATCCAGGCTTTCCACGTCGCGTTAGTCCCGCTGCCGTCCGTATTCAGGTCGCTGGGTGGATAACACTCTCCATTTCCGCCTCCAACCTCTGGCAGTTGATAATTGCAATTCGTGTCCGTCGGGTCTGACGTGATCCACGGCGGAGTCCGCGCCAGCGTGTACAACACCTCCGTCACCCCGTTCGTATAGTCTTGCGCCAGCATCGTATCCAGGCTGGTAAATGTAAACGCATTGGCAGCCGTCTCAATCGACGGCCACTGCAGCGGCGGCGAATCCCACAAGCGCTGCATCCCGTAACTCACCGTCGGGAAGTTCGTCGCGCCCGTCGCCGTCTCCGTGAACCCGAAAAACATATTCAACGGCTGTCCCACTCCTCCAATTGCGAAGTGTGAACCTGTCGAACTCCCTCCATAGTTTGAGTAGCCTGCAAACACGTGCGCCCCAATCTCCCACCCAGTCCCATAATTGTTTTGATTCAGTCCGTTGATATCGATCTCATACGTCGCACCCAGATTCTCTCCCGCATCTACCACTGGCGAATTCACCGTCGGACGAAAATCTACTCCGCCGTTTGCCGAATAAGCGCTCGATGCCGGCGACTTGTAATAAAAATTCCCGTCCGTCCCCGTCTCCAGCGTCCCCGTCATCAACCAATTCACTAGGCTCGTATTCGTCTGAATCGTCGCCCCGCTCGCCTTGAAATCCTGAATCAGATTCGTAATCTCCGTCCCGCCCACCGGATCAGTCTGCGTCAGTTCATTCAAATGCCAAAAGATTCCCCACGGCATTCCCCATACCTGCTCCTTCCACACCAGAGCCTTGATCTTCTGATTGAGCAACGCTGGCGTCACCCCCGCCGATCCCATCCACGAAGGGTTCACTCCGAAACTCGTGATGTTCTGCACATCGAACCCGCTCGCGTACGTATTGCTCACTCCCAGATCCTCATTCAACGCGCCCCTAGCCCCCGCATACGGCACACCCGACGTGATCCCCTGCATCGTCGTCGTCTCATATCCTCCCGGATACACATACACCGGCGTCGTCGGCAGCCCCGTCAGGTTCGTGGTCATCCATGCCCGCGACAGCGTAATCTCATCCGTAGTCAGCCGCGTCACATTCAGCAGCAAGTGATAAGGAGACGTCTTCACATCAGCGCTGCTCACATCCGCAAGATCCTGCGACAGCAAAGCCGCAAACGTATACGCCGAACATCCCGTCCCATAAGGCCCCTGGCACGGCGTCAAATATGAAGTCGTAAACTTCCCTGTCCCCGTAATCGCAATGTTCAAGTTCCCAATCGTCCCCTGCGCATCTCCCTGCGCCAGGTTATAGGTCACGCTGTCCGCTGCTCCCGTCACCGTAATCGTCAGCACCTTGTTACTGATGCTCAATGTCGCCGCCGTTCCACTTCCCGTGTACTGGATGTCGAGCGCGTCCGTATTCGTGTAGTACGTATGGGAAATAGAGTGCGACGTTACATCCCGCCCCGCATTAATCCATCCCTGAAATTCCGACACCAGCGTCTGCGCCAGCGGATATCCCACCGTAATCGCCGCTCCCACGGGAATTCCCGCCGCATCCGCAATCGGCAGCACCGTGCCCGAGTAATACGCGTCCGTTCCCACTGTCATTCCCGAATCGTCCACCGTCAGCGTGTTCTCTGCCGGATATCTTTGCCACACCTGCACCGCTGCCGGCGTGTCCGCTGCAATATTCTCCGCTCCCGCCGTCGGCCCCGGACCGCTCGTCGCCAGCACATCCGTCGATCCCGCCACCGCCAGGCTGGAAGCATAAAAATGACAGTAGGAATAAGTCACCGCTCCCGTGTTGTCCACCAGCGCCGAATCGCGATTCGCATACCCCTTGTCATTTACCATCGTGATCGCGGTCGCCGCCCCGTCAAATCGGAACCCGTCATAATTCATGTGCGCTTCCGCGTTATAAATCTTGATGTCCCCGGGCCCCGGCGTACTCTCATTCACATAAAAGCCCAGAGGCTGCGTCCCTTGCGGAATCAGCGAATCGCTTTCCATATTCGCGAACACCAGATGATCGCTCGCTCCCTGTACATACACTCCGTAGTCATCGAACCAGTTCACCAGAATGTGCTGAAAGCTAAGCCAGGTCCTTCCGTTGATGTTGATCACCGGCACATTGCTCAAAGCCATCGGCACAATCGGAACGTTGTAGTAATTTCCAGGATTGCCCACCGAATAAACGTAGACATATCCATTCGCGAGATAAAAATCCCACTGCGCCGTCAGGTTCGACGAAACAGCGGAAACTTTCTGTCCCCAAACTGATCCAAACAAACAAAAGTTGACGGTCGTGTACATCGATGGCACTGGCGCCTTCCACGCATTCCCCGTCACCGGCACCCAGGCCGACGAGGACACCGCATAATATCCCGTCAAGTTCGGCGGCGCCCCCGTCCCGTACGCATCAAACGAAATCGGATTCCCCGAAATCCCCGACGACGGCGGCACCAGGCTCTCATTCCAGACATCCCCACGCCGCAACAGAATCGAATCCCCCGGCAGAAACGTCTGCGCATTTACATGCGCCAAAGTCTGCCACGGTGTCGTCGACGCCGTCCCATTGTTGCCATCGTTCCCCAGGCTTGAGCTCACGTAATAAGTCGTTCCCCAAGCCGATGCGCCGCAAACGAGCGCCGTGACCGCGATGATTACGCGCACAAACTCATGCCCTGTCATCCTGAGCGCAGACGGCCGGGCCGCAAAGCGGTCTGGCCCGCGAAGTCTAAGGACCCCATGTCCCCGTACGTCATCACAGGCTTGGATAGGAATTCTCACGGCAACTTTTCTCCAAATCTCGTCTTCGGCCAACAAAAAAGCCACCGGCTCCAGCCGATGGCCCATGCTCATGTGGTTGTGAGTAGCGACTCAGTCGGATTGTCATCCCGAGCAAGTGTTCTTTGCGCAGCGAGGGATCTGGGCGAGCCGCGCGACGCGGCGCGCAGCTTTTATTAAGAAAAGCCGCGACGCATTAATCGCGCGTTTGGCTCGCTTCATCTAACCGCACCACTACCGGATTGTGATCTCCCTAATACTCCAGCCCCGCGTCCGGCGAAACCGCCGGACTCTCCGGCGTCACTCGACTCTCCGTTACGGAAGGCGATGCAATCTGCCCCCCTCCCTCACCCCATTCCGCCACCACCGGATTCCGGTCGCTAAATTCAAACGACTGTATCGTCGTTGGCTCTGCTGCCTCTGGATCAATCTTGCTGCTCATATTCATCTCCTCCTTGAAAAATTCTCGTATCGCCAATCGCACCGGGTAGGAATTTTGACTTCCTCAAATCATCCCGAAAAGCCAGCCCCTAATCCATAATCCATGCCGGAATCAACCCAGCCACCACCACCGAGTCCGTCGGACACGTCGCTGTCCCCGGCAGCGTCCCTCCGCTGGTAATCGAGACGTTCCCCACATTCGACGTTCCCGTGCCTCCCGCAAACGTCACTCCCGCGCTGTCACCATAAAGAATCGCCGTGCTCGAAGTAGCCGACGCCGTCAGCGCCAGATAATAACGTCCCGGCTGCAGCGTCACGCTCCCTCCCGTCCAACTCACCGTATGCGCACCCGCTGTCATCGCCGTGCTGGCCGCGATCGATCCCGTATGCGCCTGCAGCGTGCAGGTCCCCGCCGAAGTACCCGAATAAATTCCCAGGTCGTAAGTCGTCGACGACGTGTCCGCGGTCGCCACGTAGTAACTCACCTGCGAAGTTGTCTTCTGAAAACCCAGCATCACTCCAAAGAACGCCGCCTTGTTGGCAGTCGTAGAGAACACCGTTCCTGAGCTGCTGGAGTGCGGCACCGGAATCCACACCGTCGCCGTGCTGTCCGGCGGCACAATTCCGTGCGCGAACGCATCCGTCGCCACCTTTGTGCTGCTGTCCGCGGCCGCCTGCGTAGTCGCCGCGCTGCCCGTCGGCAAAGTCAACGCATGCGCGAATGTGTACCCGCTCGAAGTATTAGAAGACCCATCCGGCTCCGTCACCGTCCCCGTGAATGTCGGCGAGGCGAGCGGCGCAGCTCCCGTGATCTGCGCCACCGTATAATCTCCGCTCGCCGCCGTCACCGCTCCCGTCCGCCCGAACACCGAACTCACCGTCGCCGCGACCGCGCTCACGCTCGATCCCGGCATATCGAAAAACATCTGCGCCGTCGTCCCACCCGCGGTTGCCTGCAACACTCGCCCCAACACCTGTACCCCGTTAGGCTGTGTCGTTCCCGCATCGTGACACAACGGATAAAATCCGCTGCTCGAAGGGTTCTGCGTCGGCGACGCCACCACGTAATCCCCCACTACGGTCGTCGTCGCATCAAAGCTGCAGTACGCCGATCCCGTCCGCACCAGCGTCACCGTCCCGCTCGTTCCCGCATTCCCAATCACCACCCCAATCACTCCCGACGTCGCCGCGCTCGTCGGCTTCACCGCGCATCCCGCTGTCGTCAGCACCGCCAACCCATTCAGCACCGTTCCCGTCGTCGTGTCGTTGCACAACTCATAACTGTTGTTGGCAAACTTGCCCAGCTCAAATCCACTGTCGCTGCTCGTGCTTCCCGCCACATACACTGTCGCGGGACGCAAAGCCACCCCGCTCGTGGCATTGAATGCTCCAATGTTGTAGGCCTCATCGGCCCACGGCTTCAGGTTGCCGCTCGTATCAATCACCCACTTCAGCCCATTATTCAGCCAGAACCCCAGCCCCAGAGCGCTTCCCGAAGGATCGCTCTCGCTGCGCAACACTGCATAGTTATCCGCCGTATCAAACCCCAGCGAAGCGCGGGTCCAGATCGTACTGTTCGTATAGCTGAAATACACATGCAGGTTCTGCGGATTCGCACCGTTATACTCGCCCAGATCGTTCGCATCTTCCTGGATCAGATTCGAAAAATACGAGCTCGTCGCCGTCGTCGCCACTTTCTGCGGCGTTCCGGCGTTCGCGGAAATATAAAAGTTCCCATCATTCGATATACCCAGCGCCGACATCCCCGCTCCCGCCGCCCCCATCGCCGTCCCCGGAATCGGCGTGCTCACCATCCACGGCCCCGCCACATTGAGTTGCCCGTTCACCGTCAGGTTCCCGCTGAAGTTACCCGAAGCCGCTGCAATCCCGCCGCTCCCACCATAAGTAAGAATCGTTCCGCTGTCCGTCAGCGCGCTGTCCCCGCTCACCGCCGCGCCACTCCCCGCGTACACCGCCAGTTGTGACGCTCCGCCGCTGTTCACCGTCCCCGACCCTCCCGATCCCGCTCCACAATCCGCGCCCGTACCCGTCACCACTCCCGAACTGCTCACATGCAGGCACTGCACCGACCCGGTAATTCCCGCCAGGGTGATGCCCGTATTGAACTGCACCGGAACCTTGAAGGTTTTCAAGCTAGCCGTCAACCCTTCCAGCCAGGTCGTTCCACTCGTCCCCGCATCGTTGACGTAAAAGAAATGTCCTGCCGGAGATCCGTAGGTCTGATCCTGCGCTCCGAGTGAACTCGTACTGTCCGTGCCGATAAAGCTGTCCGCGGCGCTCCCGGTCCTCACATAACCTGGCGTGGCAAAAGTCTGCTGTGGACTTCCATCCATCATGGTGATGATCTGCCGCGGCGCCACGCTGTCCGCCGGTCCCGGGTTAAAGTTCAGCGCTCCGCTGATTCCTGCGTTCCACGAGCCCGACGCCGGACCAATCTGCACGACCTGCGCTCCCACGTTCTTGTTGGCATTCCCCCCCGAATCGCCCGACGTATAAACTCCCCAATAAGGCGTGTACGAATAAGTCTGCCCTGCAACCACTCCATGCTTGCAAAACACCTTCGGCAGATACGACGTCGAGATGATCGCGCTCGCCTGGCCGCACTGATTCAGATACGCGCTGCCTCCGTTCGCCAGAATGATGGCTCCCGGCCAGAACGGCAGAGTCGGCGTCCACCCCGAACTCGCCACCGTATAAGCCGTCATTGCGCCCTGCGTATCGGTGTAAGTACAAATTCCGCTGCTATTGCAACTACCGCTCGTGCCCGAAGGCGTAATGGTGAACGCATTTCCCGTGTACGGCGCCGAAGTCGGCGACGCCCCAATCGTCACCACAATGTAGAAGCTTCTGCTGCCCGCGCCCACCAGATCAGGATTCGGCCAGTACAGCGGAATGCTCGTCCCGCTCGTCGCCGGCAGCGCCATCCCAATGAACATCATCGGCCCGATGCCCAGATTTGCGTCGACCGGCACTACGTAATAGTTCCGCTGCGATCCCGCTGCTCCACCAGAAGCAAATTGTGGAAACACTCCTCCGATCGGTGCATCACCCACGACCGTCAGCGCCTGCACATTGTCGATGTATCCCGCTACCGCCGCCAGCGAACCCGGATAGAACGGATTGTTACAATCGCCCGATTCGTTATAAAGGTTGGTCACCGACCACGGTTGCAATCCTCCGCCGTAATAAATCGCATACTGATTCACTCCCTGGATCACGCTGTCCTGCACATCCAGCGTGTTTCCTGCCACATTGCGGATTCCATTTCCGCTGCACTGCATCGACGCTTCTAGGTGATGGAGATATCCCACCGGCGCCGCCCCCTGATCTCCGCGCAGGTAAACCATGTTCGAGCAAAAATTGACGTCGCAGCGGAAAACCCCTCCCGATCCCTCATTCGTCATTCCATCGATCTTGAAGCTCTGATCGTTCCCCACAACCACGCCTTGGTGAAACAGTCCGCCGTTCAATCCGGAATTGAACTTGATGTCCTGCAGTCTGGTCCCATCCGTCTCCGCTTCGATCGCCGCATTCTCAATCGCCACCCAGCCAAATCCCGAGGACGACGAAAACGTCGTCGTTCCCAGCGTGTATTTAAACTGTGTAGCTGTCAGTCCCGTCGATAGCACCTGTACCCGCGCCTCTTGTTCCTGCACCGGAGTCGTGTAATAAAGGATCACCCAGTCCCCGGCGATCAGGTTGTGAGCAGTCGAGGTCGTGATCGTATACGTCCCCGAAGACGCTGAGACCGAAGCGATGTGCGCTCCCGTCACGTTTACCGCCGACTGGAACTCCAACCCCTCAACCGTCGACGCATTCGCCGCCCCGGTATAGCTTCCAACCATCAGGCAAGTCGACCGCGTATAGCACGCCCACTCCGCCCCGTACCCGTTCAACAGGCTCTTCGCAGCTTTCAGAAATACCGGCCAGTAGATGTTGTAATTCGCGTTGTTCGATCCTCCCGTCGGAACCTCCTGAATCACAGCATGGGTCAACCCGCTGCCCGCGGCCACGTTGATTGCTTCCTGATTGCCGCCATTCGCCGCGCCCACCGTGTATCCCGCGCTGTGTGCGTTCGCCGTCGTGACTGTGATCGTCCCCGTCGATGCTCCTGAGGAGCACGTGCCTCCCGTAACCGGCACAGCTTCCGCCGTCCCTGTTCCCGCAATGTAAACCGCGTACGGCGCGCTCGTATTGTTCGACGTGTCCACGCCCGCGGGACAAGGTGTCAGATGAATCGTATTGTTTCCCGCAGTCGCTAGGTTGTCCGCTGGCGACTGCAACCAGTTGTAACTCGAAACCACAAATGGAATTCCCGCCAGATTGTTGGTCGAAAACTGCGTTCCCGCCGCCTGCGTAATGATCTGGTTCACTCCCGTGCTGGGATTGGTGGAAACATTTCCTCCTCCGCTTCCACATGTGGCCCAGGTCCCATTGCCCAACAAGCAAGTCGCGGCATTCGGCGTGCCCGTCCCCAATTCGCTCGCCGGAACCAATCCAGAAATCAGACTCGCGGCCGATGCCAGCCCCTGGTCCACATATTGCTTGGTTGAGGCCTGCAACGCCGACACCGGATTCGCCGGCAAAGTAATTGGCCCCGTCATCGTCCCACCGACGGTCGGCAAATAATTTCCCGCTCCCACATTCGCCACTGACGTATCTACATATCCCTTACTCGCTACGTCTCCCGTGTTCACCGGCGTCGGCACATTCGGCGAAACAGTAAACGACTTAACTCCGGTAATCGTTTCGCTATTACTCAGGTGAACCACGCCCGCCAGTTGTGTATTCACATACTGCATCGAAACCGGTTGCCCCGCCGTCCCCGATCCCGGCGTCGTCTGCACTCCCGCCAGGTTCACCGGAGAAGTCGTCGGCACCAGCCAATACTCGGTTTTCACCTCGTCCGGTCCCAGCTGGAACACGACCGTGTAATACATTCCCGCCGGAGTCGCTCCCGCGTTCGGCACGAGCGCCACGCTGAGCGCCCCATTCGCGCCCAGCGTCACCTGCGTCACTCCTCCCGCGACCGCCGTCCCGCTCGCCGTCACAAACGCTGGCCATGTAATGATCAACGTTCCGGAAGCCGTGGTGCCGTCCGCCAGATAAACGGTGTCCGAAACCGTGGTCGTCGCGGGCCCGCTCTGCGGAACAGGTTCTGCTCCGAAAGCCGAGACCAGAAACCCCGAAGCCGCAACCACCACCGCCAGCACCCAATAAAAAAGCCGCCCAAGAGGGCGGCGGCCCGCGTTAAACATCGTCTCCTCCATCCCATCCCAATGTGCACAGGAAAAATGTGCAGCAAAAAATGTGCAGCAAAAATATGGAGCGGACACTCCTGTCCGCTGCTCTCTCCCGCGCGCTGCTCAAAGCTTCGGCGAAAACAAAGGGAGCCCGCCCGGGCTCCCTTTGCCAACTCAATCACTAATCCGACGATCACCCGTCACGCCAAGATCAACAACCTCTCATCCCGCACCACAGCATTGTCATCCCGACCGGAGCATGCACTTCCCGAAGGGAAGGGCGAGCGTAGTGGGGGACCTGCTGTTCCCCCACAGCGCCAAAGCTCCAGCCCCGAAGCGGCGAAAGAGAAGCTACGACACCCTCTACTCCTCCACTCCCAAAAACTTCTCCACGCTCCGCACATACATCTCGGGAAAATCCGCCACCGCGCGTCGCCCCTCAATCAAATGCATCGCGTCCGCCAGGCTCCATCCCATCGATCCCAAAAGCGCCAACGCCATCATCGGCGCCCGATGCACTCCCGCCGCGCAATGAATAAACAACTTCGCATCTCTTCCTTCCAACGCCGCCAGCCCAAAATCCACCCCGCGCCGGAACAGCTCCGCCGGCTTCGCCTCGAAATCGTCATCCGTCGGATTCCACAGCACCTCGATGCCGTGCGCCAATCCCAACTCCGTATCATCAAACTCAATCTGCATGTCGATGATGTGCGTGATCCCCGCCCGCGCCACCTTCGCCATGTTGTCCGAATTCCAAATCCCGCCTCCGACCGCAATCCGGTCGGTCAACCATGTAATATCCATCCCTACCCTACGTGACTTTTTCGGGGTGCCCCACCCTTGTCGCGTTCTTTGCGGAAGGGTGGGGATTTTGACTTCCGACTTCTCCGCAACCCAAATCGAAACCGCCGCTTCTCGTCGCACCTGCTCGCCTCATTCTACGTTATCGTTCCACCAACCACGGAGACTTCGTTAGTTCTCTCCCCGCGGGGTGCCCCCATTTCTCGCGTCCTTTGCGAGAAGTGGGAAAATGCGGGAAGTGGGAAAGCCGCAGGAAGGAACTTTCGCCAACCTGCATCTCCCCCGGCTCACGCTACTACCGGATCCTTACCCTCGCCCTTCGGTTCCAAGCCACAACCTTCGCCCTGCTCTTCGGTGGGCTTCTCTGCCGCCGGCTTCACCTCATCCTCGTCATCTCGCACGATCGGTTCCTCGGGAATGTTCAACCGGCGCAGCAACGTTTTCGCCAGGCTGTCTTCGTCCGCCGTGGCTTGGCTTCCATCCGTAGACGCCGGATAGATCTCCGCCATCTCAAACAAATATTTCACCGTCGCCAGTTGTCCCTTCTTTCCCTCGTCGATCACCGCCCGTGCCATGACGGTTGCTTCCGATTCCACCATCTGCGAGATATCCTTCCGTACTCCTCTGGGATTAAGTTCTTGCTTGCCCTTCTTTGAGCTCTTTTCCTTCGCGGCTTTTTCTGTAGCTGTCTTGTTCGGTGCCTTTTTTTTGGTCATTCGCCCCATGCTCGATCCCTATACAGTTTCAAGTGTTCCCCCAAAAGCGTTCCCCAAAAACCGAGGGCGCACCCGAAAGGCGCGCCCTCTGCAAGAGTTATGTTTTTTTCTCTACTCTTATATTTAGAATATCAAATCGCAGGGGGTAAAGTGGACATTTTTCAGAATTTATATTCTCCATCCTCACAATCACTTGCGTCGATTTCATCGTTTTCACCCCCTTGACAAGAATTTTTCCCGATCGACTCCGAGCGCTCCATCAGCCCCACGTCCATCAGAATCTCGCTCAACATGTCCAGAACCACCGGAGTGTAGCGCCGCACCGTCTTCTCGTTGCAGTGCAGCAGCCTCGCCGTGGCCCACCGGTCGTGCTCCTGCAGAATGTGCCGCGCAATCAGCTGCCGCGAAAATTCATCCAGCCGTTCCAGACACCTCTCCATGTCATGCACGAAGATCACGCGATCCTCAAACGTGACAACCGTATACGCCGTTACCTTCGCCCGGAAGAATTCCGATCCCAGCATCGACGGCAACCGCCCAGCCTCGATCGAGTACCGCAGATAGCGCCTCAACATCTCGACCGTTCGTCCCCGGTAAATGCGCCGCGCCCGCTCGCGATCCTCCATTTCCTGGTGTGACTCGAAAGATGGAATTGTTGACCGCCCTGCGTCCGGTAGCGTCAAGGCCGGAGTCGCTAGATCCGGCCCCGCCGGCACCGAAGACAGTTCGGTCTCCGCAAGTCTCTGCTCCGCTTTCGCCGGAAACTGGTGCGCAGGCAGGTCCTGCACCGCCGGTTTCTCTCCCGGTTCTGGCCGCGACCCGGAGAATTCAGCGCTTGCCGCAATTTCCACCCGCGCTGCCCCGATCACGAGTCCCCCAATCACACCGCTCATGCCGCACCGCCCGCTGCCGCGCCATTCGCCGATTCAAGGTCAGGTGCGTCTTCTCCATCGGCGTCATACTCGTAGTCTTCGAGCGCTGTGTGTGGCCGGATCGGAAGCGTGATTCTCTGCGGCTTCTTCTTCGGAGCCGGCAAATCCGCCACCAGAGGCTGACACCTATCGCAATAGACGATTCCCGCGCCGCGCTCCCGCACCCACAACCCGCCGCAGTGTTCGCAGTACTTCAATTCCACGCCGACTTCGTTCTTGTCTTTGCCGCTGTGATCGCTTTTCATCACTCCTCCGAATGGTTCGATTTAGATTTTCGTTCGCCCCGCCTGCGTCTTCCCCAAGTCTGGGATGCCGCCAGCCGAAGATCCCACAGCCCAAAACAGAAAAGCCCTGCGCCGATCCCCACAAACCTTGGGGGAACCGTACGCAGGGCTCGTTTCTCTTACGACGACCTGCTTGAGCTATTTAGTTTTATGGAGTTCTATGAAAATGTTCCCCCCCCATCGCCGCCCGACCAGAATCATCTGGCCACTTCAGTTCGCCGTCGAGTCCTCCACTCCTGCGCTTAATACGCGCTCTCGTCATCTCCCCGTACGCCATGCCGCTGGTGGAAGTAGCCTTCCTCATAGCCGGACTTGAGCACGCGTCCGTTTTGCATCACCACGCTCACGCGCCCCGTGAAGCCGAGTGATAACAGCAGGTGTTGCATGGAAGCCGATAACACTTCAGCCGACTTCACCTTCCTGCGAAATTCGCCGAAGTTCTTCTCCTCATTCGAGTTATCCGTTGGACTCGTCATTGTTTTTCTACCAAGCATATTGGCCCCTAGGATGCGTGGATCGTATAACTGTGAATTTTCTCAGTCAAGGTTGGATATACCAATGCGACCTGTGGAAATCTCGGCATGTGCTTCTATCGGCTTGTCATTCCGAGCAAGCGTTCTTTGCGTAGTGAGAGCCTGCCCTGAGCGAAGTCGAGGAGGACCTGGGCGAGCCGCGCGTCGCAGAGCCTGCCTGAGCAAGCGAAGCGCGCCGAACGGGCGTTCGTTGCGACGCAGTAATCGCGCGTTTGGCTCGCTTCCATATCAAATTGTTCTGTTACTGAGCCTTCCCGCACTTACCGCCCCGCAATAATCCGGTGCTATACTCGCCGCCATGAAGTTCAAAATCCTGCAAGAGAATCTTCGCAAGGTGCTCTGGGAGCGTATCGAAGCAGGTGAACTTTCCGGCCTGCACCTCGCCCAGCAGACCGGATTCAAGCAGGCCCACATCTCCAACTTCCTCAACCGCAAGCGCGGCCTCAGCCTCGAAGGCATGGACAAAGTTCTCTCCGTGCAGCACCTCTCCATCCTCGATCTGCTCGATCCCGCCGAAGTCAACAAGCGCGCTTCCATCCTGCCCCCCAGCGGCGACGAATTTGAAAATGTTCTGCTCACCGATACCTCCACCGCTGCCACCCAGCCTCTCATCACCAGCATGCACGTCAAAGAAATCCTCAAGTTCAAGAAAAGCTTCCTGCACAAGCTGAAAGCAGAAACCGACGGCGATCGCTCCGGCTGGCAGCGTTTCGTGCTGATCAAAGTTGATGCCCGGGAAGCCATGACCATGTATCCCCGGCTCATGCCCGGGGCAACACTGTTGATAGACCGTCATTACAACGCACTCCGGCCGTATCGCAAAGGCGAGTTCAATATGTACGCTGTTCTGAAAAACGATACTTGCGCGGTCAGATACGTCGAAGTGGCGGGGAATCATCTAATCTTGCGTCCCCACAACCAATCTTCGCCCATCGAAGTGGTCGCCATGGAAGAGAACAAACGCGCCGCCGACTATGTAGTCGGCCGCGTCTGTCAGGTAGGATTGGAAGCCTAAACTTTCAAATGCTGGACGCGCCGCTTGCCTCGCCAACTGCCTTCATAAAACGACAAGCTCTTCAACTTCTCGGAATCGCGATGGCGGTTTCGGTCGTGCTCGCCTTTCCCATGGAGCAGGTCACGCACAGCAAATTTGCACCCGGGTCCTATTGGCTGCAAAATTCGTGCGACAGCACAATTTTTCTGCTGAACTCCGGCCTGATGCTGCAGGCGATTCTCGCGCCGCTGCTAGTTTTTCTGCTGCCCGGACCAGGATGCATTTTTCAACGCAAGGTCAGGGTTCGCCCGCCGTCTTCAGTTCGCGCGTCTGCGCTTCCGGTAGCGCGTGCGCTCGCCCGGCCGGAAGATCATGCGGGTGCTCGGAAATCCGTGGCCACCAGCGAGGCCCGTTCCCTGATCGCGGTGGTCGCGGTGATTGTCGGGATCGTTGGCCTTCTCATGCTTCTGAGGAGCGGCTGGCAGCTCAAGCACATTGATTTTTTTCCCAACCAGCCGTCCGCTTCACACTCCGTGAGCTTCCTCAGATCGGTCGTTTTCTCGCAAACCATGTTGGACCTTGCCATTGGTCTGACCGGAATCGGCGGCGCCGTCTTTTTGTTGTATCAGTACCTGCCGTGGCGAGGGGCGCTGTTTATGCTGGTCGGATGGTTGTCGGCCGCGGCCATTCCCTTCGTCTGGTGGTACGGGCTGCGAGGTTACGCGGAGAGCCGCGGACTATGCCCGGCACTCTTTGACACCAGCCGCCCGATCGACCCGTTCCACATCGATCTGGTCCAGGACTGCCAACGCTACTTCATGTATCTGAGTGGATTCTCCGCCCTGTGGGTGGGCGTGACGGCGGGCGGACTGCGTTTGCAATCCGCGCGGTCAGAAGATGGCGATTTATCTGGCACCGAATTGCGGTCCTTCCAAAATTTCTTTTGGCTCTATCTCCTTGGTTGGGCGGTTCAGTATCGTCTAAGCCAGTGGCTGACCGGGCCCACACGCGGTACGAATGTGGAGCAGGAGTGGATTACCTGGTCCGTACTATGTTTTGTTTATCTCACGGCCAGTTCGCTCTGGTCGCTGGTCTTCATTCGCTTCTTTTGGAACTTGAAAGCCAAAACCTGGATCGTGAACGTAATCGCGCCGTTTGGCGGGACGTTCGCCATCTGCATCCTAACTATGCTGACATTTTTCTGGTTATTCTTGTGGGCCCCGCTGGCGCTGGTGCCGTTGTACACCTTGAATGTGTCGGGCATGGCATGGGCTTTAGCCGTAGGCACATGGCGATGGCGTGGGTTGCAGAAGCAGCCATTCGCAGTGGCGGTGGCCACAGCGGAAACTCAGCCTGCAGAGAATCAGCCTACAGGAAGTCAGCCGCGCGAACAGCGTCCCGCCTTGTTAGGCTTGCGGGCGCTTGAAATCGCAGCCGCAGCCGTGGCCGGCCTGGCGATTCTGGGAATCGCGTACGGGCTCTACATTTGGTTCTTCGTGGTTAACAAGAGCCCAGGCCATCGCTAGCGGGGGCTTTTGAGCTCCGCTTTGCTGACGTCGAAAGTAATCGTCAGAGCACCCATTTCCAGCCTGGGAGCCTTTTACTTCGCGTCATTCCCTTGAGTGCTCGAGGCCGGGGAGTCGTAGGAATAGACCACCTGCTCGGCGTAGAGCACTTCCGTTGACCACCACCCCAGAATGGCAGCGGCGGTAAGAATCGCGGAGACCACGACCAGCGGCGGCCAGCGTTCTTCCAGCCAGCTGGGTTTCGGTCCCGCATTTTTCACGGCGCTGGTTTCCTTGCGGTGGTGGAATTGGCGGGCCGCGTCCGCCGCTCGCGGCGCCGGTCGCCTCCAGAGCAACCACGCTCCGGCCCCCGCCAGCAGTAACAGAGTGAATTCCATGTAGGGAGGATCGGAGGGCACGCGGTCCAAGAAATGGTGACCCACGGCGATCACCCCTACGATCAGGTAAAGAATCGGCACCGGCACGAAGATCCAGCGCAGCCACGAGCCGGGATGGTCGCGCCGAAACTTCGCGCCCAAACCGAACAGACACAACGAGAATCCGATGACTCCGTTAAAGGCCGCGCCGCGCAGCACCATCACCTGGTCGTGCAACTGGCGGAGCCGCACCGTGTAGTCCCCGCCCTTTTCCATCAAAGCGTTTTCCTGCAGGCCGAAGAGGTCTTCCGCGGCGTTGTTCAATTCGCGGTCGTGTTCGGCGCGCTCTTGCCGGTCACGGTCCTGCTTGTTAAGGTCCTGCGGGTCGTCTTCCAGGCGCACGGACCAGCTCAGGGTCTGCTTGCACAAGTCTTCCATCCCCGGGACCCGCTGGAAGGTGCTGATTTTGTTCGCGAGCACAGGATTTTCTTTTCCCGCAGGCAGGAGGCTGGCCCGGTTGCTGTCGCAATAAACGCTGGTGAGGATGCGTTTTTCAGTTACGCCGTCGCGGAGCAGCCGTCCGTCGAGCTCGATGTGAAGGTCATTGTCGTCAAAAAAATCCTGCGCTGTGCGCGACACTGCAGAGCCCAGCGTATAGGCCACGGCGAACAGCAGCACGCTCGCCACTGCCGGCTGATTTTGCTTCCTCACCCAGCGGAACAGGACTTCGATGCTGCTTTCGCCTTCGAGAAAGAACAGGTGAATGACCAGCACCACCCAGGGCAGCGCGAGCGCTCCCACGATGGTCGTGTCGAACGCAATCGTGAGAGCACCCATAGAATTACCCCGTTCTTGCGTTGGTGGAAATCCCCACGTCTCGCCAAAAACGCGAGACATGGGGCACCCACTTCAACTTACCCGCATCACAGTTCGCCCGAAGATTCTGCCAGCAGCTTTACTTCAAGTCCTTCAGGTCGGCCTGTAGTTGCGCCATGTCGAAGCCTTGCGGGGCCTTCTTGCTTCCATCCAGATAGTCGGTGCTCAGGATGGCATAGGACTCGTCGCAGTAGGCTTCCCAGAAAGACCACGTCATGACTTGTAGTGCTCCCCAGGTCACAACCGTTACACCGCGCGCGTCGTAAGCGACAACCGGAACCGCGTGTCCTCCCCAGGAACCGGGCTTGCCGTTGCCGGTGGTTCCTCCCGGCGGCACCGACCAGGGCTGATGATTCTGGGTTTGCGCCTGCGCGCTGATGGGCAACTGCAATCCGATGTAGCAGCCTTCGAAGATGTAAACCGAATCCATGATGTGGGTGTGGTTGGCGGGTTCGAGCGACGCATACGCGCCGATCTTGTGGCCGGCGATCCCGGTCTGGCGCCAGTAGTTCAGCACATCAACCTCTTGCGCGCCGTTGTCGTTGGCTCCGGTCGTGGGGTTGTAGCCGGTGATGGCCGAGTAGGCGGCGACAATCTGCGTGTCAGTGGGCGTGAACATTTTCTTGCCGGCGTTCGCCGTCCATTCCATGAGCAGGTGTCCGGCGGCGGCGCAGGTGCAGTCACCGATCTGGTCGTTGTCCATCATGCCCCAGTCGGATCCCACTTTCGTGCTGAGATCGAAACTGGCGGGCGGCGCGGGCAGCGCCGGGGTGATGTAAGAAGAGAGCAGCAGGGCACGCGGATCGTGCCGCGCCGTCCCTTTTCCCAGTTTGAGTTTGTGGGGATCGATCTGCGCCTTGCGGTCCGATCGCATGGCGACGCTTTGTCGCGACGCGGGTAATTCGCTTTCGAGCTTCTTCACAGCCATATGGAAATCTCCTTTGGCGAGAGTTTCAGAATTCTTGAAATTTTTCGTAAGTTCTTTCGAACAGGGGTCCGGCCGCTCGCGAAAATTCATTCGCGAACAGGAGTTGCCGAGGGAAGAAGTTCGGGAATCTTAGCCCCGAAGACGGGCAGGATCAAGCGTGTGGCCGGAGTTGTTACGAAATCCGAACAAGAGGAAGCAAAATCATCGTGGGCGTCATCCCGAGCGGAGCCGCCCTTCAGTCGAAGCGAGAGCCTGCCCTGAGCGGAGCCGAAGGGGATCTCGCGCGGATCGGAACTCTCGTCTAAGCCAAACTGCGCAGTACTTGCGGATTTTTCTAGTGGCTGATGCGTTCTTCGATCCGGGATACGAATTTCGGCAGGTGGGTGACCACAGCTTGCTGCAGGCCGGGTCCAAATTCGTGTAAAAGGTTCATACCCGCGTCGTTGCCGACGTCCGAACCGAAATCGCTGAGCGGCGCCGTCTTGGAGCGCGCGCGATATTTGCGGGAGGCGCTGTCGGCCGCAATCGAAGTCGCCAGCCGAAGGAAATACGTGCTGTTGAACCGGCGCTTTCCGGACTCATCCCGCGTGATCAGAATCCTTGAAGCCGCGTCGGTCGCTCGACCCAACACGCTATTGTTGTCCGAAGGGCGGTAACGCAAATTCGGGTTCGTCAACGATGGATATAAATGCTTGAAAAAAAGGGGGCTGGACTTTTGCTGGTCCGGGCGCTGATCCAGTTGTAGTGCGGCGGCCGCCTGAAAACGGGCGGTTGCGACCGGCATCCCGACTGCGGCCACATTCAACGGCGCGACCCTCAGCTGAAGCTGCGCTTCATCGCTATTTTCTTGAACTGGACGGGCTTGGGTCAGAACCAGCGCTGATGGAGCATCGGGCAACGACGAGGGCGAGGACAACGATGTTGATTTCGAAGATGTCGACGGACGGTCACTTTGACCGGACACCGCGCACACGGCGCAGAGGCAGAAACCAACGATCCGGAAAAGTGCAATCCGTTTCACCATAACTGAAATTTGCCTTGCGGCAAACCCCTTTGCGGTCATCTGGCGGCTATCGTATAAGCCCGATTCCGCGGCCACTACACCCAAACCGTAGCATTTCTCTTGCCAATTGTCTGAGCAAGAGTGCTCACAGTCGAGGGCCTTACTTCTTGGTTGAGGATGTATGTCGTTCAGGTTGCCCGGCGGACTTGAATTTCCGAAGTATACATGCCGAAGCCGACAGCCCGGCGAAGCCGGTCGTGTAGGTTTATGTGGGGACAGCCGCTCACGGTGTTTTGAGGATTTGCGGAGGATTTCCACAGACCGGGCCGGGACTCGCGAGATATCATCCCGGAGCAAGACGACGAAGACGGCGAACGAGACCGTAAAGAGGAAGGCAAGAATATGGCTGCGACAGAAATCGGAATTTCGCGTATCGGGCAGATTGCCATAAACGCGCACGACGTGGATCGCGCTTCCGCTTTCTATCAGGATGCGCTCGGGTTGAGGTTGCTGTTCAAGGCCGGGCCGGGGCTGGCGTTTTTCGATTGCGGCGGAGTGCGACTGATGCTAACTCGGCCAGAGAAGCCGGAGTTCGATCATCCCAGCTCGGTCCTTTACTTTGCCGTGCCCGACATTCAAGCCGCGCACGCGAGAATGAAGGAGAAGAACGTTCAGTTTGAAGATGAGCCGCACCTCATCGCGAAAATGCCCGATCACGATTTGTGGATGACGTTCTTCCGCGACAGCGAGGGGAACTTGTTGGCATTGATGAGCGAGATGAAGCGGTAAGATGCAGGCTTGACGATGCCAGCAAAAATACCACCGCGCGCGGAAGCCGAATGAAGAAGCAGTTTCTTGATTGCCAACCAGCGACTGAAAAGAGAAAATCCTAGGCCATGAGCCACCAGGCCAAACGTCATGCCTCGCCGGAGCATCCTGCCTCGGCGGATTCTCACGCTCCCGCGGCAATCGAGACCTTTCCCGCCGAGCACCGTCGCGGTTTGCTGCCCGAGCGCTACTTTCGCTGGCGGGGCGGGGAGATCACCCGGCTGGAAGCTTTTTGCGACGTGGTATTCGGCTTCGCGCTCACCCTGCTGGTAGTGTCGCTGGAAGTGCCGCGCAGTTACGCGGAAATGATGGCGGCGATGCGCGGGTTCCTGCCTTTTGCCGTTTGCTTCGCCCAACTGGTGATGATCTGGCTGGCGCACTACCATTTTTCGCGACGCTTTGGGCTGGAGGATCCGTACACGGTGTTTCTGAATGTCGTTTTATTGTTTCTGGTCCTGTTTTATGTGTATCCGCTGAAATTTGTTTTTACTCTCGTGTTTTCGCAGTTGACCGGCAGCGACATCGCGCGCGGCCTCGGATTGCATGAAACCGAGGTGCTCATGCGCGTCTACGCCACTGGGTTCACGGCGGTCTTCTCGCTGTTTGCCCTGATGTACTTCCACGCCTACAAATTGCGGAGCGTGCTCGAACTGAATCCCGTGGAGACGCTGCAGACGCGCATGGAGATTCAGCAGAACGCCATCATGGCAGTTGTTGGCGCCGCATCGTTCGCGTTGTCGTACGTGAGTCCAGGATTGGCGGGATGGTGGTACTTCGTGCTCGGCCCGGCTCTAGGAATCCACGGCGCGATTTACGGCAAGCGGGTGCGGCGACTGGCGGAAAAAATGGGGTAGGGGTAGGAGCGGACTCGGTGTCAGACTTCGCGCTCGGCGTGAGGCCTCGGACCTAGACCTCAGACTGCAGACCTGAAGCCTCTCTGCCTCTGCTATCATCGCTGGCGGAGTTATTTCGCATCATGCACTACCTCGACGACGAAGATTTCGAAGACGACGAGATTCCAGTCATATCCGCTAGAGGAACAGGAGAGGGAATCATGGACGAAGCCGCCGGCACAAGCTCGGGCGCTGGGCGCCGTAATGAAGACATTGCACTCGATCTGATGAAATTCATCGCCATGACCACGGGCTACGGCAAGACCGCCAGCAGCGGGGGCGTCGGCTTTACCGGCGGTGGCGCGGCCGCCAAGCCCGAAGACTACGCGGCGCACCTGCTCGAGCTTTACGGCAAATGCCTGGGCGCGGTGGGCGCGAAGAAGTAAGCCAGGCCCGTCAGTCACGGCAAGTGGCTCGATCTGAATCTGAACACCGAATCTGAACAATTAGGGTCACCGATGTCATCCTGCAGGAGCGCGCCTAGCGCTCCGGAAGGACCTTACGAAACCTGGACATCGGTTGTGTTGATGCGGGGATTGCTGCACTGCATGAAGCTCGGGCACTCCCATCTACGGCATCGGCAGCTTCGGGGTGACGTAAGGTCCCTCGCCCGGCTGTCGCCGCGCTCAGCATGACATCCGGAATAGTCTAATTTTTGTTCTATTTCGCCTGCCCGGCCCTGTACTGAATCCCCAGCTGATCAAACAAAAAGCTGAGCTCGTCTGCCTGTTCCTCGATCTGTTCGTCGAGGGCGGTGCCGAAGCCGTGTCCGGCGTTCGATGATGTGCGCAGCAGGATGGGGTGACCGGAAGCGTCGGCCGCCTGCAAGTGTGCAATCATTTTGCGCGATTGCATGGGGTTGACGCGGTGGTCGTTTTCTCCGGTGGGCATCAGGATCGCGGGATACGCGGTGCCGTCTTTCACGTGATGGTAGGGCGAGTACGCATAGAGCGCTTTGAACTGGTCGGGATCTTTTACGGTACCGAATTCGGTGACGTTGAACGCGCCGTTGGGATCGAGTTCGACGCGCAGCATGTCGTAGATTCCGACTTCGGAGACGATGGCGCGGAACAGGTCAGGGCGCTGGGTGAAGGCCGCGCCCATCAGCAGGCCTCCATTGCTGCCCCCAAGAATCGCCAGATGCGCCGGCGCAGTGTATTTCTGGTCGATCAAGTATTGCGCGCAGGCCAGGAAGTCGTCGAAGACATTTTGCTTGCGCGTGAGATTGCCGGCCAGGTGCCATTCCTCGCCGTATTCGGCGCCGCCGCGCAGGTTGGCGTCGACGTAGACGCCGCCTTGATCGAGCCAGAGACGCGCGAATGAGCCGAGAAAAAATGGTTGCTCACTGATGCCGTAGCCGCCGTAGCCGTAGAGCAGGGTGGGGTTGGTGCCGTCGAGCCGGGTGCCTTTGCGGCGAATGATGTTGACCGGAGCCCGCGTGCCGTCTTTCGAAACGGCGAACTCGCGCACCACTTCCGCGTCGTCGAACGTTACGGGAGAAGTTTCGACGAGCGCTGTGCGGGTGGCTTTTCCCTCTGCCGCGTCAAAGTGGTACCAGGCGGCCGGAGTGATGTAGGTGGAAGTATAGAAAAGCACGTCGCCGCCGCCGGTCGAAACCACCTGGCCGACCGCCGAGATCGGCGGCAGCGGAATTTCTCCCATGGCTTCAAGCGGCGCTGAGCCGCGCTGGCCGCGCTCGGAAGTTTTTCTTCCGAAGATCCGCACGCGCGAGGGGCCACCCATGATGTCGATCACATAGAGGTGATCCCAGGCTGGCACGAAATTTTCAATCGAGGCGCGGCCGGTTTCGTCGGCCCCGCCGGGAGTTTGCGGAACGACTACTTTGGCTTGCGCGAGGTCGAGGTGCGAGAGTGGCAAACGCAGAATCTGGCCGCGCGGAGCATCCTTGCGCGAGAGCAGGTACAGCGCCGGGTCGACGCCGAATTTCACCGAGACGATTCCATCTTCGAAGTGGGTGAGTTGGGTCCACTTGCCGTCGGAGTCCATCAGGTAGTGGGCGAACTGGCCGCCATCGCCGTTGGCCACCGAGACCAGCAACCAGTCTCCATCGTCGCTGGTGTGCAGCTGAGTTTCGGCGATGCGGGGGAATTCTTTGCCGATGATGTAGGCGTCCTGTTTCGCGTCGGTCCCAAGCTGATGAAAGTAAACCTGCTGGTAGAAGTTGGCGTCTTCGGGCGGACGCTCATTGCCTTGGGGATAGTGCGTGTAGTAGAACCCGGAACTGTCGGCTTTCCACGCGATGCTGCCGCCCCCGGTCGCGAAATTCACGCGAGGAACGACGTCAGAAAGTTGCTTGCCTGTGGCCACTTCGAAGATGTGCGCCGAGGCATCTTCAGAACCGTTTTCCGAGAGTGCTACCGCAACGTACTTGGCTCCGAACGAGGGCACGTAGTAATCCATTGAGATGGAACCCTGGGTGCTGGCGGCGTTGGGATCGAAGACGACCCGGGCGCTGGCAGGATCGTCGGCGGAACGCATCACGATCAGCGTGGGTTGTTGCCGCGGTGGTTGATACTTCATGGCGAATAACATTCCGGCGCGGAATTGCAGATCGTAGTAGGACGCGGAGCCGGCGGCGATCAGCTGTTTCAGGCGATCTTTGATGGCGGCGCGGGCCGGCAGGTGGTCAAGATATTCGCGGGTGCGCGCGTTTTCGGCGGCGCTCCACTGCTTCACCGCTGGGTCGTCCCAGTTTTCCAGCCAGCGGTAGTCGTCGGTGACTTTAAGGCCAAAATATTCGTCGGTGACGGGGTGCCCGGGAGTGTCGGGCGGCTTGGGGATAGGCGTGGTTTGCGCGACGGCGAAAAGTGTGAGAAGGCAGACAGATAGAAAGACGGATGGAAGGAACGGGGCAAGGCGTTTGGTTGGCATGGCGCGCCCCTCCGGGGCAGGCGCGGGAATTATACAGGGGGCTGGAAGAGAAAAAACCGCGCCCTCTTCGGGCGCGGTTTGACGTTGGAGCGAAGTGTTGGGGGGAGGGCTTCGCGACCAACAAACTGATTAGCGGCGCTTCTTGCCTTTCTTCTTCGCGGCCTTCTTTGCGGGTTTTTTTGCGGCTTTCTTTGCAGCTTTCTTCTTGGCCGGTTTCTTCGCAGCCGGTTTCTTCTTGGCTGGTTTCTTAGCGGCTTTCTTTTTCGCTTTGGGCTTGCCGCCGCCGCTCGGGGCGGATGGCGCGGGTTTGGGCGCGGGAGGCGGAGGAGCGGGTGTCGGCTCGCTTGCCGCCGGAGCGGGCAGTCCGGATTCCTCTTCCTCTTCTTCCTCTTCGAAATCTTCTTCCAGCGACTCGCTGTAAGCGCCGCTGTCGCCGAATTCTTCTTCTTCATCACGTGCGTACAGCGTGGGATCGTTGAACGTCATTGCTCCTCCTGATTCAGTGGCGGCCGGGTGCGGATGGGGCTCCTGGCTGCGGGCACAAAGAATTTAAAAGACCACCGGAAACCTCTGCTGGAACGGCGCGCGATTATAGCACGACGTTCGGTGCAGTTTGCAAGGACTGCGGACACAGACTGCTGGCTATCCTGTTATCACAGCGGGCCGGGAAAAGGGAAGAGGAAAAAGAAGAAAGAGGCGGGCAGAGTCATTTCCCGACCTGGGGTGCCCGTGCGTCTGGGAACCTCTCAGTTCTTATTCTTAGCGCGCTGATTGCACGATCAGGATCATGCCGGGGCGGATGACTGAAACGTCGCGGTTGTCGCGCTTGAGGGCGGCGACGGTTGTTTTGTAGAGATTGGCGATCGAGTAGAGGGTCTCGCCGGTTCTTACTTTGTGATGGACGACGGCGGTCGATTCAGTTTCGGGCCTTCTCTGAGAGACTTCCGCGCGCTGGGCGACTTCCAGGCGCTCGATCTGCGCCGATTTCGTGGCTGGCGGCTTTACCGTGGCCGTCTCCGTGGGCTTGGCTGCGGCAGCTGGATGTTTCGCTTTTACCCGTGCCGAGGCTACTTCGGCCTCGTGCGCGGTCGGTGAAACTGGCAGGTGCAGGGCCAGGATTCTGCGTCCGCTAAGGCTGTTGCCGCGGATGCCGTTCCAGCGGCGCAGCATCTGCGGCGAGACGCCGAAGTTTTCGGCGACGGCTTCGACGGTGTCGCCGGAGTGAACTTTGTAGCGGGTGATACGGCGGGCGTAGGTCGCGGTGTCGCTTGCCGGATGTTTGCCGGGCGCGACTGGAATCACCAGCTTGGCGTCGGCTTCGAGTTCCGTGCCGGCGCCTGTGTCTTCAATGTGGTTAGCTGCCACGATTGACTTGGCCGTGACGTGATATGTGCGAGCGAGCGTTGCGAGCGTGTCGCCGGAGTGAACCGTGTGATAGCGCCACCACAGCCGCATGTCGGCGGGAATCGAATTGATGGCAGTTTCGTATTCGTTTTTCGTCCCGGCGGGCAGGTGCAGCTCGAACTTGCCCTCGCGCGGGGTGGTCAGGCGCAAAAGGCTGGGGTTCAAATCCTGCAGTTCGTCGGACGTGGAGTTCACGCACTCCGCGACCAGACGAAGATCTACGGGATAGTCGATGGTGACCGTGTCAGACTTGGCCGGGTGATCCATGGTGACCGAGTCCAATCCGTACTGCGACGGATTCTTGGTCATGATGGTCATCGCCATAATGATGGGAACGTAGTTGCGCGTCTCTTTGGGCAGAACGTTGCGGCGGTAGAGTTCCCAGAAGTCGGCGTAGCCGGTGCGCTTTACAGCCGCCTGCACGGTGCCAGGGCCGGAATTGTAGGCGGCCATTGCGAGATACCAGTCGCCGAACTGGTTGTAGAGATCTTTCAGGTGGCGGGCGGCGGCGCGAGTCGATTTTTCGGGGTCCTGGCGATCGTCGACCCACTGGTTGTGGTAGAGGCCGTATCCCCGGCCGCGCGCGGCCATGAACTGCCAGATGCCGCGGGCGCCGGCGCGCGAAACGGCGAGCGGATGGAATCCGGACTCGGCCTGCGCCAGATAGATCAAATCCTGCGGAACGCCCTCCTCTTTCAAGGTTGTCGCGATCATGTCGTGGTAGCGGCCGGAGCGGGCAAAGGCGCGCTCGAAGACGCCGCGTCCGCGACCGGAGAAGTAGGTGATGTAGCCGGCGACCTGGTCGGTCATCATCAGCGGCAGGTCGGAGTGCGTGTGCTTGATCTCAGCCTGCGCTTTGGCCGCGACGCCGGCATCGGCGGCGGGAGTGACGCCGTTGGTTGCATCGTTCGTAATATCGATGGGCGCAGGCTCTGACTTCTGCTGGGCCTCTTGCGGCTGATCGGAATCGGCGGATGGGCCGCCGGGATAGAGTTCGTTCACACCCTGAACGATGTGGTCGAATTCCTTCTGCAGGCGATCGTCGGAGCGGACGTCGAGATTGCTGCTCAGCAGGGCGTTCAGCGCGTTATCGAAATGCTGCTTGGCGTCGTCGTGCTGGCCCGCGTGGTAGTTGGCGACTCCGGCCTGGTATTCCTTCTCGGCCCGGGCGATCAGATCGGCGACCGGGTCGGGAGCGAGTGCGGAAGTCTGGTCAGGCGCAGCTTCGGGTGCGGCGGGCTTCTGCGCCGGAGCATCTTGCGCCTGAGTTGCTGCGGTTTGCGCTGGAACTGGAGGGGGTGGCGGAGCTGGCTGCAGCGCAGGTGCGCTTCCGGGCGGTAGCAAGGAAACCGGCTTCTGAGCAGTCTGGCAGGCACTGGCGGCCAGAAGCAGGGAAGCGAGCACCGCAATCCGAATCTCTAGGCTGGCTAATCGCATGTTTTACTATGAGATGCGTATTCTCCCCGTAAGAATGCCCGGTGAAGTCTACCAAATCGTACTCGGCAGGTGGGTTCGGGTCAATCGCCGAGAAGGCACACCGATGGTTACTTTCGGTACGTTACTGCCGGAGTCGGAAACACAGACCAAACTCTGGTTCGAAGTTTTCGATGCCCTGCCGTCCGATGAGGTTGGTGCGATGGGGCATAAACGAATTGTCTGTGGCATAAAAAGTGGCGTTGGGTCAGGCATTGCGATCCTGAGACACACGGCGAGTCGAGATCCCTCCCGACCCGCCTGCCAACTCCTACCTACGGCAGAACGCTGAACACAATACCGTTCCCGCTATTGCCGTAAATCGCTTCCTCTCTCAGCAACAGGTTGCCCTCGGGACCCGATCCGTTGGTGCCGCCTGCGAGGAATACAGAGTATTGAAAGTCCACGTGTCGCCGCTCGAGGCTGGCGGAACCAATTGAAAGACGTTCCCGTTCCCCGAGCTACCGCCGTCGAGCGTTGTCCCATAGAGATTTCCGGCTGAATCGACTACTACTCCGCCCATCGGTCGACCGCCGTCAGTTCCATCCGTGAAGTTATAGAGAATGGTCTCCTTCCACTCTGAACCCGCGGGCGTAAGGAGAAAAACCGTGCCATATCCGGCGCTGCCACCATAACTGTTGGTGCCGACCAGGCCCCCTGCCGACCGATCGGGAGTGACTCCGTTCACGAAAGCTCCGTCACCCGTCGCCGAGAAGGTGTACAGGAGCTTCTCTGTCCATGTGCCGCCGGCAGAGGCTGGCGGAAAAAGCGCGAATACGGTTCCGCTGTAGTAACCGGAAGTCGCGCAACAAGTCGTGCCATACAGCACACCTCTGGGACCGAGCTGAACGCTGTTGGGCGCAAATCCATCAGGCTCCGTCGCCACAAAATCGTGGATGTCCGTCAAGGTCCATCTTCCGCCGGCACTGGAGGGCGGTTGTAATTCAAACACCGAACCGCAGCCGGTATCGCTTTCGCATCCGGCGGCATCTCCTGCGCCGCCCGCCGCCGCTGCTCCGTACAGATTCCCCGCCGCGCCCATCGCGAGGCTGCCGTTGGGATTAAGACCGACCGCCGTCGGGCTGGAGCCAAAGTCGAACAAAACTGTTTCGGTCCAGGCCGTCGCGCCGGGTGCAGGGGTGAGAGTTCGAAGACGACCCCACTCGGAAAGGACTCTCCGCCGCCATTGTAGGTTGTGCCATAAAGATTTCCCCGGCGGTCAAATATCACTCCGCCGTCCGGGTTCGCTCCATCAGCCCCGCCGGTGAAGCTGTACAGAATCGTTTCGGTCCATGCGCCGTCTTTCGTTGAGGGCTTGATCAATTCAAAAACTGTCCCCGAATTGTAGGTTCCTCCCCCGTACGCGGCCCCGTAGAGATTGCCAGCTTTGTCGGCGACCAGATCGCCGATAGGAAAGTAGCTGTCATTGGCGTTGATAGAGAAGTCGTAAAGAACGGTCTCCTGCGCAAACGCAAAAGACGTGCTGAGCGTGGTGAGAACGGCAAGAAACAACACAGAGGGGAACATGAACCTGGATCTTGTAGCCACAGAAACCTCCAAGGAAGAAAACAAGTGAAGCGGTCCGCGTGGGGAACGCGGTTTGCCTTCAGGGAGCCGACATCATACCTCGGGAGAAATTCTATTGTCGAATCCGGCGTAGCCGTTTCCGGGGGGGACGAGTTCTTACACTCGCCAGTAATCCGGCCGCCAGGTCTGGATTGCCTTCTTGATGTCGGCGCGGGACAGTTTCTCGTTCAGTGCGCGCTCGGCCAGTTTCGCAACTTCGGCGTCGGAGGCGAAACGCAGGCCGCAGAGTTGACCTTCCGTTAACTCAGGGATGCGGGAGCGCAGAGGCTCTGAAAGAAGCTGGGTCAGCCGTAGCCGCTCCTCAAGACGGATGACGCGGTCCTGAACCTTAAGCGAGTACGTGCGCACCTTGAACACCAGGAGGAGGCAAGCGGCGGCCAGCAGGATCAGCAGGACGGCATGGATGTGATCGCGGGGGTCGCCCTCCGTAATATGGGCAAAAAAGTGGATCAGCGTCAGAATCAGCCCCGCCGCGAAGACCGGGAGGATGAAGAAGTGAAACACCGGGTCCCAGCGAGTGTGATCGGCAAAACTTTGGGGCTTATTTTCGGGCATGGAATGCTCCTTGCGGAAAGACGTGCCAGTGTAGCAGAGATCGGACAGAACCCTTCCATGGCGTTGACATGTCTGTGTTTCGGGTTTGCCATTCTTGGATCGAGCAGAGGACGTACCGGGCAAAGCGGACAAATTGTGATCGGGTGTAAGCTCTTGCGAACGATCTGACGGACTGCATGAATTCCTCGCGCGTGTAGAATCACATGTCGCCGGAATCTGTCTGGACGAATCCATCTGGCGCGACTGCGAATCCATAACTTTTATGAAAGCCATTCAAGTCAAACAACCTGGCGGCCCGGAGGCGATGGAACTGGTGGAGTTGCCAGTTCCCGAACCGAAGGCGAATGAAGCGGTGGTGAAGCTGGCCGCTTCGGGCGTGAACTTCATCGATGTGTACTTCCGCGAAGGGCGCTACAAGGCTCCCTTGCCGCTGGTGCTGGGGCAGGAGGGCGCGGGAGAGGTGACGGCGGTGGGCGCTGACGTGACTTCGCTGAAGGTGGGCGATCGCGTGGCGTGGAGCGGGCCGCTGGGCGCGTACGCCGAATATGCGGCTGTGCCCTCGGACCGGCTGGTGCCGATTCCGCCGGGAGTGACCGACCAGCAGGCGGCCTCGGCCATGTTGCAGGGGATGACTGCGCAATATCTCTTGTATGGCACGTATCCGTTAAAACGCGGCGAGACCGCGCTGGTGCATGCGGCGGCCGGAGGCGTGGGACTGCTGTTGACGCAGATGGCGCACCACATTGGCGCGCGCGTGATTGCCACGGTCTCGACCGACGAGAAGGCGAAGCTGGCGCGTGAAGCTGGGTCGGATGAAGTGATTCTTTACTTGCAATCCGATTTCGAGGCTGAGACGAAACGGCTGACCGGCGGTAAGGGCGTTGACGTGGTTTACGATTCGGTGGGCAAGACGACATTCGAGAAGGGGCTGAACGTTCTGCGGCCGCGCGGCATGATGGTGCTGTTTGGCGGATCGAGCGGCGCGGTACCTCCGTTTGATCTGATTACGTTGTCGCAGAAGGGGTCGCTCTACGTGACGCGGCCATCTTTGGGAAGCTACATCGCGACGCGAGAAGAACTGGTGATGCGGTCGAGCGCGGTGTTTGGCATGATCACTGCCGGCAAACTGAATTTGCGGATTGAACACAATTATCCACTGGCCGATGCGCAGAGGGCGCATCGCGAACTGGAAGGACGGAAGACGACGGGGAAGTTGCTGCTGATACCGTAGGGTCGGGGTGCCGCACCCGCTATCAAGAGAACAACATGAAAGCTATTCGCGTGCAGCACACGGGCGGGCCGGAGGTGATGGAACTCGCCGATGTCCCTGTTCCTCAGCCGAAGCCGACGGAAGCCGTCGTGAAGGTTTCGGTCGCCGGCGTGAACTCGATTGATGGGCACTTCCGCGATGGCAGTCTGCGGACGCCGCTGCCGTTCATTCCGGGGCAGGAAGGCACAGGAGTAGTGTCGGCGATTGGCGCGCAAGCGAAGACGGTAAAGGTTGGCGACCGCGTGGCCTGGAGCGGAGTGTTGGGATCGTACGCGGAGTTTGTGGTAGCGCCCGCGGAGCATCTGGTGCCCGTGCCTGCGGCGGTGACCGATGAGCAAGCTGCCGCAGCCATGATGCACGGGCTGACCGCGCACTATCTGGCGAACGACGCGCACAAACTGAAAGCGGGTGAGACGGCACTGGTACACGCGGCCGCGGGCGGTGTGGGATTGCTGCTGGTGCAGATGGCGCGCGCCATTGGAGCGCGCGTGATTGGCACGGCGTCGAGCGAGGAAAAGGCGCGGCTGGCGCGCGAAGCGGGCGCGGATGAAGTGATCGTCTTCACGCAGCAGGATTTTGGAGCCGAAGTGAAGCGGCTGACCGGCGGCAAGGGCGTTGACGTTGTCTACGACGGAGTGGGCAAGGCGACGTTTGAAAAGAATCTGAACGTGATGCGTCCGCGCGGGATGCTGGTGCTCTACGGCATGTCGAGCGGGCCGGTGCCGCCGGTGGATCCGGCGAAGCTTTCGGAAAAGGGATCGCTCTACATGGCGCGAACCACGCTGGCGCACTTCACCGCGACTCGGGAAGAATTGCTGGCGCGCACCGGAGCGCTGTTCGCGATGATCGCCGACGGCACACTCAAGCTGCGGGTTGCGAAGACGTATCCGCTGGCGGAAGCGCCGCAGGCGCACCGCGACATGGAAGCGCGCAAGATTGCGGGGAAACTGTTGCTTACGCTATAAATCTGCGATAACAAAGACGTTCCCAAATTGATGGAGATGCGTCATGCCGCGTTTTCTGATCGTGGTTGCCTTTGTGCTTTGCATTTTTGATCTTTCGACACAATCTCAAGCCCAAGATGTCGCGCCGGGGCATTATATGTTCGCCTGGACTGGCGATCCTGAGGGCAAGGGCGACGATTTTCTTGCGGTCATCGACGCCGATCCGGCGTCTCCGTCGTACGGACACCTGGTGACGACCGTCGTTACCGCTCAAAAGACAATGAAGGTGCATCACACCGAGTACACCATGCCCGCCAGCGGCATGCTGTTTGCCAACGATCACGATGCCGGACGAACTTTTATTTTCGATGTGCGTGATCCGCTGCATCCGACGATCGCAACTTCGTTCACTGATATGGCCGGATATATGCATCCGCATTCCTATTTGCGCTTGCCGAATGGGCATGTGCTGGCGACGTTTCAGCACGTTCATCGTGATGATCATCACGGCGATCACGATATGACCGGCAGCATGATGGCAGCCACTGGGGGCATTGTAGAGATTGACGATCAGGGCAAAGTCATCCGATCGAGCAGCAGCGCCGACCCTGCGTTTGCCGATGCTCTGCTGACGCCCTACAGTCTGGTGGTATTGCCGGAGCTCGATCGTGTTGTGTCGACGAACTCTTCCATGCATCTCACCGAGATTTTTCAAGGAGTGACGTACCAGGTGTGGAGGCTTTCTGATCTCAAGCTGCTCAAGACAGCTTATTTCGATGTCGGCGAAAACCGCTACGCGCAGATCAGTCCAGAAGAGCCGCGGCTCGGTCCGGATGGATCGGTGTACGTGCAAACGCTCGGCTGCGGAATCGAGCGCATTACTGATATTTCCAAAGAGGAGCCGAAGTCACAACTGGTCTACAGCTTTCCCGGGGACTGGTGCGGAGTCCCCACCATCATCGGACATTTTCTGGTACAGAGCGTGCCTTCGACGCACAGCCTGATTGTGATCGATATTACGAATCCGGCAAAGCCGGTGGAAGTTTCCCGCCAGAAGATCGCCGATTTCCGGCCGCATTGGACGGGATGGGATCCGAAAACGCACCGTATCGTTGTGACCGGGAGCGGCCCCCGCGTTTATTTGCTGACGTTTAATCCTGCAACTGGGGCTCTGGCCATGGACACCGCGTTCCACGATGAAGAAGGGCGACCCGGCTTCAATTGTGACCGCGAGTGGCCGCACGGATGGAAGGGCTCCGGCCTGCCACATGGAGTAGTTTTTTCGCGGTGAAAATCAGCGATTGCCAGTGCGCTTAATGACCGCGCGTGTAGTGTTTCGCATATTCCGGCGCTTCCTCTCCTGGCAGCAATCTTGCGTCATCAATCGGTGCTCCGGCCGTCATCTCCAGAGGGACGACTCCGGCCCAGGTGGGGAATGAATAATCTTCTTCGTCGTCGATGGGCGGGCCGGTGCGGACTTTCGCGGAGAATTCTTCGATGGGAACACGTAGCACAGATGTTTGTTTGAGTTCGCGCTCGTTCGGCTGCCGCGAGTCGTCCCAGCGGCCGGGCAGAATATGTTCTGACAGAAGGCGCAGCGCCTCCAGCTTTTCTTGTGCGTCGTCGACCAGCGTGGCTTTGCCGAGAATCACCACCGAGCGGTAGTTCATGGAGTGATTAAAAACGGAGCGTGCCAGCACGAGTCCGTCGAGCAGGGTTACGGTGATGCAGACGTTGACTCCTTCTTTCATCTGGCGCAGCATGCGGCTGGCGGCGGAGCCGTGGATGTAGAGGCTGGCGTCCTTGCGGCCGTACGATGTTGGAATCACGAAGGGCTGGCCGTCGACGGCGAAACCGACGTGACAGAGAAATCCTTCATCGAGGATCTGGTAGACGGACTCGCGATCATAGACGCCACGGTGAGCTTCGCGGACCACGCGGGTGCGCGCGCTGGCAATTTGAGTTTCTGACATTGGGGAACGAACTCCGGGCAAGCGCCAAGGATGGGTGAAGGAAAAGTGTAACACTGCGAAAGAGCTGTCAGCTATCAACTGTCAGCCTTCAGCTAGCGGCTTTCAGTTCCCGTCAGGTATTTGTTTTCGCGATAGGCGCGGGTAAATAGAATCGCCACGATCGCCAGCACGATGGGGGTGAAGACGCTGGCTTCGGGGCCGACGCTGCCGCCGGTGAGCCAGTGCGGGCCGCTGAAAGCGGAGCCGAAGAGATTGTGATACGGAGACAGGCCGCTGTCGGGCACGCCGTAGAAGAACGTCTGGCCCCAATCCCATCCGGCATGAAATCCCACGGCCCACCACAGATTGCCGCGGCGGCGCAGGAACAGGCAGAACAGCAGACCGAAGAGAACCACCGAGAGCAGGCCTGTCTTGCTCTCGCCGGGATTACTCGCGTGGGCCAGGCCGAAGAGCGCGGAGAGCAGAATTGCCGAAGGCCAGAAGCCGATGCCGGTGGTGAGAGTGAATTGAAGGTATCCGCGGAAAGAAAATTCTTCGGCCAGGCCGACGAGAACGAACGTCGCGGCCCAGGCGGCGGTTGCGGATGCAATGGTGCTGCCGTGGATGGCGAGGCCGGTGAGATGGAAACCGTGCAACGCGAAGATTCCCAACAGGCAGGCGCTGATCGAAGAGAAGCCGACCAGAATGCCGATCCAGAAATCTTTTCCGAAGGCGGAGCGAGCCGGTAAGCCGTACTGCCCGTACTTGCGGCGTTCGATGCGCGCCATGATGAGCGCCGCGATCGACGGGATGAGGAAAAGCGTCCCTTCGGAGATGCCGAGTGCGAGCGGTGTAAGGCCACCGATTCCGATGCTGACTTGTGATCCGGCGCCGCCTCTGAGTGCGCGCATCACCACGAATGGAGTCATGAAGACCAGGGTAACGAGGACCACCAGCGCCAGGAAGATCAGCACGCGCCAGCCGCCGCGGATGCCGTTGGGCCCGCGGAAGATGGTGTCCGGCGGGGGCGGCGCCGGAGTTGGAGTGGCGGTGGGTTGCGGCGGGAGGGATATTTGCGAATCGGCCATCGTGGCGTCGCCTTTCAGAACGCGAAGGTTATTCTACCGAGGTTCTTGCCGACATTACGCAGTCTTTCCAGAGAAGATTCGCGAGTTTTGTCCCGGAGGGACATGTGAAAGTAGCCCGGTGTTTCAACGCCGGGTGTTGCGGGAGAAAACGGAATCGCGTTCCGGAGGAACGCCTAAAACGCGGACGCTGATGGTGCATTTTCAATCGTGCCTACGGCACGAGATTCCGAAATCCGCGGTTGGTATTGACAACAAATTCCGATGCATCCGAGATCCCTCGCTTCGCCTGAAGAACGGCTCCGCTCGGGATGACGCCGACAATGATATTCCGCTGGAGTCCAAACTGCACCACTCCCAATCTTCATCTTTCCGATCTTCAATCCTTACCAGTTCAGTTTCAAAGCGAACTGGAACTGACGCGGGTCGTAGGCGGCTGTCGCCTGGCCGGCATTGGTGAAGAGCGGGCTGACGGCGGCCACGTTCATTTTGTTGGCGATATTGAACATGTCGACGATGAGGTCCGCACTGAAGCGCTCGCCGAAGGGGATGCGCTTGGCAACGCGCATATCGTTGAAGACGGTCCAGGGCTGAACGCCGGCGTTACGGCCGAGATTGCCATCGAGTTGCAGCAGCGTGGGGACGGTGCCAGAGGCGATGAAGGTGTTGATGCAGGGCTCCTGCAGCATGCCGGTCGGCGAGTACTTGGACATCACTGGCGTGTACCCCGCAGCGGCACAAACCGGATCGACGGTGGTGTTCGGCCGGCCGGTTTCGGAGGACAACTGAAGATTGTCCCCGTTGCCGGTGATGATGTTGAAGGGACGCCCGGAAGAGACTTCAAGAATCGGGGCGATAGTCCAGTAGCTGAAGAACGCGTCGGCGAAGCTGCTGCCGGAGAGCTTTCCACTCTGATAGACGCCGCTGAAGACGAAGCGATGACGCTGGTCGAACAGCGACGTGGAACGATCGAGGGCGGGGTAATAGCTGTCTTCGGGCGTGAGTGTCGACTCAAGATCGGTGGAGTCGTCAATGGCGTGCGACCAGGTGTAGGACGCGAGGAATTCGTAGTGGCTGTTGAAGCGCTTGCGCAGGTTGGCGCTGAACCCGTGATAGATGGAGCTGCCGTTGGAATAGTTGGCGTCCATGTCGCCGAAGGGGACGCAGCCGGTGAAGGTGGCGGGATTGCAGTTCGCATTGAATCCTGGGGTTGAGGCAACCAAAGTCGCAGCCTGGGTAATGCAGGCGGCGCCGGCAGGTCCCTGGGAGGCATAGGCCCCGATGATCGAGGGATTCAGGCCGCCGGGGCGGAAGAAGTTCATCAGCGACGCGTCGACGAATGGATACGGGGATGTTGCCGTTCCTCCCGCGCTGCATCCGCTCACGGTGAATGGGCTGGCGGGAGGAGTTTGCCCCGAGGCCAGCGCGTCATAATAGGCCGCCTCGTAGTTGCCGGTCATCAGGTCGCCGCGAATCGCGTTGGCGTTGATGGGGCGGTTCAGGTGGCGTCCGCCATTGAAGTTGTAAGCCAGGCTGAGAGCGAAGCCGCCGCCGAGATTCTGCTCCAGGGTCAGGTTGGTCTGCTGCGCGTAGGCATAGACGAAATTCTTCGATTGCGGATAGCCGAAGGGCTGGAAGGCCAGCGGGAGGAATGTCGACGGGTTCAGATAGTTCTGGTTGAGAAAAATGGAGCCGGGGAAATTCTGCGCCTGAAACTGCTGCTGGCTGGGCAGGAATCCCAGGGCGGAGGCCGTAGCCGGGTTCAGAGTCGCTGCGCAGGGATTAGCCGCACTCGCTTGGTTGATCGGCAGGCCTTGAAAGATCGTGATCGCGTTCAGGTTACCGGGATTGCCGGCGCCCGAGCAAACTGACGTTCCCGCAAATGCCAATTGCCCACTGGACGAACCGTCGGAGGCTTGGCCTAAAAAGTAGAGGCCGAGGAGCGGGTGGTCAAAGAACATGCCGTAAGAGGCGCGGACTACGGTCTTGCCGTTACCACTCGGATCCCAGGCGATGCCAAGCCGCGGCTGAACATTTTTCTTGTCGGTCTGAATCCCTTTTTGTAATCCCAGCAGGTTGTAGGCGGGAAGCGCCAGGCCTTGCGGCGCAGGAAACGTGGGGGGGATCTCTACGTCATAGCGGATGCCGTAGTTCAGAGTGACCCTTGGACTGACGCGCCAGGAGTCCTGCCAGAACGCGCCGATCGGAATGTTGTGGAACGAGTCGCTCGGACTGCCGATGCCTTGCACAAAATCTCCGGGCAGTCCTGCGCCGTAAGCCTGTACAGGCGACAGGTCCGGGAAACCGGGCAGGCCGCTGGGGGCAGCAAAACCCAGGCTGGAGGCGCTGAAGGTACCGAAATCGTAGACTCCGCCGTAGTTGACGGTGAAGGTTGCGGTGAGCGGGAGATAGTTGACGTCTACTCCGAACTTGGTATTGTGACGGCCCATGGTCCAGGAAAAATTGTCGGTAAATTGGTAGCGCTGCTCGACTCGTTGAATGTAGGAGTACGGCTCGCGGCCGAAATAGGCGAACCCCGGAATGTTGACGGCCGGATCGGAGCCTCCGGGAATCTGCGTGTTGTAGAAGTAAGAAAGTCCGCGGCGGGCATACTGAAAGCGGAATTCGTTGACCTTGTTGTTGCCGATGGTCCAGGTGTCCTGGAAGACGCCGGCGATGTCGCGGTAGGTCTGTTGCGAAGTGCGCGAGTAGGCGTTCTGCCCGAAGGGCTGATCCTCGCCGCTGACTTCGATGCCCGTGACAGTGCTGGGGCTGACGTTGCCACGGAACGTCAATCGATGGTTGGCACCCAGGTTGTGGTCGAGGCGCAGCGAGTAGAGACTTGTGCCTTCAAAGACCGGGAAGTTTCCCATTTGCGAAGTTAGTGTCTGGTAGGAAGCGGGCACAGGGCACGGCGGGGCGGTGCAGCTGGTAGGGAATCCTGCAATGCCGGGAAATCCTCCGGTCAGACCGACCGGCCACGAGCCATTCACCGCCATTCCTGAAGAGGCGCCGACTAGGCCGAGATATTGCGCCACTTCGCCGGCATAGGCTGGATTTGCCAAAGCAGCGTCAACCGCCGGATTGGCGAGGAACGCAATCTGGTCCGGTGTGAGCTGAAGGTTCACGCTGCCAGCAGGTGCCCCGAAAAATGCCGAGGCATCGAACGGATTGAGTCCGAAACAGGTCTGCCCGCCAGTCGCCAAACAATCCTGCCCGATGCTGGAGAATCCGGTTTCGTGGCGGCGCGTGATTTCGTACGCGAAGTAGTAGAAAGTCTTGTCTTTCTTGATCGCCCCGCCGAAAGCGACTCCGGCCTGCACGCGCGTGTAGGCGGGATTCGGAATGGTGCTGAAGGGATTCACTGCCTGGAAGTTGCGATCGCGCAGGTAGCCGTACACGTCGCCGTGGAAGTCGTTCGATCCCGAGCGGGTGATGATGTTGACCACGCCGCCGGCAGCGCGCCCGTATTCCGCGGCGTAACTGTTGGTGATGATCTGAAATTCCTGTACCGCCTCCTGCGAAACTGTTGAGCGCACGCCGTTGGTCGAGTTGTCAGTCGCGTCGGCGCCGTCGACGTTGACCAGGTTCGAGCGGGCGCGCTGGCCGCTCATGTTGAGGCCGGAGGTTGGAGCTGCGCCGGTGTTGGGCGCGTTGTCGCGCACGACCTGCGAATCGGTCAGGGTGAAGTTGATGTAGTTGCGGCCGTTGATGGGGAGATTGTCGATGCGGCGCTGGCCGATGGTGTCAGTGGTCGAACTGCGCGACGTCTCCACCAGTTCCGCCTGCGAACTCACTTCGACCACTTCCTTGCCGGTTGCGATGGAAAGCGTAACCGGAAGCTCAACCAATCCGCCGACAGTGATCACGACTCCGGTGCTAAGGATGCCAGTGAAACCGGCGGCATCAATCGTCACTGAGTATGTCCCCGGAGGCAGCAGTTGAGCGCTGTACCCTCCCTGGCCGTCGCCGGTCGCGGTGCGCACCAGGCCCTTCGCAGTGTCCCGCACGGTGACTGTCGCATTGGCGATCAGACCTCCGTGGGCTTCTTTCACGGTGACGTGTAGATCACCGGTGGCCGAGCCTCCCTGACCAAAACAGAGGGTGGAAAGCAGCAAGACGAGGAGAGATATAGAGACAGCTTTCACGGTACGGATCATAAGGTTCTCCCTTGGGCTCGCGGACGCGAGCAGACGGCGGGGCCGATTCCCCCGGCAGGTTGCCGATGTAATCACAAATGGTTGGAACGTGGAACGCGTTGCTTGCTGCCCGCTGGTTTTTATAACAGAACGGGTCCTGAAAACAAGTCAGGAATTGGGTACTGTACTCACGCTATTTAATACAAGGACCCGGAGGGGGTTACAGTTGACAAGGCACAGGGGCAGCGTAGAATGTCGGCCTAAGAGCCCGAACGGAGGACAAAAATGAATAAGCTGAAAGCACTCCTGCGCCTCGACCCCATGACGGGGGCGATCTGCGCGATCATCATCCTAGCCTGCACCGCGTTTGACACATCGATGCTGGCCACCGACCCTTCGCAACCAGACCCCAACTGCCCGATGTGGCAGGCAGTACAAGCGGGGACATATGTGCCTCCTCCACAAGATGGCGGAGGAAGTGGAGGCACCGGTTGCGTCCCCTTGGAATGTATTTGTCCGGTGGCCTGCGGGCTCTGTAAGCCGTAAAACGCTTTTGGGCCTGTTGGCTCTTGGCTTTTAGCTAAGAGCCAACAGCCATTAATCACGGAAGCATGTCATGCGAATCTTGAAACCGTGCGGGCGAGTCGCCAGCGCCCACACGAGGGCGGCGATCAGAATCACAATGTGGCCGAAATACGGACTGGGGCAGCGGGATTTTGCAGCCTGCCCAGCAGCATGGCGGAGCCATTCAATTGTTCATATCCATGAAGGATGGGAGCGGCCGCCAGACCGGAGTTCGGCCAGGCCAAGGCAACATGAATTCTGAGCAGCGCGAACGTGGCGTTGCGGCGCAGCAGGAGAGCGTTGTCCACCAATTGGCGCGCGGCTTCTACGGTCTGGGCATCGCTTGCGGTTAAGGCGCTTTGTCCCATGCTGACCAGAATGGCGGCGTTTCTTCCTGCGGCGCGAACGTAGGCGGCCATGGCGCGCAGCCGTTCCCGTCGCACCAGGCGAAACTCCGCAGCGGGCAAGCGGCGGCGCAGGTAGTCGTCTTCTACGGGATCAACCAGGTTGCGGAAAGCCTCGATGTCAACCGGCTGAATCTGTGCAGCGAGGCCAGTGCTTCGGGAAATCTGCAGGCTGCGGGAGAGGGTGATGCTGAGGATGAAGACCAGCGCTAGCGCGGCGGCGATGACGAGAATGATAGCCAAAGTCATGGTTGTGTCAGACGGCGTTGTGCCAGCCGCTCCAATTCGCGGTTCCAGACGTCGAGATCGTTTTCAGGCAGAGGAACCGCAGGTTTTACAGCAACCTTCCCGGGTACGAGCAAGTAGTAGAACCAGATCAGAACGCAGAGGTGGTAGGTTGCCATGTTGAGGAGTTCAAGGGGGGTGCGCGCCGAATTCGCGAGGCCGCCATTTGCCATATATGCCCAGGTGGCAAGGTGTACGCACGCTGAGATGCTTAGACCGAGAGCGATTCCGAAAAGGGGTCGAATCTGCGAAAGGCGAAAATAGGAGGAAAGGGCGAAGATGAAAACCAACAACCCAGCTTCGATCAGATAGATGGTTTGCTCCAGAAGGTGTGCTCCGGAGACAATTCCGAAAAGGCCGTCTCTTGGAGTGTAAGCGGCCGCTAGGGCGCCTGCCAGCACCAAAGCTACGCCAACACCACGAATCATGAACTTGCCGACCTTTGCTAGAGAAGGATAGGGGTCAAAGATATGAGCGAAAATCTCTCCGACCAAGGCGAACTTTACCAGGCCTTCGGACACTAAGCCTGCCCAAAAAATCAGCCACCATGTCCCCGGCGCCACCGAAGGGATCACGTCGGCAACATAGACGACAAGCTGCTCGAGCGCGCCTACGATCGCAAAAGCCAGGAAAAACGGATACTGCTTGTGGAGACCGCGTCGCCACAGGAGCAACGCGAGGACGAGCAGAAACACATTGGGCGCGACCCAAAGGTAATGCCAAAGTAGTGAGTGCGCCTGCAGCATGACAGTAGCTAGGCACTATACTGCTACTCGCTGCAGGCCGCAACGTAGTCTCGATTCTTGTTCCGTTTTCGTAAGAACCGTCGGGGCGACGTTACGGTTTGCACAAAGTATTGCCACAATTAGTACCACCCGCGCCGCCGTCAGCCCGGACGGCAGTTGGAATTACCAGTGTGTTCACGAAGAGGACAGCGGCTGCGAGGATGAGTAGCATGCGTTTCATGGTTGTTTTCTCCTTGTTAATACGAATTGGTGCGTGATAGTTTCATGGGCGCAGGGGCAGGCGCAAAGGCTTTGCAGGCCCTGGGAACGTTCGGAATTCGTAACAAAATGACGCTGAAATCGGCTCTACAGGACTTGAAAGAAACCACTCTGGCGGCCGTCTCAGGACTGCTGGGGAAGTTGGTGTATCTGGCATCCTTGCGGCGCGCTCAGGGGCGCTACGAACACTGGGGGATGGAGTTGGTTCACGGGCCGGAGTCTTCCGAACGCGCTATGAAAACGGCCCATGCGGAGATTGTGGCGAGGGTCTTGCGGACGCCCCTGTCGTCGCTGGTTGAGGATCTGGACGAATCGAGCCGGGCCACCGGAGTTGCGGCGCAGGCTTATGTCGAGGGCATGCGCGAGCGAATTGAGAACTTAGTGCCGGGCGAGCGCCAGGATACGCCGGCCGCTAGCCACCTTAGTTCAGTGCTGCTGGCGCTTTCGCATTTGGAGAAGAATCGAGGGCGTGCCACTCGGTCAATTTCATAGCGACGCCCACCACCTGGCCGAGCACCTCGGCTTCCTGCGGGTGCCGCAGGATGCGAACCGGAACCGGAGACAAAGGATGCGGTTGCAGAATGACTTCCTCGCGGCGCATACTGCACCAGCAGCAGGTATGGCCATCGCGGGTTTCCACAAAATAAATGGGCCGCTCATATTCCGAGCGCCAGGAACCTTCCACCACTTTGTTTTTCGATTCGTCGACCTGAATGAAACTGCCGGGCGGCAGAATCGGATACATGGTGAAATCCTGCGTGCCGACGTACCCATAGGTGAAGGCGCTGGTGACAAATTGCGCCAGATACGCGACGGGAACCAGTCCCCACTGCTCGACCATGCGGCCCAGGTTCGTGGTACGGCGGTCGTCAAAGCCGGGATCGAGACGCAACGGAACCTGCACCGACGACAGCCCGGCCAGAGCGTCGGACACATGCGATTTCGGCGGAGAAACCAGACCGAGGTCGGCGGCCAGATTGCCCAGGTCGACGCCATACCACGACATCAGCTCGCGAATGTCGCGGCGGTAGATTACTGACAGCGTGTAAAGCCGGAAAATGCTGGGCAGAATGCCTTTGGTTTCGATGTCGGAAAGGCGGCTCGGAGGAATGGAAAATTCCTCATTGCGATACTTGTCGGCAACGCGCGCGCTGGAGTTCTCAACGTCACGCATGGTGAGTCCGAGTTTCTCGCGTAGCGTACGAAGGCTTTTTCCCGCCGGCAACATTGGCCCTGCCTCCTGGGAAGCGAGGGAATCATATCAAAGACGAGGCCTCGTGTGTTGCAGCTGTGTGAAAATTTGAGCACCCAGGTCTTGTTACGAAATCCGAACAAGCGCTAGCCCTTGTTAAACGTGGAGAATCGAGGGTCTGCCTTTCCCGATGCCCCATACTGAGAGCCCATCCCTGCCTTGTGGATTTCCTGTGTCTGTTCGGAATTCGTAACACGCCTCGAATCGGAAGTAAGAATTCCCCCACTCTCCCGCCGCGGTAACCCTGCGATGTTATTTCGAAAATCCGAAGTTTACTGACAAATGCAGGATGACATTTGTCACGCCCGGCGCGTGATGGATGGCACTGGCGCGTTTTTTCCGCGTCCGCGATGATGCGATTGTTGATCGTCAATCATGATCGTCAATCGTGATGGTTAATCGTGATGGTGCAATCGTGACGATGCAATCACTGGATGGGAAGAATGAAATCGATTCCAGCCATACGGCGCGCAAGCCGCCGGAAGGAGTAGTGATGAAGATGATCGCAACCCTGGAGCGTTCTCAGAACGAGCAGCCTCAGAACGAGCTGCCTCAGTACGCGGACATGGCGAAGTCAGACCTGATCGTCGCCAGTCTCGAAGGCGTGAACAAGAATTACGGCAGCGTGCGGGCACTGCGTGGCGTCGATTTCCGGGTGCACGCCGGAGAAGTCGTAGCGTTGCTCGGTCCGAACGGCGCGGGCAAGACTACAGCCGTGAAGTTGCTGCTGGGATTGCTGCAACCGAATTCGGGAAGAGCGCGCGTTTTCGGCGGCGACCCCACGAATCCTGAAAACCGGATGAGAACCGGCGCCATGTTGCAAGTGGGACGAGTTCCGGAAACGTTGCGCGTGCGCGAGCACATCGACTTGTTTTCCAGCTATTACCAGAAGCCCATGGCGCTCGCGGAAGTCTTGGCGGCAGCCGGGCTCGAGAAATTGAGCGATCGCAAGTTCCTCGAGCTCTCTGGAGGTCAACGGCAGCGGGTGTTGTTCGCCCTCGCCATCTGCGGCGATCCGGACCTGATTTTTCTCGATGAACCCACGGTCGGTCTCGACGTGGAAGCGCGGCGCATGTTGTGGGACGAAATCCGCAGAATGGTTGAGCGCGGCAAGACCGTGCTGCTCACAACGCATTATCTACAGGAGGCCGACGCCCTCGCCGACCGCGTCGCCGTCATCAATCAGGGCGAAATTGTTGCCCAGGGAACTCCGTCGGAGATCAAAGCGAAAACCGCCGGCAAGCGGATTCGCTGCATCACCAGTCTCGGTCTGAACACGCTGCGGCAGATTCAAGGCGTCACGGAAGTGAAGGAAGATCGCGAAGCGGTTGAGATTCATGCGGTTGAGGCTGAAGCGATCGTCCGCGAACTGCTGGCGCGGGATGCGAAGCTGTCCGGCCTGGAGGTTAGCAGCGCAGGACTGGAAGAAGCGTTCCTGGCGTTAACCAGCGACACGGCGACTAGCGAAACGCCGGCCAGCGACACGGCCCACGCAACCAATCATTCCAACTGAGAGAAGAGCATCCACCAGCACCGGAGGAAATGAAATGGCGACGATCACAACTACCGCAACCCTGGCACTGAGCAGGCCGCAAGTTAAGCGTTCGCCGCGACACACGGCGACGATTTATCTGAAGGAAGCGAAGTACGAGTTCCTGAAGAACCTGCGGCTGCGCATGTACACCATGTCCGTGCTCAGCTTTCCGATCATGTTCTATGTTCTGTTTGGACTGGTGCTGAACTCGAAAGAAAGCCTCGCGGGCACGCCCGTGCCCGCGTACATGATCGCAACTTACGGAACGTTCGGAGTGATGGGCGCGTCGTTATTTGGAACCGCGGCGGGACTGGCCTCGGACCGCGGCTTGGGATGGCTGCAGGTGAAACGAGCCAGCCCCATGCCGCCATTCGCGTATTTCACGGCCAAGGTGGTGACCAGCATGATTTTCAGCACGATCATCGTGCTGGCGCTGTTCGGGCTGGGAGTCGCCTTCGGCGGTGTGCGCATGCCGGTGGTGCAATTCGCAGCGCTGTTGGGAACGCTGGTGGCTGGCTCGCTGCCGTTCTCCGCGATGGGACTGGCGCTGGGATATTTCACCGGGCCGAACTCCGCGCCGGCGACCATCAATCTGATTTATTTGCCCATGTCGTTCTGCAGCGGATTGTGGGTGCCGATGATGTTCCTGCCGAAGCTGGTGCGGCAGATTGCGCTGGTGATGCCGCCCTACCACCTGGCGCAATTGGCGCTGGGGATCGTGGGAGCAGGAAAGCATGAATCACTGGCCTCACACTGGGAAGTGCTAGCGGCCTTCACTTTGATCTGCCTGGGCGGGGCGCGGATCGGATTCCAGCGCGACCAAGACAAAATGTACGGCTAGACTTGCCAGTCATTGCCCGTTGCCCGTAGCGGGGGCGAAACACTCGTTAGCAGAAACGCTAGTAGAAACATTTGCCGGGAAACATCGAGGAGGCCACTATGAGATCAGGAAAATCGATCGGCGGGACGATGGTTTTGATCCTTCTCGGACTGGCCGCCTTTTTCGGTGGAGCAAAATGGCTGGTGGCCTTGATTCCTGCGGCGATGCTGGTGTGGTATGGAACTGGATCGGTCTTGCGGCGCGGCCGGAATTGACGGCCGCACGAGCGTAGAATCGCAGAAGAGAATCGGGAGAATAGACGAAGTCATCGTTCATCACTTACCCATGCAATTTGAAGACAACGACGCGTGTCGAACCGGCAGTCCGCTAAAGCTCAAGCCCTGGCGGGTGATTCTTAAGGACAAGGATCACGGATGGAGCCCTCTGCTTTGGGTGGCATATCTGGGGTTCTTTTTCATCCAGCCGGTGGTGGATCACGTCGGCCTCAAACTGTGGCTGCTCGATCTCGCCGGCGCCGCCGTTTTTTTGGTTCTCTATTTTGGCTTATTCGCGTTGGAGAACCCGAATGTTTTCGTCCACATCGGCGGGATGATCTTGCTGGGACTTGTTTTCCAACCCATCAACCACGGCGGATGCACATTTTTTATTTTCGCCGCCGCCATGCTTCCGTTTTGTGTCCCAAACAACACCGCCGCGGTGGTTGGCTTGCTCACCATTGGCGGCGTGGCCGCGATCGAAGGATTGTTGCTGCGACTCGATAGCTGGACTCTTTTCTTCTCCACGCTATTTCCAATGATGATCGGCGCGGGAAATACATTCTTCGCCGAGCGCAACCGCATGAACCGGAAACTGCGCAAGGCCAACGAAGAGGTGGAAAACCTGGCCAAGGTCGCCGAGCGCGAACGCATCGCGCGCGATCTGCATGACGTTCTCGGGCACACACTGTCGGTGATCACGCTTAAGTCCGAACTCGCGGGCAAGTTGATCGACCGCGATCCGGAGCGGGCGGGAAAAGAAATTCGCGAGGTCGAGCAGATCTCGCGGCAGGCTTTGACCGATGTGCGCGACGCGATTCGCGGGTACCGTTCCCAGGGACTGGCGGCGGAATTGGTGCAGGCCAAGTCCACGCTCGAAACCGCTGGCCTGACCGTGCAATGCGACGCCGCGACCACGGTCAAACTGCCGGCCATGCAGGAGAGCGTGCTGTCGCTCGCCGTTCGTGAAGCCGTGACCAACGTCGTGCGGCATGCGCGCGCCCGTACCTGCCGCATGCGCCTGGAGCAGCAGAACGGAAGTTGCCGGCTGGAGATTCACGACGACGGCCGCGGCGGTTTTAATGGCGAAGGCAACGGATTGCGCGGCATGCGCGAGCGCGTCGAAATGCTGGGCGGAACGCTGCAGCGCAGCACCGAAGCCGGCACAACGCTGACCATCACGCTGCCGCTGAAGGACGTCGCGGTACCAGACGAAGGCAGGCGGAATTGAACCCGGCATACAAAGACAGCGCCAGCGCCAGAGAAAACGGCAGAGATAAAGATAGAGATAAGGAAGGCCGCAAGACCATCCGCGTCGTTCTGGCCGAAGATCAGGGCATGGTGTTGGGCGCGCTCGCCGCGCTGCTCGAAATCGAGGGCGACATTTCTGTCGTAGGGCAGGCGCGCAACGGCAAAGAAGCGCTCGAAGCCGTGCTCACGCACAAGCCCGACGTCTTCATCACCGACATTGAAATGCCGCACATGAGCGGCCTAGACGTCGCGGCAGAGTTGAAACGGCGCCGCACCGGCACGCGCGTAGTCATCGTCACCACATTCGCGCGCTCGGGATATTTACGCCGCGCGCTCGAAGCTGGAGCCTCCGGCTATCTGCTGAAAGACATGCGCTGCGAAGAACTCGCCGACGCGGTGCGCCGCGTGCATCAGGGACTGCGCGTGATTCATCCAGAACTTGCCACCGAAGCCTGGGGCGAAATGGATCCGCTCACCGACCGCGAGCGTCAAGTGCTGCGTCTGGCCGGCGAAGGCATGGCCAGTGGCGACATCGCCGGCGAGTTGGGTCTGTCCGACGGCACGGTGCGGAATTATCTTTCCGAAGCGATCAGCAAGCTGGGCGCCAGCAATAGAGTCGAAGCCGCGCGCATCGCGCGGACCAAGGGCTGGCTGTAAACCGCTTCCAGAGCCGCATCTGGCCTTCTGCTGATTCCACACAGCGGTTGCTGCGGTGCCAAATCCGTGATACTGTCTTCCCGCAGTTAGAGCCGCAGTTCCCCCGTTCGCAGGTCAAATCCCAACAGGAGTGTGCGTCTATGAAGCGACGTGTGTCTGTAGTCATCTCTCGAATGCTCGTAATAGCTGCGATGGGGGCAATTCTTGTAATGGGCGCTTCCGCCCAAACGGAAACAATTCTCTATACGTTCACCGGGACCAATGAAGGACTTCCGCAAGCCGGCTTGACTTTCGATAGCAAGGGCAACCTATATGGCACCACAGAGGCCGGTGGTGCCAATTATGGAGGGGCCGTATTCGAACTGAGTCCCGGTTCCAATGGGGTATGGAACGAGCAGATACTTTACAGCTTTGCTTACGGGGTCGGGGACGGTTTTGGGCCCTATGGGAATGTGGTCTTCGACAGCAAGGGCAATCTTTACGGCACGACCGCTTTCGGCGGCACCGCCGGCGCAGGGCAAGGCACTGTATTCCAGTTAGTTCCTGGATCAAACGGGGTCTGGACCGAAAACATCTTGCACAATTTTATCGGAGGTAATGATGGGACCACGCCTTTCTCCGGCGTGATAATCGACGCTGAAGGAAATCTGTATGGCGAAACGAATGGCGGGGGAGAGTTCGGATGGGGAATAGTCTTCCAACTCGTTCCGGGATCGAACGGAACCTGGACCGAGAATATCTTGCACAGCTTTGCCAACGAAAATGACGGCTCCCCCGTATTTGGAAGCTCTCTGGTCTTGGACGGAGCGGGCAATGTCTATGGCGTCGCCTCGGGAGGGCCTGACGACTACGGCGTTGTTTTTGAGTTGGTCCACAACCCGAATGGGATCTGGACCGACAAGGCTCTTTATGCGTTTACTGGTGGCTCGGATGGAAGCGGTCCTATCGGTGGACTGGTTTTCGACGGCGCCGGCAACCTCTACGGAGCATCGCCATATTCGGTGTTTGAACTCACGCCGGGCTCCAACGGAACCTGGACGGAGAAAGCGCTTTACACCTTCAAGGGCGGGACGGACGGCGCAATTCCCGAAGCAGCGCTGATCTACGACAGCAGCAATGGCAATCTTTACGGTACGACGAATACTGGTGGTCTTCATCGCGGCACGGTCTTCGGACTTTCTCCCCGTTCGGACGGCGCGTGGACAGAGAAGATACTCCATCGCTTCTCACCGAGCGGAGCGGACGGCATACTCCCCGGTCGTGGCAGCCTGGTTGTGGACGCCAAAGGAAATCTGTACGGCATGACTCCCGGTGGCGGAGCATCAGGCGAGGGTGTGGTCTTCGAGGTCACGCCGTAGTGAAGCGACTGTTTGCTTAAGACTTGAAATCGCAGATCAGGGTTGGCCGAAAAATTCAGCGTGCGGGTGCTCTTTTTTCCCCCTTGACCGCAAGGTCCTGTGCATATGCATCTTGCGCATATTCAAGAGAGACGCTCGACTCCAGCATCTGCATTTCTTCCCCGTTTTATAAGCCCAGGCCAAGCGCGGGGCGTCGTGGGCGATGCCGATGTGGCCTTCGGGTTGAGTACAAAACCTGACCGCAGTTCGAACACCTCGCTATGCCTTGACCTCCATGCGGCGCAATGCCATAATCGGCGGGCTTGAGCGCCCGGAGGTTGGCGGACGGTTCAAGCCCCCCATCGTTTCTCCCGTCTGAAAATGTCTTGCAAGGAGTGTCTATGCGCGGCCGCAGAATCCTCATTCTCATCTCTGCCTGTATTCTCTTCGCGCCCCTCGCTTTGGCGCAGAAGTTTGCGTCTCCAGTGGCGTACACCACCGGGGCACTGGCGCCCAACGGAGTCGCCGTCGGCGATTTAAACGGCGATGGTCACCTCGATGTCGTCGTCGCCAACGAAGATAATCCCGGCACCATCGCCGTTCTTCTGGGCAATGGAGACGGAACTCTGCAGGCTCCAGTCACTTACTCCGCGGGCGCGTGGCCCGGATTCGTGGTGCTAGCGGACTTCAACAAAGACGGCCATCTTGATGTGGCCGTCGCCAATCGCGCCATCGGCACGCCGGGGCAAGTGCTCATCTTCCTGGGAAACGGCGACGGCACCTTGCGCGCTCCGGTGACTTATGGACCGTTTACCGACGCATTCTCCATGGCCGTGGGCGATTTCAATCACGACGGGGCGCTCGATATTGCAGTCGCGGATACCGCTTCCGGCAGCCTGTTGCTGGGCAAAGGCGACGGCACATTTACCAGCGGCAGTCCGATTGGAGCCACGAACGTCACCTGGTTTGCGGTGGCCGATTTCAATCTCGATCACAAACTCGACCTCGCCGCCACCGACAACAGCGGATTCGAGCTGCAAATTTTGCTAGGGAACGGCAAGGGCGGGTTTACGCTTTCATCGAGTTATACGGTGGCGACTCCGCCCATCTCCGTAGTGGCGAAGGATCTCAACGGCGACGGAATTCCGGATATTGCCGTATCTGACGAAGCGGTAAACGACCTGGACAGCAACGTGACCGTGTTCTTGTCATCGCCAACGGGGTATGCCGCGACGGAATATCCGTACGGGCACGAACCGCGCTGCATCGTCTTCGGCACCTTCAACGGTCGGTCTGACATTGTTACGGCAAATGAGTTCAGCGGAACCGTGGACTTGTTCGCGAACGTTGGCAAGGGCGTCTTCCGTCCCCCGCTCGTGCTCCCGGTCGGAGCCCTGACTGCGGTTGACGTGGCGGTGGGCGACCTGAACGGCGACGGGAAGCAGGATATTGTAGTGACGGACGGGATCAACGCCGTGCGCGTGCTGCTGCAGGAGTAGCCGCGCGGTCCACTTGGGCCAGCATCAGTTTCAAGATGGGCTCGCCCCATCCCGTCGCGAGAACCAAGGGATGGTTGTTGCGCAGTACCGCCGCGTTTCGGATCAGCGCTTTGGGATCGATTTCGCTACCCTTGCATGCTATACAACACAGCATGAGCGAGTCTGATTTCAGTCAGGCCGAGGACTGGCGCCAGAAAGAGCAGTATCAAGTCGAGCGTCCCGTGCGAATGGGGCGATGGTTGCAGACGATGCCGATCGCGAGCTTCGTCCTGCTTATGGTCGTCATGTCTGCCTACCGTCCTCTCGAGAGCACCTTTTTTTATTTGATGGGGGCCGGCCTTGCCGTTTTCAGTATGCTTCTCATTCCGCGCCTGCGGGGGAGAAACACGAGCGGAAAGTTCCTCCTCTCCCTTCTTCCGATCACTAGATGGATGGTATTTGCGCCGCTTTTCGTTGCTGCGATCCTGTTTGTGAATGGCGCAACGGATCATTTGCCGCTGGAGCACCACGAACAGATTGTGACGAGTAAGTCAGTCACCCACGCCAGGGGCCCGAATTACTTTGTCGAATTTACTTCGTGGCGGCAGAATCGATCGTCGGAAAAAGTGGAGATTCAGCCCCAGCTCTACGATCAGCTGCGAGTCAACGATCGGATCATTGTCGACGTGCACCCGGGTGCACTTCATATTCCATGGATGGGAACGATTCGTAAAGCGAACTGACGCGGGGGATGATCAAACGCCGCTACGCTCGATGCCCGCTTCTTCCTTCTTCACCGTCTTATATGCCCAGGCCATGCGCGGGGTGTTGTGGGCGATGCCGATGTGGCCCTCGGGGTTGAGCACGATGATGCCGCCGTGGCCGTTGAGGCGCTGCTGCAGATAGTTCATGGCTTCCTGCGCGGACCACTCGGGCAGGTTGCCGGCCTGGATGCGGTCGGCGGTCCACTTGGCCAGGACTAACTTCATGATGGGTTCGCCCCATCCGGTGGTGGAAACGGCGGCGCTCTCGTTGTTCGCGTAGCAGCCGCAGCCGATCAGCGAAGAATCGCCGAGGCGTCCGGGAGCTTTGTTCAACGTGCCTCCGGTTGAAGTTGCGGCGGCGATGTTGCCGTTGCGGTCGAGGGCGACCGCGCCGACGGTGTCGTGAGAGATGGTTGGATCGTGAGTAGCGGGCGCGAATAAGTCATTGCCGTCTGGTTGCGAACCGGCTCGCTTTGGATCAGATTGCGCGGCTTGATACTTGCGCAGGCGCTCGACCTCGCGCGGAATAATCAGGTCTTCGTTGTTGCAGAGCGCGATGCCGTGTTCGGCGGCGAAACGCTCGGCTCCTTCGGCAACAAAATAAACGTGCGGACTCTCGCTGAGAATTTTGCGGGCGGCGCGCACTGGATTGCGCAGGCGCTCGACGCATCCGACGCCGCCGGTGCGGAGTGTGGCGCCGTCCATGATGAGGGCGTCGAGTTGGACTTTGCCGTCGCGGTTCAGAAAGCTGCCGCGACCGGCGTCGAAGGTTTCGTCGTCTTCCATGATGACGACGGCTTCCTCGACGGCGTCGAGCGCCGTGCCCCCACGCTCGAGCACGCGCCATCCCGCGGCCAGCGCGTTGTTCACGCCGTTGAGGTGGGCATCGACCATGTCGTCGGGCATGGCCCACGCGCCGCCGTGGATGACGAGAACGGGATTGTTTGGCATCGCGCTTTAGTCTAGCGCGTTTTCGATTTCGTCCGCTTCGGTGAGCTCGGAGTCGGCCGTGGCTCGAAATCCTGAATGGTGAATGTGAATGGCCGGGGTATCCCCCTCCCCCCTCGAATCTTTGGAGTCATCGAGTTGGCGCGAAATTCCCGGCAAAATCCGCAGCCTAAAGGAGTTAGATGCCATAATCTAGATTTTAAAGAACTTAGCCGCGTCAAAATCGGCGGACGCTCACTCTGGGCGCCGTGTTGATGATGGAACAAAATCGGAATTGAAGGCAAGGTTGGATGTCACAGGGCTCACTGTGGAAAAGTTCAAGGAACGGTGGAAAACGCCGGGCGATGAAATCCGGAGGTGTCGTGGCACGTGCGGCACGGGATAGGCGTTATGAGATAGGCGTTATTGGGACAGCCAAGGCTGGCAGCGATTTCACAATCTTGACGGTCTCCAGACTCACAGTGACGACTTGGCCGATCAGGCGGAGGATATATTGCGTATCGTCTTCTCGATTTGGGTCGTTCGTGATGCCGCTGCGTTTGTCGGTTGAGACCTGGTATTGGTCGATGACCCATTCGAGGGCAGAGCGGTTGCCTAGGCGGTAGTCGTAGGTTTCTTTGGGGATGCCGCTGAGGGTGAGGAACTGATTGTAGATGAGGGTGGTCTTGCCTTTGTTTAACTTCATTTTCTTGACGCGGTAGTCGAGTTTTTCTCCGGCCTTCTCTATTTTGGTCAGCTTGAATTCCGGCTGCTGTTCGCAGTGGACGTGGATTTCGGCGAGGCGCTGGCCGGCTTTGGCGAATGTACGGAATATTCAGCGCCAGATGCCACAGGCGCTAAAGCGCGGGAATCTTTCTTGCTTGCTAACGCGGCGCTGAAGCGCCGCTCTTCCACGTTACTGCCCGAGTTCTGTGGAGCTACCGTGGAGGAGCTGGGCTTCAAAAATCCTTCACTTCAGTCGTTCGGAATTCCCACCTTTCGCGGAGGACGCGAAAGATGGGGCAGCCACTGTATCTGGGCGTCGGTGCTGGCGTCGGGGTTTGGCGGACAGGAGTGTCCGCCCCACATGTGCTTTGGTCTAGAAACTTTTGGGGACTATCGGCACGAGTGAACTCGTGCCCTTTCTATTCGACCTAGGCGGCTTGGTGGGGTGTGACGGCTACGGGCGGGTCTTGCGTGCGGGTCCAGGTGTAGCGCATGCGGTGGATTACTGTGATTGTGCTGAGGACGGCGATTACCCAGAGGACGGGGGCCATGCGGTTGAATAACGCTCCCAGGATTACTAAGACCAGGCGTTCGGGGCGCTCCATGAAGCCAACGCGGCAGGAGGTGATCAGGCTCTCGGCGCGGGCGCGGGTGTAGCTGACCATGATGGCGCTGACCATGACGAAGGCGGCGAGGACCACGTAGAAGAAGCGTCCGCCGCGGGCGTAGAAAACTAACAGGCCGAGGAATTGGCTGGCGTCACTGTAGCGGTCGACGACCGAATCGAAAAACGCGCCGAAGCGGGTGACGCGGTTGGTGGCGCGGGCGACTTGGCCGTCCACGAGATCGAAGAAGCCGGAGAAGATGATGACCAGGCCGGCGTAGATGAACATGCGTTTCTGGTTACTGGCATTGGCCGAACCGAAGAGGATGGCGGCCCAGGTGTTGACCACCAATCCCATGAAGGTGAGCACGTTGGGATTGATGCGGGAGAGTGCCAGCCAGCGGACGATGGTGTCGAGCAGGACTCCGCAGGCGCGGCCGAAGGCGCTGGTCCAACTGGCGCTCATTGGGGACGATCCGCGCCGCAGCGCCTGAAGGCGCGAACGACGATGCAGTGTTGATGGCATGCCTGCAGGCATGCCCTGATACGGACCGGTCGGGAATGAATTGCCCTGATATTGATCTGGCTGATACGGATCGCGGGGGCCATTACGCGCCTGCCTCTTTGGGTTCGTCGGCGACTATGTCGTGGATGGTGCTGAGGGTGAGGATTTCGAGTTCGCGTTTGCCGTTGGGACTGTCGACGATTACGGTGTCGCCGACTTTCTTGTTGAGCAGGCAGCGGCCGATGGGCGAGGTGGTGGAAATCTTTCCGGCGGCTACGTCGGATTCCTCGCTGGTGACGATCTTGTATTCCATTTCCTGATTCTTGGTGCTGTCGTATATCTTCACGGTCGAACCCAGGCCCACTTTGTCGTGGGGAATGTTGTTCATGTTGACCATGGACAGGTCGGCGAGGCGCTTGCCGAGCTGGCGGACGCGCGCCTTGACGAATTCCTGGCGCTGCTTGGCCATGTGGTACTCGGCGTTCTCGCTGAGGTCGCCGAGGGCGGCGGCCTTCTTAATTTCTTTGGGAAGCTCGTGGATGAGCTCGTGTTCGAGCGCGTCGATTTCGTCCTGCAGTTTTCGTTTGATTGCGTCGGTCATTCATTAACCCACAGCCATGAACCTACAGCTTTCGAGATTATACCCCTTGGCCACTGGCCAGAGAGCGGGTCGGGGAGCGGGGCGTGGCATTCGCCGACTGGGAAAAAACCTTTAGATCAAATGCGACGGACAGGAGTGTCCGTCCCACATGTTTGTCACACATGTTTGTCCCACATGGTTCTCACCACATCGTCGCCTTTAGGCTTGGAATTCTGAGGCTTCGGGGAAGCGCAGCTTGCACTTGGCCAAGGCAGAGGTCAGAATCTCTTCGACCTTGGATTCTTCGCAGTTGCGGGCCATGGCCAATTCGCTGACGAGGAGGTAGCGGGCGCGCTCCAGCATTTTTTTCTCGCGGAAGGAAAGCGGCTTGGCCTGGTGCAGGGCGATCAGACTTTTCAGGACGCCGGCCACTTCCAGCAATGAACCGGTGCGCATGCGCTCGGAGTTCTCTTTGAAGCGGTCTTTCCAGTCGCCGTTGCTGCCGTTTTCGCCGATCGAGAGTGCATCCAGAACCTTCTGGATTTCGCCGTTGCGCACTACGCGCCGCAGGCCAACGCTGCCCGCGTTTTGACAGGGCACCATTACTTTGAGGCTGCTGGCTTTGATGTGCAGCAGGTAGAACTTCTCGACGGTCGGGCCCACCGACCGGCTGCTGATCTGCTCAATAACCCCAACCCCGTGATTGGGGTAGACGACCTTGTCGCCGATGTGGAAATTCAAGTCCGTACCGCTCATGTTTACATACCCAGGGGGCGACAGGTTCGTGGGGAAGAAGCTCTAATAGGCCTGTATCTATGCTACTCCCCGGGCTGATCGAAAGCAAGGAGGCCGGGCGGCGCGGAGTTGGACTTGCGAAGTGCGCGTAAGTCGCTGAAATGTATGGTGTTAGGTTGTGGACGAGCCGGCCACGGGGGTGGCCTCGTACACGGCTCCCGCCTGACAAGAGCCTGGAATGGCGAACTCGGCGCATATAATCGGGCTGTGGAATTTGATCCTAAAGACTCGGATCCGTGCGAACGGCCTTCGGTCGAGCCATCTTCGGTCGACGAACCAGACTTAGGCGAGCGCGGGGAAAGCTATTCCCGAAACGGGCATGTCCGCGAGCTTCCGGTCGGGCGAATCCTGGGTCTCGACGTCGGCTCGCGCCGAATTGGCGTGGCTGTGTCGGATCCCCTGGGGGTCACGGCTCAGGGGCTCGAAACCCTGCAGCGCAGAACTAAGCGGCAGGACTTTGAGCACCTGCGGCGCGTGATTGTTGAGTACGACGTGCGGGAGATCGTGGTCGGGCTGCCCCTGCGCATGAGCGGCGCCGAAGGGATTCAGTCCGATAAGATGCAGCTCTTTGCCGAGGAACTGCGCAAGCACTTCCGGTTGCCGGTGCATCTCTGGGACGAGCGGCTGACTTCGGCCGAAGCCAACCGGCTGTTGCGCGAGACCGATCTGTCGATCGAGAAGCGCGGGAAGGCCGTCGACCGGATGGCGGCGGTGCTGATTTTGCAGGGATGGATGGAAGGGCGGGCGGCGAGGTAGAAGCAGCTAACGCCAGTTCCGGTAGTGGCAGTTTGAAAAAAGATTCGTATCAGGGCATGCCTTCAGGCATGCCAGTTCAGCGCGAAGCTTGACCCCGGCTCTAGCCGCCGGGGCCATAGGGCAAGCCTCCAGCGGCTAAAGCCGCTTGTGCCTATGCCGTTATCGGCATCGCTGAAGCGATGCCCTGATACAAATCTTTTTTCAAAACTGCACCATTACCGCCGGCTCTTTCAGATCTTCAGGAATATCTTCTTGCGATCCATGAGCCAGATTGGGAGCAGGCACAGCAGGACGAAAGCCAGGGAGAACAGCAGCGACGCGAAGCTCGGGCTTCCCAGTGGAGCAAAGAAATGTTCGAAGATGTATGCATGTCCGGTTACGTTTGCGCCGTTTATGCGTAGGCCGAAAGCGAAGAGCAGAACCGCGAAGAGCCATGCAACCGTGTAGGCGGTAATTGCGTTCCGGCCGAAAATTAGAAACGGCTTGGTCCATATTTTGTAGGCCCCGACTTCGTTGGCCCGTACTCCGTCGGACGAGACTCCATGCCAGCGCTTGATATCGGCGGCCCAATAACAGAGAGCCAGGCAGACCAGCGCAAATCCAGCGGTGAACAGCACGTAGGAACTGGTCCAGAGATTCTTGTTGATGGGGAACCAGACTCCCCAGGTTCTGCCCAGAATCAGACCCGCTACTCCGAAGAGCAACATTCCGCGGACCTTGCTTTGCGGGGTGCGTGGGGAGCGCAACCATTCGCCGGTAAAGACTCCGAGCAGCGCCGTGGCAATTGCCGGCAGCGTGCTCAGCAGTCCTTCAGGATCGCGAGTCTTGTCCCACAGAGTGGTGAGGAACCTGCGATCGAGATAGGCGGCGAGATTCGCGTCCGGGTGAAGGAACGGGATGTCCCGGCCAGGAACTCCGAAGCCTGGTACCGGAACGAAGCGCATCAGGATCCAATAGCCGACGAGCAACGCGGCCACCACGACGGCTCGGGTTCGAGGCCGCAGGTAGAGGAAGAAGATAGACGCTGCCAGGTAGCAGACTCCGATCCGCTGCAGCACTCCCGGAATGCGCAGCCCAGGAAATGCGGAGGGAACTGCCAGAACCAGGCTGTAGTTCATGGCTAGGCCGATGGCGAAGATAATGACGGCGCGGCGGAAGGCGTGGAGCAGGAGGAAGGTCTTCGAATCGCCTCGATCGAGCCGCGATTGAAAGGAGAAGACCAGCGAGACTCCGACGATGAAGAGGAAAAACGGGAAGATGAGATCCGTAGGAGTCCAGCCGTTCCATTCGGCGTGTTCCAACGGCCAGTAAGGGTGATCGTTGCCGGGATTATTGACCAGGATCATGGCGGCAATCGTGACCCCGCGAAACAGGTCAAGAGACGTCAGGCGAGTGGACGTGCCAGAGGAACCCGCGGGTGCAGCCTGAGTTAAGAGCACGGTTGGCGCGGACAAGTAGCCTCCACAGTTGCGGGTGGGCTTGAATAAGATCGACTGATCTGAAGGTGGGATTGTACTAGATACGGTTTCCGAGGCCGCCTGATTCATCTGCGAAATTTCGAATGGTCCTCAGCGTTTCGGGCGTCGCTACGGGACGCAATTGCGCTAACGTCGACGACCCGGCGTTTAAACGCCGGGCTACTATCAGGGGTCCCTACGGGACGAGGCCTCTGACTCTGCCGGATGCCGGTCGGCCGCCGGATGCCGAGAACCGGACGGCGAGAACCAGACGCCGGGACTGGGCAGCAATCACCTGCCGCGCATGGCTTTTCGGTACGCCGCTACATTCTTATCGTGTTCTGCGATGGTGCGGGCGAAGCGGTGATGGCCTTCGGCATCAGCCACAAAATAGAAGTAGTCGCTTTGCGCGGGGTGCATGGCGGCTTCGAGCGCGCTGCGTCCGGGATTGCCGATGGGGCCCGGCGGCAGGCCGGCGTGGCGGTACGTGTTATAGGGCGAACTGAATTGCATGTCCGCGTGATGCAGCGCACCCTGGTAAGTTCCCGCCAGAAGTTCGGCGTAGATGATGCTGGGGTCGGCGTCGAGTGCGACGTTTTGGGCCAGGCGGTTGTAGTAAACGCTGGCCACGAGCGGGCGTTCTTCGGCGACGGCGGTTTCCTTTTCCACGATGGAGGCCATGATTACGGTGCGCTCAAGCAGAGTTGGAGGAGCGGGTTCCGTCGCATCATGTCCACTCGCATCATTTCTATTCGGATCATTCGAGCGGGACCAGACGCCCGAACATATCATTCCGGACCCGGTTGGCGCATGCGCGCTGGTTTCAGCCGACTCACCCTGCGGAATCAGGCCAAACTGGCGTGCCACTTTGTGAAACTGGCAAACCATGGCGAATGCCATTTCCTGCATGGTCATCATGCGAGAGAACTGGTAGGTCTCCGGGAACAGGTAGCCTTCCAGAGAACGCGCATTCGGCGCGATATCCGCAATCATCCCCGTGTCGGACTGGGCCACCTTCAGAAAATCGTCGGCGGGGCCGAGGCCGGCGGCTTCAACCGCGCGGGCGATGTCGAACATGGTGAAGCCTTCGGGCACGACCACTGTACGGAAGTAGACGTCGCCGCGGCTCAGACGCCGCTGGACGTCGATCATGTTTGCCGGCTTGTCGAAGAGATATTCCCCGGCCTTGAGCGAGCGTTTGGGATGCAAGTAGTGCCAGAGCACGAACGCCGATTCGCTGCGGATTAGGCCGGCACCTTTGAGTTCGGCGGCGATGCGGCGGGTGGAGTAGCCGGGATGCAGCATCACGAACGTCGGCCGGGAGGGTTCGGTGGGCGTCAGGACGGCCCAGACGAACCATCCGGCAGTTCCAACGGCCGCGATCAGGATGAGCCAGATGATCTTGCGCACAATATTCACAGTTTAGATGATGAGCGTTAGGGTGATGAACTGACGATGGTGTGGCTGACTTTGGTGATCCTGACCGATCGAGCATCGAGGGTGGCCGGGCGGACGAGGGCGTCCGCCCCTGCATGAGCCAGGCTGATTTCGAGTCTTTGGTTTCGAATCATGCAGTTACGGACGCCCGTCCCTTCGCCACTCAGCCGAGACCGATGACACTCGCGAAACTGTCCCACTCAACTCCTGCACCCTTTTGGGCGCGGTATACTCAAATGACATAGAGGAAATCTTAAATATCTTGATGAGACGTAATTCGCCCTTTTTGACCCTAACCTTGTTTCTTGCCGTGCTGTCGACAGGTGGCTGCGTGTTCCGGACGCGTCCGGTCGAAGACCAGTACTCGAAAGTTCCGCTCCTGGCGTCCACGCAGCAGGGGCTGATCGACAGCATTAATCACCAGGCCGAAACCATCCAGTCGCTGAAGGCGACGGTGGATATCGATAGTTCCATCGGCGGCATGAAGAAGGGGCACGTCACCGATTACAAGGAAATCCGCGGCTATGTGCTGGCGCGCAAGCCGGGGGCGCTGCACATGATCGGGTTGATGCCCGTCATACGCACCACGGCGTTCGAGATGGTCAGCGACGGGCAGGACTTCAAGCTCTCGATTCCTCCAAAGAACCGGTTCGTGATCGGCAAGAATGGGGTTGCGACACCCAACACCGACCAACCGATGGAGAACATCCGCCCGCAGGACATTTACGACGCGCTGCTGATCCACCACATCGATCCGAGCAATGAGATCGCGGTGCTGGAGAACGGCTACGAGATTCTGCACGACGAAAAAGGGCGCCGCATCCTGCAGGACGACTACGAGCTGACCGTGATTCAGAAATACGACAAGGGCTGGAGGCTGGCGCGCAAGATCATTTTTGGGCGCACCGACCTGAAGCCGCACCGGCAGTTCATTTACAGCGAGGACGGCAAAGTGGCGACCGACGCCCGCTACGCCGAATATAAAGATTTCGACGGGATCAGCTTTGCGTCGCGGATCGAAATCGCGCGGCCGCAAGAGGAATATGACTTCACGCTGAACATGCTGAAAGTGGAAATTAACAAGCCGCTGACGGATGATCAGTTCACCCTGGAACAGCCGGCGGGGGCGGACGTGATCCATCTCGACCGGCCGCAGTCGAGTCTGGCTATGCCGCTGAAAGACAGCAATTAGCATTCAGCACTCGGCATTCAGCACCGCACAGGGCGTTGTCGCGGCTCTTGATTTAGAATCGGTCTCCGTTTGGCCGAGGAGTGCCAAGTGCTGACTGCATTCCTATGATGAACAAAATGGTGGTCGCCAATCTGGTGCATCGGCCGACGCGGTCGTTCATCGCGATGAGCGCGATTGCGCTCGAAGTCGTCATGATTCTGATGGTGGTGGCGCTGTTTTATGGATTGCTGAACGGATCGAAAGAGAGCCAGCTGGGCGTGGGAGCGGACCTGATGGTCATGCCGCCGGGGGCATCGTCGATTATCGGTTTGTCGGGCGCGCCCATCCCGATCAAGGTCGGAGACAAGCTTCGCCAGGTGCCGCACGTGGCTTCGGCTGTCCCAGCGGTTTGGTGGTTCACTTCCAAGCCGATCGAGATTATTTATGGCATCGATCTAGCCAGCTACGACACGCTTCCTCCCAAGTTTCTATATCTCTCCGGCGGGCCTTTTCAAGGGCCGTATGACGTGATCGTCGATGATTACTTCGCCGGCATGAACCAAAAGAAGGTCGGCGACACAATCGAGATTCTGGCGCATGATTTCCGCATCTCCGGCATCGTTCCGCACGGAAAGGGTTGCCGCAAGTGTCTGCCGCTGGAAACGCTCCAAGACCTGGTAAGCGCACAGGGCCACGCGTCCGTTTTCTACATCAAAGTGGATGATCCCGCCAACGCCGATCAGGTAGAAAAGGCGATCGAAGCGATACCGGGTATGGAGAAGTATTCCGTCCGCTCCATGCCGGAATTCCTGTCGACGATGACACCCGACAACCTGCCGGGATTTGATCTGGCCATCCGAATCGTGATTGGCGTGGCCGTGGTGGTGGGTTTTCTGGTGATCTTTCAGTCGATGTACACGGCGGTGATGGAGCGCACGCGCGAGATCGGAATTCTGAAATCGCTGGGCGCGTCGAAGTGGTACATCGTGAACATGGTGCTGCGGGAAACCTTGCTGCTGGCGGCGGCGGGGATTGTCGCGGGGATCGTCATCAGCCTGGTGACGCGACACGCCATCATGTTCGAAAAGCCCGTGCTGCGCCTGTTCTGGAGCAACGTGTGGGCTCTGCGGGCGGCGGTGATTGCGCTGGTGGGCGCGCTGGCCGGAGCCTTGTACCCGGCGCTCAAGGCCGCGCAACGCGACCCGATTGACGCGCTGGCTTACGAATAACGGTAGTTAGCGCTAGCTGTCCCCACGCGCTGTCTTTCCCTACACTGTGTCATCCTGAGCAAAACGAAGGACCTCTGCAATTCGTGAGTGGATCTCTGCGGCCAATTCCATAGGTCATTCGCTTCGCTCTTCTGAAAGCGCCGGGCGGCTCAGCGCTTCTTTTTGGTTGGTTTCGGTTTGAGCGTCTTCGCGTATTCGTAACTCAGGTCGAAATACTTCCCCAGTTCTTTTGTGTTTTCGAGCAGACTGTCGGGAACCGCTACGTACTCCTTCATTACTGCACCGTAGGCTTCAAACAAAGTGGTCTTGTACTTCTTCAGAAACCTTTCGCTCTCGGCTTCGGGCAGGCGGATGGCCAATCTGTTCTGGTGCAGAAGCGTAAACATGTTTCCGCTCAGCGATGTGTAGGGGTTGGCGTCGCCTTTGCGTTCGATTTTTGGATTGGTTGCGATCAGCTTGTCGTAGAGGGCTGCTTTGTCGTTGGCGAGGGATTTCGTCTTGGGCATGACAGGTACTCGGGGCGTAACTTCTGCTCGAATCGAAGTTACCTTACCATAACGTCGACAAACATAACGTCGGTAACTAAGACGTTGGTTGTTTCTTAGGTTTGTAAGTGGGTCTTCAGTATGATCAGGCCAAAATTGGCGCAGATTTCCAGTAGTCGGAGCTAAACCATACGGTCGAGATTTGGAGGAGAGCCATGACTACCCTGAACACGAAACTCGCGGCGGTTGCACTCTTCACAGTATTCCTATTGACCGGCGCGCAGGCGCAGCTTACACCCAGCGCCGACGCTTACACGAACACCAGCTCCTCCTCCACTAACTATGGCGCGAATGCGCTGCTCGATGTGGTGAGCGGGACGCAAACGACTTACATTCAGTTCAATCTGGCGTCGATTCCCGCTGGTTATACCAGCACCAATGTGGCCAAGGCCACGCTCAAACTCTATGTGAATGCGGTGAGCACGGCGGGCAGCTTCAACGTGGACTACGTCAGCGGCGCGTGGTCTGAAGGAACGATCACCGCCAAGGCTTCTCCAGCATTGGGAAGCACGATTGTGAGCGCCGTGCCGCTCACCTCTGCCAGTCCCAACCAGTACATCCTCATTGACATCACTTCCGCGGTGCAGGCATGGCTGAATGGAACCGAGGCGAACAACGGGATCGCGCTGGTTGCCAACAGTCCCCTGAACGCTAGCTTTGACAGTAAAGAGAATACGAATACAAGCCAGCCAGCGGAGCTGGACATAGTGTTCGTCAACAGTGGGCCGCAAGGCCCCGCTGGGCCGCAGGGCTTGCAGGGCGCCACCGGACCACAGGGTCCGACGGGCTTGACCGGAGCGACCGGACCGCAAGGGCCACAGGGTGCGACGGGATTGCAGGGTACTACTGGAGCACAGGGGCCGCAGGGTGCCACAGGGGCGACAGGACCGCAAGGAGCGGCGGGCACGAATGGCACTGGATTTAACTTCCGCAATGCCTTCAGTACGACGGCCACGTATGCAGTAAATGATGTTGTGACTTACAACGGATCGAGTTATGTAGCGATCACGGCGAATGGTCCGAATACTCAGACTCCGGATCAGAATCCCTCAGCCTGGAGCGTAATGGCGCAACAAGGCGCCACGGGAGCGCAAGGACTACAAGGACCTATCGGCTTGACGGGCTTGACGGGATCGACCGGGGCGACGGGACCGCAAGGGTCGCAGGGCGCTACTGGACCACAAGGTCCGATTGGCTTGACCGGTGCTAGTGGAGCGCAAGGGACCCAGGGTGCTACTGGAGCGCAGGGCATCGCAGGACCGACGGGGCCACAAGGGACGGCGGGCACAAATGGTGTGGGATTCAATTTCCGCAATGCCTTCAGTTCGACGGCCACATATGCCGTGAACGACGTCGTGACTTACAGCGGTTCCACATATGTTGCGATCACGGCGAATGGTCCGAATACTCAGACTCCTGATCAAAACACAAGTGCGTGGAGCGTCATGGCGCAACAGGGACAGCTGGGTTACCCGGGAGCCACCGGTCCCACCGGACCGCAGGGAATTGCTGGGCCTCCGGGAGCGCAAGGACCGCAGGGACAGCTTGGTTATCCTGGAGCAACTGGGCCCGCCGGACCGCAGGGAATAGCTGGGCCTCCGGGCGCCCAGGGTCCACAGGGACAGCTTGGTTATCCGGGAGCAACTGGGCCCGCCGGACCACAGGGAATTGCCGGACCTCCGGGAGCGCAAGGACCCGCTGGTCCGCAGGGACCTGCCGGGCCTCCGGGATCAGTCACACTGGGAGCAATGAATGCGGCACTGTTGCGGTGGTATAGCCAGACTTATCCCGTGGGAACGAACCCGTTTGCGCTGGCTTTCGACGGCACCAATATTTGGTCGGTGAATTATGGCAATGGCACCGTCTCCAAGGTGTCAGCCAGCAGCGGAGCGGTTGTGGGTACGTATGCGGTTGGGTTCGAACCCTTCGGAGCGGCCTTCGATGGTACCAATATTTGGGTGACTAACCTTGGCAACAATAACGTCACCGAGTTGCTGGCTAGCACCGGCGCGGTTGTGGGCACTTATGCTGTCGGGAGCAGTCCGTTCGGGATTGCCTTCGATGGAACCAATATCTGGGTGGCAAACACAGGCAGCAACACCGTGACCAAGCTCTTAGCCAGCACCGGCGCGCTTGTGGGGACATACGCCGTTGCTGCGGGGCCGTCGCAATTCACTTTCGATGGAACCAACATTTGGGTGTCCAACGAGTTCAACGCCACTGTCACCAAGATGGTGGCGAGCACCGGCGCGATCGTAGGCGTGTACTCGGTGGGCACGGATCCGACCGGATTGGCCTTCGACGGAATCAACATCTGGGTCGCAAATCAGGGCAGCAGCACCGTGACCAAGCTGTTGGCCAGCACGGGCGCGGTTGTAGGCACCTACTCCGCTGGAGTTTTTGCCGCCCAGGTGGCCTTCGACGGTACCAACATTTGGGTCGCTGACCCCGGCGGAAACACGGTGACCAAACTGTTAGCCAGCAGCGGCGCGACTATAGGGACTTACTCCGTGGGAAGTAATCCGAGTGCGTTGGCCTTCGATGGAGCCAACATGTGGGTGGCGAACGAAGCGAGCAACACGTTGACCATGATCCCAGTCAATTGATGTGGCATTGACGTGCCATGCGTAGCTGGCGGACCATGCCTCGGAATGTAGCCGCTTGCCGAACGCTCTGGTTCAAGGAAGTTCGTTTGCAACGAATTCCGGCCCACCCTCCTAAAGAGGAGTGGACCGGATTGGCACGGTATGGTTATGGGACGCTGTACTGCACTACGATGTTGATTTCGTAGGGATTGCAGTAGACGCTCGACGGAACAGCCTTCAGTTTAATTTCCGTATTGGCTGCGAACGCCAGGCTGATCGGACCGCTGTCATTTGTGGCGGGCCCAATACCGCTCGGGGCCTTCGTGTTGGGAATGGCCAACGCGTAAGTTAAGGTGCCGTCCGTTATTTTTATTCCGGGCAGCGAAGTGCACACTTGACCGCCCGCGACTTGCAATTGGATGCGATTGACTGTGATCGAGGTCGCAGGAGTGAACACGCTCACGACCCCCTTGGAATACGAGTTGCCGGTTTGCTTCACGTAGTTGCCGAAGGTGTCGATTTTGCTGCTCCAGACATTTTGAGCATGGAGTGGGAGACCGAGAAGGCCGAGGGTCAGGCTAAGCAAAAGCAGTCTTTTCATTGAAGAACCTCCAAGGATTTTTGGGGCTGTGGTTGCGTGGGGGAGGCGAGAGAGCGGAATTATGTTCGATTGGAGAATTACTGTCAAGGCATTCTGCCGAATTCTAAAATCACGGGATCACGGTAAAAGCGACATTGCTGGAGATCGTACCTTCAGGGGTGGTGACTTGGACTCTTCCAGTGGTTGCGCCGGACGGCACCGTGGTTTTGATCTCGGAAGCTGAGACGACCTTGAATGAGGCTGCAGTTCCGTCGAAACGCACGCTGCTTGCGCCGGTGAGATTGCTTCCGAGAATTTTGACGGCTGCTCCCACGCTGCCGGAGCTCGGCAACGCCTCCACAAAGGGGGCCAGATCGAGCGATAGACTGAAAACCGTGCCGTCACCGTTGGTCCCGCCATCGTGCGCTGTCCCATAGAGCGTTCCATTTGTGCTTTGGACTAGCTGCGTATACAGAGTTTCACCGTCTGCGCAGCCGCTTAGTGCGCAAAAAGTGTAGAGCGTAGTGAGCGTGCCACTTGGAGTCATTTGGAAGAGCGTCCCTCCACTCCCGCTATCGAAAGTTGTGCCGTAGAAGTTGCCGTTCGTGGCCTGGATCAGGGCAGACAAAGGCTGACTGCCGAGCGAGCAGGCACAAAAATTAATGAGCGTCGAGAGCTTGCCGCTGGTGCTGGATTTGAAGGCCGTTCCTTCGTCTTCACTACCGCCGGCACCGGTTGTGCCGTAGAGGTCTCCATCCGACGCCTGAACCAGCGCTGAGTAAGGATTGCTGCCGTCGGTGCCGTCAAAACTGAGCAGGCTGGTCAGTACGCCTGTGGGGGTGATTCGGAAGATGGTGCCCTGATTGCTTGCTCCACCAGAGTAGGTTGTCCCGTAGAGATTCCCGTTTGTAGCCTGGATGAGCGCCGCGGGTCCTGCGCCATCGGTGCCGCTAAAGCGGTAGAGGGTGGTTAGATTTCCGCTGGCCGAGATTTTGAAGACCGTGCCACAACCGCCGCCACACAGTTGACTGTTTCCTTCATCGTAGGTCGTCCCGTAGAAGTTCTCGTTGGTGGCCAGTACCAGACCAGCGGTGGGATTGGCGCCATCGGTGCAGTTGTCTTGAGAGCAGAAGCTATAAAGCGTGGTCAGCGTTCCGCCGGGCGTGATTTTGAAAACCGTACCGGAAGCGTGAGCGCCGCCCCATTTCGTGGTTCCGTAGAAGTCGCCGCCGGCGGTTAGGGCAAGGGTGCCGATGGGACCGGCTCCATCCAAACACCCGCTGAGTGAACAGAAGCTGTAAAGGGTAGTGAGAGAACCACCGGACGTAATCTTGAATACCGTGCCGCAGGCGGCCTCGCATTGTGTGCTGGTTCCATCGGTGTAGGTTGTGCCGTAGAGATCGCCATCCAGACCCTGGACAAGCCCCGCAAACGGATTGGCGCCATTGGCGCCGTCGAAGCTGAGCAGCACTGTGAATGTCTGGGCCGATGCGCCGATCGCGGTCAGGCAGAGAATAAGAACTAGGCAGGCGCTTTTCCGACGGATCTTTCCATTCATATCTTTCTCCTGAGAGATGCTGAAAAGCGCCAACTGTTGGCGCAGGAAACCGGAGTCCAGCGTTCCGGCCGGATTAGATCATAGTCAAGAGCGCGCAGGCAATCGTAAGAAGCACGGGGGCCGTGCCGATACAATCTCAGAGCCTAGGCTCCTCCGAGGTATTGCACGTGTACGTACGTGCCTAGCCTTACGTTGTAGGCGAGGTACCAGCCACCATGATCGGGGTCTTCGTAGATCACGACCTGGTCGCTGTCCCAGAGCCAGTCGTTGCAGAAGCCGATGTCAAATGCGGCGACGCTGAAGTAGAAGCCGCCAAACCAGAAACGGTTGGGACCGCCTCCGGCAATGCGCCACACGTGGCCGCGCCCGAAGCCGCCGGTGAAGTGTCCATGCTCCCAGGGATGATCGAGGTGGAAGCGGGCGTCATTCGGTCCAGCGTCGTGTCCGACCCAGGTGCCGTCGTGATGGACGTGCGGGGCCGCGGGATGGCCGTCGTCGTCGTGAAAACCGGGTGCAGGGTGGGCGATTGTTCCATGTGTGGCTGGCGGACCGTGTTTTGGAATGAAGCCGCCGCCAACCGCGTGGCCGCCATGTTGCGCCAGAGCGGGAAGCGAGAACACCATGACTGCCAGTGCCAGAACTACAGCAGGAAGAGCGAAGAGCGGTTTCATGGACACCTCCAAGAGTAAGGTTACCACCAGCATTCTGTCCGTAACACGGCGTTGACAATTCTTTCCAGATTACGCTATCGTAAAGACTTTGGTGGTCGTGTGGTTGCCCGCCTGATGGCCTGGCGTCCTCGCTAGGGAATCAACGAGCGGTCTTCTTTCGCAGCCTTTATTCAATCTGGGAGAACTCTGATGTCAACCTATTTCCCTTCACCGGGGGAAATTGTGCGCAAGTGGTACGTCGTGGATGCGAACGGGCAAACGCTCGGGCGCCTGGCCTCGCAAGTCGCACGCATCCTCATGGGCAAGGAAAACCCGCAGTACACACCGTTTCTCGATACCGGCGATCATGTTGTAGTGATCAACGCCGAGAAGATTAAGACGACCGGTGTGAAGGCCGAGCAGAAGCAGTATCACCACTACACGGGATATCCCGGTGGCCTGCGCACGGAAGCTTACAAGAAGCGGCTGGTGCGTCGGCCGGAGCTGGTGATTGAAGATGCGGTGCGGCGCATGTTGCCGAAGAACAAGCTGGCGGCGCACATGCTTTCGAAGCTGAATGTGTACAAGGGCGACAAGCATCCGCACCAGGCGCAGAAGCCGCAGGATTTGAAGTTGGAAGTGCGCGAGTACAAGCTGCGGAAGGTCGCGGTTTCGTAAGCGAGAGCGGATAAGTGGGAGATCCCTCACTGCGCCTGAAAAACGGCTCCGTTCGGGATGACAAAGAACTCTTAAGCAAGATTCAGGAGCTAGAAGCTAAATGGCTGAATTAGTTCAATACTATGGAACGGGACGCCGTAAGACGGCAATTGCCCGAGTGTATTTGCGTCCGGGCAGCGGCGATTTCCAGGTCAACGGACGCGCTTTTGAAGAATATTTTGTGACCCCGGCGCAGCGTTCGGCGGCGAAGGCGCCGCTGGCCTCATCGGAGATGGCCGCGACGTTCAACGTGATTGCCAGCGTGCTGGGTGGCGGCGTGCGCGGTCAGGCCGACGCGGTGAAGCTTGGCATTGCCCGCGCCCTGATGCAGTTCAATGCCGAACTGCGCAAGAAGCTCAAGGCCGAGGGCATGGTCAGCCGCGATTCGCGCGGCAAAGAGCGCAAGAAGTACGGGCAGAAGGGCGCTCGCAAGCGCTTCCAGTTCTCGAAACGGTAAGGCGGCTTGCAGGGCGAGTGCCGAGGAGATTGAGATTCCTCGCTCCGGCTGAAAAGCGCCTTCGCTCGGAATGACACAGTTTTGATTTTGTTGTTACTGAGAGCTGACGGCTGAAAGCTGACAGCTCGTTTTCGGTGTTCAATTCTTCCCGTGCCTCGCGTGCGGGGCGGGAATGGCAATCTGGAGCGGCATTATGGCGCGAAGGATGCAGACTAAAGAGGAGGTTCATTGGCGACTATTACCATGAAGGAGTTGCTCGAAGCGGGCGTTCACTTCGGGCATCAGACCAAGCGCTGGAATCCTAAGATGAAGGAATTCATCTTCGGGGAGCGCAACGGGATTTACATCATCGACCTGCAGAAGACGCTGAAGATGTTCAAAGAGGCGTCGAAGTTCGTGCAGGACCTGGCGAACGACGGCCGGATTGTGCTGTTCGTCGGCACTAAGCGCCAGGCGCAGGATGCGATTGCCGAAGAAGCGCAGCGTTGCGGGATGTTCTACATCAACCAGCGCTGGCTGGGTGGACTGCTCACCAACTGGGTTACGGTGCAGAAGTCGGTGAAGCGGCTGAAGGAGCTCGACGAGATGGCCACGGATGGCCGCTACGAGCTGCTCCCCAAGAAAGAAGTCATCAAGCTCGAACGCGAGCGCAAACATTTGCAGGCCAATCTGGCCGGCATCAAGAATATGACGCGGCTGCCCGATGCGATCTTTGTGATCGACTCGAACAAGGAACAGATTGCAGTGCGCGAGGCGCGCAAGCTGGGGATTCCGGTTGTCGCCGTGGTCGACACCAATTGCGATCCCAGCGAAGTGGATTATGTGATCCCGGGCAATGACGACGCGCTGCGGGCGATCCGGCTGTTTACCTCGAAGATTTCGGAATCGATTGCCGAGGGCGCGCAGTTGATGACCGACAAGCAGGTCGCCGATATGCAGGCGGCCTCGGATGCGGCGCAGGCCGCCGAGACCGCGGCCGTCGAGTATCACGGGGATGGAACTGCGGTCGACGCTACGGAAGACATCAGCATGGAAGAAGTGCTGGGTCCGGGAATGCATAAGAAGCCGGTGGCCAACGAAGAAGCCGAGTTGCCGAAGGTGGAGAGCCAGACGGTTTAGCGAGTCCCGAGTACCGAGTACCGAGAACAAACCGAGCACGAAATCAGACCCGCGCGGGTCGTTGTTCACAGATCGCCCGGCGCGGGTTTAAGTTTATAGAAGCGGGTTCCGCAGTTTTATTGGAAGGGTAAGGAAATGGGTACGACTACAGTGAATATTTCAGCGGCACAAGTGAAGGACCTCCGGGAGAAAACCGGGGCTCCCATGATGGACTGCAAGCAGGCCCTGACCGAAGCCAAGGGCGACATGGAGCAGGCGGTCGTGATTCTGCGCAAGAAGGGCGTTTCGGTTGCCGCCAAGAAGGCGACGCGCGTGACCAGCGAAGGTTCGGTGGCCAGCTACATTCATGCCGGCGGCAAGATTGGTGTGCTGGTCGAAGTGAACTGCGAGAGCGATTTCGTGGCACGCACCGACGACTTCAAGGAACTGGTGCACGACATCGCCATGCACATTGCGGCCAGCGATCCGAAATACGTCCGCAAAGAAGATGTGACGGCTGCGGATTTCGCGCGCGAGAAAGAGATTTTTCTGGCGCAGGCCATTGCCAGCGGCAAGCCGGCGAACATCGCCGAAAAGATGGTGAACGGCAAGATGGAAAAGTTCTATGAAGAAGTCTGCCTGCTGGAACAGCCCTTCATCAAGGACCAGACCATCTCGATTTCACAACTTGTCGCGGCCAAGATCGGCAAGCTGGGGGAGAACATCTCGGTTCGCCGCTTCGCGCGCTTCAAAGTCGGCGACGCGGGTGAGACCGTCGCTGTTACGAAGCCTACAGAGCCGAAAGGCGAATAATTCAAGGGCGCCCAATGGGCGCCCTTTTTTGTGGGCAAGAGGCCGCAAGAATTAGAGTACCTCGGCGGCTGAAGCCGGCCGATTCGGAGTACATTTATCGCAGCGCTGAAAGCGCTGCGCCACCCAAAATCAAAACGGTGGCTGCGTCACACGACCAGAACAACTGGCTATTCGCAACTGGCCGCTGGGAACTGGCAACTGATCTACTGAGCTCATGACAACGACGACCCCGACCCCTGCCTTCAAGCGCGTCCTGCTCAAGATTTCCGGAGAAGCCCTGGCTGCCAATCAGGGATTTGGTGTGGATACGGCGCGCATCCATGAAGTCGCCGCCGAACTGGCGGATGTTCACAAACTGGGTGTGCAGTTGGCGATCGTCGTCGGCGGAGGGAATTTTTTCCGGGGCGTCGCCGATCAGGCCAAGAATATGGACCGCGTGTCCGCCGACCATATGGGCATGCTCGCAACCGTCATCAATGCGCTGGCGTTGCAGGATGCGCTGGAGAAGCAGGGCGTCTATACGCGGGTGCAGTCGGCGATTGAGATGAAGCAGGTGGCTGAGCCGTTCATCCGGCGGCGGGCGATTCGTCATCTGGAAAAAGGCCGCGTCGTGATTTTCGCCGGAGGCACGGGCAATCCGTATTTCTCGACCGACACGGCGGCGTCGTTGCGCGCCATGGAGATCAAGGCCGATGCGATTCTCAAGGCCACCAAGGTCGACGGCATCTACGACGCCGATCCGATGAAAGTCGACGGCGCCAAGAAGTTCAATCACATTACCTACATGGACGTTCTGCGGCTGGGGCTGAACGTGATGGACTCCACCGCCATCAGCTTGTGCAAAGACAATAATCTGCCCATCATCGTCTTCAATCTGAACCACCACGGCAACATCCGCCGCGTGCTGCTGGGCGAAAAGATCGGATCAAGGGTCGGCGCGTAACTTCCTTTCGCCGCGGATTTGCGCGGATCAACGATTAACGATTAACGCGGATAAAAGCGACGCAGGAAAACGCCCCTCGCACACGTATACGCCATAAGGACGCTCCGAAAGATTCCGTGTGATTTGCCTTTTTGATCCGCGCGCATCTGCGTAGATCCGCGGCGAAAGGAAGTTGGGTTTATAATTCTGCGTTTTGATTCTGCGGGACTCGGAGGCTGACCACTATGGCGCAAGCGACAATGGCGAGCATTGCTGGGCTGAAGGAAACGTATGTCCAGTTGAAGACGCGCATGGACAAAGCCGTGGAAGATTTCCGCAAAGCGATGGCAGCGGTACGCACTGGACGCGCTTCGGTGCACATGCTCGACGGCGTAACCGTGGATTATTACGGCTCGCAGATGCCGCTGAATCAGGTGGCGCAGGTGCATGCGCCCGAGCCGCAATTGATTACGGTGCAGCCGTTCGATGCCTCGCAACTCGGGGCGATTGAAAAGGCGATCCGTTCCGGAGACATCGGATTGAATCCGATGAATGATGGCAAGCTCATCCGCGTGCCGGTTCCGCCGCTGACCCAGGAGCGCCGCCAGGATATGGTGAAGACACTGCATCGCGTGCTGGAAGAGCATCGCACGGCCGTCCGCAACATTCGCCGCGACGGCAACGACGCCATCAAGAAGGCGCTGAAAGACAAGAAGATTTCCGAGGACGAAGAGAAGCGCTCGCTCGATGAGATTCAGAAGCTGACCGACGGCGAAATCAAAAAGATGGAAGAGATGAGCAAGGGGAAAGAGAAAGAAGTGCTGGAATTGAAGTAAGGCGCGGTCGGCAAAAGCAACTTCCTTGCGTCGCGGATCTGCGCGGATTCACGCGGATAAAACTTCTTTAACAGAAAACCCTCTGTGCACATTGCAACATCGGTTTCCCTCTTTGTTTCGAATCCGCGTTGATCGGCGCAGTTCCGCGACGAAACGTAGTACAGGCATCCCGTTCCGGCTGTTTGTCCTTGTGAATGGTTACACAGAAGTACATGCCCCGCAGGTTCCCTTTCCAGTCAGCGCTGTGCAAATTCATTGGCATCCAATGAGATAGCTCATCTGGCTGCGCCTGAACGCGCTCCGAGTAACCTCTCCTTGGTTACGCGACATTCTTCGTGGGGCTGTGTTTCCATCGTCGTGAAGCAAATGACGGCTACCCCCGGAAACCACTTCACAAACAAAACTTTTGCAATCGGAGCTGCCATGAAAAAGTTCTTTGGGATTGCGGTACTGCTCGCGCTCAGCATGATCGGGATGGGTTGTGGATCGACGAATTCCGCCTCTTCCGCGGGAGGAGGTTCGAATGCACAGGGCAGCGTGTTCGTAACTGGAGAAGATGCTCCCGCCTCTGCCGTAGTCGGATTTAACGTAACCATCGACAGCCTCACGCTCAACAACGGTTCTACGACGGTAAGCGCGATTTCATCGCCCGAGGCGGTTGACTTTGCTCGGTTGCTCGGGCTGCGGACGCTGCTGGGATTCAACACAATTCCGCAAGGCACCTACGACAGCGTTACGTTCACTTTTGAAAATACAAATCCGGCTCCGGTGATCAGCTATGTGGATATGACCACGACTCCGCCATCGGTGCAGACGTTGACGGGTTCCTTTGCGCAGACGACGGTGACGATTCCGTTCCCGACGGGAGCGCCGCTGGTGGTTGGCAGCAACGGTCTGGCCGGGCTGCGTATCGACTTCGATGTGCATGATTCGCTGGCCACGACGAACGGGCAGATTACGGGTGTGATCAATCCGGTGATTAATATATCGGCAGTCTCGGCTTCTAGCGAAGTGGGCCAGATCACCGACTTCACGGGAAACCTGGTCTCGGTGAACACAGCGGGGAATTCGTTCCTGATGCAGGGACCGTACGGTTTACCGCGCACGATCGATGTGAACTCGAGCACGCAATACAACGCCAGCAACAGCCTGGCGACGCTGACTCCGAATGCTATCGTCTCGGTGGTTGGAACCATGCAAGCCGACGGCAGCATTTTGGCCAGCATGGTGGAACAGGTTACAACCGATAAGGCGTTCGTCTCGGGTCGCGTTCTGGCGGTAAATCCAACCTCCGGGCCCGTCACGTCGGTGACGATGTGGGTGGGTGAGGAACTGGGCACGTCGGCTGTGTACCCGGTGGATACGGTTCAGACCATCAATCTGAGCGGTGTGTCGCAGTACGACATCTGCTTCTTCGACAATCTGTTGACCGACCTGGTTTTCAATAATTCGTCTCTGGTGGTTGGGCAACGGATATTTATCGGCGGCACCGTGACCGGCACCACCTTCACGCCCAACATGGTTTCGTTGCGGCGCCAGGGCGTGTTCGGAACGTTAGTGGCCAATAGTGTGAACGTCACTGGTGCTGCGGGAAGCAATCTGGGCGACTTCCAGATGCAGAACGACGCGCTGATGAGCTATGCCGCAAATGGGCCGTTCACGGTGATGACCGGAAACTTGACGGTGTTTGAAAACATCGACGGACTCTCTGGTCTGGCGGCAGCGGGAACACCCAACCTGGTTTCGCGCGGGTTGGTGTTCAAGAATCCGACTACGGGCGTGCCCTTCGTGGTTGCGGGGCGAGTGCGGGTTCTGCCTCCGACGGAATAAATCCGCGGGGCTTTACGTTTAGCCGGGCAGCGCAAGCTGCCCGGTTTTTTGTTTTCTGCTGCAGCGCCGCGTGGATGCGGCAAGCACCGTATAATCGTAGGGCGATGAAACGGGTCGTCCATGCCGGGTGTCCGCACGACTGTCGGGATGCTTGCGGGGTGCTGACTACCGTCAAGGACAGTGGCCCACTAAAATTCAGGGCAATCCGGAGCATTCGGTCACGCGTGGGGCGAAGATGACTCCCGGTTTCCAGAGCCTTAATGCCCTCACCTCAGAAAAACTTGCCGACTTGGGCAACTCGGTTACGGTTTATTCCGTCTTGGTTGAGGTAGAGTTATCCAAGCCATCCTCATGAAGCAACCGCAGGTTCCGATCGGGTTAGGATCTGTGTGGATTGGACGCGTTGATTCGATCTTAAAAGAGTTGCAGCTTGGACGCTTTCCCTTGCGCTACCGTATAATGACAGTTTTCTCATATCTCAGAGGCTGAGGTCGTAGCGATTCCTTTTCGCTTTCATTCGGAGAACCTTGTTGTGCCCCAGCGCCCCTGTCATCTCAGGGTCGTGTCGGTGCCATCTTCTTCATTTCAACGGCCTTGGCCAGGGGTGGGGCAGACTGTGCGCGCGGTTGGCAGGGTGCTGGCAACGTTGCTGGCCGTGTTCCTGGTGATGACGGCGATCGCCGCTCCAACCTGGGCGCAGAGCGACATCGTTTCGGAAATTGGCGTCAGCGGCAATCGCCGCATCCCCAAGGAGACAATTCTTGCGCGAGTCTTTACCAAGCCGGGAGACGTCTACGACGTTTCCGCCCTGGAACGCGACTTCAACTCTTTGTGGAACACGGGCTACTTCGAAGATATAAAGATTCTCCGCGAACAGACGCCCAAGGGCTGGCGCCTGACGATTCAGGTGAAGGAAAAGCCGACGATCCGCGAAATTTCCTACGTTGGCCACAGTTCAGTTTCCGACAGTGACATCCTCGACCGCTTCAAGCAGGACAAAGTCGGCCTCGTGGTCGAGAGCCAGTATGATCCCACGCGCATCAAGAAGGCGGAAGTCTCCATCAAAGGCCTGCTCGCCGAACATGGCCACCAGTTCGCGACCGTCCGCACCGAGAGGCGGGATATTCCGCCGGCTGCGGTCGGCATCACGTTCGTGATCAAGGAAGGACCGAAAGTCAAAGTCGGCAAGATCAAGTTCGAAGGCAACAAGGCCATCAACTCGCGCACGCTGCGCGCGGCCATGAAGAACCTGAAGCCGATCGGCATTCCCCATTCCATCTTCCTGGAAAATATCTTCGCCAAGACTTACGACGCCACCAAGCTGGAAGAAGACACCGAGCGCGTGCGGGCAGAATACCAGAACCGCGGCTACTTCAAGGCGAACGTGAGCGAGCCTAAGACCGAAATTCACGACACCGGGCACAAGGGTCCGCACTTTCCGCTCATCCAGGCGGGAGCCGGCAAAGCGGTCGACATTACTATGCCGGTCGAGGAAGGCGACAAGTACCGGCTGGGCAAGATTACTTTCAAGAACAACAAGGCCATTTCCAACGTGAACGCGCTGCGCTCCCTGTTTCCACTCAAGGACGGAGACATTTTCAGCCGCGAAAAAATCGCCAAAGGTCTGGAGGCTCTGCGCAAAGCCTACGGCCAGTTTGGTTATATCAACTACACGGCGGTTCCTAACACCACTTTTGACGACGACAAGAAACTCGCGAATCTGGAAATCGATGTGGACGAGGGAAAGCAGTTCTATGTGCGCCGCATCGAATTTACCGGCAACACCACCACGCGCGATAAGGTGATCCGCCGCGAGTTGGCTCTCGAAGAAGGTGGCATCTACAACTCCCATTTGTGGGAACTGAGCCTGCTGCGCCTGAATCAGCTTTCTTATTTCGACCAACTCAAGCCCGACGACCCGAACGTGACCGAAAAGAAGCTGGACGAGAAAAATGGCCAGGTCGACCTTACGCTGAAAGTCCACGAGAAAGGCAAGAACAGCATCGGCCTCAACGGCGGCGTCAGCGGGCTGGAGGGAGCTTTCATCGGGCTCAATTACGCGACCAACAACTTCCTGGGACGCGGCGAAACTTTGCAGATGCAGGTCAGCCTCGGAAACCTGGCGCGCAGCGTGAATTTTGGGTTTACGCAGCCCTACATGTTTGATCGTCCCCTGCAGTTCGGTTTCAACGTGTTCGGCAACCGCGTCAGCTACAACCAGGCACGGCAGCTTTCCATCCTGGGCGGCGGGCAGGCTTTGAATCTGCCGAGCGCGCAGTTGCAGAATCTGCAGAACTATTCGCAGTCGAGCGTGGGCTTTACCACTTCGTTGAGTTATCCCTTGCGCCGGTCGTTCAAGCGCCTGGGCATGTCCTACACGCTGGACCGCTCGACGCTGCTGCCTTTGAGCACGGCCTCGAAGAATCTGTTCGAGTTCATCGCGTTCCGTGGCATTTCGGGACCGAACGCGGTCGATGGAATCGTCACCAGCAAGCTCTTTCCCAACTTTTCATTCAATACCCTCGACAGCGGCATTTTCCCGCACAAAGGGCACCAGATGACCGTGGGCATGGAGCTCGCCGGAGTCGGCGGCACTGTTCGATCCGTCCGCCCCATCATTCAGTACAAACAGTTCATGCCCGTACAAAACCGCCGCAACACGTTCGGCTTCAACATACAGGGATCGTTCATCAGCGGTTTTGACGGGCTGGTGGCTCCGCCGTTCCAGCGCTTCTTCATGGGCGGCGAACAGGATATTCGCGGGTTTGACGTCCGGTCGGTATCACCCGTGGCGTTTCTTCCCAGTGCCAACGTGATCACTTTGACCAATCCGGACGGAACCCCGGTTCCGAAGAACCCAGCCAATCCGCGCCTGGGGAACTGGACGATTCCTATTCCGGTCGATCAGATCGTGTTTCCGGGCGGCGACTTCAGTCTTTTCACCAACCTGGAATATCGCATCACCATCGCGGGGCCGGTGGCGATCGCACCTTTCTGGGATATGGGAATTGACCCGATCCTCCGGCGCTCGCAATTGCAGATTGCGCAGGTGCAATATGACCAGGTGATCGGTACGCTCTTTGGATGTCCGACGCTCGATGCCGGCTATAACTGCCAGGGTGGAGGCATCCTGAAACCGAGCCCTTCCGATCAATTGCAGGTTTTGGGCCAGACCAACTGGAGGCCGCGCGCTTCCACCGGCCTCGAACTGCAAGTGTTTCTGCCCGTGGTCAACGCACCGTTCCGCCTCTACTGGGCGTACAACCCGCTGCGGCTTGACGAGCAGGCCAACCCACCGATTCCCATTACGACGGCCATGTTCCCGCAGGCGCAGTGTCCGGTCGGGACTCGGGCTGGAACCATTTGCAACACGGCGGCGGGCGCCTACACCTATCATCTGGCTGTGAATACGTATGCTCCCAGTTTTCAGTTGCGGGAGCCGCGTAAGACTTTCCGGTTCACGGTGGCGACCACGTTCTAATTGCGTGGTCTGCCCGGTTTCACACAGACAAGTTTGACACGGGCAGGTTTGACGGGCCGGGAGAGAGGTCTCTATAATATGGACGATCCACGCCATCAAGTCAGCTGTGAGGGTGGACGGCATGCCCCGCAAGTTTCGGCGTGTGCGATGCTGGCAATCTAGTGCGCCTTTTCTGACGGCGGCCGCTACCGCAGCGGAGACCTCATTCAGTGCGGCCCAGCGTTGACTTAAGAAACGATCTGAGAAGCGATCAGAAGCGGCTATCAGAGAACGTATTCGAAGTTCATTCCCGGAACCATGTTCCAAGGAGTTCAACCGATCCAATGACAAGCAAGTTCTTGCGAGTTCTTCTGGCCTGTGCGGTTACCCTAACTTTTTCCGCATTGGCCCAAACCGGCAGCGCCACCACACCAGCCGCCCCTGCAGCTTCGTCACCGGCAGCCACGCCTGCCCCCAACAGCGGAACTAAGGTAGGAGCCATCAACGTTGAAGGGGCTGTCTTCGGGAGCAACGAAGGGCAACGCGAGCTCGATACTTTGCAAAAAAAGTTCGAACCCAAGCGAAATGAACTAAAGGGCCAGCAGGACGAACTTGACGGTCTGAAAAAGCAGCTCACCAACACGCAGGAAAAGCTTAATGAGGACGCGCTCGCGACCTTGAAAAAGCAGATCGAAACCAAGCAGAAGCTTTTCGATCGCTCCGCGCAGGATGCCCAGGAAGATTTCGGCGCCCAGTACCAGGAAATATTCGGCCGCCTCCTGCAGAAAGTGGCTCCGGTTATCGTCAAGTATTCCCAGGACAACGGCTATGGCTTGATCATCGATACGTCAAAGCAATGGCCGCAGGGTCCGGTCCTGCTGGCGGGTGAATCCTTGGACATTACCAAGCCGGTGATCGACATTTACAACGCGCAGTCGGGCGTGGCCGCTCCGCCTTCTTCGGGAGCCGCAAAGCCGCCCGCTCCCAAACCTGGCACGGGAACTGCGAAGCCCGCAGCTCCGGCAGCGCCCAAACAGTAAAAGCCGGACACCTGAGGTGTCTGAAAAGTTCCAGCAGGCCGCGTGAAAACGCGGCCTTTTTTATTTACTCCAGAACTTTATTTTTGGTTCCAACATCGCCTCCGCGCCCCCTCGTGGTGTCCACAGCAGCAACAAGAATTTCACGCTGGAGGATGCCATGTTCAAGAACAGGATGTTCGAGGACGCGATGTCTCAAGACACGCTGTTGGAAGACACGATATTTGGCGATAGCATGCTGGAAACTTCCTGGACGCAACGCGCCCGCCGCAGCTGGACTACGTTAACTTCGTTTGGAGTGCAGGCGCTGGTCATCAGTCTGCTGCTCTTGCTGCCCGTGCTGAAAACCGTGGGGCTGCCCGAAGCGCGCACGGTCTCAACGCCGATCAGCCTGGGGCAAAGCGTCCCAGAGCCGTTGACGCCCACGCCGCGATCAGGCTCTGCGGTCGCGCCCACGAATTCGGATAACGCGAGATTCGTCGCGCCCGGACGAATCCCAAGGGTCATATCGATGACTGCCGACGACACGACGCCACAAACATCGGCTGAACCCTGCAACGCCGTGTGCGACGCGATTGCGACGACAATCGGAACCACATCCGGTCCCGGAATTCCGTTTTCATTGAACGGGGCCCGGCCAGTCCTGCCCACTCCGCCACCGACGATTGCCCGAGCTATCCGCACTTCGTCCATGCTGGAGGGCAATCTGATTCGCCGGGTCGAGCCTGTCTATCCTCCGTTGGCGCGAAGCGCGCGCATTCAGGGCTCGGTTGTTCTGGTCGCGCTCATCAGCAAAGCGGGAACGATCGACAACCTGCATGCTCTCTCCGGGCCTCCCATGCTCGTGCCGGCGGCGGTCAATGCTGTCAGTCAGTGGCGCTATCGTCCGTACATTCTGAACAGTGAGCCCATCGAGGTGGAGACGCAGATCACGGTAAACTTCACGTTATCGGGGAACTAGGATCTCAGTCCGAGCGGGAGTAGCCCGGGCGTAACCTGGGCGCGCCGGCTGGTCCCGCTATAATCGCGAAAGTGGCAACCACCGCAGAAATCCTGAGCCGCGTGGCGACGCGACCGACCTGGGCGGAAGTTTCTTTGGCCGCGCTGCGGCAAAACTTTCGCACGGTGCAGAAACACGTGGGAGCGAATGTCACTGTGTGCGCCGTGGTGAAGGCCGACGCCTACGGTCACGGCGCAGTTGAGTGCTCGCGCGCGCTTGAGGCGGAAGGAGCGAAATGGCTGGGCGTGACTTCGCTCGACGAGGCGATTCCGCTGCGTGAGGCTGGCATTCACGCCAACATTCTTTTGATGACCGGCTTCTGGCGCGGCGAAGAGAGCGAGATTATCCGTCTGCATCTCACGCCTACGATCTGGGAACCTTGGCATATCGAAACATTGGAAACGGCAGCGGCCGCGCTGGGCGTGCCGCGGCATCCGGTGCATTTGAAAGTCGACACCGGCATGGGAAGGCTGGGCGTTGCGGTCGATCAGCTTCCACGAGTGCTCGCGGCGTTGCAGGCCGCAAAGCATCTCGTACTGGAAGGACTTTCAACCCACCTGGCATCTTCCGAAATTATGGACGCGCCTTCGGTGGCCGAGCAGGAACGGAGCTTCGATTCTGCGCGCCGCATGGTGCGTGAGGCGGGCATGGAGCCGGCATTTGTGCACATGGCCAACACTGCCGCGGTTATCTCGCGGCGCGAAACCTGGAATAACATGGTACGACCCGGAGTCGCGCTCTACGGTTATTACCTGCCATTTCAGCGTGCCGGACGCGAGGTGAGTGGCGGAACTTTGCGCCTACCGGTCAAGCCGATTCTCACCTGGAAGACGCGCATATTATCCTTGCGCGACTTTGGAGCGAATCAGCCGCTGGGGTATGGCGCGACTTACGTGACCAAAGCGCCCGCGCGCGTTGCGGTGCTGCCGGTGGGCTACGCCGACGGATACAATCGGCAACTCTCCAACCGCGGCCGAGTGATTGTGCGCGAACACTACGCGCCCATCGTGGGCCGCATCTCGATGGACCTCACGCTGGTGGATGTCACGGGCATTCCAGGCATTGCTGTGGGCGATGAAGTCATCCTGTTGGGTGAGCGCGAAGGGCTGAGCGTCGATGCCCTGGAGCACGCCGAACTCGCCAACAGCACTCCCTACGAAATCCTCTGCAATATTTCGAAACGCGTCCCGCGAAGGTATAGCAGCTGAGTACGCCAGCTAAGTCTGGTAGTGGTTCAGTTTGAATCTTCGCCCTTGCGTCATCCCGAACCGCGGCGTGGTTCAACAACGGGAGGGATCTCCCAAGGCACCATTTTCAGGGAGATCCCTCGCTTCGCCTGAAAAGCGGCTCCGCTCGGGATGACGCCACGTTAGAAAGTTTAAGCTGACCACTACGCTAACCCCAGCATCTCGCGAAATAAAGCGACCTGCTTGTGTGCGCGCTAAAAGTCAAAGCGCAAACCGAATTCAGATTCGCGCGGCGCGCCGACCGCGAACACGCCGGTGCCGCGGCCGACACGCACTGTGTTGGAACTTGTGTTGGAGCCAGCGACCGTGCCGTTGATGGCGCCGTCTCCACCACTCAGGCCGCCGAGAGTGCCGAAGTTCGAGAAATTAAAAAGGTTGAAGAACGAAATGCTGGGCGAAATGGTCAGCCGTTCGCGAACCTTGAAGGGCCACGCCAGAACGGTGTCGACATCTTTGTACCAGCCGTTTCCGGCGTTGTTGGCGGGCGGCAGCTGAACCGTTGGAACGACCGCACCCAGACTGACCAGCTCACTTTGAGTGACCAAACCGGCTGCGACCAGGGCTTTGCCGGCGGGCGTGAGTGTTCCCGCCACCGTGTTATTGAAGTTCGTGAGGTAGGCATTTAGGCCACTGCGCGAGACCGAGCGCATAAAGCTTCCGGGGTGGCCGATGCCGGTGGCGGCGGAGTTCAGAAAATCGCCAGTGGTGCCGTCGCCGGTCAGATCGGAGCGGAAGATTTCTCCTACGCTGCCTTGCGTGGGCAAGGTCAAGTCGGAAGGCTGGGGTGAGGCGACGCCGCCAATCAGGCTGAAGCGGGGACCGTGATGAGGGAACTCGAAAGTCGCGCCAAATTTAAACTGGTGAGTGCGATCTTCCAGAGTGTCGCCCATGAAGGCAGTGGGGTTGCGGAAGTCCCAGGCGTTGGGAGTGAAGTGCTGGTCGGGGCCGCCAGTGCTTTCGAAGCGGGACAGCGTGTAGTTTACCTGGAGATCGAGACTGGCAACGCCGCGAAACGGATTCTTGACTCGCTCGCGATACTCGCTCTGCAGGCCGTTATAAACCGAACGGCCCATGGGATAGTTCATGTACATACTTCCCACGTTCGGATTGATGCCTCCGAAGGCGGCGCCGGTGTCGGGAGTGAGCCCGTAGTAAGGGGCGGAATATCCACCGTAATACGGGCCACCGGAATCCAGACCATTGTTGGCGAAGTCGTTGATGCTGGCGGAAGAGTCATTCTGTATGTAGCAATTCACCGCTGTGATCGCTTGGGCCGGGTTGGCAGCCGGACCGCAGCCAACATTGGCCACGGTGGCATTGATCGCGTTGAGAGCGGCATTCGTTTCGAGATAGCGGGAATCGCCAACATGGTTGACATCGATGCCGACCTGAAAGTGCAGGCCGATGTTGCGCAGGTAATCCACGGTCAAGACGCCGCCCTTGGTGAGTTCGCGCTGAAAGCCGATGTTCATCTGATAAGAACGGGCGGTGCGGAAGTTGGGGTTGTAAGGATAGCCAAGTTCCAAGGTGTTGCCTACAAAGTTGGGATTCGCCCCGGCGGTGCCAACCGCGGCGGTAGCGGCGATGTATTCATTTTGCAAGTCAGCCATGGCTTTGGCTGCGCCTTCGGGATTGACTGTGCTGGGGCCCAGGGGCTGGAAACATACCTGCGTCGCCAGATCGTAACCGTCAACGGAATAGACTGGAGTTCCCTGCGTATTACCAGCAGTAGGCATATAGAATGCCAGCGAACCTGGGCTTGCGCCCGGCGAACAGTTCAGATATTGGGTCTGGTTAAACAAGCCGGTGGCCAGCTTGTCGCTGCGATCGTAAGAAACGTTGTTGAAGATGTTGTTCTCGTAGTAGAGGCCACCGCCGCCGCGGATGGCAGTTTTTCCATCGTTCCAGGGATCCCAGGCAAAACCAAACTGCGGAGCAAAGTTCAGGTTGGGCTGGCGAACGCGATTGCCCAGTCCGGGCCCCCACTGATCCAACAGTTGTCCTGAGCAGGCAATCAAACTTGTCGCCGTGCAGGGGATGGGCGCCAGGTCGCTATCGGTGCGTCCCGTATCACGGATGTAGCGCAATCCGTAGTTCAGAGTGAAGTTGGGCCTAAGTTTCCATGAATCGCCCACGTAGGCTTCAACCCGAGTGTCGAACAAGCCGCCCGCGGGATAGCCGAAAGCCGGCAGTTCGGTACTGAAGCCCTGCCCGTTGCCAAGGTAAGCGCCGGCCAGGGGATAGACTCCGACGTTCGTGTTGCAGCCGCTGAAAGGGACGGTAGGATTGCTGTCAAGATTGCAGGAGTAGAAGGGCGTAGTCTGCGCGGTGCCGGCGGGCAAGAGGGCAAAGTCGACGTAGCTATATAGCAACGGAGCCAGTCCGTTGAAAGAAGCGAAGCCGCCGGTTGCGATGCCGTTGACGGTGGCCCCGAAACGAATGATGTGCGCGCCCCAAACGCGGCTGGCATCGTATTTGATCTGCTTGTTGCTCTGATAAGTCTGTTGCGGCGCCAGATAATTTGGCCCTGTGCTGAAACTGGTATCGTTGAAGGCGAGTTCGGCATTGGGAAATGGGTTGATGGAAAGCGGCTGCGAGTTGGTGTCGCCGACGATCAGGTTGTGGAACTTGAAGTATCCCAGACGAATGCTGTGCGACCAGTTGCCCTGATTGATGTCGACGCCGATGGCATGGTCAGGGGCATAGTCGCGGTTGGCGTAGTAGGAAAAGCCGGTTCCGGCCGAAGACGTGGAAAGATTCCAGTCGTAGGCGAACTTATAAAAAACGCGGACGTTGCTCCTGGCCTGCCAATCGAGCCGGCCGCTGGCCTGCGAACTCTTGAAAGGCGAGTCGAGACCTTGGGTCAGAGTTTGAAAGGGAGCACCCACCACAATGGCGTCGGAGCTATCTTGCTTGAGGCGTTCGGAATCGATAAAGAAGAAGAGTTTGTTCTTGATAATGGCGCCGCCGAAGCGGCCGCCGAACTGGTTGCGCTGAAATTGCGAAGAAACCCCGCCGGGCAGATCCGCGAACCCGGCGCGGTAGTCGCGGAACAGGTAGAAGGCCTGACCGTGATACTGGTTGGTGCCGGAACGTGTGGCCAGGTTGACGGTGCCGGTACTGGTGATCTCCGACGAAATATCGAGCGAGGAGCGGCCAATACTGAATTCCTGAATGGAGCTGAGCGCGATGTTCTGTGTGGTCGTGCCCACGGTTTCGTCGCTGACGTCGAGGCCATCGACTTCGATGCGGGGAGTGCGGCCGAAATCGCCATTGATTGAAATCGAGTTGTAGCCAACCTTGGTGGGATCGAACGCCACACCGTCCTGCATCTGGACGCCGGGTTCCAGTTGCGCGAGGTCCATGAAGCTGCGGCCATTGACCGGCATGTTGTCGATCTGTTCGCCACTGAGCACACCTTGCACAGTGGATTGCTCGGTGTTGACGACGATGGCCGTGGTCTGTACTTCCACCGTGGTAGTTTCCTGCCCGACTTCGAGCTTCACGTTGCCCGAGGTCGTGACCCCGATCTCGACGGGAAGAGTGAGCTGTGCTGTCTTGAAACCCTTGGCCTCCACGCGCAGTTGGTAATCGCCGACGGGCAGACCGCCCGAGTTATAGGTGCCCGTGGAAGAAGTCTTGACCTTGGCGACTTGGCCGGTGCTGCGGGATGTAACCGTGATCGTGGCTTCTGGGACGACGGCGTTGGTCTGGTCGGTAACTGTTCCCTGGATGCTGCCCTGGCTGACGGTGGTTTGGGCGAGCGCGGAGAAAGAAAATATCGACACCAGCAAGACTCTCGAAACAGCTCTTGAAAATAGGCACGAGAAGTTTCTGCGCAGACGGCGGAGATGCCAGGTAGACATGATGGGCCCTTTCCGGCGGAACGATCCTGGTTTCTGAAAATCCGATTTCTGAAAATCGGTTTCTGAAATGGTTCCTGACGAAGGCCCACCATTCTAGATGAAACTCTGTAGGGTTTTCCAGCATATCCGGGCGTTGGTGCTGATCTAAATTAGATCAGTACCCCGGCGTTAACAAAACACTTCACCCTGCCGTGGTGCGCTGTCCGGTAGTGAACAGGCCGGTCCAGCACTGGACACTCATGATTTTTCGATCGAACGGCCGTCCAGACTTATCTCGCCCCTTTCCTATCACTTAGCCCTGTCTGAGCTTTGGCCTACGAGTTGCCACAATGTCCTGTGATGGATATCGCCCGGCCAGAGTTCAAGCGTCAGAAGCTTCGCCGCACCATTGCTTTCGCGGCTGTCGGCGTCGCCGTCATTGTGGCGTTGACGGTCGTGGTATGGCGAATGAAACCGGCTGCACCCTCGGTCGAGCGGGGAACCGTGTGGATGGACACGGTGAAGCATGGGTCCATGCTGCGGCAGGTGCGTGGACCGGGCTCGCTGGTCCCCACCCAGGAAGCAGTTCGCCAGATTCCCGCCGAGACAGAAGCGACCGTGGTGCGCATTTGCGTGCTGCCGGGTACGCAGGTAAAAGCCGACACCATTCTTCTGGAGATGAGCAATCCGCCGGTGGAGCAGGCGGCGGTGGATGCGCGGCTTCAATTGCAGGCGGCGGAGGCCGAATACCAGAGCTTCAAGGTAAAACTCGATAGCGATCTGATGACCCAGAAGGCCGGAGCCGCGACCGTGAACGCGGACTACAGCCAAGCCAAACGACAAGCCGACACAGATAAGGCTCTTTTTGATCTCGGCGTGATCTCAGGTTTGGCGTACAAGTCGTCGCAGGGCAAAGCCGACGAACTGACCACTCGGAATGATCTGGAAGAGCAGAGACTTGTGATCAACAAAAAGGCCATTGAGACTCAACTGGCCCAGGAACAAGCCAAGGTGGACGAGGCGCGCACGCTGGCCGATCTGAAGCAGAAGCAACTGGACGAATTGAAAGTCCGCGCCGGCATTGATGGAGTGCTGGTGGATCTGCCGCTGCAGGTCGGACAACATGTGATGCCGGGAACGATGCTGGCGAAAGTGGTGCAGCCGGATCATCTGATGGCGGAATTGAAGATCGCCGAGACCCAGGCCCGGGATGTGCAGTTCGGCGAACCGGCGGCGGTCGATACGCATAACGGAATCATCAGCGGGACCGTGATGCGGGTCGATCCGGGGGTGCAAAACGGAACCGTAACCGTGGACGTCCAACTAACGAGCGCACTGCCCAAGGGGGCGCGCCCCGATTTGAGCGTTGACGGGACCATCGACCTGGAGCGACTGGACAACATTCTTTATGTGGGCCGTCCGGCGTTCGAGCAGGAAAACAGCACGATCAGTTTGTTCAAGCTGGATGCGGACGGCAAGGAAGCGGAGCGCGTGCCGGTGAAGGTGGGACGCGAATCGGTGAACTCGATCCAGGTTTTTGACGGCCTGCACGAGGGCGACACCGTGATTCTCTCCGACATGTCACGTTGGGATAAGACGGACCGCATTCGTCTGGAATAAGAATCAAATCGAAAAGACTGCATTCGAGCGAAATCAAGAACACGAAATTCAGAAACGAAACTTCGAACAACGAGGAAGACGCCATGATTGAAGCGGGGCAGCCGTTGATTCAGATCCAGGAAATGACAAAAGTTTTCTATACGGACGAAATTGAGACGCACGCGCTCTCGGGCGTGCATCTCTCGATTGCCAAGGGCGAGTACGTGGCCATGTCGGGTCCGTCGGGTTGCGGCAAATCCACGCTGCTCTCGATCATCGGCCTGCTCGATACGCCGACCGCGGGCAGTTACTCGCTGAACGGGAAGTCGGTCGAGAACTTGGACTTTGCCGAGCGCTCACGCATCCGCAACCAGGAAATTGGATTCATCTTTCAGAGTTTCAACCTGATTGGCGATCTCACGGTGTATGAAAACGTCGAACTGCCGCTCACATATCGGCAAAGAATGCCTGCCGCCGACCGGAAAGCGCGAGTCATGGAGGCGCTGGAACGCGTCGGCATGGCACACCGCGTTCGACATTATCCATCGCAACTTTCGGGCGGTCAGCAGCAGCGCGTCGCCGTGGCCCGTGCTCTGGGCGGGAAACCTTCCATCCTGCTGGCAGACGAGCCCACCGGAAATCTCGACTCGCGCAACGGCGAAGCGGTGATGGAACTACTGCAAAACCTGCATCGCGAAGGCGCGACCATCTGCATGGTGACGCACGATCCGCGGTTCGCCAAGCATGCGCAACGTGAAGTGCACTTGTTCGACGGCAAGGTTGTCGCCGAAGAAGAGTTGAAAAAACTGATGGCGGATGTGCATGCATGAGCAGGCTGATCCAACATGTACGCTATGCGCTGCGCCAGCTGCGCAAGAGCCCAGGATTTACTGCGGTGGCAATCGCATCTCTGGCGCTGGGCATTGGCGCCAATACCGCGATCTTTACTTTAATTAATGAACTGCTGCTAAAGTCGCTGCCGGTTCGTGACCCGCAAAGCCTCGTCGCCTTTGGCCAGCAATACGGCGGGGGGGCCATTGATGGGATTGGTCCCGGGCCTCTGGATCTGTTTCCCTACGAGTTTTACAAGCAGATCGATAACGAGCACGAAGCCTTCGACGGGATTGCCGCCTATACCAGCTTCACTTCAAGATTGAGCGTGCAGCAGGCCGGGATCGCCTCGAGCCCTGCTACACAGGCGGTCGGGCATCTTGTTTCCGGCAACTTCTTTAGCGTGCTTGGAGCCGATCCGGCGCTCGGAAGGACAATCGTTCCCTCCGATGCAGCCACTCCCGGAGCGGGCCAGGTAGCGGTCATCAGTTATGAGTACTGGCAGCGAGAGTTTGCAGGCGATCGCGGTGTCCTGGGCAAGGGCCTGATCGTAAATGGAACACCTTTCACGGTGATTGGCGTGGCGGCTCCTAAATTCTATGGGGTGAAGCTCGAGCAGGACTCGCCCGATATGTGGCTGCCGCTGTCGATGCAGAAGCAGGTCATGCTGTCAGGATCTCTTCTCGACCCTCGCGGGCTCTACTTCCTTCATCTGATGGGCAGACGTAAACCTGGAATGAGCCTGAGCCAGATGCAGGAATGGTTGAATCTGCAGCTTCGGCATTACATGAGCGCACGAGAAGGCGCAAATCTTTCCGCGGCCCGCAGTCAGGAAATCCAGAAAATATATGTCGAGCTCATGCCTGGAGGACGCGGCATATCCGATTTGCGGGTTGACTACGCAGACCCCCTGCGCATCCTCATGGGCCTGGTTGTGATTGTCCTGTTGATTGCCTGCGCCAACCTCGCGAATTTTCTTCTGGCCAAAGCGACCTCGCGCGAGCGGGAAATCTCGACGCGCCTTGCTTTGGGCGCGAGCCGTACGCAAATTGTGCTCCACATGCTGGCCGAGTCTCTTGTGCTTTCCTTTCTTGGCGGAGCGGCTGGACTGCTGCTGGCTTCCTGGGGTACGCGGTTCCTGATTAATTTCGTAGTTGCCGGAGGCACTTCTACTTCGTTTGACGCGAGCCCCAACCTTAATGTCCTGGCATTCACATTTGGGCTGTCGCTGCTGACGGCATTTCTCTTCGGCCTTGCGCCCGCGCTGCGCGTTTCGCGTGTGAGCATTACGCCTGGAGTGGGAGCGAGCACGCGGTCGGCCGCAAGCGGAGCTACACGGACAACTCGTGTGTTGCCCAAAGTGCTTGTCGCTTTGCAAATGAGCCTTGGGCTCGGCCTGGTGTTAACGGCAGGTCTGCTGTCGCGAACGCTGCGCAATCTCGAACATCAAGACTTCGGTTTCGAACGGCAAAATCTGCTGTGCGTGAACATTGAGCCCAACATTGGCGGATTCAAGCAAGAACAGTTAGGCGGTCTCTATCAGAGAATTCTCGATCGCATGCAGTCTCTTCCTGGAGTCCGCGCTGCCGCGCTCGCAGGGGCTCCTCCCATATCCGACGGCAGTTGGGGCGTGATTATTCATCCCAGGGGCCACACTTCCAAACCCAACGAAGATATGGGCACGTCCGTCAACCGCGTCTCGGCGCGGTATTTTGAAACTGTCGGCATTCCATTACTTTCAGGCAGGCCCATCGGCGCCGAGGACGTATCCAGTTCCAAACACGTTGTCGTAGTCAACCGAACTTTGGCCAACCACCTCTTCCCCCTTGGCAATGCTGTCGGTCAGTCGGTGACGCTTAGCGAACCAGACTTACAGGGAGAGTGGGAAATCGTCGGCATCGTCAAGGATGCGAAATACGGCGACCCCAGAGAAACTCCGCAGCGCATGGCCTATCTTTCAACGCTGCAGATGACCGGCGACAACGCTTATGCATACTGGCTCCAGCTACAAACCGAGGGTGATCCGGAAAATCTGGCGGCAGAGGTTCGCCGGGCGCTGATCGAGATCGCTCCCAACCTGCCGATCGTCCGGGTCGAGACCATTCGCCAGAGGCTGGACCTGTTTACTGGCAAAGAAACCTTGATTTCACAACTTTCTATTTTCTTTTCACTCCTGGCGTTGCTGCTGGCGTGTATCGGCCTCTACGGAGTCATGACTTACAACGTGATGCGGCGCACCAATGAAATCGGGGTTCGCATGGCGCTGGGTGCGCAATCCAACGGAGTTCTCTGGCTGGTGCTGAAGGAGTCTCTTACGCTACTCGGAATCGGTATCGTCCTTGGAGTGCCGGCGGCGCTTGCCGCGACCCGGTTGCTGCAAAGCCAACTCTTCGGGATTGGCTCGTCTGACCCGTTGACGGTTCTCGCTGCAGTCCTGATCGTGGCTGGAACAACCGTGATAGCGGGATATTTCCCCGCGCGTCGCGCGACCAAAATCGATCCCATGGTGGCGCTGCGCTACGAATAGGAGGACGCATACGATGGCCGGCCTATTACAAGACTTTCGCTTCGCCTTGCGCCAGTTGCGCAAGAGTCCAGGCTTCACTGCGGTTGCGGTGATCACACTGGCGCTTGGCATTGGAGCCAATAGCGCCATTTTCAGTCTCGTGAATGGCATTCTCCTGGTTTCTTTGCCTTATTCCAGACCTGCGGAATTAGTCAGCGTGACCGGGACTGACCAGGCGACTTACCCAAAGGGCGCTTTCGTCGCGATGCGAGAACAAGTCCACACCATGGACGTCGCGGCCTATGCCGAAGGCCACGAATTTAACCTTACACGATTCGGCGAACCGGTCCGGCTCAGTGGGACGGCGGTCTCCGCTGAACTGTTTAGTGTTTTGGGAGTGCCTCCGGAGACGGGGCGAACTTTCAATCACGGCGAAGATGCTGCGGGTGCGGACAACTATGTCATCTTGAGCCATGCTCTTTGGGAACAGCGCTTCGGGCGCGACCCAGCAATTGTTGGGCGTTCGATTGAACTGGAGGGAGTGAGCCGCGAGGTAGTGGGCGTGATGCCGGCAGACTTCAATTTCCCATCTCCCAGGACGCAGTTGTGGGTGCCACTGCATAACGACCCTCGTGATCCGGCCACCTACTGGGCTGGCGATTACATGCCCGTGATTGGAAGGCTGCGTCCGGGCTCAACTATGCAACAGGCGGCGGCTGAGATCCGCCTGTTTCAGTCCCACGTGTCTGCGCTGTTCCCCTGGCGCATGCCCGCCAGCTGGAACGCCGGCGTCAGCGTGGTTGCACTGCAGAACGGAATGGTCGCGGATGTGCGAGTGCGGCTGTTGCTTCTCTTAGGCGCGGTTGCGTTCGTGTTGATGATTGCCTGCGCCAACGTGGCGAATCTGACGCTGTCTCGCGCCGCCGCTCGGGAAAAAGAAATGGGCATCCGTTCCGCCCTGGGTGCAGGCAGACGGCGTATTGTTCGGCAAGTCTTCACTGAGAGTGTGGTGTTGGCCCTGCTGGGCGGCGTGATCGGATTGGCTCTGGCGGCAGCGGGAGTTTTGCTGCTCAAGAGCGCCCTGCCCGCAGACACGCCCCGCCTGGCAGGTGTGCACTTGGATTGGCGCGTGGTCGCGTTTACTGGAAGCCTGGCAGTCTTGACCGGTTTTATCTTCGGGCTGGCGCCGGCGCTGCAATTATCGCGCTCCGCAGTGGTGGAAACTCTCAACTCAGCCGGACGCGGCGCCGCAGTTTCCGTGTCGCAATGGTTGCGCAGTTCTCTGGCGATTGCTGAAGTCGCGTTTGCTGTGCTGCTGGTTATTTCTGCCGGGTTGCTCATCCGCAGCTTCTGGGCGCTATCGCACGTCAATCCGGGTTTTCAGCCGGAACAGATCCTGACGGCGCGCATTACTCCCAATGAAATGTTTTGCAACGACACGGCAAGGTGTTTGGCGTTCTATCGCAGCGTGCTCGACCGGGCCAGGACTTCGCCGGGAGTCAGCGGCGCGGCGCTGGTGAATACGCTCCCGCTGGGTGGACGGGTGAGCAAGCGGTCGTTTGAGGTTGAGGATTTTATGGATCTGCCGGCGGGAACGACGCAGCCACTTTTCTGGCTCGACGTAATCTCTCCTGAGTATTTCCGGGTGATGGGCATTCCTCTGCTGGCCGGCCGGTGGTTCACCGAAGCGGACGAGTCGGGAGGACCGCCGGTGGTGGTAATCAGCGCGGGAACCGCACAGCACTTCTGGAACGGACGCGATGTGGTCGGGAAACACGTGCGCTTTGTCGGGGAAAAAGATTGGCGCACGATCGTCGGTGTTGTCGCCGACGTGCACGCTTACGATTTGCAAAGCAGCGTTCCCGACTATATGACGGGCACGGCCTACGTTCCTTACACCGCCCAAGCCACGCTGGAAGATGGCAGAGTTCCCGCGGAGATGACGATTGCGGTTCGCACCGCCTCGAATGATCCGGAGGCGGGAACGATGCTCCGCCAGATCGTGAACCGACTCGACCCGGATGTGCCGGTCAGCGAGGTTCGAAGCATGCGCGCGGTCGTGTCGGAAGCCGCCTCCACGCCCGCTTCCACGACTTTTCTGTTCGCGACCTTTGCCGGAGTGGCTCTAGTGCTGGGCATGGTGGGCGTTTATGGCGTCCTCTCCTTTCTGGTATCGAAGCGCGCCAGAGAGATGGGGATTCGCATGGCGCTTGGCGCCCAGCGCCGTAACGTTCTGTGGCTGGTGATGAAGGAAGGGGCGAAGTTCGCCTTTGCCGGCATCGCGCTGGGACTGGCGGGTGCCTTCGTGACTACGCGGCTGCTAGCGAGTCTGCTCTACGGTGTTGGCCCGGCGGACCCGGGTACGTTCGCGGTCGTGGCCGCAGTAATAGCTGTGGTCACGCTGGCCGCATGTTACGTTCCCGCGCGCCGGGCGATGCGCGTCGATCCCATGGTGGCGCTGCGATACGAGTGAGGAGATTGGGGGAACGCATGAACGGCTTCCTACAGGATTTGCGTTACTCGTTGCGCCAACTGCGCAAGAGCCCGGGCTTCGCCGGCACGGCAATTGTTGTGCTTGCTCTGGGAATCTGCGCCAGTGTGTCCATCTTTGCCTTTGTAGACGCAGCGTTGATCAAGCCGTTGCCTTACCCGAACCCGAACCGCCTGGTGTTAGTAACGGAAAGTGTTCCGATGATTCCGCTCGCGAACCTTTCTTATCCTGACTATCTCGATTGGAAGAGACTGAACCAGGTTTTCAGTTCGATGGAGGTCTATAACGGAACAGGCTATCTGCTTCGCACTCCCGCGGGCACTGAGCCAGTGCCAGGTATACGAGTGAGTGATGGGTTCTTTCACACTTTGGGCATCGCTCCCGCGCTGGGCCGCGATTTTTATTCTGGCGAGGATTTGCCGTCCGCGCCCAAGACGGTGATTCTGAGCTACAGCACCTGGCAGAAACGGTTTGGCGGAAGGAAAGATGCGGTGGGGGAGACCGTTTCTCTTAGCGGTATTCCGTTTACCATCGTCGGCGTGCTGCCACCGGACTTCCAGTTCGCCCCCGGCGGCAATGAAGAGTTCTGGACGACGCTGCACGCCTCCGATTCCTGCGCGCTTCGGCGAAGTTGCCACAATTTCACTGGAATCGGACGGCTCAAGGATGGCGTTTCCATCGAGATGGCCCTGGCCAACATGCAAGCGATTGCCCGTCAACTGGAGTTGCAATATCCCAAAGACAATCGCGGCCAAGGGGCAACCGTGCTGCCGCTGGCGGAAGTGATCGTTAAGGACATTCGCCCCATCCTGCTGGCGCTGTTGGGCGGAGCGGGACTGTTGCTGGTCATCGCCTGTGTGAATGTATCGAGCCTGCTTCTGGTTCGCTCCGAGAGCCGCCGGCGTGAGATTGCGGTGCGCGGCGCGCTGGGCGCGTCACGCGGGCGGCTCATCCGCCAATTCATTACCGAAGGATTGGTTCTGATGGCGGCAGGCAGCGTACTGGGCGTGGCGGCTGCGGATGGGACGATGCAGGTCCTGACCCGGCTCATCTCGAAGCAAATGATGAACGGTATGCCCTATCTGAGCGGACTCCGTCTGAACTCGCACGTGCTGGTTTTTGCGTGCGCCATTTCCGTTTTTGCAGCGGCGCTTTTATCTCTTCCGCCCATCGTGCGCCTGCCTCTCACCAAACTGCGCGAGGGCCTGACCGAAGGCGGCCGCGGTTACGCTGGAACCTTGTGGCGCCGTTTTGGGATGAACCTGGTTGTAGTCGAACTCGCGATCGCAGTCGTTCTTCTGGTCGGCGCCGGGTTGTTGGGCAAGAGTCTCTTTCGCTTGCTCCATGTCGAGCTCGGATTCCAGCCGGATCATCTGGCCACGATGGAGATTACGTTGTCCGAAGCCAGCTATCCAAAAGATCAGCAAGTTACTGCGGTCGAGCGGCAGATCGTAAACCGCGTCGAAAGCTTGCCGGGCGTTGAATCGGCGGCCGTCTCCAGTGTGTTGCCCGTGAGCTTCAATGGCGACACCGACTGGATCCGCTTCGTAGGCCGTCCTTACAACGGAGAACACAATGAAGTGAACCAGCGGGATGTGAGTCCCGCTCTTTTCTCGACCCTACACGCGAGGTTATTGAGCGGCCGCTACTTTACCGAAGCGGATGACGCATCGAAGCCGCTTGTAGTCATCATTAACCAAACGCTAGCCAGGAAATACTTTCCCGGTGAAGATCCGATCGGCAAGAGAATTGGCGATACCGAACTGACGCCGAAGTCGATCAAGGAAATCATTGGTGTTGTCGAAGACGTGAAGGATGGTGCGCTGGACTCCGAAATCTGGCCGGCTGTCTACTATCCCTTCAGCCAAGATACCGACTCCTACTTTTTTCTGGTCGCGCGAACCTCGCAGTCCGAGGCGTCTCTGCTGCCCGCGCTGGTCGCGGCCGTGCATGAAGTCGATCCTGGCATTGGCGCCATCAACGAAACAACCATGACAGCCAAAATCAACGATTCACCGTCCGCTTATCTCCACCGATCCGCAGCCTGGCTGGTGGGCGGCTTTGCCTGCCTCGCATTGTTGCTGGGCGTGGTGGGTCTCTACGGAGTGATCGCGTACTCGGTGAGCCAGCGGACCCGCGAAATCGGGGTTCGCATGGCCCTCGGGGCACAACGCAGCTCGGTGTATCAACTCATCCTGAAAGAGGCGGGGTGGCTGGTGGGCGCAGGAATCGGCGCGGGCCTTCTATGCTCGATCGCCGCCGCAACCCTGATTAGCGGGCTGCTCTTTGGAGTTCGATCGTGGGACGCGGCCACGCTTGCTGCGGTATCTGCTGTGCTGGGGACGGCGGCCATGCTGGCCAGCTACATCCCGGCGCGCAGGGCGGCGAAAGTCGATCCCATGGTCGCGCTGCGGTACGAGTGAGGATGCGGGCGAGGAAAGAGGAAGAATGATGAGTAGCTTATTCCAGGACATTCGCTACGCGTTGCGGCAGTTGCGCAAGAGTCCGGGGTTCACGACGGTGGCTGTACTTACGCTGGCGCTGGGCATTGGAGCGACCACCGCGATGTTCAGCCTGGTGGACCGCATTCTGTTTCGCAGCCTGCCTTACCCGAACGATAATGAACTTGTGTCGGTCGGGGTCGTCGCGCCCATCATCGACGGCGAATTTCTTTTTGCGTCGAATTATCTGGGATGGCGAGAGCACCAGACTCCATTTGCTCACTTTACCTCGTCCACCGGCGTGAACGATTGCGATCTCACCGATGAGCATCCTGTGCGCGTGGCCTGCGCTGCGGTCGCTTCGACGTTCTTACCGACCTTTGGTATCGAGCCTGTGCTCGGCCGGAACTTTACGTCCGAGGAGGACGGGCCGAACGCGCCCAGGGTGGCGCTTCTGGCCTATGGACTTTGGCAGGACCGGTTTGGCGGAGATCGCAACGTGGTTGGCAGCGTGATTTCTCTGGATGGCCAGCCCACTCAAATTCTAGGAGTGCTGCCGCGCGGCTTCGAGTTCCCGACCCTTGCCCACACCAGCATCCTGGTGCCGGAAGCGCTGGACGAATCCATTGTGCAGCGCAATGTAATGGGCCCGGTGGTGCGGGTATTCGGGCGGATGAAGCCGGGAATCAGCATTGAGCAAGCCAGAGCGCAGTTACAGCCACTCTTTCAGTCCTTTGTCGAATCTGCGCCACCGCCTTTTCGCAAGGTACTGCAACTCGAGGTTCGTCCCATACGCGATCTGCAGGTACACGACTCTCGACGGGCGGCCTGGTTTCTGTTGGTGTCGGCGCTGGCGGTACTTCTGATCGCTTGCGCTAACGCTGCGAACCTGGTGCTGGCCCGCAATGCGGGAAGGCGACACGAGCTGGCAATACGCGCGGCGATCGGAGCGGGACGCGCGCGTCTGTTTCAGCAAAGGCTTACGGAGAGTGTACTGCTTGCCTTATTGGGTGGCGCCGCCGGCACCGCGTTCGCCTATGCCGTCGTTCACACTTTTGCCGTCCTCGCGCCGGTGGGAATTCCGCGCCTATCGCAGGCCACGGTAGACATTCGGGTGTTGCTGTTCGCGATCGTGGTGTCGCTGATTTCGGGGATTGTTTTCGGAACCGCGCCATCGCTGGAAAGGCCGAGCGTCCAGATGCTGGTTAAAGCCACGCTGGATTCGCGGCGCAATCGACTGCGGCAACTTCTCATGGCTAGCCAGGTGTGGATGGCGGTCATTCTGCTGGCAAGCGCGCTGCTGTTCGTGCGGAGCTTGCTCTCGCTGCAAACCGAATCGCTGGGCATGAACACGGAAAATATTGTGACTGCGCAAATCACCTTGGGCCAGTCAAAGTATCCAGGTCCTCCGCAGCGGCTCGCGTTCTATGAGGAACTCGAACGGAAATTGAAAGACCTTCCCGGTATCAGCGGCGTGGCCCTGAGCGACTCGCTTCCGCCGAGTACAACGGCTCGTACGGTGCCATTTGTAGCGGTCGAGGCCGAGGGTCGCCCGCCGCTCCCGCCAGACCAGGGTATCGGTGGAGTAGTGGGATGGAGATCGGTCACGCCAGATTATTTTTCGGTTCTGAATATTCCAGTACTGCGCGGGCGCTCCTTCGATGAGGCCGATCGGATGCCGGGTGCGAGTGCGGTCATCCTCAATCAGGAATTGGCGCAGCGTCTTTTTCCCGGAGAGGATCCTCTGGGTCGGATTGTTCGCCTTCCGCAGGGGGAAGGCATATCTGAGGCCGCATTTACCGTAATCGGTGTGGCCGGCAACGCCCAGAATCAAGGGCTCGGGGGGCGCGTCGGTCCGGAATATTACCTGGTGCGCAGCCATCGCGACGACGACGTGATCTTTCACTCTCCTGATTCGCAACACATCAGCATTCTGCTTCGAAGCGCAGTGGGGCCGGCGGCGGTCACTCAGGAATTGCGGAACACCGTTACGACCCTAGACCCCACACTACCGGTTGATGTGGGTACGCTGGGCCAGACGGTCGCTCAACTGGCGGAGCGGCCCCGCTTTAGCGCAGCATTGCTTTCGCTGTTTGCCGTTATCGGCCTCCTGCTGGCTGTGGTGGGCATCTACGGCGTCGTATCGCTGCTGGTGAATCAACGCACGCAAGAGATCGGCATCCGTATAGCGCTGGGAGCAGCTCCAAAGAATGTGATCGGGATGATGGTTTGGCAGGCGTCGTTGTGGATTGCTATCGGCGCCGCCGCAGGGATTCTTGGGTCTCTGGTTGCGGCTCGTTGGATCGGTTCATTGCTATTCGGGATTCGCGCCAACGACCCAGCGACCTTAGCTGAAGCCGCAGCGCTGCTTCTGGCCGCGGCCTTGCTTGGTGCGTGGATTCCCGCGCGCCGAGCGGCGAAAGTCGATCCTATGGTCGCGCTGCGCTATGAGTGAGGCTTAGAGGCTAACTTTTTTAGGTTAATTATGGAGACTCTGTTTCAGGATCTGCGCTATGGCTTGCGAATGCTGGTGAAGAGTCCTGGCTTCACGGTGGTAGCCATTGCGACTCTGGCGCTCGGCATCGGCGCCAACACGGCACTGTTCTCGGTTATCAATGGCGTGCTGTTAAGCCCGCTGCCTTTTCCTCAACCGGATCAGTTGGTCACGCTGCATGAGAACAAACCAAACTTCGAGGGTGGATCAGTCTCCTATCCCAACTTTCGTGATTGGCAGAAAGAAAACCGCACATTCTCTTCTCTCGCCCTGGCTCGAGGATACGGCTTTAGCCTGACCGGTATTGGCGAAGCTGAACAGGTGAATGGAGAGTTTATCTCGTCAGATTTCTTCTCGGTGCTGGGTGTGAAGCCTGTGATGGGGCGCACTTTCGCGCAGGATGAGGAACGGGTCGGCGCCGGTCCGGTCGCGCTTATCAGCGCAGGGTTATGGCAACGCAAATTCAGCTCGGCGCCAGACATTTTAGGGAAGAACATTGCGCTGGACGGAAGAGACTACACGATCGTGGGAGTGATTCCCGCGAGCTTCCACCTGTCGATGCCGGGTTTCACTGAGGGCCAGATCTATGCGCCCATCGGGCAGTGGAGCAATCCGCTCCTGCTGAAACGCGGCGCTGGGCTGGGATTCCACGGTATCGGCCGTCTCAAACCCGGCGTGACCATTGAACAAGCGCGGGCCGATATGGCAGGAGTCACGCGCAGTCTCGCGGAAGCCTTTCCGGACGCAGATAAAGGTATCAGCGCCAAACTGACGCCGCTCAAGGAGCAGATGATCGGTGATGTCCGGCCGCTGCTGCTCGTGCTGCTGGCTGCGGTTGGCTTTGTGCTTCTGATTGCGTGCGTGAACGTGGCTAATCTGTTGCTAGCTCGCGCCAGCAATCGGGCGCGCGAATTTGCAGTGCGCGCAGCGCTGGGCGCAAGCCAGGGACGAGTCGTTCGCCAGTTGCTTACCGAGAGCATGCTGCTTGCTCTGGCCGGTGGGGGCCTGGGTTGGCTCCTGGCGGCTTGGGGAACACGTGCGGCGCTTGGAGTGCTGCCCGCGGCTCTGCCCCGCGCCGAACAAGTGGGACTTGATGCCCATGTGCTGATCTTTACTGCCGGTCTTTCGGTGCTTGCGGGAGTCCTTTTTGGGCTTACGCCAGCGCTCAAGACATCGCAGCCGGACCTGCAAGAAACGCTGAAGCTAGGTGGCCGCGGAGCAAGCGGAACCCGCCATCGCATGCAGAGTGTATTCGTGGTCGCCGAGATGGCGCTGGCAGTCGTGCTGCTGATTGGTGCGGGATTGACCATCCGCAGTCTGGCTAAATTGTGGAGCGTCGATCCCGGTTTCAATCCGCACAATGTACTCACGTTCGGGCTTTCGCTTCCGCCCTCCATGATGCACGCCCAACCGGATGCGATCCGCGCCGCCTTTCGGGAGTTCGATGACAGGCTGGGCTCCGTTCCAGGCATCCAGGCGGTTTCCCAGACCTGGGGCGCAGTTCCCTTGAGCGGCGACGACGAGCAACTTTTCTGGCTCGAGGGGCAGCCCAAGCCCGCAAACGAAAACGACATGAACTGGGCTATCGACTACATCGTCGAACCCGAATACCTAAAGGCAATGGGAATTCCGCTGCTTCGCGGCCGCTTCTTTACCGTCCAGGACGATGAACACTCGCCGCTGGTGGTCGTGATCGATGAGATTTTCGCCCAGAAATATTTTCTCAACCAGAATCCCATTGGCAAGCGCATCCACCTGAACCTGTCCAATCAGCTAGCGGAGATTGTCGGCGTGGTTGGGCATGTCAAGCAGTGGGGCATGGACACTGACGATCAGCAATCGCTCCGATCTGGCTTGTATATCCCTTGCTTGCAGATGCCAGACGATTTTATTGCGATGACTCCGTCGGGCTCGGCCGTGGTGGTGCGATCGGAAGGAAACCCGCCCGGGCTGCTCGACTCCATCCGGCACGTCAACGCGCAGATAAGCAACCAGCAGGTCATCTTCGGAGTGCAAACGATGGACTCAATTATTTCCGATTCCATGGCCTCGCGGCGGTTCTCAATGATCCTGCTCGTAGTGTTTGCCGTGCTGGCACTCTTGCTTGCGAGCGTTGGAATATATGGCGTCATTTCTTATGTCGTGGGCCAACGCACGAACGAAATCGGCATCCGCATGGCGCTCGGTGCACACCAGCGGAATATTTTGCTCTTGATTCTGGGCCGAGGCGGAAAGCTTGCCGGGCTCGGGGTTGCAATTGGACTGGCTGCTGCCTTGGGTCTTACCAGGCTTATGGCGACTCTGCTGTACGGAATCGGTGCTACTGATCCACTTACCTTTGCCGGAGTTGCCGTGCTGCTGACGATGGTCGCGCTCGCTGCGTGCTACATCCCGGCCCGCCGGGCGGCGAATCTCGACCCCACGGTGGCGCTGCGCTACGAGTAACGAGGAGAGAATCGCGATGGCCGGAATGACAGGAATATTGCAAGACATTCGATATGCACTGCGCCAGTTGCGCAAGAGCCCCGGATTTACTGCCGTTGCCGTGTTGACCCTGGCGCTCGGCATCGGGGCGAACAGCGCGATGTTCAGCGTGATTGATGCCGTCTTGCTGCACCCGCTTCCTTTTCGTGACCCCAGCCGCCTGGTAGTGGTAAAACCCACCGAGCCCGGTCGAACTGACGACATTGGGACGTCCTATCCCACCTTTCTGGATTGGAGATCAAGAAACCACGTTTTCGATCGCATTTCCGTATTTCGCGAGGACGATTTCACGCTGACAGGTAGAGCCGAGCCGGCTCATCTAAAGGGCGCCGTTGTTTCTGCAAATATGTTTTCCGTGCTGGGCGTTCACCCCGAATTCGGGAGAGATTTCAATTCCGAGGAAGACATCCCCACTTCCAACCCCTTGCCAATCATCTTGAGTCACAGCCTTTGGCAGAGCCGTTTCGGAAATGACCCGAAGATCGTAGGCCAGAATTTGACCCTGGACGGTCAAATGTTTGCCGTGGTTGGCGTGATGCCCGCAGGGTTTCAGTTTCCAGTTGAGCGTACCCCGGTTGAGTTCTGGACCACCATTGCTCTCGATGCGCGACCTGTGAACGGCTCACCGCCAATGACCTCACAACGTGGAGCGGGATATCTCGACGTGATCGCCCGGCTGAAGCCGCAGGTCACGCTGATGACCGCGCAGACTGAGATGGCCGGAATTCAGGGCGCGCTAAACAGGGAATACCCAGAGAACAGGCCCAAGGGGATCAGCCTGGTTCGGGAAGCCGATGCGGTTGTAGGGGAAATGCGCCGGGGATTGTTCATTCTACTCGGAGCAGTAGCGCTGGTTCTTCTCATTGCCTGCGCGAATTTGTTGAATTTGTTGCTGGCTAAAGCCACTGTCCGGCACAAAGAGATGAGTGTGCGCACGGCACTGGGAGCGACGCGGTGGTTGATTGTGCGACAGTTGCTCGTCGAAAGCATGATTCTCGCCGCCGCCGGCGCCGCTGCCGGACTTGCGTTGGCGATGTGGGGCATCAAGTTGCTGACCGCACTGGCTCCGGGAGACCTGCCAAGAATTACGGAGAGCGGCCTCAACCTCCAGGTGCTGGTCTTCACCGCGCTGGTTGCGGTCTTGACCAGCATTATGTTCGGGCTGGTGCCGGCCCTGCAGGCTGCCAGGCCTGAAGTAGCTGCCTCTCTGAAGGAGGGCGGCCGCAGCGGAACCGAAACTCTGACGCGGGGCCGCCTGCGATCCGCGTTGATCGTCGCGGAAATGTCCCTTGCCATGGTGTTGATGGTTGGCGCTGGCCTGTTGCTGCGAAGCCTTGTTGGCTTGGGAAAGGTAGATCCCGGCTTCGCTAAGGATCACGCCATTACCTTCGGACTCGACTTGCCCGGCCGTTACGGACACACCGAGCGAGTCGAATTCTATCGCAGCCTGCTGGAGAAAATTCGGACTACGCCCGGTGTGCGTTCCGCGAGTGCAGCGTTTCCTCTTCCTTTGTCGGCCAGCGATGTTAAGACCACATTTGAAGTTGAAGGCCGACCCACGAAGCAATCGGAATATCCGGTTACAACCTTACACATCATTGACCGCGATTATTTCCACACCTTGGGAATACCGCTTATAAACGGCCGCGAATTCAACTCCCAGGATGATGTCGCGGGAGCGCCCCCGGTCGTCATCATCAGTCAGAGACTGGCAAAACAAATCTTTCAGGGACAAGATCCCGTCGGCCGGCGGATCAAACCTGGCATTTCGAGTGGAGATAGTGGAGAACCGATGCGGGTAATCGTGGGCGTAGTCGGGGACGTGAAAGCGGAAGGGCTGGGTGCTCCCTCGATTCTGGAGGCTTATGTGCCGTATGCGCAATTGCCATTCGCTCCCATGTCTGTTGTCGTACGCACAGAAATGGCTCCTGCGAGCATGGTGCCCACGCTGACGACTGAGGTTCAATCCCTGGACAGCGATCTGCCTCTTCTGCACGTGAAGACTCTCGACGAATATGTGGACGATTCCATAGTCGGCACGCGCTTTGAAACTTTCCTTCTAGGGACGTTCGCGGTGCTTGCGTTCCTGCTCACAGCGGTTGGGCTCTATGGAGTGATTTCGTACACGGTTGTCCAGCGCACGCGGGAGGTAGGCATTCGGCTGGCCTTGGGCGCGGATCGCGGCGCGATCCTTGGAATGGTCGTCCGGAACGGAACGCTCCTGGCGTGCGCTGGAGCCCTCCTTGGCTTAGCCGCGTCGCTTCTGCTGACACGACTCATGGCGAGTTTGTTGTTTGATGTTCAGCCTAGGGATCCGCTGACCTTCCTCTGCGTTCCAATCGCACTCATTGTGGTCGCCATATTCGCGAGTTACATTCCGGCGCGTCGAGCGGCGAAGGTCGATCCTATGGTGGCGCTGCGCTATGAATAGGAGATACGAACGGTGACCAGGTTGGTACAAGATTTCCGCTACGCAGTGCGCCAGTTTCAGAAGAGCCCGGGCTTCATTTCGATCGCAGTCGTCACGCTGGCGCTGGGCATCGGAGCGAACACGGCGATCTTTAGTGTAATTAACACTGTCCTGCTGCGGCCTCTGCCATACCAGGATCCCGGAGCACTGGTGAAAATCTGGGGTACGAATCCGAAGAAGGGCGTTGATATTGACCTGGTATCTCCCGGCGACTTTCAGGACCTGCGCAGTCAAAGCCGCTCATTCAAAGAGATTGGGTCTTCGACCGACCAGGTCTACAACCTGACCAATGCTGGCGACCCTGAATCACTGCTCGGTTACCAGTTATCGGCGAATTTCTTTAGTTTGCTGGGAGCAGATCCGACCGTTGGGCGCACTTTTTCAGCCGGGGAGGACACTCCTGGCCATGACCACGTGGTAGTGCTGAGCTACCGGTTGTGGCAACGGCGCTTTGGCGGCAATCAGGAAGTCCTGGGAAAGACGGTCACACTTAACGGCGAGCCTTATACCGTGATCGGAGTGATGCCCAGGGAGTTCTATTACCCGGTTCGGGACAATGAGCTGTGGACGCCATTTGTGATTTCCCCTGCGGCGTTGGGCGACCGAAGCGGACGTTTTCTGCGAGTACTGGCGCGGCTGAACCCTTCCGTCACCCTACAACAGGCGCAGGCAGAAACCGACACGATTGCCGCGCGCATCGCAGCCACGCATCCGGACACAAACTCCGGACAGAGTACGCGCATCGTTTCCGTAGAGGAGGAAGCTACGCAGGATATCCGGCCTGCGCTTCTCGCGCTGATGGGGGCGGTCGGCTTTGTGTTGCTGATCGCGTGTGCCAACGTGGCGAATCTGCTATTGGCGCGCTCGACTCGGAGGCGAGGCGAAATTGCGGTGCGGACTGCGCTGGGCGCGAGCCGCGGGCAACTGGTCCAACAGTTCCTTACCGAGAGCATGCTACTCGTTTTGATCGGGGGCGCGCTCAGGGTCTTGCTGGCCTCCTTCAGCGTTAGTGCGTTGGTCCGCATGTTCCCGCCTACGATTGCAAATCTAAACATCCCTCGTGTGGAGAGCATTCCAATCGACGGCAGAGTACTAGGGTTTGCCCTCGTGGTTTCGCTGCTGACCGGCGTCTTGTTCGGAGTTGCTCCAGCACTGCGCTCGCGGACTAATCTGCGCGATTCTTTGCAGGAGGCGGGCAGGGGTCTTCGCGGATCGCGCAGTGGAGTTTTTCGGAGTGCGCTGGCGGTCTCAGAGGTTGCGTTGTCGCTCGTGCTGCTGGTGGGAGCCGGACTCCTGGTCAAGAGTTTCGTCGATCTGATGGGAAGAAAGCTGGGCTTTACCGCCGATGGCGTTTTGACTTTCAGGGTGATATTGCCGGACGCGAAATATGCTTCGGAAACACAACAGAGAAACTTTGCCGACCAGGTGCTGCAGCGTGTTCAGGGGTTGCCCGGTGTGCGATCGGTGGGCAGCGTTACCTACCTTCCTTTGAGCGGGTGGTACAACACCCGAACCTTCACCATTGCCGGAAGGACATCTGAAAACGGCGCGGCGGGCCCTCCGGTCGTGGCTAGCGCGGTCAGCCCAGACTATTTCCATACCATGGAGATTGCAACGCTTCGCGGACGCAGCTTCACCGAGCAGGACTCGGCGAACGGCGAACCGGTCGTGGTTGTCAGCCAGTCGATTGCGCAGCAGTACTGGCCTGATGGAAATCCCATCGGCGAACGCGTGACTCTGCAATACGAGAAGACGTCTCGCAAAATCGTGGGAGTCATAGGGGATGTGCGCCACTTTGGCGCCATTTCAGATGCGACCGCTCAGGTTTATGTCCCTTACCAGCAGGCCCCGGCCTCTCTGATTTGCTTTGCGGTTCGCACCGCTTTACCCAATCCCCTGAGCTTAGCCACTGGCGTACAGCGGGCGGTCTGGGCGGTAGACAAAGATCAGCCCTTGTCCTACGTGATGAGCATGGATCAATTGGTTTCCGAGTCGGTTGCTCCGCAACGGGTGCTCATGGTCCTGCTGGCGGGTTTCGCGGGATTGGCGCTGGTTCTGGCAGCCGTCGGGATTTACAGCGTGATGGCGTACAACGTGATAGAACGCACGCGCGAGATCGGCATTCGCATGGCGCTCGGCGCCGGAAGGGGCGAGGTGCTTCGACTGACCTTAGTGCGAGGCATGGCATTAACCCTTTCAGGCGTGGGACTCGGTATAGCTGGAGCTTGGGCGCTAACCCGTTTCTTATCGACCGTGCTTTACGGTGTGAAGCCGACCGATCCAGCCACTTTTGTTGTCGTTTCCTTCATCCTAACTTCCGCCGCGTGTCTGGCCACTTATATTCCGGCGCGGCGAGCTGCCAGGGTCGATCCCATGGTGGCGCTGCGCTACGAGTAGAAATTTTGCTTCATGAATCGAGACTGAAATGATCCAACTGAAAAATATCGACCGCAGTTACAAGACCGGCGCAGGACGAACCTGGGTGCTGCGCCGGGTGAACCTCGACATTCGCGACGGAGAGTTCATCACCGTCATGGGGCCGTCCGGGGCGGGCAAGTCGTCGCTGCTCAACGTGCTGGCGCTGCTCGACGACCAGTGGGAAGGTGAGTACTGGTTTCGCGAGCAGGCTGTTCATGACTTCAAACGGAAGCAGCGGAGCGAGCTGGCGAAGAAGAATGTTGGAGTCGTCTTCCAGAGCTACCATTTGCTCGACGACCTCACCGTCCAGGAAAACATCGATCTGCCGCTTTCTTATAAAGACATTCCGCGCAATCAGAGGCAGAGTCTGGTGGCCGACACGCTTGATCGCTTCCAGATCGTAGCCAAGAAAGATCTGTATCCCAGCCAGCTTTCGGGAGGGCAACAGCAACTGGTCGGCGTGGCCCGCGCCGTCATCCACAACCCCCCGCTTCTGCTGGCCGACGAGCCCACCGGCAACCTGCACTCGGGGCAAGCCAAGGAAATCATGGAACTCTTTCGCGAGTTGAATCAGCAGGGAATGACGATCGTGCAGGTCACGCATTCCGAAGCGAATGCCGCTTACGGCAGTCGAACCATTCAAATGCGGGACGGCTGGCTGGTGGGCGACACGGCCAATCCAACACTGGGTCAGACAGCGGAGGTCAGCGCATCGTGATTGTTCCTGGGACCACTTTCCTGCAGCGGGGATTAGCGATCATTTGTGTTTATGGAATGCTGGCGTCAACCATGCCGGCGCAAACGGCGAGCCCCGCACCGGCTGGCGCGCAGCAGGGGGCAGTCACTCAGACCAGCGTGCCGCAAGCGAGCACTTCTCAGACCAGCGCGCTTCCTTCGAGCACGGCAGTGCAGTTTGAGATGCCGAAATCGCGCAACCCAATCAATGCCTATGCGCCGGAGTATGTTCCCGAGCCGGCGCTGGGGAATTCATCGCGTCTTGATCGTCTCATCCGGGATGGGAAACTTTACCTCTCGCTGAAGGATGCCATTGCTCTTGCCCTGGAAAACAATCTGGACCTCGCGATTGCCCGTTACAATCTTCCCATCGCGAATACCGATATTCTGCGTACCCAGGCAGGCGGATTTTTTCGCGGCGTAAATACCGGCGTTGTTCAGGGAACTCCCGGCGGCGGGGTTGGAGGCTTTGGCACGGGAGCTCCGGGCGCTGGTGCCGGCGGCACGACGAGCGGCGCGGGCGGCGCGGGAGCGGGCGCGTCGGGATTGGTGCAGTCCACACTAGGAGCCGGGACGACGGTGTCTTCCTACGATCCGTTCATCAGTGCGAATGGCGGAGACGAGCATCAGACTTCGCCGGTCGTGAACCAGGCGGTATACGGTGTTCCGTCGTTGCAACTGAACACTGGACAATTCAACGTTAACTACTCTCAGGCCTTTGCCACGGGAACCAGCATCAATTTCGCATTCAACGATTCACGCCAGACGACGAATAGTCCATTTTTCACCTTGTCTCCTACATTGACCTCGGCCTTCCGCTTTACGATTCAGCAGGAACTTCTCGCCGGCTTTGGGTTTGGGCCGAACTTGCGCTATTTGCGCATCGCCAAAAATAACAAGAAAATCTCGGACATCGCCTTCAAGGACCAGGTGATCGCTACCGTAACCCAGATCGAGAATATCTATTGGGATTTGGTCAGCGCGTACGAGCAGACGCAGGTGAACGAACAATCCTCCGCGTTCGCCCAGCAGACGCTCGACAATACCCGAAAGCAGTTGAAGCTCGAAAGCGTTCCGGAGATGGACGTCCTGCGCGCCGAGGCGGAAGTTTCCAGGCGCGATCAGGACCTGACCGTGGCCCGCACGAGCCTTGAATTGCAGGAGACTCTGATCAAGAATGCGGTCACCAAGAGTCTGGACGATCCGGCGCTGGAAGCCATGCCGGTTATTCCTACCGATCATATGGAGACAGTGCAAGCCCAGAGCAGCCAGTCGATCCAGGATTTAATCTCGGCTGCATTGCATAACCGGCCGGAACTGCTCGAGTCCGACGTCGATCTGGTGAACCGCCAGATCAGTCGCAGCGCAGCACGCAATGCTCTCCTGCCGTCACTCTCGCTGGTCGGTTTCTACTCGGGGTCGGGGCTGGCGGGACCGCTGAATCCCATGTGTACTGAAGGCTGTAACGCAAACGTGCCGGCCGGCTTTGGAGGAGCTCTGAACAGCACGTTCAATAACTCGTCCCCTGACTATTACGTGGGACTGAGCTTGAACGTTCCGCTCCGGAATCGAGTAGCAAAGGCCGATCAGTACCGGTCCGAACTCGAGTACCGGCAGGCAGAGTTGCGATTGGAAGAGTTGAAGAAGCAGGTTCGCATCGAGGTTCGCAACGCGCAGTTTGCTGTGGAACAAACCGGGGCGCGGGTTCAGGCGGCGCGCAAAGCCCGCGATCTCGCGCAGCGGACTTTCGACATCACCAAAAAGGAGCAAGACCTGGGTGCGGGATCGAGCTATCAAACCCTGGGAGCCCAGCGAGATTTAGCCCTGGCCGAGCTCGATCTGGTTACAGCGATGACCATCTTTGAAAAAGCAAAAGTGGAACTGGATCGGGCAACCGGCGCGACTTTGGAACATAATGGCATTCAGCTGGAAAATGCGGTGAGCGGCGTAGTCAGTGATACCATCAGCCCCGCGAGCCCATAATTGGCTATGCCGACTTCCGCCATGCCAACTTCCGCCAAATCCGGAGGAGTTTCCGCCGTCGCCAAGGGCAGTTACGACCGGCCTCGTATCCTGGCGGCCGACGACCAGCAGCATGTTCTGGAAGCTCTCGAACTCCTCTTGCGGCCCCAGGGCTACGACGTGGAGACTGCGCGATCCCCGGCGCTGGTTCGCGATGCGCTCTCCACCGAGTCTTACGACGCCCTGCTGATCGACTTGAACTACACGCGGGATACAACCTCCGGACAAGAAGGGCTCGACCTACTTTCCGAGATTGTCGCCCTCGACAACACCACGCCCGTCATTGTCATGACCGCTTGGGCCAACATTGAACTGGCAGTCGAGGCCATGCGCCGGGGAGCTCGGGACTTCATCCAGAAGCCCTGGGAGAATGAACGGTTGCTCACCATCCTCCGGGCGCAGGTTGACCTTCGCCGGGCGTTGCAGCGCGCCGAGCGTCTGGCCGCGCAGAATCGCCTGCTGCAGGCTGAGGGACGGCCCGAGTTTATTGCGGCCGCTCCCATGATGCAATCTGTCCTCGATGCTATTGCCCGCGTCGGACCTTCCGACGCGAATGTGCTGATCACCGGTGAACACGGCACTGGTAAAGAGGTCGTGGCGCGGACGCTGCACGCGGTCTCGCGGCGGGCGTCGCGCCTCATGGTCTCGGTGAACACGGGAGCTGTCCCCGAGGGACTCTTCGAGAGTGAACTCTTCGGGCATGTAAAAGGCGCGTTTACTGATGCCCGTTATGACCGCATCGGCCGCTTTGAGCTGGCAGACGGCGGCACGATCTTCCTCGACGAAATTGGAAACATACCCATTCGCCAGCAGGCTAAACTGTTGCGCGTGCTAGAGGCAGGTGAGATCGAGCGGGTCGGCTCGTCGCGCGCGGTGCGGGTCGATGTGCGCGTGGTCTCGGCCACGAATGCCGATCTTCGGGCGGCCTGCGCTTCCGGCCAGTTTCGGGAGGACCTGCTGTTCCGGTTGAATACCGTCGAGATCCATGTGCCGGCTTTGCGCGAACGCCGGGAAGACATTCCCGCTCTCGCTGTGCATTTTCTCACGCGCTACGCGTTGCGTTACCGGCGGCCGATTACGGGCTTCGAAGCTTCCGCGCTGCAACTGCTGATGCAATATTCCTGGCCGGGCAATGTGCGGGAACTGGAACACACGCTGGAGCGCGCGGTGCTGATGTGCCGCGGCAGCGAGATCCAGCGGGCCGACCTGGGATTGGACATGCTGCGGCCGCAAAGCCAGAACCTCGAAGAACTCAGCCTCGAATCCGTGGAAGCGATTCTGATTCGCAAGGCCTTGCAGCGCTCTCAGGGAAATGTGAGCCAGGCCGCGGAGACTCTCGGGCTCAGCCGCGGCGCGCTCTACCGGAGAATGGAGAAGTATGGGCTCTAGCCCGCAAGGGACTCCCCATCCCGGCGCGCGCAAGCCTCCACGAAAACGGGTTCGCCTCCTGTATGAGCGGAGGGTAAATCTGTACGCGCTGCTGGTGGCGCTTCCCGCACTGGTCGTCAGCGGCATTTTCATCTGGCTGCAATCCTGGACGTTGGAGTCCAAGCTGGCGCTGATATTCGCCGAATTATTCGCGTGGTGGCTGCTGGCGATGGCGCTTCAGGAGCAGACCACGCGCCCCTTGCAGACCCTCGCCAATGTGATCTCTGCATTGCGCGAGGAAGACTACTCGTTTCGGGCTCGTGGAGCTGCTACCGATGACGCGCTCGGGGAACTTTCCATCGAAGTAAATGCACTTGCCGACTTGCTTGCCGACCAGCGGATTCGAGCCATTGAAGCGGCTGCTCTGTTGCGCCGCGTGGTTGAAGAGATCGAAGTCCCGCTCTTTACGTTTGATCCTGACCAGATTCTGCGCCTGGTGAATTCCGCCGGGGAACGCCTGCTGCAACAGCCTTCGGTGAGGCTCCTGGGCCGCACCGCACAAGAAATTGGGTTGGCCGCCTGCATGAATGCGGAAAGTGAGACGGTTGTCCCGTTGCCTTTTCAAGGCCCGAACGCGCGCTGGCTGGTGCGGCGCAGTGCGTTCCGCCAAAAAGGTGTGCCGCACACTTTGATTGTATTGTCCGATGTGAGCCGGGCTCTGCGCGAAGAAGAACGCGGCGCGTGGCAGCGCTTGATTCGCGTGCTGGGCCACGAACTCAACAACTCGCTGACGCCGATCAAATCAATCGCTGGCACGCTACGGGCGCAGATTTCGAATCGGGCGCCGGAGTCGGATCGACCGGAGGACTTCGAGCGCGGGCTTTCCATCATCGAGACGCGGGCCGACTCCCTCAATCGTTTCCTGCAGGCATACCGGCAACTTGCTCAAATGCCGCCGCCCATTCTGCGGAAGACCCAGCTTGCCCCGATCGTTCAGCGGGTGGCTGCTCTGGCCAGTCTGCCCGTACAGGCACTTCCAAGTCCGCCGGTGGAGTTGATGATTGATCCGGATCTAGTCGAACAAATGCTGATCAACCTGACGCGCAACGCGGTGGAGGCGGCGCGGGAACCTCAGCACTCCGCTCCCGCTTCTAACGGGGGGGCTGTCGCCTTCTCGCCGGGCCGCGAGCCTCTCGTAGTTGTGCGATGGGAACTGACCGAGAAAGATTTGATTCTCACCATCGAAGATAACGGGCCGGGGCTGGGCAATCCCGCCAACGTGTTTGTCCCGTTCTATACGACCAAGCCTAGCGGCAGCGGAATCGGTCTGGTGCTCTCGCGGCAGATCGCTGAGGCGCATGGAGGGTCGATTGAACTTCTGAATCGCACCGACCAGAAGGGCTGCCAGGCAAGAATCGTCCTTCCGCGCACCCAGCCGCCAGGCTGAGGCCAATTTCTTAATTCTTCAAACGAGCTTCAACGTTGCGCTTTACACCGAGTCAGAGGTGCTTGCTGTACTCGATCAAAGGCATGCCGAAAAAATCGGAGACATTGCCGGTGCGGCGATAGCCATGCTTTTCGTAGAACCTGATTGCGGATTCTAAGGGCTCGGTAGTATCGAGGGTCACTTCCGTGCATCCGCAGGTCAGCAGCCAATCTTCGATCGCGGCCAGCAGCATCGCGGCGGCTCCGCTGCCGCGCCAATCCGGTAGCACCGCCATTCCGCGCAGATGGCCTTGTTCTCCCTTGGCCGCGGCGGAGATTGTGCTCACGATCTTGCCCTCGTCGACAACCGCGACCAGCACCTGCATGTGCCGAAGACGATCCAACACCTGCTCGGGGGTGGGAACGGTGTCGGAGAATGCCAGGGGAGTATACGCAGACCGATAAGGAGCGAAAGCTTCCAGCAGACAGCTGGAGATGGCTGCGGCGTCAGCCGGTCCAGCGGCACGAATCGCCAGGTCGGCGGTAGTCCGCATATGAGCGATTGTACTGGACGGGAAAGACCCCACCCTTTCGCGCAGGACGCGAGAAGGGTGGGGCAGTGGGCGGACAGGAGTGTCTGCCCCACAAGTTACTGCGCCGGGGTTTCGGCGGGCGTTGGGGCTGGAGTTTCGGCTGATACTTCTGGCGCCGCGACCGGGTTGATCTTCACTGTCGCCAGGATCTGTTCCAGACGGTTGAATACTTTGTCGCGGTCGACGTGCTTCACCAGTCCATCCTCGGACGCGTCGGTGGTGACGTTCAAGGCGAACTCATAGCAAGATCCATTCTGGAAGACATGGAAGTACTTCGAGTCGCTCTGACGCGTTCCTTCGCCGGAGACGGCTTCGGTGGCGCGGAGCTCGAGGTCCCCGAGCATCAGCTTGGAGTACGCGGGCGAGTCGGACTGCGTTGCGGCAGGCTGAGTGGACGTCGGCTGCGCTTCCGACGTGGCTGAAGGTGCGGTCGAAGTTCCTGACGCGCCGGGTGCCGGCTCGGTGGACGGGCTTTGCGTCAAGATTTTGGGCTGCGGCACCGCGAACTCGGTGCATTGCTCGGCGGTGAGCGATTTGTGGACGCTCACGTCGAAGAATGCGGACGAGAAGTCGGTGTTGGAGAAGCTCGACTCGGGGAGTTCGACCGCGGCGAGGGCGACTCCGCCGGGCTGGACGAAGTTCATCGCGATGGGATTGGAGGTCAGAAGATCGGTGGCGGCGTCGCCGGTTTCAATTGCGTAGCGGCGCGGATATTCGAAAGTTACGCCGTAGGTCTTATCGGCATAGTTGACGGTTGCAGGCTTCTTCGAGACGACTTTCTTCGGAGCTGGCTTGGTCGCGGCCTGCACCGGCGGCGCGGGCATGGACATCGACTGGCTCTGGAGTTGGGGCGCTGGGATCTGGTTGTTGGCGGTTACGGGTTTCGGCTGGTCTTTAGTATTGGAATTGGAACTGGAGCAGCCGACGGTTACGGAGCAGACGATCAGCACAGCGGCGAAGATGAGCGCGCTGGTGTTCTTGCCCGAGGTAACGGAACCCCAGGCTACGGAACTGCGGGTTACGGAACGAGCTTCTCTGGTGGTGCGAATAGCATTGATGCGGGTCATTGGGTTGCCTCCTGCCGACTTGCGGCGCTTTGAGTAGTGCACGGGGTTGGCCAGGGTCGGGAGCCCTGATTTGGCGGGGGTTAGAGCGGTTAGGACTCAAACGCCGCGTGGGGCGCGGGACACGATGTGGGTGGAGGAACACGGGGAGTTTCCGCTACATTTTTTCGGGCACTGGGAGTCAAAATCCCCATCTCCCGGAAAGAACTAGAGATATGGGGCACCCAGTCATCGCGCTTCCGCCCAGGCGGGATTTCCGCTATCGTTGTCGGCTTAGTCGTTAGCGGGACGTGGAGGGATCGGAGGAGAAGCAATGGGTGCGGTTTTGAGATGCATGTTGATGTTGGCGATTTGCGTCTTGCCCGGGCTGGGGCGGGCTCAGGGCGCGGCGCATACGCCGGAGAAGATCATTATCGATACCGACATTGGCGATGATGTGGATGATGCGTTTGCCCTGGCGCTCGCCGTGAAAAGTCCGGAGTTGCAGGTTCTGGGCGTGATGACGACATTTGGAGATACCGGGGCGCGTGCGAAAATTGTCGACCGATTTCTGGGAGAGGTGGGACGGGCCGAGATTCCGGTCATGGCGGGGAAGGCGACAGCGACGAAGAATCCGATGTCGCAGCGGAAGTATGGGGAGGGCGGACATTTTGCGAAGTCGTCGCACGGGGATGCGGTGGAGTTTTTGCTGGAGCAGATTCGGAAGTATCCGGGGGAGATCACGCTGATTGCGATTGGTCCGCTGATGAATGTGGGAGCGGCGATTGACAAGGATGCGGCGACGTTTCGAAAGTTGAAGCGGGTGGTGCTGATGGGTGGGTCGATCCGGCGCGGATATGGGGATTTAGGATACACGGCGGCGGTGCCGCCGATGCCGGAATGGAATATTTTGAATGATGTGGCCTCGGCGCAGAAATTGTTTGCGGCGGGAGTGCCGCTGTTTGTGATGCCGCTGGATTCGACTCAGTTGAAGATGGACGAAGTGAAGCGGGCGTTCCTGTTCGGTCAGGGGACGTCCGTTACAGATCAGTTGGCGGTGCTGTATCACTTGTGGGGACAGGAGACGCCGACGTTGTTCGATCCGATGACGGTGGTGTTTGTGCTGCGGCCGGAGTTGTGTCCGGTAACGGGGATGGACATTCGGGTGGATGAGAAGGGATTTACACGGGAGGAACCGGGAGCGCCGAATGCGCAGGTTTGTTTGGATTCAAACGCGGAGGATTTTTTTCGGTTTTATTTGAGGAGAGTGGCGGGAACTGATGGGGCGCGGTGAAAGCGTGAAGTTCGTGCAATCAAAATGCGGACCGTCGAAATTCCCACGTCTCGCAAAGAACGCGAGACATGGGGCACGCGGGTTCGCAATGAGGGACAAATAATCATGCGTTTTGAAGAGAGTGCTCGACGTCGATTTCTGAAAGGCGTGGGAACAGGATTTGCGGGCGGGGCTTTGATTGGACTGCCGGGCAGAGCGCTTGCGGCGGACGACGCGCAGGGAGCGCGGGCGCTGGTTTATGACGTGCGCACGTTTGGGGCGATCGGCGACGGGAAGACGATTGACAGTCCGGCGATCAATCGGGCGATCGACGAAGCGGCCGCGGCGGGCGGAGGGACGGTTTATTTTCGGGCGGGTAATTATTTGTGTTATTCGATTCACCTCAAGAGCAAGGTCGCGATTTATGTTGAGCAGGGGGCAACGATTGTTGCAGCGGATCCCTCCGCCGATTCGGCACGCGGCTACGATCTGGCGGAGTCGAATCAGCCGTGGGAGAACTATCAGGATTACGGTCATAACCACTGGCATAACAGCCTGATTTGGGGCGAAGGGCTGGAAAGCGTTTCCATTTGTGGTCCGGGACTGATCTGGGGCAGGGGCTTGAGCCGGGGCTGGGGTGCCGGGCCGAAGGCCGAGCAGCCGGGAGTGGCTAACAAAGCGATTGCGCTAAAGAATTGCCGCAACGTGATCCTGCGGGATTTTTCTATTTTGCATGGCGGACATTTCGGAATTCTGGCAACTGGAGTCGACAACCTCACCATCGACAATTTGAAGATCGACACCAATCGCGACGGCATGGACATTGATTGCTGCCGAAACGTGCGGATCACGAATTGCAGCGTGAATTCGCCGTGGGATGACGGCATCTGCCTGAAGAGTTCATTCGCGTTGGGTTATGCGCGTGCCACCGAGATGGTAACGATCAGCAATTGCCTGGTTACGGGCAGCTATGAAGAAGGGGCGTTGCTGGATGGGACGTTCAAGCGCTTTGCCGTTGACGCTAAGGTCCCGCGCACGGGGCGGATTAAGTTTGGGACGGAATCGAATGGAGGTTTCCAGAACATCGCAATTGCCAATTGTGTTTTTGAGGGATGCAGCGGGCTGGCAATCGAGACGGTGGATGGCGCGGTCATTGAAGACGTGAGCGTAACGAACATTACGATGCGGGACGTGGTTAGCGCGCCGATTTTTCTGCGGCTGGGGTCGCGGATGCGGGGTCCGGCGGGTGCGGCCGTGGGAGCGTTACGGCGCGTGATCTTGAGCAATATTACTTGTTCGTGCGGGAGTTATTCATCCGGACAGGGGTCGCGAATCAGTTCGATTCTCGCGGGGATTCCGGGACATCCGATCGAGGATGTGAAGATGAGTGACATTACGATCGTTCATCCCGGCGGAGGGACGAAGGACGATGCGCAACGTCAGCTGGCCGAGAACGAGAAAGAGTATCCCGAACCGAATATGTTCGGAACGACTCCCGCGCACGGATTTTTTATTCGGCACGTGCGCGGAGTAGAAATGGCGGGGATCAAGATTGAACATGCCGGTGAAGATTTGCGGCCGGCTTTTGTGATCGACGATGTGGAGGGCGCGGATTTCGGAAGGATTAAAGTGGCGTTGACTGCGGGCGCTCCGACGTTCGCGCTTAGCAATGTGAGAAATTTTAGCGTTTATCGGAGCAAGCCGGTACCGGATACGGAAGTGGCGAGCGCGGAGAAGAGAGATATATAGTTTGGCCAGTCTACAGTGCCGTTTGTGAATCAACGTGTTGTTATGGGGACGGGAAGCAAAAATCCCCACCCCTTCGGCTTCGCGCAGGGCAAGTTCTCTCGCGACCGACGCGAAAAGAGTGGAATGTTTTGCAGCATGAGCGGGCGTTCGTCCACAGCTTTTCCTTCAGGCTGTGCAAAATACTGGAATCACCCTATGGTTCCCCGGTCCTCCGTTGGATAGTCTCTCTTCTCCGTTCGATCACTCAGACGCTAGGCCAGAAGCTGTGCGAGACCTACAGGGGAAGCCGGCCTTGGCAGAGGGTTTCAACCATGAGTACCGTGGCAGCTTCCACTTCGCCTCACCTTGCTTGGCACGTCCTTTATCAAGCAGCGCTGTTTGAACCGGATGCCAACAAAATTCCGCAACGAATTGCGGAGGCAGAGACCGCCATACTTTCGCGCATCAAGGAATTATTTGTCGTCACTACTGACCACATTGAAGAAGATATAGTTCTGGACGATGCGTTGTACGCCATGCGCGCACTCCGAAGTTGCGTGGCCTCCGAAAGAACTGCTGCCTGATTGTGTTTCCTGCCGACCACCACACATGCCGCTTGGCAGTGTGTTCGCTGGAACGGGGGAATTAATCCGATAGAACCTCGCTACCCGTTGAGTCCCTTATAATCAAAGACTCTTTATGGCTGCCGTTCTGGAGAGAATTGTTGCGGCTACGCGGGTGGGGTTGGCGGAGGCCAGGCGCGGGGCCGACTTGCGCGAATTGGAGCGGCGGGCGGAATCGCATGTGCCGCGCGGGTTTCGGCGGGCGCTTGCATCGAAGAGCCGCGAGGGAGTGGCCGTGATTGCGGAGTTGAAGAAGGCTTCGCCGTCGAAGGGGCTGATTCGGGCGGAGTTTCATCCAGCGGAGTTGGCCCGCGAACTGGAAGCGGCGGGGGCAGCGGCATTGTCGGTGCTCACGGACGAGGAATTCTTTCAAGGGGCGCTGGGGAATTTGCGGGAGGCTTCGGCGGCGGTTTCGATTCCCTGCTTGCGGAAGGACTTTATTGTGGATGAGTTTCAGTTGCTGGAGGCACGGGCGAACGCGGCCGACGCGGTGTTGCTGATTGTGGCAGCACTGTCGCCGGGCGAATTGGATACGCTCGCAGCCGGGGCGCGGCGGCGTGGGCTGGATGTTTTGTGTGAAGTGCATGATGGAGACGAACTGCGGCGGGCGCTCGACGCGGGATGCGACTTGATTGGGGTGAATACGCGCGATCTGCGGACGTTCGGGGTGGATCTGGAGACGGCGTTCCGGCTGGCCGAGAAATTTCCTGCCGGGGTCGTGCGGGTGGCGGAGAGCGGGATTCACTCCGCGGAAGATGTGGCGCGGTTGCGGGCGGCGGGGTATGACGCATTTCTGGTGGGGGAGTCGCTGATGCGAGCGGAGTCGCCGGGAGAGGCGCTGCGGAAGTTGATGCGGGTACCGAGTGGCGGGGATCGCGTATCGAGTGCGGAGTTGCGATCTGGAGACTGACGCGCCGGTGATGGCGTTAGTTGCATAGGTCCCTTCGGCCTTCTCAGGGCAGGCTCTTCGCTTCGCTCAGGATGACAAGACGAAGATGACGTGGGTGAAGATTTGCGGGATGACGAATCTAGACGATGCGCTCGTGGCGGTTGAAGCGGGGGCGGATGCGGTGGGATTTGTGTTTTATGAGAAGAGTCCGCGGTGCGTCAGCGTGGAAACGGTGCGGGGAATTGTGGAGAAGCTGCCGAAGAGTGTGGAGAAGATCGGGGTGTTTGCCGGACCGGATGAGGACCCGATCAACGCCGTACTGCAAACCGGATTGACCGGGACCCAGTGTTATATCTTCGTAGACGGGGTCGCAGGAAGTAACGCCCGCAACAAGGCGACTGGCAGGGATTGCCTGCCTCCGCACTTCCGGAGCCTGATGGCGTTCCCAATGAGTCTCTTTGGTGGGGATGTGAGCGAAGTTGCGCGAGTGTTGACTGGCTTTGCGGAATCGAGGAAGTTGATGCCGGAGGGTGTTTCGATTCCGGATGGTTTCTTGGATACGTTCTTGCTGGATTCGGGGAATCTACGTCAGCCGGGTGGAACGGGACATACTTTTGATTGGAAGAAAGCGCGAGGTCTTGCGGAAGGAATGCGGAAGGACGGTTTGAGATTGGTGGTTGCGGGTGGCCTGACTCCGGAGAACGTTGGCGAGGCGATTGAGATTCTTCAGCCTTGGGGAGTCGATGTGGCGTCTGGCGTCGAGGAGCGGCCGGGGAAGAAGGATGCCAGGAAGGTGCGGGCGTTTGTGCAGGCGGTGCGGGAGATGGATCGGAAGATGGGTTAGGGATGGCTACCGTACAGCAGAATTCGAAAAGCAAAATCCCCACGCTAGCCGCAAAAGGCGCGGCGAGGAGGGGGCACCCTGAAGTTTCTTCGAGCTCTTCACGTTCTGTTCGCACCAATGAGCCAGGGAGGTTTGGGGTTTATGGCGGGAGGTATGTTCCCGAGACTTTGATGGCGGCGCTGGAGGAGTTGGAGCGCGAATATGCGCGGGCGAAGCGAGACCGGAAATTTCAGGCGCGGCTCACGGAGTTGTTGCGGACTTATGCGGGGCGTCCGACGCCGTTGTTTTTTGCGCGGCGGCTTACGCAGAAGCTGGGCGGGGCGAAGATTTACTTGAAGCGCGAGGATCTGCTGCACACCGGGGCGCACAAGATTAATAACTGCCTCGGGCAGGGGTTGCTGGTGGAGCGGATGGGGAAGCATCGTGTGATCGCGGAGACGGGCGCGGGGCAGCATGGCGTAGCGACTGCAACGGTTTGCGCGCTGCTGGGGTTTGAGTGCGTCGTCTACATGGGGACCGAGGACATGCGGCGGCAGGAGTTGAATGTGTTCCGCATGCGGCTGCTGGGAGCGGAAGTGCGCGGGGTCGAGTCGGGGTCGCGAACTTTGAAAGATGCGATCAATGAGGCGATGCGCGACTGGGTCACGAATGTGCGGACTACGCATTATTTGTTGGGGAGCGTGCTGGGGGCGCATCCGTATCCGACGATGGTGAGGGACTTTCATCGCATAATCGGGCGCGAGGCTAGAGCGCAGATTTTGAAGGTTGAAGGGAAATTACCTACGGCGATTATTGCGTGCGTGGGTGGGGGATCGAATTCGATCGGAATTTTTTACAATTTTCTTAATGACAAGAAAGTCCGACTGATTGGCGTGGAGGCTGGAGGGCGCGGCGAGAAATTGGGCGATCATGCGGCGCGGTTTCGCGGGGGATCTCCAGGTGTACTGCAGGGAACGTATTCTTACTTGCTGCAGGATTCGGGCGGGCAGATTGCGCTGACGCATTCGGTGTCGGCGGGGCTGGATTATCCGTCGATCGGGCCGGAGCACGCGGCATTGCGCGATACGGGTCGGGCGGAGTATGTGCCCGCATCGGATACAGAGGCGCTGGAAGCGACCACTTTACTGGCGCGGACGGAGGGGATTATTCCGGCGCTGGAGTCGGCGCATGCGGTGGCGGAAGTGGTGAAGCGGGCGCCGAAGATGAAGAAATCTGAGATCGTGATTGTGAATGTTTCAGGGCGCGGGGACAAGGATATCGGGATCATGCGGGAGAACTTGAGAATCGATTGATGATTGTTGATTTCTGATTGCTGATTGAAATCCACAACTCAATACAGCAGCGGTTTCGCAATCAACAATCAGAAATCAACAATCATCAATTTCTTTTATGCCTCTTACTTTCCATAAGAAGCCAGCACTGGTGGCGTATGTGACTTGCGGGGATCCTGACCTCGCGACTACGCGGGAGATTGTGTTGGCGGCGATTGAGGCTGGGGCGGATGTGATTGAACTGGGAGTGCCGTTCAGCGATCCGGTGGCGGATGGGCCAGTGATTCAGCGAGCGAGCGAGAGGGCGTTGAAGCGTGGGACGTCGCTGGCGCAGGTGCTGACGCTGGCGGCGGAGGTGCGGGAGCATGCGCAGTCCACGGGCATTATCGTGTTCTCGTACTTGAATCCGATTCTGCGGATGGGGATGGAGAAGTTCTGCAAAGTCGCGCGGGCCGCTGGCGTGGACGGAGCGCTGGTGACTGATCTGCCGGTCGAGGAAGCTGACGAATATTTGCGGGCGATGCGGGAGCATGATCTGGCGCCGGTGTTTCTGGCGGCGCCGACTAGCCCCGATGACCGGCTGAAACAGATCGCGGAGGCTTCTCGGGGATTTGTTTACGCGGTCTCCCGAACCGGAGTGACGGGAGCGCGGCAGCAACTGGCAGACGACGCGCGAAAGTTGGTGCGTCGACTGCGCCGCGTGACGAAACTGCCTGTTGCGTTGGGATTCGGAATTTCGACGGCGGAGCAGTTTGGGGAAGTCGGAGAGTTTGCCGATGCAGTCGTCGTGGGCAGCGCGATTGTGGAGACTGTCGAGCGGAATCGTGGGCGTGAGGCGGCGGCTGTGGGCGAGTTTGTGAGGAGGCTCACGGCTGTCAGTTCTCAGGTTTCAAGCGCAGCGCGGTGAGAAATGTCTTTGCGAAACCCCGTGTCTTACAAAGAGGCGAGACATGGGCACCCGAGTGTTACTAGATCCTGGCTCTTATGGATATCGCGGATTGGCGGAAGAAAATTGACGAGCTTGATCGGGAACTCGTGGCTCTGCTGAGCGAGCGGGCGCGGGCGGCGGTTGAGATTGGGAAGCTCAAGCGCGATACTTCTTTGCCCATTTATGAGCCCGACCGGGAGCGGATTGTTTTTGCGAATGTGCAGGAAGCGAATCGCGGGCCGCTGGCGGGGCGCGATCTGGTGCGGATTTATGAACGAATTATCGATGTGATGCGAAATGTGCAGAAAGAAGAGATTGTGGTGAAGGGTGAGGCGGGGGGCGAGAGCAGTGGTAATAGCGAGGAAAAGCAGGTTCCTCGACTTCGCTCGGAATGACAGAGCGTTGGAAGAATGCCGAAGCGTTTGAAGAGCGTGAGATTTTGAGCTGAGAGCTAAGAGCTAGAAGCCAAGGGCTAGGAGCTGGGTTTTTATGATTGTTGCGATGCAGGAAGGCGCGGATGAGGGGCTGATTCAGCAGGTGATCGAGCACCTGGTGAAGATGGGGTTTGAAGTTCACCGCTCGACCGGGGCGCGGATGACCGTGCTCGGCGCGGTGGGATCGGGGATTGATTTCGATATCCGCATTCTGGAGTTGTTGCCGGGGGTGCAGGAAGTTCATCGCATCAGTTCGCCGTACAAGCTGGCGGGGCGGAGCTTTCGGCCGGAGGGGACGATCGTCAAGCTGGCGAACGGGATTGATATTGGCGGGAACGAAATTGTGGTGATGGCGGGGCCGTGTTCGGTGGAAACGCGCGAGCAGATTTTTTCCACGGCCGAGGCTGTGTCGAAGGCAGGCGCGAAAGTGCTGCGGGGCGGGGCGTTCAAGCCGCGGAGTTCTCCATATTCGTTTCAGGGGCATGGAGAAGATGCGCTCAAGTTGTTGCGGGAGGCGGGAGAGAAGTTCAAGCTGCTGGTGATCAGCGAAGTTATGGAGATTTCGCAGATTCCGATGATGCTGCCGTACGTGGATATTCTGCAAGTGGGCGCGCGCAATATGCAGAATTTTAATCTGCTGCGCGAATTGGCGAAGGTGCGCAAGCCGGTATTGCTGAAACGCGGGATTGCCGCGACGTTTGAGGAGTTGCTGCTGTCGGCGGAATACATTATGGCGGGCGGGAATTACGACGTGATCCTGTGCGAGCGTGGGATACGCACGTTTGAGACGTATACGCGGAACACGATGGATATTTCGGCGATACCTATCATTCATAAACTGTCGCATCTGCCGATGACGGCGGATCCGTCGCACGGGACGGGGCGGCGCGACAAGGTGGCGCCGATGGCGCGGGCGTCAGTGGCGGCGGGCGCGGATGCGCTGCTGATTGAAGTGCATTGCGATCCGAACCAGGCGTGGTCGGATGGGGCGCAATCGCTGTTTCCGGAACAATTCGCAAAGCTGATGGATGAACTGAGGATGATTGCGCCGGCGGTGGGGAGAAAGATCGGATAGGGATTGGACGGGGGAGAAATTGTTGATTGATGATTTCTGATTGTTGATTAAAACGTCGGTCGTCACACTGTCGGTTTTCATTCAGCAATCAACAATCATTAATCAACAATTTGTTAGCGTATGGCCATTCGTCAAATCACGATCATTGGGACGGGGCTGATTGGCGGGTCGCTGGGGCTGGCGCTGCGGAAGAAGAAATTTGCGGGGCGAATTATTGGATGCGACCGCGAGGGGACCCTGGAACGGGCGCGCATGCGGGGCGCGATCGACTCGGGAACTGCGAATCCGGGGGATGCGATACATGGAAGCCAGGTGGTGGTGTTGGCGACTCCGGTGCTGGCGATTGTCGATCTGATCGATCGCATTGGGCCGGTGCTGCCGGCGAAGGCGCTGCTTACCGATGTGGGAAGCACGAAGACTGCGGTCGTGGAGTGCGCGGGGAAAGTGTTCGGCAAGAGCGGGGGGAAGCGGTTTCTGGCAGGGCATCCGATGGCGGGAAAAGAGATGAGCGGGGTGGATTATGCGGATGCGGATTTATTTCAAAAGGCGGTGTGGTTTCTGACTCCGCTCCCAGGGCAGAATTTAAATGAGGGACTGTTTGCTGAATTTGCCGGGTGGATTGACACGATTGGGGCGCGGATTGCGATGTTGCCGGCGGAGGAGCATGACCGGTTGTGTGCGTGGATCAGCCATGTGCCACAGATGATTTCGACGGCTCTGGCGGCGGCGCTGGTGGAGGAGTTTGGCGAGAAGGCTCCGCTGCTTCCTGCGGGTGGGCGCGCGCTGCAGGAGATGACGCGGATTTCGGCGAGTCCGTATTCTATGTGGCGGGACATTGCGATTAGCAACAAAACAAATCTGGAACAGGCGCTGTGGAAAGTGGAACAGCGGCTGGCGCATATCCGGGAAAATCTGGCGACGCGGCAACTGGCGGAGGAGTTTGAACAGGCCCATCAGCTTAGAAAGATTCCGGGAAAGAAAAAATAGACTCACCACAGAGGCACAGAGAAACCGATTGTTGAAGCTTGGTCGAAGACCGTTTCCATCCCATCCTTAAATGCCACAAGTACACATTAAATGCCACAGCTACACATTCTTTTGTTCTTCTCCGGGGTTCTGTGCCTCTGTGGTGAATTTGATTTAGAATTCTTTGCGCTATGAACAAAGTTGTGGCTAGTGTGGATGAGGCGATCCGCGACGTGTTCGACGGCGCGACCATCATGATCGGTGGATTCGGCTTGTGCGGGATGCCGGAGAATCTGATTCGCGCGCTGGTGCGACGGGGAACGAAGAATCTGCGGACCATCAGCAACAACGTTGGCGTCGACGGTGTGGGCAACGGCCTGTTGCTGGCGGCCGGGCAGATTGTGCATCACATTGGCACGTATGTGGGGGAGAACAAGTTACTGGAAGAGATGGTACTGAAGGGGACGCTCCGGCTCGATCTGGTTCCGCAGGGGACGTTTTCGGAGCGGATTCGCGCGGGGGGCGCGGGGATTCCGGCGTTCTATACTCCGACGGGCGTGGGCACGATTGTCGCCGAAGGTAAAGAGACGCGTGAGTTTGATGGGCGCATCTACGTGATGGAGCGCGGACTTACGGCTGACTTTGCTTTTGTGAAGGCGTGGAAGGGCGACCGCCAAGGAAATTTGGTGTATCGAAAAACCGCCCGGAATTTTAATCCGGTGATGGCGACGGCGGCGAAGACTACGATTGCCGAGGTCGAACATCTCGTGGAGGTTGGGGATTTGGATGGGGATTCAGTGCATACGCCTTCGATTTATGTGAAACGGATTTTCAAAGGCGAGTTGTACGAGAAGAGGGTTGAGCGGCGGACGGTGAGGAAGGGCTAGTGGGCATCGGAAGAATTCCTGCGACCTTAGCGATGGGTTTTAGTAGTAGTACAGGGATCCTTCGACTGCGGTTTGCTTCGCTTTCAGCGAAGCAAAATCCTCGCTCAGGATGACAGGGTTGGGGATAGGACCAACGACGAACGACTAACGATCAACGACCAACGACCAACGACAAATATGAATAAGCCGGGGAAAGATGTCGACAAGCGCGAACGGATTGTGAAGCGGATTGCGCGCGAGTTGCGCGATGGGTTCTATGTGAACCTGGGGATAGGGATGCCTACGCTGATTGCGAATCACGTGCCGGCGGGGATGGAAGTTACGTTGCAGTCGGAGAATGGGATGTTGGGGATCGGGCCTTATCCGGTTGAGGGGACGGAGGATGCGGATCTGATCAACGCGGGCAAAGAGACTGTCGGCGAGATGCCGGGGACTTCTTATTTCTCGAGCGCGGATTCATTTGCGATGATTCGCGGTGGACATATTGATTTGAGCGTGCTGGGCGCGATGGAAGTCGATGAGTCGGGGAGCCTGGCGAACTGGATGATCCCGGGAAAAATGGTGAAGGGGATGGGTGGGGCGATGGACCTGGTCGCGGGAGCGCGGCGCGTGGTGGTGGCGATGGAGCATACGACGCGCGATGGGGCTCCGAAGATTTTGAAGAAGTGCACCCTGCCGTTAACTGGAGTTAACGTGGTGGACACGATCGCGACGGAGATGGCGTACATTCGCGTGACCAAGGATGGGTTGGTACTGGAGGAAGCTGCTCCGGGGCTAACGGCGGAGGATGTGCAACGGGCTACCGAGGCGCGGCTGATTGTGAGTCCTTCGCTGAGGGTGATGGAGAGTTAGGGAACGGAATTCGAGCGAGTTGAAAATCCCCACTTCTCGCGCACAGAACGCGCGAGAAATGGGGCACCCATCTTCGTTTTTCTTTCCGAAAATCTCTAGGCGGCGGCGATGCGGCGGATCAGGTCTTCCTGCTCCTGTTTGCTTTCGGCGCCGATGGTGAATGCGTCGAGTATTCCTAGCGATAGTGCGTATTTGATGGCCTCGTCTTGACGGGTGCGCAACGCGCCTTGACCTAGAATTTTCATTCCTACTACCGCTTTTCCTGCGGACTTCATTTCTTTCAGAACCCCTACGACAGTTGCGGGATCGGAGTCCATGATTGCGCCGATGGGATTGATGCGGCCAGATCGATTTCCACCCATGGGGATTTCGCGGCGGCGCGCAGGGCTTCGATCGAGTGGCAGGAGCAGCCGTGAGCGCGGATGATTCCTTTCTGTTTGGCTTCGGACAGTACGTCCATGACGCCGCGGTAGCGGTCGGTCCAGTCGGCTTCGGTGACGCAGTGCATCAGGCAGATGTCGAGGTAGTCGCTGCCGAGTTCGCGGCGGAAGCGGTCGAGATCGGCACGCATCGTGGCGGCGTCGCGCGCCCAGGATTTTGTGAGCACCGTGACTTTGTCGCGTTCCACGTGCTTGAGCGCTTCGGCGACGTGGGGATGGCTTCCGTAGGAGTCGGCGGCATCGAAGAAGCGGAGGCCGTGATCGTAGCCGTTGAGCAGAAGATCGGAGAGACCTTTGATGCCGAGCGCGGTTTGATGCGAATGATGTTCGGAGCCGACGGTTCCGGTGCCCATGGCGAGGCGGCTGGTCTTGATGCCGGTGCTACCGAGCGTGACGGTGTCAGAGGCGGAGAATTTGGTGGGGAGAGTTGTGTTCGCGAGGGCGGTGAGAATGGATTTCGATGAGAGCCAGACCGCCCCGGCGGCGGTGGCGGAGCGAACGAGGAATTCGCGGCGACGCATGGGGCCCTCCTGATGATGCGGGCGCTGTTTAGAGGCTACACCAAGCCCGGGCTAGCGGGAAAGTGGGCGCGGTACTCGATCCTTTCGTTCAAAGGCTGACGGCCGACGGCGCGCTTCGTTCAGGGTGGGCTACTGCCGTTGGCCTTTGCGGTAAGGCGCAAACGCCGAGAATGGCAATCAAATACGGAATGGGGCCGCTAGCAGGCGGAAGGGCAGTGTAATGGCCAGAAAGATGATCTCCAGCACGCCGTGGACGGCGACGCCGACGATGCGGAACGGGAGCAGGATCAGCCAGATAAAGGGATAGGCGATCAAGGCCAGCAAGGCGAGGGGCCAGCAGAGTACGAAAAGGATGCACCAGAGCAAGAAAGTGAACATGGTAGAGACCTCCACTTCTATCCAAACAATTGTACGGTTCGGGCGCGGGAAATGTTCCATCCTACCCAGGTCGGTTTCATTCGAATTGCTTGCGGAAAGCGGCCAGTTGCTGCTGGATTTCGGAGAGTTCTTGGCGCAGGCGGGCTACCTCCTCTTCTAGCGTCGCGAGCCGATCGGCTGTCGAACTTGTGCCGGCGGTCGAGGGCGCCCGCGCCACAAGAACATTTTCGGCGTCTGAGGTCGTTGGTGGTTCGCCGGAGAACAGGTGCATGTAGCGGGATTCTTTGGTGCCGGGCTGGCGGGGGAGGATCGCGGCCAACGGAGGGTCGCGATGGGCCAGGCGGTCGAGCGTGGAAACGATGTCGTCGAGCGCTTCGAAGTGGTACATGCGGTCGGTGCGGCTGCGGAGTTCGCCGGGAGTTTGTGGTCCGCGGAGGAGAAGCACGCAGACGATGGCGATTTCGCGGCGGTCGAAGTTGAAGACTTCCTGCAGGCGGTGTTCGAATTTGGTGACTCGGCTGTCGGCGCCGCTGGCGGGGCCGGCCATGCGCTTTTCCTGCAGCGAGGCGAGGGCATCGCGAACCGTGGCTTCGTCCAGGGTCATCACCGGGTCGCGGTTATTTTTCTGATTGCAGGCGTTGACCAGGGCGTTGAGCGAGAGCGGGTAGTAGTCGGGCGTGGTGATGTCTTTTTCGATCAGGGAGCCGAGGACGCGAGTTTCGGTTTCGGTGAGGTTCACGGAGTTATCCAGAAAGGTTTGCGCGTTTTGATTTTAATAGAGGCGGGAGCGTTTGCACGCGAGAAGCGCGGGGCACCTTCGGATTCTTCGGCTTGCCTCGTGTTTGCCCCGGCGACGCTCGGAATGACAAGAGTTGGTAGGGAGCCTATAGTGAGTCTGACATTGAGGAGATCAGAATGCGTCTGCTTTTAAACTGGGTGTTGAGTGCGGTAGCGGTGTGGATTGTGGCTCAAGTAGTGCCGGGCATACATGTAAACGGGGCGGTGGCGGCGTTGATTGCAGCGCTCGCGATTGGGTTCATCAATGCGACGCTCGGATTGCTGCTTAAGATTATTACCTTTCCTTTGACACTGCTGACGCTGGGGCTGTTTTGGTTCGTGATCAATGCCGTCATGCTCGAGCTGGCGTCGGCGTTGGTGCCGGGATTTCAGGTGCACGGGTTCGTCGCGGCATTCATCGGGGCGATTGTGCTCAGCCTGGTCAATCTGGTGTTGAAAGCGATTGTGATGCCGTCGAAGGATCAGCAATAGTCGACTGGCGAGCGTAGTACGTTGGAGAGAGAAAACAACAGGTTCTCCACTTCGCCGTCGCTGACGCCCCGGCTCCGGTCGAAATGACAAATTGCGAGAAGGCAGGCGCAGCGGGTTTCTACTTTTTCTTTTGCGGCTTGATTGCCTGCCAATCCTCTTCGGTGAGTATCCTTCCCAGATTGCTGAACTCGCCTGCGCCTTGCAGGAATTCGCCGCCGTCCATGCGGATGACTTCGCCGTTGATGTAGGCGGAGCCGTCGCTGACCAGAAATGCTGCGAGGTTGGCGAGCTCTTCAACCGTACCGAAGCGATGCTGCGGGTTGCGGTCGAGCGCGAGAGTTTCGAGTTCGGGACGTGGCAGCACGCGGGAGAATGCGCCTTGCGTGGGAATGGGGCCGGGGGCAATGGCGTTCATGCGGATGCCGCGGTTGCCCCATTCCACGGCGAGGCTGCGGGTTAGGGCTTCGACTCCGGCTTTGGAAACTGCGGAGGGCACGACGTAGGCCGAGCCGACGGGCGCGTAGGTGGCGGAGATGCTGAGGACGGTGCCGCGGTTTTTCTGAGTCTGAGCGGACTTGAGCCAGCGGCGTCCGCAGGCCAGAGTGCAGTTGAGTGTGCCTATGAGCACGATGCCGATTACCGCGTTCCATGCGCCGGGAGAAAGCTCTTCGGTGCGGGCAATAAAATTTCCCGCGGCGTTGTTGACGAGGATGTCGAGAGGGGCTTCGCTCCAGATCCAATCGATCATGGCTTCGACAGCGTCGAGGCTGCGGACGTCGCAGGGGATAGTGTGGATCGTGCCGTGGGTCTTTTGAGATAGCTTGGCGGCGGTTTGCTCGAGGACTTCTTCTCGGCGGCCGCAGATGTGGACGGTGGCTCCGAGTTCGAGGAAGCGTTCGGCCATGCCTTTGCCGAGGCCGGTGCCGCCGCCGGTGATGAGGATGCGCTTGCCCAATAGAAGGTCGGTGCGAAACATGCGTGCTCCCGCGTTCTCAGAAGATGCGAGCTAACAGCAGGTTCCTCTCCGGGCTTCGCCCGGTTCGGAATGACAAATTATAGGGCTACCTCTGCGCGTCGCACGCCACGCGGAAGCCGTAGTCGGCATATTGAAATTCTGGCGGAATGCTGGAGCGGGCAGAGCAGCGCGAAACTTTGATCTGGTGACGCCAGGATCCTCCGCGCGAAGACTTACGCTGCGGCTTCATCGAGCTTTGTTCTGGGCCGTGCGGGTTGCGGTCGGGCGAGGCCGAGTAGTAGTTCGGGTCATACCAGTCGCTGCACCATTCGTGAACGTTGTCGCAGATGTCGTAAAGGCCGAAGGCGTTGGGGGCGTAGCGGGCGACTGGTTCGGGTCCCGTCTGCCAGCGCGTGGCGTAGTCGGGGAGAGATTGTGGCGGGGCGTCTCCCCAGGGAAAAGGTTTCTGTTCGAGGCCGCCACGAGCGGCGTGCTCCCATTCAGCTTCGGTGGGCAAGCGGTAGGCGCGGGCGGTTTGCGAACTCAGCCATTCGCAGTAGCGGGCGGCTTCGTGCCAGGAGACTGCAGTCACGGGTTGCTCCGGATGGTTGAAGTTTGCATCGTGCCATAACGAAGGAGGTTGAGTGCCGGTTGCGCTCAGAAAACGCGCGTACTCACCATTGGTGACTTGCGTGGCGGCAAGCTGAAAGGCATTGACCCAGACGCGATGGATGGGGCGCTCGCAGTCCTGGCCCGAGTTCGAGCCCATCAGGAACCAGGCGGCCGGAATCTGGATCAAAGTGGGTTCGAGCGCAAGGGCCGGAGTCTCTGACTTGGTTTCGGACTGGGCCGGAGTGATCGTCATGGCGGTTGCCGCGTGTTCCCTATAGCGTTAAAGTTTACCAGCGTTGAACTTTGGAGGACGACGATGGCGGAGAAGAAGCTGCGGTTCCAGGCGAAGATTCAAGGGAAAGAGGCGGGAGTGGTGGCGGCGATCGCGCCGCCCGTGGACGTGATCGAGTGGTTTGGAACGCGGGCGCGGGTGCCCATCCGGGGGACGATTAATGGTTTTGCGTTTCGTTCGTCGCTCATGCCGATGGGTGGCTGCCACATGATGCCGGTGAACAAGACCCTGTGCCAGGGTGCCGGCGTGAAGCCGGGAGACATCGTTGACGTGGTGATGGAACGCGATGCGGAAGCGCGCACGGTGGAGGCTCCTCCGGAGCTGAAGAAGGCGCTGGCGAAAAGCAAGAAAGCGCAGGAGCGGTGGGACGAGTTGGCGTTCACGCATAAGAAGGAGATGGCGCTTTCGATTTCCGGAGCGAAGCAGGAAGAGACGAAGAAGCGGCGACTGGCGAAGGTGATGGAAGTGCTGAAGACTGGAGCGAAGTGGACAGCATAATTTTTTTATACCTGCCGCTGGAAATCCCACGTCTTGCAAAGAATGCGAGACATGGGGCACCCTCTGATTGCTCACTCCCCAGTGTGTGAGCGCAGGTGCTGCGCGACTTCGGCGATATTATTTTCCTGGAAGAGGCGAATCGCGGCGATGCCCGCGGCTCCGGCTTCAAGGCAGGAGCGGGCATTGGCTAGAGTGATCCCGCCCAGGGCCAGGACTGGAATACTTGACTGGCAGGCTTCGTGGAGAAGGCTGAGACCGGCGGGGTGTGCGTTTCTTTTCTCGAACACCGGGGCGAAGACGGCGAAGGTTGCGGTACTGGCGGCGGCTTGGGCTACTTCTGCTGGGGAGTGGCAGGAGACTGCGATCAGCGGTTCTCGCGGTTGGAGTTGGCGGGCAGGAGTGCCCGCCCCACATGAAGAGTGCCAAAGCTTTCTTACCTCTTGTGCGGAGACGTCGTTGGAGCGAAGATGGACGCCGTCGGCTTCGACGGCTAGCGCAATGTCGGTGCGGGAGTTGATGAGGAGAGCTGTTGCCGGTTGGCGGTTGTCAGTTGCCAGTTCTCGTGCTTCGCAGATTGCATTCATCGCCTCTCTCGCCAGAGATTCCAGGTCGCGCGTGGGGAGATCTTTTTCGCGGAGCTGGATATAGTCGACGCCGGCGAGGGCTGCCTCAGATATTTTTTCCAGCAAGCGGCCACGGCGGGAGGGTTCGTCTCCGGGGAGGGCGGTGCGGTCGGTGATGTAGTAGAGAAGGCAGCGGGATGGCATCTGCTGTGCAGTCTAATATGGCGTCGTCCCGCCGAGTGGGCAAAGCAGATTCCTCGGTTGCCGTCGCATTCGCTCCGGCTGCCCTCGGAACGACAACCAAAGTGAAACGCATTCGCTTCTATGGTCGGGTCTTCGCGATCTCCGGGAGGGCTTCGCCTTCTTTCTTGGGTGCGCCCCCGAGGTGGTATTTTGTCAGGCCGTCGCGCAGGAACTCGAACGCGTCTTCGGGGGTGTCGACGATTTTGAATTGGTCAAGGTCCTCTGGAGAAATTGTGCCGGCGTCGACGAAGGCCTGGAAATTTAGGATGCGGTTCCAGTATTCGCTGCCGTAAATGACGACCAGGATTTTCTTGGCCAGCTTGTCGGTCTGCGCCAGGGTGAGGATTTCGAAGAGTTCGTCCATGGTGCCGAAGCCGCCGGGGAAGATGACGAGTCCTTTGGCCAAATAGGCGAACCAGAATTTGCGCATGAAGAAATAGTGGAACTGAAAATTCAGCGCCGGAGTCACGTACTGGTTGGGGCACTGCTCGAAAGGAAGCTGAATGTTCAGGCCGATGGTTTTTCCGCCGGCTTCGTGGGCGCCGAGATTCGCCGCTTCCATGATGCCGGGACCACCGCCGGTAGTGACCACGAAACGGTGGCGGCGGGCGGGAATCTGGATCGACCACTCGGTCAGCATGTGCGCGAGGCGGCGCGCGTCTTCGTAGTAGCGGGCCATGTCGACGCCGGCGCGGGCGCGTTTTAAATCCTTTTCGAGCTGCCCGGCGGGAACGGCCGCCGGGTTGTGCTCGATGGTGTTAAGTGTCTTCGCGGCGTCCTTCTGCCCCCGAAAGCGGGCGGAGCCGAAGAAAACGACGGTGTCCTGAATCTGCTCACGGCGGAAGCGCGCCAGGGGTTCCTGATATTCCGCCAGGATGCGGAGGACGCGGCCATCCGGGCTGCTGAGGAAAGGTTCGTTCTGGTAGGCGACCGGCGCGGATTCGAGATGATCAGTCATAGGTTGAGAGTCTTTCATGCTCAATTCCAGGACACATTATTAAGGCCTGAATGCAGATTATCAGGATACCGGAGAGGGTGGGTTACGGGGAATAAGCGGGCCGGCAGCCTTCCAGCATTTATTGCTGTTCGTGGTAGTGCAGCGCCTCCCAGAAACCGATCCAGATATCGAGCAGGCCCAGGCCGCTGCAGAGGCCGCGGAAGAAGCCGTTGGAGACCACGGAGCGCAGGGCGGGAAATGAGAGCAGGAGGTAATTATCGGTCCACTCCGGAGTCCACGGAAGAATGATAAGCAACACTCCCGCCACCGCACTGATCAAAACGAAAAGGAAGACAGAGGTGCGATGCATCCAGACCTGCAGCGGGCCGTCGGCTTGACGGTTTTCGGCATCGAGAGGCGGGCCTAAAAGCGCGGCGCTCGAATCAGCCGGCGGCGGCGTGGGCTTCTGGGTATCGCCGGGAGTGCCGGAAAACGGAGTCAGATCGCTCATTCGGGGCGGCTCCGGCGCCGCGAACCGACCGCGCAAAAATCACGGCGTCGTGTATTGCGGCACGGAACGCACCCTGCGCTGCCGCATACACCGGACCCCGGGTAAAGAAAATTAGAGACAAAAGGCATCCGGCTATTCTACGACTTCAGGGCCTTGATGCGCTCGGCGACGTCGCGATAGTCGATGTTGCTGCCGTAGACTTCCATGAAGTGGCGGAGCGCGGAGGGCTTGTCACCGGCAGTTTCATACGCGGAAGCCAGCTCGTAGTGGAGCGCGACGCGGGTCTCGCCGTCGATGCCGGCAACGTTGAGAGCTTTGTCATACCAGCGGACAGCGGCCTCGGGCACGCCTTTATCGAGGAAGCACTGCGCCAGCCAGGTATAGGTCTGCATGATCTGCGGGAATGGATGTCCGTGATCGAAGGACTGGCAAGCCTTTTGCAGTTCTCCGATGGCTTCATCCAGCAATCCCATTTCGCGGAAAGCGATGCCGAGGTTGTAATGCGTCTCGGGATCTTCGTCGGTGGAAGCCACGTCGGCTTCGAGATCGTGTCTGAGTTCGCCAAACATTTCGGCGATATCGACCCCAGCGTCCTCGCCAAACGGAGATGCATTAGCCGCAGCGGGAGGATTAATGCTGGCGGCGGCCGGCGCGTGGGACGCAGGCATTGCTGGCGGTTTGGGAGCTTCGACGGGTGCGTGCCAGGACGGGGCCGCCACAGGCGCAGTTTGTGTGTGTGCCTGCACACTCTGCGTTGAGGGAGGCGCGGCGGAGGCCGATGCTGCCGCGCTCGCGGCGAGCGGCGGAATCACCTTCGGCGCTACAACCGGAGTGGGTATCGGCGGAACGGGCGCGGACTTCGCGACCGGAGCATGAGGCTCGGGCCCGGCAACCGGCGCAGCTTTCAGGAAGTCTTCCCCGAGCGAGGCTTCGATATCGGCGACAAACTCGCCCAGAACCGGGGCGGTTGGCCCGGCAGAGATCACAGGCTCGGTATGCGCGGCGGGAGCAAGTCCAGGCTTCGCGGGAATTGTCGCCGCAGGCGGGGCGGCCGGTTTGGTCACTGTGCCGGGCAGGAACGTGTCGCCCAGCGAAGTTTCGAGATCGGAAACGAATTCTTTCAGCACGCCGGGTTGATGCGCGGGCTCAGCTTCAGGCTCGGGTTCGACTTCGTGCACCTGCTCGTGAACCACTGGGACCGGCTCGGTTTCGACCGAAGCCTCGGCAATGATTGGAATCTCTTCGACGGCTGGCGGCTCTGAAGCCGTGGTTTCGGCTACGATCTCTGGCGCAGGAATTTCCTGAGCAACGATCTTTGGAGTGACGACCTTCGGAGCGGCAGTTTTCGGAGCAACCGTTTTCGTTGGTACGGGTTTCGGTGCAGCGACCTTGGGTGCATCGATCTTGGGCGCGACGACCTTGGGTGCAATCACTTTGGGCGCGACGACCTTCGGTACGACGATTTCCGGTACAACGACTTCCAGTTCTTCGGCGGCAGGCTCCTCGACCGAAATCTCTTCGACGGAAATCTCCTCGGCTGTGGCCTCTTCGACCACGGCTGGAGTGTCGTCGACCGTAATTTCTTCATCCGCGGCTTCGACGGTCGGAATATCGTCGGCCGCAAGCTCTTCCACGACGGGTTCGGCCGCAAGCGCAGCTTCGTGTTCGGCGGCTTGCTCCGTGGCGGCTTCCACTTCGGCGCGGAGCTCGTCCAGTTTGGCCTGATCACTGGTCAGAGTCTGGAGCTTGGCCAGGGCCGCCATAGCCTGCTCGGGCATGCTATGAGCCAGATAGAAGCGAATCTCTTCGACAGTCTCGTCGACTTTGCCGGAGTCGGGAATTTCATGATCGCCGACAGCAGTGTCGACCTCGACCTCTGCCGCTTCCACCGCGGGACTATCAGTCTCTTCTACGGTGATGGAGTCGTCCCATTCCGAAGAAAGATCAATTTCAGCCGCTGCGGCCGGTTCGGCTGAGGCTGCGGACTCATCGACAACGGCAAACTCAGCGTCGGCCTCGACGGTAATTTCGTCGGCGGATTCGGCCGGGGCTTCCTCTTCGACAGCAGCTTCTTCCGCGGGAGATTCGTCGACCGAGAACTCTTCCACCGCGCTCTCTGATTCCGCAACCGGCTTGGCATCCAGAAAAATATGTTCGTCTTCGCCGGGTGCGTCAAGTGCCGGAGCCGAGGAACGTTCCTCATAGCGTTCGGCCAGTTCCCCGTAGCGCGAAGCTTCGTCAGGATGTTCTGCCCCGGAGTAGACGCTCTGCAGGGTGCGGCAACAGGCCGCAGCTTCGGCGAAGCGGCCCGCGCGCGTGTGCAAGGCGGCGAGACGCTGATTGAGGCGCAGATCGTCGGGCGCCAGCGGCAAGGCCCCGACCAAAGGTCCGAGTGCCTTGGCGGGCATGTTGTAAGAGATGAACAGCTCGGCGTCCGTAAGAGCCGAGCGGACGGCGAGCGCAATCTCATCGGTATAGTGCTGGTGCACCGAAGGCGCGGTCGCTTCCAGATCGTCGATGAGAACCACGGCTTCTTCCGGCGTAATCAGCTTGCTGCCGGAAGTGCCGCCCAGCTGGCTGACCACCTGCTGGTAGTTCTGCATGTGCAGGGGGTTCTGCGGCTCGATGGTGGAGAGCTGCTGGTAAAGATCGCGGGCGCGGGGCAGGTCCCCGGACTGCACGCTGGCGTGAGCCAGCAACTCGCTGACTTCGCTGACGTGCGTGGTCTCTCCCGCCTTGTGGAACAGGTCGAGCAGCTTTTGCAGGGAGTCGGGATTGTCGCGCACGTGCCCGATGATGGTGTGCAGGCTGTCGAGCACCCGGTCAGAGTTTTCCGCCAGTAGGCGCTCGGCATGCTCGTCGAAAACCTGCAGGGCAGTTTCGTATTGTCCGGCCTGCATGAGCGCGTCGGCGAAAGTGGCGATGGCTGACAGATCGTTGTGTACGGTCAGCAGCTTGTTGGCGACGCTTCCGGCTTCCGACAGCTGTCCAGTCTGCAGATAGGCTTTGAGCAGATCGCGCAGCCCATCAGGATTCGAATCGAGGTCGCCGATTTTTTGCAGCGTGGCCACGGCTCCGGCAGCGTCCCCGGACTCGAGCATGTTCTTGCCCTGCATGAGCAGGGCATAGGCGTTGCCCGGATCGAGGGTCAGCATGCGCTGCAGAACTTCTTCGGCGCCGCTGAGCGAGCCTTTGGAGCGCAGGCTTTCCGCCGCGGCAGAGAAAATCTGCCACGCTTCCGTTTTCTTGCCCAGGCGAATATAAACTTCGGCCAGGCGAACCCGCATCGTGCTATTTTCCGGGTCCATCTCCAGAATCTTCTGGAAGATGCGGACCGCGTTCTCGAGTTCGCCAGACTTTAGGAATTCTTCCGCGACCTGCAGATATTGCGCGCGGGCGTCGTTGAATAGTCCCTGCTGGCTATACAGCTCCGCCAGTTTCAGCAAGCTCTCCAGCGACGGCTGGAGCTTGCAGATCTTCTTGTACATGGCGATGGCTTTGACCGTGAAGCCCTGGCTGCCATACGCATCGCCTACAGTCTTGAAACATCCGGTGGCCTTATCGGTCTCGCCAAGGCGGGAGTAGAGATCGCCGACGGTATTGGTGACGGTCAGATCCTTGGCGTCATTCTTAAGGATCTTTTCGTACTCGGAGATGGCATTCTGCAGCTTCCCCTGCTGGACGTACTTCTCCGCAGTGGCCAGAACCTTTTGTTTGTTGAAGCCGAACAATGCCATAGAGTGCGAACTCCAGACCTGGTCTTAAAATACGAAAGTCTTCAATACAGAGACTTCACTACAAGTCTTCAAATGTCCTGATGTAGAACCCTTGCGGACGTTCAGGAAACTGCCCTACGTCCTGCTCCGGAAGGTCATCTCCCATATCGGCGGATGGACCGACCGGACAAGGCCAATTGTACGTCTGGACGTCCGGAACAGTATGGTTACCAAGGGTTACCAAAAGGGAGTGTACGAACGGGTTACCAAGGGAATCTTTACGAGCAGTTACATGAAGAGGCCCACGAGCCGGGGAGGCGACGAGCAACGGGAGTGATCCCGTGCTCGCTCTGCCCATCCCGCGCGTCCAAGCCGGATAGCTACAGTGAATGCGAAGCCAGCGCTTTCATACTCATTGAAATGAGAGGTCGTACGTTTTGCCCGGTTACCTCTTGCTTGGATCGTCTTGCGGGTTGACATAGTTGAACTGCAGCGGCGCCTGTCCGTGGACTTGCACCACGACTTCGCCCGAGGCCATCGCGTAGTGGTGCATGTCGGGGTCGAGATAGGCAAAGCTGCCGGCGGGGAAGGATGCCATCTTGCTCGTGTCAAACGTATCTCCCATGCCGACCTTGAATGTGCCGGAGATCACGGTGACGTTTTCCCGCAGCGGATGCCAGTGCGGCGCGATGCGGTACCCGTCCGGCATCTTCAGTCGAACCGTGTAGTCACCACTCGACGCCCCCGGATTACCCGCGAGCACCGAGAGTTGTGCGCCGGGAGCGACGAAGGGCGGTGGCGGACCCCACTGAATTGCGTCCGGTGTGAAGGCATTCTTTTCGGGAGCGCCGGAATGTGCGGTAACAGCGGCGACGTGGCCTAGGACGCACACGACCGCAACGATGATCAGGGTGAGGTAGAGAGTTTTTTTCATGCATCAGCCTCCTGGGCTAATCTTTGACCGCGGCATCATCCCTCTTCGGCGAAGGTTTTGCAATGCTCGCGGCATAGCCTTCAGATATCTTTTGTATATCGCCGCAAGTTACTGACTTGTGGGGGATAATGCTGTGGCGAGGGTTTATGGCAACGGTGAAACGGCCTACCGGCGAAGTCGAAGTCGATCTGGGTCGCTATGAGCTGCGACGCTTCGGACGGCGCATCAGTCTGGAAAAGAAGCCGATGGAGTTGCTGATCTTCCTGCTTGAGCGTCGCGAGCAGATGGTGTCGCGCGAGGAAATTGTCAAGAAACTGTGGCGCTCCGATCTGTTTATTGACACGGAAAAGAACGTCAACAACATCGTGCGAAAACTTCGTACCGCTCTGGGCGACCACGCCGACAAACCGCGCTTTCTAGAGACGGTGGTGGGCAAGGGATATCGATTCGTCGGGCCGGTGCGGGTGATCGGTGCGAAATATCCGCGCTCAGATTCCGACCAGGATTCTGCGCGTGGTTTTGTCCGCGCCGAAGAAGTAGGCGGCGGGCGCGCGTCGATTGCAGTACTGCCCTTGTTACAAGTTGGAAAAGCCTTTGACGATCAGGGGCTGTGCCTGGGATTTGCCGATGCTCTGGTTTCTCGTTTGGGAAACTTGCCGGGAGTCGACGTGCTGCCGACTTCCGCGGTGCTGAATTTGCCGCTGGAGGCAAGCGCGAGCGAAATCGCTTCGCGGCTGGGCGTACGCTTTTTAGTCCGCGGCGCGATTCAGATGTCCAAAGAGCAATGGCACCTGTCGCTGGAGATGTTCGACGCACACCTGCTGCAGCGCTCCTATTCTAGGAAGAAAACTGAACTCGACGCGAAGGGGCTCTCGAACCTCGACGGCGACATCGCAAAACAAATCGCTGTCGCATTAAATCGGCCGCAGGCGCCAGTGGTCATTGAGCAGCGACCACGCTATAGCCGGGATCCCATGGCCTATTCGGAATTCATGCGAGGCTATCGCCTCACTGCATCCGGCGACGCCTCCATGAAGGACCAAGCCAGCCTTCACCTGACCAATGCCGTGACCCGCGACCCCGCGTTTGCGCTCGCCCACGCGACGCTTTCGTTTGCATGCGCGACGCGACATTTTGAATTCGACCCGGCCAGCGTGTGGCTCGAGAAAGCCGAATTTCATTGCCGCCGTGCGCTCGAAATCGATCCAAATCTGCCGGAGGGACATGTCGCACATGCATTTCTGCTCTGGGGGCCGTCGAAAAATTTCCAGCACTTGGAAGCGATCGCCGGCCTCAAGCGCGCTCTGGCCCTGCAGCGCAACCTGCCCCACGCCTACAACCGCCTGGGCACGATTCTGGCGCACCTCGGATTGCTCGACCATGCACGGGAAATGTTCGAGAGAGGCCGCCCTTTTCAGCCCAGGAAGGCGGTTAGCCCAAGCATCGTTCAGGTCTATGTCTGGGGTCAGGAATACGAATTGGCGCGCCAGCAGATACAACTCTGGCGGGCAGAGAGCCCGGGTAACAAATATGCGCTGTATTTTGCTCCCTTCCCGGCCATGATGACCGGAGACTGGAATGAGGCGGCGCGTCTGATCGAAGAGGCGTTGCACTTGGTGCCGCACGATCCTCTCGTCGTGAGCCTGCAAGGTCTGCTTTACGCTATGACCGGGAACGGAGAAGCTGCCATCGAGTGCGTGACCAAGGCCTGCTCAAATCCAAAATCATTTGGGCACTCGCACCATACTTATTACCAGATCGCAGGAACGCTTGCCCTGACCGGCCAGCGCCAAACCGCCTTCGAGTGGCTGGAACGAAGCGTCAGCACAGGATTTGCCTGCTGGCCGTTTTTCATAAAAGATCCTTGCCTGGAAAGTTTGCGCGGAATGCCGGAGTTTGAACTTCTGGTGAGCACTCTGCAGGCAAAGTATCCCGATCATTTAGGATTGCTGTAGCATGGCGCGCTGAACGATTCTTTCTGTTAGGCCGCTGCGACGATGTATTTTTATATGGGCCACGGCACAGATCAAACGCGGGGATAAGAGCCAACATGACCTGGATTCGAACCGTACCACTGACTGAGGCTGACGAGAAGCTGCGCCGGGCGATCGAGGGCGAGCAGAAGTTTTATCCCCGGGAGTATGCCGATCCGGTGCATCCTGACCCGTCGGGGGCGTCGTCGATTGTTGGGTCGCATACTCTGATTCCCGATGCGCTATATCACGCCTTCAGCACTTTCGGGGCGCTGATGTCGCCGGACTTGCCTCTGCATCGTCGGCAGCACGAGATGATCGCCACCATGGTCTCGGTGACCAACCGGTGCGTCTATTGAATCGAGTCACACGCAGAGTTTCTGCGCAGGGTAACGTTGGATAAAGAATTGGTCGAGGCATTAAAGAAGGACTATGCCACGGCGCCGATCTCGGCGCAGGACCGCGTGATGCTGGATTACGTCGTCAAGCTGACCAAGGATGCCACCAAGGTCTGGAAAGACGATATTGAGGGCCTGCGGACGGCGGGATTTGATGATCGCGGGATTCTCCAAATTACGCTGATCGCGTCCTGGTTTAACTACATCAATCGCGTGGCGGACGCGCTGGGCGTGGGGCGGGAATAGGCGTCCCTACGGAACGCCGGCCTTTCTATCACCCTACCCGGCGTTGAAACGCCGGGCCATTTTCAGAGGTCCCTCCGGGACAAGTGGCACTTCGCTGCTCTCTCCTTATAACTTGCCTTCTAATACGTGAACCCCTGAATGTCCGTAACACCCGCGCTGGGACCATCCACGAACCCGGTTCGCGTGCTCGGATGCAATGCGATATGCATCGCAATCACCGTCGACGCATTGGAGAAACTGAATCCATTCAGCGTCTCCTGAAGATTGCCGCTGGTGTCGTACACATAGATCGTGCTGCCCGTAGCCGTCTGGCTGGAAACGGGCTGGGCCACCAGAAACAGTTTGTGGGTGGCGTCGTACTCGACGTCTGCGCCGCTGAAGATCTGCTGTTCGCCCGTATTTGGTAGGACCACGGTGAACCCGGTCTGTGTGCTGAGATCGTAGAATTCCACGCTGGCGTCGTCTTCTGTTGTGGTGCAGGCGATGTTATCCGCCGCATCGACGGCGATGCCGTTTACAAACCCGAATCCGATGCCGGTAAACTCCGAGAACGTTCCCGCCCCGAGATCGGCCAGGCCAATCACTGGAAAGCAGCCGAAGCATCCATCCCCTCCACCCAGAATTGCCTGGTTTGTCACTGTGTTGTAAGCCAGCGGCGGCGGTACACTGGCGAAGTTGAGGGCGTCCGGGATGTGAATGACGGGCCCAAAAGTATTAGCGGCGACATTGGTGCTGAAAACATAAGGAATGAAATTTCCGCTGTTGTCGTAGGCGAAGATCGCGGCGTTGGCAGTTCCCTGGGTGCGGCTCACCCCCCTGATCAGGTGTTCTGTGCCGATGGGCGGCGTCCACTTTCCCGTGAACTTGTTCGTGCTGAGCGGATTGATCACATAAAATGTGCGCTGCACGTTCAGCAAGCTGATCGAATGTTCGTGTTCGACCAGCCCAACAGAGTTGCCGACTACTCCCTCGGTAACGAAGTCATCCTGAGTTTCAGTCCTGCTGACCACACTAAGGATTTTGCCGGTGGTTTGATCGAAGGTCTCGACGGCGGCCAGGATGTTTCCGTTCGATAACCCCAGGGCCTCGCTGAGAACGCCCTCGGTGCCGTTCTGATCGATGTCCCATCCGAAAATCTGCCCGCCAAATTTGCTGTGCACGATAATCTTGCCCGCCCCGGCGGCGGGGTTCGGCTGAAAGTTATCGGCTTGGCCGACGCTAAATGTTGATACAGCGCAAATCAGGCCGAGCAGCGCCGCGGTGGTCAGGCGCCGGCAAGAATCATGTTTCATAATCTGCATGCTGATTTCTCCCCGATAGTTGAGCCCGCTTATGCTACCTGTTGCGGATCGATCAAGTGTCAGAAATTTGTCAAAATTGACGGTATCCCGTCGGCCGGTCGCTGGGCGGTTGGGGCAGTTTGGAAACTGTACGGTTTGCGGTCCGCAGGGTGAGGGTTCCACTAAACTTGAGTTGGCGGGCGGCGCTCTCCAGAGTTTGGAGTCCAGAGTTCGGACGCTGCTAGGCCCATGCCATGGCTGAATCGATTGCAGAGTTCTTCCTGGAGAATTTTCGGGCCCATCGCCACGATCGCGCCTGCCGGCAGCGCCGCGGGTTCCGTACAGAATCGTTTACATACGGTGAAATCCTGGACATGGCTTCCAGCTTCGCCCGGAAGCTGGAAGCGCGCGGGATTGCCAAGGGCGATCGGCTGATGGTGTGGGGCGAGAACTGCGCGGAGTGGATGGCGGTTTTCTTCGGCTGTGCGCTGCGCGGTGTGATCGTCGTGCCCATGGACGACGGTTCCGCAGCCGACTTTGCCCTGCGCGTCTTTAATAAGGTTCAGGCGAAACTGCTGGTGGGTTCGCGCCGCCACTTGCATGAATGCGTGGCTGCGGGACATTCGATTTCGAACATGGACCTGGAGAACCTGACGCACCTGGAGGATTTGACCCAGACCGCAGGCCCTCAACCGGGTGCGCCGCCGATTATCGCGCTCGGGCGAGACGACGTCCTGCAAATTGTTTTCACTTCGGGCACGACGTCGGAGCCCAGGGGCGTGGTCATCACGCACGGCAATGTTCTGGCGAATATCGCGCCGCTGGAGCGCGAGATTCGCCGCTACCTGAAATATGAGCGGTGGGTGCATCCGGTGCGGTTCCTGAACCTGCTGCCACTCAGCCACGTATTCGGGCAATTTCTTGCGATGTTTCTGCCTCCGCTGCTCGGCGCAACCGTCATTTTTCAGGACGAGCTGAAGCCTTCGGAAGTGATCAGCACGATCCGGCGCGAGCGCGTATCAGTGCTGGTGAGTGTGCCACGAGTGCTGCAGTCGCTGAAACAAAAAATCGAGCGCGATCTGGAAGACACCGGGCAAGGCGAGGCGTTCCGCCGCCGGTTTCAATCATCGGAGAAGCAACACTTTCTGCGGCGTTGGTGGACATTTCGCGCCATTCGCCGCCAGTTTGGCTGGAAGTTCTGGGCGTTCATTTCCGGCGGCGCCGCTCTCGACAGCGAGACCGAAGAGTTCTGGGATCGTTTGGGTTACGCGGCGATCCAGGGCTACGGGCTGACCGAGACAACGTCGTTGATCAGCGTGAATCATCCCTTCCGCCTGGGCAAGGGATCGATTGGCAAAGTGCTGCCGGGGCGCGAAGTGAAGCTGGCGGACGACGGCGAGATTCTGGTGCGGGGTGGTGGCGTGGCGTCTGGCTACTGGGGCGGGGCTGACAAGAAAGATTCCGGCGCGCAGAAAATCCCCGATGCGAGTATCGCGGACGAACGCATCGCGGACGAACGTATTTCGGACGGGCGTATTTCAGACGACCAGGGTTGGTATCGCACGGGCGACATTGGCGCGCTCGACGCCGCCGGCAATCTTTATTTCAAAGGCCGCAAGAAGGAAGTGATCGTGACGCCCGGCGGAACGAATGTGTATCCCGAGGATCTGGAAGCAGCGCTGTGCCGGCAACCGGAGGTGAAAGATTGTGTCGTGGTGGGAATTGAGCGCGGCGGAAATGCGGAGCCGTGTGCAGTGGTGATTCTGCGCGGTGGCGTGAATCAGGCCGTGAATCATGAAGACGCACGGCTGAAAGAGGCAGTGCGGCGGGCGAACGAGTCGCTGGCGGAGTATCAGCGCATGCGCATGTGGATCGAGTGGCCCCAGGAGGATTTCCCCCGAACCAGTACGCAGAAGGCGCGGCGCAACGTGATTCGGGAAGTGGCGCAGGCGCAGATCCTCGGCGAGCACGCGGAGAAAAGTGTGGTGTCGAGCGCGGGGGCGAGTGCCGGGAAGAACGCCGAGAAAAGCTCGAACCGTCCGCTGGCGGATTTGATTGCGCGTGTCACCGGCCGCCCCGTGAGCACACTACGCGAAGACGCGAGCCTGGATTCCGATCTAGGGTTGAGTTCGCTCGATCGCGTGGAATTGCTCTCCACGCTGGAGGACCGCTATCAGATCGACTTGAGCGAGACGCGGTTCAGCGCGGTCCGCACCGTCGGCGACCTGGAGCGCATGCTGCGCGGAGATGTCGCGCCAGAAGCGGCATATCACTATCCCGGTTGGGTGTTGGGCTGGCCGATAACCTGGCTGCGGATATTCGCGCATTACATGCTGATGCGTCCGGCGATCATCTTGCTGGGCTGGCCGCGCATCGCAGGCCGCGAACATTTGCGCGGGGTGAAAGGCCCGCTGCTGGTGGTCTCCAATCATATCGGCGACGTCGACGCCGGATTTATTTTGACGGCATTGCCCGCGCGCTTCCGGCATCGGCTCGCCATAGCTACTCGCGGCGAGGACCTGGAAGCACTGCATTCTCCGGCGCAGGACCGTGGATTCTTTGCCCGAATGTATGACCGAGTGGGCTGGTTCTTGGGAGTTTCTCTGCTGAATCTATTTCCGCTGCCGCGCGAAGCCGGGTTCCGCAAGAGTTTCGCCTACGCGGGGCAGGCTGTCGATCGCGGCTACAGCGTGCTAGTGTTTCCCGAGGGCCGGCACACCTCTGATGGAAAGATAAATCCGTTTCGCGCGGGGATCGGCTTGCTGGCGGCAAATCTCGACATCCCAGTTCTCCCCATGCGGATCGATGGCCTGTTTGAAGTGAAGCAGGCGGGCAGGAGGTTTGCCGCTCCGTGGAAAATTAGCGTGCGCATTGGAGAGCCCATGAAATTTCCGCCGGGAACAGATCCGCAGAAGATTGCTGCCGAATTGCAAAAAGCCGTAGAGCGGCTCAGCGATTCTAAGCCGCTCTAACGCTCCAGTGCAGAGTTTTTCTTTCGTTCAGCGCACCGGGCCGTTTGCTGACGGAGCAACTCCACGCTGCCCGCTACGGGTTGACCAGAATTTTCGCCATCATGCCCGCATCTTCGTGGTCTAGGACGTGGCAGTGATACACGAACGTCCCGGCAATATTAGGATCGCGAAAGTCCATGCGAACCGTGATGCTGGGATAGGGCCCGCTGCCGGTCCAGAAGGGTACGGGGTATGTATCCTGCATCGTCGGGTTCGCGACCGGGACTCCGTTGACCGCCAGCACCAGGAAATGAATCTGGTGCATGTGGAAGGCGTGTTCTTCGGAAGTATGGTTCTCGATGGTCCAGTCTTCCACCGCGCCAACTTTGGTGGTGATGGCGGGCGGCTCGTCCTTGGTGAAGAGATGGGGTACCTGTCCGTCGACGGTGATGAAGAAGTTGACCGGAGGATTGCTTCCGATGGCGGCTTCAGAGAAATATAGTTTTCTCTGCGTGGTGGCCGTGATCGCCGCCAGGCCCGAGAACCGCTGCGTAACAGGAGGCGCGGGCGCCGCGGGCACCACCGCGGACGGCTGTTGCACGGCCGTCGTGGTGGGAACAATGTTGGCCAGCACTTGCGCTACATTGGAGTTGCCGACCGGCCCGGTATTGAATGCGTTGTTGACGAAGGTTGCCGCCGTCGTCCCCGTTGGAGGTCCGGTGACGATGAATTCAGCGCGGCCCGCCGGGGGAATCGTGATCGAGGTCACCATGGGATCGCCGGTTACGGGCACGCCGTCGAGCCCGATGATCTCCAGCGTTTGCGCAGTGGTGCCGAACAGAACTTGCAGGTTAAGGAAGCCTTGCGTCGTGGCGTTGGCCACGCGCCAGAATTGTTTTTCGCCCGCCTTCATTTGAATGATCGGCGAAGGGCTGGCGGGAGCCAGAGCCGGCTGGAAATTCAGCGTGAGCTGGTAAGGGCCGGGGATCCAGGAAAGAGGATGCAGATACTGCTGGCGAATCATGAACACACGTTCCGTGAGTCCCGCGACTTGCGGTTTTATTTTCTCGATGCCGTTGACGATGATCGCGCCCGCTGCTCCGCCATTCACCTGCACCGCCGTGAAACCGTGAGGATGGGGATGATACCAGTAAAGCCCCGGCGGTTCGTTGGAGGGAATCTGAATCGTGTAGCGAAACGGCGTCAAGCTGGGCTGGATCAGCGTGTTAATCACGTCATCCTGGTGGCAGACCGGCGGAACGTTTAACCCATGAAAATGAATGTTCGTGGTGTTAAAGTCCATGACCTGGCTCTGGCAGGGATCGACGTAGGTTTGCGACGAGGAGTCGGCGGCATGCGTCATTTGCGGCATCGGACGCTGGGCGTTAATGGTGAGCGGATTCACGTTCATCTGGTCGGTCAAATCGAGCATGAGCGTATCGCCCGGATTCAGGCGCAGCGTGGGCGCTTCCACCATGCCGCTGCTGGTCATGTAGTCGAAGCAATAGTGCATGTAGCCGAAAGCGTCAGCCCCGTTTTGCACGGTAAGCCCCAGCGAAAGCGATCCGTTCTGGCTGCTCAGACTTAACTGGTCGAGCACGACTGTGCCCGGATTCGGGCGCAGCGGACACTGCGGCAATTGTGCCGAAGCTGAGACGAAAGCCCATCCCACGATTTGTACGGCGAGTGTCCACTTCAGAAGACTGCGCATACTTCCACTCCTTAAGTTGAGACGCTTTGAGCTGCGAAGCTTTGACCTGCGACGCTTTGACTTGCGATTGACCAAAATTATATGCCGCGTTAAAACTGCCGCGGCGGGTAGACCCCAATCGATAACAGTGCGGTGCTGTCAGGGTCGTTCACGGGTGAACCCTTGGCCTCGGTGAGCGTGCATTTTCCCGCGTTCGAAGCCACGTCGACCACCGCCACTCCGGACGATCCGCCGAACTCCGCGAGGTAAAGTACCGAGCCTGTGCCGGTATTGAGTTCGGTCACCGGGCTCGACAGAAAGACCCAATTCGTATCGAAGCCCTTCAACGTCGCGGAAGTGCATCCCGGGTAAACGTCGCCGGTAGTCGCGTTGAAGAAAGCCGCCGTGACTCTGCCCACGCTGGTGTTGGCAATGTAGAGCAGCGTCTCGTCGGGGCTGAGAAACACGCTGGCGGCATTTCCGGCATTGCCCACGTTGTAGAGCTTGGTTTTGGCCAGCTTGCCGGAGGAAATGTCGGAGACTTCAACGGTGGTGGTCGTCGATTGGTCGCCGAAAACGGCGAAGTGGCCGTCCTGGGTAATATCAACGCCGGCGGGAAAGCGGCTGGTGGCGTATCCGGTAGCGTCTTGCAAGTCGCCGTTCGAAACCGGGATGCCGGCTGACAGGTTGAACGATTCAATGGAGCCGTCGCCGTAAGTCACTACCATCATATTTCCGTGGACGGCCATGCCGCTCACGTTGCCTGCGTTCAGGCCGACGAGCGCGATGTCGCCGAGAAAACTCAAACCGCATCCCGGTAGCATGGAGAAAGTTGCGAGCGTCTCGGAGGTAGAGAAACTGGCGTAGAGATAGGTTCCGTTATTCGCCAGGCCGATGCCGTTATTGGTGCCGCTGTCAGTGTCCTCCGCGGCAAAGTTGCCGATGTCTTGCTCGGTGTTAATATCCACCCCGCCGATTTCACCGCTGCCGGCGAGCGACAGGTAAGCGCACGCTTCCGTTGTGTTGCTGAATATGCTGACGCGATTGCCGTTGAAATAGCCGCCGGCTTCGCCCGCTCCACCCAGGCTCACCTTGGTTGGATTCTGCGGCGTTCCATTGGCAGTAATGGTGAAGAACGTACCCGACGTGGGAGTCTGCGGCGGCAGATCGTCATTGGTGATCAGGTAAGAGGGAGTGCCGGATTTGGCGGGTTTGGCCGGTATGACGGGCTTGGATGCCGGCCGGTTGGCCTCAGCAGCGCCTACAAATTGATTGCACAACCCGAACAGCAGGAGCAAGTGTAAGAACTTCATGGCGATATTCCTTTTTTAAAACCACCAAGCGCTGTGTTCGTCGGTGAAATGACGAACACAGCGCCTGGGGGAAAAACACTGCTACTTCGTCGAAGCCACTGCGAGGTGGCGGTTAGTTAATGGTTACCGCCACGCCTTTGGAGGGAATTCCGTTCGTCACCACAACCAGAGTAGCCGCTCCAGTAGCGATGGTGGACGGAATATCGAACTGCGCCGACTTGAGCGCTGGTCCTGTGGCCACGCCACCCAGCCAGCCGTGCGTCTTGCAATAGTTGATGTTGCCCGCCGAATCCTTAATGCGAACGATGGGGAAGTTCGTGGAGCTCTGGTTGTCATCGCCGTAATAAGCACCCTGGGTCACACCGTTGAAATTGACGCCGGTGATTCTGTTGTTCTTAGAGCCGTGAGTCAGAGTTGCGGCCACGCTCTTGATCGTTGGAGCGCAACCCGTGCAGGCCTTTCCCACGGGCGTGTAAATCTCGACATCGGACGAGAAGTCCGTGAAGAGAATCTGGCCGGTCGGAAGAACAACCATGCCGCCGACATAGGACGAGTCGATCGAAGCATTCGGCGGAGCCGATGTCGGATTCATTGTCGTGCCGTCCCATTCGAAGAACTTGCTGCCCGTCTCGAAAATACCGGGGCTGGCGTCAAACAGGGCGTTGCCATCGGGTACCACAGCGGCTGGTCCGTCGGCGATGTCGAGCGAGCCTCCGAACTTCGGAGCCGAAGCCCAAGTGCCGGTCGAGATGGTGTAGATGGCGTTGTTGGTGGTGGCGCCCGCCGCAAATACGGTTCCGTTCGGCAGCAGCGGCATCGGTCCCAGCTCGAGCGAGGAAGGATCGACCAGGTTCACAACTGTGTTGTTAGTGGGAGTGGTCCATGTGCCGGTGGCAACGTCATAAACCTGGTAGCCCAACAGGCAGCAGGTCGATTGGCCCACATAAGCGTCAACCGTGAGGATGTTGCCGCCCGGCAGCATCGTCCAGCCTTCTTCGTCGTTCCAGTCAAACTTGCCAGTGCCTGTAGCAGCCCAGGAGGCAACGCCACCGGTCAGTGTCAGAATGGCTTCTTGCGTGGTGCAGCAATTGGCCTGCATGTACTGTCCGTTCGGCAGAATGATGCTCTGCGCATCGCCAATCGTGGTCCAGCCGCTGGGTGCCGTCAGGCTTGTCCACGCGTTGGTTACTGGGTTGTAAAGAGCGCCCAGAGTCGTCCAGACCGCGCTGCCGTTGTTGTACTCGCCGCCCATGATTACAACTTCGCCGCTGGGCAGCAAAGACGAACCAAAGTAAAGAGGGTTGTAGCCTTTCGGCAGCGTGCCCGCATTTGTCCAGGTTCCGTTGATGTAGCTGCCGGTCGCGTCCGGTACCAGACGGTACCAGGGGTCATTGTGATTGGAGAAAAACATGCTGTTGACCAGAACTGAGCCGTCGTTGAGCAGTAGAGCATGGGCGACTGCGGATGCCGGAGCATTTTTTGTCGCCGTCCATGTTCCTGCTGTGAATGGTTCCTGCGCGCTCGCGATGCTGGACCATGCCGCCAACGCAAGCAGAGCAATTCCGATTGTTCGGAAGACCTTCATAGGGTATTGACCTCGCATTTTTTGGACTATTTGAAACGTGGCTTCAGATGCGGACTTCCATTGATCTACCCACCACAGATAGAAAGCGTTTCCCCAGGGCAGTCCAACTCGAGTCCCAATTGTCGGTGGATTATACCCCGGGTTCCTGTGATTCCTAACAGTTGTACCGAGGGAATTACTGAAGAATTTACAAAGGGCAAGAAGTATGCAAGAACTTGCAAACTTGGGAGCGAAAAGTTTGCAAGTTCTTGCAACATTTCTTCATTTGTTTTCCACAAGTCGTTCTACTCTTCATCGACCGACGATTCTTCCTGAGGCAGATCCTTCTCCAACTGGATTTCGGGAACCTTGGATTCGCGCAGCACACGATTGAGCGCGGGCAAGTCTGCGCTCTTGAATTCACTCCAGCGCTTCAAAACATCGCTGTCATCTCGTTCCACCGCCGACAGAGCTTCCATTTGAGAAGAGGTCGGTTCCGCATCGGCTTGCCACACCTGCTGGTACAACGTGCTGGCCTGGCCATTGAGGCGGGTCAGCGTGTTTTCGGCGGACGGCGGAGCCAGGAATCCAGCCGTCGCGCCCAGCACGGCGGCAAGTTTTTTCTGCGTGGCCTCGACAGCATCTTTAGTCGAAGCGTTGGCATCCGCGCTCAGCTTTTCAAGTTGCGCGCGAATAGAGCCGCCTTGCTGCACGGCCTGCGTCGATTCAGTCATGATCGACGCCATGCGCGTTTCAGCGTGTAGTTTGTTCTCCAGCGCCGCCGCGGAGATTCTGACCCGCGGGTCCATCTTGATCGTCAGCGGCGCGCTGAAAATCTTCCCATCCACTGTCAGCCGCACTGTGTAAGTTCCCGGCAGAGCAGTTGGTCCCAAAGGCAGACGCGGTGTGTCGTGCGGAATCGCGGCAATCGGATAGTCGTGGCGCGTTGCCGCCGGGGTGGGATAGTGCAGGTCCCAGACCCAGCGATGCATCCCAGCGGCGGTCGAGAGTTGCCGCGGCTGCCGCACCCAGTACAGCGGAATCAACTGCTTCCGTAGTTCATCCTCGCTGATGTCGGGCTTGTCGGCGCTGGAGTAGCGTCGAACCACGCGTTTCCCCGAATCCAAAATTTCAAGCGTGACTGTAGACGCCGCCGCAGGCAAGTAGTAATCCAGAATGGCGCCATCCGGCGGATTAGCCGCCGCCGGTTCATCCGGCGGAAGCGGCGTGTCCGTATAAGTGTCGCGCTGCACCCGGTAAGCGGGCGCGGGAGTGAACAGGTGCGCCGCATTCGCAATCGCTGCGGAGGCCTCGCGCAGCGGCGTGATGTCGTCGAGAATCCAGAAGCCACGCCCATGCGTCGCCACGATCAGATCGTCGTCATGAATCCACAGATCGCGCATGGACGTGTGCGGCAAATTCAGTTGCAGCGATTGCCAGTGGTCGCCGTCATCGAACGAAACCCACACCGCATTTTCCGTCCCAGCGAATAACAGCCCCTTGCGTACCGGATCTTCACGCACCGTATCGACCGAGCCGAACTCCGGTAGCCCCGCCGTGATCAGCTTCCAGGTCGTGCCCCCGTCGTGCGTGCGGTAGATATACGGATGTGTATCGTTGATCCGGAAACGGCTCACCGAGGCGTACGCAGTCTCATCGTCGAAGTGCGAGGCCGAGATTTGCGTGACCTTGTTCCACGCCTCAAGTTCCTTGGGTGTGATGTTGCTCCAGTTCTTTCCTCCGTCGCGCGTAATCCACATCTGTCCGTCGTCGGTTCCCGCCCACAGCGTGTTCACGGTTTTAAAAGACGGGGCCAGCGCATAAATTACGCCACGCCGTTTCTCCGCGCCTTTGGGCACAAGTGTACCGACGCTGGCGGGTATGGCCGGCTGCTCGCGGGTCAGGTCCGGACTGATGGTCTGCCACGAATTCCCGCCATCGGTCGTCTTGAACAGAAAGTTAGCGGCGTAATAAAGAACGTGCGGGTCCACCGGAGAGAACATCAGCGGCTCGGTGCGGTCGGCGCGATACTTTGGATTGCCCAGCGGAATCGGCGTGACATTTTGTACCTCGCCGGTCGACCAATGAAATTTGGAAACTTCCGTTCGACCGCCGCCATAAACCACATCAGGATCGAGCGGGTCCGGAGCCACGTATCCATACTCGATCACGCCCACGGGATGCCATTCGCGGTAAGTGACGGCGCCGTCGTTGCCGCGAGTGGAAATGCACACCGAACCGCTTTCCTGCTGTCCCGCGCAAACCCGATACGGAAAAGAATTGTCGGCAATCGCATGGTAAAGCTGCGCCGTCGGCTGGTTGTACCACGAACTCCAACTCGCGCCCCCGTTCACCGTGATGATCGCTCCCTGATCGCTGACGATCAGAATAATGTTCCCGTTGTTGGGATTGATCCAAAGATTCTGGTAGTCATCGCCGCCGGGCGCGCCGCGAAAACCCGACCAGGTTTTGCCGCCGTCGCTCGAGCGCATGGTCACAGTGCTGACCACGTAAACCAGATCAGGATTTTTCGGATCGACTCGAGGTTTCGAAAGATCGCCGCCGCCGATCCGGCCCGCCGGACGAGGATCATCCGTAATCTGCGTCCACGTATCGCCGGCATCGTCCGAACGATACACGCCGGTTTTTCCCGAGGCTGTAGCGAGAGTTGCGTAAAGGCGCCGCGGCTCGCTGGGCGCGACCACCACATAAATCTGCGAAAGATCTTTCGGCAAGCCATTGGTCAGCGGATGCCAGGTGCTGCCGCCGTCAGGCGACTTGAACAGCCCGCCGCCCGTGCCATTGACCGAGTTGCCGTCTTCCCAAGGCCCTTCGCGAACTTCCCACATCGAGGCATAAACCACGTCGGGATTTGACGGATCGATCTCAACGCTGGAGCCTCCGGTATTTTCGTCTTTCGCTATTACTCGCTGCCAGGTTTGACCACCGTCGGTCGAGCGATAAATTCCGCGCTCTTCGCTGGGCCCGTAAGGATGCCCGAGCACCGCGGCGAAGACGCGATTCGGATCGCGCGGGTCAACAGCCAGCGCAGGAATCTGTTGTCCATCGGCCAGACCGAGATGAGTCCATGTCTTGCCCGCGTCCGTCGATTTATAAATGCCGTTGCCCACCGACAGGTCGGGGCGATGCAGCCCCTCGCCGCTGCTCACATAAATAATGTTAGGGTCAGACGGCGCGACCGCAATGGCGCCAATCGACTGTGTCGGCTCCTGATCGAAGATAGGATTCCAGGTGCGCCCGTAGTCGTCCGTCTTCCAAACTCCGCCGTTCACCTGCCCGACGTAAAACACATTCGGCTGGCTGGGCACGCCCTCAGCCGCGCGCGTGCGCCCGCCCCGAAACGGCCCGACCATCCGCCAGTGCAATTCCTGATAAATACTCTCCGGCACCTGCGTCCACCCCGCAGCCGCAGATAGAAAGAAGGCTAGAAAAACCATGAAGCACGCGACTAGACTAGCGACATCAATTACGCAAGATCGTTTCAATTTCTCCCCCTCCAAACCGCCAACGGCAAACTACCTAGAATAACTCATCAGCAAACTTCAAATCTTAGCCGCGAAGCGGCGCAAGAATACAGCCCACGGCGCAAGCCGTGGGTTCAAAGCACAAAAATCAGTAAGGCCCGGAGGCGGCGGAAGAAAAGTTCTCAGACACACTCGCCTTTCAGGTTCGCTGATGCAGTGGGCGAGTTTCTTGAGAGTGCTGTCAAGTCTACTTTCGTAGGCACTAAATGCCCTCGAAAGTGGATGTTTCTTCCACAGCCTAACCCATTGCATCTTCAAGAGCGCATAATTCCCCCCACGCAGAATCAATCACTTGCTGAATGCGAGTCCGATCTTTTCCACAGTGTTCCTGCAGGAACATTTCGTTTCCCACGACCGCGTTGACGGCTTCCGGCATGGCACCTAAGATGATCAACTAAACCTGATTCAATCAAGCATCATCAACTAAGCATGATCAACCGCGCATGATCAACCAGACCATCTCGCACTACCGCATCACCGGCCGCCTGGGCAGCGGCGGGATGGGTGTGGTGTACGAAGCGGAAGACCTGAACCTGGGCCGCAAGGTCGCGCTGAAATTCCTGCCGCCGCAACTGTCGAGCGATCAAAATGCGCTCGACCGATTTCTGTTGGAGGCGCGCGCCGCTTCGGCCTTAAATCATCCGAACATCTGCACCATCTATGCCGTCGAAAAATTCGAGAGTGAAGGCGCGGGTGCTCAACCAAGTAATGTCCAGTCGTTCATCGCGATGGAACTGCTCGAAGGACAAAATCTCGAACAGAAACTTTATGCCGGCGCGTTGCCGGTCGGCCCCTTGCTTGACATCGCTATTCAACTCGCGGACGCGCTCGACGCCGCGCATGCCAAGGGCATCATTCATCGCGACATCAAGCCGGCGAACATTTTTCTTACGCCGCGCGGACAGGTGAAGGTGCTCGACTTCGGCCTGGCCAAGCTGACCCGTCCAGAAATGCAGATGGAAACCATCGGCGCCACGCAAGACTCCCCGACACCGGCGAACCTGACCAGTCCGGGCGCGACCGTGGGCACGATTGCGTATATGTCACCCGAGCAGGCGCGCGGCGAAGATCTCGACACGCGCACCGACCTGTTCTCGCTCGGCGCGGTGATCTATCAGATGGCGACAGGCAAGCAGCCTTTTGCGGGAGCGACGTCGGCGGTGGTGTTCCACGCGATCCTTGAGCTCGATCCGGTTTCTCCTCTGCAACTGAATGCCACACTGCCGCCCAAGCTGCAGGAGATGATTGAGAAGCTGTTAGAAAAAGATCGCGACCTGCGCTACCAGTCAGCCGCCGACCTGCGCGGCGATCTGAGGCGGCTGAAGCGTGATGTGGAGTCTGGGCGAAAGACCGCGGCAGCGTCCGGCGCAGCATCGATTCCAGTTGCCGGATCCACTTCGGCATCCGGCCCCGCGGTGCCGGTTGCGCTTGAGTCAGGTTCCTCAAAGACAGCTTCGCCTCGTGCGAGCGCGTCGCAGAGTTCCGCCGTGGTTGCGGCGGCGCGTCAGAACAAACTGGGGACGGGTCTGACCGCGGCCATCGTGCTGCTGCTGATTGCAGCGGCGGCTTACGGAATCTATGCCTTCGTCACCCGCAATCATCCCGTGCCGTTCCAGAACTTTACCGTCACCAAGGTCACCGACACGGGTGATGCAGTGTCGGCCGCGCTCTCTCCCGACGGCAAGTACATCCTCAGCATGATGAGAAACAACGGCCTGACGAGTCTGTGGCTGCGCAACGTGCCCACCAACAGCAATACGCAAGTCCAGCCTCCAGCGGATGTGTATTACCGCGGGCTGAGGTTTTCGCCGGACGGCAATTATTTCTATTTCGTGCGCAGCGATCCGGGGAATCCCGAACTGAAATACCTCTATCGCTCGCCGCTGCTGGGTGGCACTCCGCAAAAGCTGGCGAGCGATGTGGATACCAACATCACATTTTCACCGGACGGGCAACGACTTGCTTTCATTCGCGATGACAACCCCGATCCTGGAAAATACCAGCTGCTCATCCGCTCCACTGAAGGCGATGAGGAAAAGGTATTGTCCAGCGGACCGACGAACGAGGGGCTGTTTGCGCCGGAGTGGTCGCCGGACGGCAAGACAATCGTATGCGTGGCGTTGCACGTGGGCAACGTTCTGCAGGGACTGGTCGCGATCAACGTGGCGACCGGCACGCGCAAAGTCATATTCAGCAACGACCAGTATTTGGCCGGATTAACGGCATGGCTGCCCGATGGCGGCGGTTTGTTAGCACTGACGACCGATCAATCGTCAAACTTTAGTCGCAACCAGATCGGGTTCGTCGCTTATCCCGACGGAAAATTCACTCCCATTACTCGCGACCCGAACAATTACTCTTCTCTCAGCGTCGCGGCCAATGGCGGCGTCTTGACCACCGTGCTGAACGAGAACCGCTGGAATCTTTCAGTCATGCCCGCGTCGGCGGAGGGCCCGGCCCGCATCTTGACCTCCGCCGGGTCGAGCACGAACTTCACCTGGACGCGGGACAATCAGTTGATCGCGGACCAGGATAATTCTCTTCATCAGATCAATGTCGACTCCGGCGCCAAGACTCCCATCCCAACGGAACAAGGACATGGCGCTGGCGATCCCTCGGCCTGTCCGGATGGCCGCTACGTGGTATTCGTGCTCGGGTTTTATGGCGGTACGGGGAACCAGAGCATCTGGCGCGTGGATTCGTCCGGTGGAAATCTCAAGCAATTGACCAACGGCAAGCTCGACATTTATCCCGTGTGTTCTCCCGACAGCCGCTGGGTTTACTACGTTGACCAGCAGGCGGAAGGTAAACTGACGCGAGTGCCCATCGATGGAGGCGCATCGCAGGTTATTGCGGCTGTACCCGTTTCCAGTTTTTTAACCTCATTCGATATTTCTTCCGACGGCAAGCAGATTGTCTTTCCCACGTTGCAGCATTCGGGCGAGCACAAAGAGAAGCTGGCTGTGGTCCAAACCGATTCGGGGCAGACCGTGCTGAAGGATTTCGAACATTTTCGCTGGGGACTGTTGCGCTTAAGTCGCGATGGCAAGGCTGTGGTTTACCCCGCGCGCGAGAATGGAGTGGATAACCTGTGGTTGCAGCCGCTCGACGGCTCCCAGGGGAAACCGGTCACCAACTTTAAGGCCGAACACATCTATGATTTCCACTGGTCGTTTGACGGCAAACAGCTGGCCATCATGCGCGGTCACACCGAGTCCGATGTCGTCTTGATGCGCAGTCAGCAGCCGTAGGATGCGGCAGTATTCCTTGCGGTAATTCTTTTTAAGCCGCCTGTTGCAGAGCCGGCGTGTGGGCCATCGTCTGTGGTCCCCAGAGCCAGGCAACAACTGCTCCGAACACGAACTGTTCGCTGCTCACCTCACAGAAGTGAGCCCAGCGGACAGTATCAGGAAAAACCGGATTGGGAACCAGCAGTATCGCAACCCCGGTCAGAAGCGTGAACACAAGTCCCACTGCGAGCGCGCCGCTTCGTCGCGGCAGGCCCAGCATCCGGGTGATGGCCAACGCCAGCAGGATGAACAATGGCCCGCGCACGAAGAACTGCAGAGCCGCAATGGCGCCATTCGAAGGCAGACGTTGCGTTGCGTAAAAATCTTTTACGTACGGAAAGATCATTGCTCCCACGGCAAAGTACAGGAAGACATACAAGAGATCGCAGAGCACGAACTTCCACAGGAGCTCGCCGCGGGACTGCGATCGGATGGGACGGTAGTGATTGCCGGACGCGTCTTTGCGTCGGCCGAAGAGGAACGCCCACACTGGAACACTCAGGACCGCAGCGATGAGCGTGTAGAGAAATATTTTTCCCCATTCCAATTGAGTGTTAGGCAGAAAGACCAGGGCTTCGATCAGATTGATGGAAAAGATCGCCAGCGGTATGGCCGACACGGCTGCGCCAAGACGCCAACCTTGCCACTCTGCGCGCGCCGCGACTGCGGAAAGGGCTGCGACCGTCACGGCGAGGCTGCCAAGCATCCAGAGCGCGAAATGTGGGATGGACACAGGTTTCATGGGAACCATCATTCCAGCAACCACTTGAATGATGGCGATCGCGACGAACGCCAGCAGGGCGCGCGGAATTAGTTTTGAGAATGTCATGATGTGCCTCGTTTTCCTTCCTTCTCGTAGGTGTTAATCGCGTAACGAGTCCAGTCGAAGAGCGATTCGTAACTTCGAATTCCGCAGTCCAGGGCTAGTCGGGCGGATGCTGGCGCTGCTTTCATGGCCTGTAACTGCTCGCGCAAGTGCTTCAGGTGGGGCTGCAGTGCGGTTTCGAGAGATTTGAGGATGGCGAGCGAGGCGGCGGGTCCGATCGCAGGTTCGCTGAAGGCGAAGCGCAGCATAACTTCCTGCCCGCCCCGGACCAGGTCTTCGCGCGTGACCGCGCGAGTGATCCACTGCTTGAGTTCGGCCAGGCCCTTCGGAGTCAGACGGAAGACCTGGCGCTGGCGCAGGCCGGAGCGCTGCTCGACCGTTCCGCGGATCAGGGCTTGTTTCTGCAGCCGGTTCAACGCGGGATAGATTGCGCCCGGACTGTCGCTGTAGGTCTTCATCGAGGTCGAAGAGAAGACCTTGCGCAGATCGTATCCCGAGGAGGGTTTCATCTGCAGCAGGCCCAGCAGGGCGTAACCGAGCGCGGGAATTTTTGGTGGGCTCATTTGGTTTAGGGCACGAGTTGGAGTTCGATCTGGCGGTGAATCTGGTGTGCGGAGGGCTCGCCGCAGTTGAGCAACCCGGCGTCGGAGCACTCGCGCTGGCGGGTTTGCACTATGTTGTCCATGGTGGCGGACAGAATTTTGCCATCCTTCAGGCTGGTCTTGATTTCGACGTCGAAGGTTTCCTTGCCTACCTGAGCAACGTATTTTCCGGCGGCGTTCTTGCCCTTTACGTCGATCCAGTTGTTCGGTGTGTCTGCTACGGGCGTTTGCGTCCAGGGTGCGGGCAACTTTACTTTTGGCTGAGGCGGAGGAACGTGCCTCACCAATAGAGTCGCGACCTGAGTTGAGGCGTTCAGTTCTTTCAGCGTGAGATCGAAATCAATAGAGTCTTCGCCGAGGAGCACGTAGTGCCCGTCGGCCCAGGAAGACGGGCCGCCGAACTTGACGTAGGCATGATCTCCCGCGTGCGTGAGGGCGCTCTGCCGGATTGCGAGCCAGAGGTCACTGTAGAAAGTGAGCAGGTCGGTGATGGGGCCGATCAGGAAGGGCTGGACCTGACTGAGGTCCGGGACTGCCGGTTGAATCGCGGGATCGAGCGAGAGCGTTTGGCGAAAGCTCAGGCTCGCAGAAGAGAGTGACATGGGAGCGTTCGACATGAAATCGGACCAGGCATACTCTTCGACGAAGTGGCCGTTTGCATTCTTCTTCACGACGGCGTTGGCCTCGGCCTCGTAGGTCCAGCCGTCGTTGTTGCCCTTCATGTGGTAGGTGAGTTTTTCGCCTTCGGTGTAGTGGCGCGTGAGCGGGGTGGGGGTTGGTGTAGACGGGTTCGTGCTCTGAGCATTGGCGTTTTGCACGAAGGAGAACCGTGGCATGCAGAGCGCGCACAGGAGAACGAATCCAAACCGCTGCAAGGTTTGTGAGGATCGGTGCATGGCAAGTACCTCATATAGTACGCAGCGTACTATAACGTAACGTACTATCATGAGTCAATCTCGAAAGAGTCAATCTCGGCACATGCAGAAAGCAGGTTCCTCGACTTCGCAGGATTTTTCTGCTTCGCAGGAAAAATCCTGCTCTGCTCGGAATGACAAAGTTTGGGGGGATCTGGGTAGTGTCGCTGTTTGAAAATCTGCCGTGTCTCGCGCTGAAATCTTCCCGATGATGGCTTGGTGGAGGTCTAATCCTGCTTTCTTTATACTGGCGCGGTCGAAAAGGAGTCCCTGGTGAACGACGTCACCGGTCTTGTTGCTGAAATTCGTGCGTTTCGCCCCTTCCTTCCCGCAAAAGAATTCGAGACGAGTCTGCGCTTCTACAAGGCGATTGGTTTCGAGGCCTATCCGCTCGGGGAGACTTTCGCCGAACTCAGCCTTGGGACTCACGCCTTCCTACTCCAGGGCCACTACGTTAAGGAATGGGCCGAAAATATGATGATGCACGTCCTGGTCAAGGATGTCGACGCGTGGTGGCGACATATCGATTCACTGGCCCTGGCGCGGCAATTTGACGTTCCGCCCCCAGCACCGCCCAAGGTTGAGCCGTGGGGCCTCACCGTAGTCTACGTATTCGATCCATCGGGGTGCTGTGGCACTTTGCGCAGATGACCCCCAAAAAACAGAATTCAGACACTCCCTGATTTCACGCGGAGACACTACCGGGATCGGAATGACGGCGGGGAGGAATTCACGTCCCCATAAAAAACTAAGGGCGGCCATGGCTGGCCGCCCTCATTCGAATTGTGGCTTGCGAAGCGGGGTTAGACGCCCTTGACGTTCTCAGCTTGCCAGCCCTTGGGGCCTTTGACCACGTCAAACTGCACTTGCTGACCTTCCTGCAGGCTGCGGAAACCGCTGGCCTGAATGGCGGAGAAATGCACGAAGACATCCTCGCCGTTCTGGCGGCTGCTGAATTCATCAAAGGCGGCGTTCGCATTTCGTAACAAAAGGAAACTTAATTCAGGACAGCCAAGCCCCCGAGCTATAGTCACGTAATTCGCACCTGCTGCGAGTTTCCCGGACTGATTGACCTCTTTGAAGGAGGTTCGGCGAGCATGAGCGCTTGGACTAAACGCATCGAGATCGCGACCAACGTTGCCATCCTCTGCGCCTTTGTTCTCGTAGCCGCTCTGGCGGCGAAAAGGCTGTGGGAACCTGCATTACTGCGAAATTCGAACGGGCCGCCGATCGGGGCGAACGTCTCTTTGCCGGGCGTCGACTGGTCACGCTCGAACCAGAGCCTTGTGCTGGCCTTGAACACGGGCTGCCACTTTTGCAGCGAGAGCGCGGATTTTTACCGACGCCTTGTCTCCTCCGCCGACAGCAAAGGGACCCGCGTTCTAGCCGTGCTTCCACAGCCAATCTCCGAGAGTCGCGCCTACCTTGAGAAGCTCGGTGTAACGATAACGGAAGTCGTGCAGAGCCCGTTAAGCGCGGCGGACGTCTCGGGCACGCCAACCGTCTTACTGATTGACCAGAATGGCAGGATAAGGAAGGCGTGGGTGGGCAAACTAGGCCTGGAACAGGAACAACAGGTCATTGCAGGCCTCCGCTAATCAACAATCAAGACTTGCCGAGAGACCCTCGGCAATTAACTGGAAAGGAAAATGAAGATGACCAACATTTTGCAAAATAAACTCGCGAAGAAAATCGTCCTTCTCGCCGCATTAACCGCATCATTTGCTTACCTCCGTAAGCCCGGCGATGTGCATGCGCAAAGCTGCTTTGAGGAATGCTCACTTCAGCTCACTAAATGCGAGCAAGCATGTGAGGGCCAAAGTGGCTGCGATGCCGGATGCATAGCAGCCGAGGTAGCGTGCCTCAAGAACTGCCATTGACCGCTTCGGATGAAATTCAAAAGGCGGCCATTTCTGGCCGCCTTTATTATGCGAATCGTTACCTGCGCGCTGTTAGATTTCCTTGACGTTTCTCGGCCTGTGAGCCCTTGGCGTCGTTAAACTACTTCACTGTTCCTCTTCCATAGTTGTTGCACGATCCTCGTGTGGCGTGGATACGCCTTCAGTGCCGACGTATGAGAATCTGGCCGGGGCTGAGCGGTTATCTGGAAATGAAGCAGTTGCAGACGCTGCGGCAGCATCGGCGCGATCTGGATTCATGGCAGAAGAGTTTCGCGGAGGGGCCTGGCTGCCAACTGGAAACAGTGAAAAGCGTGCACTCTAAAAACTAAGGGCGGCCATGGCTGGCCGCCCTCATTCGAATTGTGGCTTGCGAAGCGGGGTTAGACGCCCTTGACGTTCTCAGCTTGCCAGCCCTTGGGGCCTTTGACCACGTCAAACTGCACTTGCTGACCTTCCTGCAGGCTGCGGAAACCGCTGGCCTGAATGGCGGAGAAATGCACGAAGACATCCTCGCCGTTCTGGCGGCTGATAAAACCGTAGCCCTTGGCGTCGTTAAACCACTTCACTGTTCCTGTTTCCATGATGGTGCTTGTTTCCTTTGTTGTTTGATGTAGCGCTGAAACTTTCAGGGTCTTCTTGCAGGAAGGTCACTCGCTGGGTTGAGCGGAGATGCTTTTACTGCGAAGGAGCTCTAAAGTCAAACGCAGTTAAATTATAGGGAAAGTGCCCATAAATTGCTACATAATTTACTGTAGGCTATTGCTAAACATATGATGCGGCAGGTGTTATGGTTCGGGCCGTTGGAGGGGAAAGATTGCTCGGACTTGCGACTTTTTGGCAAAGGATTCATCCTCTAGAGATGCGTTTAAAGATGCGCTTGCGGATTTTGCTGGTTTCGGTTTGGCTGACGGCTGCAGCTTGGGCCGGGATTGTGGACGATGTGCGCATGGCATTGGCGCAGAACAATTTTTCTGCCGCGGAGGCGGCGCTGAATTCTTATCGTGGCCAGCAGGGGGTTAGCGGCGAATATCTGGAAGCGTATTCGTGGCTGGGGAGGGCCGCGCTCGCAGGGCAGCAATACGACCGGGCGGCGGCCTATGCGAAGCAGACGCAGACTCAGGCGCTGGAGTTGTTGAAGCAGCGTCCGCTGGATGCTGAACCGCATTTGCCGATTGCGTTGGGCGCGGCGCTGGAAGTTCAGGCGCAGGTGTTGGCGGCGCGCGGGCAACGGACGCAGGCGGTCGCGCTGTTACAGACTGCGCTGCGGACTTATGGGAACACTTCGATTCAGGCTCGGCTGCAAAAGAATCTGAACCTGTTGGCATTACAGGGGAAAGCGGCGCCGGCGCTGAAAGAGGATTCGTTCCTGGGAGCGAAACTGCCGCTGCCGACGCAGCTCAAGGGATCGCCGGTACTGCTGTTTTTCTGGGCGCACTGGTGCGGAGACTGCAAGGCGGAAGCGCCGATTATCACGCAACTGCGTTCGGAGTTTGCCAGCCAGGGACTGCAGGTGATTGGGCCGACTCGCCTCTACGGTTACACGGCGCAGGTTGAGCACGCGTCGGCGAGCGACGAGATGCAATATATCGACGCGGTGCGGCATCGTTTTTATTCCGGGTTGCTCGACATGCCGGTGCCGGTCAGCAAGTACAACTTTGATACTTACGGGGCGTCGACTACGCCGACGCTGGTGCTGCTGGATCGGGCGGGGAAAGTGGCGATGTACCATCCGGGGGCGCTGCAGTATGCCGAGCTAAGGGCGGAGATTGAGAAGGTGGTGGCGCGGTAGAACTTAGGTGACATGGGGGCGAAAAGGTCCCGTGAAATCGTTTAGAGAGCGGTTCTCTCCATGAAATCGCGGTCATATTAGGAGCCTGAAATGGAGATTTTAAGCATACTGAATCCTCCTGTCACCGACATCCTCAACGACCCTCGTGTCACGTCCCAGGGACTTCTCAGAATGATCGACGAGCAGCAGGAAGCTGTCACGAGGCAGCTAAAAGAGATGTCGACCCAAATCAAGAAGGAAGACATCACTCCGTTTGACCTCATGATGTTTGCTTGCTTGCAACACCATTTACACATCACAACCATCAATACCAAACTAACGGCCCGGCAGACTGACCTTGCCTATGTGACAGCGCAGCTTAACCTGACGCTTGAAAGGCTCACGAAGTGGCTTATTGGGTTGACGGTAGCCCTCGCAATCCTCGCTGTTCCGTTGGCAATCGATGTCATTTCGAAATGGCTAAAATAAGGCCGGACAGCCGAGGGCGGCTGTCCCACAAGATTCACTTCACCTCGGCGAGCCTGCCTGTCTTTACATCGTAGACAAACCCGCGCACCGGGATGTGTTTCGGAATCCACGGATGCGACTTCACGCGCTGGATCTGCTGGCGGACGTTCGCTTCGAGGTCGTCGAAGGCGTGGAAGTGGGCAGGCTCGCTGGCGACTACGCCCATCTTCTCGGCCAGGCGCGCTCTCAGTTCATATTCCTGTACTTTCAGCAGGCCGCAGTCGGTGTGGTTGATGATGATGAATTCCTGGGTGTCGAGCAGATGATGGGAGACGATCAGGGAGCGCAGGGCGTCGTCGGTGGCGATGCCGCCGGCGTTGCGGATCATGTGCGCGTCGCCGGGATGCAGGCCGAGGCAGTGCTCGAACAGGATGCGGGAATCCATGCAGGCGAGGACCGCGACGTGGCGCTTGGGACGGACGGCGAGATCGCCCAGGGTGAAATTGCGCGCGAAAGCTTCGTTGGATTTTAAGAGTTCGTCGGCTACGGACAATGGTGAGCTCCCTCAGTTTTCCCTGAAAATCCCCACGTCTCGCAACGAACGCGAGACATGGGGCACCCGGCCGTTGGTTTCGCTAACGACGAACGACCAACGACCAAGGACTAGTTTAACCGTTACAATCGGCGCGTGAATCTGCTTCGATGAACCTGGTTCTATGAATCTTGATGACACTATCGTTGCGATCGCCACTCCGGCCGGGCGCGGAGGGATTGGTGTGGTGCGGCTGGCGGGAGCGGATGCGGTGAAGATCTCTTCTCCGATGTTGCGGCTTAAGCATGAACTAGAGCCGGGACGGGCGGTCTTTGCAGAGCTCATCGAACCATGTGGAGCGGACACTCCCTTCGACAAGCTCAAGGCGGGCTCTGCCCGCTTCTCGGAGAGCGGAAAAGAAGCAGCCAGCGTTGGTGGTGAATCCCCCTCCGGAGTGGCGCCGTCTGGCCTTTGTCGGACAGGAGTGTCCGACCCACATAAAGCTGCTCAACGTATTGACGAAGTGGTCGTTACTTATTTTGCCAAGCCGCATTCTTATACGACTGACGACATTGTTGAGATTTCGGGGCATGGGTCGCCGGTGGTGTTGCGGCATATTGTGGAGCTTTGTGTGGCGGCGGGAGCGCGGCTGGCGGAGCCGGGAGAGTTCACCATGCGCGCGTTTCTGAACGGGCGCATTGATTTGACGCAGGCTGAGGCGGTGCGCGATTTGATCGACTCTCAGACTTTGTATCAGGCGAAGGTGGCGGCGCAGCAACTGGAGGGCGCGCTGTCGCGGCGGCTGCAGCCGAGCAAGAAAAAGTTGGTGGAACTGATTGCTGTGCTCGAGGCGGGGATTGACTTCGCGGAAGACGATGTGTCGGTGATGGCGGATGCTGCGATTCTCGAGCACATCGCCGCCGTGCGTATGCCACTCGATCAACTCTGCGCGTCCTTCGCTTACGGAAAGATTGTGCATGAAGGCTTGACGCTGGCGATCGTGGGGCGGCCGAACGTGGGCAAGTCGAGCTTGTTCAACCGGCTGGTCGAACGCGAACGGGCGATTGTCACCGCGACTCCGGGGACGACGCGTGATTTGGTTAGCGAGACGGTGGCGATTGGAGGTATTCCGGTCAAGCTCGTCGATACCGCGGGGATTCGCGATGCGCTCGATGAAGCGGAGTCGATGGGAATTCGGAAATCGATGGAAGCGCTGGCCGATGCGGACCTGGTACTCGTGGTGCTCGATGCTTCGCAACCGCAGACAAACGAAGACGGCGATCTAATCGCGCAGGCAATGAAGCGTGCGGCCATCGTCGTGTGGAACAAATCGGACCTGCCGCCAGCCCCGGAGGGGCCACCGAAGATAGCCCAGCGCTTCAGCGCTGGGACCGGCGCTGCAGGATCCCCCGTCCTGGAGGGACGGCCGAACCACATCCAAACATCCGCGGTCACCGGTGAGGGCATCGCCGAACTGCGCGTGGAAATTCTGCGGCACATCGGCGGAGAAGCTGGAACTCAGGCGGAGAGTGGCTTACTGACCAATGTACGTCATCAGGGATTGATTCAAGATTCGCTGACTGGGCTGGAGGCGGCGTCGAATGCGGTCGCCGGGAAAGTGCCGCACGAGATGCTGCTGCTCGATCTTTATAACGCGCTGCGGCCACTGGACGCGATTACGGGGGCGACCACGACGGACGACATTTTGAACCTCATCTTCAGCACGTTCTGCATCGGAAAGTAGACGCGCCATCGCGTTCCACTGATTAGAAATGGCCGTGCCGAAGAAACACAAGAATGAGACCTGCGACCATCAGCGCGAGCAAGCCAAACGAGTAAAAATAATAGAGCCACTTTATCTTTGGCCAAATGAAGGCTGGCCATTTGTCAGAGAGCTTGTCCGCGACGGTGTCTCCCATCCGAGGGGGCAAGGCTGCTTCCTCAGATTCGGGCTTCCAACCGGATGCGATCCATGTCGCGCGGAGATTTGAGAACAGCAGCGCGATTACGATGACCCGCAAAACTCCGATTCCGGGAGAAGTCGTCAACAGGAAAAACGCGGAGGCGAGAAAGTCCACCAGGTAGTAGGCGAGCATGATGGCGGCAGCGAAGGGATTGTGCTCGCGAACGCCAACTCCACCGAGATGAAAGAGCAGAAACACCAGGATAGCGGTGATGGGTTGTGCAGCGGCCAGAAAGACAAGCGACATCAGCCCCACAATCGTGCACACCCAGAAACCCTGCACCGCGAGATAATCGACGTCCGCGCCGCTTTGGATCGATGGCCAGAACAGGCTCTTCAGGCGGCTCTCGCTGCGCGGGGTCGAATCGGAGAGGCCCAGCGTTTGCATGGTGCAGCATTAAATCGCAAGCCGATTTGTTTGTCTATGGAAAAATCCGGCTACTTTGAGAGCTGGCTGAGGACTAGTCGGAACACCTGGTCGAAGGATTTTGTGGGGCCATTTTTCGTAACGCCGGCCAAAGCTTTCTCTGCTGCTGGGCGCTGATATCCCAGATTCAGTAAAGCGGAGAGCACGTCTTCTTCTGTCGCGCTCAGAGCAGGCACGGCGGGGGTTGAGGCCGGTCCGACTTCCGGTAGTTTGTCGCGTAATTCCAGCACCATGCGTTCGGCGGTTTTCTTGCCAATGCCGGGGATGCGGGTGAGGCGGGCGATGTCGTTGCCGCGAATCGCGCCAACCATTTCGTCGGCGGCCATGCCGCTCAGGATGGTGACGGCTAGTTTGGGGCCGATGCCGCTGACCGTGATCAGTTTCTCGAACAGCAGTTTTTCTGAGGGACGCAGGAATCCGTAGAGCGCGATCTGGTCTTCGCGCACATGAGTGTGGATGTGCAGGGCGACTTCGGCGCCGAGCGCGGGCAGGTCGGAAAACGTCGGCACGCTGATAGTTACGTCATAGCCGACGCCAGCTGTTTCGACGATGGCCTGGTTGGGATGCTTGGCCAGCAGTTTTCCGCGCAGATGGGCAATCATATTTGGTGCTCACAACATTGTAGGGCAGAGAGCGTGTAGGGCAGAAGCCGGTAGAGCGGGGAACTAGGTCAGTGCTCTAGATAGCGGTGGCTTGATCGCGGCGGCGGGCCTGGATTTCGATGAAGACGTTCACCAGCGACACTGCCGCCGGAGTCACGCCCGGAATGCGCGAGGCTTGGCCGATGGTGCGGGGGCGCACGTGGCTGAGTTTTTCCTGCATCTCGCGCGAGAGTCCGCTGACCGAACAGTAGTCGAACCAGTCGGGGATGGAGTGCTGCTCGGATTTCTTCAGGCGCTCCATGGCGCGTTGCTGCTGGAGCAGATAGCCCTCGTATTTGATTTCGGTTTCGACGGACTTCAGTTCGTTTCTTACTTCCGAGGAAATCTTAACCATAGAGGACACTGAGGACACGGAGGAATCTCTTGCGAAAAACTCTGGGGCTAGATTGCTCAGGACTGGGGCTAGTTGCTCGATCGTGATTTCGGGGCGCTTCATCAGCTGGGCCAGAGTCTGGCCAATCGCAGATCCCCAGTCAACGTTGATCGATGCGCTGCCGGCGACAGCAGGTTCCTCGTCGCTGCGCTCCTCGGAATGACACCCCTTTAAAATTTCAGCGTTAATCCGCGTGCTTTCCAGGAGCTTCTTCATATTCTTCAAGCGCTCCTGTTTCGAGTCGAAGTCTTCCCAGGCTGCGTCATTGATCAGGCCTACGCGGCGGCCGTGGGGGGTGAGGCGGCGGTCGGCGTTGTCGATGCGCAGGTGCAGGCGGAACTCGGCGCGCGAGGTGAACATGCGGTAGGGCTCGTTCGTGCCCTTCGAGATGAGGTCGTCAATCAAGATTGCGGTGTAGGCTTCGGTTCGGTCGAGGATGAGTGGCGACTGCCGCTTCACTTGCAAGGCGGCGTTGATGCCAGCCATCAAGCCCTGGCACGCGGCTTCTTCGTAGCCGGAGGTTCCGTTGATCTGGCCGCCGAGGAACAGACCAGCAATCTTGCGGGTTTCGAGCGTGCGTTCGAGTTCCGTGGGATCGATGGAGTCGTATTCGATGGCGTAACCGGGGCGCAGCATGTCGGCGTTTTCGAGGCCGGGGATCGACTTGAGAATCTCAAGCTGAACTTCGACCGGCAGCGACGTGCTCATGCCATTGACGTAGATCTCGTGCGTGTTCAGGCCTTCGGGTTCGAGGAAGAGCTGATGCATTTCCTTGTCAGGAAATTTGACGATCTTGTCTTCGATCGAGGGGCAGTAGCGCGGGCCGATCGACTGGATCTGGCCGCTGTACATGGGTGAGCGGTGCACGTTTTCGCGGATGATGCGGTGCGTCTCGGGTGTGGTGTAGGCGATGTAGCAGGGGATTTGTGAGTCGTGATGTGCGACGCGCTTCGTGCGAAAACTGAAGGGTGTGGGATCGATGTCGCCGGGCTGCGCCGCGAAGCGCGACCAGTCGATGGTGCGTCCGTCGAGGCGTGGCGGAGTGCCGGTCTTGAGGCGGCAGCCGCGCAGGCCGAGCTTCTTCAGGGCTTCGCCGAGCAGGACTGCGTTGGGCTCGCCGGAACGTCCCGCGGGATATTGCTGTTTGCCGCAGTGGATCAGGCCGTTGAGGAAAGTTCCGGTCGTGATGATGACGGCTTGCGCGCCGACGGTGCGGCCGTCGCGCAGTTTGACACCGAGGACGCGGCGGCGGTCGTCAGCAGCCGTCCCCACATGAGTATTCTCACTCTCTGGCTGAGTGCCGAGTGCTGAGTGCTGAGTGCACTCTTCAAGAATCAGATCGGCCACTTCCGCCTGTTTGATCTTCAAATTCGGCTGCGACTCCAGAACCTCGCGCATCTTGAGGCGATAGGCCTGCTTGTCGCATTGCGCACGGGGCGACCACACGGCGGGTCCGCGCGACGTATTCAGCAGGCGGAACTGGATGCCGACCGCGTCGGTGATTTCGCCCATGATGCCGCCGAGGGCGTCGACTTCGCGGACCAGGTGGCCTTTGGCGATGCCGCCAATGGCGGGGTTGCATGACATCTGCGCGATCAGGTCGACGTTGAGCGTGTAGAGTGCGGTCTTTAAGCCCATGCGCGCCGCGGCCATGGCGGCCTCGCATCCGGCATGGCCGGCGCCGACCACGACTACGTCGAATTGTTCGGTGAAGGGCATTTGCAAGACGGACGCGGACCCCGGCGACTCCTTTCGCCTGTTTCTTCTTTCATTCTAGCAACTTGGCGAGGCTTGGGATCTGCATCACTTGCTGGGGCGGCTTTTCGCGCCGTAATATTAGGTGTTCTAACCGAACGCTACAGGAGCAATTATGAATACTGCGGAATTCTTTGAGCAACTGGACGCGCGCATCGGGAAGTATGACCTGCTTTGTCATCCGTTCTATAAGGCGTGGTCGGCGGGCGAGTTGACGCGCGACGATCTGCGCGAATATGCGCAGGACTACTTCCACCATGTGGAGGCGTTCCCGTCGTATCTGGCGGCCCTGGGCATGCGCCTGGAGGAAGGCGAGTTGCGCCGGGCGGTGCTGGCCAACATGTGTGATGAAAAGGGCAGGGAAGGGCGGCCGGGACGGAATTCGGTGCCGCATTCCGAGCTCTGGCTCGACTTTGCCGAAGGCATGGGATCGAGCCGCAATTTGGAGTGGCATAGTCCGGTGAAGGAAGTGCGGCAGCTTATTGAGCACTTTCATCAGGTAGCCAATGAAGGCACGCCTGAGGATGCGCTGGCGGCTTTCTATACTTATGAGTCGCAGGTGCCGAGCATTGCGAAAGAGAAGGAGCGCGGTTTACGGGAAATGTACGGCGCCGACGATAAGACCTGCGGATATTTCTCTCTACACGCGACGGCAGATATCTACCATTCGAACGTGTGGCGCAAGCAGATCGAGAAGCGGATCGAGGCCAACCCTGAGACCGCGGACGCGGCTCTCGACGCGGCAGAGAACACGGCGCGCATGTTGTGGAAGGCGCTGGATGGAATCGACGCGCGGCGGATGGCCGTGGCAGCGTAGATTGTAGATCGCAGATCGGATTTCAGAAATTCAAGACTGGATCGAGCCAACGGTTCTATAGAATCGTTGGCTCGTTTTCTTTTGGAGAGGCAGCGGTTGTGTCCGCACTCTTAGGAACTGAGGTCTGCCATCCTCATCGGCGTCATTTCCGATACCCACGGACTGCTTCGGACGGAAGCGCTGCTGGCTCTGCGCGGGTCAGAACACATTATTCACGCCGGGGACGTGGGCGCGCCGATTGCCTGAGACCGAGGCTGTCGAGGCTGGCGGCGTTTTAATCTACGTGCTACACGATCTAAAGCAGCTTGATCTGAAGCCGGAGGCGGCCGGATTCAAAGCCGTGATCTCTGGCCATAGCCACGTCCCGAAGCAGGAGACGCGCGACGGCGTCCTTTATTTCAATCCCGGCAGCGCCGGACCGCGGCGGTTCAAATTGCCGGTGACGGTGGGCAGGCTGATCGTGGAAGGCGGGAAGGTTCGCGGGGAAATCATTTCGGTTTGCGATTGACTGCTTGACACAAATTCCCACTTCTCGCGCTCAGAGCACGCGAGAAATGGGGCACCCCCGGCTGTTTGAATATTTCGCGTTGCTACAATCCCAGAGCATGTCTCTTTCGTTTCATATTGATTCCCGCAGTGGCAACGCGCGAACTGGGCGACTGCTCACGGCCCATGGCGTCGTTGAGACTCCCATTTTTATGCCCGTGGGAACGGTCGGGACGGTGAAGGGCGTGCCGCAGGATACGCTTGAGGAACTGGGCGCGCAGATTATTCTTGGCAATACTTATCACCTTTATTTGCGGCCTGGGGTTGGCACCGTCAGAAAGCTGGGCGGGCTGCATGGATTCATGGCGTGGCGGCGGGCGATCCTTACGGATTCGGGTGGGTTTCAGGTTTTCAGTTTGAACGAGCTGCGCAAGGTCTCGGAAGAAGGCGTGACGTTTCGTTCGCATCTGGACGGGTCTTCGCACTTTTTTAGTCCGGAGAGCGCGATGCAGGCGCAGATTGGGCTGGGCGCTGACATCATCATGGCGTTTGATGAGTGCACGGAGTATCCGGCGGATCGGGCGCGGATGCGGGCGTCGATGGAGTTGACGGCGAGGTGGGCGGCGAGAAGCAAGAAATATTTTGAGGAGCATAAATGCGAAGTCCCGTGGGACATGCAGTCGGAAATCCCCACCCTAGCCGCAAAGAGCGCGGCTAGGATGGGCTACCCGACGCAATCTTTGTTTGGGATCGTGCAGGGGGGGATGGATCGGGAGCTAAGAAAAGAATCTGCGGAGCGGACGATTGAGATTGGGTTTCCGGGGTATGCCATTGGCGGGTTGAGCGTGGGGGAGCCGCGGGCGCTGACGCGGGAGATTGTGGAGTCCACGCTGGAGCATTTGCCGGTGGGCAAGCCTCGTTATCTGATGGGAGTGGGGACGCCAGAAGAAATCGTTGAGTATGCAAATCTTGGCGTGGACATGATGGATTGCGTGCTGCCGACGCGGGCGGCGCGGCATGGGCTGCTGTTTACCTCGGAAGGCCAGGTCTCGATCAAGCAGGCGCGCTATGCTCAGGATGCAGGGCCGCTTGACCCGAATTGCGGCTGCCGGGTGTGCCAGCGCTACTCGCGGGCCTATTTGCGTCATCTTTATGCATCCAATGAATTGCTGGCGCAGGTCTTGAATACCATCCACAATCTGAGTTTCTACCTTGACACTATGCGGCGGGTACGGCATTCTAGTTCACTTGGGGAAGAGTGTGGTTCTCTTTCTAGTGTATGGTCGCGACCAAAATCGTAGACCTGGCTGGGAAGTTCTCCCCGGATCAAAGCCCTGCAGCTGAAGGAACCCGGCCGAAGTCGATCCAAACCCCGTGGTGAAATGACAGCTCCCGCGGCGCTAATGGGCGCGGGCGGTTTTTCGCGGATACATCTCGCACAGACGTTTTGAAATATGCAAGCTCTGCTCATATTGCAAGCACCCGGCGGTGGCGGCATGTCGTTGCTGATCATGTTTGTGCCCATGATCGCCATTTTTTACTTTCTTTTGATTCTGCCCCAGCAGCGCCGGCAGAAAAAGTGGCAGGCCATGCTGGATCAGCTGAAAACTGGCGACAAGGTGACGACCAGCGGAGGCCTGCGAGGCACGGTGATTGCCTTGAAGGATGACGCGATCCATCTGCGGGTGCCACCGGACAATCTTCGGCTGGAAGTGACCAAGGCTTCGGTGGCGATTGTGACCACGGCCGAGGATGATACCGCGAAGACCAAGTAGAACCAGAACGTTGCAATTCGGATCTTGTTCGCACGGGAATTGTTTTCATCATGACCAAGAATCTTCTCTACAAGCTGGTATCCATCGTCGGTATCATGCTCTTTTTCCTGTTCGGAATCTTTGGGATTCCAAAGAGCCTTTCGGGCGCGGGCCTGCTGACGGCGCTGACCGATCACATCCACCTCGGACTCGACTTGAAGGGTGGAACGCACCTGATTCTGCAGGTACAGGTCAACGACGCGGTCAACGTGGTGGCGCAGAACGCCATTGAGGTGGTGAAAGATCAGCTGCGCACCCGCAAGATTGACTACGCGGATGTCTCCCAACCTGACCAGCAGAACAATCCCGACCACATCGTGGTGAAAGGCGTGCTGCCCAGCGCGCGCGGGGACTTGCTCAGCATTGTGCATGACCACCTGCCTGACTACGACGTGACCGGCGGCCCCGACAATTCCTGGAATTTGGCAATGCGGCCTTCGAGCTTATCGGAACTGAAGACCAGGGCCGTCACGCAGGCCATTGATACGATTCGCAATCGCATTGACTCTCTTGGCGTCAGCGAGCCGACGATTGAACCGCACGGGCTGGGGGAATACCAGATTCTGGTGCAACTGCCGGGCGTGGACGATTCCGGGCGCGTCAAGGACATCATGCAGTCCACCGCGATGCTGGAAATCAAACAGATGACTGGCGGGCCTTACCCCAGTGAGCAAGCTGCACTACAGGACAAGGGCGGGATCGTGCCCGCGGATGCGATCCTGTTGCCGGGGCAATGCGCCAACGGAACCGAGCAGACCTGGTGCTTCGTGTCGCGCATTTCCGCGGTCAGCGGCAAAGATTTGCGGGACGCTTCGGCCAGCAGCGATCAGAACGGCCAGCCCAGTGTCGTCTTTTCGCTGACCGGCGATGGTGGGCAGAGGTTTTACAACTTCACTTCCGCGCACGTTGGCGACAGCCTGGCGGTCGTGCTCGACAATAAAGTGCAGGAAGTGGCCAACATTAAGGAACCGATTCGCGACCAGGGCTCGATCAGCGGCGGCCACATGAGTGAGCAGGCAGCGAAAGATCTTTCCATGGTGCTGCGTTCAGGTGCGCTTCCCGCCAGCATTAAGTATCTGGATGAGGAAACCGTGGGGCCGTCGCTAGGCGCGGATTCGATCCGCTCAGGCGTGCTGGCAACCGTCGTCGGTATGGTGGCGGTGCTGATTTTCATGCTGGTCTACTATCGCGGCGCAGGCGTCAATGCGGACCTGGCGCTCATCATGAACCTGATTATTTTGCTTGGGTTCCTGGGGTGGTCGACCATTGCAGGAGTCAACGTTGCCCTGACTTTGCCGGGGATTGCGGGTGTGATTCTGACGGTTGGCATGGGCGTGGATTCCAATGTGCTGATCTTTGAGCGCATTCGCGAAGAGTTGCGCAATGGCAAGACGCCGCCGTCGGCGGTGGATCAGGGGTTCAGCCACGCCTGGATCACGATCGTGGATACGCACGTTACCACCATCGTTTCAGCCGCGATTCTGTTTATCTTTGGAACCGGTCCGGTGAAGGGGTTCGCAACCACGCTGACGTTCGGTTTGCTGGCGAACCTGTTTACGGCTGTGTTCGTCTCGCGCGCCATTTTCGACTGGGTGCTCAGCCGCAAGCAGCGCGGCGAAGCGCTCAGTATTTAGTACCGAGTACCTGGTTGCGAGTACCGAGCCGAGTTAGCTGACTGATGGGTCGGATTGAAAAAGAAATCGTTATGCGCCAGATTCGGCGCTAAGTCATAGATAGATAAGGGGCTAGATAAACCCGTGGAGTTCTTTCGCAATACCAACATAGATTTTCTGGGCAAAAAGTGGTATTTTCTCGCCTTTTCGCTGGTTTTTAGCGTTGCTGGCTTGTTTTCCATGCTGTTTGTGAACCACATTCCGTGGGGTGTGGACTTCCGCGGAGGAACGCTGGTGGATGTGCGGTTCTCGCATACCCCAGACTACGGGGCGATCACTTCGGAGATGGATCACGCTGGCCTGAAGACTCCGAAGATTCAACGGATCGGCGCGGTCTCGAACAACGAGGTTTTGATCGACCTCGACGTGCGAGAGACCAGCGAGCAGGCGCTCGACCAGGGCAAGTTGAAGATCATTCATGCGCTGGAGACCCATGCTCCGGCAGGGAAAAACTGCGGCGCGAGTACCACCGAAGCATGCGACCTGAACAACGCCAGCCTCTTGACCATCAAGAATTATCTGCTCGATAAGGACCCGCTGCATCTGGGTACCGATGCCGATCAGAAATACGGGGCACAAGCGCAGGCTATCTTGGACTATCGGGTGAAGACGCAGGGCGGGGTGTTGAGTTCTCTCGACCAGTTGAAAGGCGCTGCCGGAGTGGACCCAGCGGCTGCGGCATCGCTGGCCGACGGCTTCTACCTATCCGACTTTGGCGTACGCAATGCAGTGATCATTGGGCCCCAGGTTGGCAGCCAGTTACGCACGCAGGCAGGGCTGGCTACGCTGTATTCGCTCCTGGGGATGCTGGTTTACCTGGGTTTCCGGTTTGAGTGGATCTATGGCGTTGCAGCGGTGGTGACGGTGTTTCACGACACGCTGATCACCGTAGGGGCGTTTTCCATCACCAACACCCCGATTACCCTGACCGTGATTGCAGCCATTCTGACCTTGATTGGTTACTCTAATAACGACACGATCGTGGTATTTGACCGCATCCGGGAAAACATTAAACTCATGCGGCGGGAGAAACTGTCGGAGATCGTCAACCGGAGCATCAATCAGACTTTAAGCAGAACGATCTTGACAGCGGGCCTGACCTTCCTTACCGTACTCGCACTCTTTTTATTCGGCGGCGAGGTGCTTCGTGGATTCAGCCTCGCGCTGGTGATTGGCATATTAATCGGAACGTATTCGTCGATTGCGATTGCCGCTCCGATTCTGGTGGCTTACCAGGATTGGCGGATTGAAAAAGGCAAGCGTCCGGTCGGCATGCCGGCTAAAGCTAGGTAATTTACCCGAGGGCAGCGGGGTTGAGGTTGCGGTAAGCCTTGTTATGTAAGCAGTTAGAGGGGTTTGCTCAACGCGCCGCGGGGCGCGCCAGTAGAAACTGGGAGCAAAGGGGAAGCAGTCGGTGTCTAAATGTCCGTAGGGGTCTGAAAGCAGTTAGGGGAGAATCACAATGTTTGAAGACAGTCTTATCGAATCCGGCGGCAGGCTAAAGACCAAGCGTGGATGGACATCCTTCGTCTCGTTTGCCATTCAAATCGGGATCGTCGGCGTGCTGGTCCTGATCCCGCTGATTTTCACGGAAGCCTTGCCCAAGGGACAAATGATGTTCCTTCTGGTGGCCCCCCCGCCACCTCCACCGCCTCCACCGCCAGCAGCCGCCATGGTGCAGCATGTGAAGGTGATTCAGACCGATATCGTAAACGGCGAATTGCGCACACCCACCAAGATTCCGCAAAAGATCAAAATGATTCAGGAAGACGAGGCTCCGCCAGCAATGGCTTCGGCGGGCGTGGTGGGTGGCGTACCGGGCGGGATTCCGGGCGGATCGATGGGTGGCGTGATTGGCAGCGTGCTCAGCTCCACTCCAACCGTAGCCCCGCACATTGCCACTCCGACGCGGGTGCGTGTTTCATCCGGCGTATCGTCTGGACTCCTGATCCGCAGGGTCAACCCGACTTATCCTCCGCTGGCGCGGCAGGCCCGCATTCAGGGTACGGTGATTCTGCAGGCACAGATCAGTAAAGATGGCAGTATCGAGAACCTGACGTTGGTCAGCGGGCATCCGATGCTGGCGCCGGCCGCGATCGAAGCCGTGAAGCAGTGGAAGTACAAGCCATACTTGCTGAACGGCGAGCCGGTCGAAGTCGATACGCAGGTGCAGGTGAACTTCACGCTCGCCGGGGGCTAGGCTTCCCAGCGCGGCGCGGTTCGAAGTAATTCGCATAAGTGTGCACGGCCCTCCCCTTCCCACCTTAAAATTCCGGTGGCCGGGAGGGGCTTTTCAGAAGCCTGGACACGGCTGCTGTACCTGAGGACATTTTCGCCTTCTTCTTCGTTTTCCGTCCGAGGGGATGGCCAGCCGGGTATCGGGATGAGCGGCGAAAGCCGCGCGCCAGCAGGAACGAAAGTTTTGGCTGACGGTGGCACCGTAAGACGCATCACAGTGTCCAAGTAGAGTAGAAAAGTTCCGAGGAGGGAAAAGCAACTCATGTTCGCAACTCACGTAGCAGGAGCACTTCTCAATCACATTTCCGTCGCGGCCACCTGGATTGTCCAGGAGGGCAACGGCGCCATAGCCACCGATCCGTTGGGCTTGTGGAATTCAATGAAGTGGCCCGCCCGAATCGTAGTCATTATCCTGTTCATCATGTCGGGTTGGTCCATCGGCGTGATGATCGACCGCTGGATGGCCTATAGCGCGGCACGCAAGCAGTCTCGTGCATTCGCTCCCGCTGTGGCGGGAGCTTTGCGCGATGGCCGCATCGACGAAGCCATCAAGGTCGCCGAGCGCAACAAGAAAAGCCACCTGGCTAAAGTGGTCACGGCCGGCCTGATGGAATTCAAGGCTCACCAGGATAGCCCGGGCGCGATCCCTGGCGAAACCATTGAAGCCTCCAAGCGCGCTCTGGAACGTACCGAAGCCATCGTCCACGCCGAACTGAAGCGCGGATTGGGCGGCCTCGCCACCATCGGTTCGACCGCTCCCTTCGTGGGACTGTTCGGGACGGTGTTGGGTATTTTGAACGCGTTCATTGGCATCGCCAACTCCCATGCCACCGGTCTCGCAGCAGTGGCCGGCGGTATCGCGGAAGCGCTGGTTACGACCGCGATCGGGCTGGTAGTCGCCATCCCAGCCGTTATGATGTTCAACTACCTCACCGGTCGCGTGGAAGCGTTCGACGTCGAAATGGACAATTCGTCCAGCGAACTGATCGACTACTTCCTGAAGAAGCGCGGCGATATTCGCCGCTAGCAGGACCCGGTCGGATAGTCCGCAGTGAGTTGCTGGTCCGGCGCTGGAGGCTTCCAGCGCCGGGCTTTCCTAACTTCCGGCGGGGTGCTTTTCGGCCGCGTATTCGCGGCGGAAATATGGTGGCGAAGTAACAGGAGATATATGTCCTTAGCAAAACGGAACGAAGGGGCAAAGGTCACTTCCGACATCAACGTCACGCCCATGGTGGACGTGATGCTGGTTCTGCTGATCATCTTCATGGTGGTCACGCCCATGTTGCAGAAGGGCGTCAGCGTCGACATGGCCCCGGTCAACAACCCGGAACAAATGCCGGACGCGGACAAGGAAGACGCGCTGCTGGTCTCCATTACCAAGGATGGCAAGGTGTATTTCGGAAGCGAACAGATTTCGGTCGACAGCCTCACTCAGAAGGTAAAAGATCGCCTCGCTAACAAGCCGGACAAGCGCGTGTACGTGAAGGCGGACATGCGGACACGTTTTGGCTACCTTGTGCAGGTGGTGGACAATGTCCGTGCCGCCGGGGTGGATGATCTTGGCTTGCTCACCGAACAGAAGCACACGGCAACTCCAAACGCCCCGCCAGCTCCGGCTGCGCCAGGGCAGTAGTCAGGGCAATAGAGGAGAACGACCATGGGAATGGCAGTTGGCCCGAGCGGAGGCCAAAATGCAAACATGAACGTCACACCACTCATTGACGTTCTACTGGTTCTGCTGATCATCTTTATGGTGATCTCACCCGTCACCCCCAAAGGACTGGATGCGCTGGTACCTCAGCCGCCTCCACCCAACGCGCCCAAGAACGTGAACCCCGATCGCACCATTGTCGTGCAGTTGCTCGACCGTGGCGCCGGCTCGGAGCCGGGGTTGAAGATTAACACTGAGGACGCGACCTGGGACAACCTGCAGGGGCGTCTGACCGACATTTACAAACAGCGCGCGGAGAAGGTGATGTTCGTGAAGGGCGATGACGCCATCCCTTTCGCCAATGTCGCCAACGTGATTGATATCGCTCATGCCGCCGGCGTGGACAAGGTCGGTCTGATTACCGCGAAGATCGAAGCGGGCAACTGAGCTGTCCGTCTGTCAAACCGGAAATGCGTTTTTCGTAGCCGGCCCACTGCACGGGAGCGTGCTGCCGCGGCCAGCGCTGGTCGTGGTTTATCGTGCTTTGTCGTTGTTTTGTTACACCGCGCTGGTCGTGGTTCATTAGACCGCGCTTGTCAAACTGTTGTCTCTGGGCCTAGGATGCTGTGTCGAGGGAGACTGATACCGCAATGAATAAGAACCTGAAACTCGTTACGCTGGCGGCAGCAGCGCTGGCGCTTTTCTCCTCTGTGGGATGTAACAAGCTGCGGGCCCGCGACCAGCTTAACAAGGGCGTGGAATCTTACAAGAACAATCACTACGAACAGGCCATCGACCACTTCCAGCAGGCCGTGCAACTGGATCCGGCCCTGATCAACGCCCGCATGTATCTGGCTACGGCGTTTGTGTCGCAATACATTCCTGGCGTGGATGCGCCGGATAATCTGCGCACCGCCCAGCAGGCCATCGACGAATATCAGAAAGTGATCGACGCCAATCCCTCACGCGATCAGAAAGTGAACAGCGCGAAGGGCATCGCCTACCTGTACTTGAATGAGAAGAAGTGGGATGACGCCAAGAAGTACTACCGCATGGCGTCGGACCTGGACCCGAACGATCCCGAGCCTTACTACTCGGTCGGTGTAATCGACTGGACGGCCTGCTACCAGCCGCGCATGGAAGAGCGCGCCAAGCTGGGCATGAAGCCGGAAGAGAATCTGAACCCGAAGAACAAAGATCAGGCAAAGGTGTGCGCGGAGTTGAAGGCCAAGAACACGCCCTACATCCAGGAAGGCATTGACAGCCTTACCAAGGCCATCCAGATTCGGCCGGATTACGACGACGCCATGGCCTACCTGAATCTGATGTACCGCGAAAAAGGCGACGTCGAGTGCGACGATCTTGCCGCCCGCGCGGAAGATCTGAAGACCGCGGACCACTGGGTCGACGAAACCTTGCGCGTGAAGAAAGCGAAAGCAGAAAAAGCGGCGCAAAGCCAGGGCGGGGGAATTGTCATGGACCCGAGTAAATAGTTGAGTTGCTGTTTCGTGAGTTCAGCCTCCTTCGCCAGTCGGGCGCAGGAGGCTTTTTCTTGCCGCGGACAGCTCTGGCGGACATTAGTTTCGTGGAGATTGCAGGCCACTATTTGCTATAGAGGCGGACTTCGACTCTGGTGAACTGCCAGCGCAGCATCTTAGGGAACGACTCGGGGAGAGTGTTTGTCAGCATGATGGTCGTTGGATCGGGGTTGTCTGCTGGTCCGTTGTTCATCAGCATAACCCACACGCGCGAGTGGCTGGGCGCGATTGTGCTGAGGAAATCCGCCGTGGGTTTGCCGGTGAAATCACGGTGGTCGAGACCGGCTCCGTGGTAAGGGAACAGAATCTCAGGTCCGAGTTGCGCCGTAAAATCCGGGCTCGCCGTGTTCTCTCCCGCCTTCAGAGAGCGGGCAAATTCATAAGGGATGCGGGTTGCGGCGATGTGGAAGATGACTGCGTCCCCGGGCTGGGCGTGGTCGAGAATGAAGTTGGCGGCTGCGACGGAGGCGTCCCGCTCGTTGTCGAAGTCGTGCGTGTAGACGAAGAATACTCCCTGCCAGCTCAGAAGCAATATTCCAGCGAACGCGGCCGCAAGCAGCCACGCCGGGCGTAGCCGCGCCAGCCCTGCGGCCACCAGGATCAGGAGTGGGGGCAGGCAGAAGATCATATAGCGGCTTAGAAAAACCGGACGGGCAAACGACAGCATGACCGTAAGCGCAACCGGGAAGAACAGCCACAGAAGCAAGAACTGACTCCGCCACGGCTTCCAGTTCGTCTTTCCAGTCTGATCTCCAGTCTGATCTTCGTTTGGATTTAAAACGAACCAGCGCCTCCCATCTGGTACCACGGCCGCGATGCCGGCGACGGAGCTGATGATCAGAAGACTCCAGTTGCTGCCACCAGCCAGGTCCTTGTAGAAGTCGAGTACATCGCGCACGCCGGGCCTCTGAATCCAGCGGATCGGACCAGCTCCAGTCTTGGCCACAAAAATCAGCAGAGGGAGTACGGCGAGCCCAATCGTGATCCAGGCGCGGTGCAATTGTGCGGACGCCGTTGCGCTGGATCGTGGCTTGAATAGCCTCCGCAGCGCTAGCCAGTGTGCCGCCAACAGCAGCAACGCGTAGAAGTGTGCGTACACGGCCAGGATGCTGACGAGGACGTAGCCGAGGCGATTGCGGCGCGTCGGCTCGCGCAGCAAAGCAATCAGTAAGCCCGACGAAAGCGTTGCCAGCAGCAGGAAGAGCGCGTAGCTGCGCGCCTCCTGGGCGTAGCGAACGCTGTAGGCGTTGAAGGTGAACAGAGCAGCTGCGATCAATGCAACCCGGCGGTCATAGAGCTGTCGGGCGAGCCGGTAGATTGCAGGGATCGTGGCGACGGCAATCAGCACCGAGAGGCTGCGGATGAAAAACTCGCTTCGCCCATCATGTATTTCAAACCGCAGCCAGATGCGGAGCAGCAGGTAGTAGAGCGACATGTTGGCTTCGCGCCACCAGAGCAGATGCAGGAAGTTGTTCCAGCTCACTCGGGCGACTTCCACGCTGAAACACTCATCAAACCAAAAGGGCTTGCGCGCGAGGAACAGAAACCGAACGGCCGCGCCGGCTGCGAGCAGCAAAAGAAGAGTCAGCCAGCGCACTCTGCGAGCGGGGTCGGGCGGGAACGATGCAGCGCTTGGAGTCTGGTGCACCGCGGCTTCAGGTGGCTGCATGCTGGCGTTGGAAGTCCCTGCAATTTCAGATGATACTATGCTGAAGCACTTTCACATGACGTCCCTGGAAACCGCAGCGCGGCACGACCCGCAAGCGACCGACGATCGCTGGAAGGGACACGTGTCGGTGATTGTGCCGGTTTATAACGAGGCCGCGCACCTGGACGAACTGTTGCAGGCGATTCAGGCTTCGCCGGTGAAAAAGGAAATCATTATCGTCGACGATGGCTCGACCGACGGCACGCGCGAGAAACTGCACGCGCTGCCGCCGATCGACGACATCACAGTTGTGTTTCACGAGAGAAACTACGGCAAGGGTGCGGCCATTCGCACCGCTCTTGCCTATGCGCGTGGCGAGTATGTGCTGATCCAGGACTCCGATCTCGAATACGATCCGCAGGATTATCCTCGATTGCTGAGTCCGCTCGAAACCGGCAAAGCGAACGTCGTCTACGGTGTGCGCCCGGATCGTCCGGAGCGCGGTCTGCGTTTCTTTCTTGGAGCCAAGTTGCTTACGCACCTCACGAATCTTCTTTACGCCGCGGGCATTCACGACGAAGCAACCTGCTATAAGGTTGTTCGGCGGTCTTTAGTGACGCGGATGCAACTAGGTTGCCAGCGCTTTGAGTTCTGCCCGGAAGTGACCGCCAAACTTTGCCGGATGGGCGAGAGGATCGAAGAGGTTCCGATTTCGTATCATCCGCGCTCGGCGGTGGAAGGAAAGAAAATCCGCCACTCCGATGGGTGGATGGCGATCTGGACTTTGATCCGTTACCGCTTCGTGCGGTCTTCCCAGTGGATGCGACCGGCGGCCGCCGAGGGGAATCCAGAGTTGCCGTTTGCGGTGAGTTTCCAGCGCCTGCCCCCGTCATAAGGAATACAAGTCGCGATGGTTGAAAGTCAGGCGAAGACCGGCACCGCGATCCCCGCCAGTTCTATCGCGGCGAGAAGATTTGCTCTGTCCGCTGCGCTGCGCAGGTCGCTTGTCCGGCTCATACTGCTGTCGTTCGTCCTGCAGATTGCAGCCATTGGAATTCTTCGCGAGTACAAGACGCGGGCCGGAGATGACCATTTCGCGTTCGGCTGGGAGATGGGCCGCATCGGCCGCTCCATCGCGATGGGACAGGGTTTCAGCAATCCGTATGGCGGCAATACAGGACCTACCGCCTGGGAGCCGCCGTTGTATCCGTACCTGATGGGCGGAGTTTTCAAGCTGTTTGGCGTCTATACCTACGCGTCGGCCTGGGTGCTTCTCATGTTCAACAGCCTGTTCGCGGCGCTGACATGCGTCCCGGTTTACTTCATCGCGCAGAGAACATTCGGCGAGCGCGTCGCGCTTTGGTCCGCAGGCACATGGGCGCTGCTACCCTACGTTTGGTACTGGTCGATTCACTGGCTGTGGGATACGACTTTTACTCCGCTCATCCTCAGCTTGATTTTTCTAGTGGCACTCGAGATGGAAGAGTGGGCTGGCATTCGGGGATGGCTCGTCTTCGGCGCGCTGTGGGGCGTGGGCGCCCTGGCCAACCCGTCGATGTTAACTTTTCTTCCCTTCTGCGGTCTGTGGATCTGGCGTCAGAGATTCAAGAGAGGCTTGCCTTCGCTGGCCGGAGTTGCGATGTCGTCGGTGATTTTTTTTCTCGTCCTTTCGCCCTGGATCATCCGCAATTATGAGGTTTTCGGACACTTCGTTTTTCTCCGCGATGATTTCGGATTGCAGTTGCGGCTGGGAAACTGGAAAGACGCCGATGGCCTGCTAATGGCTTACCTCCAGCCGAGCCAGAACAAGTTGGAGTTTGAGAAATTTCAGCGCATGGGCGAACTGTCGTATTCAGCTGACTGCAAACGCCTCGCCGTGGAGTGGATTCGTCAGAACCCGGGGCGGTTTGTGGTGATCAGCCTGAAGCGCTTCTTCTACTTCTGGAACGGCGTTCCCCGGGAAACCAGCAGCCTGGCGCCGGTGGATTTTCGCAGTTCTCTGTTTCTGGCGAGTTCTGTGCTCGGGTTGTGGGGGCTGGGACGCGCGCTCCGCCAAAAGCGGCGCGGAGCGTGGCTTTTCGCTGGGCTGCTTCTGACTTATCCTACGACCTACTACTTTGTGTTTGTGAATGCCCGGTACCGGCATGCTATCGAACCGGAGCTGTTCACGCTGGCTGTATTCCTGATCTTTGAAACCGTTGGGCACTCCAAGCCCATCGCCGATAAGAGCTAACCTCGCTGCCTGTGCCTCCAGTAGAATATGCAGTCCTGCCGTCGGCACGAAGAGGCAGTACAGGTGGCGACATTTTGCGCGTTCAACTCTTCACTAACTCAAATCGTGATTAACTCAAATCGTGGACATTGAACTCTATGTTCAAAAAGATTCTTATCGCGAACCGCGGAGAGATTGCTGTGCGCATCATCCGTGCCTGCCACGAGATGGGAATTGCCGCGGTCGCCGTCTACTCGGGCGTGGATCGCGCTTCGTTGCACGTCCGCAAGGCGGATGAGGCTTATCCCATCGGTGCGGCCGCAGCATCCGAGTCTTACCTCAATATCCAAAAGATTCTCGACGTCGCGACGCGATCGGGAGCGGATGCGATCCATCCCGGCTACGGATTTCTCTCTGAGAATGCGAAGTTTGCCCGAGCATGCGCCAACGCCGGCGTAAAGTTCATCGGCCCCACGGCGGCGGCCATGGACGCCATGGGTTCGAAAACGAAGGCGCGGCAGGCCATGGAGCGCGCTGGTGTGCCGGTTGTGCCTGGCACGTCGCGCGGTCTGGAATCGTTCGAGCAGGCGGAAGGAGTCGCGGCACGTATCGGCTACCCCGTGATGCTGAAAGCCGCGGCAGGCGGGGGCGGCAAGGGCATGCGCCTGGTGCATGCGCCGGAAGAACTCAAGTCGGCGCTCGAGGGTGCGCGCAGCGAGGCCGAACGCTCGTTTGGCGACAGCGAAGTTTACATCGAAAAAGCGATCCTCAATCCCCGCCACATCGAGATGCAGGTGCTGGCCGACGAGCACGGAAATACGGTGTATCTGGGCGAGCGCGAATGTTCGCTGCAGCGCCGGCATCAGAAAGTGGTGGAGGAAGCGCCTTCTCCGATGGTTGATGCCGGCATGCGACGCCGCATGGGCGAGGTCGCGGTGCGCGTCGCCCAGGCTGCGGGATATACGAACGCTGGCACGGTCGAATTCCTTGTTGACCAATCTGAGGTTGGCCAATCTGAGAAGGACCAGGGAAAGAATTTTTATTTCCTTGAAATGAACACGCGGCTGCAGGTGGAGCATCCGGTGACCGAGCTGGTCACCGGGCTCGATCTGGTGCATTTGCAGATTCGCATTGCGGCCGGTGAGCGGCTGCCCTTCACACAGGACGAAGTGCAGATTCGCGGGCACGCCATCGAGTGCCGCATATACGCCGAAGATCCAGACAATAATTATTTTCCCAGCCCGGGTAAGATCACGCTGCTGATGGAGCCGGCGGGACCGGGGATCCGCCGCGATAGCGGCATGTATGAGGGCTGGACCGTGCCCACGGATTACGATCCGCTGCTGGCCAAGCTGATCGGCTATGGCACCGACCGCGAACAGGCCATTGGCCGGCTGGTTCGCGCACTGAATGAATATTTTGTGGGCGGGATCAAAACGAATCTTTCCCTGTTTCGGCGGATTCTGAGCGATCCGGATTTTCGCGCCGCGAAGATGGATACCGGATTCCTCGATCGCCTCTTGAAGCAGAAAGGGCCTGAGGCTCCAGCGTATCCTAAGGCGATTGAAGTTGCGGTGATTGCGGCTGGAATTTTCGCAGTTCTCGACTCTACGGCCAGTGGAGCGGGTGAACGCCCAGCTGCCAGCGAATCAGCGGGAAGCGAGCCGAAGGCTGCGTCGAACTGGAAGAGTGCGGCGCGCCGCGAGGCGATGCGATGAAGCGCGACCAGAATATTGGCGACCGGCAACTGACAACTGACAACTGCTCTTCATGACTTACGACATCATCATCGACGGCAGGCACTACCGGCTCGATCTGGATCGAGCGGATGGGCGTTGGTCGTGCCGCGTCGATGGACGCGAAGTTGAGGTCGACGCCGTGTTAGTGAGGCCTGACGTACTCTCTCTCCGCATCGGCAACCAGGCTTACGAAGTGAAGTGTGAACGGATCGGGGCCGACACGCATGTTTGGGTGGGCAGCGCGCGGTTTGCGGCGGAAGTGCGAGATCCGCGGTCGTTGCACGGTCGCGTCCGCGCGGTCGACGACCAAGGCCCCAGGAAACTAACCGCCCCCATGCCGGGGAAAATTGTTCGCGTGCTGGTGAGCCAGGGCGCGGAGGTGGAGGCGGGTGCGGGTGTGCTGGTGGTCGAAGCAATGAAAATGCAGAACGAAATTAAATCGCCGAAGAAGGGAACGATTCAGAAGATTCTGGTCAGCGAAGGCGCCGCCGTGAACGCCGGAGACGTGCTCGCAATTGTCGAATAAGCAAGTCGAATAATCAGGCCTGGTCCGCGCTCTGTAGCTACTTCTCCACCCCGTTGCTGTCGAGCACCTTCTTGGCGTAGTAGTTCTCGACCTTGGCGGAATCGCGCAAAATCTCATAATACGCGGCCTTCAGCAGTTGCTCGCGGCGATCGTGAAGCTGCGAGCGGATGGCTTGCTGTACTCGAGGGTCGGAAAACTCGCGCTGGCCCGCGGGTTCCTTCGCAATCAGTTTCACGATGCGGAATCCCACGAACTGATTTGCCGGACTAAGCACGGTGATGACCGGACTAAACTGGCCGGGCTTGAGTTTCATTACCGCGTCGCGAGTGGCGCCGTCGGCGCGGTTCAGGCCAGACTCGGGAGTGGTGCCGAGGTCGCCGCCATTGCCCGAAGTCTCCGGGTCTTCGGAGTACTTCATCGCCAGAGTGGCAAAGTCGTCGCCACTTTCCAGACGGTTGGCGATCATGTCGATTTTCTTGCGGGCCTCGGCTGGGTTTTGTGCTTTGTCATTCTGGTTCTGGACCTGCGGGTTGGGCACCGGAGTCACCATGATCTGGGCCAGGTGGTACTGCGTCTCGATCAGGTTGAACTCGCCTTTGTGCGCATTGTAGTAGTCGGAGATATCCTGTTCGGTGACGTTGATCTTGGAAGAGACTTCCTTGTTCATCACCTTTTCCAGGGTGATAGAGCGGCGGATGTCGCGCTTGAAATCGGGCAGCGTGATCTTCTTCTCTTGGAGCCGCTTTTGGAACTCCTCTTCCGAGGAAGGGGACTTGATCTCGTTGTATTTACGGTCGACCTCTTCGTCGGTAGCCATCAGGCCGAGTTTCTCGGCGCGGCGCATGACGATTTCGTCCTCGATGAGCTGGTGCAGAATGTTCAGGCGCAGAGCCGTGGCCTGCTCCCCGGTGGGCGGCTGCTGCGCCGAGGCGACCTGGTTGTCGTAGTAGCTGTCGACATCCGACTTTAGGATTTTCCGGCCATCGACCGTAGCCATCACGTCGCCGCCGGTCTGCGAATTGCACGCGGCCAGGGTTGCCAGCAGTACTGCGGCCGTAAGCGCCGCGGCGAACTGGACCAAGAAAGAGTTTTTGTTCAAGAGCATTTCTCCGTTCCAGACTGCAACCAAAAAACGATAATCTAGACCGCAGGTTTCCTGCCTCTGGCTTCCTGCTTCTTCAATCAATTACTTGGTATTACTTTGACGCGGGCGCGGAGGCCGACGCGTGCTGCGGCACGGATTCTCCGGCGTCTTTCAGAGCCGCGTCGAGCATGGCGCGGATCTTGCTCGCTGGAACTACGCCGTCCACCTTCTGGCCGTTGATGAACAAGGCCGGCGTTCCGTTTACTCCCAGGTCATCGGCTTGCTTCATGGATGCTCGCACCGCATCTTCGTTCTGCGCTTTGACGCACGCTTGCAGCTTCCCCTCATCCACATTGTGCTTCTGGCCTTGCTGCATCGTCATCTTATCGATGGCCTCGAAGCGCGCCCCAGGCGTCTTTTCCACGTCCACGTCGTGCTTGTTGGCGTGGATGTAGTCGGCGAATTCCCAATAGGCATCGTTGTTTTGCGCAGCCAGGCAGTTTGCGTCGATCGCGGCATGCAGTGCCCAGGGATGAATTTCCGTCAGTGGGTCATCCTTGTAAATAAAAGTGACCCGGTCGCCGTAATCCTGGAAGATTTCAGGAAACAGCATCCGGTGCATCTGGGCGCAGAATGGGCATTCGAAGTCATCGAAATTGATCACCACAACCTTGGCCGCCTTAGCCCCGCGCGAAGGGCGGCCCGCGACGTCGATCTTGCTCATCAGCTCGGCGTAAGGATCTTTGGTCAAGTCGAAGTGGGTCACGCGTAGCATGGTGGCGCGGTCCTTGGACAGCAGAAATTTGTAATCCTTCTGTTTGCCCTCGCCGCCGTCAATGCTCACCGCGACTGTGTCATACCCCGGCATATCGGTACTGGGGGTGATCGCGCCGACGACGACTTTTACTTCAGCAGGGATGGTATAGAAAGCGCGCACCTGCCGCTCGATCTTGCGAGCTAAATCAGGAGGCGCGGACTGGGCAACACAACCCAGGCAAACCAGAAGCAAGACGAACAGCGAACGTCGAATTAGAGTCACCAGGAACCGCCTCAGCATCACTTGTTATCGCTTAGATTATCTCACAGGGTTTGAGAACCGGCCCGTCTAGCCGGTGCGGCGAAGTTGTTCGGCGGGCAGCAAAGTGTTCATCGACCCGGAGCGGAAGCCTTCTAGGTCGAGGGTGACAAACTTGAATCCCAACGCCTTGAAGATGACGGTGAACTGGGCTGCCATCGCAGGACTCAGAGCGCGTTCCAATTCGTCCCGAGCGATTTCGATGCGGACGATGTCGCCGTGATGGCGCACGCGGAGTTGCCGGAACCCGAGGGCTCGAATCGCGTCTTCGCCTCGTTCGACCACGGAGAGTGCTTCGCGCGTGACCGGGCGACCGTACTCGATGCGTGAGGAAAGGCAGGCCGATGCCGGTTTGTCCCAGATGCGCAGCCCGGCCTGGCGCGCCAGCTCGCGAATCTCTCCCTTGGTTAGTCCCGCCTGCAGCAGCGGAGCGGCGACGTGGTGTTGCCGGGCGGCCTGCTGACCGGGGCGGAAATCGCCCTGATCGTCTACGTTCACGCCGTAAGCGATTGCGTCGAAGCCGCGCTCGGCGCGGAGTTTCTCCATCACCGCGAAGAGTTCATCTTTGCATTGAAAGCAGCGTTGGCCGTCGTTGCGGGCGTATTCGGGACGGTCGAGCTCCGACGTTGAAATAACTTCAAGAGGAATCTGCTGTTCGGTGGCGAAGGCGACGGCGTCGCTCAACTGAGTTCGCGCCAGGCTGGGAGAGTCGGCGATCACTGCCAGCATGTTATTGCCGAGAGCGCGGTGAGCGGCCCAGGCGAGATAAGCGGAATCGACGCCCCCAGAATAGGCGACGAGCAACCGGCCCATTTGGCGGAGATCCGCCTGCAGTTGAGAATCCTTTGCGGCTGCGGTCGCGGGCGCTTGCATGGACATTATGGTACCAGCCTCGGGCTCGAGAACACGCGAGATTTTGGGTGGCGCAGCGCTGGTGCAACCGGGTGCTAATACAGCCGTTCCTGGCGCCGCAGGTTTCCGAACGAGCCGATGTTCGCCAGCGTAAACGTGAAGCGGAACAGATTCTCATTGCGCACATTGGCGATAGCATAGCGGCGATATTCCATCGTCATGCCGCAGCAATCCCAGTTATAGGTGGTCTGCGCGGTGGCGAACTGCAACTGGCCCGTCTCCGCGTCGATGCCGAAGCTGCTGGCCGCGCTGAATCCACGGCGGGTCAGTCCGCCATAACCCAGCGCCACGCGGAACTGGTTAAACTTGCAGGTAGGCTGGGTCGTGATGGTGGAACTGCATGTTCCTTCACTCTGAATGAGGGGTGTCGTAATCGGTTGCGGAATCTGTAGAAAAGCATCTCCTCCGCCGACGGTGAAAGGCCCGAGATTGTAGTTCACCAGCAGCGTGCTGGCATTGATGCGGCCTAACTGAAAGTCATAATCAAGATCCCACTCGGTGTCGGTGTGGCTGCTGGTCGCAGCCCGCAGGCGAGACACAATGGGAGAAAGATGCCGCGGTTCGGTGGCGAAGGCGATTCCCGTCAGGTCTTCCGTGGTGGTGAAGACGTTGCGCTGTCCGGTTACGAGCGCGCCGCCGAAAGTCGGATCGAGGAAATACTTTTGCGCAACTTCCCAGGTCACAATCTCCCGCACATCGGGAGCGTGGAGGCAGGGCTGGTTCTCCAGGTTGTTCTGGCGTCCCCAGGGGACGATCTGTTCGGGCGCTGCGGAGCCAACCGCCAGGCCGGTCATGGGCTTCTCGCACTCCTGGTCTTTCTCCTGCTCCTGCCCAGGCGGCTTCTTCGCGTAGAGGCGGGTCACGAAGCCATATTCAACTTCGTGAGTGTTACTGAGGATATCGCGCTCGTCGAAGTGGAGCACATTCGCGAAATCGTTCACGCCTGTTACCAGCCGATAAACCGCACGTGGTTCGATGACGTGCTTCCACTTGCGCCCTAGAAATTCCTTGTCGAATATTTTCTCCAGAACCGGCGGCCGCACTTCCACCGACGCATCCAGAGCCTGGCGGTTCGTGGGATCGGTGACGGCAAGTCCGTTGACGAATCGCTCGGTGTAGTACGTCTCATGCAGAGCAAGTGCCGGGCGCAGGGACCACCCCTGAAACTGCAGGGGCAAGGAAATCTCGGGGTTGAAATCGAAGCGCCCCAGCACGTTTCCAGTACTAAAGCCGGGCTCGCTGCGCGAAAGGCCGGTGAGCGAAGCGTCGAAAGACCAGAAGAACGGCGAGCGTCCGACCGTGTGGTCGACGCTGGATGCGTCGAAGCTGGGGGCGTGCCAGATCTGGATGTCGTCAAAAACCGGCGGGTTCGACAACACGCCGTCGGAGTTGGTGGTCTGGAAGAAGTTCTGATAGCGCTCCACCATTCCGCCGTAAGAGAAGCCATCGACTTCCTTGGAAAGAAAAACCTGCGACTTCACTTCCGAGTTGACCGCCTGCGTGAAAACGTCGTTGAACGCCAGCCGGAACAGAAACGAGGTCAGATAGTCGATATTGGAGACGGCACGGAAGCCCGAAAAAGTGTCTGCGGCCGTAAGGCGCGCCTCGTCGCCCCCTTCCTTCAGCGGCGGCAGGCCGGCACCCTGGCTGATGCCGCGGTCGATCACGCCAAAAAAGTTCAGGTCAATGTAGGATTGTTCGCCGGGGCGCACGCGAAACTCTCCCCGCTGCGACCACCCTCGCTTGGAGAAATATTCGGCGCCGATGGTAGCGTCCATGCTGCGGTTAATCACCCAGTAGAAGGCTTCGCCGATCTCATTGCCGTTGGTGGACGAGCGGCCGCCCGAGGGCACAAGAAATCCCGTCTCGCGCGCTTCCCGGTCCACGGGATGAGTCGCATAAGGAAAATAGAGCACCGGCAATCCATGCAGCCAGAACGTGCTGTGATAAATCTGGGCATTGCCGCCCACATCCACCACTATGGTGCGGGCGTGGAACTGCCACTTGGGACGGGGAAGCTCGCAAGTGGTAATGGTGCCGTCGTAGACCAGGTAGTGGTCGGGGCTGGTTTTGTCGACGATTTTGCCGCTGAAGGCGAACGGAGCGGTCGAGGTCAGAACCACAAGGTTGTCGCGCATCCGGAATCCAGTGGTTGCGGTTACGTCATAGAAGCGTCCGGTTTCGGCGGTCAGATTGTAAGTTCCGTGGCTGGCTCGAATGTGGTCCTCGTTGGGGCCGCCGTCGAGCCTGAAGTGTCCCGTGGCAGTGGCCTCGCCGCTGTCGGAGTTGTAGGTCATGTCATCGGCGCGGATCACGTAAGTGCGATAGTGAATCTCGGCCTCGCCATGAAGTTTATATACATCGCCGTCCTTTTCCTGCTCCAGGGCGCAGATGGTGGTTGAGTCAGAGTCCTGGTTCGCAGCCTGACTGGCGCAAGGCGTTGCGGCGGGTGCAGGGGTTGCCGTTTTCTGTGCGGATTCTTTTGTGGACGGAGCCGGAGTGGACGGGGCCGAAGATTGGGCGGAATTTCCAGCAAGCAACCGGCTGGTTACTAGCGCCGAGGCGGGAAGCTGGTGACAAAGAAACAGCGCCGTGATAAGGAATCTAGTGCGAAGAGTCATCGGAAGAAAATCAACGGAAATGGAAACGGAAGAAGCCCGTCCATTCGACGTACCTGCCCTTCAGTCTGTCTTGCCGCGGCATCGTGAACTTAGCACGGCGCTGGCCGCCCGGCAAAGTGGCGAAAAGGGCTAGGATTCCCGTTGTTTGGCTTCCGGTTGTATGTTGGGTGCAAAAATGGCCCATTTCACTGGAACGGTTTGGATGCGATTTCGATCGCAATACGATTTCAAAAAGACTGGCTTTCATGAATTGTTTGCTGTGTGGAGAAGTTTGCGGTTGCTCGGAGCCCCTTCCCGCTGCTCTGTCACCGTCGAGATCTGCGGATCTCGCCGCAGAACCCGATTCGCCAGCCGAGGTTGTTCCCTGGGCCCATGTTCCCCAGACTCAAGACGCCGCCTGGCGCGACGAAGTTTCCGCCCGGCTTCATCGTTATCGCGCCCGGCGCAAAGTGCGTCCGCCACGTTACCCGTCCTTGAGCCTGCAGTTTGAATTGCCGGAGAGCCCGAATGCTGCCAGCGGATCTTCCCGCCTCGGGAAGTTCGAGCCGGTCTCGAGCCATGCCCTCGCACTCGATGAATTAAGGCGTGAACCCGCCTCCGCAGCCGCGGAGGCGGAAGGTGATTTTCAGCAGGCACCTGCCGCAGAAGCCGCGCTGCGTCCCGCACGCATGCCAATTGAAAATTCCGCCCCACATCCCACCGCAAAAATTATCGAGTTTCCTCGGTCTGCCTGGGGACCGCCTCCGCCTCCGCTCGATCAACTTGCCGAGCCGGTCAGCGCGCGGCCACGAATTCTCGAAGCGCCCGAAGTCGCTCCGCCGCCCCCGGCGCTAGGCGGAATTACCATTGAAGCAGCTGAGCGCGATGAAGCCGAAAGGCGGCCCGGCATCGACATTCCATTGCAAAGCGCGCGGCTGGGCTTGCGCCTGGTGGCCGCTCTGGTCGACGGACTGATTGTCGCCGCGGCATCGGCTATCTTCGGCGTCATTTTCTGGAAGGTCGCCGCAGTGCGTCCACCTCTGGCGCAAGTGCTAGCGCTCGCCGCCGGAATCCCGTGCCTGTTCTGGGCGGCCTATCAGCATTTGCTGATCGTCTACGGCGCCAGCACTCCAGGATTGCGCGCCGCTGGCCTCGAATTAGCCCGCTTTGACGGCGCTTCCACCAATCGTTCCCTGCGCCGCTGGCGCGTGCTGGCCGCCTGCCTCTCCGGCCTTTCGCTCGGTATGGGTTATGCCTGGGTCTTTCTCGACGAAGACGGCCTATGCTGGCACGATCGCATCACGCATACGTATCTCGCTCCGAGAAGGCGTGCGGCCGCAACCATCCCACATTGAAGGCAAACGAAGCGCGCTGGAGGCTTCGTCCGCTGTTCACTGTGCTATCTTCAATGGGTTTACCCTGAGTTGCCGTTTCCGCACTCCATCTGAAGCATGGCTACAGTTCCTGAAGGTACAAAACCGGCAGTAAAGGTCTTCGTCGCCACTACGGTGATGCTGACCTTCATTTCGTTCTGGCGCGCCTCCGCGATCGTGCTGTCTGACTTGGCCTCGTCCGCCTATTACGCGGGCGGTGACGCTGAGAAGGTCATCGGCAAGAGCGCGCCCTGGTTCATCCTCGCGGTCATGCTGTTCAGCTATGCGGTGCGGGCGCTGTATATCGAATCCAGCAGCATGTTCGTACGTGGCGGCGTTTATCGCGTGGTCAAAGAGGCCATGGGCGGAACTCTGGCCAAGTTCTCGGTCTCGGCGCTTCTCTTCGACTATGTGCTCACCGGTCCGATCAGCGCGGTTTCTGCCGGGCAATATCTCGCCGGGTTCATCAAGGACATCGGTCTGGTTCTGCACCGTCAGCTGAACTTTTCCGACGATCACTTCGCTGCCGGATTGGCCATTATCGTCGTTGGCTACTTCTGGTGGAAGAATACGCAAGGCATCCACGAGTCCAGCCAGAAGGCTTTGCAGATCATGGCCATCACCACGGTGATGGTGGTGATTCTGATCATCTGGTGCACGATTACGGTTTTGCGGGCGCCAATCCAGTTGCCACCCAACCCACTGCACGCGGGCGTGGTTCCGTTGAACAAAGAGTCTCTGGGCTGGCTCAACGGAACCTGGTTCAGCCACTGGATCTGGATCGTCGCATTCGTCGGTTTCGGGCACTCCGTGCTGGCCATGAGCGGCGAGGAAACTCTGGCGCAGGTCAACCGCGAGATCGAACATCCCAAGCTGAAGAACCTGGAAAAAACCGGGCTGGTGATTTTTGTTTACAGCCTGCTGTTCACTTCACTGGTTTCGTTCTTTGCGGTGATGATTATTCCGGACAACGTCCGCCCGGATTACTTCGCGAACCTCATCGGCGGCATCGCCGTGTATCTGGTGGGGCCAACCAGCCTGAAGCTGCTGTTCCACGGCTTTGTCGTGCTGGTGGGCGTGCTGATCCTGGCGGGCGCGCAGAATACTTCCATCGTGGGTGCGAACGGCGTGTTGAATCGCGTGGCGGAAGATGGTGTGCTGACCAGTTGGTTTCAGAAGCCGCATCATCGCTACGGCACGAGCTACCGCATCATCAATCTCATCGTCTGCATGCAGTTGCTGACCATCGTGCTGAGCCGCGGCGATGTCTATCAACTGGCCGCGCTGTATGCGTTCGGAGTGATCTGGAGCTTTACCATGAAGTCCCTGGCCGTGCTGGTGTTGCGTTTCACCGAGCCGGGCAACCGCGCGTGGAAAGTTCCGGGGAATTTGCACATCGGGAAGACGGAAGTTCCCTTTGGGCTCACGATCATTTCCGCAGTCCTGCTGATGACTGCGCTGGTAAATCTTTTTACCAAATATCAGGCGACGATCGCGGGAGTGGTCTTTAGCGCAATATTCTTCGCCATCTTCACCATCTCTGAGCATCACGTCGCCAAAGAGCGCCACGGCAAGCCCGAGCAACTGGACCAGTTCCGGGTTTACGGGAATCAGGAACTGGGCAGCGGCGCCATGGGCGTGCGCCCGGGCAATATTCTGGTCGCGGTGCGCGATCCCCGCAATCTCTATTATTTGCGGCACGTGCTCAGCCATACCCACACCGGTAAGCAGGATGTTGTGGTTATGAGCGCGCGCCTCTATCATCGCGAGCACAGTTTCAGCGGCAGCGCCGTGTTTGAAGCGAGCCAGGTATTCGACCACTACGAGCAGGAACTGTTCACCGCAGCCGTCGCGGTCGCCGAAAAAGAGGGCAAGCCCATCTCGCTGCTGGTGGTGCCGGCCACCGACGTGTTCGAAGCCATTATGGTGACCGCGCAGCGCCTTGATTCCAGCCGGGTGATTTGCGGACTCTCCAATAAGCTCACCGCCGACGAGCAGGCCAAACTGACCGGAGATGCGTGGGAGCGCCTGCCCGAGCCGCGTCCGCGGATGACGCTGGAAGTGTGCGCCCCTGACGGAACGATCCGCGAATTTTCCCTTGGGCCGCACGCGCCCCGCATGCGGCCGCAGGACGTTGAACTCATGCACCAGCTCTGGCTCAACATCACGGCCGACCCCAAGTTCGCCGGGGCGCACCACTACCACATCGTTGCGCTCGCGCTGGAGGAGTTGAAGCGCGAGTTGAGCACCGAGCAACGCGCCGAGCTCTTGAAGAAGCTGCAGAATGAAATGAACACCCCAGCTCGCGATGAGAGTGACGACGGATTGAACTAGATTCGTAAGGAGGCCTCATGGCGCGAATTCCCGGTGCTCCCCGCAATCAGGGTGGTTTGATCCGCCGGTGGTTTGTGGGGATTGTCTATCGTCTGACCCAGCGCAGGCTCGGCCGCGTCATCATGCCGATTCAAGTGACGGCGCATCACGGGAAGATTTTCTGGGGATACATCCAGATGGAGCAATCGCAGATGGGTAGCCATCTGGTGGATCACAAGCTAAAGGGCTTGGCCGAGCTTCGTGTAGCAACTCTCGCCGGATGTCCGTTTTGAATTGACATCGGTTCTGCCGTGGGCAGAAAAACCGGAATCTCAGCCGAGCAAATCGCCAACCTGAACAACTATCGCACCGATTTCAATTTCTCCGAGATGGAGAAGTTGGTCCTCGAGTATGCCGACGGAATGACCCGGACTCCGGTGGACGTCTCGGATGCATTGTTTGCGCGGCTGCGGGAGAAGTTTAGCGAGGCGGAACTGGTGGAACTGACTTCCGCGATCGCGTGGGAGAACTACCGCGCCCGCTTCTCGCACGCTTTCGGGATTGAAGCAGAAAATTTCGCCGAAGGAGCGGTTTGCGCGCTGCCGGTGCGGACGGATTCGCAACCGTGATGGCGAACTGACCGCGCTACTTCTTCAGTAGATTCTCCAGCGAGGCCCGCAGGTCGCTGAAGCGGAACGCGTATCCGCTGGCGATTAACTGCGCCGGTTCGACACGCTGGCTGCCCAACAGAACGGTCTCTCCCATTTCGCCAAAGGCGAGCTTCATTATGAAGGCTGGCACGGGAAAAATCGCAGGCCGCGAGAGCACGCTGGCCAGCGTCTGGGTGAATTCGGCATTCGTCACCGGCTTTGGCGCCACCAGATTCACTGGCCCTTGCAGCCGAACGCTCTGCAGGATGTGATGGATCGCGCCGACCATGTCTTGCACATCGATCCAACTCATCCACTGCCGCCCGTTGCCGATCCTGCCGCCCACGCCCATCTTGAATGGCGTCAGCATCTTTCCGAGTGCGCCGCCCCGTGGGCTCAGCACCACGCCGGTGCGTATTTGCACCGTGCGAATGCCGGCGTCAACCGCGGTTCTCGTCGCCGCTTCCCACTCGCGGCAAACCTCAGGCAGGAACCCGCTGCCACACGAGCTCTGCTCGTTCAGCACTTCGTTGCCCCGGTCGCCGTAGAATCCGATCGCCGAGCTGCAGATAAACACCTGCGGCTTCGTTTGGGCTTGCACCAGGGCCTGCGCCAGATTTCGCGTGCCCACGACCCGGCTGTCGCGGATCTTCAATTTCTTTGCGTTCGTCCAGCGTCCCACAATGCTCTCGCCCGCGAGATGAATGACCGCATCGAAACCGGAAACTGACTCGGGAGAAATCATCTGCGCAGGATTCCAGGAAATCTGATCGTCGCCTGTGATCGCTCCGCGCACCAGACGTGTGACTTTGTATCCGTGAGTTTTGAGAGAAGGCAGAAGTGCGGCCCCGATGGGCCCGGAAACGCCGCTCACCAGAATTCGCGTAATCATGGCTGACCGCTTGTGACTGTATCAGCTCGCCACGCCATCAACCAAGCCCGCGACGAATTCGAAAGATTCGAAGGGACTGAAATACGAATCCTTTCCCATTCAAAGCTGATTGACTGCGTGCCAGCTAAACTGTACAGTTCAACCAGCTGAAATGGAGGGTTTGTGGCTACGACGCCCTTGGGCAAGAATGGCACTATAGTAGTTTCCGCTCTTCGTGCCCGCGCAAATTTCGGGAAACTTCTGCGCCAGGTGGACGATGAGCGCCGGTCTCTCGTGATTGAGAAGCGTGGCACTCCCAAAGCGGTGCTGCTCAGCATCCGGGACTACGTCAAGCTGGCCGCGCCCGAACCCGAAGTTCTGAGAGTGATTGGTCAGGAATCGGAGCGAAATGGAACTGCCTCCCTGACCTCGCGCCAGATTGGCCGCATCGTCAAGGCTTCCCGGTCGCACAAGCCGACTCATAAGCCGAAGCGGTAATGCTTCCCCTCCGTCTTGTCATCGACACAAATGTGCTGATTTCCGCTGCCATCAAGCCGGCCGGATTGCAGCGCACCGTGCTGCTGCTTGCCATGACGAAGCCGGCGCGATGGTATGTCTCCCGGCCCATACTGGAAGAGTACCGTGAGGTGCTCGCCCGACCGGAACTGCATATTCGGAAGGGCCTTCGGCGGCAATTGTTGCAGCTCGTCAGGAACCGAAGCCGCCTAGTGGCCACGAGCCGGCACCTCGAAGTCACGCCCGATCCCGATGACAACATTTTTCTGGAATGCGCTGACGCCGCGCGGGCAGATTATCTGATCACCGGTAATCAGAAACATTTCCCAAAGTTCTGGAAGAAAACCAAAATCATTACGTCCCAGGAATTTGTTAACCTGGTCGCGCCTCATTTAATAAAGTAGCGAAGTTAGTTCCGATTTTCTCTCTCTGCCCGAAAACGGCCTCCCGCGCGGTTATAATCGTATATGGCGAGCTTGCGCCAGCAGATCGCGACCACTGCCCTTACGCTTACCAAGTTTCGCGACTTGATGAAGCGGATGCAGGAGAGCCGTCCCCAGGACGATCTCACCATCGTCAAGAAGGCCTACGATTATTCCCTGAAGCATCATGAAGGCCAGAGCCGGGCTTCCGGCGAGCCTTATCTTGTCCATCCCCTGGAAGTCGCGCTGGTTCTCGCCGAAATGAAAATGGACCCGGTCGCCGTGGCCGCCGGACTTCTGCACGATTCGGTCGAAGACACCTCGGTCACCATCGTCGACATTCGCAAGGAATTCGGCGAGCAGGTCGCCCACATCGTCGAAGGCGTTACCAAGATCAGCAAGATCGACTTCGCCACGCGCGAGGAACAGCAGGCCGAAAACCTGCGCAAGATGATGTTGGCCATGGTCGACGACATCCGCGTAATCCTCATCAAGCTGGCCGACCGCCTGCACAACATGCGCACGCTCGAGCACCTGCAGCCCGAGCGCCAGCGCAAAATCGCCGAAGAGACGCTGGAAATCTATGCTCCGATCGCGCACCGCCTCGGCATGGGCAAGATTCGTGGTGAACTCGAAGACCTCGGCTTCCGCTTTCTCGATCCCCTGGGCTACGAGCAGGTGGAAAAATCGGTCAACGCCCGGCGCAAGCAGGGCGAGTCTTTCCTCGCCAAAATGCAGGTGACCATCGCCGACAAGCTGAAAGAGGCCGGCATCCAGGCCCGCGTGGAAAGCCGCATCAAGCGCCTCTACAGCATCCACAAGAAACTGCAGCGCCAGCACATCGCCGTCGACCAGGTTTACGACCTGTGCGCCATGCGCGTGATCACGCGTTCGCTGCAGGATTGCTACGCCGTGCTCGGCATTATTCACAACCTGTGGCGGCCGGTGCCGGGACGCATCAAGGATTTCATCGCCATGCCCCGGCCGAATTTCTACCAGTCGCTGCACACTTCGGTGATCACAGAAGACGGCACGCCGTTTGAAATCCAGATCCGCACCGAGGAAATGCACAAGATGGCGGAAGAAGGCATCGCCGCCCACTGGAAATACAAAGACGGTCCCGTCTCGGCGCAGGACGAACAGCGTCTCGCCTGGTTGCGGCAAGTAGTCGAGTGGCAGCGCGACGTGAGCGATCCCAACGAGTTTCTTTCCACGCTCAAGGTCGACCTTTATCCCGAAGAGGTTTACACCTTCACGCCCAAAGGCAAAGTGGTAGTCCTGCCGCGGGACGCGACGCCGGTCGACTTCGCCTATAGCGTGCACACCGAAGTCGGCCATACCTGTGTTGGCGCCAAAGTGAACGGACGCATGGTGCCGCTGCGCCACAAACTGCATTCGGGAGACATCGTCGAAATTCTTACCCAGCCCGGCCACAAGCCCAGCCGCGACTGGCTCGGCCTGGTTAAGTCGTCACGCTCGCGAAATAAGATCAAGCACTGGCTTAACGTTCACCAGCGCGAGCGCGCCATTGAAATTGGACGCAAGCTGATCGAAAAAGAAGCGCGCAAATACCGCATCGCGCTCAAAGAAATCAAAGACGAAGAGCTGCAGAAAGTCGCTTCCGGCTATGGCTTGGGCAAGGCCGACGATCTGATGTCGGGAATCGGCTACGGAAAATATTCCGCGCGCCAGGTTCTAGCTCGCCTGCTCCCGGCCGGGGCAACGCACTCCATCGCCGGCGACATCGAATCCGAGGGGCTGACTTCGCAGCCTGGCGCCATCGCTAGCGTCGTCCGCCGCGTCTTCGGCGACCACAATGCCATCACCGTTCGCGGGCAGGGCGACATGCTGGTCTACCGCGCCCAATGTTGCAATCCCATCCGCGGCGAGACCATTGTCGGCTACATTACGCGCGGCAAAGGCGTGGCCGTGCACTCCATTCACTGCCCCAATGTGACCAACCTGATGTACGAACCCGAACGCCGCATCGAAGTCGAATGGGCCCGCGATGAGAGCACGCCGACAGCTTATCCCGTGAAGCTGACGGTCTTCTGCGACGACCGCTTCGGCATGCTGAAGAGCATTACGGGAGTGATTGGCGACGCCCAGAGCAACATCCGCAACATCACCGCGCACACCGCCAATAGTCAGGCCAGCGTTGAAGTCGTTCTCGACATCTCCGACCTCAAGCACCTCGAGCAAATCATCGCCGGCCTGCGAAAAATTCCCGGAGTGCACGAAGTCCAACGACTCCAGAAAATCTAAAGACAATTTCCGTTACTCAGAACTGACGACGGTCTCACTCCGCCTTCCACGTCACCTTGAAGCTCGCACCATCCGATGCCAGCGCCGACGGAACCGCCGTGTCCTTGCCCGTTCTCGATCCGTTCCTCGTGGAAATCGATTCCTGCACCGCGCTGCCGAAATCGGTAATCGTTCCCGAGATCGACGAGTCGGTCGCTTCATCCACGCCTGTGCTTATGCCCGTATAGAGCGCGCCGAAAGGATCCACGCCGAAATTCGACAGCTCGCGTCCGTCCATCTCTTCAATCCACTCCGCCGAATTCCTCACAGGCACGCCGCTCCCATCCGCCCCGTTGAACTCCACTTCCTTGCTGAAGTAATGCCCCGTCGTTTCGTTTCTGAGCTCCATCAGATATTCGTTGCCGCCCTCATACGTCACTGATGCCGAAAATTTATCGCCCGGCGCGATCGACACGTCGTTAATCACCACACTGTTGAGCGGATAAAATTCGTACCACACCCAATAAAACGGAGTCGTGCCGTTGCAGTCGGCATCCGTTCCGATTTGCTCGACCGTGTTCGACGACCAGCCGTCAATGCCCACCCACTCCGACGAATCGGTGTTTGGCGTCTTCGTGCAGTCCACTGCCGTCACGGTCCACGAGCCCTGCACATAGCTGAAGTCCGTTCCCGTCACGGCGTAGCCCGCCCAGATCGTGTTATACGAAACTGTGACGTTCCGGATCGGATCGTACACAGGGGGACGCGTCCCCGGAGCCACAATCCGTGGCCCGTGCTTCCGCGGGACAAACGTCGCCATCCCCACCGCTGAACCAGGCCCCGTTGCCATCTGCGCCAACGCAGGCGCAGCGCTCAGGGCTAACAAGACTCCACAGATTCCCTTAAATTTCGACAGCATAGGCGTCCCCGTTTCTCGTCCCCCGGCTCTCATCTTCCGTTCTGTCGTTCCTGAGGCCGCAACATCTTATGCCGCATCACCGTCTCCATCAAGCCATAAATTTCCAGCCTACCCTCCCGATTTTTCCCAGCCCCGCTGGGTGGTAGTCTGACCCTCTGTGTTACCCTGAGTCCTCTGTGGTTCTGGTTTACTGGCAACTGAATACCGGCAACTGACAAGTGAATTTCCATGCGCGAAAGCATCTCCACCAAAGACGCTCCTCAAGCCATCGGGCCCTACTCGCAGGCCATCAAAGCCAACGGATTCGTATTCGTCTCAGGGCAGGTTGCGATCGATCCGGCAACCCAGCAAGTCATCACCGGAGACGTGGCAGCGCAGACCGACCGTGTCCTGCGTAATGTGTCGGAAATTCTGGAAGCCGCCGGCAGCGGTCTGGGGAAAGTCGTGCGCTCGACGGTCTTCTTGAAGAACATGGGCGACTTCGCCGACATGAACGCCGTCTACGGCAAGTATTTCAGCACAGCACCGCCCGCGCGCTCCACCGTCGAGGTCGCCCGTCTGCCCAAGGATGTGCTGGTGGAAATCGACGTGATCGCGCTGGCGTAAGGAAGGAAAATGACCAGGAAGAGAATCGCTGGAATAGCAGCCATTGTCCTAACCACTTTCGCAGTCTTCGCGCAGACGCCTGCCCAGAAGCCAAAGATTCAGGCGGTTCGCCCCAACACGAACGCTCCTACCAAGGTCACCGGCGACGGCGTCAAGACCGAATCCGGCCTGCAGTACTGGGACATCAAACTTGGCCTTGGCCCGCTCGCCAAAACTGGCGACCACGTGAAGGTGCACTACACCGGATGGCTCACCACCGGCAAGAAGTTCGACAGTTCGGTCGACGCCAACCAGCCCTTCGACTTCACGTTGGGACAAAGCGAAGTCATCAAAGGATGGGACGAAGGAGTCGCAGGCATGAAGGTCGGCGGGAAACGGCAACTGCGCATCCCACCGGAATTAGCTTACGGCGAGGCCGGGCATCCGCCGCAGATCCCGCCCAACGCCACGCTGATCTTCGATGTGCAGTTGCTGTCGGTGAAGTAAAAGCCTAACCACAGAGCGCAACAGGGGAACAAAGAGGAATAAAATCCTCTGCGGATTTTGTGTCCTGTGTGGCTGAGCGGTTATTAGGCCTTGGCGACTTTGCCGCTGCGGATGCAAGAGGTGCAGACGCGCATGCGCTTGCCCTGGCCCGCGACCTTGGCGTGCACCGGACGCAGGTTGATGTTCCAGCGCCGCTTGGTGACGTTGTGGGCGTGGCTGATGCGGTTTCCCGCTTGCGGCTTCTTGCCGCAGATATCACATTGTTGTGCCATGACGACTCCCGAAGTATTCAGATCTTGTAGGGCAAACCTAGATTTTACCGGAAGTTGGCCGGATTCGGCAAACTTGGTTTAGGTGAATCACGATCCCCGTGACGCACTCTACTCCGCGGCATCTTTCTGGTTCGTGGCGTTCCGAGCAGCTCGTTGCTCCTGCGGAAACTATTCCGCGGACTCGAGTGCGATCCAGCGATCAAGCACCCGTCTTCCGCGCTCTCGATCTCCGGTTACGAGGTAGACGAGCATCGCGCCTTGAAACAGCTGCAGGAGAGCCTCGACTGCCCCGGAGTCAGGCAGGAACTCTCCCAGCATCTGGGCCCATAAGCGTTGCTGCTCCTCAAAAAATCTCCTGGCCCGCTCTGACCCGCTCCAGCTCCGCCTCGTCAGATCCATCGCCAACAAAGCCACGCCCCGGGACTCGGGCCGGGTGGTCTGCTCCCACAATGCGGCAACCACGGATTGAAGCGACGAGCCTGCCGGGAACGCGCTGGCGCGAAATCTAGCCCGCAAACGCTCTTCCAGAAGCGACATGGCCATCTCCTCGAGAGCGTCCCGGCCTCCGAAATAATGGACCAGCATCCGCTTACTGCTCCCGACGGCCCTGGCGAGGGTATCAAGGCTAAGGTCGAGTGTTCCGGCGCGGATGAACGCCGCCAGACAGCTCTCCAGCAGTTGTTCTCGATTCGGGCGTGTTTTTTTCTTGCGCGGCATCTTGCCCATCTAATGTACCATGTGGTACAAATATGATGTACCGAGTGGTACATAACTTTCAATACTTCGGAGCGCAACCATGACCACGCAAAGTAAATTATTTTTCGGATTGTTCGGCGCCGCTTTCTGGGTTGTGGGAACCGTTTGGTATGCATGGCGCGGTCCCCATGTGTTTGAAAGCGGCAGCCTGCGTTACTGGATCAATTTCGTGATCACGCCCATTGTATCGGCCGCAATCTGCATCGTTCTCCTCAAATGGCGCCACGTCCCCGCGGCTGATTGGGCCTCCGCTGCGCTCCTGATTGCGCTTCCCGGAATGTTTGGCGAGGCCGTTCTACTGTCCGACTTTGCCAGGTTCATGCCTCGGATGCATCTCGAAACCGGCGGCAAGTATGGCGCCTTTTTATTTGCCAGCTATGCTTTGTTTCTGACGATTGTTGAGGTCGTCACGCTCCGAACTCCGCATGGGCCAATTAAACCGTAGCCCCACACAAGTCGATTCGTATTAGTAAGGATGCCCGGCCGTTCAGTAACGCCTCTGTGCGATACTGATGCCATGCAGTCCCCGCTCCAGGCCGCCTCTGCGGCCACCGATCCTAAGTCGGTGAAGGTGAACCTTTCGACCGGCACGGGCGTCGACATTGAGTGGAACGATGGCCACGTCTCGCACTATAACTTTGTCTACCTGCGCGACGCCTGCCCCTGCGCCATGTGCAACGAAGAACGCGACAAGTCTGGCCGCCGGCCGGGCGATCCCAAGGCCGCCGCGCCGGGTGCGCTGCCGATGTTCAAGCCCACTGCCAAGCCTGTGTCCGCGGAAGGCGTGGGCAAGTACGCCATCAAGTTCATGTGGAACGATAACCACGATCTGGGGCTGTATTCGTGGAAGTTCCTGCGTGAAATCTGCCCGTGCGCCGAGTGCAAAGCAGCGCGGGCAGCGGGTTAGCGAGGGCCGCCGTGCGTTTGTTCGACTAAGCCTTGTTCGACTAAACATCGTTTCGACCAAAACATCGTTTCGACGAAACATGAGTTCGACCAAACCAATCTCCGCCGTGCAATCGGTCGTAGACGAACTGCTCGCGGATCTTCATGCGCGGAGCGGCTGCGAGAAAATCGGACTCACGCGTGAATCCTTCGCGGTGATCCTCTGCGAGGTCGGGTCGAAAAACGCAACAGCCGCGACTCCCGAGACTGAAATTCGCTCGTTCTTTCTGAGCCTGCGCGTGGACGAACTCGCCCTCGCCCGCGCCTGCGCCGCCGGTAGCAACTCTGCGTGGGAAATCTTCCTCACGCGTTTCCGCGAGAAGCTTTATCTCTCGGCACTGCGCATTGCGCGCGAAGACTCGGCCGCCCGTGAACTGGCCGACACTCTCTATGCCGATCTTTACGGCACCAGCACGCGCGAAGGCCAACGCGTTTCCAAACTTGCGTCCTACACCGGCCGCGGATCGCTCGAAGGCTGGCTGCGAACCGTGCTCTCCCAGGAATACGTCAATCGCTATCGCCGTACGAAACGTCTGGTGAGTCTCGACGAGGAATCGGAAGAAGGCGTCCAATTCCGCGCCCCTGAACCCGAGCCGCTCCCGGCTGCGGATCCACGTCTGGCGCAGGCTACGGACGAGGCCATCGCCTTCCTTTCCAGCGAAGATCGCATGGTTCTGAGCGCGTATTATCTCGATGGCCGCACTTTGGCCGAAATTGCCTGCATGCTGGGTGTGCATGAGTCCACCATCAGCCGCAAGGTCGACAAGCTGGCTAAGTCCCTGCGCAAGCAGATTGTGGCGGCCCTGGGGCGCCGCGGCATGTCGCGCCGTCAGGCCGAAGAAGCCCTGGAAGTGGACGTCCGCGACCTGCAGGTGGATATTCGCCGCAGTCTGACGCAAGAATCGTCCCCGTCGGCGTTCTCTGAGAAGAGAGTGGAAGCCAGGGTGCCCGAAGGCGAAGGCTGAGGGAAATCGCCCGCCTGAATTGGCAAGCCTGATAGGGGCAAGCCTGGAATAGGGAAGCAAGAAGCGTAACCGAGCAAGCTAGTAGCTAGAAGCTGAAATGCAAAATGTCCCTAAAATCGTACGCGAGCGCCTCAAGGCGGCAACGCCTGCCGTCAATCATCCCGACGCGGACGCACTAACGGCTTTCGCCGAGCATTCGCTACTCGCGCTCGAACGCGATGTCGTGCTCGAGCACCTCGCCCGTTGCGGCGATTGCCGCGACATTGTGGCGCTGGCTTTGCCCGCGACAGAGCCCGTCCAGACCGTCGTCAGCACTTCCAGCGGATGGCTGACCTGGCCAGCTCTACGGTGGGCGTTCGTGGCCGCGGGCATTATCGCAATGGCTTCCTTTGGAATCCTGCAATACCAGAAGAGTATGCACGCGTCGATGGTGGCCGACCGGGCATTCGCGCCGCAGGCTGCGAGCACGGAGGCGAAGAATCAGCCGCTTCCTCTGCCCGCCGCCCCGGTGCCGGTCGGGAAAGGCGACAAAATTACGGCGCCCCCTGCCCCGGCGTTTGCCGATTCTGGCGCAACGAATTTGATGGTCATGCAGAACCCCGCCGAGAACGCCGACAAGAAAAAGAGCATGTCTCGCGCCGAGGCGGTTCCTGCACCTGCCGTCTCTCTGCTGGCCGGTCGCGCTAGTGGGGCTAGTCCCGACGGGCGCTCCCTGGGCGGTCCAATCACCTTCGGTCCCAGGGTGGCGAATCAATTTCAGCAGCAAAACTTTCAGCAGCAAAACATCGCCCAGAATCAAGCTCCCGCTCCTCCCCCCACAGCGTTCGGGAAGCAGCAAGCGGCGGGAAACGCATCCGCGAATATGCGAACCTCTGCGGACACTCAAACCATAGAAGTATCCGGGGCAGCCCCGCAAGTGGCGCAAGCTCAGACTCTGGATTCCACGCTAGCGCAGGACCAGCCCGCGGCGCAGCCGCCGTCCAGCGAAAACTACGCTTACGATAAACTCAGCCGGGCCAAGCTACCGGTGCCGCCTGGGCAAATCGGAGGCTATGTCGTCGATCCCTCTGGAGCCGTGGTGCCGAACGCACGAATTACGCTTATTCCGTCCGGGACGGGCCAGCGGTCTACCGCAGTAACCAATTCTCAAGGCTTATGGCTTATTGCCGGCGTTCCTACGGGAAGCTATAAAGCGCAAGCGGAAGCGCCGGGTTTCAAGCCTACAGTGCTTGCCCTCAACTACGACGCCAACCAGCCCTCGATGTACAGTTTCACCTTGAACGTCGGCAGCGTCGCAGAAACGGTTGCGGTTGCCGCGCAAAGCGGGCAAGTTCAAAGCGAGCAGGTCCAGACGGATGGTGCGGCGATCGCAGGGTCCATCTCGGACCGCGAGGTCAGCCAGACCGCTATGAATGGGCGCAACGTCACCCAGTTGGTCGCCGTGTCGCCCGGTGCCCTGTCCCTCTGGGCTATCACTTCTACCGGCGCACTGCGGCGCTCTTTCGACCAAGGCAAGACCTGGCAGGATGTAGATGTTAACGCGAATCCCGCATCGATCACCAGCGCGAGCTTGGCAGTCGCCAGCGATACACCGCGAACGAAGGCGAAGGACTCAAACAAGGCTCTTAAGCAGCAGTCCGCAACTCTGACCTTCCACGCGGTCGCCGCCGCTGGAGCGGAGGTATGGGCCGGTGGTTCCGGCGCGGCGCTTTATCATTCGGCGGACGCCGGCAATCATTGGACCCGGGTCGTTCCCGCCGCATCTGGCACTGTCCTCACCGGCGACATCACCAGCGTGGAATTCCCCGACCCACAGCACGGAAAAGTCGCGACCTCGACCGCCGAAGTCTGGACCACCACCGATAACGGCCAAACCTGGCAGAAACAATAGCCACTAGATTCCCAACAGGGAGCCCTCGCAATGGAGCCCCGGACGCCCTCGTCCGGCGAGCGATACCGCGTCCACACCAGGCGGACGAAGGCGTCCGCGGCTCCACAAGTCTTTTCCGTTACTTCGGTCATCTTCAATTTAGCTCTGCGCTAACTGAGTTACCAAAGTGACGTTTACACAACATGAGGGGGATCTTAATATCCATCTCGTGGTTTGGCAGTTCTGGGGGAGGGCTGCCGAGGCGTCCTGGACTTGAAAAAGTCGAGGGCGCTTTTCTTATTTGGGCCCACAAATATCTTGCACACGAATCTCTTGCCCCACGAAGCGCAGGATGATGATTATCTTGACCCGCGACAAGCCGAGCAATACCCGCCCATCTCCAGCCGCGAAACCAGCACGCGGAATCTGCAGTCTTTCTCCACCTGCTGCTTGAGCTGCTCAAAACTGTCGCTCACAAACTCCGCGATTTTGCCGCAGCGCAGGCAGGCCATGTGGATGTGATCGCGCTCCAGCTTGCGCTCATAATAATGGCCCTCGCCGTTGATATGCATCAGGTCGAGTTCGTCGATCAGCCCCTGGCGTTTGAGCAGTCGCAGGGTGCGGTACACCGTGCTGCGGTCGACGCTGGCGTCGATCTTTTGCGCCTTCCGCAAAATCTGACTGGCGTCGAGATGCTTGCTGGCCGTTTCAATCACGCTCAGGATGGCGCGCCGCTGCTGCGTCATCCGGATGCCGCGCTCGGTGAAGTTGGCCTGCAGCCGGCCGGGCATTTCGGTCTGGGGGAGTGGCATGCCAGCGCCTCCTATCGTGGCTAGTTGTCGCAACCGATGTGCGACGAAATGTGCAATGAAATCGCGCTCCGGACCTTGACGGCATGATGCGATATCCGTCAAGATCAATGTAGCGTAGATGCGACCCAGTTGCAACTAGATCGAGTTGCAACTAGATCGATCGGGGCGTGCGTCCTGGCTTGGACCACTCGCTGTGAATTAGTTGAAGACTTCATGGGAAGATTCTGCAAAATCTCGCTGGCTTATGTGTGCCTGCTCCTTGCCTTGCTGGGGACAGCCCTGGCTGGCGTGGGCGGCAGCATCTCAGGCACGGTCAAAGACCCGTCGGGCGCTTCCATTTCCCTGGCTTCCGTGGTCCTGGTCAACAGCAGCACGGGTGTTCAGCAGTCCACGACCGCCGACGCCCGGGGCGCGTACACTTTTCCCGTACTCCCAGTCGGCCGGTACGTTCTTGAAGTGAACCATCCCGGTTTCAGGCTCTACCGCCGCACCGGAATCGTTGTGGACGTCAACAGCGCCCTGTTGCTCGATATCGTGCTGCAGGTCGGCAAGCGCACCGACGCGGTCACAGTCAGCGACAGCGCGACCCACCTCGAAACCTACAGCAGCCAAGTAGGCGAGGTCATCAACGGCGAGCAGATGAATGCCGTGCCCCTGAACGGCCGCAGCTATACCGACTTGCTCTCGCTGCAGCCCGGAATTGTTCCTTCAACTTCCATCAGTTCCGACACGGTGCAGGACGTGGGTGCCAGCGCGCTCGCGCCATCCGGCGATCTGAATCCGGGCACCATTTCGATCCACGGCCAGCGGGAATTCGCCAACGCTTTTATCGTGAACGGAAGCGACTCGGAAGAAGACGTAAACATGGGGACGGCCATCATTCCCAACCTCGACTCCATTGCCGAATTCCGCATCCTCACCAGTAATTTTGACGCGGAGTACGGAGAGTTCAGTGGCGGCCAGATCAACGTGATTACCAAGTCGGGCAGCAACGCCTTTCACGGCGATCTTTTCGAGTTCCTGCGCAACACCGACCTCGATGCTCGTAACTATTTCTCGCCGACGCGCGGCACGTTCCTGCAAAACCAATTCGGCGGGACCGCCGGCGGCCCGATCCGCCGAAACAAGATCTTCTTCTTCTCGGATTATCAGGGCACACGCCAGCGTCAGGGCGTCGACACCGGACTGATCCCAGTACCTTCCGCGCAGGATCGGGCGGGAAATCTGTCCGACTTGGCGTCCGCTTTCTACACGACTCAAATCGTCAATGGGCAATCGGTTGTAGTTCCCACGGTCGTCAGCGGCCCGGCCTGGGCGGATACGCTTACTCAGAGTCTGGGTTATCAAAGTCTGGGTTATAAGGTTTATGCGGGCGAGCCCTATTATTTCCCGGGCTGCACGAATGCAAATTATTCCCCGGGGAACAACACGGCTTGTGTTTTGCCCACGCTGCAAATTCCCGCCAGCGCGTGGTCCGGCCCCGCGCAGCATTTGTTGCAGTACATTCCGTCGCCGAATGCCTCCGCCGATCAGTTCGCAACATCGGCCTACAATCAAGCTCTGCGCGATGACAAAGGCGCCCTGCGCCTCGATGCCAACACCGGCTGGGGCCTGATTTCCGGCTACTACTTTCTCGACGACTATTCGCTGAACAATCCCTATCCCGTTGCCCAGGGCGGAGCCAGCGTGCCCGGCTTCAATGCGCTGAACCAGGGCCGCGCCCAACTGTTTAGCCTGGGCAATACGAAGACGCTGAACGCGACCGCGGTCAACGAACTCCACTTCAGTTACATGCGCGCCTACAACGACCTCGGCAAACCGCAAGGCGGACTTGGCGTCAGCCTGGCGTCGCAGGGTTTCGTCACGTCCTCGGGCGCACCATCAATCGTGCCGCTAGACCCGAAAGGCGAAGGCGTAGAAAGCCTCGTCTTCAACAATTTTTCCACCGGCACGAACACCAACGAACTGAAGCAGGCCAACAATACGGTTCAGTGGCTCGACAATTTTTCGAAAGTCCTCGGACGCCACACCATCAAAGCCGGCGGCGGATTTCATTACGATCAGGTCAACGTGAATCCGATCGCGCAGTTCAACGGCAGCTTCCTGTTTACGGGAAGCGAGACCGGAGTAGATTTTGCCGACTTCCTGCTCGGAATTCCCAGCCAGTACAACCAAAGCCAGCTGAATCCTTTTTACGGCCGCAACAAGTACGCCGGCCTCTTCGCCCAGGACAGTTGGCATGTGCGATCGAATCTCACCCTCAACTACGGTGCGCGCTGGGATCGCATCGAACCCTGGTATGAAAAATACAATCAGATTTCGACCACCGAACCGGGCAAGCAGTCGGTAGTCTTTCCCGGCGCGCCGCCGGGAATCTTGTACCCCACCGATCCCGGAGTGCGCCGCACGCTGGCGCCTCCCGGAGACGAATTCTCCCCGCGCATCGGTTTGGCCTACTCGCCGTATGTATCGGAGGATAATTTTCTTGGCAAGATATTAGGTGGTCCGGCGAAAACCAGCCTGCGCGCGGGTTTTGGCATGTATTACACCTCGATCGAAGCCCTCACTCTGGGCGTGCTCGCGGCCAACGCGCCTTACGGAACCACCTACAGCAGTCCGGCTCCGCCGTTGTTTTCGAATCCCTTCATCGCCGCCTCCAATGGAGAGAATCTCGGCCAGTATTTTCCCGTCAATCTAGCGCCGTTGAATGCCTCCAGCAGCCATCCCGATGCCAGTGTCGATTGGTCGCAGTATTTGCCCATCAGTGGCATTCCCGCATATCCCGTGAGCAATCGCATTCCTTACACCGAGCAATACATGCTCTCGATCGAGCGCCAGTTCGGGGATAATACTGTGTTCAGCGCCAGCTATGTAGGCAATCAGTCGCACCGCCTTCTGGTACTGGTGGAGTCGAACCCCGGCAATCCCGCGCTGTGCCTGAGTTTGAGCCAGACCAGCGACGTGGCCCCAGGCTCGGCTACCTGCGGCCCATTTCGCGAGAGCAATGTGTTCACCACGGCCTCCGGACAAACCATAAACGGAACCCGCGGACCCCTGGGCTCAAATTTCGGCAGCGACACCAACCAAAGCACGATCGGCAATTCCAACTACAACGCCCTCGAACTCAGCCTTCGCCACACCAGCAAACGCCTGCAGTTATTTGCCAGCTATACGTTCGGCAAATCCATCGATCAGTCGTCGAACGTCGGTGAGGAAGTGAATCCCATCAATCCCGCCCTCAGCCGGGCTTTGTCAGCTTTCGACGTGACTCACAACTTCGTAGTGAGTTATGCCTACGAGCTTCCTTTCGAACGACTGTTCGGCGTTTCCAATCGCTGGACCAAAGGTTGGACGCTCTCCGGCATCACTCATTTCAGCAGCGGTTTCCCGGTCACGTTACTCAACTACGGCGACAATTCTTTGCTCGGCGCCGAGCCCAATGGCGTAAACAACTATGGAGTGGACGAGCCGCAGTTCACGCCCGGAGCGCTCGATCTGAATTCCAATCCGCGCAACGGAAAATCTTATTTCAACACCTCGCTTTTCAGTCTGCAGCCATTGGGTACGCCGGGAAATGCTCAGCGTCGCTTCTTTTATGGTCCAGGGCTCGACAACTACGACATGGCATTGCTGAAATCTGTTCCCCTGACCGAATCCAAGTCGTTGCAATTCCGCATGGAGGGGTTCAACGTTTTCAATCACGCGCAGTTTTTCGGGCCAACCGCGGTGAACGGCAATATGAACAGCTCCACCTTTGGCCAGGTAGTCAGTGCCGGCTCCCCCCGGCTGCTGCAGGCTGCCGTCAAGCTAATCTTTTAGCCGATTCCGGGCCCATTTTCGGGCATAGCCCCGGTTCGGGCCGGGCTGACGTTCTTGCGACTTTCCCATCTCCCCAGGCATCCAATAGCGGTGTTACGATAGGGAGTTCGGGTAAATGGCTCGGTTTCCTTACGGGAAGCACTCATACGATCGCCCGGTAGCGCGGCTCCCATTGCAGCCCCGCCGATAGCGCGACGTTTACAACGAGGAGAAAGAAAATGGCAGGTAACGGAATCGTCGAAGTGACCGATGCGAACTTCGACCAGGATGTTTTGAAATCGGACAAGCCCGTTCTGGTGGATTTCTGGGCAACTTGGTGCGGCCCCTGCCGCGCTATCGCCCCTATTGTCGAAGAACTGGCCACCGAGTATCAGGGAAAGGTCAAGATCGGCAAGATGGATGTCGACTCCAACAGCGCCACCCCCATGCGCTACAAAGTCACCGGCATCCCCACGCTGCTGGTGTTCAAAGGCGGCCAGGTCGTCGAGCAAATCGTCGGCTATAAGCCGAAGGACACCATCGCCCAGGCGCTGAACCGGCATCTCGGGTAAACAGCTTCTAGCTAAAGCTCATAACGCACGCTGCGTTTCTAAGCAGCGTGCGTTTTCGATTTTTATAATTCGGTTTCGGTAGGTCGGAAATTCAAACGCCTTGGCGGTCAGCTGGAAGCTGTTTTCAGTACTTCCGCAGCACTCCAATCACCCGCCCCTGCACATCCACTGACGCCGCCGGCACAATAATCGGCTTCATGGTTACATTCGAGGGCTGCAACCGGATATTGTCCCCCTCGCGGTAAAAGCGCTTCAACGTGGCATCGCTCGAATCGATGAGAGCAACCACAATATCTCCGTTGTGGGCGGTGCGGGCTTTTTCCACCAGCACATAGTCGCCATTGAGGATGGCCTCATCCTGCATCGAGTCGCCGCGCACCTCGAGCACAAACACTTCTTTCGAGCGCACAAAATCCGCCAGCGAAATGGTCTCGTTATTCTGTACCGCTTCAATCGGCTGCCCGGCCGCGATGCGCCCCAGCAGCGGCAGCACCAAGCCTGTGTTCACGCTCATGGCTTGCTTCAGCCGTCCCTTGGGAGGCAGCAGATCGATCGAACGGCTGCGGTTGTAGTCGCGCGTCAGCAGTCCTTTCTTTTCCAGGTTGGTGACGTGCTTGTGTACGGTCGCCAGCGAGGTCAGATCCAGCCCCTTGCCAATCTCCTCAAACGACGGAGAATATCCATGCTCCGCCACGAACCGCGAAATAAAGTCATACACTTCCCGCTGCCTGCGTGTGATGGCCATGCCGCCATTATTGGCGAACAGAAGGCGAAAAAGCAAGTGAGAAGTTTGGATCGACGCGACGCGTGTGGGCAGGGCTTAGATGGACAGGCCAACCAAGGCTGAAACTTTTTCCTCGCCCGCAACTCCAATCCAACAGCCCAGTTATTTCGTACTTGTTACATGGTAAGAAGGGGAAACGAAAATGCCATCTTCCAGCCGCTTTGCTCTAATCCTGTTCGCCTCGCTGCTCGGCGCCACGGCCTGCAACGCCAAAGCCAGTCCAGCCGCCGTATTTCCCGCACCGGTACAGGATGCTGGCCGCGCCACAGCGCCCGGCCACGAAACCGCAGTCGTTTCCGGCGGATGCTTCTGGGGCATTCAGGCGGTCTTCCAGCACGTGAAGGGTGTGATCAGCGCCACGTCCGGTTACTCTGGAGGCTCGGCCAAGACTGCCCAATACGAAACCGTCAGCACTGGCGAAACCGGACACGCCGAGTCAGTGCAGATTGTTTACGATCCTTCGCAGATCACCTATGGCGAACTGCTGCGCGTGTTCTTCTCCGTGGCGCACGACCCCACGCAACTCAATGCTCAGGGGCCGGACGAAGGCACGCAATATCGATCGTCAATTTTTTACAGCACTGATGAGCAGAAGAGCATCGCCCAGGCTTACATCGCGCAGCTCGACAAGGCGCAGATATTTCGCCGTCCGATCGTGACCCAGGTAGTGCCGCTGCAGGCGTTCTACCCGGCCGAAGCCTATCACCAGAACTACGCCGCGCTGCATCCCAACCAGCCCTACATCATGTTCAACGATGCTCCCAAGGTCGAGCACCTGCGCCAGGAGTATCCCGACATTTACACCGGAAAGTAGACAGGAGACGACGATGTTCGATTCCAATCACGATCAACAGCATGAAGGGGCCGCGAATGTGCAACGTCGCGCATTCTTGGCGAGCGCAGTCGCAGCCATCGGAGGCCTAGCGCTCTGGCAGTGGAAAAAGCCCGTCGTGCTGGAAGCCGCTCCAGCCGCAGCCGGCGAGCCCAAAGAAGTGACGGTCGTCCTCTTCTCCGACGCTGGCCAGCGCTTGAAGCAAGTTCGAATTGCGAAAGTTGTAAAAACAGACGACGAGTGGCGCAAGCAGCTTTCTGGCAACGCGTTCGATATCACGCGCCACGCCGACACCGAAATCGCCTTCTCCGGCAAATACTGGAACTTGCACGACAAAGGCTTGTATCGCTGCATCTGCTGCGACAACGCGCTGTTCGATTCCACCACCAAGTTCGAGTCAGGCACGGGATGGCCCAGTTTCTGGGCCCCGATCGCCGCCAAAAACGTGACTGAGATTCGCGACACAACCTTCGGCATGACTCGCACGGCCGTCGCCTGCACCGAATGCGACGCGCACCTTGGCCACGTTTTCGACGACGGGCCCGAACCGACGCATCTTCGCTACTGCATGAATTCGGCGTCGCTGCGCTTTGTGAAGCAGGCTTAGTTAGCCACCAAGTTAACCAAGCCAAGTTAACCAAATAAGCAGCGCGGTAGAATTGGGTTCATGCCTTCCAGCCCGCCTGTTTTCCGCGAACCTACGGCTGTCGAAAAAATCTTCAACCGCGGTTTCGGATTTCTCGTGGGCCTCGGCCTGGGTTTCTCCCACAACTATCTGCTCGAAGTTCGCGGCCGGAAAAGCGGCAAGCTCTACTCCACTCCGGTCGATCTGCTGGAACTGAACGGCAGGAACTATCTGGTGGCTCCGCGCGGACGAACCCAGTGGGTGCGCAACGCCGAGGCCGCCGGCGAGATCACGTTGAAGAAAGGAAGCACGCGCCGCAAATTCCGCTTGCGTCCGATTCCCAACGCCGAGAAGCCGCCGATCCTGAAGGCCTACCTCGACAGCTTCAAGCGGGAAGTGCAAACCTATTTTCCCGTTCCTGCGGGATCGCCGCTCGAGGCGTTCACTGAACTGACATCGATCTATCCTGCGTTCGAACTTCTGGCGGTGTAACGGCGCACTATGTGCTGTCGCCGCTGGCCTGGCCGGCACTCTTCAGCGTGACCTGGTCGCTTGAGACTTCGCCACTCTTTATGGTCGCGGGAGCCTGGGGGTGAGGACGATCGGCCTTCTGCGCAGGTGGCTGCGAGACTTGGTGGACATCGCTCGGATGAACGCTACTGATTGGAGTGATCATAAATTCTGGTCTCCTGAAGGTAGGATCGGCAGGGGCGAGCGAGTCTTTAGCGGTTTAGGGCGAAAAAACAATCTTTGGTAAGAGTTACTGAGTCGACTTACCTCTTCTTTCGGAATTGAACCGTGCCATCTTTGAGGGCCTTGCCGCTTGGCTCAACGGGCGCTTCGAAGCCGATCCGGCTGCGGGTTGGTTCGGCGGGACTTATGAGTTCGCGGATTGCATCCATCAAGCCTTGGATATCGGCGTCATGTGATTCCAGACGGCTTTCCAGTTCCGCCAGCTTGGTCAGGATTTGGCGGTTTCCGGCGATGGCGCGACGCATGCGCACAAAAGCCAGAACCACAAACACGCTCATTTCGATTGCGCGTTCGGAGTTCAGCACCGTGGCCGCCATAATCGCGCCGTGCTCGGTAAAGGCGTAGGGACGATAACGCGCGCCGCCGTGGCCTTCACTTGAGATCACATTTTGTGATCTCAAGATTTTCAGCTCGTGCGGGGAGAGTTGAAAGCGAAAGGCGAGCGGAAATCGTTTCGCATTGCGCTTGACCTGCTGATTCAGGTGCCGGACCTGTACGCCATAAAGTTCGGCGAGGTCGGCGTCGAGGATGACTCTCTGACCACGGAGAACGAAGATTTTCGAATCAACTTTTTTTGCGACAACCATCGCTGTCTTTGCCATAGGGAAAGCTCGTTTTCAAACTTGAGATCACAATTTGTGATTTCAAGTTTTCGAGGAGATTAGCAGCAGAATAGCAGCTGGCGGTCAGTTCGAGCGCCGCGAAAGTTCATTTCGCGTACACGAGAGCCGAATGGAAGAAACTAATCACTGATTACGCCCCGGTGACGAAGTAGCTTTCGTCGGGCTTGAATCTTGTTTTTTCGGGGGCGACTCCGGCGGTTACGTCTTGCGCGAATTCGCGGCGGCGTTCGGGGCCTTTGCGCTCGACGGCGCGCACGCGGCGGGTGGGCATGTTGCTGGGTTCGAGGTTGATGATGCGGCCGTCGCGCACTTGGATCTGCGAGCGGAACCAATCGGTACGGTACATGCGGCCGGCGGCGTAGAAAGTCATCGAGGCGGCGATCGGGCCTTCGAATTCCTGTCCAGTGCAGGCCAGGATGCGGCGGCCCATTTCCTGCGTCCAGGTCATGCCCCCGACCAGAGGATCGTTCAGCCGGCAGCGCTCGAAGGGCGTGGCATGCGAAATCTTGCGCAATTGCAGCAACTGCAGCAGGACCGAAGTTTTCGCCAGGTTGGTGACGATGATCCGGGCTTCGGAGGCGGAAACGCGCTCCATTTTTATGTGCAGGTCGGGCGACCATTCGCGCTCGAACTCTTCGCGGGCAAGGGCCAGGCCTTTGTCAGTGGCCTCAACGTAGCGCAAGGTGGCGCGAGCCAGAATGATGCTGAAGAAAGTGGTGACGATGGTTGCGATGACCGGGATATAGCTCAGCAGCGTGGTGAACGGGATGCGGAACGAACTGGCCAACTGCATATGCATAGAGACGAGTGGCTCCTGCGACGCGGTTCCCGATATGGGCAATGATCCGAATCAGTCTAGCCAGAGCGAGGCCGAGGCTAAAGATGCGCATAGTGCGGGGTGGGTAACCTGCGCGGGGCAAGGACTTTGGTAACCGGGTCGAGCGAGGGATCGGCGATTTTAGCTAATGAATCGAGTGGGAGGACATGAATGTTCGCCCACACCTCTACTACTCTAATACGCTGTCGTCCAATTTCTTTTTGCCCCAGTCAGCAGCGGCTTGTACAAAAGCCAGAACGATGGGATGCGGCTTCTTTTCCGTCGACGAAAGTTGCGGCTGGAAGAGAGTGGCCAGAAAAAACCGGTGCGTGGGCGATTCGATGGCGCGAATCTCGCCTTGCGGGCCGCGGGCGACAACGGGGAATCCAGCTTCCATGGCGGCCCATTCGAAGTCCGGATTAATTTCGAAGTTGCAGAAGAATTCTTCGGTGACGGTGTCCTGATCGTTGCCGTAAAAAGTCTGCAGGTAGGAGCCCGGACGCAGGCGAATCTCCGGGACTGCGCCCGATAATTTCGGCGCATCGCCTTTGCGGTCGGGCACGGCGCAGGCTACGGGATAGATGATGATGTTCTTGGAACCGGAATTATTTTCGGCGCTGTCGGCGTCTTTGATGTTGAGCACGTTGCGGGCGAATTCAATGAACGCGTACTGGAATCCGCCGCAGGTGCCCAGGTATGGCCAGTCGCGGCGGCGCGCAAACTCGATGCCTTTCAACATGCCGTCGAAACTCTTGTAGGGACTGCCGGGCGAGCCCCAGAGGCCGTCGAAACTCTCCAGCGTCTTCTCGGCTCCGGCGGCGAGAAGTGAAGGCGTGGGCAGCCACTCGGATTCGACCTTCATGTTTAGTTTGTGGGCGGCGTGCTGCAGGGCGTCGTTGGTGGCGTGGTGCGAGCGGAAGTCGGCATTAAAGTCGCCCAGGATTCCGATACGGACGGCGTCGCTCACGGGTTGATTGTACTAGAGGGCCAGCGGCGGACCAGCCGCAGTGAAGGGCGACACAGTTAGAAGCGTGGTGCGGCGCAGATCAGAACAGATTCTTAATGCCGAGGCCTAAATAGAGGCTGAGCAACGCCAGTGCAGCGCCGCCCCAAATCATCAGCGTGCATTTCCATCCCAAGGAACGGGCCACCTGCTGCTGGCTGCGCCACGAGATGAGGAACGGTTTGTTGTGGGCGCCCTTCATCAGCGCCACCGGCGGATGCGGATCGAAACCACTCGCTGGGGTTGAGGAATTGGCGTCGCCGTTAGATCCGCCAGGATCGCCGGGAGCGACCGTTTGCGCGTCGGCGAGGACCTGCACGCCGCCGGGTGTTGCCATGCCAGAGGCAGAAACTCCAGCCGCGGCCCAGGCAGCGGGACTGGCGATGCCCGCCTTCAGCAGCGCCGCGGAAATCTTTTGTTGCTGAGTCATGTCAGCGGTCTTCGTCGGGCTGGACACTGGAGACAGGTGAATCACTTCATGGCGAACATCGTCGGGAACTGCGTCAAGTTGGCTTGAGAACCGATGCGCGATCGAGCCGAGGGAAAAACTTCCATCGCCACTGCCGGTCGATAACGAAAGCGAATTGAGCGACAGAGAGAATCCGCCGGCGCTCATCGAGCTGATGGTATCGCTGTGCTGCACCGGCTGCGGACCAACTTCGATGCCCGGATTTTCACCCAGCGTGCCCAGGATAAACAACGAGTTCTTGGGCTTGATGCAGTACTCTTCCACCTTGATTTTGTTGTAGGTGACAATGCCATGCCGCGAGAGAAAACTGCGCAAGTTGCCCGGCATCGGTCCCTGGACGGTGAAGAAGGAATCGCAGAATTCCTCTTGAAAGTCGCGGTGCAGGTCGAGATCGGCGCCGCGCGGGTCGACCAGGACGCGTCCGGTATTGTCGTCGACGAAGAAGGGCAGGTGCATGCACTCGCCAACGACCTTGACCCAGTTCTTATTCTTGCCGTTCTGTTTGTACTCCCAGACTGCGGTGCTGTAGTAGTAACATGCACGCGCAGTGATGGGCGCGACCATCGTGTAAGGGCCAACGGCGAGGCCGCTGACTTCCACCATTCCCATGGCGGCACTGCGAATCTTCGAGAACGGAGTGTCGAGAATCAGGCGGCGGCGCAGCAGCAGGCGGAATCCGTAAATGAAAAGGCCAATCCCGACGCCGAAGCCGAGGAAGCAATAGAGCACCAGGCCTCGTGCGTCCGGGGCGCGCGCAATAATCTCAATAATAATGAGGATCGAAAGGTTCACCGATAAGTCCGCCGGGCAGGCTGAGACACACCTCCCTGGAATGAGGCTAACGAATGGGAGAGGAGCACGGAACGAGAAAACGGTTGGATGCGCTTACGTCGGTAATGACCGTTGATGACGAAGAACGGGAATAAAGGAACCCACCGGTTCGCCTTGAGGAACCGAGAATCAAGAACTGACAACTGACAACCGGCAACTGTTCCCCTACCCGCCGGCCTTCAACTCCGTCAGCACCTGCTTAGCGATTTCTTTCAGAGTTTCAAAGACACCGACGCCCTGAAAAGCGACTGCCTCAACAATCGCTTCATTTTTCTTGCGCAGTTCAGTGGCCAGCAGATCGACAGGCAGAATGTTGGGCAGGTCGCGCTTGTTCAACTGCAGCACGTAGGGAATTTTGTTGAAGTCGTAGCCGTGCTCTTTCAGGTTCGACATCAGGTTGTCGAGCGCTTCGACATTGGCGTCCATGCGCTGTTCCTGAGAGTCGGCGACGAAAACAATACCGTCCACGCCGCGCAGAATCAGCTTGCGGCTGGCATCATAGAAAACCTGGCCGGGCACGGTGTAAAGATGAATGCGGGTCTTGAAGCCGCGCACTGAGCCGAGGTCGAGCGGCAGAAAGTCGAAGAACAAAGTACGCTCGGTTTCGGTAGCCAGCGAGATCATCTTGCCCTTCTGCTGATCCGCGGTTTTCTGGTAGATCACCTGCAGATTCGTGGTCTTGCCGCCAAGTCCGGCGCCATAGTACACGATCTTACAATTGATTTCGCGGGCTGCGAAGTTGATGAAACTCAAGGCTTTCCTCAAATACGGGCATACCCTTGCGGGCGGCCGCGCACAGTCATGTACTTATGGAGGCTCGCGGTCTTTATATCATATAGGGGTTCGGAACGCAGGTTACTCAGGTGACCCCCGCCTAGCCGGGACGTGCCACCCGGTAAATTCACCGATGACCGAGGCCAGCACTAATGTGCCGTCGGAATCGCAAAATAGCCGTCTTTAGCCGCAACTTTAAGCCCTTTTTTGTCCACCCTTACTTCGATGCTGCGATAGGCCGAACTGCCAGTTGTGGCCTGAGCGTTATATCCCAAAGTGTATTGATTCCGTGCTTCCGAGGTGATTTCCGCATACGCGTCCTCGATGGCATTGCGGGAGAGTTCGGGAAGCGGGTCCGCGCCGCAGGTGGCGCGAACGTATCTGGTGAGGTTGTTGGAGCGGCCCTGATCGGGCAGATGGAACCTTTCAAGCTGCCGGAACCCAGGCAAGGCGCCGCTGTCGACCACCACGGCTCTGACCTGGATATCGCGGGCCTGCAGCAAGTGCAGCACGCCAGTGTAGCTGGCACGGCTGCCCATCTCGCGTCCATCGCTGATGACGAAGATCACTTTTCGGCGCTCGCGGTCGCGTTTGCTCAGGTCCTGTGCCGCGCGCAGGATAGCGTCGTTCAAAACGTGCGCTTCGCGGGGCGGCGTATAGACCGGCGCAATGATCGGTCCTCCGGCCGGCGCTCCATTGACCGTGGGCCCTTGAGGCCCCAGTGGCCCGCCCAGCACGGGCGGCCCATTGGCGTGCCCGCTGATCTGTTTCATGTCGTTCAGCGCAGCGGTGATCCTCTCCGGCCTTCCGGTGAAATCTGTGACCTGGCTGACTGTGCTGCTGTAAGTGTAGAGCGCGACTTCATCGTAAGGGCTGAAGGCGCCGGCGAGGGCCGAGTAAGTTTCGTTCACCTTCTGCAGGGTGACATCGGCCATACCGGTATCGATGACGACCGCCACGGAGAGCGCATAAGGATCGCTCGTGAAGTAGACCAGAGTCTGTTTCTTGCCATTTTCCAGCACCGTGAAATCCCCTGGAAGCAGGCCATCCACGCGCCGCCCACTGGAATCCTTCACCATCACGGGAACCTGCACTCGGTTGACCGAAATCCCAATCTTGTAGAGGCCTTCATCGGAATTAATCTGATTTCTCTGTTTGCCGCCCGCAGGAGGCGTCCCCACCGGCGGCGCGGACGGCTGAGCTGCCTTGTCCTGATCCTGTTTCCTCTGATCCGGCTCGTTCTGGTCTGCGGACTGCGGGGCATCGCCCGGGAACGGAAAACGCTCCGCACCCGTGCCCGCGCCTGGCGTTGGAGCGGAAGGAATGGCAGCCTTCGGCGGCGGAGGCGGTGGCTGGACAGTTGAGGGAGCGTCCGGGATATCCTGCGTCGGTTGGGAGTTGGCGGGCGGCTGGGACTGCGTCTGGCTGCCAGACTGGGCTTGCAGTGCGGGCATGGCCAGAGCCACCACAATGGCGAGAGCCAGCAACGTGTTTCCTCTGAGCCTCTGCTGTGTCGTATTTGTTTTCACTGGCGCCATGGCTTTCCTCGTCCCGGCTTTCATGCTCCGACTATCATTGTCCAGCCATCATTGTCTGGCCATCTTGTCCGGCCATTCTGATTCGGGGAACCGGTTCGGTAACAGCTCCCGCGAAAAAGCTTTCTGCCTGTAAGATGCCCAAACCGCCCCGTTTGGTGCATCTAACGCGGCAGGATTAGACTAACACTAACCAAGAATCGCGAGAGTGTCCCGAATGCCGAAGCCTCTTGTTTCTCAATGCCGAGTCATGGCCGTAGTGGCCCTGGCCGCCTTTTGTATGGCCGCTCCGTTCACCAAGGCGCAGCAGACGCCTACCCAGCAGTCGCCGGCCAAGCCATCCACACCCAGCCAGCAGCCTGCCTCTCCAGATCAACAATCCGGGAATCAAAAGAGCGGCGATCAGCAGAGCGACGACTCGCAGCAGCAGCCCACCGAAACTCTGAAGGTGAACGTCAACGTCGTGCAGGTTTTCTTTAACGTCAAAGACAAGCACGGCGCGCTCATGCCAAACCTCGTGAAAGATGACTTCGAAATCTCCGAGGATAGCAAGCAGCAGACCGTGAAATATTTTACCGCCGAGACCAACCTCCCGCTTACGCTCGGGATCCTGATCGACTCCAGCGGCAGTCAACTGCGAGTGCTCGACATGGAAAAGGAAGTCGGTGGGGCGTTTCTGAAGCAGATCCTCACCGACAAAGATGAGGCCTTCGTCATCGACTTCAATGTCGACGCCAGTCTGCTGCAAGACTTCACCCGCGACGTGCACCGTCTGCAGAAAGCCCTCAATTCAGTGAAGATCAACGCCGGTTTCTCCACCGGTCCAATACCCGGCGCCGGCGGTGGTCCTGTACCCACCGCAGCCCAGGCCGGCACCGTGCTCTACGATGCTGTTTACCTCTCCGCCCACGACATGCTGGCGAAGGAAGTGGGGCGGAAGGCGATGATTCTACTGACCGACGGCGAGGATGAAGGCAGCCGATTGAAAATCAAAGATGCAATTGAGGCGGCCCAGAAAGCGGACGCCATCGTCTACGTGCTGCTGTGCGCGGATCGCGGCTTCTACGGCGGGATGGGCGGGGGCTACTCCGGCGAATTCGACATGCGCAAACTGACCGAAGCGACCGGAGGCCGGGTCATCAACGTCGGCAACAAGTTCGACAAGTTGCGCGACGCCTTCGACCAGATCGCCGCCGAGCTGCGCAGCCAGTACAACATCGGATTCACTTCGACGAATACGAAGCTCGACGGCACCTACCGCAAACTCGAGATCAAGAACAAACAGGGCTACAAGATTCAGGCGCGGGCTGGCTACTACGCGGGACGCGGCGATAACTAGACCTGCGAACTTCGGATATAGGTCTTTCTGCTCGATTCCTGCTACTGGCTGGCTGATGGACCGGCGGAACCAAACTCTGGCGGATCGAAGTAACATTGGTGCCAGAGAGCGGAGTCTGATAGCGTGCCCGCCTTCCACTGCTGAAGCGTGGCGACCGTAGCGGCGATCATGCCGCCGTCAGCGGAATCGAAAATCAGCACAATCCCCGCCACGCTGTCCGTTTTCTTAGCCAGTTCCGCGTAGTTCTTGTCGAGAAGAGATTTCGCGAATTCCAGTTTCAGTTTCGCGCCGCCATCCGGTGCCGCTTCGTCGGTCTTCTGCACCGAAATGATTTTCACGCTCTTGTTGCGCAGCGGCTCCCAGTCGCCAGGAAACGAGCCGGTTTCTTCGCGGCTCACGCGGAACAGCTCGTCGGCCGTGGGTGCGGGAGCGGAGCCTGCGCGGACAGCCAGGTCGGGGATTCCCTCCGGCATTTCCAGGCTGTTGCGCCAGATCCAGCCTCGGGACAAACCGGAAATCCGCACATGCACCCAGTCGGGGTTGAAGTCCAGCATTTCGAATTCGTCGTGAGCGCTGGCCAAGAATAGAGTCTTGGCCGTCAAGCTCGCAGTTCCGACCACCGGCGTACCTGACTTCCTCACGGCCACCAGATTCTTGGGATGCGACTGGTTCTTGAGAATCTCCTCCAGGCTGTCGGCCTCTGCCTTCAACTCTCGCTGTTCACCGTCTGCCGGAGGAGTCTGCGCCGGCTCAGTCGCGCCGGATCGCTCGGCAGCAAGGCCGTGCGCTAGAGACGATGAAAACGTTCCACCAGTCTCCGGCAGGGGCGTGGTCGGTGCAGACGGCGCGGAGTCAGCAGGCTGAGGTTGAGACTGCGGTTGACGAGCAGGCTGGGGTTGCGAAGTCTGGGTCTGCGAAGTCTGGGGTTGAGCAGGCTGGGGTTGAGCAGGCTGGGGCTGAACGACCGCCAAGGGTTGAGTGGCCGGCTGAGTCGATGCCGCCGCGCTCGGAAGTTCCGTAGCTGGAGCACGCGCCGCAGCCGTCGCCGTTCCCAGCGCTCCGCTTTTCAGTTTCTCCGCCAACTGATCCAGCAGATCGCCTTCGAGACGGCCGTTGGAATTCAGCAACTGATATCCCGAGCGCGAAGGAATCGAATCGGAGTACCACGCGGTCACCTTGGTGGTCACGTGTACCACCGATCCTCCGGACGCTGTCGAACTCACCTGCACTGCGGACTGGAAATAACCGCGCTGGTAGTGATCGAGCGAATGATCGCCGGCGAGAGCGAAACCATCGAGAACCGGGAGCCGCCCGGACAGCGAAGGCTGCATCTCTTTCAGGACTTTCTCGACGGCGGCCTTGCTTTCTGCGAAGGTCCGCTCGTAACCCCCGCCCTGGGCGCTCCCGCGTCCGGCGAGCAAGGTCAAGAACAGGAGCGTCGCAACCGCCCACAACACCGCCCCGCGAGCTTCCTTGGGTCGTGGCTCGTTCATGGCATGGGATCCAATTCGTCGCGGGAAATCCAACCATGCTGGCCCTCGCGGGTTTCCACGCCATACCAGTAGGGAGTCGAAATCAGGATCAGAACTTCCGTGCCCGGCTGCAGCGGGTTCAAAGTGCTCGCGGTATGAAAGGGCGCAGACTTGAGCGGAGCGCCCGGGGATTTCACCAGCCGCTCCACCTGGCGGCGCAGATCCTTAACGTGCTCCTCCAGCGTTTGACCCGAGGTTTCCTCTGTTGGGCTGGTGGGCTCGGCTGCGACAGTCGTAGCTGCGACAGTCGTAGCCGGGGGATTTGCAACCGCAGGTGCTGAGGCAATAGGTCCGGAGGCAACGGACGATGAGTAAACAGGCGCTGCGGCAACGGATGCCGGGGCGACGGGTGTCGCGGCTGGAGCGTCGCCGTTAGCGGCCTGGAGTTGCTTCTTCTTTAAAAATTCCTGGCGCTCGTTCTCCGCTTCAACGGTCTGCTGCTTCATGACATCGATCGCGTCGAGGTGGTCGTGGATGTCTTTGTATTCGCTGTTCTCGACCGAGCCATTCGAAGCGTGTACGATCTTGCGGAAGTCCTCGACGAAGATCGCGTCAATGCGCAACACCGTGTTCTTGTCGCCCTGGGGCTGCAGCACGTAGCGCACGGCCAGAGTACCCATGTCGCCGCTGTCTTTAAAATTGCGGGGATCGAGCGCCTGCAGCCGTACTTTGTAGAAAACTTTCCCGCCCGCCGTCCACGGTGGGAACGCGCGCGTGGAATCGGCAGCGTGGGCGCCCCCAACGTACTCGTCCTTGTTGTATTCCTTGGTTCCCCGGATCATCCCGTTCTGCGCAACATCTTGCACGACCTGCTCTACCGTGGCCTCCGGGAAAGGAACATTCACGATCAATCCCTCGCCGTAGGAGAGCTTGTCTTTATCGCGGGCTTGAAGGATGGGCGCGGCAGCGAGGAGCAGGACCAGCGCCGCCTCCAAGAGCAGCTCGGACAGGCATCGCCAGCGAAACCTGACTTGGAGTTCCTCAGTTCTTCGCAGGACTGGCCTGGCGACGAACGGTTTTCCCATAAGCTGATCCAGCTTCTGATAATCCACGCCAATGGCTCGGAATGCTGCTTCCGCGCAGCCGCTCATATTCGCGTTCACGCTCAGATGCACCATAGTTAATCGAGCAACGGGTGTCAACCCGGGGAAAGCTTTGGCCGCAGGAACAGTGGAAAATGTTTATGACCACGGGCCACTCGCCAGAAGATATTGTCAAAATATTGTAAAAAAACTTGATTACCCCCTTGCACTTCGTGCATGCGGCATTGTAGGATTCACCTCCGGTACGGTGGTATGACCAAAAACGCCTGGGCCGAAGATCGAACGAAGTGGTTCGAGATCCTCTGTTTCCTTCCGTCCCGTTGCGCTTGCATCTTTTCGTCGTTGACATCACGTTGGTTGGTTCAGAGAACAAACAATCTGTGTGAGGAGTCCGGCATGTCCACGTCGACGCGGTCTCGTTTGAGCCGTTTTTCGCTTGCAACCTCCCTCCCAGCCGCAGCACTGGTTTTGATCTTCCTGGTTCTGACCGGTAGTCAGACCGCGAACGCCCTCCCCGCTTTCGCCAGGAAGTATGGCCTACGCTGCTCCGCCTGCCATGAGTCCTGGCCGATGCTCAACTACTTCGGCCAGAAATTCAAAGACAACGGCTACCAGCTCATGAACGACCGCGACGCCCCGATCTGGCAGAATCCGGGGTATTGGCCGGTCACGTTCCGCATCACGCCGATCTGGCATCGTGTCAGCACCGGCAAGGTTGCAGTCGACACCTACTCGACGGTGGGCGGAGTCTCCACCATCACCGGAGCGACCCAGCAGCGTATCTCGACTTCAGGCTTCGACCTGAGCGGACTCGACTTCCACACCGGCGGCACTCTGGAGAAGAACATCTCCTTCTATGTCTTGCCGTCCTCCGACCCCACCGCCTCTTTCCATTTTGAGACTGTCATGGGGCGTTTCGATAATATCGGGGGCAGCCCCTGGCTCAATATCAAGCTCGGCAAGTTCGAACTCGACAACCTGCTTTCTGAAAAGCGCATTCTGACGCTCACCGGCAACGGTGGTATTTACCAGACGTACCACTTCATACCGGTGGGTGACGGGAACATCTTCGGGCAGATCGGGGACAACCAACTCGGCGTTGAATACTTGGGACACTCGGCGGATGATCGGTCGCGTATTTCCGCTGCCCTGATCAGTTCGAGTGATGGCAACGTAGGGCTGATTACCGGGGCTAACTCCTATACGGGATACTTTACCGGGAGCCAGGCCTTTGATGCAGGCAAACTGGGAGTACAGCGCCTCGGGTTCTACGCCATGGTCGGACAGGCCGCGACCTACTACCTGACTTCTGGTGGATCGCCCATCGCCGGTTCTGGAGTAGGCAACAAAGGTTTCAGTCGTATCGGCTTCGTCGGACAGTTCTATTTAGGGCCGCACTTTGATCTCCAGGTAGTGACTCAGCACGGCTCGGACAATGCATGGTTCGGGCAGGGTTATGGAAGCGGCGGCCTTCCGAACAACTCGCCCGGAACGGCGCTTCCGGCGGGCGCGCAGGCGCCAACCTGGAACGGCGCCACCTTCGAAGGTCACTACGTCTACAGTCCGCAGTTGATCTTCATCAGCCGGTTTGAGTTGGAGCGCATGTCGCAACAGGCGAACGTGGGCGGGGTTGTCTCGGCTTCTAACCTCGGAAACATTACCGACTACACCATCGGCTACCGCTATAACCCATTTATGACGAGCCGGGCCGGTTTCGCATGGCACAACGAATACAACTGGCAGCACCGGGACGGGGTGGCGCCGGATGGTTCGAATCTGAATGTGAGTGAGTTGCTGGCAGGCTTTGACTTCGATTTCTAGAAAGGGATAGACATGCGAACAAGATTGCAGACATGGTCGCTTCTCGTGGGCGCGACTGCGGTTTTGGCGCTCCCGATGACTTCCTGGGCGCAGCTCACGCAGGCCGACTTTGAGAAGCGCATCGATATGGAAAGCCACATCGGAAATATTACCGGTCACGCCAAGGCCGGCAAGGCCGACTACCGCCGGTATTGCGTTGGCTGCCACGGCGATAATGGCGACGGCAACGGCGAGAACGCCTTTTACATGCAGCCTCCCATGTACCAACAGCCACGCGACTTCCAATTGGGCGTCTTCAAGTGCCGCTCCACTCCCACTGGAACCTTGCCCACCGACCAGGATCTTTACGACGCCATCACTCGCGGCTTTGATCGCACCAACATGCCGCAATGGAACACTTTGGGCAAACAGGAGCGCGCCGACCTCGTCGCCTGGGTTAAGCACTTCTCTCCCCGTTGGACGAGCGAAAAACCAGGTTCGCCGATCACCATTCCGCCCGAACCGGAAGTCACCGCCGACCGCATCAAAGCGGGGCGCGACGTCTTTGCCCGGGTGCAATGCTGGAAGTGCCACGGCGTCCTCGGCCAGGCCAACGGACCGTCCGCCTCGACCCTGCAGGATGATCTCGGCCGGCCAATCGCAGCCTTCAATTTCACCGAAGGAGCCCGGCCAAAATGCGGCGATACCGACCGCGACATTTACCGGATTTTCATGACCGGTCTGGACGGCACGCCCATGCCGTCATTTGCCGACAACATCAAACCCGAAGAGGCTTGGGACTTGGTGTTCTATCTGCGGACGCTGATGAAGCAGAACAGCAAAGAAAAACAGATGGCGAAGCAACTGGCGCTGAAGCCGGTTGATCCGAATGCCCCCGCGGGACAACAATAGGGGCTCCAAACGGCGTTCGCAGCAAAATGAAGTCAACTTCAGTCTTACGGAGGTTCTTGCTATGAAGAATCGATATCGCTACTCGGCTCTACTATCGGCGATAGTGCTGGTCTGCTTTGGAGCGCTGGTCTTAAATCAGCATGTCAGTGCCGCGGGAGAGGGCAAGATTACCGGAACCGTGAAGCTCGACGGCGCTGCTCCACACATGAAGGGCATCGACATGTCGAAGGACCCTTATTGCTCCAAGGCCCACGCCAACGACACCCCCACGCTGCAAACCGTGGTGGCCGGGGCCAGCGGAGGATTGGAGAACGTGGTTCTCTACATCGCCGACTGGAGCGGGCCCGCCACGGTGTCGACAACTGTTCCGGTGTTCGACCAGAAGAACTGCATGTACACGCCGCACGTGTTGGCAATGGACGTAGGGCAGACGTTCAAGGTCACCACTAGCGATCAGACTACCCACAATATCCATCCCCTCCCCAATCCGATGACCGGCAATATCCCGTGGAATCAGTCGCAGCCCCCCGGCGCCGCGCCAGTCGAGAAGAGCTGGAAGGCCGTCGAAGTGATCCCGGTCAAGTGCAACATCCATCCCTGGATGAACGGCTGGTATGTCGTGGTGAAAGGGCCCTACGCAACGACCGACGCGAACGGCAATTACACCATCGAGAATGTGCCTCCTGGAAACTACACCGTGACTGCGTGGCAGGAAAGCTACGGCACGCAAACGGCAAAAGTAACGGTGGCCGCGGGCAAGCCCGGAACTGCCGATTTTACATTCAAGGCGAAGTAGCAGCTTAAGCAGTAGCAGCTTGAGCGGGCTGCATCGGTCGGAGAACCTAGAGAATCCTGCTGCTCTGAAGCAGAGCTGACAAGGCGGAAGGCAAAGGCTGGCCAGAGGGCGAACATCATGGCAAAATTCTTTGCGGTCACCATCATCGCAATCGCGATTCTTTCCGCGATTCCTATCCTGCGGCACACCTGGTGGATGGCGGAAGACATTTCGACGCACGGCGCGCCGATTGATGAGCAGATGTCAGAGACCATGGCGGAAGCAGGAATCTCATTCCTAGCTTCGCAGTTCGTCCTGGCATTTTTTATCTGGAAATTCTCTAATCCCAAGCCCGGCGATAAGATCAAAAATTTTCCCGGCGGCGCCAAGGTCATGGTGTGGGCGGCGGTGCTGCTGGTGGGAACCGAAGTCCTGGCGCTGGGCGTACTCGGCACAAAAGCCTGGGCGAACGTTTATTTCACGGCGCCGTCGGCGAACGCCTTGCCCATTCAGGTGCAAGCGGGGCAGTTCGCTTTTTATTTCCGCTATCCCGGCCCGGACGGAACGTTCGGTCCCATTCATCCCAACCTGATCAGCGAAGCCAACCAGAATTTCTACGGATTGGATCTGGACCACGATACCGACTCGAAGGACGACATCGTGACCGCGCAAATGGCCATCCCGGTGAACCGCGAAGTCCATCTGCTGTTGCACACCAAGGACGTTGGGCATTCGTTCTTCGTTCCGGAGTTGCGGGTGCAGCAGGATTTCCTTCCCGGATTGGATCTGTCTTTGCATTTCACAGCGACCAAGATCGGTAAGTATGAAATTGTATGCACGCAACTGTGCGGCCTCGGTCATTACAATATGAAGGCCTACCTTTCCGTGTTGTCCCAGCAGGACTTTGATGACTGGCTAAAGAAACAAGCGGCATTGCAGTGAGTGAACACTGTCCGCACCGCTGCGGCAGCAAGATCTCCTGAGGTGATATCCATGCACGATATGGCCCAACACGACGCCGGCGCACACCACGCCCCGACCAGTTTCATCGGGAAGCACGTTTTCAGTCTCGACCACAAAGTCATCGGCAAGCAGTATTACGGCATGGCCCTGCTGGCCGCGTTGGTGGGTATGGTTCTTTCCTGGCTGATGCGCATCCACCTGGGCTGGACGAACGCTGCCATCCCCGGCCTGCACCTGCTCTCCAAGAATGGGGCTCCCGCGGACCAGATGACGCCGGAGTTCTATCTGCAGTTGATGACCATGCATGCCACCATCATGGTCTTCTTTGTGCTCACCACTGCGCCCTTCGCCGCCTTCGGCAACTATTTCCTGCCCATCCAGGTCGGCGCCGAAGACATGCCGTTTCCGCATTTCAACATGATGTCGTTCTGGGTCACGTTCGTCGGCTTCCTAGTTCTGGTGTCTTCGTTCTTTGTGGGCACAGGACCGACTCTCGGCGGTTGGACCCAATACGCTCCGCTCAGCGCAATCGGCGAAGTTGGCGGCCCCGGCGAAGGAACCGGCGTGGTCCTGTGGGCGCTCTCGATTGCCATCTTCTGCGTCGGCCAGTTGCTGGGCTCGTTGAACTTCATCACTACTACGCTCGATATGCGGACGCGCGGCATGAGCCTGTGGCGCTTGCCGCTCAGCGCCTGGGCCTGGTTCATCACGTCGTGCATGGGCCTTACGGCTTTCGCGGTGTTGATGCCGGCCTGCATCCTCCTCATCCTGGACCACGTGGCTGGCACCAGCTTTTTCGTTTCCAGCAATATTGTCATCAACGACCAGATGCAGCCCCACTCCGGCGGATCGACGCTGCTCTGGCAACACCTTTTCTGGTTCTTCGGACACCCCGAGGTATACATCGCGATCGTCCCCGGCATGGGAATCGTCTCCCATGTTTTGATCACCAACATGCGCAAGCCCATGCTCAGCCATCGCGTGCTGATCTACTCCATGGGCGCGCTGGCCGTGCTCAGCTACATGGTCTACGGCCATCACATGTTCGTCAGCGGGATGAATCCGGTTTCGTCGCTGGCCTTCTCCTTCCCCACGCTGGTGATCACGATCCCTTCGACGATCGTGGTGCTGATCTGGCTCGGCAGCCTTTATGGGGCGAAGTTGCGAATTAACGCGGCGTCGCTTTTCGCCCTGGGATTTATTTCCATGTTCATCGCCGGCGGAGTCAGCGGCTTCTTCCTGGCCCAACCTTCGATCGACATCATGCTGCACGCGACTTATTTCGTGGTCGGACACTTCCACCTGGTGATGGGCGTGGCGGCGATGTTCGGAATTTTTGCCGGAACCTATTTCTGGTTTCCCAAGATGTATGGCCGCATGATGAACGAAACCCTGGGCAAGGTTCACTTCTGGATGAGCTTTGTGGGAGCCTACGCCATTTTCATGCCCTTCCATTACTTGGGTCTAGCGGGAAATGTCCGCCGCTATCAGGCGTTCGCGCCCGATTACATGCAACCGCTCATTCCCTTGCACAGATTTATTACGGTAGCCGCACTTTTCACAGGCGCGGCGCAACTGATTTTCGTGTACAACCTGATCTACAGCCGCTTCTGGGGCACACCCGCGACCGACAATCCCTGGCAGGGAACTTCGCTGGAGTGGAGCACGCCCACAACGCCACCGCCGCACAATAATTTCGGCGACAAGCTGCCGGTCGTCTACCACGATCCTTACCAGTACGGAGTGGAAGGTTCAGCGGGCGACTACGTGATGCAAACCTCGCCGGAAAAAGTTAAGACGGACAACGACGAGGCATAAACGTAATAGCGCAATTCTGGAATTGGAGGCAGTGGCTCAGTTTGAATTTTCAAGCGTGGCGTCATCCCGAGCGGAGCCGCTTTTCAGGCGGAGAGAGGGATCTCCCTGAAAATCGTGCCTGGGGGAGATCGCTCCCGCGGCTGAATTACGCTGCGGCTCGAGATGACGCAAGAACATAGATTCAAACTGAGCCACTACCGAGTTGGAGTCCCGTAGGTTATGGCGACCACGACACACGAACCGCCAAAAATCGAAGATCGGTCGCGACCGACCGGCAATTCCGGTAACGGTGGCTGGCGGAATATGGTTCCCGCGGACGGCAAGCTGCCCGCGGTAAAGAACTACTCACCGCCGCCAGCTTCAACCGGAATCTGGGTCGTGATCGCGTCGATCACCATGACCTTCGCGGCTTTCACCAGCGCCTTGATCGTGCGTGAAGGGTCGGCGCTGGATTGGGGACACCTGACGCTGCCCCCAATTCTTTATCTGAACACCTTGGTCCTGTTTGCCAGCAGCTTCGCACTCGAGGCGGCGCGCAAGCGAGTTGGCGCATTCATGAGTGGAGCGCAGTCGCAGGCCGCCAAACCAACTCGCTGGCTGTATATCTCTCTGTTTCTCGGCCTGCTCTTTGTGGCAGGCCAGTATGTGGCGTGGACGCAGTTGCGTGCCCAGGGAGTTTTTCTGGCCACCAATCCCAACAGTTCTTTCTTCTATGTGCTGACGGCAATCCACGCCGTGCACGTGCTGGGCGGGCTGGGCGGGCTGACTCGGGTGATTCGCAGGCTGAACCTGTCGATTCTGCGAAAGAGCACGCTGGATGCAACCGCCTACTACTGGCACTTTATGGACGCGCTTTGGGTGTATCTGCTGTTGTTGCTGTGGATGAAGATCTAGCACGCTCGTCGATAGTCGATATTCGGTAGGAGCTAGGAGGCGCCGTGAGCCAAGCCGAAGTGACGATGGGAGCACACGCAGGCCTGATGGAAGAACCGACATTTTCGGTTCCCGCGAAAAAAATGGCGATGTGGCTGTTCATCATCGCAGACACGGCGACGTTCGCCGGCTGCCTGGTGGCCTATGGATTCATTCGCAATGCCACCCCCAACTGGCCCAGGCCGTTCCACAGCATCACCAATGTCGCGCTGATGACGCTGATCCTGCTGACCAGCAGCTTGACCATGCTGTTCGGAGTGCAGTCGGCGCAGAAGGGCGATAAGGCCGGAGCTTTCCGCTGGACCATGATCACGGCCGTAGCCGGAATTCTTTTCGCCGTCCTGCACATTCGCGAATGGATGGGAATGATTGGTGAGGGCGCGACTCTGTTTCACAATCCGTGGGGCACGCCTCTGTTCAGTTCGTTGTTTTTCAGCATTACCGGTCTTCACCTGCTGCACGTAACCGGCGGCGTGATCGCACTGATCGTGGTCGGGCTGCGCTACCAGGGCGGGCGCTACAAAGCCGATGACATCGAAATTACGGGCCTCTATTGGCACTTTGTAGATCTGGTTTGGATGTTCGTGGTGCCGCTGGTCTATCTTTTAAATCTAGCCCACTGAATCTGGCCCACTGATTGACTAATAGAGGATCGACTAAGAGAAGCGGAGCAAACTAAAATGACTACCGGCGAAGAGCACAAGAATAGCGGGACGGGTAAAGACCTGGTCGTCTACTTTTGCATGCTGGCCCTGGCTGGAATACAGTTTCTGATTGCCTATCAGGACATCAGCGCATCCCAAATGTTTGTGCGGATGCTGATCGTGGCCATCATCGAGGCGGCGCTGGCGCTTCTTTTTTTCATGCATTTGTGGCAGAATCGCGGGCTGAAGTGGTTCGTCCTGATTTTCACCGTGTCCGTCATCCTGGGAATGCAATATGGCTGGACCGACAGCTTCCGAATATTGGACGGCGCACCTTGGGCCAAGTAGCATAGGAACTTGACGCGTTCTCGAAGGCAAGATCCCGAACGAAGATCTCGAAGGCGAAGATGAAGAAGCGATTTGCATACATCGGTCTCGGGCTGGCTGTGCTCCTGCTGATGGCAGTACCGGCCTTCTCGCAAAGCTGCGCGTTGTGCTACACGCAAGCAGCTTCCGCCGGATCGCGGATGATTCAGGCGCTCAAGAGCGGGATTCTGGTCCTGATCGTTCCTCCCACGCTCGGATCCATTGGCATGATTTTCGTCGTCTATAAGAAGCGCAATCAGGTTCGGCGGACGGATCATGACGAACTAGACGACGAGCATGATCACGAACATGCCGACGAGAATTTTGTCCGGAATGACGACGAATCGGCCCAAGACTGATATCATGGCGACCACAACCGTAATGTCCAGCGCCGCGCCAATACCAACGCCTCTGCAAACATTGAAGTCGAAACTCCGGGACTACTACACCCTGACCAAGCCGGAAGTGAACCTGCTGATTTTAATGACGACCTCAGCGGGATATTATCTGGCCTCGCGCGGCCCGTTCCGAGTAGCCGGTCTCATCAACACGCTAGTGGGAACTTTGCTGGTGGCCAGCGGAACCGCGACTCTGAATCAGTGGATGGAACGCGTGTGGGACGGCCAGATGCGCCGCACCGCCTCTCGTCCGCTGCCTTCGGGCAGGCTTTCGAGCCGCGAGGCGCTGCTGTTCGGCCTGCTGTTGAGTCTGGCTGGGGGACTCTATCTGCTGATAGCGGTCAATGCCTTGGCCGCGCTGCTGGCGGTTTCCACTCTGCTCTCCTATCTGCTCGTCTATACCCCGCTCAAGCGCAAGACGCCATTGTGCACGCTGCTGGGAGCGTTCCCCGGCGCGATGCCTACGCTGATTGGCTGGGCCGGCGCTTCCGGCGCCATCAACCGTCAGGCGTGGTTCCTGTTCGCAATTCTTTTTCTGTGGCAGTTCCCGCATTTCCTGGCCATCGCGCTGATGTATCGCGACGACTACAGCCGCGCGGGCTATCACATGCTGCCCGATTTTGATCGGGACGCGCACTTCACACACGCTGAGATTGTGGGTTTTTCCGTGCTCCTGATTCTGGCTACGATGTGGCCGCTAATGGATCGCGCGGGCTGGATGTATGGCGCTGGCATGGGCGTTGCGGGAGCTTTCCTGCTGTACTACGTCGGCAAACTCGTGGCTTCGAACTCGAAGGTCATGGCCAGCCGTCTGCTGCACGCCTCAGTGCTTTATTTGCCCGTGGTTCTTGTGATCATGGTTGTCGCGAAGAAGTAGCGCGACGAAGCAGGAACCAGCAGGAACCAAAATGATGCGCGGTTTCACTCCGGCGCTTCCGTCCACAAAACTCTCCGTCCTTCGCGGCTACTCTTGTGCGCCAGCAGGATTCCGCGCATGGTGCGCAGTGCCTGCTCGGGCGTAACGTCCAGCGGAGCTTTCTTCTCGATCGCATCTCGCACGTTGGCGTAGTACCCGCGATAATCTCCGCGTTCGGTCTTCACTTTGCGTGGTTCTTCCCCCACGCGGCTCAGCGTTCCCCAGCGATCTTCCGGCTCCACTCCCCAGTTCGGACCCCAGTCCGGGCCGTCCGGGCAAGTGGTGCTGCGCAGGATTTCTTCTTGCGGATCCATTCCATACTTGATAAATGATCCGCCCGTTCCATGAATCAGCAAGTGCGGGCCGGGAGCGTAGGCAATAATCCGCGCGCACAACGTCGCCCGAAGGTGCGGATACTCCATGTGCACGTCGAAAGAATCGTCGATCTGCGAAGTCTTGCGCTGGCAGAACGCCGACGCCCAAATCGTTTCGGGCGTGCCGAATAAAACCAGTGCTTGATCGATCAGGTGCGGCCCCAGATCCCATAGAACTCCGGCCGCGGGATGGTCGGGTTTCTCGCGCCATGCGTTGGGCTTGGACTCGAGGCGAAAGCGGTCAAAGCGCGCTTCATACTCGGCAACCGCGCCCAGCGCGCCCGTTTTCACAAGCTGCTTCACCGTATCAAACTCACCGTCCCAACGGCGTTCCTGATACACGGTGACCAGGCGGCCGCGCTCGGCGGCGAGACGCACCAATAGCTCCGCTTCCGCCATCGTCGGCGTGAATGGTTTGTCGACAACCACGTCGCGCCCGGCTTCGAGGCAGGCTTTGGTGTAGGAAAAGTGCGAATCGTTGGGCGTGGCCACCACGCACAAGCCGATCGTCTTGTCGGAGAGCATTTCGTCGAGCGAGCGTGCCACGCGAACTTCCGGATACTTCTGCTGCGCGTTCGATCCGTGCCGCTCCAGAATGCAGGCCAGTTCCATGCCCGGGACGCCACGAATGACAGGGGCATGAAATGCCTGTCCCGCCAGACCGAAACCGATTAAGCCCACTCGCACCATAATTGTTCTCCGCGGCGCTGGAATCTTTGTTCGTTCTTTGCGTTGCTTCTTACGATCGGTCTTTTACACGCCGTACGAATTTCAATCCCGACCAGACTTCGGTTACGGCGCACACTTTCACGTCAACCAATCCAGCCGCCAGCCCAATTTCGCGGACGATGTTCTCATCGACATCGGTGGCTATGCCGGAACTTTTCTTGGGCCAGCTCACCCAGAGCATTCCAGCGGGCGCAAGGCGCTTGCTGATGCGGTCGAATTCACGCACCAACTGCGCCTTCGATTTTGTGAACAGCATCGTGAAATCGAGCGGAGCCTTTCCGTCACGCGCGAATTCGCATTCGTCCAGTTGTGGTTTCAACTCAGCACGCACATCCGGCGGCATTTCTGCCAGCCACAGGCGGAATCCGGGCTTGATGCCAAGCTTTTTCGGGAGCGGCGTTCCTGAGTATCCGGGCATGCTAGTGGTTCGTTGTAAGTAATGAGCGCCTTAAAAGCAGCAAATCGAAAGCTGGCGGTTTATTGTGTCGGCGAATACCATCCCCGGCGTGAGCGCACGCGCAAGGCTTTCTTGTCGTTGGTGACGATTTCGATGGTGCGGTAGTGGCCGTCTGCTTTGAGGTCTGCCGGCTTGTAGGAAATGGCGTATTGGCTGCGGAGTTCGTCCTGAATTTCGGCAAACGCGTTGGCCACATCGCGAATCTGGAAAGGGTGGAAGGGCTTTCCGCCGGTGGCATCGGCGATGCGGTCGAGCACCTTGTCGCCTGGGCCGCTGGTGCCGCTCACATTGGTGCTGATGGTGTAGACGATGGCTTCGGCGCGCTGCGCCATCTCAATGGCTTCTTCACGCGTGACGTGGCTCTGGTTGTCGTCGCCGTCGCTCAGCAGAATAATGGCGCGCCGCACGGTGGTCGACTTTGGCGCTTTCATCAGCTTGTCGCGGCAGGCAAAATACAGCGCGTCGTAGAGCGCCGTACCGCCGCCGGGACGCAGTTCGTGCACGCCATGCGCCAGTAGTTCGGTGTTGTCGGTGAAATCCTGCGTGATCTCGGGCGTCACGTCAAACCCAACCACAAATGCCTGATCGAACCGCGGACGAATCGTCTGGTTGAGAAACTCAATGGCGGATTCCTGTTCGAACTTGAAACGATCGCGCACGGAATTGCTGGCATCGATCAGCAGGCCGACCTGAAGCGGGAGGTTGGTTTCGGAGTTGAAGCTGCGGATCAATTCCGGCGGCTTGTTGTCGTCGAGCACATGAAAGTCGCCTTGCTTCATGTCGGTAATGCGCTTGCCGTGTTTGTCAGTGACGGTGAACACCACGTTCACTTCGTTGGTTCTGGTAACAATCGTGGGGATGTTTGGGTCGCCGCTGGCATTTGGATCGGCAGGCTTTTGCTCTTGTCCTCCGGGTGTGCCGCTGGCCGGGGGAGTATTCGGCGACTGCTGCGCCGCGGGTGTGGAAGCCGCAGCCACTGCGGTGGCCGAAGTTGTAGCGGGCGAAGTTGGAGCCGCCGACTGTGCGACCGCACTGGCTGCCAGAAGGAGAGCCAGCCCGCAACTCGCAATCAATTTCGTTCGCAAAGTTTCCATCTCATTCGACATTATATCCGCGAACCACGCAGGGGCCTCAACTCTGACAACTGTCGGTTCTATCCGGAGCGAGGGATCTCGCTGAGAATCGTGGCTTGGGAGATCCCTCTCTCCGCCTGAAAAGCGGCTCCGCTCGGGATGACGCAGGGTCGATTTGTTGAGCCACTAGCCATACTTCAGCCCTCGCCACCTTTCGTAGAGGCGCTGCCAACGTCTTTCTCTACGGTCGCCAGGAAGGCCTCCAGTTCCGGCGGCAGCGGGCTGGTTAGCGCGATCCGTTCTCCGGTGCGCGGATGCGTCAGTTCCAACTGGGCGGCATGCAGGAAGTTTCGCGGCAGCGAAATCGCACCACCCTCATCTGTGGCGCGGCCGCGGCGTGCCCGCATTTCTTTCGGTGCGCCATAGAGCGCGTCGCCGACTACGGCATGGCCCAGCGAAGCCATGTGGACGCGAATCTGGTGGGTGCGGCCGGTATCGATCTTCACTTCGACCAGCGCGAACTTGCCAAAGGCCGTGTCCAGCCGACGGACCACGCTGTAGTGCGAGATGGCTTCGCGGCCGCCCGTGCCGCGCGTGGTCATCCGGATGCGGCGCACCGGGTCGCGGCTGATGCTGGCTGAGATGGTTCCGCGATCTTTCTTGGGCCAGGCGTGCACCAGCGCGATGTAGGTCTTCTTCACTTCGCGCTGGGCAAACTGCGCCGCCAGCTTGCGATGGGCTTCGTCGTTTTTCGCGACGATGATGAGCCCGCTGGTTTCTTTGTCGAGGCGATGCACGATGCCCGGCCGCAAGTCCCCACCCACGGCTGAGAGGGTCGCGAAATGGTGCAGCAGCGCGTTCACTAGTGTTCCGCGATTTCGGTGGTCTTCTCCGTTGGGGCCGGTAGCGCCGGCGCCGGCATGCACCATCATTCCAGCGGCCTTGTTGATGATGGCCAAATCGTCGTCTTCGTAGACGATGTCGAGCGGGATATCTTCGGCAATGGCGCGCAAGGGAGGGCGCGGCGCGGGAGTGAGGACGGTGATGTGCTCGCCTCCGCGCAGTTTTAGAGAAGCTTTGGCGGGTGCGTCGTTTACGAGGACCTTGTGGTCGGCGATGATCTCTTGCACGCGGGCGCGGCTGACGTCGAGGCCGGAAGCGAGGAATTGATCGAGGCGCTGTCCGGCGGCGTCGGGGGCGACGGCGAATGCGGTAGGAGGCGAGGCGGTCATGTTTATGAGGCGTGGAATTACGAGGCGCGGATTGGGTACCCCCCCTCCCCCCCCTCTTTGGCTAAAATATTGGATTTATTGTAGTTAACGTGCTTTGGGCTACCCGATTCGCGGTAAAATATTGAGCGCCAAAGGCTTACGGGTAAAATCTTGTGAGATAAGGACTTACGCGGCGGGCCTTGGATTTGGTCGCTTGCCGTGGTCGCGAGGCTGACGACGACACTGGTCGTGCTGATAAACACGGATATATCTATTTTAACAAGGTTGAAGGGAATCTCTTGCGGATGGGCGAAGGAGAATTTGCTTTGGGGAGAATGGGTTAGCTTGGCGGGGAAAGTTTTTGCTTGACAGCGGCGGAGCTCGGAGAATTCGGGAGGGTAGAAGCCAAAGTTTCCACCCTCGCCGCAAGGAACGCGGCTAGGATGGGGCACTTTCGCCGAGACGGAGGTAATGTAGATCGCTCATGGAAAGCGCAATTATGATGCGACTGGAAAGGTGCGTCCATGAAAAAGAGCTGGATGTTGGCGTCGATCCTCGTCGCATGTTCCCAGTGTGCCTGGGCCATTTATGGGCCGGACCTGACGCGGGCCGATGCTTCTGTGGCGTTACGTGCCTGTCAGGAAGCCAACTTTGAACAGGGCCGGGAAATTACGAAGGCAATGCAGAGCGGCAACCCTGATGACATTCTTCGGGTGTTGGGCGGAGCCCTGAAGCAATGGAGGGCAACTCCCGTCGCGTCTCCGGTTTACTCCGCCAGGGCGTTTTGCATTCACGAACTCGTCCCAGCTCGGCTTCAGCCCGGAGGGTCCCCTGCGACGCCATCGCGGCTGGAACCAACGATAGCCGTGCAGCAGTTCGGCGAACTCGGCATTGAGTACTTTTATTACGACCCGGACGGTGAATTTACCCTTAAGAACGATCCCGTCAATCTTGAGAAACTGGCGCTGGACCACCTGGATTCTCCCTGGGGACGCCAAGCCTTTCTGATGATGACTCGGCTGGGCTGGAGCTGGGGTGCTTGTCAGGAGGGAGCGGATCAATTTCGAGTTGTCATCAAACACGGCGAGTCATTTCTCAGCCAGTATCCGGATTCCGAAGTTTCCGACAGCATCCGGTTGGAGCTGGCCAACGCTTACGCGACTTGGTGGAATGTATCGAACCTGGAGCCGAATGAGAATACCAAGCCAGAATCCTACAAAGCGGGCGCATTGAAGGCAAAGCAGCGCGCCGTCCGCCTCTATCAAGAATATTTAAAGGCGCAGAATGCGGCGAACCAAAAGGAAGCCCAAAAGCGGCTGGCGGCACTGGAGAGAAATCCCAAGGGATCAGAGACCTACGATTATTTCTGCGATGACTACGAGGACTAGGATTAACGATCTCTGGCCCCTGCGCGAATCCGGAGTTACCGCGTCGCGCTGACAGTCTATGCCAGGGCAGTCTTCGACCCGGGACGCAGCCACCAGATCAATCCGCCCGCCAGCACCAATCCGATCGCGATCAGCTGCGTGCCGGTCATCATGCCGCCAAACACGGAGCCGCGGCCGGGGTCGTCGCGTAGATACTCGAGGAAGAATCGGGCGACTCCGTAGATGAAGAGGAACGCGCCGAATACCTGGCCGTCGAATTTTCTGCGCTTGAGCAGCCACATCAGGAAGAAGAAATTGGCCAGCTCCACGGCCGACTCGAACAACTGCGTGGGTTCGAGGGGCACGCCCAGCGGAGTTCCGGTAATCGAGTTGGCCAGCGGATTGTGAAAGACTACGCCCCACCAGTGATGCGTGGGTTTGCCGTAGCAGCAGCCGGCGGCGAAGCAGCCGATGCGGCCGATCGAATGGCCCAGCGCCAGGCCGGGGGCGAAGGCATCGCAAGTTCCAAGTGGCGGCATGTGATGTTTCCAGACATACCAGGCGGCTGCGGCGAACGCGGCCAGCAGGCCTCCGGAAAAAACTCCTCCGGCTTGCAGCGTGTCAACGCTGAAGATCTCGCCGGGATGGGCGGAGTAGAAGCTCCACTCGTTGATGACGTAGAGCACCTTGGCTCCGAGAATGCCGCAGAGCACGACCAGAATGCCCAGGTTCCAGGCCTTGTCGCCGTCAATCCCCAGCTTTTCGGAATTGCGCACGCTGATCCACAGGCCGATCAGGACGCCCATGGAAACCAGGAATCCGTAGGTCGGCAGGAAAAACTTCCCTAGATGAAAGAGTTGCGGATACACAGTTTAGTTAGATGCGGGAAATCTGGGATTCGCTACGGAACCAGTTTAGCAGGAATGCGCCAGCGGCAAGAAAATCAGGTAGTGGCTCGGTTTGAATTTTCAAGCGTGGCGTTATCCCGAGCGGCGTCCGGCTTAATCGAAGAAAAGCTCAGGCGGAGCGAAGGATCTCCCTGAAAGTCGTGCCTGGGGAGATCCCTCGCTCCGCCTGAAAAGCGGCTCCGCTCGGGATGACGCAGGGGCGAAGGTTCAAACTGAGCCACTACCGAAAATCAAGATCAAAGGCTGACGGACAGGAGTGTCCGTCCCACAAGAAGCGAATAAAAAATCAAGCCGACCCACTGTGCCGTGTGACGGGCCGAGAATGAACCCGTCGGTAGACGTTGGGTGCCCGCCGAGACCCTTTAGGCATCTCCGCATGGCGGAGCGTCGCACACCGGATCTTAGTTCGAGTCGAGCTCCCGTTCATTCAGCATTGGTTCAAAAATCGGTTACCGCCATCACCAACCCGGCAGGTCGGCTTTCAATCTGGATGCTAGGCAAAACTGGTGCGCTTGGCAAGTGGAAGACCGTAAAAAGTTGGCAGACCGCTTGCAACCAAAGTAACGCCTGGTTCACAAACGGGCTTGCCAGCGCGAACCACGGCCCAGCGGCTAAAGCTGGTTAAAAACCGTGTGTGCGCCGGCATGCCTGAAGGCATGCCCTGATTAGAGTCTTTTTTTCAAACTGTACCCTACCCGTGGTAAGCCCTAGCGGCTAAAGCCGCTCGTCCCTGAGCCTGGTTGGCATCGCTGAAGCGATGCCCTGATACGAATCTTTTTTCAAACGGTACCACTGCAGGACCACGGAAGGACTTGATTCTGCTGGCCAATATGTGCGTTGATACGGAGTACGCGAAAATCGGGGCCCCTACGCGTGTTCGCTGGCGGGACAGCGATACGCTGGAGAAGTTTGCGTAATGTCCAAACTGCGCTCGTCCGCGCTCGCGGCGGCGGCAATTCTCGTGGCTGTGCACCTGGCGATCCTCGCCACCAGCTACGGCACTCAATTTGCTTCGGTTTGGGGTCACTGGACGGATGCGGCGTCGGCCCTGGTTGCGGCTGTCGTCTCCTGGTATGCGGCGCGTCAATCGGGCGCGTTTGGCAGGCGGGTTTGGCGTTTGGTTTCCCTATCGCTCCTACTCGTTTTTCTCAGTCAGTTCGCTTACACGTTGTACTTCGATTATCTGCACGCTCCCTTCGGAGAGCTCTGGCCTAGCGACATCCTGGTGTTTTTCTGGGCTGTACCCGCCATGATGACGCTGTTTCTCAGCCCGAGAGATCTCAGCAGGGGGTTCCGCTGGCTGCGTCTTTGCGACTTTTTGCAGGTCTGCGCCTTGGTGCTGTCGCTTGAGCTATCGCTGCTGTTCGTTCCCTCGCGATGGCAGGCTTCGCAAAACGCCATGTGGGTGCGGACGTTTCATGTGGCGGTTTTTTTCTTCGGACTGTTGGCTCTCTGTTTCCTGGTGCGAGGAGTGCTCACTCCGTTCCGGACCGCACGCGCGTTCTTTTTTAGACTGGCAGCTTTCTTCTTCTTCTTTGGAATTACAACCAACACCACCCGCTATGCCATGGCTACGGGAAGCTATCGGCAGGGAACGTGGCTCGATCTCCCGTGGACGCTCAGCTTTTGTCTTCTGGCCGGCCTGGCCGCGACTTGGACCGACAGCGAGCAGTATTTGCCGGAGGCCGATCCGCGTCCAACGAGCATGCAACTGCTGGCGCAGTTCTCGCCTTTGCTGATTCCCGCCATCGTGTTTCCGCTGGTGTTGAGAATCGCGCAGGAGCAGTTCCTGTGGTCTGTCGTTTTGGCGATGGTGTCGTTTGCCGCCGCTGGTGGACGCATGTTCTTCGTTCAAAACGAATTGCTGCTCAGCACTCGCGAGTTGCAAAAAAATCTCGCGCTGCTGCAGGGAATCACCGCGGGGACAACCGACGCGGTCTTCGTCAAAGATCTTCAGGGCCGTTATTTGATGATGAACCCAGCGGGCGCAGGCTTCCTGGGCCGGACCGTGGATGAGATCATCGGCAAGGACGACACGGAACTCTTCGACGACGCGGAAACCGGCCGCGTGATCATGGAACTGGACCGCGGGGTCCTGCAATCAGGCAAAATGCAGACTTTCGAAGAGGGAGGCGCGGCAGCCGGAGTATCGCGAATTTACCTTAGCAACAAAGGTCCGTTTCGCGACGCCAGCGGGAAAGTAATTGGGCTGCTGGGCATCTGCCGCGACATTACCGATCGTAAACTCGCCGAAGAGGAGCTGCGCCAGTCGCAGCGGAAGCTGCGTATTCATTTCGAACATACTCCCCTCGCGGTTATCGAATGGGATCTCGACTTTCGCGTGACCGACTGGAACCCAGCGGCCGAGGGCATGTTCGGCTATTCCCGGCAGGAAGCCATCGGCCAGCGCGCCAGCTTTATCGTTCCTCCGCATTTCCGGCCGCTCGTGGACAAGGTCTGGCAGGAACTGCTGAACCAGAAGGGAGGAGTGCGGAGCGCGAACGACAACATCACCAAGGACGGCCGCATCATCTCTTGCGAGTGGTACAACACTCCGCTGGTCGACGAGTCGGGACGGGTGCTGGGAGCGGCGTCGCTGGCGCAGGACGTTACCGAGCGCGTGGCGCTGGAAGAAAGACTGCGCCAGTCGCAGAAGATGGAAGCCGTTGGACGGCTGGCCGGCGGCGTCGCTCACGACTTCAATAATCTGCTCACCGTTATCCTGGGCTACTCCCAGATCCTGGCCGAGGGCGTTCCTGCGGGCAGCCGGTTGGCCGACAGCACGGCGCAGATCAAGTCGGCCGCCGATCGCGCCTCAGGCATCACGCGCCAGTTGCTCGCCTTCAGCCGCAAGCAAGTGCTCTCACCGCGAGTCATTAATTTAAATGACATTATGTTGAATCTCGACTCGCTGCTGCGCCGGCTGATCGGAGAAGACATTGAGGTGCTGACCGTGCCCTCGAATGACCTGGGCTCAGTGAAAGCCGATCCCGGGCAGATCGAGCAGGTCATCATGAACCTCGCCCTCAATGCCCGCGACGCCATGCCGAGTGGCGGAAAACTTACCCTGGAAACCACGAACGCGCAGCTCGACGAGTCCTACGCGCAGCGCCACCAGCCTGCCGAACCTGGACGCTACGTCATGCTGGCCGTGACGGATACCGGACATGGCATGAGTCCCGAAACCCAAGCGCGCATTTTCGAACCGTTCTACACCACCAAAGAAGTAGGAAAAGGCACCGGCCTCGGCCTCTCCATGGTGTACGGAATCGTCAAGCAGAGTGGAGGGTACATCTGGGTCTACAGCGAGCCCGATCGCGGCACGACTTTCAAAATTTATCTTCCCCGCGTTGACCAGCCTGCCGAAAGCACGGGCGCGCAAAACCGGCCCAACAGCGTGCAGCGTGGCACCGAGACAATCCTGCTGGTCGAAGATGACCCGCAGCTCCGCCAGCTCAGCTCGTCTGTGCTGGCGCATTGCGGCTACAAGATGCTGGTCGCAAGCACACCGGAGGAGGGTATTGAAATCTGCCGGTCCAACCATCGCGACATCCGCTTGCTGGTCACCGACGTGGTCATGCCCGGCATGAATGGCCGGCAGCTGGCGGAGCAGATCCAGCAGGTTTCTCCGAACGTGAAGGTGCTCTACATTTCCGGCTACACCAGCAATGCCATTGTTCACTACGGAGTGCTCGACCCCGGTCTCTCGTTCCTGCCTAAACCGTTCACCTTGTCAGCCCTGGTGGCAAAAGTGCGGGAGGTGCTGGACTCTGGGCCTGCGCAGGAAAAGCCAGCCGAGTAGTCGCGCTCATTACTTTTAACTTTTACTTTTGCCCTTCGGCCCAGTAGGTGGACCGCGCCAGCACCGAACCATTTCCGGGATCTCTTAAGCGCACTCGAATTTGATGCAGACCGGGACGCGGACTCTTGGGCGCGAAACTCAACAAATAGCGGCTGTGCAGATGATTGGTAAAGTCATTCATTCGCACGTCGAATTTTTTCTTGGTGGCGAAGAGTTCGTACTCGCCACCGGTCATGGAAGCGACGGTGCTCGGCACATTCTTCTTCATGGCTTCCGCCATCCGGTAGGCGAGATCGAGGAAGTTGACGCCCTCGTGCATCTCGTTCATGTTGTTGCCCCGCTCTGTGTCGAGAATGTTCGAGAGCGCGGGGGAAAACGCCAGAGCGTACATCACGGCATTGCTCTCTCCGATTGCCTTAACGACATCGTCAATCTTTACCAGGCTGCCGTGGTCGCGGGTTTCGCTGATCAGCAGCAGCACACGTTGTCGATCTTCCGGCTCCTGGGTGAGCAGGTGCACCGAGTATTCGACGGCATCCAGAATCCCCGCTCCTCCATCTCCGGGTTGCAGATTCCGCAAGTCGTCGTCGACCAGGCTCTCGTCCCTGGTGAAATTCCTTGTGAGATCGACCTGGCTGTCGAACTCCACCACCGCAACCCGGGCCGTTCCCAGGCCGAATAGCGGGTCGAGCATCGACTTTAAACCGTTCATTCGAGGAAACTCGGCGTAGGCCCGCCGTCCGCGCTGAATCACCACGACTAGCGAGATGGGTTGTCCCTCGGGCGCGTCGTCGAGGCGCGCCGGCTGCTCCACGCCATCGTCTTCCACGATGAAGTCTTTGGCCTGCAGTCCATAGACGATTCCGCCTTGCTGGTCCTTGACCAGCGCTGGAATCAGAACAATATTGGATTGGGAACGGAGAGTTGTTTCCTGCGGAAGAGCGCTGCCGCAAAGCGCCGCTAGGACGAACGGCACGAGCGGCATCAAGACAAAAAAGCCTGCCCTGGGGCGCCCCAGACTATCCCGCCTTGCGGTTTTCGCCGAGCACTTCATCCAGCGCATCCGCTAATAGATGCGCCCGCTTCTGATAGTCGGTTGCTCCGCTGGGCTGGTTTTTCTTGAGCAGGTGATATTCGTCGGCTATATTGAGCGCCGCCAGCACGGCCAGCCGTACCGTGTCGATCGTATTGGTGGCTTCGGCGACGGCGCGCATCTTGGCGTCAACATACTCCGCCAGTTTCAGGATGTACTCCGCATCGGACCCGCGCAGGTTATAGGCCTGATCAAAAATCTCCACCCGCACGCTGGAGTTCTGCGCGTCCTTCACCATCTGATCCTTCGTAGCGGTAGCCATAAAAGAATTTCTCCGTAGAGACGCCGGCGAGGTCTCTACCGCACAATCCTGCGCCATCAGGCGGCGCTAGCTGGCCTCGGCAATCGACTCGATCTGCTGCAGCATTTTCTCAACGCGCCCGCGAATCTCTTCCCGCTCCTTCTTTAGTTGCACCATTTCCCGCCGGAGCGTTACCAGTTCCACTTCGCGGTCATCCATTTGCTGTCTCGCCCGCTGCGCATCGCGTTCGGCCGCAGCCTGGGCCTGCCGCGCCGCTTTGTACATCTCTATGGTGCGATAAATCTTGTCTTCGAGCGCCTGAAAATCATCCACAGGAACCTGCTCCGCCACCTGTTCGACTGCATTCAACGCCATAAGTGCACTCTTCTCCAACGGAATTTCTGGAACTTCCTCGCAGTATACTCCACATTTTTGTGGAGAACGCGCCTGATCGCTCGACTCCGTCGGGAGACAATCCGGCGCCGGATAATTGGCTATAATTTCTGCAAGCAGGAAACTCGGACCCAGGAGGTCACTATTCATGAAACGCGTTGCTTATTTCGCCCTTGGATTGTTCCTGATAGTGCTAGCTCTCCCATCGCGGAGCGCGGCCAAGACCAAAGTTGAACTCAAAGATGCGCAAGGCAAATCCGTCGGCGAGATCCTGCTCTGGGATCAGGGTTCAGGCGTGGGGCTACAACTCAACCTCCACGACCTCACGCCCGGAGAACATGCCATCCACTTCCATCAGGTCCCCAAGTGCGAAGCTCCCGATTTCAAATCGGCGGGCGGACATTTCAACCCCGATGCCAAGAAGCACGGCTTCGATAATCCCGACGGCCACCACGCCGGCGACATGAAGAACTTCACAGTTGGCGCGGACGGCAAAGCTAAAATTAAAATGGAAGATGCCGACGTCACTCTGAAGGATGGCCCACATTCACTCCTGAGCAATGGCGCGGCCATCGTAGTCCACGCCAAAGCTGACGACTACAAGACGGACCCCTCCGGCAACTCAGGGGACCGCGTAGCCTGCGGCGTGATTACGAAGTAGTACGTCGCATTAATGTGATTTCGAATCGAATAAACGTTTGTCGTTCCGAACGAAGTGAGGAACCTGCTGTTCGCTGGCAGCGCCTGAAAGCCATCGGGAAGCAGGAGCGCAATCACTGGGCCAGCTTCGTCAGCCGGCGAGCGGCTTCATCCAGCGTCTCCGGTTTCTTGCAGAATGCAAACCGAACCTGCTTCGCTCCGTCCCGCGGATTGCGATAGAAACTCGATCCCGGCACACAGGCCACGCCAATTTTCTGCACCAGATGTTTTGCAAACGACACATCGTCGTTAAATCCGAACGCTGAAATGTCGGTCATCACATAGTACGCGCCCCGCGGGCGAAAACATTGGAACCCCGCCGTGGTCAGCGCGGGCATGAGACGATCGCGCCGCACCCGGTATCCCTCAGCTAGCTTCGCATAATATTCCGCCGGCAAACTCAGCGCCGCGGCGCCAGCTTCCTGCAGTGGCGCGGGTGCGCCCACCGTGAGAAAATCGTGCACCTTGCGGATTGCATTCGTAATCTTCTCCGGCGCAACCGCCCAGCCCACGCGCCATCCCGTCACGCTGTAGGTTTTTGACATGCCGTTGATGGTTACCGTGCGTTTACGCATGCCTTCGAGCGACACCATTGAAATATGTTCTGTCCCTTCGTAGAGAATGTGCTCGTAAATTTCGTCGGTAATCGCCAGCACATCGAACTCGACACACAAGTCGCGAATCAATTCCAGTTCGCGACGGGTGAAAACCTTGCCAGTAGGGTTGTTGGGCGTGTTCACGATGATTGCCTTGGTGCGCTTGTCGAAGGCGCGCCGCAGTTCCTTCTCGTCAAACGTCCACTCGCCGCCGTCGGCCGCGGGCGGACGCAGCTTCACAAACTTCGGCTTGGCCCCGCTTAAAACCGAGTCGGGCCCGTAGTTTTCGTAGAAGGGCTCGAAGATCACAACTTCATCGCCCGTATTGCACACCGCCAGCAGAGTCGAAATCATGGCTTCAGTCGATCCGCAGCACACCGTAATTTCTTTCTCGGGGTCGACCGTAATCCCCTGCCACACGCCCATCTGCCGGGCAATGGCGTTGCGCAGATTCTTCGCGCCCCAGGTGATCGCGTACTGATTCACGTCGGCCGCAACCGCCTGCTGCGCAGCCTGTTTGATTTCCGCCGGAGCCGGAAAGTCCGGGAATCCCTGCGCCAGATTCACTGCGCCGTGCAGCATGGCCTGCCGCGTCATCTCCCGAATGACCGACTCGGTAAAGTATCCGACTTTGTCGCTGAGGAATTGCTTGCTGCTGGTAGCAGCGTGAGCCTTCAAAACTGTGGATTTTGAATGCGAAGAGATTCCGGAACTCTGAGCTGGAAACTTACGAGCCTTCCCACGCTTGGTCGAAATGCGCTTTGCCATAATAGGCAGACTAGCAGCGCAGCAGAGGAAGTTTCAAATCGACGCGCCATCACGGTCTGAATCCCACGCTCTGCCAAAGTTCTGCAGTATGGAACATGGTTCCGTTGGTGATCACGTACTCGACATTGCGAAGCGTGTGAATATCGTCCAGAGGATTGCCGTTGACCAGAATCACGTCACCGCGCTTACCCTTTTCAACCGTTCCCGATTCCTTATCGACTCCCATAGCGCGCGCGGACACGATGGTTGCCGCCTGAATCGCCTCCATCGGGGTAAAGCCGGCCTGTACGTACAACTCCATTTCCCGGTGCAGGCTGTGGCCGGGAACCGTTTGGTCGGTTCCCGCTACCACCGGAATGCCCGCACGATGCAGCGCCCCGATGATCGTCAATTCCTTCTCGAAGACTTTCTCGCCAATCTCTGACCGTTCCGTCGGCGGCGCCACGTCGGTAAGTTGTTCGGCGAGTTCAGGAGCGACTTTATTCACGCCGGGCTCGAAGCTGGCGGGCGGCTTGGCTGTCGTCGCGGTGAAAAATTCAAATAGCGCAATCGTCGGATCGACAACCGTGTGATGCTGCTTCAGGAACGACAGCGCCTTCTGAGCCTCGGGGGAATCGAGGTCAATATTCGCTGTCGCCTTTTCCTTGTCGAGTCGGCTCATGCCCGAGGGAAACGGCGCCTGCATAATGTCGGCGATGAAGCTGATGTGGTTGATCTGATCCTGGCCCGCTTCAATCGCCTGATAGGCGTTCAATCCTTCCGGAATGTGTCCGGTCACGGTCATGCCCAGACGGTGCGCTTCGTCGGCGACGACTTTCAGTTCCTCGAGCTTCACGGAGCTGTAAATTTTCATCTGCTGGAAGCCGGCCGCGTGATAGCGGTCAGTCCACATGAGGGCCTGCTCCGGAGTGTCGACACGGTTCACGCCGATGGTGTAGGTGCCGGTGCCATCGACAATACCCGCCAGCAGCAGGCGCGGGCCGAGGCCGCGCCCCTGCGCAATAGCGTCGCGCACGGCGGTGATGAACTCAAATTCATTTCCGCAATCGCGCACCGTGGTGACGCCCGCCGCCAGGTAAATCGGTCCCCACTCGACCTGCTCGAAGTGCGCGTGCATGTCCCAAAGTCCGGGGAGAATTGTTTTTCCGTGCGCGTCGACGATGTTCGCGTGTCTGGGAATCTTCACATTGGATCGCGGTCCGGCGGCGACGATGCGTCCGTTATGAATGACGATGGCCGCATCCGCGACCGGTGCGGCGCCGGTTCCGTCAATCAATGTTCCGCCCACGATGGCGATCGTCGAAGCACGGCTGCCCGAGATTCCCTTGGAAATTTCGGAGAGAGCACGCATGCCGTCCGCTCCGGCGCGCCCCACGAAATCGCCCAGCGCGCTCTCGTATCCGTCGCGAATGGCTTCGAAGTGGTCGAATTCGGCATCGGTCGTGATCGCGGCCACCAGGTTGCGGCTCGCGTCAAACCACAGCGTCTCGCGTCCCCAGATGAGGCCCTCGATGGTGTAACGGTCGAGTTTCTCGTCTCTGGTGCGATCGCTCGCGCCGTCTTTTCCGGTAATGTGAATTGTGTCCTGCCCGCGAGGTTCCACTTTCACGCTGCCGCTGGGAAGCGTCGCCAGTTGCGCCGGTGAACCGTGCGTGGCCCAGTAGCGCACCATGAGCATCTGCATGGTTGTTGGGGCGTAGCCCGCGATGGTGAAGAACGGCCCGGAGGGCGGAGCGAGATCGCTCTGCTTGTCGCGGGTGCGGAAGTGAACTTTGTTGTTGCCGCTGTCGATGGTGAGGGCTTCGTCAATCGACACGGAGCGCGCGGTCTGGCCCTTGATTTCGAAGGCCTGAGGCGTCAGGTCCTGAGCGCTGCGAAAAGTCGCCGAGAGCGGAACCGCTGAACCGCGGTCGGTGAACTTGAAATCCATCTTCACGGAGAGGGAGTCGCCGTCGCGCCGGATTTCGTACGTTTCCTCGCCAATCGTCTGCTCGAATTTGTGCAGGGTAAATTTGCCTTGCTCGACGAGGGCTGATGCGTCGGGCGTGGATTGTTGGGGAGCAGCGATTGCAGGTGAAACCGCCGCCAGAACCGAACAGGCAAGTACATAAAGGAACAGAAATGTCAGAATGTGTTTTCGCATGGTTGTTGTAGAAGAACGTATGTACAGATGGCAAAGCGCAAATCTACAACTTACTTCTTCACTGCAATCCCCAGTTCCCGCAACTGCCGATCGCTGACCGGCGTTGGTGCGTCGACCATTAAATCAACCGCGCGCGCGGTCTTGGGGAAGGGAATCACCTCGCGCAGACTTTCGGCGCCCGCGATGATCATCACGATGCGGTCGAGGCCCAGCGCGATTCCGCCGTGCGGAGGCGTGCCATACTCCAGCGCTTCCAGAAAGAATCCAAAGCGCGACTTTGCCTCTTCATCGGTCATGCCCAGGGCGCGGAAAATTTTGCTCTGAATATCCTGGCGATGAATACGAATCGAGCCCGAGCCCAGTTCCGTGCCATTCAGCACTACGTCGTAAGCCAGCGCACGCACGGCGCTCAGCGGCGACAGAGGGTCCTTTACGCCGGTTTCCACTCCCGCCTCAAGCAATCCCATGTCTTCCTCGTGCGGCGACGTGAAAGGATGGTGAGCCGCGTTCCATTGAGCATCACCCTCGTCCCACTCAAACATGGGGAAGTTTGTGACCCACAGGAAGCGGAAGTCCTTTGCGGGATCGCCCGTTTTTTTGAAGATGCCGTGACGGTCGGAATATTTCTGGGCCAAGGCCAATCGAAGCAAGCCAGCGGATGTATAGATGGCCAATTCCTGGGGCGCAACTTTGCGATGTGAGAAAGACTCGCCCATCCCTCCCGATCCGGCCACCAGTACGATCAGGTCGCCGTCTTCGCTCCGCATGCCAGTTTTCTTCGCGATCGCGGCCGCGGCGTCAGGGAACTTGTTGCCGATGCGCTTGAAGTCTTCGAAAATCTTTGCGCCGCCCTTGGCGTGAAACATGGGCTTGATGTCGTCGCGCTCTTTGCGCGAAAGCTCGCCGACCTTGGGGGTGCGAATGGCAATCACCGGCAGGTTCGCATTGATTGCCAGTTCCTGCAGATTCTCTGCCGTGAAGCACTCGCGTACGTCGGTGAACGCGGGCAGGCGCAAATCAGGCTTATCGATGCCATAGAGTCGGATGGCCTCGTCATAGTCCATGCGCGGAAACGGCGTTTTGATTGCGCTGCCTGTGGCCTGAAATGCCGCTGTCAGAAATCCTTCGACCACTTCCCACACGCGTTCCGGCTGCGGGTATGACATTTCCAGATCGATCTGGGTGAACTCTGGCTGGCGGTCGGCGCGCAGGTCTTCATCGCGGAAGCAGCGCACGATCTGAAAATATTTATCGAAGCCGGAGATCATCAGGATCTGCTTAAACAACTGCGGCGACTGCGGCAGGGCGTAGAACGTCCCGGGCTGCACGCGGCTGGGTACGAGATAATCGCGTGCCCCTTCTGGCGTCGAGCGCGTCATGAAAGGCGTTTCAATCTCGAAGAATCCCTGCGCGGAAAGATAGTCGCGGATTGCCTTCGCCACCTTGTGCCGCGTTTCGATATTGAACTGCATTACGTCGCGGCGCAGATCGATGTAGCGATATTTCAGCCGCGTTTCTTCGTTGGTCAGCGCTGTGTCCGAGGGCAAGAACGGCGGCAGCTTTGATTCGTTCAGAATGCGAATCTCGTCCGCGACCAGCTCCACTTCGCCGGTGGGAATGTTTTTGTTCAGAGTATCGGCGTCGCGCAACTTCACCGTACCAATTACAGCGATGACGTACTCGTTGCGCACGGAGTTGGCCTTGTCATGCGCCGCAGCGTTCTGCTCGCGGTTGAGCACGACCTGCGTTACGCCGGTGCGGTCGCGTAGATCAATAAAAATGAGGTTGCCGAGGTCGCGCCGCCGGTTCACCCATCCCATGAGCACGGCTTTCTTGCCGGCGTCGGAGGGGCGCAACGTCCCGCACATGTGAGTGCGTCGTAAATCGCCTAAGAAATCGAGCAAAGTGTGTCCTTATGTCAGAATTGCGGCAGGATGCCGAAACACAAGATTATAAACGGTCTTTTCGTGGGCGAGATGCGCCGGCCGTTGTTAGGAACTCGTGTTCGGAACCCGTGTCCGGAATCCGCAGTCCCAACCCTGCAGCCCGGCTCGGCATCGAATCGCGTTTGATGCCCTTCCGGATATCTCAACACCCTGTCGCGCATCTACTATTAGGTGAAGATGATCGCAGCCCCGCTTCCCCCCGTAATCCAGCAGCCCGCGCCCGTTCTGCGGCTTCTGGTCGAGCTGCCTTCCTGGCCGCGCGTCTTCTTCGGGAATCTGCGGGACTTTGTGTTTCCGCGCCCGCTTCCGGCGCTCGAACTTCGTTCCGCTCCAGCGCCTTTCTGGGCCGACGTATTCGTCACACGCCCGCTGCCCTGGAACCGCTTTCTTCAATCCGTCGCCTGTCACGTCGTGGTGTTCGGGCTGGTCATCGGATTCACACGCTTCTTTGCACTGCAGCCTCAGGTGGTGGCGAGGCCAACCTTCGACCACTCCCAGGTGGTCTATTACAAGGCCTCGGAATACCTTCCACCACTCGATACACTCAGCGCGGCGCGGCCAAGGAAAGCAAATCCAGAGTTGTCCCGTCAGGCGTCTTCTCGACAAGCGTTGCCCCTACAAGCTTTGTCTCTACAACCCATCATTTCTCTACCTCGCGAAGCCGACAACCGCTCGCAGACCATCGTTGCACCGCCCAGCGTGAAGCTGAAGCGGGACGTTGCGCTGCCCAACATCGTTGACTGGTCTAACAATATGTCTGAGAAAATGGAGAAACCGCGGCTGGCGATCCCTCCCGTTCCGCTGACACCCGCCGCCGACATTACACGAATCGCGCCGCACCTGGAGAACTCCGTCGTGACGCCGCCGCCGGACGCGGCTCATCTGGCGCATCGCCGGAACTCAAATTCACCCGGGCTGCAAACATCCGTGGTCGCTCCGCCGCCCGACTTGTCCGCTCCGAATTCGGCGGCTTTACAGGCTCCGCAACTTGCCGTCATCGCGCCTCCGCCCAGCGTCGAGAGTCCATCCACTCGTGTGCGGGGCGATTTGAATATCGGCAGGAGTTCGGTGATTGCCCCGGCGCCGCGACTTCCGGTTAGCGAACAACGTACTTTTTCCGGCAGTCTTTCCGGCACTTTGTCCGGCAGTCTGTCCGCATCTCGATCCTCATCCTCTGGCGGCGGCTTCGGTACTCCGCAAGTCGTTCCTCCGCCGCCGTCGGTTTCGGCCGCAGGATCTTCCGGAGAATCGTTTGGTGGGCGCGGCCGCGTGATTGCCCTGAACCTGCATCCCGCGGTTGGTGCGCCACCGAGCGCGCCGCAAGGCAACCGTCGCGGGGCTTTTGCCGCCACGACGGAGGGGCAGCTTGCAGCGTCTGGCGGGAGCAATGAAAATGCAGGTCGATCAACCCGGAAAGGTACCAGCGATGCGCCGGCCGGACTCTACGTCGGAAGCGCAGGGCCGAAACCCTCGCCGGTTGCGGGCGACCCCAGGCCTGCCTCAGGCACCCCGGCTTCGGCCAACTCCGTCAACCCGAATCTCTTGGCCAGCGTGAGCCCGGCCCGAGTGACCAGCGCTCCGTCTCGGGGAATGCAACCCGGAAGCTCGGCCAAGCTTTCTGAAGCCGAACGACAAGTTTTCGGCGACCGCAAATTCTATTCCCTTACGCTGAACATGCCGAATCTGAATTCCGCGGCCGGCAGTTGGGTGATTCGCTTTGCCGAACTCGGCCATGATTCCACGAATGCCGATGCGAGTAATCACGATTCAAACAATCGTGACTCAAATCAAGACGCGAATGCGCGCCCGGCGGAACTCTCGCCGCCGGCGGCGATCCGCAAAGTCGATCCTGCTTATCCTTTGCAACTGATGCGACAGAACGTTGGGGGGACGGTGATTCTCTACGCGATCATTCACGCCGATGGGACTGTGGGCAACGTGCGCGTTCTACGCGGGGTTGACGAGCGCCTCGACCGGTTCGCCAGCCAGGCGGTGGCGCAGTGGCAATTTCAGCCCGCCACCAAAAACGGTTCTCCGGTCGACGTCGAGGCGACGTTCCAGATTCCCTTCCGGCCGCCGCGCGCGGGGACGGACTTCTAGGCTCTTCCGCTCGCTCCCTTTAGCTCGCTCCCTTTAACTCCCGCTGGCGCCCCGGCGCTTCTCCAGCGCCGCGTAAATGGCCGGGTCGGTGCAGACTTCATAATATGAGCGCTCGGTCCATCCTGTGACCGAGAAGTCGGCCGGATCGATCCGGGGAATCCGGCTCTCGCGCACGACGATGGTCCGGAAGATATCCTTATCGACCGGCACCGTGGCCGTGAACAGCCGGTATTCGCCTTTGTCCGACGCGATCGCAGGGGGCAGCCGCACCTTCAGAGGTTCGAGCGTAATCTCTTTCTCCAACTTGCGGAAGGCGGTTTCATTCATGCGAATTCCGCCCAGGTTGAAGCTGAGAATCACGTCTTCCGGGTTGCCGTTCTCGTCGAGTTCCGCCGCTTGAAAGGCATATACGTGAAACGGGCCCGCCTGTGGCTCCATTATTTTGCGGGCCCGCTTGTTGCAGGAAGACAGCCGGTCGCTCTCGTTCAGCGCCTCGGAAATCATGATCTGATGTTCGCCATCCATCAGGTAGAGCGGCGCGGCCTCCTGCAGCGTGATGCCCACGCCTAACTCCAGCCCCGGCATGCCCGAGCGCTGCATCAGTTCGTTATAGCCACGCACGATTTCAATGATTTCGCGCGCCAGCACGCACATGCGGCTTACCGCCAGCCCGGGCTCGCCTTCCTTCTCGAGAATCGCGAGAATGATGGCGTCGCCTTCCAGAAATACTTTGCGCGCGCCGTATTTTTCCAGCAGCTTGTTTACCGGATCATAAAAATTCAGGCTGAAATATGAGGCCGGGTTCAGCCCTTTTTCCATCATGGTCCGAGTCAGCCGCGTGGAGTCGCGCACATCGGCTTTGAGCACGACGTGGCGCAGCACCCGCTCCGAATCCGTCTGGCCCTGTTCCTCGGGAAGTAGAAACTCGTAGAGAGTTCCGTTCACCCGCGATAGTTCCTGGATGCGCTCGTTGGCCACCAGGTTTACGGTGTCGAGGGCGGCGTTCAAGGTCTCCAGCCGCCGCAGGTCGCGGTGATAGTGAAAGAAATCTCCCAGAAACCTTGCCGCAACCTTTGCCCGCTCCGCCCCGCGGCAACTGGCGACCTTCGCCACGGCTGCGTACAGACTGTTGGGCGTGAGCTTGCCGTGTTCCTGAATCATGCGCTCGACCCGGTCGCATTCGGTGCGGTCGGTCAGCGAACTCTTCAACTGCTGCGGATTGATGCGCGGCGCATACTCGCCCAGCAGCGGAACTACGTGGTACGAGGCAATCACGTTTTCCATCACCTGCTCGTCTTCGAGCAGCCGCACCCAGGCCGCCAGCCGCTCCTGCTGCGCCAAGCCTTCGTCAGAATCTTCCGGCGTACCCGTTCCCACCAGTGCCCTCGCGTTCTCGGGAACGTTCATCCACGAGTCGAGCGTCTCCGCGGTCGTATCTTCCCCGTACACCGAGCGCAGATAGACTGAAACAATTTCCCGCATCCGGCCGTAGCGATCGGCATCGCGATCCCAATTGCCCAGCATGACGTAATGCTCGGCGCACAGGTAGTCGTCCCGCCCGTCTTCTGAAAACAGCAGCCGGTTCAGAAACAGCGGATAGGTGAAATAGCTGCCGCCGCTGGTTTCTTCGCCGAACAGCGACCGCCGGGTGCGCGCCAGCGTGCTCTTTTCCACTTCGCGCAAAGTCGTAAAGATTTCCTGCCCTGTCTTGCGCAGGATGATCTTCTTACGCACCTGGAATTGCCCCAGCCGCTCGCGGTACTCGTGCGCTTTCTGCTGCCGCATGTTGTCGTAACTTTTCAGCAGCACGCGGCAGCGCTCCAGCACCTGCAGGAACTGCTGGTTCATTTCCGTGCGCAGGAATTTCGTTACCGCCAGCCGCGCCAGCAGGTCCACCGACAGCTTGAACTCTTTCTTGGCGCGATTGAGCGACGCCACCTGCAACTCGGTCAGTGCCGACTTCCACTCCCCCGGATCAACCTTGGACGGCGACGCTTTCGCCGCCTGATTCCGCATCCACGAAGGCCCCTGCGTGGTTACCGGAGCCTCCGCCGACAGCAAGCCTTCCAACTCGCCGTGGCGTGCGATCAAGCGCGCAATCTGCGCCCGCGCCAGCTCCACAAACTTCGGACTCAGCACCACATCATGCCGCAGGTTATCGACGCCGACTGAAATTCCTTCGAGCGCAACGAAGGGCGTCGACGCAGCCAGATTCGGCGGCGCGGGTTTCTCTGGCGCTCCACCTAAACGAAAAATAGGAAGTCTCGGCATTCTTAATTCTGAGATCAGAAGTATTCGGAAGTTGCTGATTTCAAACGGACATGTCGAGGTTAGCATGGAGAGCGTGGGGCGCTAAAGTTACCTCGGTTACCGCGCTTAAGCCGTGGTTTTCGTTGGTTTTAAGGGGAGGCCGTTGGGTGGGGAGAACGTGCAGACCGATCCGCGATCCGGATTGCGATGTGGCACGTTATGTGTCACAATATGGCTATGCCATCCGTGAACATTCGCCAGTTGCGGGACACCCGGCGTCTGAAGGAACTGTTGAGCGCCGGACAGACCGTGGAACTCCGAGAGCGCCAGAAGGTTATCGCTCGCATTGTTCCAGCACAGGGGCAACCAGGCCCTGAGGATTGGCCCGACTTTGCTAGCCGTCGCCGGAAGATCTTCGGAAAACGACGCTTATCGGGAGCGGAGCTGGTGATTGAGGAGCGCGGACGCTTTTGAGCATGTACGCGGACACAAGTTTCTTCGTTTCCCTCTACTTGCCCGATCGGCACTCCGAGGACGCCGAGCGTCGCATGGCCTTGAAACCGCGCATCTGGTTCACTCCTCTTCATCGTGCGGAATGGATGCACGCGGTCTCGCAGCATATTTTCCGGAAGGAGATGACTGCCGCAGAGGCGCGACAGGCGCAGGCGGAACTGCAAAGCGATCTGGGAAGCGGGTTGTGGCTCAAGGTTGAGCTGTCGGAATCTGTTTGGGATACCTGCGCGGAATTGGCCCGCCGCCATGGCTCCCGTCTCGGCGTACGAACCCTGGACAGTTTGCACGTGGCTGCCGCGCTTGAGCTCGCAGCCAAAGCGTTCTGGACCTTCGATGAGAGGCAGGCCAAACTCGCCGCCGCAGTCGGCTTGCAGACATCCTAAGTGCGATGCCCACGCCTACTGGCTCTTTACCCGCGCCGCCTCGAACTCATCGCCCTTCTGCCATTCGATCAGCTTGGGCAGGCTGGCTGCTTCCCATCCCAGCGCAAAGCCGAACCGCGCCATGGCCGAGTCGCCTGTAAAATCCATCTCGGGATGGTACTCGTCACTGGGCTGGTGATAGTGCTTTTCGACGTAGTCGCGCTCCTGCTCGAGTCCCCAGGCTTCGGTGTGTCCCTTGTACTTCATCCCTTCGTTAATCGAGAAGGAAGGTATGCCCACCCGCGCCAGGCTGAAATGGTCGGAGCGGTAGAAGTGTCCCGCTTCGGGCAGGGCATCGGGACGAATCGCCAGCCGGAATTCTTTTGCCGTCGCCTCGACCACGGGATAGAACGTAGTCCGCTCCGCCCCGGCAACCTGCACTTCCTCCGGCGCTCCCAGCGGCTTCACATCGTCATAATTCAAATCGAGAGCAATCTTCCCGGCCGGAATTGGCGGATGCTTGCCTAGATACTCCGACCCCAGCAGTCCCTGTTCCTCGGCCGTAACGGCAGCAAATAAAATCGACCGCCGCGGTCGCTGCGCCGCCGCCCCGTAAGCCCGAGCCAGCTCGAGCAGAATGCCGCATCCGGTGGCATTGTCCTGTGCGCCGTTGAAGATGTTGTCTCCCGGCATGTCGGGGCGAATGCCGAAATGATCGTAGTGCGCGGTATAGATGACCGCTTCATCGGCGAGTTTGCGGTCCGCGCCGGGCAGAATTGCCAGCACATTATTCGATTCGAAATTCCGGACCTTGCTGACCATGTGCGCCTTGAGCCGCGCGCCCAGACTTACGGGATGAAACTCCCGCGTCTGCGCATCCTTCATCATTGTTTCCAGATTCATTCCCGAGGCTGAAGCCAGCCTGGTTGCCACATCCAGATGAACCCATGAGGCCACTTTTAGCGCCGGCCCGTCGAGCTTCAGATAGGATTTCTCGCCCGAATTCGAATTCCGCACCACTTCCCACGGATAGCTCGCCATCTGCGCCTGGTGGACCAGAATCACACCGACCGCACCCTTGCGCGCCGCTTCCTCATATTTGTAAGTCCAGCGTCCGTAGTAGGTGAGCGCCTTGCCTTTGAAGAATTTTGGGTCATCCGATGGTGGCTCGTTCACCAGCATGAGCAGAACTTTTCCGTGCACGTCCAAGCCCTTGTAGTCGTCCCAGCCATACTCCGGGGCTTCGATTCCGTAGCCCACAAAAACGACTTCGGCATCCACGTCCGACTGCGCCTGTTGCGTCTGGTCGTAGGCGACATATTCGTCGAGCGGCTTCAAATTCATCGCTTCGCCTTGCTTCGGCACCAGCGAAAACGTGGTCTCGGGCAGGGTAGTGATCCCCACCAGCGGCACCTTTTGCATATATGTTCCGTGGTCGCCGGCCGGCTTCAGCCCGTATTCGGCAAACTGTGTGGCGATGTATTCCGCGGCGATATCGCCGCCGCGCTGCCCCGTGCCGCGGCCCTCCAGCAGATCGTGCGACAGATAGCGGACGTGCCAGCGAATGTGCTCCGGCGTGATCGTCTCCAGCGCCACAATCGCGGTTCCCGGCAGCTTCACCCAAGCCGCGCCTTTCGCTCCAGAGCCCTTCGCGCCGGCCGCCCCAGCTCCACCATCCGCCCAAGCGAGCAGGCTGGCGCACAGGACCAGACAAGCCGAACTGATTCTCAGCTTTCCTTGCATAGATAGGTTTCTCCCCCAACAAAGCGGCGCGCTCGCTGGAAGGCTGTTTTTGTGAAAGTCTGAGGGAATTGTAAAGGACGGCTCTGGTTCCAGTTGCATGAGAAGTGGCGTATCCGGTGCACGAGAGTGCACCTCACCCCTGGAACAAGCCGTCCTCACGGACGTGTCCGGATGGCGGCTTCGCTCTTGTTTTCTGAGAGTGGGGAAGTAGTTTGTGTGGGGACGGGTCTTAGACCCGTCCGGGCCGAGCGCTAGCTCGGCTTGCTTTCTTCCGCCGAACCGGCGGCTAGTTCTTCGACCCTCAACCTGCGCGGAAGTCCCGCACGTCTTCTCCCGGCTTGAACATCACCGCCGGAGCGAGTTTCCCCGCCTCCGCCATCTTGCGGTTGATCTCTTCAAAATCCGCCTTGAGCCACCCCACGCTCGAAACTTCAATCTCCCCATCCTGCGCGATCCAGAAGATCGTGGGAACGTTGGTGAGTCCGTAGGCATTCGATACGGGATATTTTTCCCTCTCGTCGAGCAGCACGGGGAAACTTACGCCAAATTCCTTCATGAACTCGGCGGTCTTCTCGGAGTCGTTCTGCGAGATCCCCACCAGAGTCACGTTCTTCGACCCGTAAGCCCGAGTGAGCCTTTCCAGAAACGGAAAAGTATACTGGCAGGTCGGACAGCCAACCTTGAAAAACGCCAGCACAATCGGCCCGCGCGTCAGCTCGTCGCCCAGCGAGAATTGCTTCCCATCCAAAGTCTTCAACTCAAATTCCGGCGCCTTCGTACCGGTAGCCAGTGCCGCCATTGTTCGCCCTCCGGATATCCATTTGAATCAGCCCTGCGCTTACTTCGTCTGCACAGATTAGATTCTAGATGATCGAGGGTGTCTCTTGGATTTGCGGAAGTGGCGCCGAACACATCGTGACGAGAAGGAATTGCTTCATCACGAAAGTCTAAACATGGCTGACCGGGCCAGCAATGATCTCTGCCTTCCGCAGAATCTTGCGTGCGAGTCCGGTCAGCGCAACTCTCTCCAGTTTCACGACCGGAATCCATTTTCCTCCAGCCGATGACGGCACAGATGTGCGCCATACCCGCACGGTGTAATCCGTGACCGTGATGGAGTGTTTGAGTGTGAGGCAAACTGCTTCGCTGTCGTTGCCTTTTGTTTTGCGTTTTGCTTTGGGGTGGCGCAGCACTTTCAGCGCTGCGATCCCGCTTGCGCTACTGAACTGGGCTTCAGCCCCTGCGGGACTCGCTACCTCCGGCAACTCCCACATCCCCGCCATCAGCCGCGCATCCCGCGGACGCTGCACTAGAAACACCGCGTCGCTACGATAATCCAACGCATAATGAATCTCCCGCTTCTTCTGCCGCGCAGACTTCGCGATGCCCGCCATTTCTCCCCGCGTCGCGCACAACTCCACAACTGGACACATCAGGCAGGCCGGCGCCCGTGGTGTACACACCGTTGCTCCCAGCTCCATCATCGCCTGATTGAAATCCCCCGGACGCTCGCGATCCAGCAATCTCTCAGCCGCGCGCCAGAACTCCTCGCCCGCCAGCCGCTGGCCCGAAACCCGCTGCAATACGCGCTCGACGTTGCCATCCACCACGGCGACCGGCTCACCAAATGCAATGCTGGCAATGGCCGCGGCGGTATAACGTCCCACGCCGGGCAAGGCCCGCAACCCTTCCACCGTTTGCGGAAACTTCCCGTTCCCCTCCCCGTCCCGCACCACAACCTTCGCCGCGGCATGCAGCATGCGCGCCCGCCGGTAGTATCCAAGGCCGCTCCAGGCCGCCAGCACGCTGGCTTCCCGCGCCCGCGCCAGCTTTTCCACGGTCGGAAACCGCCGCAGAAATTCCTGATAATGCGCAATCACCGCCGCCACCCGGGTCTGCTGCAGCATGATCTCCGACAGCCACACCCGGTACGGATCGCGGGGCTTTGTCGCTCGCGGCCTCTCGCGCCACGGCAAATCGCGCGCCTGGGCGTCATACCAGATAAGCAACAGCCTCCGGAATCGCCGTTCGTCACCTTTCCATTCGCGCAACATTTCCCCCGAACCGCTGGCTCGATTCCAGCATCGACTCATACTTTACAGAAACCGAACAGACTTCGGTTTTGCGAATGAGCCATCCCCCATTTCGTTGTTGACGCTAAAGCCCTTGTGAACTGGTGTCCGGATTGCCGGAGAGAACAAGAATTAAAGCGGCGCACAATACTGAAATCGCTACTATCCATCCCACTTCGCGTCGACCGGCTCCGATCAGGTTGGTGCGCCGCGTCGCTTGCGATCCACTCGTCACAAACTCAGTTTGGAGGAACGTATGCGAAACGTCAGAGGTGTGTCCGCTGTATGTCTTTCCTCAATTTCAATTGGTCTTCTCGCAGTGGCGCTGATTTCCCCAGCGCTGGTGCGCGCGCAAGCCGGCTACAACGCGGTGTGTACCTCCAGTCCGCCCGCAGGAGTTACCTGCTCCCAGTACACATCTTCAAGCTCGGGCGTGCTGGATGCCAGCACTTTCACGGGAGCCGATCTGTGCGCCAAGATTAACTCCGCGCTTGTTGCTTCCCCCGCCGTCGGTGCGGTGATCGACGCAAGAGGAATTGGTTCCGGGACCAATCAAAGCTGCGCCAGTAGCCCCTGGAATGGCATCACGAACCCGCATCCCTCCGTGATTCTGCTCCCGTCGGGACAAATCACCATACCCGCCACCTGGGTCTTGCCCAACTACACCAGGATTTATGGTCAGGGACAACGCGGCAGTCCCGCCTCGAGTGGCACCGTAATTGCGGCGAACAGCAGCAGTTTCGCAGCTGGGACACCGATGATCCAATTTGGCGCAAGCACGGTCCCACCTAGTGCGCCCAGTTGTACGAGTGCTCCTCTGTTTGGAATTTCAGTACAGGATTTGATGCTGGACGGCAACACCCTCGACATCATTGGAATTTTGAACGAGTGTTCCCAAGAAACCTCGTATGTTGACCGGGTCAACCTTTACGAAATCGCCGGAACTGGCCTTTATGTAACCGGCCTTCAGGCGCAAAACTCGGGTCCGTACTCGAACATCGCCTGCAACCCCGGTGGCACATATACCACCGCCACCACGTGTGCCAATCTCAACACCACCGGTGATTTACGGGGCATTCATGGATTCACAGCGACCGTCGCAAGCGATGCTTGTACGATGTCGCCCACCACGTGTCCTACGGCCGCCATCTACCTGGATACCAACAACGCAACCATTGAAGATGCCCACTTCGAGGGCTTCGCGGACGGAATTCTGGTTGGGTCCTATAGCAGTACCAGCAGCAGCGCCAAGGGCAACGTGATCGTAAATGCAAACGGCGCAGGTAGTGCCAGTGCCACCGGACCTACATACGACGTAATTGAAATATCGGCTAACACTAACACGACAAGTGGGAATCCAAATGTAAGTGACTTGAGCATCATTGGAGTCACTTGGGCCTCCAACCCGGCAGCCACTACGAACAGCATCAAGGACGACTTAACCGTAACAACTCTACCCGACTCTCATCTGGCGATGTACGTTATTGGCGATGTCGTCAGCACAACCAGCGGTACCGGTTACTCCCGCTTCACCACGAGCACCAGCGATGTAGCGCCCAATTGGGGCGCCGGGGCTCTGGGCACGGGTAAACCCAACGGCTCGTGTATTCCCGGTGCTCTCTTCTCGAACACCACCGGCGCGGCTAAGAATATTCTGTTTCTCTGCAGCGCCAGCGGCTGGGTGGCCCTCCCGTATTAGCTTGGTTGCAGACAGTCGATTGATCGGGTTCGGCTTCCCTAAGGAAGCTGGACCCGAGACAATCGAATGCCCGCCGGTTATCCTCGCGTATGCCCTCCATTGACCCCAACCCTCCGGCGCGAAATAATAATCCTGCCTGGCATCCGCAACACCGCGTGAACCAATTCACGCCGAGTCATCGCGAGGAGCACCATGAACGACTTCAACCGCAAGGTGGAAGACGCTTCGACACGCGTCAGCCAAACCATCAACGAAGCTGCCGAGCGCCTGGAAAAAGAGATTCCCGAATTCATCAAATACCTCAACGACGAGGTGGTGCCCGCCGTGCGCACCCACTCCACCAAAGCCCTGCGGACGGCCTCGCAGAAACTCACGGAATTCGCCGACTACATGGAGCAGCACCACCACCCGCCGAAGTAGCGTTGAGCACTCGATTTCCCGGCGCAGCTCTTCCTAGGCAGCTCTTCACTAGTAAGACACGCCGTAAGACGCGCCGCCGCGTTCACTTCGTCGGCATCGCCATGCTACTGATCGTTCTGATCGCGATCTTGTTTCTGAGCGGCTGCGGCCAGCCCAAGCAGGTGCGCGTGCAGGTCCCACCTCCGCCGGCGGCCGAAACCACCGAGCCGGATGCGTCCCAGCCAGCCGCAAATGTTCCGCCCACAAGAGAGAACAAGTCTGTCAAATCTGGCGAAACTACGCCTGGCGAAGAAGTCGCCGACCTCGCCGAGCCCACCCTCTCCACCGGCGCTAAGCCTCTTGCCACCGAAACCGGACTCGCCAGCTGGTACGGTCCGCCCTACCACAACCGCCGGGGATCGAACGGCGAAGTCTACAACATGCACGCCATGACGGCCGCGCACCGCACTTATCCGCTGGGCTCCATCGTGCGCGTCACCAACGTCAAGACCGGACACACCGCGCTGGTCCGCATCACCGACCGCGGACCTTTCATTCCCGGACGCGTCCTCGATCTTTCTCTCGCCGCGGCTCGTAAGGTCGACGTGTGGCAGCCTGGAGTCGCCGCGGTGAAAGTCGAATTGATGCAGTCCGCCGCAACTCCCGATTCCCCCGGAAAATGGGCCGTGCAGATTGGCGGATTCCCGCACGAGAATGCCGCCAGGAAACTCGCCAATCACCTCGAGCGCCGCTACCGCACCGCCAAGGTCCTGTGTTTCGCCAGCCCTGCTGGCGACTGGTGGATCCGCATCCGCGTGCTCGACGACGACCACGACCGCGCCCAAAAACTCACCGCCGAAACCTCAACTCCCGAAGGCGCGGTCTTCCTGGTCAGGTTAGATTAAGCCCGGCTCGACTAAGTGAAATTAGACCAAGCGACCCGAACATGAATGGATCGCTTTGGGAACGGCACGGCTTTTAGCCGTGCCGTTACGCAGCTACAGGGATCTGGGCTTCAGCCCTGAGGGATGTTTCCCTTTCTCCATGCGAACATCGTTGCGAACGAACGCATCCTAACTGCAAATTCACTTCGCGAAGTGCAATATTTCCCGGCTCTCTCCACGTTGACAGCTCCTCTTTCACGACATAGCATCCTCTCGTACCCAGCGCGTCATCCGCGGAATCGGGTAGTCATTAGTAGATCAGGCACCCATCCCACGCAACGCTATGCCGAGGCGATCATTTTCAGTAACATACCGACAAATGACATTAGCAGCCGGGTCCCCCGGGAACTCTCGGGCGGGAGTGTACGTAACATCTGTTATGAGTGCGAGTGTTAGGAGTGCAAGCAGGGGGTTCGAGATATGACCAACAAATTCTTTGACGGCATCAAGCACGTCATCATCGAAGACGACGATCCCAAGCCGGAAGGGCAGGCACAGCATCCGCAACCGCACACGGAAGCCGTGCCCGCCGTTGCCGCGCCGGTCGCAGTTCCTGCCGACAGCGTCGTTTATCAGACTTCTCAACCCGCTTACCAAACGATGAGCGGCCAGCCCATGAGCGAAGAGACCGAGCACTGCTACCAGAGGATTCTGGCGAAAACGAATTTCGCCGGGACGCAGGTCTTCGCCACGATTCACAAATATCTCGATCCGCTTTCGGCAATTCCCTCAATGGACGAACGCATGAAGTTCAAGACGGCGGTGATTCAGGCGAAAGCGCAGGAAGGTCTGTCGCAGGAAAAAATTCTGGCCACGTTCGATGGTCTGAAAGTTGCGCTGCAGAACGAGCAGGAATCGTTTGCGGCTTCGGCCGCAGCCACCAAGCAGCGCGAAATCGAGGATCGCCAGAAGAAGGTACAAGAGGTCACCGACGCGATCTCGCAAAAGCAGAAAGAGATTGCGCAGCTCCAGCAACGGCTCTCGGAAGTTACGACCGATCTGGTGGCGGCACAGGGCAAGATTCAGCGCGCCGAGTCGCAGTTCACGATCGCAGCCCAGCGGCGCGCGCTTGAGATCGATCAGGAAAAGGCCAAATACGTCAGCCTTCTCCAAGGCTAGTAGCACCAGGGCTGGCAATACCAGGGCTAGGGATTAAGGACAAAGAATCATGAGTCTCACACCATCCACTCCGAATAATCTTGGCGATCAATTGAAGTCATTCTGGTCGCGTCCGGAAGGCAAGACCGGAATGATCTTCATCGTGCTGGCCGCGGCTGCCGCAGTTTACGGCTGGGCGCAGATCGTGCCTTTCGTGGTTTCCATGCTGGCCGATACGCTGCACATGGTGTACCTGGCGGCCATTCTGGGCGCGATCCTGTTCGTTGTTTTCAGCAGTCGCACGCATTTGCTCTTCCGTCTGCTGATGCGGGCCATTACTGGTCTCATCATTGACATCGACCCCATCGGCATCCTGAGAGATCACTTGTCGCAGATGCGCAAGCGCCGCGACGTGATGTCGCAGCAGATCTCGAACGTCAGCGGCCAGATTCAGTATCTGAAAAACATCATCGACAAGAACTCGGCTCTGGCCAGCGAAAACATGCGCCTCGCAGCTCATGCCAAGAAAATCGCGACCAGCACCGCTGACCAGAACGAACAGCTCCGCATGGCCTTGCAGATGAAAGCCAAGGCCAACCAGGCGGGACGGCTGCAGAAGTCGAACCTGAGCTACCAGCAACTGCTCAACAAACTGCAGAACATTTACGACCTGCTCAGCAAGTGGGCCGTGCACATTGATTTCTATATCGAAGACACCGACAACGAAGTCAAGCAGGCGGAGATCGAGTACAAAACCATCAACACCGCCTTCCGCGCCTATCGCACCGCGCTCGCCGTGATCAAGGGAACGGGCGACGAGAAAGAACTCTACGACCAGACCATGGAGCATCTTGCCGAAGAGGCAGGCCGCAAACTGGGCGAGATGGAAGACTTCCAGCGCCTGGCGCAGAACTTCATGGACACGATCGATCTGGAAAACGGCGCGGTCGAGACCGACGCCCTCGAAAAACTGGACGCCTACGAGCAGAAGCTGCTCACTTCGGGTGCAACCGACACCGCATTCCTGCTGCCCGGCGCTACCGCAGCACCCGTGCCGATTCCGGCCGGGAAGGCTCCGGATGCTCCGCCTGCCGCGAAGAGCGCGGGCGATTATGGGGACATGTTCAAGTAGCAGCATTCTCTAGCAGACATTGTATTGGCAATGACTGTATTGGCAATTTTGTACCGCAAGCGTTGTACACGGGGAGGAAACGCAAGGCATGGCACATTTGAAGACTGGCCCAAAAATAATCCTGATTGTTCTGCTCGTCGGCGGCTTCGTGTTTGGCCTGCGCAAGGCCGCGGAACTTGGCTGGATCCCCACTCCCGGCGTGATGAAAGCCCTGGTGCCGGAGAAGGCCGCGTTGCCCGACGTGAAAGAGGCTCTGGTGCAGAACGTGGAGCCGGTAGCGCTTCCCACTGCAACTGCCGCCAGCATTCCCGCAACTTTGATTCGCGGCGAAATCTGGGAATGGAATGCGCAGATGAATCTGATCTACGCCAACGGCGGGGCGAGCACGACCAAAGGCTCGCTGATGGAGAAGCATGGTGTCAACCTGACGCTGATCCGTCAGGACGACACCGGCAAAATGCAGGAAGACCTGATTGCCTGTGCCCGCGAAATCTCCAACGGCTCGTCGCAGTGTTCGAACGGCGCGAACTTCGTCGTCATCATGGGCGATGGCTCGGGACAGTTCCTCGCGGCCATCAATCCGCAACTGAAGAAGCTGGGCAACGACTACCAGGCCAAAGTGATCGGCGCGACCGGCTACAGCCGCGGCGAAGATTCGCTGATGGCGCCGCCCGAAGTGAAGAGCAATCCGCAGGCCGCGAAAGGCTTGCTGGTCGAAGGTGTGCTGCGCGACGGCGACTGGAACATCGCTCAGAAGTGGGAAGGCGACAACGGCATCAAGAACAATCCCGATGAGAAGACATGGGACCCTGACGCGGTCAACTGGATCAACGCTTCCGACTACAACGTCGCCGCCGCCGACTACGTTGCCGGAAAATGCGACGACCGCAAAGTCGTGAAAGACGGACATCTCACGGGCGAAACCAAGCACGTCTGCGTGAATGCCGTCGTCACCTGGACGCCCGGCGACGTGACCATCGCCAAAGGCAAGGGCGGGCTGGTGAAAGTAGTCAGCTCAAAACAATATCGTTCGCAAATGCCGGCAGTGATTCTCGGCCCCAAGAATTTCTTCGAACGCAATCGCGCTGAGTTCGAGGGCCTGCTGGCAGCCACGTTCGAAGCCGGCGACCAGATCAAGGCGTTCGATCAGGTACTGCACAAAGCTTCCGCCATCAGCGCCAAAGTTTATGCCGACCAGGACGAAGCCTACTGGTACAAGTACTACAAAGGCGTGACCGAGTCTGACGCGCAAAATTTGAAGGTCGACCTCGGTGGCTCGACCGTCAACAACCTCGCCGACAATCTGATTCTGTTCGGCCTCGAGCCGGGCACCAACGACAACTTCCGGTCGACTTACACCGTGTTCGCCAACATCGCGACCCAGCAATATCCCGCGTTGTTCAAAGACACGCCGATCCCCGACGTAAAAGATATCGAGGACAAGTCCTACATCACGGGAGCGCAGGCCCGCATGAGCAGCGGTGGCGCTGAAGGCGAGGCGCCCCAATATGCCGCCAATGAAAGTGGCCCAGTAGTTTCGAAGCGGTCATACTCGATTAATTTTGACACCGGTAAGGCAACGTTCACTCCTGAGGGTGTGCGGACAATGTCGGAACTGAAGGATTCTCTGGCCATCACAGGTCTGTTCATTCAGGTTGACGGTTACACCGACAACACGGGCAGTGAGGGAGTGAATCAGGCGCTGTCCGATGCCCGCGCCGCTGCCGTGAAGGATTGGCTGCAGAAGCATGCGCCGCGCAACTTCCCCGACAACCGCTTCAAGATCGTGGGCCACGGTTCGCAGAGTCCGGTGGCGACCAACGACACAGCCGCCGGGAAGGCGGCCAATCGCCGCGTGGAGATCACATTATCAGGCAGCTAGGGAGTAGAGCTTGTAATTAGTATCGCCGCGCCGCTAAGGCTTGTCATTCCGAGGAGCGCAGCGACGAGGAACCTGCTGTTTGCTCGCGGCGAGGGAAAAGCAGATTTCTCGCTGCGCTCGAAATGACAAGGCTTGAATGTAATAACAGAGCACCGACTTCACCATGGCGCCGCAGATGAATGCGATTGAGATTTTTTCACCGAACAAGGTGATCTCCAAACAAACCGTGCGCTGGATGGTCGGTTTCCAGTTGGTGCTGCTGTTTTTCATCTGGGTTTTTTCGCCGACCGTTTTCCTGCCTAAGCCCAAAGAAGTTTTCCAAGCCCTGAACGAAATGTGGGCGGAAGGTCTGGGTGGCGAACTCATTACCAGCTTCATCCTGAATCTGGAAGCCATTGCGTTCGCGACTCTGCTCTCGCTCGGCATGGCCTATCTGACGGTCATCCCGTTCTTTCGTCCCATCGTGACGCTGCTCAGCAAGCTGCGTTTTCTCTCCATGGTGGGCCTGACGTTTTTCTTCACCCTGATGGCCAGCACCGGCCATGAGCTCAAACTGTATCTGCTGGTTTTTTCGGTGTCGGTATTTTTCGTCACCGGCATGGCTGAGGTGGTCTCCAGCATCCCCAAAGAAAGGTTCGATCTGGCGCGCACCCTGCGCATGGGCGAGTGGCGCGTGGTCTACGAAGTGGTAATCATCGGCCAGGCTGATAAAGCTTTTGAAGTTCTTCGCCAGAACGCGGCTATGGGATGGATGATGCTGACTATGGTCGAAGGCATCTCGCGCTCCGAAGGCGGAGTCGGTGCCATGCTGCTGAATCAGAACAAACATTTCCACCTGCCCGAAGTGGTCGCGATTCAGTTGACGATTCTCGTGCTCGGGTTGGCGCAGGATTACGGAATCGGATTGTTGCGCGAGGTTTTCTGTCCGTACGCGGATCTGACTCTGGAACGGAAGTAAGAAGAAGCAAGAAAAAGAATATGCTCTCCTGCACCTACGGAAAAACGCTGCTGAAAGTTGAGGACGTCTCCCTCGAATACGACGGCCGTCCCATTCTCAAGCACGTCAGCGCGGAGATCAAAGACATCATCCGTCCCGATTGCGTGCAGGGCCAGGTCGTCGGATTCCTCGGGCCCAGCGGCATTGGCAAGACGCAACTTTTTCGCATCATCGCCGGACTCAACCATCCAACTTCTGGCCGGGTCACCATCAACGGCCTCGACCGCCCGGTGCGGGCCGGGGAAGTGGGAGTCGTTGCCCAGGACTATCCTCTGTTCGAACATCGCACCGTGATGTCGAACCTGCTGCTGGCCGCGGGCCAAAAAGAAAAAGACGAAAAGACCGCGCGCGACAAAGTCATTCAGTACCTCACCGATTTCGATCTGCTCGACAAGGCCAGCCTTTACCCAGTGCAGCTCTCCGGCGGACAGCGCCAGCGCTGCGCCATCATCCAGCAAATCCTCTGTTCCGATCATTTTCTGCTGATGGACGAACCTTTCAGCGGCCTCGACCTGCTCATGCTGGAAAAAACCAGCGAGCTCATCCAAAAAGTTTCCAACATGGATGATCTCAACACGATCATCGTGGTCACGCACGACATTACCGCTGCCGCCGCCGTCTCCGACCACCTCTGGCTGATGGGCCGCGATCATGACGCGAAAGGCAATCCCCTGCCGGGCTCACACATTGTCGAAACTTACGACTTGATCGAGCGCGACCTCTGCTGGAATCCCCAGATCATCACCCAGCCGCGCTTCGTGGATTTCGTTCGCGAAGTAAAAGAGCGCTTCCGCACTCTCTAGACACTCCCAAGCCAATTGCGCCGCGCCGACAACAGGCGTTTCCTATTGCTCTCTAAGCGTCCGCATTGGGTCCACATTGGCCGCTCGCAGCGCGGGCACGAGCGCAGCGATCATCGACACGAATAGCAGCACGAACGTCACAATAAAGAACACCGATCGATCCAGCGGCGGGACTCTGAACAGGGTATCCATAATGAGTCGGCTCGCGAAGATCGAAGTAACCACGCCGATTCCAATCCCAAGACACGCAAGGATCGAGGCGCGCCCGAGCACGAGTCCTAAAATATCCGAGCGCGAAGCTCCGAGCGCCATGCGCAAGCCGAGTTCGCGAATCCTCTCTGACACCACATACGAGAGAACGGCATAAAGTCCTAGGGCCGACAAAAGAAGCGCAATTCCGGCGAAGCCCGAAACCAGAACAGCCTCAAAGCGCGGTTGCGCGGCCTGCAACCCGATGCTATCGGCGAAGGTTCGATAGCTGAAGACCGGGTGATCGTTGTCCCGGGCGGCAACGATCCTGCGAACTGTATTTTCGTAGGTTCCGGGATCTCCAGCGACTTTCATCACGATGAGCGTGCGCTGGTGAGCGGGATCCTGGCCATAAGGCAGAAAGAACTGCGGCTGATATGGATCCAAATTGTCATCGACCCGGGTGTCGCCGACGATTCCAATAATCTGCACGGCAATGTCGTGCAGAGCAACGTCCTGCGGCGCAGCATTCTGCAAAGTAACCTTCTGCCCTCCGATCACCGCTTCATCGCTATGCTCGAACTTCGGGGTAAAGTACTGGCCAATCGGGTCTTCCTGCGGAAAATATTTCCTGGCGAAAGCCTGATTGATAACCGCCACGGGTGCGGCTTTCGGATCATTGTCGTGCGGCGCGATCGTGCGCCCGCGCAGCAGCGGAATGGAGAGTGTCTCAAAGTAGCCCGGCATCACGACTGCAGCGCCGGCATCCGGAAGATGATCGGGCGAGTTCAGATGATTTGCAATGGTCAAGTTGACAAACGTGCCGCGTCCCCAAAGGATGGGCAAGGGATGGCCGGCGCTCACTCTTTTAACTCCGGGGATCGCTGCAAGCTCCGGGAGGAGTCTGTCGATAAAACGGAACTTGCCCGGGACGGGATAGAGCTTGTTGGTCAATGCGATGTCGAAGTAAACGGTGTGTGCGGTGTCGAAACCGGGATCGAGGTGAATGATGTTGAACATACTGCGGATCAGCAACCCAGCGCCGATAAGCAGCGTGAATCCGAGAGCGGTTTGGGCGACGATCAGCGCATGATGAAGCCGGTTGCGGCCGCGACCAGACGTGGTGGTAAAGCCGCCATCTCGCAAGGCAGTGGCGGGATCGGACTTCGATATTCGCCAGGCCGGGAGTAATCCGAAGAGGAGTGCTGTGCACGCCGAAAGCAAAGCTGCGAACGCGAGCACGCGGCCATCGATGGCGATGTTGTACGACCGGGGCATATCCCTGGGAATGAGCTGCAGTCCGGCACGCAAGAGAGCGAAAGACGCAAGGATGCCGCTGGCTCCCCCCGCGAAAGCCAGGAGTAATGCTTCGACCAGCAGTTGACGCACGACGCGAATTCGGCTCGCACCGAGCGCCGTGCGCAGCGCCACTTCCGGACGGCGTCCGTTGGCGCGGGCAAGCAGAAGTCCGGCGACGTTGGCGCAACCGATGATCAGGACAATTCCAACCGCACCGAATAAAAGAGAGAGTGCCGGGCGGATATCAGAGACCTCCTGCTCGAGCAACGGATTGATCGAAACGGCGGGGCGGTCGCGATCTTCAGAATATTGCTGTGCCAGTCCCCGCTGAATGGTGTTCAGTTCGGCGAGGGCTTGCTTGAGGCTGGAATCAGGCTTGAGACGGCCGACCACTGAAAGCCTGTCATCATCGCGTTGTGACGTGACCGGATTGCGACCTTCGGCATCGATCGCATAGGTCGACCAGTAGCTGGCCGGCATGCCGACCGGATAGTGAAAGCTGGACGGCATGACTCCGACCACGGTGTACGGTTCATCGCTGATCTTCACCGTCTGACCAATCGCATTGGGCGACGCGCCGAAGTCCGAGACCCAAAGCTCATGACTCAGAATGGCGACACGATGACCGGGAAGTTCTTCGTCCGCGGTGAATGTACGGCCGAGCGCGGGGACTACGCCCAGCGTCGAAAACAGATTCGCGGAGATGCGGCCACCTTCGAGTACGCGAGCGCCTTCGCCATTCGCCCGACTGAAGAGGCGGGTGATGTTGTCGTAAGAAGCGAGCGACTCGAAGGTATGGCTTTGCCGCTGCCAGTCAAAAAAGTTGGGATAGGAATTGCCGAGCGAGTTCGCCGCTGCAATGTTTGTGGGAGAAACGCCTGGCGGGAATTCCAGAGTATCGACGGCAACCAGCCGATCCCCGTGAGGGAACGGTAGTGGCCGCAGGAGGATGCCGTCGATCAAACTGAAGATGGCCGTCGTTGCTCCAATCCCAAGGGCCAGTGTGAGGACCGCCGTCACCGTGAATCCTGGGCTGCGACGAAACTGGCGCACCGCGAACGTCAGATCCTGCAGAACCGTCGAGAACATGGCGTGATTATGACAGCGCGTGGGAAGACACGACAAGAATCGGTATACACAGAGACAACTTTTCGCCGGCTCCTGGTTTCATATCCGGTAAGGGGGCGTTATGGAAAAGGAAAAGCTTGGCCTCGTTCTTTGCCTGATCGCTCTGTCGGTGGCTGCTTCGCTTACCCTGTCTTGCGGCGCAAAGTCGCAGGATCAAGATCCACTCGCATCCATCACGCTAAGCCCAGCCACTGCTGACGCAAAGGATTATCCCAATGGGCAGGTGCAGTTTATCGCCACCGGCTACTACATCGATCCGTCGCACACGGTCACTCCACTCACTGCCACTTGGGGTACGTGTTACCAATTCGCGCCCACGACGGCAGTGTCGGTCACCAGCACAGGATTGGCGCAATGCGCGAGCGGGGCGATAGGCAATTACTCGGTTTGGGCGAATGATCCTGCGCCACTCGGCCCGGGCGTTTATAACTGTCCAGCGAGCGGTGCCTGCGGCGGAGGATGCACGATCCAGGCTACTGCGCAGCTCACCTGCCCCTAGGCTGTTTTGCGGCAGGCAGGCGGCGGTTTCGCGATGACATTACTCTTCAGTCTTCCGCCACTGGCGCGGTCATCTCCTCTGACGGTTCTCCGCCGGCCATTGACTGCGCAATGATCAGCTCGCGCGCTTCCACGCGGATCTTCGGCAGCTGCACGGCGAACCACCACGCTCCTATCACTGACGCGAACCCGCCGATGGCGACGGTGAGCGGCGCGCCCAGCCGGTCTGACAATGCTCCGCCGAGCAGCGCTCCGATCGGCCCCATGCCCATGAACATCATCGAGTACAGCGCCATCGTCCGCCCGCGCAACGCGTCGGGCACCATCACCTGGATCAGCGTGTTTGACGACGCCATCTGCAGCATCACGAAATATCCCACCGGCATCAGCAGCAGCACCGAGAGCCAGAAAGATTTCGAAAACGAAAACAGCATCAGGCTTATGCCAAACCCGGCGCAGCATACCGAGACCCACCGGCCCAACCCCTTCACGCCCGAGCGCAGCGCCAGCGTCAGCGCCCCGAGCAATGCCCCCACGCCCGCCGCGCCCATCAGGATGCCCAGCCGCACCGCTCCCAGATCGTGCGATCCGATCAGCGACGCGAATTCCTGTCCTCCGTGATGCAATATATTGTCCGCAAAAATCGGCATCAGCACGGCGTATGGCATGCCCACCACGCTCACCAGCCCCAGCAGTATCATCAACGCGCGGATCGGCGCGGTGCGATTGACAAACTGGAAACCTTCGCGCATGTGCACCCACGGCGATGTCTTCACCGAAACCCGCGCCGGCGCATGTACTTTCATCAGAAGCAATCCGGCAATCACCGCGATGTAGCTCACCGCGTTCGCAAAAAAGCACCACCCTTCGCCCAGTCGCGCAACCAGCACGCCCGCTACCGCTGGCCCTATCACGCGCGCTCCGTTGAACATGGAAGAATTCAGCGCGATGGCGTTCATCAGGTCTTCCTTGCCCACCATGTCCACTAGAAACGACTGCCGTCCGGGGATATCGAACGCGTTCACCACGCCCAGCAACGCCGCCAGCACGAACACATGCCACACCTGGACCTTATGCGACAAGGTAAGCGCCGCCAGCACGAACGCCAGCAGCATCGACGCGACCTGCGTCCCGATCACCACATGCTTGCGGTTGCTGCGGTCGGCCACCAGCCCGCCGATCGGCGCAAACAGGAACACGGGAATCTGGCTGGCGAAACCCACTTCGCCCAGCCGCAGTCCCGATCCCGTCATTTTATAAACCAGCCAGGACTGCGCCACGGTCTGCATCCATGTGCCGATCAGGGAAATCAACTGTCCGCTGAAAAAAAGCTGAAAGTTGCGATGCCGCAGGGCGCGTCCGGCGGCCTGCCAGCGCAGTCCGCCGCCCCCGGCCGCGGCTTCGCCCTTCGCAGCGGCGTTCGCACCGCCGTTTGTAGAGGCACTCTGTTGGATGGGAATTTTCGACTCAGCCACGTTCACTTCTTTGGATGATGACGATCCAGATGACGACCTGGATGATGATCTAGGTGACGCTTTGCGCCACCTTACGCTCTACTATATCGCGAGTCTTTGCCCCGTCCCGAACCGCAGCCGGCTCAACCTAGCCGACTTTTCCACAGATTGAGCTGGCTTCGCGTGCTCCATCCCCCATCCCGCGGCCCTCAAGTGCAAGCGAATGACCAATTTGGGAAAAATTGCCCTTGTTACTAACTTGGAACTTCACTTCCCGCCCGCCGTGCGCTACAGTATCCGCTGCCCTTTCGACGATTCGGCAAAGGAAGTCACGCCACTATGACCTCTGCTCCAGTGGGGATTGAACGCCGTGTCGGACAGCGGTTCCCGTACCTTCTCCCGCTCTCGCTGCGCCAGCCCGACTCCTCCCTGGAAGGCGTGGGATTCACTCAGGACCTCAGTTCGCGTGGAGTCTTCTTCTTCACTGATGCGCCGCTCAGCGAAGGCTCGGAAATCGAGCTCACTCTTCGCATGCCCTCCGAGATCACTCTGGGCGAGAACATGCCCGTACGCTGCCGCGGCCGCGTATTGCGTGTAGTGCGGCCAGCCGCTGCATCCGCCCACGACGGTTCAGGGCCGGCCCGCGCCGAAACGAAAATCGGCGTGGCTGTGCGCTTCGCCGGCTACGAATATCTCTCCGAGTCCTCCGAGTCTTCCACGACCTTTGCCCGAGTCTCTACTCAGCACTCGCACCAGCCCAGCCATAATGAGGATCGGCCTTTAGCTCATTCTTCCGCCCGTTCGGTCTTGGGCTAGTTTCAAATTGCCCCTTTCGTATCTCCCATCTCTCTCGTCCCGTTGATTGTCTGTAACCAAGGAAAAGGCCTATGACGAATGGGCTTGGCGTATATTGTTCGGAACCCAGCAGGACGAGAGGTTCTGGGCGAATTCCTGGTGCAGCGAAAATTCCGCAGTGGCGCGGGAGGGTTCAAAATGGCTTGGGTTCTGGATAAAGAGCGCAAGGTCTGGAAATGCTCAAGTTACTCGGACCTGGATGGCGATACTATCAACAATTTTGCGCAGTGGGGAGAGCCCTTCACTCCCTACGAACACCCCGGTTTTGATGGTGACTTCGAGCCTGATTTCGCGAACGTGGTCATCGAGATGCCGCAGCTGCAGGTCATGACTCATGGTTACGGCCGGAACATCACCGCAGAGAATTTTCCCATCGTGAAGCGATTTCTGGGTACCCCGTTTCCGCTTCCCATGGGGACGTATAGTTTCAATGACCTTGTCCGGCTCAAGTACGCCAAGAAACAATCAGAGCGATGGATCAATACCAACCTCTATGGTTGGGGACTATGGGCTGTCACCGCGGGCGATCTGGACTATACCGACGGCGCCTACGTGCACGGGTCTGTAAGCCTCGCGCTGATGTCGGGCACGACGTTTACCAGTCAGCCGACTTACCACAGGGTCGACGCCGAGATCGGAGCAGGTGACGACAATTGGGATTTTGAATCCGATACTATCCCCGCCGGAGTCGAGACCGCAGTCGCAAGCATCCTTGGCCCAGACCGCTATAATCTTGAAGGACCGATCAAAATCCAGTTCACCGGACCGGGAAAGCGCTCGGTCGCAACTTCAGTCCAGACACCCCCGAAGGTAATACCGCACCCATGATTGATCAATCATGATTGATCTGTGCTAAGAACCTGTTCCCGAGATTACAGATGCGGCGTGCCCCGTCGAAAGGCCGCGGTTCGGGATGACGCTAGGGGCGAAGATTCAAACTGAGCCGCCGCCCCGCGCAAACCACCTTTTCAAGTTTGCCATCCTGTCATACAATGTCAGCCACAGAGGTGAACAGCCTCCAGCTTTCTACCGTCTGTGTTCTCCCCCTAGATGTTGATCTCGAAGTCGCACTGTTTGAGCTTGCGGAAGCGTGGGCGGGTCTTTGCCTATTACCTAGGTCACTTGGCGGAGAGCAGGTTCTCTTTCTAACATGCAGACACCGAGAGAAATCAGCGAGAACCGCGTTATGCATGGGATCGCCGTCGCCCTCCTGACCGAGGACGAGGACCACTTATCCGCGCTGCAAAATCGTCTGGAAGCGACGCGCCTGGGACAGGCGGTATTCAGCCACGTCGGTTTTCCTGCCGGACCTACCGATTCGATCCTGCGCCAGCTGCAGGATTCGCGCGCCGAAGTCGTTATCGTCGACATTCCAGCGCACGACGCTCAGCGCGCCATCCACACCATCGAATTGATTCGCGCTACCACGCAGCAGATTGGGATCTTCGCGAACGGCGAGATGACCCATCCCGCCAGCATTGTCGCCAGCATGCGTGCCGGCGCCGGCGAGTACGTCGACCATTCCGGCGGTCACGAAGCTTTGCTCGAAGCGCTCACCCGCTTCAGTTCCTCCCGCACCCGCAATCTCGGGGGCGCGGGCAAGGCCCGGGTATTTACTTTCCTTAGCGCCAAGGGCGGCGCGGGCTGCACCACGGCCGCAGTCAATACCGCCACGGCCTTGCAGCAGTCTCACGGCGACGTCGTTCTCGTCGACTTCGCTCCCATCGGCCACGCCGCGCTTCATCTGAACTTGCGGCCGCAATTCGGCGTGCTCGACGCTCTGCAGAATCTGCATCGCCTCGATAGCACGTTGCTCGACGGCCTCATGACTCCGACCAAAGAGGGATTGCATCTTCTGGCCGGACCGCAGCAGCCGTATCCCACCGAGCCGACGCCGGGCGAACTGGCCCGCTTGTTCGATCTGCTGGTGAATCACTATCGCTTTGTTGTGGTCGACGCTTCCAGCCGTCTTGACCCCACCACGCGCCTGCTTTCCGATCTTTCCAACGCCGTGCTCGTGGTCGCGCAGACCGATGTGGTTTCGCTGTGGAGCGCCGGACGCATTCACACCTTCCTCGAAGAAGGCACAGGCCGCGACCGCCTGCGTATGGTTTTGAATCGCTATAAGAAGATTCCCGGCTTCACCGACGAGGACGTCGAGAACGCCACCAACTGCAAAGTTTTGTGGAAGATTCCCAACGCGTTTCAGGCGGTCTCGCCGTCCATTGACCACGGCACTCCCGTGGTTCTGCAGGATGGTCCCGAGATCAGCCGCTCCTACCGAGCCCTGGCCGCGGCCCTGGCTGAAGCATCGTCTAATTCGGAAGGCAGTCCCGATCTCGTCTACGGAGCCGAAGGCGCCCGCAAAAAGCCCGCCGGCCGGCTCAACCTTTCCCCGCTCCGCGCCGGACAATAAGAGCAGTACCGAGTCGCGAGTACCGAGTACCGAGAAACTATAAGATCAGAATAGGATCCGGCTAATAACATTCAGATTTGGCAAGTCCTTTGGAAGCGCCGCTGGGAAAGCGCTGCTTTTGGGTGGCGCAACGCTTTCAGCGCTGCGATAAAGTCCTTCTTTTGATGGGGCTTTAACCCCTGAGGAGCGTCTTACTTTGCCGCCGCTGGCGCGGCTTCCTGCGGAAACATCTTGAAGACAACATCCTGCGAGTGCGACGTCACTTTCTTGCTCGCGTCGCTCGCAGTCTCAGTCTCGGTCAGCGTGCCCTTGAGCACGAAATAAGCCTCATCCCCTGGGTTCTTCCCTTCGCCCCGCTCCACCGTCCCCTTAAAGTCGAACCCCACGCCGTGAACAACCTGCGTCGTGAAACTCAGCTTGTTCTCTTCAATCTTGCCGTTCTTGAAAAACTGATCCAGGAATTCTCCCTTGTCGTTCTCTCCATCGCCGAATCGCGAAATGAATCCCGTGACGTGGCCCGCGTCCTCTACCGTCAACTGGACCAATTCGCCTTCCTTCAGAAACGTGTACATTCCCGAATAAGCCTGCCCGCTTCTCGCATTCTGTTCCGCAGCCGTTCCACCCGGCTTCGCCGCATCTCCGGAGGGTTTCGCCTCCTGCGCGCGCAACTCGAGAGAATGACTCACTGATCCGAGCCCAACCCCCAATGCCAGCACAAAAATGAAATGATTTCTCTTCACTTCTTCGTCGCCTTCGCCTCCATGAATGGCATCCACGTCGTGCCATCCATCGATATTTCAAACTTCAGACTGTAGCTTGCCGGCGTCAGCACCTTCATCGTCATCTTCTGCTTGATTTCCTGTCCGCTATAGGTCTGCGAACTCGTCCACGTCCAGGTATCGCCGCTGAGCGTACCCTTGGAATTTTCGCGGCGTCCCTGGCTGTTGAACTCGTTATAGGTATACACATTCTCTTCCGTGTCGTATCCTAAATAGGAAACTGCGGTCCCGTCGCCGCCCAGTTCCGGAGGCATTTTGAAATTCGAATGACCCTCCACGAAGAATTTTCCCGGCATCCACTCGGTCGAGTCAGTCGAACTAAACTTGCCGCCGGCTCCCCACGGCCCCTGCGCGATGGTCCCCTCAACAGTCCACGCTCCCACAAAGTAGTCGAGCTTCTTCACTTCCGGTCCGGGCGTAGGCGTCATCTGCGCCCAAGCCGATGCGGTCAACAAAACCAGAGTCGAAACCAGAATCGCCTTGAAATCCATGTGTGTGCCTCCGTGATTGGAAAGCTTTTGGCTGTTGGCCTTTAGCTAAAAGCCAAAAGCTAAGAGCCAAGAGCCAAGAGCCAAAAGCTAAGAGCCAAAAGCTAAGAGCCCGCGCGATCACTTCGCCTTCGTCGCCTTCCCGTCCATCACCATCGTCCACTTCGTTCCATCCGGCGACGCTTCGTACGAGAAGTTGTACGATGCCGGCGAAGTCACCTTCATGGTGAACCGCCCCTTAACCATGTTGCCCTCCTTCTGGTCGTTGATCCAAGTCCACGTATCTCCATCCAACGACCCCTTGGAGTAGACGAATTCTCCCCAACTGTTGAACTCACGGTAGCTATAGGACTTGTCGTCGGCGGAATAGCCCATGATCGAGATCCCCGACCCGTTCCCCATTGTGGTCTTGTAGTCGGTGTGGCAGACGAGAAAGAATCCGCCTTCCATCCACTCGCAATTCTCGTTCTCTGTCACTTTTCCGCCCGAGCCCATCTCGCCCGGCTTCATGTCGCCGTCGAGCGTCCATTTCCCGACAAACATATCGAGTTTCTTGTGTTCCGGCCCCGGCTTCGGCATCTCCTGCGCCAGCGCCGCTGCCGCCAATAGGAACCATCCCGCAAAAATCATTGCCAGAGTTTTCATCGCGCGCCTCCCATTTTTGTGGTTGAAACTTGCTAACTGCCGATACTGATTACTGAATTGTTGATTGCTGATTATTGATTGCTGATTGAAGAGCAGCAGCCGCGGCGAAATAATAGCCTCGGTTCCAGAGCACGTCAACCAGGTTTTAAGCCGCTTTTCAATCAACAATCAGAAATCAACAATTGCCCACTTCCTACCAGTCTCCAAAATGCGCCACCGTCATCTGCTGAAACTTCATCTTCCACACGTCGCCCTGCTTCACCCAGGTGGTGCTGAAGTGCTGATACCGCGGCGGCGGCCCCTGATCCTCCACCGGTGGAACGCGCAGCACCACATCGTAGGTCACGATCGCGACTCCGTCCGTCACCGGCACGACCTTCATGTCATACGCGAGCAGGTCGAGTCCGCCCCCGCCCAAGCCGTCAATAAAGTCCTGGCGCTCGCCCAATTCGCCGTCGAACGACACGAAAGAAAAATCGTCGGCCAGCGTGCGCTTGAAAAACGCCACATCGCCCTTTTTCGCCGCCTCCACAAAACCCTTCTCGGCGCCCATCAGCGTCTGCTCCAGCGGACTCAGCGGCTTGTCCGGCGCATTCGCCTGCCCCACCCCGGCGAAACTCACCGCACTGCAAAGCAGAATCACGCACACTACAAAACCATATTTCATTCCTGTCTCCTTAATAAGACTCTCGAAAAAGCAATTCGTCATTCCACGGAGCAAAGCTCCTCATTAAATTCTTTGTCATTCCGGCTCGCTAACGATTAATAAGACTCGTCATTCCGAGGAGCGAAGCGACGAGGAACCTGCTGTTCTCTCACCACGCTCCAACCGCGGGCTCTCGCGACGGTTTTGGCTGTAGCCTCGACCTCGGGCTTTTGGGTGGCGCAGCGCTTTCACCGCTGCGATAAGCAACCATCCATATAAATGACGGGCTTTAGCCCCTGAGGCCGCTTACTCCTCCAACCCGGGCAACCCATCCACGCTCCGCCGGTTCTTCTCCTGCCGATACGCTTTCAGCCCGTCCGGCCCCTTCTTCCGCGCCCACGCCGAAAGCTGTTCCCGCTCGCCCTCATACCTGAAACGCGGCACGCCGTATCCGCAGGAATCGTTCACCCGCGTGACTTCCACCAAAATAATCGACCGGATGCTTTCATAAGCAGGGAACTGTGCCAAGAGCGCGGCGAATTCGGCATCCTGCGGTTCCACCGCCCGCCCGTGACCGTGCAGACGCAAAATGTTAGGTGGCCCCTGAAACGCGCAGAACATCAGCACAATCCGTCCATTCTCTTTCAAATGCGCGATCGTCTCCACGCCGCTTCCGTTGAAATCCAGATAAGCCACAGTGGTCGGTCCCAGAATCCGAAACGTGTCCAGCCCCTTGGGCGAGAGGTTGACGTGCCCATTCGCATCCAGCGGCGCCGAGGCAACAAAAAACACGCGCTGCTCCTGAATGAATCGCGTCGCTACATCGTCAAGTGCAGGACGAATCTTGCCCACGATTATTGTCCTCTGATCTTCCGCGCCAGATCCCCGCGCGCCACCTGCACCTGTTCGCCTGTCGCCAGATTCTTCAACGCAAACGCATCCGCCTGCACTTCATTCTCGCCCACAATCAGAATGTACGTCGCCCCCGCCTTCGTCGCCGCCTCGAACGATTTCTTCAGCCGGAAGCTGTCATCCCCTAACTCCACCACCAAATCGTGCCGCCGCAACTCCCGCGCCAGCCTCGCCGCCTCGCCATTCATCCCCGACATCGCGGCGATATAAACATCCGGCTTGCGCAGCACGCCCTCGGCCGTTTCCTTCAACGACATCACCAGCCGGTCTTCGCCAATGGCAAACCCAATCCCGGGAGCCGCTGGCCCGCCCAGAGCCTCCGACAGCCCATCATAACGCCCCCCACCGAGGATCGCGTTTTGCGCCCCCAGCGCCCCGTGCGTGAACTCGAAGGCCGTCCGCGTGTAGTAGTCGAGCCCCCGCACCAGCCGGGAGTTAATATGAAACTCGACACCTACTTTGGTGAGAATTTCCTGGACGGCATCAAAATGCTTGCGCGAATCTTCGCCGAGAAACTGCGTGATGCGCGGCAGCGTTTCGATAATCGGCTGATCCTCAGGAACCTTGCAATCAAACACACGCAGCGGATTCGTCACCGCCCGCCGCTGGCAGTCCGTGCACATCTTGTCCTTGACCGGATCGAGCGCCTTGCGCAGCGCGTCGTTGAACGCCACGCGGTCAGCGGAGGTTCCGACCGAATTCAACTCCAGATTCCAATCCGTAATGCCGAGCCGGTCGAGCAGCGTGGCCAGCATCTCCAAAACTTCCGCATCCCGCGCCGGAGACTCGCTCCCCGCCGACGGCGGCCCAATCACCTCCGCCCCAATCTGATAAAACTGCCGGTACCGCCCCTTCTGCGGCCGCTCCCGCCGGAACTGCGGGCCGATATAGTAGAGCTTGTTTAGCCCATTCTTTTCGAGATCGTGCTGGATGTATGCCCGGACGACGCCCGCCGTGTTCTCAGGACGGAGGGTAAGGAGCTGGGGTGGTTCAAACATCTCTCGATCCAGTTCTTCAATTTCAATCTTCGCCTTGATCGCAAGAGTTCGCAGTGGGGCGGACAGCATCCCAGAGACGGTCGCAAGAAGCAGTTTCGCGGAGGGCTGGTCGGGCCTTTCGTTTTGGTAGTTTCGCCCGATTTCTAGCAGTTCGCTAATATCTTGCAGGTTCGGCAGGTATCTTGACCGAACGATCTTGGCCTCCGGGTTTTCGGGGCTGCCGGAGCCTAAGAGGGTGGGTGCCGATGTGCGCCCTCTCCCCGTTCGCGTGTGGGGCGCAAGATCCGCCCATCCCTCTTTTGCGTGGCGGTGGATCCATTGCTGCTGGACCTCCATGTCGATTGAGCCGCCCCTGTCATCCCACGTGAACATTTCTTTCGAAACAATATCCGTCTCTTCGCCCACGCCCCGCGCAAAAAGCTCCGTGCTCTCGAAAATCGGCGTGCGAATTTCCTGGAAGTTGTAAGCGTGGAACACATCCCGCACCGCCGCCTCCACAAAATTCCACAGCGCCGTCTCCGGCGGCAGCAAATCCCGCGTCCCTCGCACCGCTTTAATCATTCCGATTCCAGTCCTACGTCCCGAAGGGACGATTGATAGTAGCCCGGCGTTTCAACGCCGGGTAAAGCGGCAAGTCGGAGCCCGTGCCGTGGGCACGGCTGAAACGCATCCCGACCTCTATGTTGAATTTCAGCCGTCCCTAACGGGACGGGGTTCTTTCGTGGTGCCCACCCCGGCATTGAAACGCCGGGCTATTGTCAGGCGCCCTCCGGGGCGCTCAACCCGGGCATCGCCGTCCGTTCGCTTCGCTCACCGTCCTGCTCCGCTCAGGATGACAATCCTCGGTACTGGGTACTGGGTACTTGGTACTCGCGACTCACTTCTCCTTCAAATACTGATCCTTATATCCCAAATAATTCCGCGCGTACCGCATGATCGCCTCTTCATCCGCCGCCTCGATCCTCCGCCGGAACTTCCCCGGAGACCCCATCCACAACGACCCCGGCTCGACCACCGTACCCTCCGGAATCAGCGTCCCCGCCGCAATAATCGATCCCGCCCCTATCCTCGCGCCGTTCAGAATAATCGTCCCCATCCCGATCAGGCACCGGTCCTCAACCACGCACCCATGCAGCGTTACCGAGTGCCCCACCGTGACGTACTCGCCCAGATAAACGCCCCACTGCTGCTTCATGCCATGCAGCACGCAGTTGTCCTGCACATTGGAATGCGCCCCGATGCGGATCTCATGCACGTCCCCGCGTACCACCGCATTCATCCACACGGAGGCGTGCTCGCCCAGCACGACATCGCCAATAATCTGCGCCGAGGCGTCCACATAACACGTCGCCGGAATCGTAGGCCGCACACCTTTATAGGATCGAATCATTCTTGGTCTCGAATTGCTGGCTGAATTGTTCGTTAACGCGAATCAAAGTTTTAAAAGGAACTTGAAAATACCACGAGACCGCGCCCCGGCGTAAGAGCAGCTGCCATCTCGGAAAGATCATGTGGGGACAGCCGCCCCCGGTTGTCCGGTCGAGTGCAGCTCGACTCGCCTTCCCATTCCCACTCCGGGAACCACGCTCAAAAAGTCGCCCCACATCAGAGACCTCTTCCCCTCACCCATGTTATACAAATCCTAGTTATATAAATTCTGGTTATACAAATTCTGGTTTCTTCCCGCCGCGCGTCCGGTAAACACGCTCCGGGCCGTCCCTCCGAGCTGATCTTACAAGGCTGATCTTACGAATCGAGCAGGCGATCGAGATAAACGATCGCACGCAGGGGCGACCTTATGTGTTCGACGCGTCATTGTTTGTACACGGCTTTCATTATCTCGCTTCTCATCTTGACCACCCCGTTCGCCACCCCGCTCGCCGCCCAGGACGCTACCGGCGCCATCCACGGCACCGTGCTTGATCCCACCGGCAGCCGAATTCCTCAGGCGTCAATCGTCGTGGTCAACACCGCGACCGGCCTGCGCTACACCGCGACCAGCGACGCCGAAGGCAGCTTCACTCTCGACCTGCTGCCGCCCGGCGACTACTCCGCCCGCGTCGTAGCCGACGGCATGTCGCCGGAAGTCACGCCCCAACTGCACGTCGATATCGGCGGCATCGCCGCCCTTGATTTTCACCTTACTGTTGCCGGCGCCCACGAAAGTGTCACCGTCTCCGCCGCGCCCGCCCTGGTCGAAACCCAGCCCACCGGCGTCTCCGCGCTTCTCGACCAACGCGCCCTCGGCGATTTCCCTCTGAACGGCCGCCGTTTCTCCGATCTCGCCCTGTTTTCTCCCGGTGTCACGCAAGACCCGCGCAGCCTCAATTCCTCCACCAACGGCGATCTTTCTTTCGGCGGCATTCGCGGATTCCAGAACAGCTTTCTCGTCGACGGCGGCGACTACAACAACGCCTTCTTCGCCCAGCCTCGCGGACGCGATCGCGCTCCCTACGAAATCTCCACTGAAGTTGTGCAGGAGTTCCGCGTTTCCACGACCGCCTACGGCGCCGAGCAGGGCCGCTCCGGCGGCGCCGTCATCAACGTCGTCACCAAGTCCGGCTCCAATCACCTGCATGGAACGGCCTTCTACCATCTACGCGACAGTTCCCTCGGCGCGACCGATCCTTTCCTGGCGTTCAAGCCGCACAACCGCCAGCAGCAGTTCGGAGGCACCGTCGGCGGCCCGCTCAAGCGCAACAAAGTTTTCTTTTTCGCCGGATTCGATCAGCATATCTTTCACGATCCCAATGTCGTTGAATTTCTGGACGGCAGTTCGCAGGTGATTCCTCAACCCGGCGTCGGCCCTTACACTCCCGGAGACTATGAAGCCAGCGACGAGGCCCTGGTCTTCGCCGCCGCCGCGCAACTCACCTCCCTCGCCGGAGAATATCCAGCCGCGCAAATCGGCAACACATCCTACGTCAAGCTCGACATCAACATCACGCCGCGCAACCAACTCACGCTCAAGGTCAATACCACGCGCTATTGGGGAGCGAACAATGTTTTCCTCGACCCCGCGAGCCCCGTCACCTACGATTCCGTCAGCGACAACGGCGAGGAACTGGTCTCCACCGAAACCGGCAGCCTCTCGCTCACCAGCAGTCTGCCCCCGCGCTGGATCAGCCATCTCCGCGCCCAGTTCTCGCGCGACCTGCAGCAGTCTTTCAGCAACACCAGCAACGTGCTCATCAAGCTGCCCGACATCCTCGACGGCATTGGACGCTCCGACTTGCTTCCCCGCGAGACTCGCGAGCATCGCCTCCATCTCGCCGAAACCATGAGTTACGAGGGCTCGCGCAATGCGTGGAAGTTCGGCGGCGACGGCCTGATTACTTGGCTCTACGACTTTTTCCCCAGCCAGCAAAGCGGCGAATATCTTTTTTATCCTCTCAAAGTCGATCCTTTTACGTTCGAGCCCATGGAAGCCGGACTCGAACTCACGCCGCTGCGCGCCTACGCCCATCAGGTCCCGCACTACTATCTGCAGAGCTTCGGCGGCGCGGCCTCGAATCCCAATACCAACGAATACGCCGCTTTCGCGCAAGACACCATCCGCGTCACCGATCGACTAGCGCTGAACCTCGGCGTCCGCTGGGACCTGCAAACCTTTACGACCGCCGGACTTCTTTCCAACCCGCTGTTTCCGCCCGCCGGCAAAGTTCCATTCCAGCCCCACAACTTCGCTCCGCGCGCCGGACTCGCCTACTCTTTCGGCAAGACGCGTCCCCTCGTGGTGCGCGCGGGATACGGAATTTTCTTCGTGCGCATCCCGCAGATCTACAACTCCACCATCCAGACCGAGAACGGCATCACCGACTCACAAGTCTTCCTCAACAACACCGATTATTACGACCACCAGGTCTTTCCCACCTATCCCAACCCCCTCGTGACTTGTCCGCTCGTAGCCGTATCCTGCTCGTTGCCTCCAGGATTCACGCAGGGCGTAAGCAACGAAGTCTCCGCGTTCGCTCCCAACTTCGTGACTCCGCGCGTGCAGCAAGCCAGCCTGACTTTCGAAAAAGAAGTGGCCGGCCAAACCACCGTGTCTCTGTCATTCCTCAGCGTCCGCGGCGAACACCTCATCCGCGCGCTCGACGTAAACCTTCCGCCGCCCTCCGCGCTGACGTACCCTATCTTCGATTCCACCGGATCGATTTTCCAGGGCGGCTATTACACAGTCGATTCCTTCGCCACCTGGCAGTTCACCGAGTCGCTGACCTGCCCCTTTCCACCCTGCATCAACCCGCTTGGGCGTCCCATCGCCCAACTGGGCTCGATCGACGAATACCAGAGCGCGGCCTCCAGCTATTACAACGGCGCAACTCTCTCCATCAATCGCCGCGTCGTCCACGGGGCTTACCTGCGTCTCGCCTACACATTCGCGCACGCCATCGACGATGGCCAGGACGCCCTCGTCGCCGGACAGCCCGCGACCGTACAGAATTCCTATGATCCCAGCGCCGAGCGCGGACCGAGCGTCACCGACCAGCGCCAGCGCCTGGTCGCCGCCTTCTCCGTTGAACCGCGCCCGTTCCATCGCGGACACGAACTCCTGGGCCGCGCATTAAACGATTGGAAAATCTCCTCGGTCTTCAACTACGGCAGCGGACGCCCCTTCAGCGCTACCGTCGACGGCGATCCCAACCAGGACGGCAACGACCTCAACGACCGCCTCCCCGGCTACACTCGCAACGGTTTCACCGGCCCCGACTACGCCACCGCCGACCTCCGCCTGGGCCGAATGATTCACGTCCGCGAACGCTGCAAACTCGACCTGACCGCCGAATCCTTCAACCTGTTCAACCGCGACAACCAGCGTGTCACCATCACCTCCAACGGCCTGGTCTCCTCGGCCAGCACATTCGTCCAAAGCTACGTCACCACCACGGCCACAAGCACGAGCACCGTTGCCCCCTACCCCGGCTACTACGAGTTGCCCACCAACTTCACCAAACCCAACGCCGCCTACGCTCCCAGGCAAATCCAACTCTCGCTGAAACTCATCTTCTGAACAGGATTCACCAAACCGCTGTCATCCCGCAGGAGCGCGCTAAGCGCTCCTGCGGGACCTTACGAAACCCGGATATCGGTTGTGCGGATGCGAGGAGCGCCCGCACGGCATGAAGCGCAGGCACGCCCATCCACAGCATTAACAGCGGCGGCCGGCGTAAGGTCCCTCGCCCGGCTGTCGCGGCGCTCAGAATGACATCGGGCCAAAATAATTTTGAAATTGAGCCACCCCCGCCGCAAACGAGAACGTGACATTGTCATCCCGTCTCAAAATGATCCGCTTTCCCGGTTGCGTACGGTACCGCACAGAATCTCTCCATCCCACTTGACTTAGAGTCAAATCCTTGTAATAACTATTCGGTCCATCCGGACGAGTTTGGGGGTGTGTCAGTTTGGCAGAAGTACGACTTCAAGAGGGAGAATCCCTCGAGAACGCTCTGCGCCGCTTCAAGCGCAAGGTGCAACAGGAAGACATTATCAAGGAGGTTAAGCGCCACTCCTTCTACCTGAAGCCCGGCGAGAAAAAGCGTGTCAAAGCTGCTCTCGCGCGCAAGCGAGCTCGTAAGAAAACGCGCAAGGAACAGGACTAACGCAACAGGATGAACGCAATGAAGAGCCGCTCCTTCCCGGGGCGGCTCTGCTCAATCTGGCCCCCACCGTCTTGAGCTGCAAGCAGGGAATTTCATAATCATCATTCTTCCGGCATCTTAAAGCACGATAGTCAGTACCCACGCCCGTCCCGGTGCGTGGCGGGCCGAGTCCAAGGGCAGTAATGAGGGGGAGCAGTACAAAACCTGTATTTTCGGTGAACCACCGCAGTTCTTTCCCCGCGGATGGGCGCGCGGAAACGGGCTGAAGGGAGCCATCCTCAAATGGAATTTCAGGACAAGGTGCTGAAGTGCATCGACTGTGGGAGTGATTTCATTTTCACCGCCGGGGAGCAGTTGTTCTTCCACGACAAGCAGTTCAAGAACGAACCCAAACGCTGTAAGGCTTGCAAGACCAAGCGGATTTCGGTGCTGGGCGCGATCCCTGCGCCCGGACAGAACTACCGCTATACCAAAGTCGAAACTCAGGCCACCTGCTCGGGATGCGGAAAACAAACCACCGTCCCTTTCCGTCCCACGCAAGGCCGCCCCGTCTTCTGCCGCGAATGTTTTCAGTCGCGCCGGACTGCGGCTTCGGCCTGATCGAGCTTCGACTCGACCCGGCTTAGTTTTTTGATTCGATCAGGCTCGATTCGAATTAGATTCGATTCGAATTAGGCTCGATCTGTGGTGCCGCGGGCTCTCTTCACCCGGAGAGTGCGGTACCATGGAGCCGTGTCTGCATATTTTGTAGAAAACTTCGGATGCCGCGCCACCCAGGCTGACGGCGCCGCGCTCGAACGCCAGTTCGAGGAGCGCGGCCTATCTCGCGCCGCCACTCCCGCCCACGCCTCCGTGGTTATCTTGAATACTTGTACCGTTACGGCTGGCGCGGACCAGGATGCGCGCGCGGCGATACGCCGGGTGCGCCGGCAGAATCCGCGGGCGCGCATTGTGGTTACTGGTTGCTACGCGCAGCGCGCTCCGGAAGAGATTGCCGCGCTGCCGGGCGTCAGCATGGTTATTGGCAACTCGCACAAGCATCGGCTGGCGGAGATTGCGCTGCCGGATCTTTTCCGCGCCGAGCAGGTTGGGGCCGCCGGGAAATCCAAGGCCGACTTCATCCCGCTGTCTTCTCTGACTGAGAACCGGGAACTGAGAACTGAGAACTCGATTTTTGTCTCTGATATTTTTGCGCACACTGAATTGCTTGCCGCTCCTGTCTTTGCTGGCGCTGCCGGGGACGCCACCGGCGATTCTCATGAAGGTGCGCGCACGCGCCCCAATCTCAAAGTGCAGGACGGATGCGACAACCGCTGCTCGTTTTGCGTGATCCCCTACGTGCGCGGCCAGAGCCGCTCGCTCGATATTGGCCGAATCATTCGCGAGGTGAATGGGTTGGTCGAACGCGGCTATCGTGAAGTCGTGATCAGCGGAATTAATCTCGGAAGATGGGGACGGGATTTAGCTGCCAGCTCTCACCAGTCAGCTCTCAGTGAGTCTCGGCAACGGTCGACGAATAATGACCTGCCGTCACTGATCCGCGCCATCCTTTCCGAAACAGTTCTGGAAAAACTGCGCATCTCTTCGGTTGAGCCCATGGACTGGAGCGATGAACTGATCTCTCTGGTCGCTTCATCGCCGCGGATTGCCAAGCACGCGCACGTTCCCATGCAGTCCGGCAGTGACGCGGTGTTGCGCCGCATGCATCGCAAATACCGTCCGTGGCATTATCGCGAGAAGATCGAGAAGATTCGCGTTGCCATGCCCACCGCTGCGATTGGCGCCGACGTCATGGTCGGATTTCCCGGCGAGACCGGTGCCGAGTTCGGCGCTACGCTCCGGATGATCGAAGAGCTGCCGTTTACTTATCTGCACGTGTTCACTTACTCTGCGCGGCCCGGAACTCCGGCGGCGACGATGAAGAATCAAGTCCCGGTGCACGAAGCCCGCGAGCGCAACCGTGTCCTGCGCGAGTTGGCAGCCGAGAAAAAATTGGCGTTCATGCGTGGATTTGTTGGCAAGGAACTAGACGCGATCACGCTGAACGTCGTGGGTACTGATGACACTGGCGAGTTCACTGAGGCGCTCACCGACAATTATCTGAAGCTGCGGTTGCGCGGGCTACACGAGGCGAATCAGTGGTTACGCGCGCGGTTTGAGGATGTGGTGGATGGGATGCTGGTGGGACGGGAGGTTGTTCGATCTTAGGGACGCGATGTTTTGGATCAGAAGGCGTGTCGTGCTAGTTCGGCATCCTGACCGTGCCGATAACAACCCTTGCAAGCCAAGTTACGCGTGACGGTTCAGGCATCCCTACGGGATGCGGTTTCCGATTTGGCCGGGTTACCCGGCGTTGGAAACGCCGGGCTATTTTCAGATGTCCCTTGCGGGACAAAGGTTTTACGGTGTTGTTTCTTTCGCCCCGCTGGGGCTTGCTCTGTTTTCTGGGGGCTTACCGACGACTTGCGTCGTGGGCTGTATTCTTTCGCCGCTTTGCGGCTGGGGTGTGGGAGGGCTTTGCGGGTTCTTCGGGGCGCTGAGACTATGCCGCGTGCTTGGTCGCGCTCTCTTTTCGTTCAGACTTGTTTGGTTCGGGCTCGTTTTGTTCGGGCCCGGGGTTTGATGGGGCGGTCGACCGACTGCTGGCGCTCAGGGCGGGGTTGGGAGCGGGACTGGAGGAGATACCAGGCTTCGCGATGGGCTTCATTTTTGTGGGTCTTTTTGTGAGGGGCGAGGACGACCGCGGTTTTCCCGATCAGTTTTTTTGCGGGAAAGAAATACCAAATATTGTCGGGCACGATGTAGATGGCGAAATAGTCGATCTGTGCGGCGGTGTAGGCGTGCTGATGGGCGGCATGGAGCAGGCAGGAGTATGCCGAGCCATTCCAGCGGTCGGTGCATTTGACCTGTACGCGAAGGAAGCGTCCGTTGTGTTCGAGGGAAACGTCGTAGCGGGCGGAGTCTCCCCAGGGCTTCGCAACGTTGAACCCGCGTTCGGCCGCGTGGGTCATGAATAGTAACTCCACCCATTCTCCGCGTTGTTTGTAAGTGGCAAATTTCCCGCGATGCTCGCTGCCTTTTCGCCCCATGCCTTTTCACCCCTTGGATTCGGCCCAAAAACACAAAAGGCGCAAGCCTGGAGGCTGCGCCTTGGTTCCCTTCGGAAATTTTTAGTCTATATATCTATTTTATCAGTTTGGAGCAGGTGAAGTGGACATTTTGGCAAGTATCTATTTGCTTTGCGGGCAATGGGATGGGGCGAAAGAGATGCTTTGGGGGTATTGACAAGATTTCGGGGTTTGGGGGAATTCCGCAGAGGATCTCGGGGGTTAAATCGCGGGGGTAGGCGGAACAACAGGTCCCTCCACTACGCTTGCTTCGCTGCGCTCCGGTCGGGATGACACAGTTTTTGATAGCCGCCCGCAACTATTCCGCCGTCTGCATGTGCACTGCTTTTTTCAGGTGAGCGCGCAAGGCTTCGGTCTCGCCGCCGGCCAACCTCGCGTGTTTCCAGTAGAAGTCTCAATCGGTCTCCAGTCGGCTTGTTAGTGGGCGACCGCTTTCAGCACTACCGTATTGCGTTCGTCGCCGGTGATGGCGCGGTCGAAGCGGCGGAGGTCGTCGGCGCGATCGACAGGCACGCTCAGTTCCTTGACCTCGAAAGTCCGGGTGTAGCGGATCACGCCACCGCTGACTTCGGTTTTGGAGTGGTAGCTGGCGAAGCTGTAGTCGGCGTCGACGGGCGGCGGCATGTCGTCGACTTCGTAGCCGGCGGGAATGGCGATTTCAAAAGTGTCAACGTCGCGCGCGGGCTCCGCGAATTCAAAGGGGAACTTGCGCGGTTCTTTGTCTCTGGTCTCGAAGATGTTGAAGCCCTTGTTGCCCAGCACGCGCGGCCGCACCAGCAGGAGTCCGCCGGCATTTTTCGCGTAGTTCGCGGACTCGAAGGTGTAGTTGAAGCCGAAGGGCTGATCGGTGTGGTCGAGATTGATTACGCTGGCGTGCGTGATGCGGAAAGTCGAGAGCGAACTGCCGAGCAGGGCTTCGATCGGCTTGATGCGGTCGGTGGCTTTGGTGACGTTCATCAGGGCTCCGCGTTCCGACGCGGCGCGGCCGCCGAGCCGCACCTCCTTGACGTCGCCTTTGAGCGTGCCCTCGCCGTCCAGAGTGAGTTTGGCGGTGCGGTCGATGCTGTTCATGGCGGGAGGTTGCTGGGGCAGTTCGACGAGTTCGCCGCCAGCGGGCGTTATGAGCAAACCATAGTTGGCTTGCAAATAGCCGGGAAGTTCGCCGAAGGGGATCAGCGGGTTCGTGGGATCGAAGAAAAGAATCCGGCCGAGTTTGGGGTGTTGCATGGTGGCGATGAGCGAGGGATCGACCATGCCCTCGGGCAACTGGATGGCAGTAATCAGGTGGTTAAAGCCGTTGTGCGCGGGCATGTCGCGGGTGACAGCGCCGCGCTCAGCGTTAATCAATACGTGGAAGGACTCTACGCCGATCTCGCGCAGCATCGACCGCACCAGTGTTGCTTTGTCTTTGCAGTCTCCATAGCGATGAGAAAACACTTCGGACGCCGGATGGGGCTGAACACCCCCGATGCCCAGCTCAATCGCCACGTAACGAATATCGTGCTGCACAAATTCAGCGATGGCCTGCATCTTTTGCAGTTGGGTGGTTTTCGAAGCCGTCAGACTGGAAACTTGCTGTTTAATTTCTGGCGAGGCATCGACTCGGTCGCCGACCAGGCTGGCGTACCACTTTCCCATGGTGTTCCAGTTAGCGTTTGCGTTCAGGGCGGGACCGCCGGACGAGGTAAAGAAGGACACGATCATTTGGCCGGCCACTCCGTCGAACGGGGGCATCAGCGGCTCTCTTCTGATTCCTTTGACGTCGTTCAATACCCACTGCCATGAATTGCCGCCAGACTGAGTGGGCTGGGTTTCCGAGTAGTTCAACCAGGAGGCTTTGTACTCCCAGCCCGGGGGAAGCTGGAGAGAAAAATGGCTCTCGCGCACGGGATCGGGGGCCTGAAAATCCCAGATGTGCTGCAGAAATAAAGGCTGCTCTTCTACTTCATATTCGTAGCCGACGATGTTGCCGGGATCGGGTGCGGGGATGGTGAGTATTTTGTATTTGACATCGTCGACGAGTTCGAAGCCGGGGCCGAGCGAGCGTTCGACGGCGTCTTTGTCTTTGACTTCGTAGTCCTTGCCCTGCGCGGGGATGCACCAGCCGTGCAGGCTCTTGATTTTGCGCTGGGGATTGAAGGGGACGTAGACCGTGCCGTGCTCGCGGCCATTGGGCCGGAGAATCTTATAGGCCTCGCGCACCGTGGTTTTGATTTTATCGGCAGAGATTACGGTGACGTTGGTTTCGGAGTAGAGCAGGACCGCGTCAGTCTTTTCATCGTAGGCGGGGAGGGGCGCGTTGACCTGGGCATGCATCCATTGCGGGGCATCGGCGGCCAGGGCGCGAGGCGGGCCGGGGAGCACGCCGGCGAAAAGCGCGATCGCGGCGCAAGAAGAAATCAGCAGGGCTCGCCGGCTAATTGCTGGCGGACGCTGCGGCGGGTTGCAGGACGATTTGTTGGTCATCACCGGTCCTCACTGACTGGAAAAAAGAGCGCAACGCGGGGTAGTACTTGGCTTCCAGCAAAAGAAAATCCCAATTGAGTTTCCGCGTCAGGTGCAGGGTGGCGCTGTCTTTGTCTTTGTCAACGTTCAGCGTGTAGTTCAGGACGTGGGCGTCCAGCTTCTGCGGCGTTGGGACGCTGCTCACCTGCCAAGCTGCCGGGAGTTCGATGGTCACGTCATCGTCTTTTTCGTGCGGGTACTCGACATAAATCGGCTGGACGCGGTTCACGTGCTCGAAGAGGCGCTTTTCGACCGCGGTGAAAACCGCGGCCGGAATCAATGTGCGCTTCCCAGCGTTGGAAGCCCAGTCTGGAATGATGATGTGATATTCGGCGACGAGGGGTGTTTCCGAATTGGCCCAGTCCGGCTGGTTGGTCAGGTGCACTTCCGCGGTCGCCGGAATCTGGCGATGGATGTGGTCCTCGAGAAACTTCTTGCGGGCTACATCGTCGGCGTTCCGGACATCGAGCCGTTGATACATCGCTTCCAGCCCGGTGTAGGTTACGGTAAGTTTTCCTTCGAGGTTGCCTTCGCCGGTGAGCCGAAGTTTGGCCACGCGCTCGATGCGAGAGTCTGAACTTTGCGGCAGCGTGGTTTTGACCCAGGCGCCGCCTTCTTTGTCGAGGCATAGTCCGGGTACGCCGGTCTCAGACCAGGTCAGCATGCCGAAAGGGGTAAAGGCAACACCGGGATCGAGATAGAGATCCTTGCCGTTCAGCTTGACCAGGACCACGTTGGAATCCAGTTTCCGGTTTTCCATGGTCTTCGGATTAAAGAAGTACTCTCTCCGGTTGGAGACCCAGACTCCGTAGGCCTCGAAGCCGGCTGCGCGCACCAGGGCGAGGTAGAGCCAGGTGAGTTGCACGGTGTCGCCGTAGCCGCGTTTCCAGAGTTCCTCTACGTTTTCGACCGGCTTCTCTTTGTCGCGCTTTTCCTCCTCTGCGGTTTTGTGGAGCTCATAGGTGGTGTTGCGGATCTGCTGCACCCGGTCGTAGATTTTTCGCAGTTTCACTTCTGGAGGATCGCTGGGTGAGACGATCTGCGCGACCGCCTGTTCCATGGCTTTGTGCTTGCCGACAAAACTCTCCAGGACTCCGCCGCGCTTTTTGGCGACGTGACGCCAGAACTGATCGGCATCGGTTTCGAGGTACTCGGTCTCATAGATGAAATCGACCCGAGCCTTCAGTTGGTTGGGAGGCGGCATGAAGTCTTCCACCTGGAAGGCGGGAATGTTCTCGGCCTCCAGGCGGATGACGTGGTCGGGTCCTTCTTTTGCCGCCGAACCGGTGGGGATATCCTGGGACGTCCAGCGCAGGCTTACGGGTTGGCCCCTGGACTCGAAGGGCTTAAGACTAAATTTCGCTTCGCGTGTGAATAGCGGATCGCTGAGAATCCATTGCGAACCGAAGAGGAAGATCAAGGGCGAACCGTAGCTGGATCGGTCGTTCCAGTCGAGCGTGTAGCGGTACTCAATAATGCTGCCGACCTGTACGTCGGGGAGGGTGAAGGTTTTCGCCAGATATTTCAGGCCCTGAGTCTTTTCGATCGTCTTTTCAAACACCTTGCCGTCGAACTCAACGCTGGAGCCATCGGGCTGGATGGTACGCGCCTTGATACCGGCTACGTCTTGATGTGCCTTGTTGAACTCGATTTCGACGTTAGCGTGATTGCGCCCCTCTTCGGTCAGGATCTTGACACGATAATAGCGGTCTTCGTGGATATCCAGCCGTCCTGTGTCGTCGCGGTCGACTTCGCGAAACAGGATGATGGCGGGCGCTCCCGGGGCTTTGGGCTCGCTGGTCATCTTCAGGTCTTCGGGAGACAGCGGCGGAAAACCTTGCGCGCGGCACGGGAGTGGTCTGAGCGCGGCTATTGCGACCAGCACCATGAGAAATCCGCTGCAGCAGAAAGACAATTTAGATCGATTGGGCATGAGGCCTCTGGCTGCACACTTCTATTTCCTCGTGGAACCCCAAAGGCCAGAGGGGGAAAGCAGAGGCCGCAAGGGATAAGCCACGACGCGGGACAGGAGCGTCGCCGAGCAGGCAACGCTATGGCGGCGAGAGTACAGTGGGGCTTTGCCGATGTCAAGATAATGCGCGGTGAGTGGTGCAGTTTAGCTTACGCGTCAGGCCGGTACAGCGGGAGATCCCTCGCTCCGCCTGGGCGTTTATTCGATGAAGCCCGGCTCCGCTCGGGATGACGCCACGCTTGAAGGTTCAAACTGCACCACTATACGCAAGTGGTGAGTTTGCGGGACGCAATTTTTCGTCGAGACTATAATTGGGCACCAAATTGACAACCCCATGGCCCTGACCTCTGGCACCAGGCTTAGTCAGTATGAAATTCTTTCGCCCCTTGGAGCGGGGAGCATGGGCGAAGTTTATCGGGCGCGCGATACGCGGCTCGATCGCGACGTGGCGATCAAAGTTCTGCCGGAGCTGGTCTCGTCGTCGCCGGAGCGGCTGCAGCGCTTTGAGGTAGAAGCGAAGGCGGCCGCGGCGCTGAATCATCCCAACATTCTTGCGGTGTACCAGATGGGAACTTACGCGGGCGTGCCTTATCTGGTGTCGGAACTGCTGGAGGGCAAGACGCTGGCCGAGAGTGTGCGGCGCGGGCCGCTGCCGTTGCGCAAGGCGATTGACTACGGCGTGCAGATTGCGCAGGGCCTCGCGGCGGCGCACGAAAAAGGGATTGTTCATCGCGATCTGAAGCCCGACAACCTGTTCGTCACCAAAGAGGGGCGAGTCAAGATTCTGGACTTTGGCCTGGCCAAAGTGGTTGCGCCGAGAGACCCGGCGGCCAGCGCGGCGCCCACGCTTACGATGCCGGGCGTGGCCATGGGAACCGTGGGTTATATGTCTCCCGAGCAAGTGCGCGGGCTGGAGACCGATTATCGCACTGACATTTTCGCGTTTGGGGCAATCCTCTACGAGATGGTGATGGGGAAGCGGACGTTTGAGCGATCGACGTCGGCGGATACGATGAGCGCGATTCTGAACGAAGATCCGGAGCCGATCTCGGAGCTTGCGCCGGAGACGCCGGTGGGGTTGCAGAGAGTGGTGCTGCGCTGTTTGGAGAAAAATCCGGAGCAACGGTTTCAGTCGGCGTCCGATCTGGCGTTTGCGTTGGAGTCGCTGTCGGATTCGGGGATCTCGGCGCCGTCGGGCGCGCATGCGATCAGACGAGACGGGACGAGCTTCGACCGGACGAACGCAGGCCGGACGAGCTTCGGCGGAACGAAGACAGGCGGGGCGAAACAAGAAGAGCGCCCGCGTTCACGAACAGCACTTTTCGCTGCGGTGTTAGTGATTGTGATTATCGCGATAGTGCTGGCCTACTTTTGGATGCAGCCCGCGGCCGTTCCGACGGTTTCGAATTATGTGCAGCTCACCCATGACGGCTTGCCTAAGTCGCTGATCGGAACCGACGGATCAAGGCTCTATCTGGGCCTTGGCGTGGGAAGTTCGGCGAGCTTCACGTTTCACAGTATTGCGGAGATGTCGATTGCGGGCGGTGAGCCGCGCAAGATTTCGCTGATGCCTTCGCCTGACATGGTTCCGGTGGGTTTGTCGCCGGACGGGTCGGAGCTTCTTGTAGTGGACGGGCGGGGCGCGCCGCCGCGAGGGCCTATGTGGAGTCTGCCGATTCTGGGAGGTTCTCCGCGCAGGCTTGGGGAAATTGTGGGAGAGACCGCAGCCTGGTCTCCCGACGGCAAGATGTTGGCTTACAGCAACCTGAGTGATTTGTTCGTGGCCAAGGCGGATGGGACGGAAGCACGCAAGCTGCTTACGGTGAAGGGCGACATCAAGAATATTGCGTGGTCACCGGACGCCAGCCACTTGCGATTCGACACCACGGAGAGCGCTGGAACGCTGGGCCAGCAACTCGCGTGGGAAGTGTCAGTATCAGGATCAGTGGCGGGGACGGATTTGCATCGCTTGTTGGCGGGGTGGCACGATCCGCCGGACGAATGTTGCGGCAAGTGGACTGCGGACGGAAAGTATTTCGTTTTTCAATCGAAGAGCCAGATCTGGGCGCTTCCGGGGAAAGGCAGCTTTCTGCATGCTGAACTTTTTCGTTCCGAACCCAAGCCGATTGCGCTGACTTCGAGTCCGCTGTCATTGTCTGCGCCGCTGCCCAGCCGGGATGGCAAGAAGCTGTTTGTGATTGGGCAGACGTATCGCGGGGAGTTGATGCGCTATGACGCGAAGAGTGGTCAGTTCTCTTCGTTTCTCGGCGGCATTTCAGCGGAGTATGTTGCGTTCTCGAAGGATGGGCAGTGGGTGACCTACGTTTCGTATCGCGAAGGTTCGCTGTGGCGAAGCCGGGTGGACGGGAGCGACCGGCTGCAATTGACGTTTCCACCGATGTATCCGGTGCTGCCGCGATGGTCGCCGGATGGGAAGAAAATCGTCTTCTTTGAGTTCGCATCGGGCGCGGACAAACCGGGGAAAATTTATGAGGTCTCCGCCGATGGCGGAAGTCCGCGGGCGCTGATGCCGGACGATCCGCGCCAGCAACTGGATCCGAACTGGTCGCCCGACGGGAGCAAGATCGTTTTTAGTAATGAATCGAATGATCCTTCCTCGGCGATTCATGTGCTGGACGTGGCCAGCGGGAAGGTTTCCGACCTGCCGGGCTCGCAGGGGCTTTACTCGCCGCGGTGGTCGCCGGATGGGCGGTACGTTTCGGCGTTCTCGGCGGACTCGATGAGGCTGCTGATCTTTGATTTCCAGAATCAGGATTTCCAGAACCAGAAGTGGACTGAGCTCGCCAATGGATCGCTGAGCTGGCTGAATTGGTCGCACGACGGACGGTACGTTTACGTTTTGGATTATCGGGGAAAGAATGCCGTGGTCAGGATTCGGATCAGCGACCGCAAGACAGAACAAGTGGCCGACTTGCGGAATTTTTCCACGACTGGCCGGTATGGCGGCTGCCTGGCTCTTGCGCCGGATGACTCGCCGTTGTTGCTCCGCGACACGGGAACTCAGGATGTTTATTCGGTCGACTGGGAAGCACCCTGATTGCCCGGCGTCGTTCGGCCTTGCGTTGCTCGGCCGTTCTGTGTCGCGGGATGATTCGTCGTCGGATGACTCAGGGGGCTCTCGTTGTCCAAGAGGGCGTTTAGCTCCTGAACCAGCTTCACGAACTCCTCCTGATCTTGCTCCTTCGCGATCCGTTCACACAGGATTTGCATGCGCTCTTGTTCATCAGTGGTCATTTGGCCTCACAAGAATGGGCTTGCGCGAGATCACTCAATCGGAAGGGGCGTAGGAGTATGAACCCGCGAATGCTGGATTAGTTGCAAGCAATGTCGCCTGCTCATTGAGAGCCGTAAGGTATTGAATGGACTGGATTAAAACTCTGGATTAGGACTATGGATTGAGGGTTGAATCGCCGGGCTGTAATTCCTGTCCCGAGGAAGGCGTGGCTCGCCGTTCTTTCGGAGGTCTGCCGCCGAGCAACTGGTTGGTGGCGAGGCCTCTGAGGTCTTCAATCTTCTCGTGAACCGCCATCAGTAGTTCCTGGAGGATCGCTTCCAGTTCGCCGTTGGATGCTTTGGCAATCTCGGCACAGAGGCGTCGGATTCGATCATCGAGGCGACGCGTGTGCATGGTTCAGAGTGATGGCTGGCAGGGCGTGGATCACAACGATATTGTGCCCGGCATTGCTGGACTGTTCGATACCGTAGATGCTGTAGATTACGCGGCGAATTCGAGGAGGGCGCACCCGGCACTGGCGGTTTCCGGAGGTGTCTGCAGAGTGCCCGCGGGACATTCTCCGCGGGAACTCCGCGCGGGAATTCTTTCCGCGAGACTTTCGCGGGACTTAGGTGCCGAATCGTTCCGCGGCGCGAGCTCTTGCTTTGGCGGCCTCTTCCTCGCGATTCTTGGGCGGGGCGGTGGTTTCGAGGGAGCGCAGCAGGCGAGTCGAAACGCCGGCGACTTCATCGATTGCGGCGAGGAATAAGGCTTCGTTCGCCTTGGACGGTTTGTTGAAGCCGCTTATTTTACGAATGAACTGGAGCGAAGCGGCGCGCACTTCTTCGTCGGTAACAGGAGGATCGAAGTTGAAGAGAGTTTTGATGTTTCTGCACATGCTAATAACCTCGCGGCAAGTAACCTCGCGCATCGGAAGTCCCGGCCATCGGGTGTTCCGCCTTCCATTTTCGCTCAAGCGGCCAGAGATGGGGAATCCTCATGTTATAATTCTTTATTCTCAGTCGCTTAGAGCACGGAGGACTGTATCGATAAACGTTTTATCCGCACGAACGATCGTATTCGGGCGCGTGAAATCCGCGTGATTGACGACGAAGGGCAGCAGCTTGGCATCATGCCGCCTTACGAAGCGATCAAGAAAGCCCGCGAAAAAAATCTGGACCTGGTTGAGATTTCGCCCACCGCGCAGCCTCCTGTGTGCCGCATCATGGACTACGGGAAGTATCTCTACCAACAGGAAAAGAAAGAGCGCGAAGCCAAGAAACACCAGAAGACGATTACCGTAAAAGAGGTCAAGTTCCGCATTAATGTGGACGACCACGATTACGAGACGAAGAAGAATCACGTGCTGCGGTTTCTGGATGAGGGCGACAAAGTTAAGGCGACCATCTTTTTCCGCGGACGCGAGATGACGCGTACCGGCCTCGGCCGCCAGATTCTGGAACGGCTGATCAAAGACGTGGAACCGCACAGCATCGTGGAGTTTCGTCCCCGGCAAGAGGGCAACACGCTGCACGCGATTCTGGCGCCGAAGAAAACGGAAAAAGAGCGGGAGAAAGAGAAGCACAGAGAAGACAAGCAGAGGGAAGAGAAGCACAAGGCTGCGGCGCAAAGCGCGCCCGGCCCGAGCGCTCCGGCGGCGCAGGTCGCCAAGCCCGCGTCGTAGTGAAAAGCAGGTTCCTCGCGCGTTCTCACCGCTTCGCGGCTACGAACGGCTCGGAATGACAAGTTGGGTTGGATCAAGTCTCGCCTGAGCGGTCATCTGGACATTCTGCGAGAACAATGCTGCGAGAACGAATTGAAACTGACAGCTGATGGCTGAAAGCTGACGGCTGTTTCTTGAGGGTTTATGCCGAAATTGAAAACGCACAAGGGCGCTGCCAAGCGCTTCAAATTAACCGGGACGGGGAAGGTGAAGCGGGGGCGGTCGCACCTGCGGCACATTCTGACGTCGAAGAGCAAGAAACGCAAACGGAATCTGGGATCTCCGGCGCTGGTCAGCGACGGGGATAAGCGCAAAGTCAAGCGCATGATTCCGTATCAGTAGAGGCGATTGTTGATTTTTGATTGCTGATTGTTGATTGAAAACCCGCGGCCCGGTAATTTTTTAATCAATAATCAGCGATCAAGAAATCAGCAATTGCTTCGGGCGCGTGAAGAGGTCAGAGATCGCCGGGCTTTCTTGAGCAATCCCGCTTAAGCAATCGGGCGAATCGTCCTTACCTCCAGCCGCCAGCAGGTTGAAACTAAAAAGGAGAACAATAATGCCTCGTGTAAAACGCGGAACCAAACGCCGCGCCAAACGCAAGAAAATATTAGAGCGCGCCAGCGGATATTTCCTCACTAAATCGAAGCTGTACCGCTCGGCGAAAGAATCGGTCGAGCGCGCGCTGAAGTTTGCCTACTCCGGACGCAAACAGCGCAAGCGGCAGTACCGCTCGCTGTGGATCGTGCGCATCGGCGCGGCTGCCAAGCTGAACGGGATGAGCTACAACCAGTTCATTCACGGGCTGAAGGTGGCCGGGATCGAACTGGACCGCAAGATTCTGGCGGATCTGGCGGTGAAAGATCCGGCGGGCTTTAGCAGCCTGGCGACGCAGGCCAAGGGCGCGATCGGCGGGGCAGCGTAGGGGCTTTTCAGCTTTCAGTACTTTCGTCCATGCGAAGGTCTTGTGGAAGGGCACGACTTCAGCCGTGCCGTGCGGCGTTTTTGTTTTTAACCTGTTATTCCGGGCGAGCGAGGAATCTTTCAACGCGGCGACAAGCCGTTGTGGGAACTCCTTTCGAGGCCGCAGGCGTGGCATAGCTGAAAGGGATCCTTCGACTCCGCAAACCGATTCGCCGTCGCGAATCGGTTTACTGCGCTCAGGATGACAATCCTTCAGAGAGTTATCGTCCGCGAAGATGACATACACCGTTCCCAAACTGACGGACTATTCGGCGGCGGCGCTGGAGAAGGCTGCGGGCGAGTGCGTTTCCGCGTGCGCAAACGAAGCTGGTGAGGTTCGTAATGAGGCTGAACTGAAGGCGTTTCGCGACCGATGGATGGCGCGCAAGAACGGGATCCTCACGCAGATTAACGATTTGTGGCTCAAGGGCGCGCCGAAAGAAGCTAAGCGCGAGGCAGGGATTCGCGTCAATGAATTGAAGACGCGGATTACGGAACTGGTGGAGAGCGCGCACGTTGCAGGCGGCGAAGGCGCGTCGTCAGCAGCGGAGCGGGTCGACATCACGCTCCCCGGTGTCCGCCGTCCCATTGGAGCCGAGCATCCGATCGTCAAGACTTCGCATGAGATCGTCTCCGTGTTTCAGAAGCTTGGCTACTCCGTTGCCGAGGGGCCTGTCGTTGAGACCGATTACTACAACTTCGAGGCGCTGAATTTTCCGCCGAACCATCCGGCGCGGGATACGCAGGATACTTTGTTCATCGCGGGGCAGCAGGCGAAGCCGCAGCGCGAGCGGTTGGTGCTGCGGACGCATACTTCTCCGGTGCAGATTCGGACCATGGAGAAGATGCGGCCGCCGCTGCGCATCGTTATTCCGGGGACGGTGCATCGCAACGATCCTCCGGACGCGAGCCACTCGCCGATGTTTCATCAGATCGAAGGGCTTGCCGTTGACACCAATATTACCTTCGGCGATTTGAAGGGCACGCTCGATCATGCCATGAAGTCGCTGTTCGGGTCGTCGGTGAAGACGCATTTTCGGCCGTCGTTTTTTCCGTTTACGGAGCCGAGCGCGGAACTTTACGTGACTTGTTTCATTTGCGGGGGAAGCGGGAAGCGCGGTGCGGATGATGTCCCGTGCCGACCATGCAAGCAGACGGGATGGATTGAAGTGCTGGGGTGCGGGATGGTGGATCCCAACGTTTTCGAATTCGTTAAAGACAACGGGTACGACCCGAAGAAAGTTTCGGGATTCGCGTTTGGCATGGGTGTGGACCGGCTCGCGCTGCTGAAGTATGGGGTGGACGATCTGCAGTACTTCTTTCAGGGGGATGTGCGGTTCTTGCAGCAGTTTGGGTAGAGAACATGACCTTAGCCGAGCTCGAAAAAACGTTGCCGGGCGGCTTCCACGATTCTGCGCTCAAGAGCTTATCGATCGATTACGAGCGACGGACCATCCGGTTGGAACTATCACTGTGTGTAGGTGATCCGCTTGGCTCTTGCGAACAAAGAGACGATGTTCGGGATGCTCTAATTGACATCTCCGGCGTTGTCTTCTTCGGGATCGATCCTCCAAGTCCGGCCGTAGACTATGATTTCGACTCGCCCGGCGAAATTTGCATTGTTAGCAGCCGAGAGACCGGATCGATTCCCGGACCTACGAAGACTATCGATCAGAAACTGCTGGATAGAATTCCCGCAGATGCCTTTGCCCATAGCCTCTTCGTGATCAACTGGAACTCATACATACATATCGCAGCAAGCGACTGCACGATAAAGTGGCTTGGAGCCACCGAGCACTATGAAGGTCCTCGTCAGCATTTTTATCCTGGCGAAGCCATATGAAACTTTCTGCACAATGGATTCGCGACTTCGTCGACCTTGCGGTTGACGATCGGCGGCTGGCTGAAGACTTGACCAACGTTGGGATTTCGGTCGAGGGGATCAGCGGGACTGGCGCCGATACCGTGTTTGAGATGGAGATTGGGACGAATCGTCCGGATGCGATGAATCATTATGGGGTGGCGCGGGAGGCGGCGGCGATTTATGATCGGCCGCTAAAACCACTCAAGCCCGAGTTGCCCTCAGCGGCTAAAGCCGCGCCCCTTGGTGCTCTTAACGGCACGACTGAAGTCGTGCCCTTCCCGGCAGTGCCGTTCCCCATCACTGTCGAGGAACCGGCGCTCTGTCCGCGATTCAGTGCGCGTGTCATTCGCGGGACGACTATTAAACCTTCTTCTGAAAAGATTGCGCGCCGGTTGCAACTGCTTGACCAGCGGCCCATTTCGAACGCCGTCGATGCTACGAATTATGTTCTGTGGGAAATCGGTAAGCCTACGCACGTGTTCGACATGGATCTGCTGGAGGGCGGGAAAATTATTGTGCGCAAGGCGCGGGACGGGGAGAAGCTGAAGACTCTCGACGGCGTCGAGCGCAAGCTGAGTTCGGAGGACCTCGTTGTCTGTGATGCGAAGAAACCCGTTGGGCTGGCTGGCGTGATGGGCGGATTCGACACGATGATCACGGAAAAAACCAGGAATATTTTGATTGAATCTGCCTGGTGGGAACCGGGGATTGTGCGGAAGATGGCGCGGCGGTATGGAATTCATACCGATGCGTCGCACCGGTTTGAGCGCGGGGCGGATTTTGAATCGACTGTAGTGTCGTGCGATCTGGTCGCCGAGATGATTGTGGAGTCGGGCGGCGGAGAACTGGTGGGCGACGTGGTCGACGTGGTTTCGAAGCGGATGGATCAGGCTCCGGTGGTGCTGCGCCTGGCAGAGGTGCGGCGCATTCTGGGTGGGAGTCTCGACTCGGGGCAAATTTTTCGTTTGCTGAAACGGCTCGGTTTTTCGGTGATTCCTGAGGGCCAGGACGACGAACAATTCCGTGTGCATATTCCGAGCTGGCGGATGGACGTGGAGCGCGGGATCGACGTGATCGAGGAGATCGCGCGGCTGTATGGGTATGACAAGTTTGCGAACTCGCTGCCGGCCTACAGCGGCGCGGTGGTCGAGTTGCCGCATGCGGCTATGGATGCGGCCTGGCGCAGGCGGGCGCTGGCGCTGGGGTATAACGAGGCGCTGTCGCTGACGTTTATTTCGCATGCCGATGCGGAAAATTTTTCTTCTCTGTCGGCGCGCGCGAAAGTTCTGGAGCTGGCGAATCCGCTGAGCGAAGAAGCGTCGGTGATGCGCACTTCGCTGGCGCCGGGCATGCTCGACATGCTGGCGTGGAACTTGAATCGCGATGTGGCGGCGGCGCGGCTGTTCGAGATGGGCAGCGTGTATGAGTTGTCGAGCGCGCCGGCGGAGGGATCTGTCGTGGAGCCGAAGCGCGCGTGCCTGGGCGCGACGGCGGCGGCAGTGCGGAGTTCGCTGCCCGTGGGCGGTGCGCTGGATGTGAGCAAGGGCGAAGCTGCGGCGGCAGTGGAAGCCTTCCGCGGATTCAAGGGCGACGTGGAAAATCTGCTGGCGGCGTTTGCGGGCGAAGTACATTACGACCGGGAGACGGCGGAGTATTTTCATCCGGGGCGATCGGCGCGGGCGCGGGTGAATGGCGCGGTGGTAGCGCAGTTCGGGCAGATCCATCCGGAAGTCGTGGCGGCGCGCAAGCTGCGGCAGGACGTTTTTCTAGCGGAGTTCGATCTGGAACAGTTGTACCGGCTCGGGCTGCGGCCGGTGAAGTACGCGGCGCTGGGAAAGTATCCGGCGGTGGAGCGTGATTTTTCGTTTGTGTTTGACGATACGGTTTTGTTTGAGGAGATGCGGGAAGCGGTTACTGCGCTGAAGATTGCGGAGTTGCGGGAGTTCGTTCCGGTGGAGATTTTCCGCGGCGGGTCGATTGCGGCGGGCAAATATTCTGCACTGTTGCGGGTTCGGTTTCAGTCTGCTGAGCGGACGCTGCGCGAGGATGAGGTAGCGCAGTGGTCGGGGAAGATTGTGGCGGCGCTCACGGGGCTGGGTGGAGTGCAGAGGGCGTAGAAAATCCCCACTTCTCGCAAAGGACGCGAGAAATGGGACACCCTCATTCGATAATCTGCTTAACATCTTCATTACATCTTTTTTCTGAGCTGGTTCTCATCCTCATTTTGATTCGATCCAAACTTCTCTTGAATCCAATCGGCGGTCCGACCGCGTTCTTTGATTCTTTTCAGGTTTCCAGGCGGTTTGCCGATAGACAAAGACGTGAGCAATCATTCGGCGGGACATTCTGCTGGGCAGGGCGCGGCTAAGGCTCGTGTTGTGGAAGCGAGGCCGATGCGGTATGTGGCGCGGCAACCGATCTTTGACCGGGAAGAGAATGTATTCGGCTACGAACTGCTGTTTCGGGATGGCCTGGAGAATGCGTTTAGTGGGGATTCGGACGAAGCGTCGCGAGCGACGTTGGACCGGTCGCTTTTGATGGGGCTGGATGTATTGTGCGATGGGCGGCGGGCGTTCGTGAATTGCACGCGGGATACGCTGATTAAGGGATTGGTCACGCTGCTGCCCGCAAAGTCGACGGTGGTGGAAGTTCTCGAAACGGTTCCGGCGGATCCGGATGTGGCTGCGGCCTGCCTGAATTTGAAGGAAGCGGGCTACATGATCGCGCTGGACGATTATGTGACCAACGATCCGCGCGAAGCGCTGGCGGAGATGGCGGACATCATCAAGGTGGAAATGCAGCTGACCACCGCGGAGGAGCAGACGGCGCTGATCAAGCGGTTCGGGCCGCGGCGCTGCCGGATGCTGGCGGAAAAGATTGAAACGCAGGCGGAGTTTGCGCGAGCGCGGGATCAGGGATTCGTGTATTTTCAGGGTTATTTTTTTCGCCGTCCGGAGATGATCAACACGCACGACGTGCCGGCGAACCGGATGAATTATTTGCGCTTGCTGCAGGAGGCGTCGCGTCCGGAACTGGAGTTGGGAGCGCTGGAGAAGCTGATTAAGGCGGAAGCGTCGGTGTGTTATCGCCTGCTGCGGTATCTGAATTCGGCGGCCTTCGGGTTGCAGAGCGAAATCCATTCGGTGCGGCATGCGCTGTCGATGCTGGGCGAGCGCGACGTGCGGCGCTGGGTGCGGCTGGTCGCGGCGGTGGGCGCGGGGCAGGATAGTACCAGCGACCTGGTGCTGTCGGCAATGGTGCGCGGACGGTTTGGCGAACTTCTGTCGCCCCTGGTGCCGCACGGGGAATCGGATTTATTTTTGCTGGGCCTGTTGTCGCTGATCGATGCCATGATGGAAATGCCCATGGCGGAAGTGCTGGAGAAAATTCCCCTCCAACAGGCGACCAAGGCAGTGCTGTTGGGGCAGGCCAGCGTGCTGGGTCCGGTATTCCAGTTGATGCTGGCGCATGAAAGCGGCGAGTGGGAAGCGGCGGCGGAGTTGAGCCGGAGCCTGCGTCTGGATTCCGCGGAGGTTGCGGGGTTTTACTGGACGGCGCAAAAGTGGGCGCGGGAAGTCGCGAACGGGGCGTGACGAGAGGAGCGCTGCGGGGAGTTCGCGATGTGGCGAGGAACAGCAGGTTTCTCCACTACGCTCGCTGTCGCTCGCTTCGGTCGGAATGACAGAGTTGTTGATTACTGAGGAAAGATTAGGAGTTCGGCTGCGCACAGAATCCTGCCGTTCATGTCCTCCTGTGCAAAAATGTGGCTGGGTTGGGCCTTGCGCGGTTGGGCGAGGACGAGTAGGATAGAGGTGTTCTCATTTAGGCCTCGTTCCCGCGTAGGCCTTCCGCGCCAGCCGATCCGAGGCGGCGCCTTACGGATCCGATAAACGGAAAATCGATACGAAGCTAAGATTAACGGTTTCATTCGCAAATAGCAGTTCGTTTCAAGAGTTGGGGTTTGTTCCATAGTGTGTCCAGCAAGTGTGTCCAGTCGCTACCCGCAACTGCGTCGATCCGATTCTGTGTGCCGGGCGGAGCTCTGTCCGGACGAACGGGAACCACGCGACTGACGTGCCTTTGAGATTCTGTAAAACTTTGCAATGTGGAAAAGTTTGAGAGGACTATGAACGCAGGACCAGGAAGACCCTCCGGCGGCGGTGGGGGAAGACGCAGGCGGCGTGGACGCCGTCCTAACAATCAGCGCGGACAGCGGCCCGGGCCCGGCCTGAGCCGGGAAAACAAAGACGGCATTTACACCGCGCCGATGGATCACAGCTATCGCGCGGCCCTGGCCGGGGGCAACAACAACAACGGTCACAAGGGCGGACGGCAGAGACCGGGATTTGCTACCCAGTACCCGCAGCCGGAACCGGAACCGCTGCCGGTGAGCAGCGAAGACACGAACTCGCGCATTTTTGCTTTTATTGAGGATCTGTTCTTCATGGCCAAGATCCAGGAAACGGCGCGCAAGCTCAACGTGAAAGTTGAGTTCGTGAAGACGGACAAGGATCTGATGGAGCGGATGTCACAAAACGGGGAAGAGAAACCGTCGCTGATTATTTTTGATCTGAACCTAGCCAGCGTGAAACCGCTGACCCTGATTCCGAAGCTGAAGAGCAAGCTGAAGAAGGGGACGTCGATTATTGGATTTCTATCGCACGTGCAGGGAGACTTGAAGCAGAAGGCCCACGAAGTGGGTTGCGACATGGTCCTGCCTCGGTCGGCGTTTTCGCAGAATCTGCCGCAGTTGTTGCGGCGGCATGGCGCGCCGGAGGATGTGGAACCCACGGTACAGTAGCGGCTTCCCTGTTGAAACAAGCCGCTTCAACCAACTTTGTTCAACAAGCTCTGTTGAACACAAACTCTGTTGAACAAACTCTGCTCAACAATGATCTACCGCTTAGAATTTAGATCTGTATAATCGCGGCAAGAGAAATAGGCCGCGGGGCCGAGCTGCTTCCGGGAGTAGTGTTTAATGGCAAATGGGAATTCGGAACCTGAAGACAAGCGGCTGGTTCAGAAAGATCAACCCAAGAAGCCATACATAAAACCCACCTTCCGTTCCGAGAAAATCTTTGTGACGTCAGCGTTGAGCTGCGGGAAAATTCAGTCCACGGAATTTCTTTGCAGGCACAACCGCAAGGCTTCCTAGCTAGCCTCTGGACCGCCATCTTAGCCAGCACATCAGCACCTCAGGGCCAGCATGCCCCGCATCAATTCAGCCCGGACTGCGTGGCTTTGACCAGGGTCGCCCCGGTTTTTGTCGCGTAGTAAATGCTCGAGGCTTCGGTAAGGCTGCTGTCATTATCTACGATGATGGCGCTCGTGCCTCCAGCGGCGGCCAGCGCTGTGGTGCTGGTAGTGACGGTGGGAAAGCCATTGGTGATGTCCAAGCTCATGACGCAGCCGGCAGTTCCACCTTCAGTGGCAGCTACGCAATTGTCTGTGACCCCTACGAAAAGGTAATCCGTCAGGAGCGTAGTGTTGTAAAACTCCGTAACCGGCGACGAGTCGGCCATTCCGGTCGTCAGGGGCGCTGTGGTTACGTTGGCGGTGCTGTTCATTACACCGCTGCCGTTGAATCCCACACTATAGAGGGTCGGAACGGTCCCAGCGCCCGTTCCGGCAATGTATAGGAGAGGCGTCCCTGATCCGGTGTACCAGGCGTTGTTAAAGTCCGGCTCGTACGGCCCGGTGTAGATCGTGCTTGCCGGACCCACGGATGCGGAGACGTTGCTCGCCATACTCGTGGGGGCTTGCACGACCAGGGCATTGGTCCCATTGGAGTTGAACGTAGCGTAGACCATCTCATGGATGCTGTCGATGACTACGGGATTCTCGGCCGTATTGCCGCTGGCGATCGGAGTATAGGTAACAGTTGATGGGGATCCGCCCAAGTCCGTTACATAATCGATGCTGCCGTTGCTATCCGTAAAAAAGATGTTATTGGATACGAAATCGAATACGGGGGTTGACGGAACTGCGGTGATGGGGACGCTCCAGACAATCGTTGGGGCGCTGCCATTGAATACGTTGCTTATCTTGTACAGGTAGCCGGAGCCAGTCCCGGCCGCGCTGTAGGTGGTGGCGTAGGCGACATCATTGGCGTCGCCGTGTGTGTAAACCACCCAGACGGTATTCGTGGAGCTTTGATTTGTGATGCCGCCGTCGGGCGACAACAAGACTGTCTGGTCGACCGCGTTGTTGCCTCCGGCACTGCCCGGCACGACTGCGGCGCTCGGGCTCGATCCGTTGGTTCCTGTGGTGCCAAGAGTCAGGACGTGGAAGTAAGAGCTGCCAGTCGGAAGATTTTCGATGTAGGCAAGCTGGCTCCCATTCTGTGAGAGGACCACGGAAGCCGGCACCTGTCCGGTGCCTGAAGCGTAGGCGAACATTACGGTCGGGCCATCGGTGGGGCAGAGTGGGGTTTGGGTGGTGGTGCCCTGATAGCTGTAGAGATTGTTGTATCCGACGATGTTGGCTTGACCGCCGGCGGCGGGGCTGGCGGGGATGCCGATCGCCACGAAGTCGTTGCTGCAGCTCGGCACTGCGTTCACGTCGAATACAAATTTGGCGGGAGTGGTCTGGCCGCCGCCGGGAGCGACGCTCAGGGTGACTGGCTGTCCTAGAGCCGTGTCGTTGTAGCCCGTATCGTCGTAATACTGATAGTTGTAGACGGGAGGAGGCTCGCTGACGAGGTTGCTGAAGATGTTGATTTCCAAACCGTTGCCGATGAAGAGCGGGCCGTTGTTATCAAGCAAGGGGTACGTGGAAGGGTAGAAAAGGTTGTCGTACAAGAAGAACCCGTCGGGGCTTGTAGTTTGGCCTGGCCCCCCGGGATAGAGCGGGTAAGAGCCAACATCCTGGCCGCCTGTAACCGTAAGGGTGCCGGCAGTGGCTTGGAAACTGCCATTGCCGTTGTCGGTTGTGTTGAGGCTGCCATACGCCGTGTTGGGACCAATGGTAAACGCGAAGTCGATTAACGGCTCAAAAGCCGACGTCAAAGGAGTGGCCGACAAGGGCACGCTCCAGTCTCTGTGGCGGCCCTTTCCGCCGCCGCGGCGGTGTTGCGGCCACCAGGCCTCGGGATGGCGGAGATACCAATTCTGGAGCCAGCGGGGATCTGTCTGATCCACGGCATGAATGCGGGCGAGCGCGGAATCGTTTTTCGAATCCGGGTAGAGGACGTGACGGTGCGTCCAATCGGAAATGATTCCCAGCGGGGCATGTGCGGACGGCTGCGCGGGAAGCTGCGGAGAAACTTGCGGGGAGACGTGCTGGGAGACTTGCCGGGAAAAGGCTGGCGCGGTCTGGCCCACGAATGCGTGCGCCGTCAACGCGAACACAATGCCTGTAATCAAACGCTTCATATGCGACTCCCGGCGGGTATTGAGAGCGACCCGCGCATCAGGATAATCCAAGTAAAGACAACGGGACGGTGCTGAGCGCTTTCATTTTGGCCTTTTTTTCGCTCTTTGTCTCGCGACTTTTTTATCTCGCCCCGGCTGCGCCTTCATTCTGCAGGCGTCGATTCACGCGGGACAAGGTTATGCGAGTACCTTCCGCGTTTTTCGATCCGTGCCGCCGGTCAACTTCTATCCCGGAGGCCAGGTCAAGGGGCGGCCGCCGAGCAGGTGGACGTGGAGGTGGAAGACGGACTGCCCGGCGCCGGGGCCGACGTTGAGGACGGTGCGGTAGCCTTGCTCGATGTTGCGCTGGCGGGCGATGTGGGCGGCGGCGAGATGGCAACGGCCGATGAGTTCGGCGTCGGCGGCTTCGGCTTCTTTCAATCCGGCGAAATGTTTTTTGGGGATGATGAGTATGTGCGTGGGGGCTTGCGGGTTGATGTCTTCGAAGGCGAACACGTGGTCGTCCTCGTGAACTTTTTTCGTGGGAATTTCGCCATTGATGATGCGGCAGAAGAGGCAATTGGGATCGGTCATGATTGGAAACGATTTTAATATAAATCGTTTTGCGAACGGCATCGCGAAGGCACGGATTCAGTCGAGCCGCTCAAAGCCAACAAAGACGCGGGCTTTGGAGAAGGCGTGAGAACGTATGTCGTCCCTCCAGGACTCGTGCCATCCTTCCACTTTACCCAGCGCTGAAGCGCTGGGCTAAGTTAGTTCGCCCCTCCGGGGCTAGATTCCCGGGCATAAGTTCCGCCGGAGTTCCGGAAAACTCGGTTTCTCAACGCACACTCTTTAGCCCCTCCAAGGGAATCGATTGTCTTACTCGCTTGGCTTGGAGCTGTGCGGCCGGAGCGAGCGCGCAATCAAAACCAAACCACCCACCAGCAGAATCAGCATCACCATCGTGTTGAAGAGGCTGGTGGGCTGAAAATAGATGTGCATGTTGGCGATGATGCCGGCGAAGATGAACAGGGCTCCCGCTACGGTGAGCAGCCATCCGATGACGCTCTTGCCTTTCCAGAATAGAATCCCCACGCCGAATAACATGGGCAAAAGCGTGATGCCGAAACTGCTGCCTCCCCAGAAACTCCAGTAAGAACCGACCACGCTGACTTGGTGCGTGATGAGGAAGCCTCCAATGCAGGCCATGGCAAAACCGAGCAGAAACATTCCGAGCCCGCCGGAAGTTCCGCCGACGTCGCTGATTGAACGGTTGTCCATGGGCGGAAGGATAGCACTTCGCGTGCGTGCAGGGGAGGCACTAACGATATGCCGATGGCGGCAGGCCCGTAATGCGAATTCCGGCATGGCCTTTGTGCCGGATGTTCATGCCGATGAGCAAGGCGGTGATCTGCTCGACGATGCGGGCGTTTTGCAGTGGACCACCGTCGATGGCGCGGATGCCGGGAATTTTTGCCGCGAGTTCGCGAGTGAGTTGCGAGGCGTCGGAATCGTTGCTGCAGACGATTACGTCGCAGTCCATGGGAGCGTCCCCGTTGAGCAGTTCGGCCGAAATATTGTGGAAAGCGGCGACCACGCTCACTTCTTTGGGCACGAGTTCGGCGGCCTGCTGGGCGGCGGAGCCTTGCCAGACGCCGAGCGTGCGTGAGGCGCGTCCGCCAACGCTGGCCGCGAGAGGAACCGTAGCGTCGATGAGGATGCTGCCCGCGGTCATGGCGGGTTTGAGTTGCTTGAGCAGCGTGGCTTGACCTTCGAAGGGTACGGTCAGCATGAGAATGTCGGCGGCGGCGCAGGCGGCGCTGTTTTCCATGCCGGATACGTTGGCTTCAGGTCCGGCTCTTCGTTGAATGGCTGCGGCAGTTTGCTGGGCACGTTCTTCGTTGCGGGAGCCGATGATGACGGTTTCTCCGGCGCGAGCCCAGCGCAGGGCAAGCCCCATGCCGGCGGGGCCGGTGCCTCCGATGACTGCGATGGGGCGGGCGCCTGCGCGATTGGGGCTCATGCGAACTCAGCCTCGAGGGACTGCTCGGCGGTGAAGTCCGCTTCATTGAGCGGCGGCTTGATGTGGATGCGTGAGTAAGTCGTGTTGCGCTCGGCGGGGATGCGGCCCATTTCCAGAATCAGTGACTGGAAATCTTCAGGGCTGGTGTACTGGCCGGCGGTGGCGCCAGCTTCGCGCGAAATATTTTCTTCCATCAATGTGCCGCCGTAGTCGTTGGCCCCGGCGTGCAGGCAGAGTTGCGAGAGGCGGCGGTTCAGTTTTACCCACGAGACCTGAATGTTGTTGATGGAGCCGGCGAGCAGCAGACGCGCTAGCGCATGAACTTTCAGATGCTCGGCGAGCGTGGGGCCGGTGCGCGCCAAGCCCTGATGAAAGAGCAGTGTGTTCTGGTGAACAAAACCGAGGGGGACGAACTCGGTGAAGCCTCCGGTTTCGGATTGGATGTCACGTAGCAGCCGCATCTGGCGAACCCAGTGCGCGGGAGTTTCGGTGTGTCCGTACATGAGCGTTGAAGTGGTGCGGATGCCGCAGCGGTGTGCGGTGCGGATGACTTCAACCCACTGCGCGGTCGAAAGTTTGTTAGCGGAGAGGATGTGGCGAATTTCGTCGTCGAGAATTTCGGCGGCGGTGCCGGGCAGAGTGCCGAGTCCGTTGTCGCGCAGCATCGAAAGATAGTCGGCGAGCGGCATGCTGGTGAGTTCGACGCCGTAAACAATTTCCATTGGCGAGAAGGCGTGGATGTGCATGCGCGGGACGGCGTTCTTGATGGCTCGGAGAATATCGCGATAGTGGAACTTGGGAAGGTCGTGCGGCAAGCCGCCCTGAATGCAGACTTCGGTGGCGCCTAGCTGCCAGGCCTCGACGGCTTTCTGCGCCATCTGATCGAGCGTGAGGAAGTAAGTATCGGCCTCGCGCGGGCCGCGGCTGAAGGCGCAGAATTTGCATCCGACGAAACAGATGTTGGTGAAATTAATGTTGCGGTTTACCACGTAGGTGACGAGGTTGCCGGCGAGTTCAGCGCGGAGTATGTTGGCCGCGACGAGCAGGCCGAGAAGGTCGTCGCTTTCGGCGTGGGCTAGCGCGTAGGATTCTTCCAGCGATAGGTCGGCGCCATTTTGAGTTTCGAGAACTTTTTCCAGCGAAGCTCGCAGGGCTGGTGTGATGCGTGAGGCGATGTCGGACCAGTCGAGGGCGGGGAAGGATTCCAGGTTCGAAGCAGCAAGTTCGCGGGACATGAGTTCCTCCGAACCTCGGGGGCTAAAGCCCAAATCTTCAGTCAGCAATCTTATCGCAGCGCTGAAAAGCGCTGCGCCACCCAAAGACAACAACACCGAGACAGCCTACCGAAGACAGTCTACCGGAATAGGTCGGTGGATGCAGGGCGGAGCAGGTCGCGGGCCCGCCCTGCGCCAGGTTCGTAGCGGAATCCGCGGACGATGCAGGCGGGGGCGCGATTCAGTTTGCCGCAGACGAGTCCGGCGGCGCAGGCCAGTTCGTCGGCTATGGCCTCGACGCTGGCTTTCAACCTATAACCGTGCGGATCGCGGCGGCCGCGGTCGTCGCGCAGAGGCTTCATCCCGGCGATGCCGATGGCGAACTCTGTCAGCCCTTCGCGCCAGGGGCGGCCGAAGCTGTCGGTGATGATAACGGGAATGGCAATCCCGGTGCGGCGTTTGAGGGCCCGGCGGAGGTTGGCGGCGGAGCGGTCGGGATCTTCGGGAAGCAGGAGCGCGTGACTGCCTCCGTTGACGTTGGAGACGTCAATGCCGCTGTTAGCGCAGATAAAGCCGTGGTGGGTCTCGGTGATGAGCACGCCGTTTTGGCGTCGGATGACGGCGCGGCTCTCGCGCAGGGCGAGTTCGATGACGCGGGCATCGAGGGCGTATTGTTTCGCCCAGATGATGGAGTCGGCGGAGGGTTGGATGGTGGCCAGGTCGACGAGGCGGCCTTCGGCCTTGGAGACGATTTTGTGTTTCACGACGAGGATATCGCCGGGGTGGAGTCCGGGTCGGGGGAGGGTCTCGAGCAGTTTGTCGGCGAGTGAGTCGCCGGGGCGGATTTCGTCGGCGAGGGAGATCGGGATCAGGCGAAGTTCGGGGGACGATGCGAGTGGGAGTTTCTTTCGCCCCTTCGGGGCTGGTGAATTTTCCGCTGCTAACCCACGGCTTGCGCTCCCTCGGCTAGCTCGGGGCAGGCTGTAGGCTGCGTTCTTGCGCCGCTTCGCGTTTGATTTTTTCCGGCTTGTCGGCTTGTTCATTAATCCATGATATCCATCTGACGCAGAGCTGGCTGGTTTTCAATCCCTGCCGCTTCGCGGCTGGACGGGCGAGTCGCCCGTAACCACACGGGCCGTGCCTATACGGGCATATTCGCGGGCCAGGTGCTGGGCATGGGTTTCGCCGGGCAGGGAAATGAGTTGTTGCAGGTCGGCGGGATTGTCTACGTCGACCGCAATTCCGGGCAGGTTCAGCACTACGCACGGCTTTCCAGTAGCTTGCGCGGCGGCATGGTGTGGTTTGAAGCTGTCGTTGCCGAAGCGGAGCGGGAACAGATTTGCGGGGCGGCGGAAGGCGGCGTTGGTGCCGCGTACGTCGGCGGCGGGGACGAGCACGCTGCCTTCGGCGGGCGCGTGTAGCAGGATTTCGTCGAGCTCCCAGGCTTGAATCAGAGGAATGTCGGCGGGGATCACCAAGGTACTGTCAGCGCCGCGCTCCACGCAGATGCGGGTGGCGAGTTCGATAGCTCCCGTTTCTCCAGGATTGTCGGGGTCGGGGATGACTTCGAATTCAAATTCGGCGGCCAGCTTTACGGCGTAGGGATCGCTGGTGACGACTGCGACCTGCGGCCGCCGGGCCTTTTCTCGTCGAGCGTTTTCTCTTCGAGCCAGCCAGTTGTACAGAGTTGTAAGTACATCATGCAGCATGGCCTGCGCCAGCGCGGTGCGCGATGGTTGATCGAGAATGGCGGCCAGACGCTGCTTCGCCGAAGACGTGTTCTTGACGGGAACCAGAATCACCGGAATGTACATCACGGCTGCGGATCCAAAGGTCGAGAGCCAGCGCCGTGGTGCAGGGGCTCATTCGATAGCGGGAGCGAAGAAATGTAGGAGAGCACTTTGCGGGCGAGGGCGGCCTTGTCTTCGGCGCTGCGCATGATGGTTTGCGCACACTGCACACGCAAACCGTTTTTGCGAAGCGCGTCGGCAGCGCGGGCGTCGCGTGTGTCGCAGATCAGGATGTCGAGGAAATCTTCGTAGGCCTGGGCGACGCCGGCGATCGAGCAGGGCAGTCCTTGCGCGGCCATGAGAATTCCCGCCGGACCGGCGACGGGAGCATTGCCCACGATGGGGCTGATGGCGGCAATTTTCCCGCGAGCCTGCAGCAGAGCTTCCCGAATGCCGGGTACGGCGAGTATTGGGCCGATGCTGGTGATGGGATTGCTCGGAGCGATCAGAATTGCGTCAGCGGAAAGGATGGCTTCGATGACGCCGGGGGCGGGTTCGGCGTCGGAGGCTCCAGCGAAGCGTACGGAATTGACGGGGTCCTGATACCAGCGTTGCACGAAATATTCTTCAAAGCTCAACTCGCCGGCGGGCGTATCCACGCGGGTTTCGATGCGCATGTCGCTCATGGGGAGGACGCGCGCTTTTACGCCAAGTTTTTCAGAGATGACCGTGGTGGCGTCGGAGAGCGTTTTGCCTTCAGCCAGCAGACGGGAGCGCAGCAGGTGCATGGCGAGGTCGCGGTCGCCGGTGTGAAACCAGGTGGGCTCGCCAAGTTGTCCCATGGCCTGCAGGCAAAGGAAAGTGTCGCCTTTCACGCCCCATCCGCGTTCGCGACTGAGCATGCCGGAGAGTACGTAGGTGATGGAATCGATGTCGGGCGAAACGTAGAGACCCCACCAAAGCAGGTCATCGCCGGTGTTGACGACCAGGGTGATGTCTTCCGCGGGCATGACCTGGCGGAGGCCGTCGACGAATTTGGCGCCGCCGGTGCCGCCGCTTAGGACGCAAATCATGCTGCTCTCTCTATTTTCGCTAAGCCATGATCATCGCTGGCGGCGCGCAATTTTTCCGACAAGAGGCCGGGCTTGACGGTAACAGCGGAAAGAAATTCCGGGTATACCGGCAGGCGCTGGCGCAAAGCGAAACCTTTGGCTTCGGTGCGCAGGCGCAGTTGTTCCAGGTGCGGCCAGGGTTTTTCCGGATTGATGAAGTCCGGCGTCAGCGGCGAAATTCCTCCCCAATCGTTGATGCCGGTATCCACCAAATCATCATAGTATGGCGCGGAGAGATTGGGCGGAGCCTGAATGTTGACGTTCGGTAGTAGTAAGCGAGCTACGGCCACGGCGCGCAGCATTTCGCCACGCGTGGGTTCGGGGCAGCGGGCCATGGGGATCGCCGGCTTGACGCGGAAGTTTTGCACGATGACTTCCTGGATGTGTCCGTAGCGCTCGTGCAAATCGCGGATGGCGAGCAGTGTGTCGACGCGGTCTTCGAGGGATTCGCCAATCCCGATCAGCAAGCCGGTGGTGAAAGGGACATTCTGCTTGCCGGCCTCTGCGATGGTGCGCAGGCGTTTAGCCGGGACTTTGTCGGGAGCATTGTCGTGGGCCGCGCCCGAGGCCAGCAGCGCGGCGTTCGTGGTTTCGAGCATGAGGCCCATGCTGGGCGAAACGGCGGCCAGGCGAGTGATCCACTCCGCGCTGAGCAGGCCAGGATTCGGATGCGGGAGCAGGCTGGTCTCGCGCAGCACCAGTTCACACATGGCTTCGAGATAATGCAGCGTGGACTTGTAGCCGAGATGGCGAAGCGTTTCGCGCATCTCGGGGAAAAGCAGTTCGGGCTTGTCGCCGAGACTGAAGAGGGCTTCGGTGCATCCCAGTTTCTCGCCGGCGCGTGCGACGGAGAGAACTTCCTCGGGAGTCATGGTGTGTGCGCCGGGGTCGCCGGGATCGCGGCGGAAGGTGCAGTATCCGCAATAGTCGCGGCAGAGGTTCGTCAGGGGCAGGAACACCTTGCGCGAATAGGTGATGACGCCGGGCTTGAAGCGCTCTTTGGCGGCGCGCGCGGCGGCGAGGAGTGCGGGGAGATCTTCGTCGGAGCAGCCGATCAGATGGATAGCGGCTTCGCGCGAGATCGATTCGCCGAGCCGCACTCTGGCAAATACTGCGGCGCAGTTTTCTCGTGCGACGGGCGTGATCGCGGTAAGAGCCACGGTTGCATCGAATGATACAACGGCGGGCCGTGGTAATGTAGGCACTTCGGTATAGCCTGTGGCTCCGGCCCGGCCCCACATGGAAGCGCAGAAGCGACGATGAGCCTGAATTCTTCTGAATTTCGAAAAGCGATGGGCTGCTTCGCGACCGGGGTGACGATCATAACGGTCGATCTGGACGCCGAGATTCATGGCATGACCGCCAACGCGTTTGCCTCGGTGTCGCTCGATCCGCCGCTGGTGCTGGTCTGCGTGGATCACAACACGCGCACGCACGCGCATTTGCACGCCAGGAAACGGTTTGGGATCAACGTGCTCGGCGAAGGTCAGCGGGCGATTTCGGAATACTACGCACGGGTGGAGCGCGACCACGAGCATGCGGAAGCCGAGGCCGGGGCGCACTTTGACCGGACCAAACATGGGACTCCGATGCTGCATGGGGCGCTGGCGTTCCTGGAGTGCAGGTTGCATTCAGCGCAAGTGGCTGGGGACCATACCATTTTTATTGCGGAAGTCGAGGACGTAGTGGTGCGGGAGGGCGAGCCGTTGCTATTCTTCCGGGGGAAGTATTGTAAGGTGGGGGAGGAAGTGGGGAAGTAGAGCGTGCGCCACTTTGCCGACCTGAAACATCCAATCATTGAAGAGATAAATCGTGAGATGGGAGTGGATTCATGACTGAGAAGACGGCAGAGAAGATCGTGAAAACGGAAGCCGAGTGGAAGAAGCAGCTGAGCGACGAGCAGTATCACGTCACGCGGGAGGCAGGGACCGAGTGTGCTTTCACCGGAAAATACTGGAACACGAAAGAGCCGGGGATGTATCACTGCGTGTGCTGCGGCTCGCCGCTGTTTGATTCGCAGACGAAATTTAATTCGGGGACGGGTTGGCCGAGTTTCACCAAGCCTGCCGAGGGCGGGGGGGTGGTCGAACATCGAGATACGGCCTATGGCATGGTGCGCACGGAAGTTCGTTGCGCCAAGTGCGATGCGCATCTGGGGCATGTGTTTGAAGACGGTCCGGCGCCGACGGGGTTGCGCTATTGCATGAATTCGGCGGCGTTGGATTTGCGGCCGGCGGAGAAGAAATAGAGTCCGGCCCTCAGGGGGTAAAGCCCAACGAAGTCTCGACGGCTTACGCGGCCCTTAAGGGCCGCTCTTCCACGTGGCGGACAAGAGAACAGGGGCACGCGCGAGCGTGCCCCTGTTCTGTTACAGGATAACGTTACCGCCGATTACGCGCTGGCGGTTGCTGCCATGGCCTTGGGAGCCTCGGCTGGTTTCTGTGCTTGCGGCGGGTTTGATTTGCCTTCGCTGCGGACCTGAATTCCGCCCTTGAGCGCTGCGCCGTCTTCCACACTGATGCGCACGGTGGAAATGTCGCCGTTGACTGCGCCTTCGGCGCGGATATCGACGCGATCGCTACACTCGATGTTGCCATTCACCTTGCCCATGACCACGAGTTCGCGGGCTTGAATGCTGGCGTCGACTGTGCCGTTGCGGCCGATCGTGACTCGGCTGTCGGGCATGGTGATTTTGCCTTCGATGCGGCCGTCAATGTAAAGAGCTTCAGAGCCGCTGATTTCGCCCTTGATGACCAGAGTGCGGCCGATGGTGGCCTGATCCACGGGAGCGGTGACGGTTTTAACTGGGTTGTAAGGGTTGGGGTTGGGAGCCGGCGTGCCGGCCCTCAGGTTAAACGAGTTCTCCGACGACTGAAGCATGCGACCTTCCTTGGGTTCCCGCGTGGCGCCACGCCCTGAGGCGCGCGACACCTTTTTGTGCGGTTGGTCTTGAAATTTGTGGCCTCGCCAGTTGCTGGCCACTTGGCCAACCTGACTATCGCACAGGGGTAAGGGTTTCCTTAAGATTACGGAAGTATGGTGTACGGTTGCGAGGCGGAACGTCAGTCGGAAGCCTGAAGGGTCGCGGCGAGATCCTCCCACTCCCGGATCAGCGCGGCGTGGGTGGTTTTGCGCTGGTCGAGTTCCTGCGACTGGCGCTGGCTTTCGTCTGCGCTGACGAAATTCTGCAGCGCGGTTTCGAGGTGCTCGATGGCCGATTCGGTGCGGCCGATCGCTTCCTCCAACTCGTGAACCCGCTCTTCCAATTGCTTACGCTTGATAGGATTCAGGCGCTTCTTGGATTCAGTCGCTCCATCCCCGTTCACAGGAGCCGGCACTGTCAGAGCCTTCGGGGTGGATGACGGCTCGTGCCGGGAAGCCTTCGCTCCGGGAACATCGTCGAGCGTGGGCGCGACGTGCTGGCCGCCCTGCTTGCGCCAGAGATAGTCTTCGTAATTTCCGGGGAAGAGTTCGACTTTGCCGTCGCCGACTTCGAACACGCGCGTAGCCAACTTGTCGATGAAATAGCGGTCGTGGGAAACGAAGACGACTGTGCCGGTATATTCCACGAGCGCATTCAGCAGTACGTCTTTGGCGCGCAGGTCGAGGTGGTTGGTGGGCTCGTCGAGCAGCAGGAAATTTGCGGGATGCAGCAGCAGGCGGAGCAGGGCATAACGGCCGCGCTCTCCGCCGGAGAGCACGCCAATCTTTTTGAACACGTCTTCGTCGGAAAAGAGGAAACAGCCGAGCAGGCTGCGCAGTTCGGTTTCGCCGGAACCGGGCGATGCGTCGCCTAGATCGTCGAGGATGCGGGCGTCGGGATCGAGTTCCTTGTATTGGTCCTGCGCGAAATAGTCGGCTTCCACGTTGTGGCCGAGTCGGTATTCGCCGCGCGTGACTTTTTCGGTGCCGGCTAGGAGTTTTATCAGCGTCGATTTACCGGCGCCGTTGACGCCGACCAGAGCGATGCGCTCTCCGCGATCGATCATGAAACTGACGTTGCGGAAGACTTCTTTTTCGCTGCTTCCGTTCTTCCCGGGATAAGTCTTGGCCACGCCCTCGAACTCGGCCACAATGCGGCCGCTCGGCTTCGGCTGCGGAAACGAAAAGTGGATCGTCTTTTCTTCCGGCGGAATTTCGATGCGCTCGATCTTTTCCAGTTCCTTGATGCGGCTCTGCACCTGCTTGGCTTTGGTCGCCTGATAGCGAAAGCGGTTGATGAAGACTTCGAGCTGCTCGATGCGGTCGCGCTGGTTACGGTAGGCGGCCTGCAATTGCTCGTTGCGCTGCGTTTTCTGGGCGAGGAACTTGTCGTAATTTCCGGTGTAGAACCAGAAACGCTTGTTCCAGATTTCAGCGATTTTGTTGACCGTCACGTCGAGAAAATAGCGGTCGTGCGAGATCAGCACGAAGGCGTGGGGATAGTTCTGCAAATATTCTTCCAGCCAGTTGCGCGCTTCCAGATCGAGATGGTTGGTGGGCTCGTCGAGCAGGAGGAGGTTGGGTTGCTGCAGGAGAAGCTTGGCGAGGGCGAGGCGCATCTGCCAGCCGCCGGAAAATTCGTCGGTCAGGCGCGGCCAGTCTTCTTTGGTGAATCCCAGGCCCATCAGAACTCGTCCCACTTCCGATTCGATCGAATAGCCGTCGCGGGTGCGGAACTCATGCTCCACACGGTGGTAGCGATCGGCGACGGCGGAATATTCCGCGCTGGTGTGGTCGAGTTCAGCCATGCTGTGGGTGAGCGATTCCAGTTCAGTTTCCATGGCGCGCAAATCGTCGAACACCGACATGCACTCGGCGAAAACGCTGCGGCCGGAGAGCGTGAGTCCGTCCTGCGGCAGATATCCAGCGGAAGTTCCTTTGGCGACCACGAGCGAGCCGTAGTCGAACGTGTCCATGCCGGCGAGCACTTTCATGAGCGTGGATTTGCCGGTGCCGTTGCCGCCGACCAGGCCGATGCGGTCGTGGGGCGTGATGAGCCAGTCCGCGTTTTCGAAGAGGAGTTTGTGGCCGAAACGTTTTCCGGCGCCGGAAAGCTGAATCATATTTGGTTCAAGATCATGGGCTGGAGTTATCGTCTCATAAAACAAGCTGCCAGCGCCGAGTTGCCAGTAGCGAAGCGGGATCAGAAAATATGGAAGCGAGCCAGACGCGCGATTATTCGTCGCAAAGAACGCGATCCTTCGGCAGGCTCATGGCAGGCAGCAACGCGCGGCTCGCCCAGGTCGTTCGGCGACGAAAAGCTTGTCGCCTCAGGATGACAGGCTTTTCGTGCTACGGCCAGACTGCTTCGGCGATGGGGTCTTTGGCGGCGGGGCGGGCATTGCGGCCGGGATACGCTCCCCAGAGTTCGTGATGAAACTGGATGCGTTCTAGGGCGCGGTCGATTACGGCTTCGAGTTCGTGGGAATATTTTACTTCGCGGCCCTTGGCCAGGCGGCGCTTGGCTTCCGCCGGGCTCACCCAGGTGGGGCGGCGGTTGTCTTCGTCGGGACGGCGCATCTGGTGGACTTCCATCAGGAAAGCCTTGACCACAAATTCCTGCACGCCGCCGGGCTGCCAGAACACGCCCTTGGAATGAATGTAAAGATGGAAGTGGCGCGGCTCAATCGTGCCCAGGGCGCCGGCTTCTTCCGCGGCTTCGCGCTCGGCGGCTTGGCTGTGCGATAGGCGGGCATCGGTCGATCCCTTGGGAAATGTCCATTTGTTGCCGCCATTGGTATTAACCAGGAGGAACTCAATGGCCGTGCCCCGCCTGCGATAACAGATCGCGGCCACCTGCAGCGGCAAAGACTTCGCGACGCGGGCTGAACCCATGGCGGCCTCCTGAGAACAGGTTACATGCAAGATATTTCACTAGTGTTAAAGTGCAGCAGAAATTGTGCAGTCGGGAGGGTTACGAAAGGGTTACTCCCCTTTCGGGAAACTGACTTAAGTTGGGCCTATCCCGTCAGATTTCATCTTAGGCAAGGTTGCGCTGCAGCGTCTCTCGCCCAAGTTCATTTTCCCAGCGCGCCACCACCAGAGTGGCCACGCCATTGCCGATCATATTGACCAGGGCGCGGCACATGCTCATGAAGCGGTCGATGCCGAGGATCAGAGCCATCCCGGCCACGGGAATTGTGGGAATCACGCTCAGGGTTGCGACCAGCGCGATGAAAGACGCTCCCTGCACGCCGCTCGCGCCTTTCGAGGTCAGCATGGCGACGGAGAAAATGGTCATTTGCTGCAGCAAGGTCAGATGTGTGTTGGTGGCTTGCGCGACGAATAGTGCAGCGATTGTCATGTAGAGGGCGCTGCCGTCGGTGTTGAAGGTGTAGCCGGTGGGCACGATCAGGCCAACCAGTGAGCGCGAGCAACCCAGGCCCTCCAGTTTTTCCATCAGCGTTGGGATTGCCGTTTCGGATGAACTGGTGGCCAGCACCAGAAGGATTTCTTCTTTGATGTGCAGCAGAAATTTCAGCAGGCTGAATCCGGCCAGCCACGCGATTGCGCCGAACACAAGAAACACGAACAGAATCGAAGTCACCCAGAACGTTCCGATCAGCCGGAGAAGCGGACCCAACGAAGAAAGCCCGTACTTGCCAATGGTGAATGCCATCGCGCCGAATGCGCCGATGGGCGCAAGCCGCATGACGATGTTGACCATGCGAAATACTACTTTGGTCAGCGACTCCAGCATGGTGACTAGGGGTTTGGCGTGCGCTCCAGCCGCGGACATGCCAAATCCGAACAGAATTGACACGAAGACCACTTCCAGAATGTCGCCTTTGGCAAAAGCGTCCACCAAAGTGGTCGGGATGATATGCATCAGGAAGTCGGTAACGGTTTGTACCTTGGCTTGCCCGGCATAATCGGCGACAGCGTGGGCGTCGAGCGTGGATGGGTCAACGTTGAAGCCGCTTCCGGGATGCACAACGTTGCCGACAATAAATCCCACGGCGAGGGCCAGAGTCGAAACGATCTCGAAGTAGAGGAGCGCTTTTCCTCCCACGCGGCCGACTTTGCGCAGATCCTGCATGCCGGCGATTCCTGTGACCACGGTGCAGAAAATCATCACCGTGATGATCATGGTGATCATGCGGATGAAGGCGTCGCCCAGAGGCTTCATCGCGATGGCCTGCACGGGGCTGAGGTAGCCGAACAGGACCGCGGCTACAATGGCGACGCTTACCTGCACCCAGAGCGACGCGTAGAAGCGCCGGGATTGCGGGGCGGGAGAGTCGGGCTGCTGCGGCGCGATTTGATTCGACATAGTGAGTCTGCCAGAAAGTGGTCAGGTGGTCTAACCAGTCTCTCGACATCGAGTTTTCTGCCTGCTAAGAATTTCGTCTTAAGTTAGTTGTTTTGAAAAGGTGCGGCTTCTCAGCCGCACCTTCGAGCCGCACCTCAAAGTGCCACGAACTGGCGGCGTTCTCCGCCCGACCTAATTTGTCGGGGCCTGCAGTGTTTTCACCAGCCAGGGAATGATTACTTCTTTGAATATTCTCGGGTCGGGCCACACGCCGACTTGCCTTCCGAGATGGCCGCCGCGTGGGTTGATCCACGCTTCTTTCGGCACGTCGCCTTTGTTCAGCAGCAGATATTCATCTTCGATCGGAACCTGCGTGTCGAGCACTCCCGCGAGGATGAGCATGGGCGCCATCGGCTTGCCGAGCAGGCCCTGGTGGACCAGCGACATTTTCGGCAGGTACTCGCCCATCTCGTCGAGCGAGTGCACGCCTTCCAGAATATTCATGAGAGCGGGCACCTGATCGAAAAGATATTCGCGATTGCCCAGCAGCGAGTTCATCAGGAAATCTTTCTGGAAAAATTTGTCGACGGGCGGCGACTGCGCGCTGCAACCGCGCAGGCGGGCGCGCTCGACGATCGCCATCTTCGTGGCCCAGTAGGCGCCCCAACTTACGCCGTGCATGGCGATGCGGTTCTTGTCGATCTCGGGGCGCGACTGCGCGTAGTCGATGACTTTCGAGAGCATGCGATCGGAAGTCTCGCTGACTTTGATTGGATTCTGACCGGTGCCAGGGCCGTCGACGGCGAGGAATCCGATACCTAAAGGAAGAATCGCGCCGAAACTTTCGGTGAGATCTTCCTTGCGGCTGTCGAGGCCGTTGACCGCAATGACCAGAGGCACGGGGCCTGGCGCATTTTTCGGCAGGCGCAGGTAGCCGATGATCTCTTTGCCTTCGAAAGGAATGTGCACGACCTCGAGCGGCGGATCGAGAAACTTGGCGTGCGCGAGGAAGGCTTCGATGGCTTTTTCGTAGGAGCGCTGTTTGCCGGGCGATGCGGGAATCGGCCAGCGTCCAAAGGAATAGAGGCGCCAGGCGCGAATGTAGTCGGCGTTCGCTTTGGTGGGATCGGATTTTTCCAGCGACTTGGCTTCGTTGAAGTAGCGGTCGGCGACGCGCATGAAGCCGGCCGCCCATTCGTCTTTGTCGGCAGTGTGGATGGTTTCGAAGGCCTCTTTTACGTCAGCGGGATCGAGGCCGATCAGCGGGTACTGGCCGACTTCGGCGCGATGAATCGCTTCGGTCTTGATCTCATCGATGGTGCGCTCGCGGTGCTCTTTCGCTTGTCCTTGCGAGGGTTCCTGGGCAAAGGAGATTAATGGCAGGGAGGCAGAGACCAACAATGCTAGAAAAGTGAATGCATTTCTCATCGTCATAAATTGAAATCCTGTTTCGTCTCGCTCACAGAGGAGCGAGTTGGCTTATGAAAAAAAGGCCGGACGGAGTGAGTCCGGCCCTGGGTTTCGGTTTTGTCGCGAACTAGAAAACGAACTTTGCACCAAGTTGAATCGAGCGTGGCCCTCCGGAACCTACGGCGGGGTTGGCGGCCGCGATGTCCGGCGTGGCACAACCGCAGCCGAACGGGCGTACCGAAGGGTCGTTCAGACCAAAACCGTTTTGTCCGCCATACGGATTGGCGAAGTTCGGGTGGTTGAAGAGGTTGAAAAATTCGGCACGGAACTGAAGCCGCATGGCTTCTCTGAAGTGGAAATTCTTGGCCACTGAGAAATCGAAATTCTTGAAGCCGTCGTCCTGAAACATGTTCCGTCCCATATTGCCGAACTGGCCGAGCGGCGGGGGGAGCATGACCGAACTGCCGTTGGCGTAGCAACCGAAAAGATTCAGAGAAGCGTTCGACGGGCCGACCGCTCCGCCGTCAACGGCCACGGCCTGCGCCTCGCACGCGGCGTTGCTGGCGCCTGGGAAATAAGGGATTCCGGAACCTTTCTCTGCTTTGAAGTCGGAAGTCTTGCCGTAGAAGCTCCAGCGAATAGGAGTATTAGCAGGAGGACTCACCGGTAACGGTCCAATACCGGCAGCGTCTGTGCCTTCGTCCATCGGTCCCCAGAATTGTGGTGTCTCGATGGTGGTGATGGTGTTGATTTCCCAGCCTTCCAGCGCTTGTCCGTAGCCTTTGCGGCCCGGAATGGCGTAGGTGAATGAGAGCGTAAAGCGTTGGCGGATATCGAAGTCGCTATTGGCGTATTCCGCGGCTACGTTATGGGCGTTTTGCGGCAGGCCGGAGCCGTAGCCGAAATCCCAGTTCGCGCCCACGTCGTCGGATGCGTGCGAGAAGGTGTAGCCCGCTACCGCGCTCAGGCCGTGATAATTTCGCGCATTCAACGTGACTTGCAGGCCGTTGTAGTTCGAGCGATAGACGTTCGCCATTTGGAAGATGTTGGCCAGATAGGGGAACTTCGTGTTAAAGGGTTCAGCGGCCACCTCGTTCCCGCTGTCGACGGCGCAGTTGTTATAGCCCGTCGAAGCGCTGCCGAGGCACGCAGCGAGACTTCCGGCACCGACCCCAGCCGGCGTCCAGCCCGATCCTACGGGCGGCTGATTGATGTCGCGAATGCCGGTCAGATTTGATCCGTGATTGCCCACATAAGCGGCTTCGATCGAGAGGTTCTGCGTCAAGGCGTGCTGTACATTCAAAGTCCAGGTCCAGACGTAGGGTGTAGTAAGACCGCGGTCGACGGTCATGATGGGGCACGGGCTCGCGGGTGCAGGGGCGTTTGGGGTGCAATTGACCGTGTTGCCGCCGTAGAGCGGGTTGGTCGTGGAGTCCCAGGTGGTGCCGGGGAAGTTCAGGAAATTCTTTACGGTTACGTTGCCGGTAGTGATCGTGCCGCCCGAGGTATCGCCTGCAGCATCAATCGCTGCTCCGGTGGGAACACTTCCCGGACCGAAGGCATTGTTGAAAGCAATGAATGACTGCCAGTTCACGGTTTCATAAACCAAGCCTCCGCCACCGCGAAGCACGGTGCGACCGTTGCCGAAAATGTCCCACGCGAAACCGGCGCGCGGTCCGAAGTTGGTGTGGTCCGGATTGTAGAGGCTGCTGATCTGATGGCCGACCTGGACAAGACCCATATTCGGATCGAAGTTCCCGAGAAGATTGTTGGCCTCCTGCGGAACCGAGCTGAATTCGTAGCGCACTCCATAGTTCAAGGTCAAATTCTTGGTGGCGCGGAAGTCGTCCTGGAAAAACAGTCCGTAGGCCCAGTTATGCAAATGCAGCGTGGGATTCCCCACTTCAGCCGTCGACTTGAATGGCGTGCCGGCGAAGAAGTCTTCCAATGGGCTCGAAGCGACAGGAACACCGGTCGGAGGAGGACCTGGACTGACGACACCGCCCAGGAAGTTGATGCTGCCTCGGGCATTACCGTAGGCAGCATTGTTGACGCGGTTGTAGTGAAGCTCACCGCCGAATTTCAGAGCGTGCTTGCCAGCGGTGTAGGAGAAGTGATCGACGAATTGAGTAATCGAGTCCGGACCCTGGAACTTTGGCCACTTGAACCCGCCGAGCGTCGTGAAATATCCGCCAAACCCGATGCGAGGCAGGCCTCCGGTATTGGGGCCGCTTACCCCTGTGTCGAGACCATAAGTCGATGCCGGAGTGTTCAGGTCGGCGGGGAGAGTGGGTTGATACAGGCGGTTGTAGCCGGCGCGGGCCTCGTTGACCCAGACTGCATTGGGAGTCCACACCCAGTTACCGCCGATGACCTGCGCTCGGGTGTGAATGTCGGAGAGCCACTTCTGCTGCAATTCCGGAAAGTCTTCGACGGTACCGGAGTTGTTGCCAAAAAAATACATGCCGCTGATGCTGTGGCGATCGTTGAGCCGGTCGTCGAGCTTGGCGACGAGATTATCGACATGGACGTCGTTATTGAAGCCATTCGCGATTCCGATTGCCTGGCCGGCGTTGAGGCTGGTGCCTATATTGGTCTGATTGTTGGTGGGGAATCCGCCTCCACTGCAGGTCACGGTGTCGGCGCCAGAAGGTGTGCATCCTGAGATGATCTGGCTCGTGTTACTGATTCCCGTGACGCCGAAACCCGCTGCCATCGGTTGCTCAAGATCGGCGATCGCATCCGGAATGCTGTCGGCGCAGTCGCCGGCGAAGCCGAACGGACAAGTTCCATTGGCCGCCATGTGCACCATCGACGGGGCTGTGACGCCTCCGTAGGAGTTGCCGACGTTGTAGCGCTGGCCTTCATAGGCGCCGAAGAAAAATGCTTTGTCCTTGATAAGCGCGCCACCCAGACTGCCGCCGAATTGTTCGAGCGTGCGGGTAAGTTTGGGATTGGGGGAGTCGTTGAAAAAGTTCCTCGCGTCCCATGCAGTTCCGTCGCGGCCAAAGCCGAACGCGGTTCCGTGAACTTTATTCGTGCCCGATTTCAGGCCTACGTTGACCACGGCTCCGGGCTTCCATCCGTATTCGGCGGGAGCATTCTGCTGGACGTTGAATTCCTGAATGGCATCAATCGGAAGAATGGTGGCGGAGTCACCCGCAATGCCAGCGCCATTGATGATGGCCTGGCCGGAGTAGGGCTCGCTGTTGAACAAACCTTCGACGAAGTAGGCGTTGTCTTCGGCGCGCAGCCCGTTGGCGCTGGTCGTGGAAAATCCGCCACCGGGATAACGCATGACCCCGGGACGCAGTTGCAGCAGGTTCTCATAGTTGCGCCCGCTCAGCGGAAGGTCGTTGATTTCCTTGTTGCTGAGTGTGCCGCCCAGCGTGGAGGAAGTGGTGTTCACCAGAGGAACGTCCTCTTCGACGACCACCATCTCTGTGACTTGTCCGGGTTGCAGAGCGAAATCGGCGCGGACATCGGTGGCAACTTCGATCACGACGTTGGGCCGCTCGGTTGTCTTGAAGCCCTTGGCTTCCACATGAATCTTGTAGTCGCCGGGCAGCAGTTCTGGAGCAACATATCCGCCGGAATCGTCTGTGGTCACGGTGCGCGAAGTGCCGCGCTGGATATCGGAGATCACGACCGTGGCGCCGGGAACAGCGGCTCCGCTCTGATCGGTCACCGTGCCCAGAATGCGTCCCGCGGTGGACTGGGCCAGGGCAGGAAACGAGAAAAGAAGGAGGGTGAACGTCGCCCACAATAACCGGGAAACTGCAGTCCTGGGGATGTCGTGCGACGCGGCGGTGCTGACCGTGCGGGATAGCATAGGGAAAACCCCTCCGTTCTTATGGTCCGACAGCCATACCACTATCGGCGAAACAGTGTCAAGCGAATTCAAATTTTGGATCGGGTCTGTAGCAGCGTATACCGTCGCGCAACTCCGGGGGAAGTCCATAAATGAGCAACCAGGAAAACGTTGGACGCGCAAGATTTCAGTGTGCGGGTTGCCATAGTGGCAACCGGTGTTGTATTCTGTTATGGTAATACCACCATACCTGTATACCACTATGTCCTCCGCTCAACAAGCGCGCCCAACCGCTGTGGATATGCGGTATAGTAGCCAGACCATAGCCAGTCTTCCTGGCTGCGAGTCACCGTGTGCGGGGGGCGTAGTTGTGTACAAGCTGGTTCGTACGTCGCGACTCTACGAGCAGATCGTTCAGCAGATCGAAGAATCCATCGTCAAGGGTGATCTGAAGGCGGGAGATCAACTGCCCGCGGAGCGCGACCTGGCCCAGCGCTTCGGCGTGAGCCGCACGGCCGTGCGCGAAGCGGTGAAGACTCTGCGCGAAAAAGGTTTGGTAGAGGCATATTCGGGCCGTGGCACGTTCATCACCGATGGAACTACGCAGGCGGTGCGACAGTCGCTGGACCTGATGGTGAAGATCGGTCAGCCGGAAGGCTCGACTCATCTGGCGGAGGTGCGGGCCATTCTCGAGCCGGAGATTGCAGCGCTGGCCGCGGTGCGCATCCAGGAGCCGGAACTCGCGACTATGCGGGAAGCCGTAGCCGCCATGGATCGCGCCGGACGCGACCCGGAAACCTACATCGAAGCGGATCTCGATTTTCATCTCGCGCTGGCCGAGGGCGCGGCCAACCCACTCATCCTGTCGCTGCTCGATTCGATTGTGGGATTGCTTCGGGAGCAGCGGTTGCGGATATTCCAAGTCCCTGGTGGTCCGGAGCGCGGGCAGGTTCATCACAAGCGAATTCTTGAAGCGGTCGAGCGGCGCGACGAGCAGAAGGCGCGCCTGACGATGCGAGCGCACCTCAGCCAAGTGCGGGACGACGGTCGGGAGTCGGCCGGGAAACGGACTCCAGCCAAGCACCGTGCGAATTAGAAGAAGCTGACAGAAGTAGACGGTTGAAAAGATTCGCGCGTTTTGAAAGAGACTTGCGTATTGAAAAGGGTGCGGCTTCAAGCCGCGCTGTAAGCGAAAAGAATGAACGGCGGCTTCAGCCGCGAAGGATAGCGGAAATGGCGAAGGTTGGATTTATCGGGTTAGGCGTGATGGGCAGCCAGATGGTGAACCGGCTGCTGAGCAAGGGTCACACCGTAACCGGCTACAACCGCACCCGCGCCAAGTCGCAGTGGCTGGTGGAGAAGGGAATGCAGTGGGCCGACTCGCCGCGCGCCGTGGCGAGCGCGTCCGACTACACCTTCGCGATGGTGACCAACGCCGCGGCGATTGCTTCAATCACCGAAGGTCCGGATGGATTGCTGGCCGGCTTGAGCGCCGGGAAAATTTTTATCGACATGAGCACGGTGAGTCCCACCGTAAGTCGCGCGCTGGCGGCTAAAGTGCGCGCGGCCGGAGCCGACATGGTGGACTCGCCGGTTTCCGGCAGCGTGATCACGCTGCAGGAGGGCAAGTTGTCGGTGATGGTTGGCGGCCGCAAAGAAACTTTCGACAAGATCAAACCCCTGCTGCTCGATATCGGCCCGAAAGTGAGTTACGTGGGCGACAACGGCCTGGCGCTCTCGATGAAGATCGCCATCAACCTGAGTCTAGCCGTACAGATGCTGGCCTTTTCCGAAGGCGTTCTGATCGCGGAAAAAAGCGGCATTGCCCGCGAAGTCGCCGTGGACGTGCTCGTCAACAGCGCCGTTGCTTCGCCCATGATCAAGTACCGCGGACCGTTTGTTCTGCAACAGCCGGAAGAAGCCTGGTTCGACGTGAACATGATGCAGAAAGACATGGTGCTGGCGATGGAGTTGGGCCGGCAACTCGACGTGCCTCTGCCGACGACGGCCGTGAGCAACGAAATTCTTACTGCCGCCCGGGGCATGGGCTGGACGAAATACGATTTCGCTTGCATGTTCGATGTGCTGGCTGCCATGTCCGGCGTGACCACGCCAGTGACCTCGGGAGGAAGCAAGAAGTGACGACCGCTTCTCCCAACGCGGATCTGAGTTCCGAGGTTATGGGAAAAGACGGGTGGCTGCGCGCCTATCGCCAGATGGTGAGGATCCGCCTGTTCGAAGAACAGGTGAATGAACTCTACACCCGTGCGCTCATGCCTGGACTGGCGCACCTCTATAGCGGCGAAGAGGCCGTTGCTGTGGGCATCTGCGAAGCGTTGAATATCGACGACTACATCACCAGCACACACCGGGGACACGGCCACTGCCTGGCCAAGGGCGCTTCGCCCGACCGCATGTTTGCCGAACTGCTGGGCAAGGAAGCCGGCTATTGCCGCGGTAAAGGTGGGTCGATGCACATTGCCGACCCCGCGACGGGCAACCTGGGGGCGAATGCGATTGTTGGCGGCAGCGTAGGCATCTCGACCGGCGCGGCCTTTGCCGCGAAGCGGTTGCGCAATGGGCGCGTTGCAGTCTGCTTTTTCGGCGAAGGCGCTTTAGGTCAGGGGTCGCTTTACGAAGTGATGAACCTGGCGCAACTTTGGAAGCTGCCCGTGATCTACGTCTGCGAAAACAATCTCTACAACGAGTACACGCACTATACCGAGACCACCGCCGGAACCATTCTCGGACGCGCCGCCGCTTTCGGTATTGAGGCCGCGTCGGTCGATGGCCAGGACGTGCGCGCGGTCAACGAAGTCGCGGTGCGCTTGGTCAAGCGGGCGCGCGCCGGCGCTGGCCCTGCCTTCCTGCAGGCCGACACCTACCGCTACAGCGGGCATCATGTGGGCGACATCAATCGCGAGTACTACCGGTCGAAGCAGGAAGAGCAGCACTGGAAGACCGAACGCGATCCCATCAAGCTGTATGCGAACTGGCTGCTTGCGCAGGGACACGCCGAGACTGCCACGCTCGAGCAGATTACCGCCGAAGGGCGCAGCGAGATGGAAGCCGCAGTGAAATTCGCCATCGCGGCTCCATATCCCAGTGTCGACCAGGTGGAGCAGGATGTTTATGCCTGATGTCTCCTATGCCAGAGCGTGAACTCACATTTGCGCAGGCGGTGCGCGAGGCGCTGGCCGAAGAAATGCGCCGCGACTCGCGCGTCTGCATCTTCGGAGAAGACGTGGCCGAAGCCGGCACTCCATTCAAGGTTCTTTCAGGTCTGGTGGAAGAATTCGGCGCGGAGCGCGTGGTCGATACGCCGATCTCTGAAGCAGGTTTTACTGGCGTCGGTGTTGGCGCGGCGATGACCGGACTGAGGCCTGTGGTCGACATCATGTTCGGCGATTTTCTTACACTGACCATGGATCAAATGGTGAATCAGGCAGCGAAAGCCCATTACATGTCTGGTGGCCACTGGCGTGTCCCCATGGTCATGCGCACTACGCTGGGCGCGACCCGGCGCTCGGCGGCGCAGCATTCGCAATCGCTGCACGCCTGGTTCAGCCACGTGCCGGGATTGAAAGTCGTGCTGCCGTCGACGCCCTATGACGCGAAGGGTTTGCTAAAAACCGCGATCCGCGACGAGAATCCCGTCGTCTTCTTCGAAGACAAGATGATGTACAAGTTGAAAGGCCCGGTGCCCGAAGGCGACTACACCATCCCGTTCGGTGTGGCCGATGTGAAGCGCGCGGGCGACGACATCACGCTGGTGGCGACCAGTAGCATGGTTCAAGTCGCGCTGGGCGCGGCAATCTTACTGGAAAAAGAAGGTATCAGTGCGGAAGTGGTCGATCCGCGCACCACCTGGCCGCTCGACGAAAAGACTATCATCGAGTCGGCGAAGAAAACCTCGCGCGTGATCGTGCTCGACGAAGGCTACGGCCGGTACGGTGTAACAGCCGAACTGGCGGCAGTAATTGCCGAAGGCGCGTTTTACGATCTAGACGCGCCAGTAAAGCGCATGGGCGCGATGCACGTTCCGATCCCGTTTTCTCCGCCGTTGGAAGATGTGACGGTGCCCACGGAAGAAACAGTGACAGCGGCGGCGCGTTCGATGTGCAAGAAGTAGAAACCAGAAAATTGAGCCAAGAGCTAAACGCCAAGAGCTTAGGAGCGGGGGTTGTTATGGCACTCAAAACTCACGGAACCATGGCAGTCGATTGGGAACAGCGAATCGACTTCGATCGCCTCCGCCGCGAACGCCTGCAAAAGGCGAAGGATCTCCTTGCTAAGTCGTCAATGGGATCGTTGCTCTGCTTCGACATGAACAATGTGCGCTACCTGACGTCGACGCACATCGGCACCTGGGCGCAGGACAAAGCCAACCGCTTCACGCTTCTCCCACAAAACGACGAACCCATCCTGTGGGATTTCGGCTCCGCCGCCAAGCATCATCAACTGAATTGCCCCTGGCTCGACGGCCGCTCGCGACCGGGCATTTCCATGCTGCGCGGGGCGATGACGCCGGAAATGGGCCGCGCCGAGGACGTCGCCAAGAAAATTCGCCTCGAACTCGAAATGCGCGGTCTGCACAAAGAGCCCGTCGGCATTGACATCATCGAGCTTCCGGTTCTCTTCGCGCTCCAAAAAGAAGGCATCGAGGTGGTCGACGGACAGCAACTCATGTCCGAAGCCCGCGTCATCAAGACGCAGGATGAAATCTCTCTGCTCAACACTTCCGCCATGATGGTCGACGCCGCCTACGACGAACTCTACCGCGCCATGAAGCCCGGCCTGCGCGAGAACGAGGCGGTTGGTCTTGTAAGTAAGGTTCTCTATGATCTCGGCTCGGAATACGTCGAGGCGGTGAATGCGATTTCCGGCGAGCGCTGCAATCCGCATCCGCACGTTTTTTCCGATCGCGTGCTGCGTCCCGGCGATCCGGTCTACTACGACATTCTGCATTCCTACATGGGCTACCGCACCTGCTACTACCGCTGTTTCACGGTGGGCTACGCGTCGCATGCCATGGTCGACGCCTACAAACGATGCCGCGATTATCTCGACGCCGCCATTGAACTGGTTCGCCCCGGCCGCACCACCGCTGAAATTGCCTCGGTCTGGCCGAAGGCGACCGACTTCGGTTTCCCCAACGAGGAAGCCGCGTTCGCCCTCCAGTATGGCCACGGCATCGGCCTCGCGATCTGGGAGAAGCCGGTGATCAGCCGTCTGGTTTCGTTCGAGCATCCGGTGGAAATAAAACCTGGCATGGTATTCGCTCTCGAAACTTTCTGGCCTTCGACCGACGGCTGGAGCGCGGCGCGCATTGAAGAAGAAATCGTGGTCACAGCGACCGGGCACGAAGTCATCACGCGTTTTCCCGCGGAACAGCTTCTGGTCGCGGGCGCGCACTACTACACGGTGAACGGTCCGCTGCCGACCACACGAGAATCGGAAGCTTCGCCCAGCGAACGCGTCCTCGAGATGATCGAGACCAGCGCGAAAACTGAGCGGGTAGGAGTTTCGGACTGCAGGCCATAGTTCTGAAAAAGCTGTGAAAAATCGAAAGTCCTTCCCCGAATAAAACAACTATGGCCTTCAGCGTTGTCATGCCCGCCCTTGAGATGGCGCAAGAAACCGGCAAGCTCATTGCCTGGCGAAAGAGCGAGGGCGACCGCGTCACCAAGGGTGAGCCGCTCCTCGAAATCGAAACCGACAAAGCGGTGGTCGAAGTGGAAGCGCCCGCCGACGGCATTCTTGCCGGAATCAAGGCTGCGGCCGGAGACGATATTCCCGTCGGGCAGACCATCGCTTGGATTGTCGCGCCCGGCGAAGCGCCGCCTCTCGAAAGCGAATCGGTTGCGCCAGCCGCGCGAGCCGGATCGCACTCCGCCGCATCGCTCACGAAAGATCAATCCCATATCGCACCTGCGCAAACCATTTCGGCCCAAGCGCCAGCATCGAGCGCAGCAGCGAAGATTTCTCCCAAGGCTCGCCGCCTCGCTAAAGAATTTGGGGTAGACATCGCGACCGTGCGCGGCTCCGGCGCGGAAGGAGAAATTCTCGCCTCCGATGTGCAGGCGGCAGCCGCTGCGCCCGCCGTGGTCAGTACGGCAGGCGAAAAATCCGGACGCATCGAAGTACCCAGCTCGCTCGGCCGCATCATGGCTGAACGCACCACGCAGAGCTGGACGACTGTCCCGCACTTCTTCGTGAGCCGCGAGATCGAGGCGACCGGGCTCAATAGCTATCGGGAGCACATCGCGGCTGCGATCGAGCTCGCCCATCGCAATGCGGCCCCCGCTGCCGCGCAGAGCACACGCATCACCCACACCGATCTGCTGGTCGCGCTCACAGCCCGCGTGCTGCTCAAGCACCCGCGGTTGAACGCAAGTTGGAGCGCCGAGGGAATTCGCCTCCACGATCATGTGAATATGGGCATCGCCATTGCGGTCAACGATGGCGTAGTTGCCGCCGTGATTTACAACGCCCATGCCGCGAGCTTGACCGAAATTTCAATTCAGCGACGGGCGGTAGCCGAACGCGCCCGCGCCGGGAAGTTGCGGCCGGCCGACATTGCCGACGCCACATTCACGATCAGCAACCTGGGCATGTATCAGGTGGACCAGTTCAGCGCCATCATCACGCCGCCGCAAGCCGCGATTCTTGCGGTGGGCAGCATCGTTGACCGCGTCGTTGCTATTCACGGCCAGCCCGAGAACGGGAACGAAGTCCAGATAAAAGTCCGGCCTATGATGACGCTCACCATCTCCTGCGACCACCGCGTTGCCGATGGCGCCCGTGCCGCGCTTTTCCTCAGCGACCTCGCGGAAGCAATACGAGAGCCAGCGAGGTTTCTGAAATAGAGATTCCCTGGTGCATCGCGAGAGCGAGGGACCTTACGCCGGCCGACGCTGTTGATGCAGTAGATGGAAATGCCTGCCCTTCATGCAGTCAGGCGTCACTCCCATCGGCACAAACGATGTCCGGGTTTTGTGAGGTCCCTCCGGAGCGCTTGGCGCGCTCCTGCTGAATGACATCGGTCGGTTGATCCGTAGGCGCTCGACTTCACTCCTACGTTTTCACTCCTGCACATCGTCTAGCAACGACCGCAGCTTGCCCGAGCGCGAAGGGTGACGCAGTTTACGCAGCGCTTTGGCTTCGATCTGGCGAATGCGCTCGCGCGTCACGTCGAACGACTGTCCGACTTCCTCCAGCGTGTGCTCCGAGCCATCATCCATGCCGAAACGCATGCGGATAATCTTCTCTTCGCGCGGGCTGAGGGTGCGCAGCACATGCGCGGTGCGCTCCTTCAGGTTCACGTTTAAAATCGCTTCGGCGGGCGACATTTTCGTGCGATCTTCGATCAGGTCGCCGAGATGGGAGTCTCCCTCTTCGCCGATCGGTGTCTCCAGCGAAATCGGTACGCGCATGATCTTCCGAACCTTGCGCACCATGGCCTCGGGAATGTCCATCTGCTTGGCAATCTCCGCCGACGTGGGTTCGTGACCCGAGGCCTGCACCAGTTGCCGCGAAGTACGAATCAATTTATTGACGACTTCGATCATGTGTACGGGCAGGCGGATGGTGCGAGCCTGGTCGGCGATCGCCCGGCTGATCGCCTGGCGGATCCACCAGGTGGCATAAGTCGAAAACTTGTAGCCGCGCCGGTATTCGAATTTGTCCACCGCCTTCATCAGCCCGACGTTGCCCTCCTGAATCAGGTCGAGGAATTGCAGCCCGCGATTGCCGTATTTTTTGGCAATCGAAACCACCAGGCGCAGGTTGGCTTCAATGAGTTCACGCTTGGCCTGCTCCGCATTCATGTCGCCCTGAATCATTTTGCGCTGCGTGCGCTGCAGATCCGGGAACGTCATACCAGCCTCGTCTTCGAGCCGCTTGATCTCGAGGCGATGCGTCCGCTGGGCAGAGCGGTAGTTTTTCTTGAGTTCCTCGCTACGCGTGGCCGAAGTTTTCGCTTCCAGCGCAACCACTTCGCGATCCAGAGCGCGCATTACGTCGATCGTCTTATTTACTCGCTCGATCAGCCGCTTGCGCTCGGCGTGGTTCAACCCCAGAGTGCGGATGATGAGCGAAATCCGCACCATCTCACGGCCCAACTGGCCGCGGCAACGCCGGTATTCCTTGGGCTTCTTTTTTGCCGGGATGGTCGTCAACTTTTCGGCCAGACGGCAGGCCGTTTTGTAATGTTTGTGCAGTACGTCGATCCGGCCGGTAATGTCCTTGAGGCGATTCTGCAAAATTTCGTCGGTGACCTCTTCTTCGTCGATGACCACCAAGTCTTTAATCGAGCGCAGGCCGCGCTTCAGATCCTCGCCCAGGGCCAGCACCTGTTGAATCACAATCGGCGAACGCGAAAGCGCTTTCAGCGAAGTGAGTTGTCCGCGCTCGATGCGCTTGGCAATCTCCACTTCTTCTTCGCGAGTGAGCAGCGGCGAAGCGCCCATTTCGCGCAGGTAAACCCGCACCGGGTCGCTGGCCGAGTCCGGAGCGCCGGGAGTTAAATCGAGTTCGACTTCCTCGCTCTCCCGCGCAATCCTTTGCTCCATGGCGGAGTACGGCGAATGCGCCTCGCCCTCCACTACATCGAGGCCTCGCGTGGCAATGGAGCCAAGTAAATCATCCACATCCTGCGGTGTATTCGTGTCTAGGGGAAGCAGTTCGTTCACCTCGTCATCCGGGACATCATTCTTTCTTTTCACTAGCATGCTTTTCATTAACGTTGACCGGTTCTTCGTATCGCTCATCGCCAAGTGGAACGCCTCTTCGGTGCCTCTTTGGGCTGCCTCTGTATGGAGAGAAGGGAACTTGGTCAGTCTACCTTGGCAAATTCAACAGAAAGCGTGGAATAAGGCTCTATTGATGCTAGCACAGCTGGCTCCGCATTCCTATCCGCGAAAACGCCCGGTAGAGGCGCGGTTTGGCGCGGAAGGAGGAAGCCATCAAGCAAAAATGGCATAAAAGGGTCACTAAGGAAGTCCATGCAAACAAAGGCTTTCGTGATACTTCGTCTGGTTTTCCCACGATCAGCTTTGGTGTCCGACGTACCACGGAGCACTTACGGTGAAGATGCGTTCGTTGCCGCGGGCGAGGAGTACCCATTCCAGAAGCCGCCCGCGCTGGTTGTGCAGGAAGTATTCATACCACCGGTCCTCGACCAGTTCTGGGATGACGACCACAATGCTGCGGCCGGGATTCTCCTTCGCCAGATCGAGAACGAACTGCACAACGGGAATGATGACAAAGCGGTAGGGGGAAGCCAGGAAGTGAAGATGAGGCGGCTCCTTGCCTTGCGCGCGAAAGGGCCGCACGACATATTGTTCCCAGTCATCTTGCAGCAATTCGGAATGTTCGCTGGGTTCCACGTGGAGGGCGATGACCTCGGGCGAAAGCCGGGCGGCAAATTCAATTCCCAGGCGGCTGATGTTGCTCCAGCGGTCGATGGGGATGACCGCAATGGGAGGCTGGTTGAGGCCTGCCGCATCCACGGGAACTTTGCAGGTGGTGAGCACCTTCACATGGTGGTAGTGGCGGCGGACAACGGAGAACAAAACAATCGTTAAGGGGATGAATAGCAGCGTGATCCACGCGCCCTCCATGAATTTTGCCACCAGCACAACGGCCGTTGTGATGCCGGTGACGAACGCGCCAAGGCCATTCACCAGCGCGCTCTTGACCCAACCCACGCCGCGATTCTTTCTCCAGTGCATGACCATTCCGGCCTGGGAAAGTGTGAACGCCAGAAACGCGCCCACGGCATAAAGCGGGATGAGCCGGTCGGTGACGCCGCCGAAAAGGATGAGAACGCCGCCGCAAAGCAGCGCCAGCACGACGATGCCGTAGGTGTAGACCAGCCGTCGTCCGCGATAGCCGAAAACGTGCGGCAGGTAATTGTTCTGCGCGATGGCGCGGCAAAGGCGCGGAAAATCGGCAAACGCGGTGTTCGCCGAGAGAGACAGAACCAGCAGGATGGAACCAATCGTCACATAGTAGAAAATTCCCTTGCCGAAGACCGCGGTGGTGAGCATGGACAACACGCTCTGATAGCCGGGCTGGCCGGGATCGGTTGCCGCGATTCCATACACCTTCACGAGATAAGAAATTCCCGCCAGCAGCACCGCCAGCAGAAAAATAATTGCCGTCAGACTGCGCTGCGCGTTCTTCACCGCGGGCTCGCGGAACGCCTTCACCCCATTGCTGACAGCCTCAACGCCAGTCAGGGCCGTGCATCCGCTGGCAAACACTTTGAGCAGCAGCCAGTAGGTGACGGCTTCCGTCATGGCCGGCGGGGGCGGAAGCGGAACGACCGACGTGGGATGGCCTCCGGCGAGGAGTACACGAACGATCCCGGCGACGATGGTGATGAGCAGCGTGCCCACGAACATGTAAGTAGGAATTGCGAAAACCGAGCCAGCCTCGCGCACACCGCGAAGATTGAGAATGGTGATCAGAATCAGAATTCCCACGCACATAGCGACCGTGTGCGGCAGCAAAGATGGAACGGCGGAGACCAACGCGCCTACTCCTGCCGAAATTCCCACGGCGGCCGTCAGGATGTAGTCGGCGAGCAGCGCGGACGCGGCGAGCAGTCCAGCACGCGCGCCCAGATTGAAACGCGCCACCGTGTAAGACCCGCCGCCGGAGGGATACGCGGCGATGGTCTGACGATACGAAAAATAAACAATCACCAGCAGCGTGATGATGGCCGCGCTGATGGGAACGATATAGCGAACGCCCAGCAATCCTAAGGGAATCAGAAGGCTGAGGGCCGCTTCCGGGCCGTACGCCGCCGAGCTTAGTCCATCCAGGCCAAAGATCGGAATGCCCTGCGCGGGACCGATCTGCTCGGCACGCTCGTCGCTGGTTTTGATCGGTTTGCCGACTACGAGATCAAGGATGTTCATGTGGAGGGTACGCAAACAGAATACTACCGTTTATTTGTCATCCTGACGGAGCGCTCAGCGCTTCGGAGGGACCTTACGAAACGCTAGCAATGGTTGTACAGGCACGAGGAACGCCTGCGCAGCATGCAGTTTGGGCGGTCCCGTCTACAGCATCAAGTCATCCACCGGTAGTAAGATCCCTCGGCCGGCTTCCGCCGCCCTCAGGATGACATCCGGATGTAATAAATTTTATAAATTTCAAACTGAGGCGACTGCAACCTGCTAAAGCTTGTTCAGCCCATCCAGCGCGGCGACTTTATATGCTTCCGCCAGCGTGGGATAGTTAAACACGGCATCGCGAAAATACTCAATGGTCGCGCCCAGCGCGAGCACTACCTGGCCGATGTGAACAATCTCCGCCGCGCGATCTCCGATCACATGCACGCCCAGCAGTTTGAGCGAGTCCGGGTCGAAAATCAGTTTAAGCAGGCCCTGTTCGTCCCCCAGCATCTGTCCCTTGGCCAGTTCCGCGTAGCGGGCCAGTCCAATCTCGTACGGGACTTTATCTTTCGTCAACTGTTCTTCGGTGTAGCCCACCATTGAGATTTCAGGGATAGTGTAGATGCCGAAGGGAATCAGGTTGGAGGGCATTTTGCCCGGAATTCCAAACATGTGACAACTGGCGAGGCGGCCTTGCTCCATGGAAGTGCTGGCCAGAGCGGGAAATCCAATCACGTCTCCAGCCGCATAAATGTGAGGCACGGCGGTTTGAAAATGATCATTGACAATGAGCTTGCCCCGCCCGTCCGACGTTAAGCCCGCCGCCTCGATATTAAGCAGATCGCTGTTGGCCTGCCGCCCGATGGTGTAGAGCAATCCCTGGCCGTGCACGTTCTTGCCGCTTTCGAGTTTGGCAAACACGCGGTCGCGGGATTCATCCAGCCCGACCGAAACCACTTTTTCTCCCAGCCGAAAAACCGTTCCCAGTTGCCGCAACTGGAAGCACAGGCTCTCAATGATTTCGCGGTCCACGAAGTCGAGCAAGGTTGGCCGCTGATCGAGCAGGGTGACTTTTACGCCGAGCGCGGCAAACATGGACGCGTACTCCAACCCGATGATTCCGGCGCCCACGATGACCAGATCGCGCGGAACTTCTTCCAGGCAGTGAACCTGGTCGGAATCAAAAATGCGCTTTCCGTCGATGGGAATATCGTCGCTGTGGGCTGGACGCGTGCCGCAGGCAATCATGATGTGCTGGCCCCGAACCAGTTGCGAGCCGTCATCGCTCTTGACCTCGATGGAGTGGGGGTCCATGAAGCGCGCGTCGCCCTCAAGAGTCGTTACAAAATTGCGGCGGAGTTGAGCCTTGATCACCTCGACCTCGCGCAGCATGACAGATTGCGCGCGAAACGTCAGATCCGACATCGCAATGCGATCCTTGAGCACGTACCCGCGTCCGTAGAACGTGCGCTGGCGAAAGCCGCTCAAGTACAGCACGGCTTCGCGCAGAGTCTTGCTGGGGATAGTCCCGGTGTGCACGCAGACGCCGCCCATGGTTTTTTTCCGGTCAACAATGGCGACTTTCCGGCGCAGCTTGGCGGCGCAGATCGCGGCCTTCTGGCCCGCCGGCCCGCTTCCAATCACGACCAGGTCATATTCGTTGCTTTCCATAATTAGTAAACCAAATTGGTAAACCTGAATTTGTGAGTCCTAAATTTCCCCATTTCAAAAATTCGTACGCCCAGAGGATTTCAGGGTTCGATCGAGGGCCGAGCCGAAAACATCGGCAAACCACAGAGCAAACTTCAGCCGTTTTGGTGGTACGGAAAAACTATCATCACTTCTGCAGTTACGAGAAGTGGATTGTGGAGTGTAACAATCTATTTACAACGGTGCGAGGCAGCAAAGTCCACAGTATTCGGCCAAAAGCCGCTCGAAAGTCAGCCCCGAATTCCCGGCAAGGGAAGGTAACTCTGGAAGGAATGGCTGGCAGGAGTGACTGGGGCGAGGACATTTGAGCCTGCCCCAGGGCTATGCTTGCCACAGCGAACAAACCGCGCTAGGTTATAGGCGTATGAGCGATTTGCGAAGCCAGATAAATAGCCTGTCCCCCGCGGAAAAGGCGGAGCTGCTGGATACGGTATGGGAGAGCCTGGAAGCGGACGCGATATCGCTGACAGATGCGCAACGGGCAGAGCTTGATTATCGCATTGCTCGGCATGAGCAAAACCCTTCCGATGTCATCCCGTGGCAGCAAGTCAAGGCGGGCTTGTTTAAGAAGCCGTGACGCTCCCGATCGTATGGACACCAGAAGCGAACGAGGATTTGCTGGAAGTACGGTCATGGTACGACAACATTCGCTCGGAGCTTGGTGAACGTTTCGCGATGGCTGTCGAGGATACGGTCGAGGCAGTAGCGGAACATCCATTGCAATTTCCTGTCGTTTACCGCAGCCGCCGCCGTGCGGGAGTCAGGCGCTTCCCTTACGGAATATTCTTCGAGCTTCAGGAGCATCGGATTGTGGTAATCGCCTGTTTCCATGGCAGGCGAAGTCCGAGGCATTGGCAATCGCGGTAGGCGCTATTTCCCCGGTTGATGCTTTTGATACGGATCGTGGTTGCACCCCACAACCGAGTGCATCAGACTACATATGATTCGGTTTTTGTGACACAATTTCAGAAATACGCTGCAAAAGGGAGGCAAAGATGAAGAAGTATTTCTCGCTGCTGTTACCCGTTGCCATCGTTCTTATTCTTACCCTTGGCCTGAGCGCCGGGGATATCGAAGCCAAAGGCAAAGCCTGGCTCGGTTCCCATAGCGACACGCCCGCAATCAATGTCAGCGGCAGCTGGCATGAAGCGGAATGGGGCACGGTTACTCTCACTCAAGCCCAGGGCAGCAGGGACGTGACCGGAGACGGCGATCGCTGGGATATCACGGGCGTCGTCAGCGGCAACCAGGTCTTCCTGGTCTTCTCCCACAAAGGCAAAGTCGCCTATACCGCCAAGTTGACGTCGGAAAGCGACAAGAGCCTCAACGGATCCTACCTAAAGGGTTTTCTGGATGATAAGTCGAAGGGGCTTAGGCCTATGCACCTGATAAAACCGTCGATGTAGAAAAGGTCGGAAGTAGAGGAGGAATTGTCGTTATGAAATGGCTGGCGACCACGGCGACATTGTTATTGTTCTGCATTTCCTTCCCAACGTCTCTAGCCGCTACCAAGGGAGAGGTAGAAGGCAAGGCGTGGCTCGATGCCCAAAAAGATCCCGCTGCAATCAATGTGAACGGCACGTGGGACTCGGAGGAATGGGGCACTTTCCACCTGTTGCAGAGCGAGGGGAGCCGGGACGTGAGCGGCAACGGCGCAGGATACGAGATAACAGGCGTGGTCAGCGGCAAACGTCTATTCATGCTTTGGTAGTGGACCAGTTTCGTTTTCCACAGGGGCGGTGCTAGGATGCTGACTCCGAAGCCGCATCCCTTCCCGCGTCCGGCCAAACCCCCAATCAAGCGGCTTCCACGGAGCAAATACGTGACGATAGCCGTTGGTTTCTACCGTGGTGATGGCCTTGTGCTGTGCGCCGACACACAGGAAACCATATCAGGATTCAAACGCAATGTACCGAAGATCGTATTCAGACCGCATGTGATTCCTGTGGGAACTCCGTGTGCCGTCTTTGCTGGGGCTGGGGATGGGCCGCTTATAGATCACGTTATTGACAAACTCTGGGACAAGATGGCTGCGAACACTGGCAGCATGGTGAGGATGTTAGACGCGATGGAAGGCGAACTAGGTCGCATCTACAAGACGCTGATTCCGTGCTACCACCCCGGATACATGCCAGACGCGCAGCTTCTTGTCGGAGTGTTCTGTCCGCCCGATCAATTGCAACTGGTAGAAGTCAGCGGGCCAGTGCTCACGCGCAATGTCATATCGAGGGCTATCGGTTGCGGAGACACGTTAAGCAGCTACATTGAAGAAAGGCTATCGAATCCGAAGGCGGGACTGAGCGACGTGATTCAAGTGGCGGTTTACATTGTGGACCAAGCCAAAAGGCATGTAGACGGGTGCGGCGGCGAGACTCACGTTGCGACTCTCACTGACAAGGCAAACTGGAGATTTTCCCGCAATTCCAGGTACAGCCGATGACAGAGCGGATTGAAGAAATTGACCGTCTTGCTCGTGCGATTGCAGCATCGGCCATGGATGAGACCATTTCTGACGATTCTGTGCGCCTAACGATTGAAGGGCTTATGGGTGACCTGATTACGGCGAGAGAAAAGTTTAAGCCGCCACGGTAGCTAGGCGCTCTCGCCTAGCGCCTTGCGTACTAGATCGCTTCCAATCGTTGAAGCCCTAACGGTGGGTTTCGGCAGAATCGCGCACAGTTCCTCAAGACTCCAGACATGATCAGTTAGTCCGGCTTCCATCGCGGGCGTGACTTTCAGCGTTTGGTGAATCCGGCAGAAGTTATAGAACATATAGTGCAGGGCCACGGAATGCGCGTGATTTTCTACTTTCTTGCTGAAAGCATTTGTGAGGCGAGTAAAGCGGCGCATGTGCATCCGCATGGTCAAATTCTGGCGCTCTACGAATGATGTGCTGACATGCTTTGGATCGGGATTCCCGCTGACCACTTTCATATCACAGCCGATGCACTTTGCTGGAGAGTAGCGCGTGTGATTCTCTGCGGGAGCGCCGTAGATTTTCTGTAGCTGTGCGTAGTCGCAATCCATTCCGAAAGCGCCTTCGACAGCTTCCAGATAAGCGCGGTGTCCATCGGTCGTGACTTGTACGCGGCCAGTGATCCGGCTGGCGCAATCGTTCATAAAATCCATTGCCCATCCCGCATCCCGTCCGCCTACGAGGTACGAAACGACCATCTTGGTGTCCGCGTCGATTCCGACCCATGTCCAAACATCGCCCCAGCCCTCTTGTTTCTTCTCGGCGCTGGCGTTCTTCGCCTTGGCTCCGACAAACTGCCAAATCTCATCGGCCTGTAGACGGCGCACGCGAAGATTGCGGACGTAGCGGTCATGGTAGGCGGCGCATGAGGCTCCCAGATCGGCCAGCAGCTTAACGATGGTGGTTTTGGAAACTCCGGTCATGCGGACGGTGGCGCGAACGGAACAGCCTTCGATTAGGCAGCTAACGACCTTGGCGCGGGTCGCATTGTCTAGGCAATTCATACTTACTCTTATACGCTAGCCGCTTTAGCATGTCAAGAAAATAATGCGCGGAGGCGCATAAAAGCTGTGGATTTATAGGTTTTACAGTGATTGGCGGGAGATTATATGTTTAACTTCAGTATCGTAAATTACAGCTTTTTGCTCTAACTGTTTTAACTCGTCAGTTTCCACCTTGTAAGGCCGTCCGCCCTTCGGGAAGGCCATCATTTCCAATCCTCCGACGTAGGTGGGCTTAAGCTGGGCTGTTAGCCAAACAGTGAACGCCGCCAACTCTTTCAGCTTGTCTATTGGGCAAGATGCCAGATCGGCGTATCGCTCGACAAACAGAAGCGACAGGGCGGTCCCCTCCCCGCATATTACTTTGCCCGTTTGGTGCGCTTTACTGCTTGAACCGATTCCCACGGTGAAGTGAAACATCGTCTGCTCTTTTGCTCTGACAACGAGCAACGAACTTGTATTGCAGCCCATTGGATAACCACGCAAAAACGGAGCCTCTGCAACGCGCTCCCGCTCAAAGTTATTGGCGAGGGTGTCCCATTGTTCGATTAAATCACGAGCCGAAGTTTGCGCGAGTCTGTCACCAGCCACGGCGATTACAGTGTTCATTTCCTCGTCGTATTGCAGCTTTGAGGTAATGGTAGTCCAGCTAGCTCCATCCATAGACGCCCCGAACTCTGTGGACTTGGTATCGCTGGCCAGTACCATTCCGTCTTGGCCGAAAAGCCCAATTTGAAAGGTCATAGGGATAGGGGTACGTCGCTGGATTTGTACAGGAGTCGCTGTGTGTCTTTCTACTTGCGCTGTGGGCATAAGTCACCGTAAGATTTGGATTAGCCCACCAAACCGCTTTACAGAAGGCGCGACTACGAATCGCGCTATTTCTGTTTATGGCCGATTTTCCGCCATTGTACTCCCGCTCAGTGAGATAATTCTGCGTTTCTCGTACAGAGAGGCGACATGAGAACAGCGGGCATATTAGTGCTTCTCGCGTTATCTGCCGTGGCCTTCGGCCAAACGCAGTCTCCCGGCATGTATTCAGATCAAAACGGCGCACTGACGGAACTCAGCCCAGCGGCCTATTCGGGTATGCAATCATCGAACGCCATCGTAAAGATGAGTTTTTTCTGGACGTTTCGGGGAAGTCATTCGGCTGTCCAAGTGTCAACGAAGCGCCCGCAGTTTCGACTCGTGTGTGCGTTTACTGGAGGGGTGCCGCTTCTCATGCTCTGCGGACCGATGCTGAAACAGCCTACCGACTTGATAATCGTGCGACTGGATGAGAAATCGGACCACAGGGAAGCCCGCTCGACTACGGGAACAATGTTCGGTGCTACCAGCGGATTCGACCCAAAGAAAACCACGACCGCTACCGCAGTCAAGCGGGATGATGGCAGTTGGGAAGTCTCCACAACGGCGGACCTGAAACCGGGGGAATATCTAATTACAACTGGGATGCAGCCACAGGGATTTGACTTCGGGATTAAGGAATCGAAGTAGCGGTTAGGGCTTTGCTTTTTTCCAGCGGGCTTTGGCAGCCTTGGCAGCGATCTTGGACCGCTGGGCCTTGGTCATCGTCTTGAGGCGGCGCTTCCCGCCAATCTGACCGCCTTTGCGCCCAATGGCTGCCATGTACTCAGAGATGTTCGCTGGCGCGGCGCTCCCCGTTACCTTGGGGACTTCGGGTTCTGGCGGGGGAATCTGGCCTGTAGAGACAGCGACGGTCCACGCGGCGAGTTGGTTCGGGTCACGCGGACGTTTGCCCTTGCCGATCATGGTTCCATGATGCCACAGTCGGGATGCTAAAGCGAGGCTGTGGAAAATGAAACTGGTCCACTACCCATGCTTTTCGTCGCTCGCCGCGCCGTAAACTATTGCGCTACGATGGGTCCTAACGGAGAAAACAGCTTGATTGGGACCTACTCAAGCCGAAGGTCGCTCTTGCACTCCGGCGCTTGTCAGGAGAAAACTAGGCCGATGAACATGACGAAGAAATAAGCGGCGAGGTTGGCCGCAAATCGGTTCTATCCGGGGCAACCAATATGGCGAGGTCCGCGATTTTTTTTCTGTTGTTTCTTGCGACCCACGCCTCGTTGGTTCTTTTGTATCCTTTCACCCTTTCGCGAATTCTGCTCGCGGTCCTGCTTTATATGGTGGGCACGCTGCTCATGCTCTATCTGTTGTTTCATCCGCGCAACCAGTGGCTGGTGGACAACCGCTGTCGGGTGGATGGCGCGAATTGCGTGGCGCTGACCTTCGACGACGGTCCCGATCCCGTCGACACTCCAAAATTACTCGACCTGCTTCGGGAGAAGAATGTGAAGGCCACGTTCTTCGTGGTGGGAAAGCGCGCCGACCAGCATCCGGAAATCGTGCGCCGCGCAGCGTCTGAAGGGCACCTGATCGCCAACCATACCTGGTCGCATTATTCTCTGTTCTGTTTTCTCACGCCCTCGCACCTGCACACGGAAATCGAGCGCGGTACGGAGAGCGTACGCCGAAGTTGTGGATTCCGTCCTCGCTTGTTTCGCTCGCCGGTGGGCTTGCGCCACCCGCTTCTGCGGCCGTATCTCAAGGCTGCGGGATTGGAATATGTTTCCTGGACGATCCGCACGCGGGATACGTTCACCACGAATTCCGGCGTTCTGGCCCGGCGCATCCTGGACAAAGCGGCCAGTGGGGACATCATCCTGCTGCACGATCGTCTGCCCCGTGGCGCGGACGCCATGCTGGAAGCTCTGCCTCGAGTCATCGATGAGCTAAGAGAGCGCGGATTTCAATTCGTGCTGGCTGGCCCGCGGGAAGTAGCCGACGCCGACAACGCGACAGCGGAACCTGTCGTATCCGAATCCGCACTCTGACTCTCACGACGAAACCGGCTCAGCGAGCCAATCCCAGAGCCGAGACCAAAGACAAGAAGGCCCCACTGGCGGATCCCACGGGGTCGAGCAAGACTCGGCGGTTTTCGAGCATCGCGGCCACCGGTTGTCCCTTGTAGCTGGCAATCTGCCGGTAGTGCGACATGAAAAATAATACCCGCAAGAAAAGTTTCCAGTTGAGCGGCGCAAAATAATCGGGCGTGACGAAGGGCACCGCATGGCCGTCTTTCACTTCGGCGATAAAGTCCCGGAATGATGCCGCCCGCGACAGCGAGATGATGGAACTCGCGACCAGCAGATGGCTGTCGCCCCCGCCCACCACCGGCTTCTTCCATTGCTGCGCAAGTTCTAGAACGGCATCGTTCTCTTCGCGGCGCCGCATCCCGTTCACTTCGAGAGCATGGATCGCCCAGCCGTAACGGGTGAGCAGGTGCGTGATAGGAATTGTCTCCGACCCTGGTGCCCAGGCGACCAGGGGATGGTTCAGGACCACAAGGCATTCGCTGGCGGCGAGGGTTTCAAACAATTCGTCGTGGCGTCCAGCTCGCGCCGCCGCCTGAATTCGAGCGTGCGTTTTGTCGATGTCGTTCTCGGGCAGGCCGCTCACACCCAGGTGAAATAAGTGTCCCTCGTACCACACCGACACTTCTTCGCCGATCGCGACGCGGCCGTTGGTGCTGCTATTAAGGTCAGGCCGCCCGCGCAGGAGAGCGAGGCTGCCGGCGAATTCATCGTGATCGGTAATGGTCAGGTGCACCCCATCGAAGCCCCAAGGAGCGGCCGCGGTCGACTCAATTCGATAAACGTCTTCGGGCGTATACGGCGGGTTGAAGGTGATCTCCGCGTAATTCAGGCCAGAGACGCCATCGAGACCGAACGATCTTTGCAGTATTCCGCTGAGAGGACGCATGAAGCCCAGTTTGACAATCTGATTTAGTGCCGCCAGCTTCTCTACTGAGTGGCAGGAGTGGTTATGTAGAGAAACCGCATAGCCAAATTCGCGGTCCGGGTGCGAACACTCGCGGTAGGTATAGTTCTCAATCTTCCAGGCTGACCGGCGTTTCATCGCATTCCGAAATAGGGCGGCAAGTGTGACGCCGAGGATACCATCGAACCTCGCGTTGATGCGAACCAGGACACCAATCAGCAGATGTCATCCTGAGGAGGGCGCAAGCCCTCCGAGGGACCTTACGATGCGTGTGCAGCGCCTATATCGCCGGCGGGAATGCCCAGCCGCAAGCGCCGTCGCGAGTCCTGTCCGCAGCACATGACCTTCTACCTACGTAAGGTCCCTCCGACTTCGCCGCCGTTCAGGATGACAGCTCGATAATTTGTTCGGCGCATACCTCTGACGCACTTCCAAGCCGCGCACACTCCCGGCAAGAAGGTATTGTCGGGGAAGAATGCGATCTGGTACTCTTCACCATCTGCGAGGCCGGTGGCTGGGCATTGGGCGGCCTGGCAACCTCCGAAGCTTAAAGGGGATGGGGCGTGCTGTATTCCATCGATTCGTCAACGCAAAAACCACCAGGCGACCTTCTGGCGAAGCTGTCGAAGTGCCGCCGCGTCTTGTTGATCGAAGCCAACGATCAGCGGCGCTGGGTCGGCGGGCTGGTTACGCCCGAGGTTCACATCCCTCCGGTCGGGCTCATGTATGTGGCCAGCAGCGCGCGGCTGCACAATCCCGACGTACATATTGAGATCCTCGAAACATCGCTGGACGCCCGCTCGGACGAAGAACTGATAGCGAAGCTGCTCGACTATTGCCCTGATGTCGTCGGCATCCGCAGCATCAGTCTGTTCGAAGACGAACTCAAGCGCGTCGCCGAGTTGACCAGGAGTGTTCTGGATATCCCCATCGTGGCAGGCGGCCCCATTGCCACCGCTAGGCGTGGAGCGGTTCTCCAAGCGATTCCCGCGATCGATCTGCTGGTCGTGGGCGAGGGTGAGCTGGCGTTTTCGCGTCTCCTCTCGGGAACATCAACCAACGGGCTGGTATTTCGCCACGGCAGCCAAATCATCGACCTGGGCGACAGCGACATCGTCGACAATCTGGACGAACTGCCATTCCCCGACTACAGCTTGGTCGATCTCGGCCGCTACCAAGAGCACCTGAGTTATGCGTATAACCACCGGCGGCAAGGCGTCCTGCTCACCAGCCGGGGATGTCCGTTCCTGTGTACTTACTGCAACACATTTGCCGGCAAGACGGCCCGGCTGCGTTCCGCGGGGAATGTTGTCGCCGAGATGGAACAGATGTCGCGCGACCATGCGATCGACGATTTCTACGTGGTCGACGACATCTTCAATATGGACCGCAAGCGCACGGCAGCGATTTTTCGCAAGATTATCGATCTCGGCAAGGACTGGCGCCTCTATTTTGTAAATGGCTTGCGGGCCGACATCATGACCCGCGAACTGGTGGACCTGATGGCCGATGCGGGAACTGTCTGGGTCACCTACGCGGTCGAATCCGGAAGTCCGCGCATTCAGAAGCTGGTCAAGAAGGACATGCGCCTGGCCAAAGCTGCGGAGATTATTAACTACTCTCAGGATCGTGGAATGGTCGTCAACGTTAACACAATGTATGGTTTTCCCACCGAGACCCCGGCAGACGCGCAACTGACGCTCGATTACCTGGCCCAGTTGCACATGCCGTCGCTGCTTCCTTATCACTTCTGTCTGCGAGGATACGATGGCTGCGAAATCGTCGATCAGGCAGCCGAAGCAGGCTGGGATACCAGCGTCTTCCTGGCCGACGGCACGCTCTCCTATCACGACATGCCCCGGGGGACCGCCACGTTTCCGAAAGGCGATATGATGAGCCATCTGATCGACTACCATTCGCGATTCGGTATGCGGAACCATCAGCACATGCTCCGCTCGATCGAGGTCTTGAGAGAAAACGGATACACCGATGGCGATCTGGTGGATATGTACAGTGTTCTTCAAAATCATGCTTTCCGTGATGTGAACGAAATCGTAGCCGGCACGCCGGGCGTTAAGATTCCGAACGTCAATGCTCATAACGTAAGTGCTCAGAACGTAAATGTTCCGAACGTCAAGGCAAATGCATAAGCCCATAAAATACCTTGAAAAGGCGATGTCAATCGCTGCGAACGGGGCGTGGCGGGTATTTTGTTTGACCAACGACCTCGTTCCCGAGAATCCATCCTTCACGCCCGAGTGGTCGGACAAGCCCCTGCTGAAGTCCCGCGAAAAGTCGAAGCCTCCGCTGGGCTGGCCGCGGGAAACCGATTCGTTGTGCCCCCGCTGTGTGCCGGAAATCCGCCAGCAAATCGTTGATGGAAAAAAAGATTACCGTGTCCTGCTGACGGAGAAGCCCGGCGAAATCAAGGCGCAGATTATCGAGCGGGACGGTAGGATCGTGATGGTCAAAGATTGTCCTCTGCATGGACATTTCGAAGATGTAATCTCCATCGATCCGCAGTTCTTCCGCCATCTGGAAGAAACGTTTCCCGGCCGCGACATCCGCGCGCATAACGACGAAAAGCTGCACAACCACGGCAGCAGCACCATCAAGCACGGGCGCGGGTCGGTTCTAACCATCGACCTGACTAACCGCTGCAACATGATGTGTGACCCCTGTTTCATGGACGCCAACCAGGTGGGTTTCGTCCACGAACTTGCCTGGGACGACATCAAGACGCTGCTCGACAACGCATTTTCCATCAAGCCGCGGCGCCAGATGTCGGTGCAGTTCTCCGGGGGTGAGCCGACTATTTCGCCTTATTTTCTGGACGCAATTCGCTACGCCCGCCAACTCGGCTATGACAGCGTGCAGGCGGCTACCAACGGCATCGAGTTCGCCAAGAGTCCGGAGTTCGCGCGGCAGGCCGCAGAAGCGGGGTTGCGTTACGCATATCTCCAATTCGATGGCATCGGCAACCCGGCGAATTCCCATCGCAACGTCGGCAATCTGTTCGACGTGAAACTGCGGGCCATCGAAAACCTGCACTCCAACGGCGTCGAAATCGTGCTGGTCACGACCGTGGTCAATGGGATCAACAACGAGCAGGTGGGGCGCGTCATCCAATTCGCGCTCGACAACCCGGACAAAGTAGCCATGGTTTCGTTCCAGCCCGTCTCTTTCACCGGCCGCGACGAAGCCGTGACCGACGAACGGCGTAAGGCGCAACGCTACACGCTCTCCCACCTCGCCCATGACGTGAAAGATCAGCTGAGCATCGGCGAGCCCGTCCGGGACTGGTTCCCACTCTCGTTCCTGAGTACGTTCTCGGATTGGGCCGATCTGGTGCACGGCCCCGAAGCCGCTTGGGGACAAGTCGCCTGTGGTTGTCATCCTGGCTGTGGGATTGGCATGGCGATCATGGTTGACAAGAAAACGCGCGAAGCGGTTCCGGTGACCGCGTTCCTGGACGCCAGTCAGTTCGCCAAAGACATTGCGCGAGTTAACGATTGGGCTCGCAGCAAGTGGATGTCAGTTGCCGGGATGGCGCTGGCGCTGGTGCGAAATTATGATGCCTTTCGCGCACCCACTCATTTCCGCGCAGTCGATATGTTGAAGAAGCTCGACAAAGGCATGGGCGCGACCGGACGCAACTACGGCGATGTCTCGGGCAAGCGAACGATGGATGACATCTTTCGCCGCCGCCAAGACCGCTGGAACCTGCTGTTCGTGGCGGGCATGTGGTTCCAGGACCTGTTCAACTACGACTTTCGCAGGACCGAGCAGTGCATCATTCCGTATGCCACGCAAGAGGGTGAGATTTCCTTTTGCGCTTACAACACGGGCGTGGGCTGGCGGAACATCATCGAGAAGATGCACATGACCGCCACGCTGACCAAGTGGTACGAGGAGCACGGAAGGCACGAGATTTTCGCCGGCGGCAAGAGCGTGAAACTCAGCAGCACGGAGCATCATCTGGTGTTGAAGGATGAAATTGTAACCAGCGAGGCCCAGCACGACCTCGAGCAACTCGGCGTCGCAAAAAACGCTCGCGAAGAAAAGCTGCGGGCCCGAGCCGAGCGGATGAAACAGGACGAGATTAAACAGGATGAAGAGAATCTGCGCATGGCCAAGCTCTACCGCGAGTTCGTATTGAAAGAGCGACCGCTTCCGAACCTGGTGCAGATCGGGTTCGGAGCCGCGCCGCCCGCAGAAGCGGATCAGCAAGCAGGAGTTTGTGGAGATTAGTTCGAAACGCGAATCACGCGCCGCGCAGCGTGGCCGTTGAGACTTGATCGGCGGAGGATTCGGAAACTGGCGGCAACGCTCTCGGGCGCAGGTTCTTTGTCTCTCTCACATAGGCCTGGGGATCCATCAAAGTTTGCGTGCGCGCCAGAATCTGGGCCAGGCGCGGAATATCGCGCACTCTGACCTGGCCGAGCCACTGCCACCACTTCTTCTTTCCCGCAATGTTCAGAACGCTGCGCCGCCACGACTCGCAATAAAGTTCAAAAAAGCGCTCTACCCCGAGCCGCGGTTGCCAGAGCAGGTGGTGCAGATCGTATTGGCTCCAGTCGAATACATCGATCTTCTTCTTGCTTTTTTCGAAGTAGTAAGTGCCGGGTAGCGGCGTGAGAATCGTAAATCCCACGCGATACAGCTGGTGCTCATCCAGAAAATCCCACAGGCCTTGAAAATCGGCCTCGGTAAAATCCGGATCGATAATGAAATTTCCCGTGACCCCAAATCCAAGTTCGCGGGCAATGCGGACGGCCTCGACGGTTTTGTTGATGTCGGCGTCCTTGACCAGCGAGTTGAGGCCCGGGCTGGTGTGGGACTCCAGGCCGAAGAAAATATCGAAACTTTTGGCCAGCGGACGCCAGAGCTTTAACAGGTCCGCATTTTCGGTGACCAGATCGGCGCGGGTTTGCACCAGCAGCAAATTCTTGCGCTCTTGAGAGCATAGCAGCGTGCGCCCTAATTCTTCGCTGCGCTGGCGGTCGGCCCAGAACAGATCGTCGACCATGAACAGATTTCGACCGGTAGCCTCGAAGTCGGCGCGCACCTGTTCCGGCGCATGGCATCGGTAAGTCCGCTTGTAGAGTTGCCATACGGAACAGAAGTTGCACCGATAGGAGCAGCCGCGAGCCGTTTCCATGGTCCACATGGGCATGTAATTCAGGCAGGCATAGCGCTTCTGGTAACGGGCAACGACGGATCGGTCCGGCAGGGGCATCTCGGCCAAATCGAGCCACGGGCCGGGCTGGACGCCTGTAGCCTGAAAGTGCCCATCGCCTTTAGGTAGCAGCAGTGACGGAAGCGTGTGGAGCGGACGCCCATTGGTGACGGCGTCGCAGAGCGCCGGCAATAGCGTTTCCCCTTCGCCAATGCAAATTGCGTCCACGGAGCGATTCAGATCCACGGCCTTCGGGTAGGCAGATATCGCGTGGCCTCCGAGAGCGACAAAAATCTTCGGATTGTGCGCTTTGATCTGGTCGGCCGTTTCGAGTGAAGCCGTAGCTTCAAGGATGTGCAGGCAGGATATGGCGACTAAATCAGGCTGCGACTCGCGCAGAATTTCAGTGATCCCGCGCCGCTCGAAACGCATGTCGGCCAGCACGACGGAATGCCCCGCCTGCCGCAGCGCCGCGGCAAGATACATCAGACCTAACGGTTCAGTTTGAAAAAAAGGAGACAGCCCAAACTGAGCGGTTTCCGGGTAAGGCCTCAGCAGCAGGATTCGCACCGGCTACCTCTCTGGCACCAGCCCAGCCGGACTGCTGCGCGTGGAAATTCAGCGACCGCTGATTGATAACCCGATGGATGACTCATTGCAGTCGCAGTCATGCAAATTGTCGCGACAGGTTAATTCAATTGGGGAGGGATTGCAAGCTGCTGGCGGCGTCGGCCGCATGATACACTCAGCCCATTCCAGCGTTTTTTCTTCGCGCATCTCCGCGCACGCTGGAGCTTTACAGCATGCGAACCTGCGCACTCATTCCGGCCTTCAACGAAGTCCCTTACATCGCCGCCGTGGTTAAGGGAGCGCAACAGCATGTTGAAAAAGTCGTCGTCATTGACGACGGTTCCGGCGACGGAACAGGCCAGGTTGCGAGCGCTGCCGGAGCGACTTGCCTGAGGTTGCCAAGGAATTGCGGCAAGGCCTCGGCCCTGCGTATGGGCATCGACTTTGCGCGCGCCCAGAATTTTACCCACGTGCTCACTCTGGATGGCGACGGCCAGCATTTGCCGGAAGATATTCCCGGCATGCTTCGCGTAGCCGAAGAGACCGGAGCCGACCTGGTCATTGGGGCGCGCTCGTTCGATCGCGCATCGATGCCACGATCCCGTTACTATTCCAACACGATTGGCAGCCGCATGGCCTCGTCGCTCGTGGGCCGCGAGATCCGCGACAGCCAGAGTGGGTTCCGGCTGTTCAAGCTGGATAAACTTCTAGGCACCAAACTGCGCAGCCGCTACTACGAACTCGAAATGGAAATGCTGATTAAGATGGCGCGGTCGGGTTGCAGCATCGCGCACGCGCCGGTCAGCACGGTCTACCACGACGGCGAGGCGCGCTCCAAAATGAAGCCGGTGCGAGACACGGTGCGGGTCTGTCTGTGGTCGCTTGCCTTCCGTTTTCTGGGGGCGTGAGACGAAGAGCGTTAAGATGAAGAGCGCGAGATGATCCAGCGGATCGGGTTGCAATGCGCTCTCGTTGCGTTCCTGAACGTGCTCCTGATTTCTGCGGGAGTGCTGGCCGCGCAATCTAAATCCGACGATCTGCAGTCCCATGATCTGCAGTCCGACGACCTGCTGACGCGCGTTTGGGACGGGGTGCAGCAAGCCCAGAAAACATACACGAGCTACTGCGGGACGATTGTCGAAACCCGTACCTCCAGCCTGATGACGAAGCCTCTGGTGCTGCGCGGCAAGTTTTGCGCCGAGGGCACGACCCGTTTCGAGCTCGAATATTCCGAACCGGCCCGAATGCGCATTCGCTACAACCAGGACTACCTCAACGTTACGACCGGCGACAAGACCGAAGTCCTCGAAGTCGGCGGCAGCGTTCGCCGTGCACAGTCCTATTTCAGCCGCGAGAGTTCCCTTGGGAACCTGAAAAAAAACTTCACCATCACTGTGCAAGAGGACAGCGGGGATTTCGCAATGAAGCTCGTTCCGCGGACGGACGCTTTTCGCCACAGGCTGAATTATCTCGTGGTGAAACTGGATAAACGGAACTTCCTGCTGCGTTCGCTGGAAGTCGACGGCAAGAGTGGAGTAAACAGCATATTCGTCATCGACGTCAATTCGTTGAACCTCAAGATTCCGGCTGAAACATTTGAGATATACAAACCGAACTGACCGAATGAAGATGATGCGACGAAAGTAATCGAGAGTGATCGAGTGAAAAGTGGCCGAACGAAAAGTGATCGAGCGCAGCGAAATCGAGACGATGATTCCTCACCGCCCTCCGTTCTTGTGGATCGATCGGGTAGAGGAACTGGAGCCGGGAGTTCGCTGTGTGGCCGTGAAGTTCATCGATCCGGCGGACCCAATTTTTGCCGGACATTTTCCCGCCAAGGCGATTTTGCCGGGCGTTCTTCTAATCGAGGCCGTCGCCCAAACCGCCGGAGTAATGCTAGGACCGGCCGCTTCGGACACTGCCAATCCTGGCTCTGCGAGTTCGGGCGCGGGTAGTTCTGGCGGAGGAGTGGCGCTGCTCGCGGCCGTAAACCGCTTCAAGTTTCTCAAGCCTGTGACTCCGGGGCAGCAACTCCGCATCGAAACGAAGAAGCTGACCGACGTCGGGCGCATGGCCTGCATCAGCGGCACGGTGTGGGTGGACGGGGAAATGGTAGCGAGCGGCGAGTTGACGGTAGCGTCGGGCAACTAGGTAATCTGAAGATTGTGATTCGAGCACTTAAGACTCGCGCGCGGGCTTTGCTAACTACCTTGCTCCACGAGGGGCTTACGCCCGGCTCCGCCGCGGCTGCCGTGTTCCTTGGGATCTTCATTGGCATCGTTCCGATCTATGGATTTCAAACCCTGGCGGCGGTGAGTGTGGCTTTGTTCTTTAAGCTGAACAAGCCGCTGACGGTGGCCGGAACATTCATCAACAATCCGCTGCTTCAACCCGTGATCGTAGTGTCCTCTGTGGAACTGGGCTATTTTCTGCGCAGCGGTTCATTTCGCCCATTTCATCTTTCCGCATTGACTGGCGCGCACATGAAGGAAGAGCTTCTGGCCTGGGCGATGGGCAGCGTGGTGCTGGGCGTACTCGTCGGCGGCGCTGGCGCGGCGATTACGGCCCTGGTGGTCCGGCTTTGGGCACCTGCGAATCCCGGATTGTCCTATTCAGCGTTGTCCGAGCAAGGATTACGCGACCGAATTAACTTTGTGAACCGGATGTTCGCGCAATGCGACCGCGCCGATCGCGGGTTTGTTCGATGGAAGCTGCGGCTGGATCGGATCTTTGAATTGCTGGCCGGATTGCTCGCTGCCGAAGACCCGAGATCGGAAGAACGGAGAACGGGAGACCTGGCATCGGGGACAGTCGTGGATCTAGGCTGCGGCTACGGTATGGCTCTAAGTTTTACCGCCTGCGATGACAGCAGCCGGCGGCTGATCGGTTGCGACCTCGATGCGCATCGCATTGCGGTCGCTCGGCAGGCTCTCGGCTCGCTGAACGCCGACCTGAGCGTGGCTGACGTTCGCACTTTCGATCTTCCGCCCGCCGGGTTGATTCTTATTCTGGATGTTTTGCAGTATCTGACGGCCGATGAGCAACTTGGCCTGCTGAAACGGTGCTGTGCGGCGCTCGTGCCTGAGGGGAGGTTGATCATCCGAGTCCACGATCGCGAACGCGGCCTGTGGTCCGCAATCACCATGTCATTCGACCGGCTCATATTCGCCTATGGGCGCGCCGACACGCGGCCCCTGATGCTTGCTGCCGCCGACTATCACAGTGTGCTCAAGAACGCCGGCATGCAGGTGGAAGAGCGCCGTTTCCGAAATCGTCTGCCCCTGGCTCATATCCTATTTATCGCGAAAAAGACGTTCGTGGAGGGAGTAACGGGGGATGTGACGAAGGGTGCAGCGGAGAGCCGAATATGATGGTCCGCTTCATGCGCCTGGTGGGCCGCTTAGTTGTAGGTCATCCGGGGTTGGTGACCGCCCTGAGCCTGGTCGGGACGTTGTTGTTGTACGCGAACATCCACAACTTGCGCACTGGCACCGACCTAACCGACCTGTTTGGGAATCGCGACCCACAATGGCGAGTCGCCAGCCAGATCGGCAAAGAACTGGGATATGGCAACCAACTCTTCGTGCTGATCGAGGCCCCGGAAAAGGAAAAAGAGAAGGAAGGTGCGGACGCCACCAGCGAAATGGAGGAAACGGCCGACCGTCTCACAGCCGACATGCTGAGCAGCGGACTGTTCCTGCACGCGCGCTGCGGCCTGCAGGAAGACGAGCTGCTCAATATGGTGCGGTACTTTACCTGGAACTTTCCGTCATTCATCCAGCCAGAGCAGGCGCCTGAGCAAATAAAAGATCTGAAGCGGCGGCTCGACCCGCAACAGATTCATCAAACGGTTCGCCGCGCCGCAACCGAACTAATCACGCCGTTCTCGTCGTTAGGAACGAATTATTTCGTTGCCGATCCGCTGGGACTCATGGAAGTGGAATCGCGCAGCAGCCAGGGACTTTCGCAATTTGCCAATTTCGATCTCAACTGGGGATCGGGGAATCGATTCTTCAGTAAAGACCACAAGGCGCTGCTCATCATTGCCGAACCTCGCCAGTCCGCCATGGACTACAAGTTCGCCGAGCAAGTCGTGCGCTGGACCCGGGAGCATATCCAATCCATCGGCGGAGAGCAGGAGTTTCGCGACTCCGGAGTGCGGGCCACCGCCGCCGGAGCTTACGTTTACGCCGAGCAGGAGCACCAGTTCATCGAAAAAAATATTCGCCGCATTTCCCTGATTTCCATCGTTGGCAATCTGTTGTTGTGCCTGCTGATCTATCCGAGGATTCCGCTGCTGCTGTTATCGCTGTTGCCGGCAGGCCTGGGCATTCTCTGGACGACGGGTATCGCAAGTTTCTATCCCGGAGAAGTCAATCTCATCAGCCTTTCTTTTATTGCAATCCTCGCGGGACTGGGTGACGACCAGGTCGTACATTTCTTCAACCGGGTGCCGCAGGAATGGGCCAAGGGCGGGACGCTGAATGACGCCATGCTGCGCACCTTCGAAACCACCGGCGTTAGCGTCGTCTTCTGCATCGTCACGGCGGCGACCGCGACTGCCTCGCTAGCTTTCTCCGGGTTCAAAGCATTAGCGGAGTTCGGGTTCATCCTCACGGTTGGAATGTTCATGATGATGTTCCACACGCTGCTGACTGTTCCCGCGCTGATGGGGCTATGGTGGCGGTTCTCCAAGCCGCGCGCGCCGGAGACGATTACCTTCCGTATCCTTCCCTGGATCGCGCGGAAGACCGTCGACTTCGTGGGCCGTCACGCTCGCCTCGTCGTCGGCTTGGGCTTGGGAATGTTCCTGTTGTCGTTATTGTTTCTGCCTGCCATCAAACTCGGAGGGCGTTTCGAAATCACCGGTGCCGATAACCCTGCCGTGGCCGCGCAAAACCGGCTCTCCGCGAAGTTCGGCATCGAGGGCAGTCCGAACGTGCTCTTGATCTCGGGCGGCGAGCAGGAAGTGCTGCGCCGGGCCGAGGAATTGACTGCTGGTCTCGAAGCCTACCGGCAGCGTGGCGTTATCAAGTCCATCTTGTCCCCGACAGCCCTGCTTCCGTCGGCCCAAACGCAAAGCGAGCGCGCGAGTCTGCTGACAGGGGTTAACCTGGCGGCCTCCGCGCACGCCCTGGAAGATGCGCTGCATGAGAATGGCTTCAAGATTGAGCCGTTCCAGCCGTTTATCGACCGATTGCAAAAGCTAGATCAAAACAAGCCAGGACAAGGCAACGATCCCGTAACTTTGGAAAAAGCCGCCGAGTTCCTGCCGCCCGGCTTGCTCGACAACAGCATTCGCAAGACCGCAGACGGCAGCTACGTCGCGGCCATCGCCTTTTATGCCACAGATCCCAACGCGATCGACGTGGTTCCGGACAGTGTGATCGCATCCTGGCGCAATCAATTTGGTCCCTTCGTGGAATTTTCCTACGACAAGATGAATCGCGACATGCAGAGCCAGGTGCTGCATGACAGCCGCCGCGCGTTGGTGTGGACTGCGGCTGGCATCGTGTTGATTGTCTATCTCAGTTTTCGCAACGTCCGCGTATCGCTCATCGTGCTGATCCCGATCGTATTCGGCATTGTTGTCACTTTCGGGCTGTTGCTGCTGTTCAGACACCGTTTCAGCTTCATGTCGATTACGGCGATTCCGCTCATCATCGGTATAGGCATCGACAACGGCATCCATTTGGTGCAGCGTTACCTGCGCAGCCGTCACCTGGGGGACGAGGGCGACGGGATTCTCGCGATCGCGAAGGCATCGGGCGCGGCGCTGATTCAGTCGAATCTGACTACGATCGTCGGATTCGGCGCTCTGATGGCCTCCAGTTTCGCTCCGCTGGCTGAGATGGGTCTGGTGACGTCATTGGGGGTCGCTCTGGCTCTGGTTGGCGGCCTCTGCTTGGTTCCCGCGGTGATTCTCTTGGGAGAACGACGCGAGGTTGATCTGGGTTAAGGGCGACTTTGAATAAGTAGCGCCGCCGTCCCGGCGGCCGGCAAGATGCCGGCGCTACTAAAGCGAAGTATCTCGACCGTACCCAGCGGCGAACGAGTCCACCTGCAATGTTCGTATATACTACTTCGAACGGTTAAGCCTTCATTGATGAGAAATTATCTTTAAATCAAATCAACGAAGCAGCACGTTCGCGAAACCGTTATCGACACGATCTTGTCACGATACCCCGGGCGCACCACACTCGGGCGCACCACAGATTCCTTTCCGTGATTGTCGATCAAGTTCCTGGTTCCAGGTTTCGGATTTAGTTTTCATGAAATCGTCGCTTGACTCGGCAACGCCGTTCTTCTTCCGAGTGGCAGGGGTGGGGCGGATTCCCGCTCTTCTGCTGCTTTCACTCTTTCTGTTCTTACCTTTGACAGCGGAAGCCGGTCTGCCTCGCTCTGCCATCTCGATTCCGGCGGACCAGAACCTGGCCGCAGGCTTAAAGTCCGCCGAACAGTGTGAGTTCCCCGGCAAGATAATCGTGCTCCCGTCACTGTCTTTCGATTTCGTCGCTAACCAAAGCCAAGCGAGCGTTTCCGAAATACAAGCCCAGGCCCAAGCCGTCCAAGGCATGCCCGAAGGATCCGAGGTCTGGCTGCATGTCGTCGCGAGAGCCGGTTCGATTGCCGGCAACGAGTCGGAGAGACAGATTACGGAGCGGGTTGACGCCTTCCTGAAACAGATGCCTCTCTCGGCATTGGCGGTGCGCGGACTGATCGTTGAAATAGAATTGAAGGAACCACAGACCGCTTCCGATCTATTCGCGTTCGCGCTGGTGCGTCTGGCATTAAACGCCAAGGCCAGCAACGCCAGCTTGCGCCTGGCGTTTGTGTTCCAGCCCGGATTTGTTAGCCGGCACAGTGCGATTGTGAAGCGGCTGGCCACATACGCCGATCTGCTGGGGACAACCTATTCCGATTCCGACGCCTGGCGGCAGGATGCCGCCTGGATCGCCGAACAGGCGCTGAATAAGCCGCTTATTCTCAAGTTAGATTCGACAACGTCCGCGGCAACGTCGTCATTCTTGAAGGCGACGCTCGCGGCCAGCGGCACCTCTATCGAAATCGTGTGGTCAGAGCCGGCCGACGCCGCGTCCGCGGCTGCCGTGTGCTCCGTGAACCGTTTCATGGCGCATTCCATCCCCGGCAACATGTTCCCGGCGGATTCTGCGACCTCGCCGTTCAGTATCGCGGTAGATGGCGTGGGCAACAGTGAGCACCGATGGTTCAGCAGCGGCGGGCAGACCGAAGCAGTAATTGTGGCGCGCGTGAATGGAAGCCCCGGCTCACCGAAGACGGTCAGGCTCGAGAGCGTTCGCCCGGGACCATTCGAGATCAAGTGGTACGACCCCGCCACGGGCTCGCCGCTCCCGGCAGGCGAAGTGACCAAGACTGACAAGGGTTTCACGCAGACCTGCGCTTGCACCAGCGAGTATGCCCTGATTTCCATCCACAGAGAAAGTGATGCCGATCAGACGCAATTCAATACGGTGGAAGTCAAGGGCGGAGTCGAACTGAAGCTCGAGGAAGTCATTGCCCGCTGGCAGCAGAACCGTGAAGCGCAAAAACAGAAGCTGGAAAACTATACGGCCTCCAGTTTCATGAGTCTGCACTTTGAAAGCACGAATCTGGGGCCGGGGTTCGACGTGTCGGTGCAGCTCAAGCAGTTTTACAGCCGCGACGGCCAGATGGAACTCGCGCAAAAAGAGTTTTACGTCAACGGTGTGAAGCTCGCCAAGAACCATGAGTTTCCTCTGCCGCAAATCGAACCGGAAAAAGTGCTGACCCAGCCCCTCGAATTGAAGGTCAACGAACGCTATGACTACAAACTGTTAGGCACGGAACAAGTCAACGGGGCCATGTGTTATGTGATCGGAGTCGAGCCTAGGGACAAAGTGCGCGACGAGGCTCTTTACAGCGGGAAAGTCTGGATCGACGGCACTACGTTTCGCGAGGTCAAACAGTCCCTGAGTCAACGCGGCGCGAAGAGCAACGTGCTGGTCAACACCGAGACGCAGAATTTCGAGTTAGTCCCCGACGGCAAGGGCCATCAGTTCAACTTACTGCGGTCAATCTCAGCACAACAACTATTGAACGCGGCCGGGCGCGATTTCGTGCTGCAGAGAACGGTACGTTTCTCCGACTATGTCATCAACACTCCGGAATTTAACGGCGCCCTCACGGCTGAGCACACTTCCGACGACCCGATGTTCCGTGACACCGACCAGGGACTACGGCAACTGGCAATTAAAGGCGGCGAACGCGTTCTGGTGGAAACCGACGTGAAGCGCGTCCGGGCGCTGATTGCCGGCGCGATGTACGGAGGCACATTCAATTTTCCGATTCCGTTCCTCGGCATCAGCATTGCGGATTTTGATTTTCACCACACCGGCGCCCAGCTTTCAACTTTCTTTGCCGGACCAATCCTGATTTCTGACCTCTCGAAGCAGTACCGGCCCAAGTTCCGTCTGGCACTGGATTTGTCGCTGAACGGGCTGCCCGGCGAGAACCGGATCTACAGTAACAACACGGAATTGACCCAAGGGGACGTATGGACGTGGGAGCAAACCGTCGGCCTGCGAGCCTCCTGGCAAGCCGCCACGCATCTCAGCGTGACTGCTTCGACCTACTTCGCGTATGACAATTTCCTCAGGACCAGTCAAGCGGACGAGGAATATGACCTGCCACGCAACGGCCTGAATATTCTTCCCGGCGTCGAAATAAAATACAGCCGCAAAGGTTATGTGTTCGATGCGCAAGGCACACGCGGCCAGCGCATCGACTGGAGACCGTTTGGATGCACTTCCCTGGTCCTGCCGCCGGGAGGATGTGGCCCCACATCGACGAATCCGCCGCCGCAAAACACTTTACTGGTGCAGCGCCAGCAAAATGCCTTCACGCTCTACAACGCCGATTTGAACAAGGATTACTACATCGGAAAGTTCACCAAGGGTGGATGGGATGCTTCCTACTGGGGCGGCGACCAACTGGATCGCTTCTCGCGTTACTTCCCTTCGTTTCTTTCGTCGCCACGCCTCCACGGCATTCCACCCGGCACGGATTCTTTTGACGCCATCGCCATGGCCAACGTGCACTACGGTTTCAACGTGCTGGACCTCATCAAGATTGATGGCATGTACGCCTATGCGCGCGCGCGCAATCTGGAGGAGTCCTTCCAGTTCCGCAAGTTCGACGGCCTGGAACTCAACTTCAATACGCCGGGTCCCTTGGGCACGCTGGTGCAAGGCACAGTTTCCTATGCGCTGGACGGGAATATCGCGCGCTACAACTCCCGTTGGGCGGCTTATGTTCTGATCTTCAAGCCGCTACACTAAACTCGAGCCTATGGCTGAATTGCACCTTGCTGAAACGCACCCTGGCGACCAGAAGACCGCTCTCGTGACTGGCGCGTCGGGGACGATCGGCGCCGCCATCGCGCAAGCGCTGGGCCGCGCGGGATTTCGCGTGGCCGTGCATTATCGTCACGGGAAAGAGTCCGCGGCCGCAGTGGTCGAGCACATCGTAACTGCCGGCGGACAGGCGCTGGCCGTCGAAGCCGATCTCGCCCGTCAAGAGAGTGTGACGCAAATGTTCGATCGCATCGAACAGCAATATGGTCCGGTCGATTACCTGGTCAACAATGCGGGCATCAACCGCGATGTCCTGCTGGCATTTATGTCCGACGAGCAGTGGGATGAAGTGATCGACACCAATCTTCGCGGCACATATTTGTGCTCGCGTTTGGCCTTGCCGGGCATGATGCGCCGGGGGAGCGGAGCGATCTGCAACATCGTTTCACCGAGCGGAGTTCGCGGCCAGGCCGGCCAGTGCAATTACGCAGCTTCGAAAGGCGGCGTGATCGCATTCACCAAGGCGCTGTCGCGTGAGGTGGGGCAATTTCATATTCGCGTCAACGCCGTCTGCCCGGGTGTGATTCCCAGCCCCATGTCCGCAAAGTACATTGAGAAAGAAGAGAAACGCCTGCTCTCCGGAATTTCTCTGGGGCGCTTGGGCAAGCCCGAAGAAGTGGCTCCGCTGGTAGTGTTTCTCGGCTCTCGCGAGGCCAGCTACATCACCGGTCAGGTGATCGCCGTCGATGGCGGACTGCTGTAGTCGGCCCTCCGTATGCTGCTTCCTGCGCTAACCTTTGTGGTATGCTCTTTTTTCTTAGACTGCATCGAAACATCATGGCCAGCGTTAAAGAGCAACTCAAGCCGATCATATTGAAGAGTTTGCGGATCACCGACATGACTGCCGAGGATCTCCGCGACGATCAGCCACTGCTTGGTGGCGACCTCGAAATTGATTCCATCGATATCCTTCAGCTCGTGCTCGAGATCGAGAGGCACTTCGGTATCAAACTGGTGCAGGCCAAGTTTGACCCGAAACACATGGAAAGTATCGATGCCTTGGCAGCCATTATTGAATCCAAAGTGGCGGCCGCACGGACCTGACACTGGCATCCCTCAGCAGGCAATCCCCCGTTTTTCCCCTAATTATGTCCCCTAATATTTACGTGATCAGGAGATCGGTCACTCGAAGTGCGAGAGGGCACTGATCACGAATGCAGGTGACCTCATGACGGCGGAAGAAAATTGACGCGCTGGTACGAGCACGGTTTTCACAACATCCCGGCGCAGCGGATTATCTTTGCCATCATTCCGAGGCTGCCGCGCTTCGTTCATCCTCTCATTGCACTCGTAACGGCGCTGATCTTTTTCCTCATGCTGAAGCGCGAGCGGCGGGCCGTAGCCGGAAATCTGCGCCGGGTCTCGGGCAAGCGCGGGTTGGCATTACAATGGAAGGTTTATTGGGTCTTCTATTCGTTTTGCGACCTGATGGTTTCGTACTGCTACGTTCCCCAGGCCACGCATGCCGAACTGCTTTCCATGCTGGTGGACCCGGAGCGCGGCGCGGCCAAGGTCGAGGAATGTCTAGCGGCAGGCAACGGGCTCATCGTCTGGACGGCACATGTGGGGAACTGGGAATTTGCCTCGCGCCTGCTCGAAATGCACGGCCGCCCCGTCAACGTGGCGCGAGTGGTCGAGGACAAGCCAGCGGAGATCATGCTGCGGAATTTGATGGCCAGCAAGCGGCTTAAGATTGTGGATCTCAAAGCGGGCGCGTCAGCGACTCTGGAACTCCTACAAGCATTGCGTCGCAACGAGATTGTCGCTATGCAGGGAGACCGCGTCTACCAGCGTCATAGTGCCGAGGTTCTCTTTTTTTCCCAACCCACCTCGTTTCCGCTTGGCCCCTTCCTGCTGTCGCAGGTGTCGGGCGCGCCGGTGATGCCCGGGTTCGTGGTTCGTCAAGGTTGGCTGCGCTATCACGCGATGATGGGCGATCCGATCCCGCCGGTTGCTTACCGGGTCACACCTCAACCCAAATCTGACGACCACCCCGACGACCGCGATGCCGGCTTGCAGCAGGCTATGAGCCAAGCCGTCGGGTTCCTGGAAAAAACGTTGACCACCCATTACGATCAGTGGATGAATTTTTTTGACTTTTGGCCGGCTACCTCCCGTGACTGATTCTCGAATGCTGACCTTCGCATGACTGATCATCGAATCAACGATCATCTAATTAACGACCCTCGCAAAACCATCGCCGTTACAGGTGTCGGCGCGGTCAGCCCCTACGGCATTGGACTGGATTGCCTGCAGGCAGGCATGTTATCCAGCAAGTGCTGTCTAGCTCCTACGAAGGATCTTTATCCCGGCTTCGAAGGGAGTACGGCGCATGTCGGCAGTTTGCCGCTATCCGCGAAAGACAACAGCTCCCGATATTCCCGTAGCGATCGCCTCGCCATGGTGGCGGCTCGAGACGCGGTCAAGGATTTCGATCTGGATATCGATCCAAAGAGCGCGGCCTTCCGCGAGAGCGGCGTCGGCATCGGCGTCATGATGGCCAGCACGGTCGCGGGCTTGAGCGAGATCGATCCCGCAATCGCCGAAGATCCGGCCGCTTGGTACCGGAACGCCGGCGGTCTCTTGCGAGCCGCATCTTATCCAGCGGCGCACGTTGCCGACGCCGTAGGTGACGACTTGGGTCTCTGCGGACCACGCTGTGCGATCTCCGCGGCGTGCGCTTCGAGCGCCATGGCCATCGCGCTCGCCGCCAACCTGCTGCTCGACGGAGCCGCGACCATGATGTTGGCGGGAGGCAGTGACGCACTGTGCCCTTTCACGCTAAGCGGGTTCAACTCCCTGCAGGCGTTGGACCCAGACCCTTGCCGGCCCTTTGATCAGAATCGCAAAGGATTGAATCTGGGCGAAGGGGCCGCAGTGCTCGTTCTCGAAACGCTGGAGCGGGCGACAGCGCGGAATGCCAATGTTCTCGCGGTGTTGCGAGGATGGGCCATGACCAACGACGCATTTCATTCCACCGCCCCCCACCAACAGGGAAGCGGCCTGGCCGATTGCATGCGCCTCGCCATGGAAATGGCAGAGGCCGGGTGCGATGACATCGGCTACGTGAACGCCCACGGCACGGGCACGCCGCTGAACGATGTTGCCGAGACCCACGCCTACGAATCCGCATTTCGCGAACGCGGCCGCCCCGTTCCCGTATCTTCAACAAAGTCATATTTCGGACACTGCCTCGGCGCTGCCGGAGCGTTGGAGGCGGCCATTACGATCATGGCCGTGCGTTGTGGCGCGCTGTTGCCGACGCTGCGCCTGACCGATCCTATCGAGAGCCCGAGCGTGAATTGGCTGAGGGGAGAAGTTCTGCGCCAGGCGCTCCCGCTGGCCATGTCGGTGTCAGCAGGATTTGGCGGCAGCAACACGGTGCTCATAGTTGGTGAGCATCCGTTCGGGAACAGTGGGTACGGCGAGTCTCCGTTCGGGAACCGCCTCGCATGACTTCGAATTTGCCAGCCATTACCGGGATCGGTTCCGTGAGCCCGTATGGTCCGCTCACCGGATTGATCCCACAGAGCCCCGCACCTGTGCCCGAGTCCATCACCGCATGGCCAACCGCCGGACTGCGGCGGGCGTTTTTGGTGAAACCATTTCGCCCCGCCAGCGTGGTGCCAGGCCTGAAGACGCGGCGTCTGGATCGCTTGTCGGCGTGGGCTCTGGTGGCTTCTTCCTTGGCTCTTCAGGATGCCGGGATCGACCTTAGGCAGGTGGGCCAGAACGAGGTCGACCGGTCCCGAGTTGCGGTAGTTTTTGCCACTGGTTTCGGCTGCGCCGAACTTACTGAAGCTTTCTACCAAAGCGCCGCCGCAAATGGTTGGTCCGGAACCGATCCCAGTCCCTTCCCGGAAGGGCTGGCCAACTCACCGGCCAGTCACGTGGCGTTGTTGCACGGCCTGCGAGGGCCCAATATTACGGTCGGCAGCAAAGGCGTGGCGGGCGAGAGCGCGTTGATCCAGGCGGCTTCACTGCTCCGCCATGGGCAGGCGGACTTGGCCATCGTGCTGGCGGGCGATACGCTCACGCGCGCCGTCTATGCCTGGTATGAGGCGACAGGTCTATTGTCGGCAGCCTGCTACAACGCCGAGCCCGTGCCGGGATCTCTGCCGGAAGCAGGCGGTTTCGTGCCCAGCGGTTTCATACCTAGTGAAGGCGTAGTCGCATTGGTCTTGGAGCCGGCGGGCCGCCGGGAGGTGCGCGCCTATGCGCATTTCAACTCTGGCCGGTGGGCGGCGGGCGGACAGCCAGTCGAGACCATCCGTCAGATGCTTGATGGTGTGATCCCGAGTCTCATCATCTGCGCCGGCAGTGGCTCGCCCTGCGCTAACGGCTCGACGACTGCGTGGGGCCGCGCCATTAGTGGACCAGATGCGGTCATCGTTCCGCCTAACACGGTCGCGGCGGGTCTTCCCGATACCAGTGCATTTCTGCATTTAATATTGGCATTGAGCACCCGGCCATGCGGCGGACCGGCTCTCTTGTTAGGATCGTCTGGCGAACGAGGGTTCGCGGCACTTTTGCTGGAGTTACCTTGACCTTCAAATGCACGTCCTGGAAATGTGCGCCTTGGAATGTACGGCCATGAACGTACGATAATGGATGTACAAATATGAATGTGCGAATTGCATCCGCGGCGTACGCCGTGCCGCCTGACGGCGAAGCTGTCGAAGCTGTGCTGGAGCGGGAACGCGATCGCGTGCGCACAACGCTTGCTCCGCTGAGCCCGCAAGCCAGACAAAAAGCCGCGGAAGGTCTCGGACTCAGCCGCGTGCGCGTCTGTGGTGTCAAACAACCTTATGACTTAGTTCGCGAAGCCACTGCCACGGCGATTGCGGAAGCCGGGATTGCCGGGCCAGACATCAATTTCATTCTGGATTACAGCACTTTCCCGGGAGAGAACTCGCAGTATCTCTCTCTTGCCCACAAACTCAGCGCCGATCTGGGCGCGGAGACTTCGATGAATCTGAGTTTCAAAGCCGGCGGTTGTGGAGCGCTTCACCTCGCCATCAAGACCGCACTGGGTTGGATGAGCACCGATGAAAGTATTCAGACCGCCCTGCTGGTGACCGGCGACGCCGCGCCTCCCGGCAATCGTTCTCTGCTTCCGGTAACCGTGCAAGGCGACGCCGCCAGTGCCGTTATTCTGCGCCGCGGAGGCACGGAAGGCCCCTTGCTGCTGGGCGTCGAAGCTATGACGCTCGGCCATCTGCACGAGGCGATTGCCTTGGTCAAGACGAACGGCCACCTCGAGATTCGGGTCGATGCTCTGTGCATTGAAAACGATGTGATGCCGATCTACTATCTAAACCTGTATCGACTGGTGCAGAAAGTCCTGGCGTCGTCTTCCCTGAACTTGCACGAGGTTGACCATTTCATCTATTCCAATATCAGCCGGCGGGATCGCGATGGTTTCCGCCGGATGGTCGGACTGCCCGAGGGTGGTCTGCCGCTGACTCCCATGGCAGAATATGGTCACACCTTTGCCAGCGATCTGGTCATCAATTATGTGCACTTGCGGCGAGAGGGACGAATTCGTCCGGGACAATTATTGTTATTCGCATCCGCCGGGATCGGTTTCACCTGGGGAGTTACACTGGCCCGAGCCTGAAAGAGATCGGCGTTGATTATTTGACCGTAAATTATTTGGCCATTAATTATGGACCGTAATTAGTTGACCATGGAAATCAAAACCGCAGTCCGGCAGTTCATCGCGGAAAACGTTATACTCGGCGTGCATCAGACCACGATCGAGGACTCGACGCCCTTGGTCAGCGGCGGCCTCATCGACTCGATCGGCATGATCGGCCTCGTCGCGTTTCTTGAATCGCATTTCAAAGTCGAATTCGACCCCAGAGAAATCAACGTACATAACCTGGACACGCTGCAGCAAATCGAAGAATTGATTCGTAAGAAACTGGCCGTCCGCGAAGCTGGCGCCGCCAGCGGCGGACAACCAATTCGCTGAGGTGTCGCGGTGTGGAACCGTTGGAGACTGCTGGGGCTGGGCCTGACCGCAACGTTGTCTCTGTCGGCGTTGTATTTGACCACGTGCCGGGAACGCAAAGAAGCATTCGAAAAAGCGCCACTCGCTCCCGGTCAGATAGAAGTAGTGCGCCTCTCCGAGCGCGCCCATCTCTCGGTGGAACGAATTCGTTTCTGGTCCAAGGAGATGAACGAGCCTCGCTTTTTCCTGGCGCTCGTCCCCAAAACGGCGCCCAAGACGCAAGCCGCTCCCTCTGAAGTATTGATCCTGAATCATGGTTGGCGCGACCGGCCCGAAGACCTGTTGATACATCTCAAAGTCGACCAGGTCTACGACGAGATGCTGGGCCGGGGCGAGGTGCGGCCGGCGATCGTCGTGCTGCCCGATGTCCGCTTCGATAGTTTTTACGACGAGTTTTCCGACCGCTTCCCCTACCATAACTATCTAACGCTGGTGGCGGAGGAGGTCGCGGGCACGGTCTCAAGTCACTATGGCATCCCGTTCGAACGCGAGCATTGGGCGATTGGCGGCTTCTCTTTCGGCGGTTATATTTCGATGGATGTAGCACGGCGCTATCCCGGCCGGTTCGCCAGCGTCAGCGTGATCAGTGGACTCGTGGATAAAGAGTGGACGTTCTGGCCGCCACAACCGCCGCCGCCCGGACCACTCGATTCCCAGGGCCGGGGCAAACATACAATCGTCGTGCCCGGTCCCGTTCCCAGACTTTTCCTGGCCTGCGGATCGGATGATCGTCTTTTCTCGATGATGCTCGGCTTGCACCAGAAACTAACCGAACTCGGTATCCCGCATGAATGGTCGACTGCACCGGGTGCGCACACCTGGAAGTACTGGTCGTCGGTCTTGCCTAGAATGTTCAGATTCCATCTGGCGAGCCAACCAAGTGCGGCGAATGTTTTGCCGTTTTTTCCTGTCCCAAACGTTGGGAGAAAACAGCTTCATCGCGATGCAGACGCTGAGTGGGAATAACCAGCAATGCGTACTGCGCCTGGATCACTATCTTTATCTTTCCGGTTCGCGGTTTCACCCAGGCTGAAGTAAAAGGTGGCTCCTTTGTTGACCTCGGCTTCGGCCCAGATCCGTCCACCGTGCTTGCGGATGATACGCTGCACCGTGGCGAGCCCGACGCCGGTGCCTTCAAACTCTTCGTCGCTATGAAGCCGCTGAAATGTTCCGAAAAGCCGGTCGGAGTATTTCGGGTTGAAGCCGGCGCCGTTGTCGCGGACGAAAAGCACTGGCTGGCCCTCGATTGTCGCCTGGTCGATTTCAATGACTGCGTGTTCACAACGGCCCGTATATTTGACGGCATTGGACAGAAGGTTCGCGAACACCTGCTCAACGAGTCCGGGATCGCAGTTGACAGAGGGCAGAGAGCCTACACGCCAATCAATCTTTCGGCCGCTGGTTTCGGATTCGAGGTTGCGGCGAACGTTTTCAACCAATGAGTTCAATGAGACCATCTGCAAAGCCATGCTGCGGCGATCCAGCCGGGCCAGATTGAGCAGATCGTCGATCATTCGGGCCATTTTATTGGTTACTTCCTGAATGCGTTTCAACCGTTGTTGAGCCTCGGGCGCCAATTGAGGGCTATATTCCTCGATCAATAGGAGGGTAAATCCTTTGATATGGCGCAGAGGCGCCCGGAGGTCGTGCGAAACTGAGTAAGAGAAGGCTTCCAGTTCGTGGTTTGCCGCTGCAAGCTGTGCAGTGCGTTCAGCCACGCGGCGCTCCAGGTCTTCATTGAGCTTCTTGATTTCTGCTTCGGCCCGTTTGCGCTCGACGAGTTCAATCTGCAACTGCTGGTTGGTCTGGGCGAGCTCAGCCGTACGCTCGGCTACTCTCTCCTCGAGGGTCTCTTTCGCTTGCAGGAGTTCCTGTTGTTTGATCTCAAGTTCTTCATTGATCTGGACGGCGCCCTCGTAGGTCGAGATCAGCAAATCGAGGATCTGTTGTTTTTCCGCAGTGATGAAGTGCGACTGGCCGCCAAACTGGAGTTGTACACCCACCTGCAATCGTTCAGTTTTTCTCAATTGAACGTTCGTCAAGATGTATTCGACTCGCGAAAGCAAATATTTGTCGTCGTAGGGTTTCCGGATGAAACTGTCCGCACTGCATTCCAACCCCTTGACGATGTCCTGTGGTCGGGAAAGAGACGTCAGCAGGACAACCGGAACATCTTTGAGGGCCGGCAAAGACTTGATCTCCTTGCACAACGTATAACCGTCCATCTCAGGCATCACGACATCGGTGATGATCAGTGCCGGCTTGCTCCGGAGTGCGGCCGCAAGCGCTTGTTTACCATTTCTGGCGACGGTTACGGTGTAGCCCCGCATGCTCAAGTAATGCGTCAACTGCTCGGCCTGGGTTTGGCTGTCTTCCGCGATCAGTATCTCGGCTCCATTGAAGAAATTTCCTTTGCTTTGGCCCATAGATCTCCTGCCTCTTTTTAAGCCCCGGAAAAATCGTGTCCTGGAAAGACACCGTTGATCTCCAAGGCGCCATCTTGCCGGTTTGCCATTGCCCGCTCGTTGCTGCCGATGGTGGTAAGGCTCGTCAACGCCAGGCGTATTTTTTCTGGAGACAGAACATAGGTTGCCCCTCCCAGCCGGATTGCCTCGCCGGGCATGCCATGCACCACCGACGTTTCCTGATCTTGGGCGAAGGTCACCGCCCCTTGGTCCTTCATCAACTTCAGCTCCCACGCGCCGTCTTTTCCCATTCCCGTGAGCAGGATGCCGACCGCGCTGGAGCCATACGCTTTCGCGACAGAACGAAACAGATACGCGACCGATGGCCGTAGTCCGTTCTCGGCCTCGTCTGGTCTAAGTTGCATGTGGCCGTCGGTACCCACCGCCATCTGCAATCCGTCGGGAGCCACGTACACGTGTCCGGGAAGAACGGGCTGCCCGTGCGTGGGTATCTGAACCGGCAGAGTTGACGATTGCGCCAGCCACTCCACCAGCCCTTGCGTGAAACCGGCCGCGATGTGCTGCACAATCAAGACCGGAACAGGAAAGTTCCTCGGCAACGCCGCCAGAATCGCCTGAAGTACCGGCGGTCCACCGGTTGAGGCCCCAATGGCGACGATCCGGGCTTGCGATTGAGTTGGCTGGAGCCGGATTTCCTTTCCGGGCGAGGTCCCCGGAACAGCGTCTGCCTGTCGATAGCGCGGCCACCGCCTCACGACCTTCACTTCCGACATCAGCTTTACGGTGCGGATTAATTCCGCGGCATTCTGATCATTTTCCGGATGGCCAATACCCGAAGGCTTGCGCAACACCGCCAGCGCCCCGGATTCTATGGCGCGGAAGACCTTGGCCGTATCCGTGGCGTCACCGGCGCCACTGACGATGACAATGGGCGTGGGATGGGTTTCCATGATCCGCCGGGTCGCGTCGAAGCCGTTCATCCGCGGCAGGTGGATGTCCATGGTGATGATGTCGGGTCGCGTGCGCTCCACTGCCTCGAGGGCTTCTTCTCCAGTCTCCGCCGTCCCCACGATTGTGACGTCGCGATCAGAGCAGAGAATCTCAATCAGAAACTCGCGCACCGTGGGTGAGTCCTCGACCACCAGAACTCGAATCATTCCTCGCTCCCGACCGTTTAGATCAACCTGCGGACAACTTCCAGCAGGTTGCCTTGATCAAAACTGCTCTTCACGATGTACGCATTGGCCCCGACATCAACCCCGCGCTCCCGGTCCGCACGCGAGTCCAGCCCCGTGACCAGCACGACGGGCAACTGGGCAAGCCTTTTATCCGCCCTGATCTTCGCTGTGAGATCGAAGCCACTCATTCTGGGCATCTCGACATCCGATACCACCAGGTCAAAGGCTTCGGTCGCGAGCACACTGAAAGCCTCGGCGCCGTCGACCGCGGTTTTTACTTTGTAGCCCGCAAATTCAAGGATGTTCTTCAGCAGCGTCCGTGAGGTGATCGAATCCTCCGCCACGAGGATGGACTTGGGAGCTTCTTCAGTTTCACGGGCCGCGCCGGTGGGCACAATTTTGACCGCGGATTGCATCAAGTCCGCGACGTTGAGCACAGGCAACACCTTGCCAGTTCCGAGGACCGTTGCGCCCGCAACATTGTGCACCCGTGGAAGCTGCTTTCCCAGGCTTTTCAACAGGATCTCCCGCTCGTCGAGAATCTCGTCGACGAAGAAGCCAATCTGCTCGCCCGCCCAGGCCAGAACCAGCAAGGGCAGTTTGGCTTTCGGATCGGCGTCGGTGATGGTCGGAGGAATCTCCAGGACATCACTGAGACGAACCGCCGAAGCGGCCCGTCCGTCGATCTGGATGGTTTCCCGGTTTTCCGCGCTCTTGATTTCGTCGCGGCTCACGCGGAGCACTCTTTGCACCGGTCGAGTGGGAATGACAAACAGACTCTCGCCGACCCGAACCAGGATGCCGCGAAATCTGGCCAGAGTGAGGGGCAACAGGAGTCGAAACGTGGTCCCGCTTCCGGGCTGGGTCTCGACCGATACCGTCCCGCCAACTTTTTCCGCCTTCTCCCGCACAATGGCCAGCCCAAGCCCGCGCCCGGATATTTCGGTGATCATGGGGCTGGTGGAGAGCCCGGACTTGAAGATGAGCTCCGCGGTTTGCGGTTCGTCCATGACACGAGCTTCTTCCTGAGACACAAGCCCCAGTTTGAGCGACGCCGCTCGCACCTTCTGGACATCAATGCCGGCGCCGTCGTCGGAAACGACGATCGTCACCTTGTCAGCTTCTTTGGGAATGATTTCGATGCGGATGCTAGCCCGCGGTGGTTTCCCTTTCTGTTCTCGCTGTTTTGGCGTTTCGATTCCGTGATCAATGCAGTTTCTTACCAGATGAACCAGCGGATCTTTCATTTCCTCCAGGATTTGCCGATCGATTTCGATCTCGCCTCCCACGATGGTCAGGTCCGCGTCCTTCCCGCAGTCCCGGCTGAGATCCCGCACCAGCTTCGGGAAAGATTCGAGCAGCGCGGCAAATGGAAGCATCGACACTCGTTTCATGTCTTCCACCAGATCGTCCACTCGGCGGTCGAGCGCCCGCCGGTCGTATTCGAGATGTTTCGTCAGGGTCGCGACCTTGCGCTTGACTGAGGTTAAGGCGCTCTCATTGCGGTCCAAGAAAGTCGTGATCTTCATAGTCCCAGACAAGGTTCGGGACACGGTGCGGGACACGCTCGTCGCATGTCCGTTGGACGAGGAGCTGCGCGGATTGGATCGCTGTCCTGCACGCTGTTCCGAGCGAAGTTCCGAACAATATTCCGCACACTGTTCCGAAGTATGTTCCGATCGATGTTCTGAAGTATGGTCCAATCGATGTTCCGCACCCCCCAACAACGACGATGGCAAGTTACGCGCGTGCGGCCGTATTTTGCGCGATTCCGCTTCCCACGAAGCCAATACCTGATTGATTTCACGCAACTCCGTCACTCGTTGCGCGGCTGTCGCCTTGGCCGGGATTAATTCTTCCGCCTGGCGAAGTAGCGTGTCGAGCTTGGCTGCCGGCACTCTCAGGGTCTCGGATAGTCCCTGCTTCGGGTCGGCAAAGTGTCCCGGCTCTGGAGCATTCTCGGGCCGGCGAACGATGGGCCGATCGCCAGGCGGGCTGGAAGATGGGCTGAAAGAAGATGGGTTGGAAGAAGATGGGCTGAAAGAAGATGCGCTGGAACTTTCACTCTGCGCGTACTGCGCTGCCGGGGGAATCTCCTGAGCGACGACGGTAACATCAGCGACATCGGGAGTTCCCGGCCGCGGAGGTGGGTGGGACGCCTCGACGCGAACAATTTTAGTTTCAGTTTCAGCGCCCTCGCTTGCAAGCAGGGCTCCCAAGGTGTCGACCAGGTGATGAAGCTGATCAAAGAGCTCGGGCGAAAGTACTTTTTCCTGGATCTTAAGTTGCGCAAATAAACTCTCCAGCGTCTGGCAGATGCCCTCGATCCGGACCAGATTGACGGCGCGCGCGGCGCCTTTCAAGCTGTGCGCTTCGCGGAATACGCTCTCAATCATCTCGGTTTGCCGTTCGGGCGAGGACGCTTTCTCCAACTCGACTAAGCCGGAAGAAATGGCGGTGACGTGTTCCTCGGCCTCGACCCGAAAGGTCGCGAGAAGTCTTTTCAAAAGCTCTTTATCTCTGTCTTTGTCTCTAGATCCCATTTTTGTTCTCAGGAGGCATTGGCTGCCATGCTCCGTTCTTTCGTCTTGGCCTTCACCTTGTAGAGGGCCACAAGGTCTTCCAGTTTTCGCCCCAGCTCTCCAATATTCCTCGCCGCGGCCTCGGTTTGTTTGGTGCTGGCCACGTTTTGCGTGCTCGCAGCCTTGATGTTCTCCATCGCTTGCACCACCTGGTCCATGCCGACCATCTGTTGCTGGCTGGAGGCGGCAATCTGGGTGGCCGCCTGCGCCGCTTCCGCAACGCTGTCTCCGAGTTTCTGCACCGACTCTCCGGCCTGGACGGACTGCTTGACTCCCGCTTCCACCGCTTTGCTGGCTTGCTCGGTCACCATCACCGCAGCGTTGGTGGCTTTTTGAATGTCGCTTAGAATGCCGCGAACCTGAATCGTCGCCTGCTTCGATTGCTCCGCCAGGTTCCGCACTTCCAGCGCCACCACCCCGAAGCCTTTGCCCTGCTCCCCGGCCTTCGCCGCCTCGATCGAAGCGTTCACTGCCAGCAGGTTCGACTGCTCGGCAAGATCGTTGACGGTGAGCATGATTTCTCCAATGGCTTGCCCCTGTTCACTTAAGCGCACGATGCTCTCGGCGATGGATTCCATCTGTTCGCGGATTTGTTTCATGGCTTCGATCGAATCCGCAGCCGATTTCTTTCCGCTTTCCGAGACCTGGGTTGCTCTTTGGGCGCTCTCCGACACAAACTTCGCCTTCTGGGTCGCGAGCTGCGCGGTTTGCTTTACTTCTTCAACCGTAGTCGTAGTCTCAGTGACAGCGGTTGCGGTCTCGGTGGCAGCGGAGGCAACCTGTGTGGTAGTGGCAACAATCTGCTGCGCTGAGGCGGAGAGAATACCGATCGACTCCTGCATATCTCCGATAATTCGCCGAAGTTTTTCCACCATGACCGCAAAGGCCTTTCCCAGGACGTCCTTGTCCGATTTTGGTTTGACGTCTACGGTGAGATCACCCTCGGAAATCTGTTCCGCCACTCGCGCCATTTGTCCCAGCGCCGCCGTCATGTCCGTGAAGGTCGCGGCCAGCACGCCGACCTCGTCTCCCCGGCCGTTGGAAATCACCTCGCCAGACAAGTCCCCCGAGGCAATCTTCTGGGCTGCCGCGGAAAGCTCACCCAGCGGCACTGCGATATTTCGCGTGAGAAACACCCCGACCAGACTCAGCAGCGCGAACGCGCCTAAGCTCCCTGCAATGATGGTTAGCTCGGTCCGGTGGGCGCGGTCTTTTTCCTCCGCGGACCTCCTGGCGAGTAACCCAGTCTCTTCCTGCTGCATCTCACCCACCAGCTTTCGGATAGAGTCCATTGCATTCTTGCCTCTATCAGTGAGTACCTCCCGCGCTGACGTTTCGAACCCTTTGGTCCTCCGCAGGTCGATGGTTTCCTGCAGCTCAGCGAACTTGTTGGCCACCAGGGGCTCGATTTGGGCGAGCCGTTGCTGCTGCATAGGATTGTCGGCGGTCAATTCACGCACGGACTTCAGTCTTTGATCGACGAACTCGCGCGCTCCCTGATACGGCTCCAGATAGCGGGCTTCGCCCGTGATGACGTAGCCGCGCTGCCCCGTCTCTGCATCCTTCATTCCAGACAGCAAATCATCGAGTCCATTGAGGACGTCATGGGTGTGCCCGACCCAGTCGGCGGACTCGATCAGCTTGGCCGTGCTGTTATACGAGACCCCACCGACCAGCGTGAGCGCCACCAGGGCGAGCCCGAAGCCGCTTCCAATCTTGCTCCCGATTGACCATTTCATTGCCGTTCTCCCTTTCGCAACTTTGACGCTCATATCGCGACACTCAAGTCGCGGCGCTCACACCATCGTTCACCAGGATCTTTTCGTCCGAAAGAATCTTTTCTACATCGAGAACCACCAAAGGCTGCTTCGTAATTCCCTTGAGATACTCTGCCCGTATCCCAGTCAGGGTCGGAAGCGCCGGCTGAAGTTCTTCGAGTGCGAGCGACCGCACCCCCAGAATGGCATCGGCGAGAATGCCAAGTTCCATGTGGTGGGCATGGATAATAATGATCTTGTTCAGGTCGCTCAGACCTTTCTCCGGCAGATCGAAGAATTTCTTGATGTCGATGACCGAAAGAATTTGGCCGCGCACGTTGACCAGCCCCAGAACGAAGGGCGGAGTGCAGGGTAGCGGCGTGAATTCGCTGAGTGGATGGATATCGCGAATGTGACACGATTCAATGCCGTAGTGTTCCGGCCCCAGAACAAACTCCACCACTTCCAAAAGCAGGTGCGCTGGGTTGGCTTCTTCCTTGCCCGCCTCCGCCAGCAACCGGGCGCGCGCGCGGAGGATTTCCCGCTTTTCTTCCGGGCCAGGAGTGAGTCTGCGCTGCAGAGCACCCTGGGAAGCGTCCAGGCGGCGGTGTCGCTCAGCCCAATCCGTCTCGCCCTTGGGTTCCACGCTGGGAGCGAGAGTGCGCGGCGACTTCGGCATTTTGTTTTCCACCGGCATAGAGTTAGGTCCTGCTCCGCTCGAGATTCCCGCCGCCCCGCGAAACCCGAATCCGAGGTTGTGCAAGCCGAGCTTCACCAATCCGAGGTTGTCCAATCTCGGTCGCCATGGTTTTGAGACCCTTGTGGAGAGCGATCATTTCCCTCAGCCGGCCGGCGGAAAGGCCGTCGGACTCCGGCACCACGTCCTCCGGTTCATATCGCGCCAGGAGCAACCGAACGTTGGCGAAGTGCTTTTCGGATTCCGGGAGCCTGCACTGCTTTAATGCCAGACTTCCCAGAGCAAAATGACCCATCATGAATTCTGGTTCCGCATACACGGTTTGGTTGAAAGCGAGGAGTGCTTCGGGCAGCAAACCTTGTTCCTGCAAGATTGTTGCTCGCAGAAAATAAGCGCGAGCCGCCATCTTGTCGGCCGCAATTGCCTGATCACACAAGACGAGCGCCGCCGCGAGTTTTCCCTGGTTGGCATAGGCCCGCGCCCGCAGTAGTATGGATGCCGCGTGATTTCCATGGTCGGACGAGTGATCGGACAAGAGCGCAGCGAGCACCCGCTCCACTTCCTCATAGCGCCCTTGTTCATAAAGCGCCAACGCCTGCTCGTAGGAGACTGCCGGGGCCAGCGTAGTTTGGGGGCCCGCATTTTGAGGCACGGCACTTTGCGGGAGGGATTCGCCTAGGTAATTCTCCCGGCTGGTCTGCTGGCTTGCCTGCGAGGACACGGTTCGAGTTGGCTCACCACCTTCCACCATTCGCGCAGGGGGCTGAACGCTGAACGAACTCGCGGAATACACAGGAAAACTGAGCGTCGCGGGTGAGCCCGTGGCTGACTTCCGATAGAAGGTGACGTCGCCAAAACTCACCGTGGCGAACTCGGAGAACAGTTCCTGGGACGTCTCCGTGGGGCTTACGATCAACCATCCATCGGTGGCCAGACAACGGTAAAACTGCTGGACGACTTTCCTGATTCCTTCCGGCGTTAGATACATGAGCACATTCCGGCAGAAAATCACGTCAAGGCCGTTGGGGCAGTTTGGAACCGGCGGATAAGAGTCATCCACCAGGTTGAGCTGAGAGAAGGTCACCATCTTCTTGATCGCTGGAGTGATGGCCCAGCAATCTTTCTCGACCTGCTCAAAATAAGTTCTTCGAATCCACGGCGGAGTCCCGCGGAAGGACCACTCCGAGTAGATTCCCTCGGATGCTTTCAGCAGGGATTTGGAATTCAGGTCAGTCGCCAGAATCTCGACCTTCAAGTCCGTCAGGCCCGCCAGCTTGCTGAGCACGATCGCGAGTGAATAGGGTTCCTCTCCGGTGGCGCAACCTGCGCTCCAGATTCTGACGGCGTGGCCCGAGCCAGCACGCGCCCGAATCAATTCCGGCACGATCTTTTTTTCAAGAATTTCGAGGCTGCGCTTCTCCCGAAAAAAATAGGTCTCGCCGACCGTCAAGCGGCTGGCTAATACTTCCAGCTGCTTTTTCGTCAAGGCGGGTGACAACAGTTGCTGGACGTAGCCGTCTAAGTCGTGCTGATAACCGCATTCCTGTGCGGCGCCGCACACTCCGCGCTCCAGATCGGGCCATCGCGCCTGGGGAAAGTGCAGTCCGAGATGTCGAGCGACAACCTCGCCAAGCTGCAAAAGCTGCGCGTCCGGGATCTTCTTCGTCATGCTCTTCCCGCCGCTTGGGCCCGGGCGTCGTCGAGCTGCTGTTCTTCCTGCTTCGAGAGAAACTGCTCCAGGTTATGAATGAATAAAATGCCGTCCTGCAGTCGAGTAATGCCTTCCACGTATTGCGCGCCGGGCACGATCTTCTCCGCTTCCGTAACTTCCTTTGCCGTCCGGTCGAGAACTCCGATCACGGAGGTCACCACCAGCGCAACCCGGCGCGTAGCCATGTCCGTGACGATGTCCGTCACGATGAGCTGGTCGCTCAGACTGGTTGCGGGTTCCGATAAGCCAAATCGCTTTCGCATGCTCATGACCGGAATAATCGTTCCCTGAAAGTCGATTACGCCCAGCACAACCTCCGGCGACTTCGGCAGGGGAGTGACTTCTACCATGCGCACGACCCGCTGGACAGTTGCCAAGGGCAGAGCATACTGCTGGGCATACTGCGGTTCCCCGAGTACGAAGGCGACGAGTTGATTCCGCATGGCGGGTTTTGCCATCGCGCTCATCCCATCACGCCTGTAAAACGACTGAAGCGCGGATCGTGCAACGCCGGTTGCGCATTAGTTCTCATACGATCGAGCGAAGAAAGGCAGACCGATTCCCTGGCGTTGAATTCTGGCCTGTCTCATCGCTGCTAGGGATGATTTAATCTGCAATTCGTCCACGATTCCACGCACGAATGGTCAACGCATGGCCTTTCGTGCAGCGGTCGAGTCGAGGAAAGAGGAATTTCCCGGAACGGGAAATCTGATCACGCAACGGCTTGCGCGTGCTTCAAGGTGGTTGTCGTCAATATCCCAGTCGCTTATTCACAATGTTCTGCAGCGGCTCGCCCTTCTCAAACCTGCCATACTGCTGCAGAAAGAAGCGCATCGCCTGATCCTGCCAGTCGGCTGTGTGGTCGGCGCAGTGCGGCGACAACAAGACATTCTCCAGCTTGTACAACGGATGTCCCGCCGGCAGCGGTTCGTGCTCAAACACATCTAACCCGGCGCCTTTGATTCGCTGGGCCGATAGCGCACGCAGGAGTGCCGCTTCATCGATGACCGGCCCGCGTCCTACGTTGATCACCACTGCCGTCGGCTTCATCACCGCGAACTCTGCGTCGCTGATCATGTGCCGCGTCTCCTCGGTCAGTGGGGCTGTCGCCACAATGTAGTCGCAGAGCGCGATCATCTCCCGCCGCTCCTCCGGCTTGTAGAAGCGTTCCACTAGCGGATCGGTCGATCCATCAACATGCCGCTTCGTCGCGAGCACATGCATGCCCATGGCGTGCACTCGGCTCGCCACGGCTCGGCCAATGTCGCCATAGCCCAAAATCCCAACCGTCTGTCCGCTTACCTCTTGCACGTCGAACGGTTCCCAGACAGCTGCCATCTGGTTGCGAATCATCCGCCGGAAATCTTTGGCGAAATACAAAATCGCTGCCAGCACAAACTCTCCGAGCGATGCGCTGAAGATGCCACGGCCGTTGGTCAGCAAGACCGGACTCTCCACCAGTTCCGGAAACAACAGATTGTCCAGGCCCGCGGCCCGGGAGTGTACCCAGCGCACCTTGCGGCAAATGGAAAACAATTCGCGCAACAACTCCCGCGTTCCCGACCACTGCAGAATCACCGTCGCGTCCTTCGCTGCCTGGGCACACGCAGCAACCTCCGCGCATACCGTGTGCGGCAGCTGGTTCAGCATGGCGAACTGCGGATCGTCTCCCGACGCCAGCACCAGCACTGGATTCTCTTTCCCCATACTTAATATCCTGCCACGCTCTTACCCTAAACGGTGGCCGGAAATGCGAGGACGACGCTGCGAGTACCGACCGGAGAGAGCAAGCAACTACTGGAGTTTCTTTTCGTTCACAACGCCGATCAGTCGCGAGCTTTGGTGGCCGCGAATCGCAGTCGTACGTAGTCGGCCACCCAGATTCCATTCGCATCGCGGAGTTGCGGTTCCAGGACCATCCGAACCTCCTGCAGATAGTCGCTGCGAGCTTCGTCGGAGAAGCCCTGAAAAAAGTTGAGAGCAAATGTTTCCAACCAGCCAATGATGTCGCCAGGCAGGGGAGTTGGACGCGGGATCAGCGCAATGCTATCGACGCGAAACCCTGCGCGTTCCAGCCTGGTGGCGTAGTCGCCGGGTGTGGGGAAATACCACGGAACGCGAGCCTCGCCATCAAACCCCCGGCGGTCCAAGGCTTGAACCAGAGCAGTCCGGATCTTGTGAACGCAACCGTAGCCTCCGCATTCAGCAACAAATCGCCCGCCTGGTTTCAAAGAACGATACACTCCAGCCAGCGTCACATCGGCACGCTTAATCCAGTGCAGCACGGCGTTACTGAATACGGCATCGAATTCTTCGTTGAACAGCAGCTCTTCGCCGCTGATCGCGTGCGCGTTCAAGCCGAGCTTCCTCGCGGCTTCGACCTGCGCGACGCTGGAATCGACCGCAACCACTTCACAACCCAGATCCGCCAGCCTTTTCGTGAGTATGCCGTCTCCGCAACCAAGATCGAGGATCCTTTCGCCGGGCTTAGGTGCCAGCAAATCCACGACGGGCGATCCTAAGTCGGATACGAATCTCGCGTTTCGCGCATAAGACGCCGGATCCCAAGTTTGTGCTGTGGACGTTTGTGATGTGGACATGGCCCAATGATAGCAACCTAAAGTTTGATTGCGCGAAACGTCCTGCATGGTCCCGCAGCAGTAAGGGTTGCAGACCGCACAGCCAGAATCGTCGCATCCTCTCCAGCCTGCCGCGCAGGCTATAATTGCGCCCACGGATGGCTCTAACCTCTGGCACAAAACTTGGCCCCTACGAAATCCAATCGCCGCTCGGCGCCGGCGGCATGGGCGAGGTCTACCGTGCGAAAGACACGCGTCTCGATCGCACCGTTGCCATCAAGATTCTCCCCACTCATCTCTCCGACAATCCCGAATTCAAGCAGCGTTTTGAGCGCGAAGCCCGCACCGTTTCCTCGCTGAATCATCCGCACATCTGCCATCTCTACGACGTCGGCTCGCAGGACGGCACCGAATTTCTGGTGATGGAGTTCCTCGATGGCGAGACGCTTGCCGACCGCCTGCGCCGGGGCGCGCTGCCTTTCACTGAGCTGCTGAAGATTGGAATTGAAGTCGCGGAGGCCTTGGAGATCGCCCATCGCGCCGGCATCGTGCATCGCGACCTCAAGCCCGGCAACATTATGCTGACGAAGTCCGGTACTAAGCTGATGGATTTCGGTCTGGCCAAACCAGCCTCACTCGGCGCTGCTGGCTCGGGATCGGCTCCGCTTTTGTCCGCCGCGCGGACTATGAGCGGTCCCACGCCCGTCAGCCCGCTGACCACCGCCGGCAGCATTGTCGGAACTATTCAGTACATGTCTCCCGAACAGATCGAAGGCAAAGAGGCGGACGCCCGCTCCGACATTTTTGCCTTCGGTGCCGTCCTCTACGAGATGGCAATGGGCAAGCGCGCCTTCGAAGGCAAAAGCCAGATCAGCGTAGCCTCCGCCATTCTGGAAAAAGATCCCGAGCCTATCAGCGCCACTAAGCCCCTTACTCCGGTGGCTTTCGACTATCTCGTCGCCGCCAGTCTGGCAAAAGATCGCGAAGACCGTTTCCAATCTGCTCATGATGTGCGCCTGCAACTGAAAGGGATCGCGCAATCGCCGCAAGTCCCAGCCGCCGTCACACCGGCCCCATCCCCACGCGCATTCCTCCCGCGCGCTCTGCTGGTGGGTGCAGTTCTTCTGCTCGTGGCCGCCGCGATCCTTTTCTATTTCTCACAGCGGACGGCCGCTCCAACGCTTTCCGTACGCGCTTACATCCCGCCTCCGCCACAAACCACATTCCGCGCCTCGGGCTTCGACGCAGGCCCGGTGGTGGTCTCGCCCGACGGCAAAACGCTCGCCTTCTCGGCCGTCGACGACAAAGGCCACACCAACCTCTGGCTCCGCCCGCTTGACGCCACGCAAGCCGCCATGCTGCCCAGCACCGAAGACGCCGCTACGCCCTTCTGGTCTCCCGACAGCCATTACCTCGCCTTCGTCGCTGACCGAAAACTAAAAACCATCAGCGTCTCCGGAGGAGATGCCCAAACCCTCACCGAGGGTGCTTATAGCGGTTGTGGCGATTGGAGTCCCGACGGCATCATTCTTTTCTGCCAAAAAAACTTCGGGCCGATCTCGCAGATCTCAGCTTCGGGTGGGCAGGTCTCGCCAGCCACTCGTCTCAACAAGGATGAAATTGATAACGCCGGTCCATCCTTCCTCCCCGACGGCCAACATTTTCTCTACACCTCCAGCCAGCTGCATCAACCGTCCCGAATTAAACTGGGAGTGCTTGGCAAACCGGAACAAGATGGAATCGAGATTGCCCCAGGCAGTCATGCGGTGTTTGCCTCCGATCATCTCTTGTTTATCCGCGCCGGACACATTCAGGCCCAGCCCTTTAATCCGCGCACCTTCAAGCTCTCCGGCGATCCTCAAACCATCGGCGAAGCCCGCACTTTCTCCGTCTCTCAAAACGGTGTTCTCGCCTACCACGAGAGTTCGGCCGAGTCCGAGCTCAAGTTATTTGACCGAAGCGGAAACCTGATCGGCACGCCCGGTCCGCTGGCGGTTTATTCCGATCCGCGGTTTTCTCCCGACGGCAAATCCATTGCCGTTACGATCCAGGACCAAAGATCCGGAGCAGACGATATCTGGGTACTTCCCGTCGCCGGCGGCCAGCCCACCCGCATCACTTTCGGGCCCGATGATTATTGGCCGATATGGTCGCCCGATGGGAAGCAAATGGCCTACGGCGTCATGGACGATGGTAAGGTCTCGATCCGCCGACGCTCTCTCGACGGTCGCCAACCCGAAGAAGTTCTCTATCAGAACGACGCTTATATCAATGGCTCACCTATCGACTGGTCGCCTGACGGGAAGTACCTTTCCCTCGATCTGGAAACGAGAGAAGGAATCTTTTCCAATTGGATTCTGTCCCTGACCGACGAGAGCAAGCCCGGCGAGGAAAAGGCCGGCGAACGCAAGATTTTCCAGCCGCCCGCTGCTTCTCACATGACGGTCAGCGAATATGACGGCCGCTTCTCATCCGATGGCCGCCGGCTGGCTTATTTCTCCTACGAAACCGGCCGGCCCGAAGTCTACGTTGTGCCCGTTGAAGCGGGCGCCAAGACGCAAGTCTCCACCACCGGCGGATGGAATACCATGTTCAGTCGCGACCGCGAACTCTTCTTCGTCTCCATGGGAAACCGCCTGATGGCCGCGCACACTTCCACGCAACCCAATTTCCACGTCGACTCCATCGAACCTCTATTCCAGCTCGATCTGCCAAACTTCACCGGAATCAGCTTCGATGTCAGTCCCGACGCAAAACAGTTTGTGGTCCAAACCACCGATCACACCAAATCCACCTCCATCACTCTGCTAACCAACTGGCCCGCGGAACTCAAGAAGTGAGCCCTGCCACCGGCCGCACGAGCAGCCGTAAGTCTTGCGAAAAAAGAGTCCTGACCATCGAATAAATCATCTCCTATACTGGTTATCTCTTTGGGACAGACCCATGGCAACCAGTCCAAACCTCACGGCACCGCTTCCCCCGGACCCTCGCCCGCTGAATCTCGATCAGGTGGAGGATCTTCTCAAGCTGCAAAAGGCCGCTCAGAAAATCAGCTCCATTCTTGACCTCGACCAGCTGGTGGATAAGGTCGTGAACGACGTCGCGCATTCCTTCGGATGCCTGGATTCTGACATCTACCTGCACCACGAAGAACGCGGCGAACTGTCGCTGGTGTGCGGTCATGGCTGCACCGGCTGCGAGCTCTGCGGCCCACGCCACAGCCTGAAGATCGGGAAGGGCATGGTCGGATACGTCGCATCGACTGGCCAGATGCACTACGCGCCCGATGTGCGGCAGGATCCTTATTACATAGGCTGTGAAGAGTCCACGCTCTCGGAAGTTGCGATTCCCCTGCATGTGGAAGGGCAATTGGTGGGCGTATTCACCGCCTCCCACAGCGAACTGAATGCCTTCGCCCCCTGCCAGCTGCGGCTGCTCCAGGCCCTGTGCAGCGATGTGGCAGTGGCCGTTCACAACGCTCGCCGATTTCAGCAGGAACAGCAACAGCGGGAGCTAATGACTCGCGAGGCTCGAGAGGCCCGCTTCATTCAACAAGCGCTGCTCCCCAAGTCGCCTCCATCCATTCCGGGCTTTACCGTGTCGGGACTTTCCATTCCCGTGGGGGCCGTCGGCGGCGACTGGTACGACTTCATTCCCATGGACAAAGGCCGTTGGGGGCTGGTGTTGGCCGATGTTTCCGGCAAGGGAACCGCCGCCGCGCTGCTTATGTCCGCTACTCGGGGCATCATGCGATCCCTGGTCGAGACCTCCTGCACTCCGGGTGAAGTGCTGGCGAAGCTGAATCGCCTGCTGGTCGAGGACTTTCCCGCCGGCCGTTTTGTGACCATGGTATATGCGGTGCTTGATCCTGCGAAGCGGACTCTGACCTTCGCCAATGCAGGTCACCTGCGGCCGCTCCTGGTGACCGGTAATTCAGCCCAGTTCCTGGACGTGGAGCGAGGAATTCCTCTGGGATTGGGACCAGGCGATTTCTCGGAAGTGGAAGTAAAGCTGCCCGTGGGTTCGCGTGTGGTGTTTTACAGCGACGGCATCACCGAGGCGGAAAATCAAGCCGACGAAGAGTACGGGTGGTTGCGTCTGCAAGAGCATTTTTTGCGAGCCGACGCCTCGGCGGACAGCCTCCTCGCTGACGTACGCTCGTTCGCCGACGGTTCGGGACTGCGCGATGACGCCAGCGTCATCTTAGTGAAGGGTTAGCCGAATCATAATAATAATAATAATGTTCGGGGGATCGAGGGCTAGTGCCACCGGACTCGCGCCGCTAATGCGGTAATAAGGTCCTCTGCCGGATTACGGAAGGGTTGTACCTCATCCGCCGGAATCGATGCCAAGGGCGAGATCCATTGCTGCAAACCGACTTGCCGGTACTGATCCTTGAGTATTATGCTGGCCTTTAGTGGTCTGGGTTAAAACTCTGAACGAATCGTTGAAACGCTGAACGAATCAAGGAGAAATCATGTTCAAAGTCAATGTGCTTGCTTTCGCAGCTCTCGCAACTGCGCTTTTATTCGGTACCCCTGTGGCGCCAGCCCAGGTTTCCGTCGGCGTAAACATCGGAGCGGCTCCCGTCTGTCCTTACGGATACTTCGACTATGAGCCATACGACTGTGCTCCGTACGGCTACTATGGGCCTGATTGGTTTGTGGGCGGGGTGTTTCTTGGAGCTGGCCCCTGGTTTCACGGGCCTCGCGGTTTCTTCGGCCATGTCGACAACCGCTTTGATCCTCATCACGGTTACGTTGGACCGCTGCCGGAGCGCGGGGCGGAGCGCTTCAACCACTTCCAGGGAAACGAGGCGCGGGATGGGCGAGGCCACGTAGGCGATGCTGGCCACGAACCCAGGGCTGAACACGCCCTCCCCGGATATCGGGGTGGGCATGGTGGGGGGCACCGCTAGAGCGCGATCCGTTTAAACGAGAGGCGAGATAAGGCGCCGGTGGCGCCTTATCTCGCTTGATTGCCCACTCACTTCACGGGCTCCCAGCCCTCCGGCAGCATATCGAATGCCAGCGTGTCACGGTAGGCGTACTGATTGCCGTCCAGTACGGCCACTGGCGTCAACATATGCCAGACGCGATCATCGTCGAACACGTAACACTCACCCGATTCGCGCATCGTGAAGCGATCCATTTCCTGCTTGTCATTGTCGGTGATGACGACTTCACCACCCTGCGCGCCGCAGCGGCCCACCAGATGCGTGGCGATGTACTTTTCCCCGTCTTTATGTAAGCCCGGTGGACTCGTGTCGCACGGCCGGCCCGGCGCAGCCGTGAACCTTATGAGATGAACGTTGACCAAATACTTCGTGCCCACCGTCGACAGCGGCAGGCAATGCAGGTGGTGAGCAATCATCTTGCGAACGCCGATGGAACCGGCGATCGCCGGGGGCAGCGGAGCGTACTCTCGCGGCTGGCCGCCGATAGTCGTGTTGTACTTTTTCAGCTGCACATAGGGCGTGCTTTCTTCGCTCAACCAAACCTTTACCCCGCCCTCAACAATCTCGGCCCTGACCCGATTTAAGGAACGGTACCGGTCGCCTCCATCGTAGTATTTGTCCCTTGGAACGGACCAGACGGCATGGGATAACTCGTCCAGCGAGCGCGCTATGTCGATATCAACCCGGAGCGGCTGACGACTGAACCCGCGCTCGACGAGGTCGCTTCGCGACCTGGCATTGCTGGCAACCGGAATAAAACTATCTTCACTCATGACTGCTCCTGATAAAGATTGCTCCTGACTAACAGGATTGCTCCTGATAAATGCGTGACGATGGCATGACCAACCAGCGCCGCAAGGGCAATGCGCGCGCGAAAATTATAGCCCACGCAGCCCATTGCAGAGGATGCCGACGATTCCGGGCGCGTGGTCGGAGGCGTGCAATGCTCGCGATTCTTGCATATAATCCGCGAGCTATGAAGAGATGGATCACCGCAACGCTGCTCATTGCTGCTGCAGCGGTCGCGCAGCAAACCCACAATCAATACGAACCGCCACCGACGACCGCCACGTCCGATCAGGTCGCGGCCGCTCGGGACAATAATGCGTTTGCCATCGAACTGTACGGCCAACTGCGCAGCCAGAGCGGCAATCTGTTTTTCTCGCCCGAAAGTATTTCCACTGCGCTGGCCATGACCTATGCTGGAGCGCGGGGTGATACCGCCGCTGAGATGGCGAAGACACTGCATTTCACATTACCGCCGGGGCGGTTGCATCCGGCGATGGGCGCGCTGCTGCGCGATCGCAACGCGGCGCATGACGGCTACCAATTAAAGGAAGCTGACGCGCTGTGGGTGCAACAAGGCTATTCGCTCTTGCCCGAGTTTCTCAAGCTGAACAAGGACAATTACGAAGCCGGGCTGAACCAGGTGGATTTCAAGGGTGCAACCGAAGCATCGCGGCAGACCATTAACGTATGGGTCGAGCAGCGCACCGAGAACAAGATCAAGGAATTGCTGACGCCGGGAATCCTTAGTCCTGCTACGCGGCTGGTGCTCACCAATGCCATTTACTTTAAAGGCGATTGGGAGAAGCAGTTCAAGAAAGAAGACACGAAGGACGAAGACTTTCACCTCTTCGCCGCGCAAGCCATCAAAACCCCGCTGATGCACATGGAGGGAGGTTTTAATTATTTCGACGGTGGTTCGTTCCAGGCGTTGGAGGTTCCGTATAAGAACAAGGAACTCTCGATGATTATATTGTTGCCAAAAGCGATGGAGGGACTTTCTGCGTTCGAGCAATCGCTTAGTCCTGCCAATATCCAGCAATTTCTGGAGCAGTTGCGATCTGCTGGAAAAGTCATCGTAAGCATGCCGAAATTCAAGATGGAAGCTAAATTCGGGCTTGGGGACACGTTGATAGCGATGGGAATGAAGAAGGCGTTTGATCGGAACATGGCCGATTTCACTGGCATGGCTTCGCGCAAAACGATGCAGCGCGACGGCAGTCTCTATAATCTCTATATCAGCGCCGTCATCCACAAAGCCTATGTGGATGTAAACGAAGAGGGAACCGAAGCAGCGGCGGCAACGGCGGTAGGTGTAAGGGCCGGTAGGACGGGGCGCCCAAGGCCTCCGATCATCTTTCGCGCCGATCATCCATTCATGTTTCTGATCCGCGACAATCGCTCCGGCAGCATTTTGTTCATAGGTCGTGTGGCCAATCCGTCGAAGTGAGACCTAGTGATTTCACGGGTTGCTGCGGAGATGCGGTTTTGTTAGACGCTTTAAGCATGAAAACCATTGCCGGAGTGCTGGCACAACTTTCCCTGCACCAAGCTAGCTGGTTTAGTCTGACGGACAAATGACAGAAGATCCAAATTCTTCGCGAGGATTTCGCGGACTGCGGGTGTTGGCGCTCGAAAGCCGTCGAGCTCGCGAGATGTCGACGCTCATCTCGAACAACGGAGGCAAGCCGATTGTCGCTCCGGCAACCCGCGAAGTCGCGGCAGAGGACAACGGCGATGCCCTGAAGTTCGTCTCAGCGTTAAGAGAGGGCCGGCTGGATATTGTCATCTTCCTGACCGGAGTGGGCACGCGCGCGCTGGCTCAAGCGGCGGAAGGCATTTGCCCGCGCGAAGAGTTCCTGACCGCTCTTGGTCGGACAGCAGTCATTGCCCGAGGGCCGAAACCGGTGGCCGCGCTCCGCGAATTGGGTGTGCCGATCGCCGCCATCGTTCCCGAGCCCAACACGTGGCGCGAACTTCTCCATCTTCTGGACGAAAAAAGCGATCGGTTCCCGCTCCAAGGGCGTTCGGTCGCGGTCCAAGAGTATGGAGTTCCCAGCCCCGAGCTGCTTGCGGGATTGGCCGAGCGCGGCGCTCAGGTTCTCCCGGTGCGCGTCTATGAATGGAGCCTGCCAGAAGACACCGCTCCACTCCGGCGGGCCATCCACGCAATTACACGCAGCGAGATTGACGTCCTGCTGGTCACAGCCGCGGTACAGATCCGACACCTGCTTCAGGTCGCTGAAGAGATGAATCTCAAAAACGACCTGATTCACGCTCTGTCGCGGGTGGTTGTCGGCTCGATCGGCCCCGTTACCTCCGCCGAGTTGAAACAACAGGGCATTGCTGTGGATATGGAACCCAGTCATCCGAAGATGGGTTTTCTCGTGAAAGAAATTGCGGAGCGCTGCTCCAAACTGATGCAGAACAAACGGGACCGGTCGCCCCGCGTCGGCTAAGCCGTGCGCTTCCCGGTCACTCTTGGTGCGCCCGCACCACGAAACGTTTCGGCGCTGGACCGACAAAGTAAAAAGGGTAGCAGGTCACGAGTGTAAGCGCGGACTCGGTGGAAGGGGCCAGCACGCTGGTGTCATCGGGGGCGACGACCTTCGCCCAATCGACCTCGTAGCGGAACAGGCCAACTGCAGTTTGAAACTCAATCTCGTCACCCTTTTGAATGTCCTTTAGTTCACGGAAAAAGGTGTCGCGGTGCCCGGCAATTGCGCTGTTCCCTGGCTCTCCGGGAAGCGGTGTGCCTTCGATGTGGCCGGTTCCCAGGCGTAACATGCGCGAGCTTGTTCCTTGCAACACGGCGACGGACAGGCCCAGCTTTGGGATATCCAGACGTCCGAGAAGGTCGCCGGGTTTGATCGGTGGTTTCGGCTGGATTTCGTGCGGGACTTTTTTTAGATCCAGACTCAGTTCCAATTCCCGTTCTTGTTGGATCTGACTTTCAAGGGACCGTTTTGCAGAGACCTGGTAGAGCCTGGCCTCCAGCAGCCTGAAACCGACATAGCCGAGCGCGAGAATCCCAATAACAATGAGGAGTCGCTGGATCCACCGAAAAATTCCTCGGACGTAGGTCGGGGCGGTCTCGGGTTCAGCCGTTAATTTCATGGTGTTTCACGGTCGGCGACTTTGAGCTTTGCGTCTGGTGGAGGAATCGTCGAGGGCGCGAAGTAACCGGTTCGAGTGCGGACCACTATATGCCCATAGGCGCGCGTGCTGGCTTTCACCTGGACCGCTCGATACGTTCCGTCGCGCTTGCGGTTGGTGGGGATGTAGGCGATGGTGTACTGGTTGCGGATATCGCTGGCGATGCGTTCGCAGATCGGCGTCACGTCGTCGAGCGATTTCGGCAGGAACGCCTCACCGCCGGTTTCCTTTGCCAGGCGCTTCAGAACTGCGGGATTGCGGTCATCATCTTGATTGTCGAAAATGCCGAGCGTATACAGGATTGCGTTGGACTGCCGCACTAGAGTGAGGATGTCGTTCAGCTTATGTTTGCTGGCATTGTCGCCGCCATCGCTGACTACGATCAGCACTTTCTTATCACGATTGCCAAGCTTCAAGTGTTCGAGAGCGACGGCAACCGCATCGTACAGCGCGGTCTCGCCATCGGGAGCGCTTCTCGACAGGGCAAGTTGCAGCTGAGCCTGCTGGTCGGTGAACGCCGCATTGCTGGGCAATCCTAACGAAACTTTCTCGTTGAAGTTGACCACGAACATCTGGTCCTGCGGGTTGCTGGAGCGGGCAAACGCCAGGCTAGCCGCGATCACGTTCTGGCGCTTGGGCTTCATGCTTCCGCTGTTATCGACCACCAGGCCAACCGTCACCGGAACATCTTCGTGGCTGAAATACTTGATCGGCTGCAGCACTCCGTCCTCGTAAACCTGGAAATCGTCTTTGTTGAGTCCGGAGACGGGAGTGTTCTTGCGGTCCTGGGCGGTTGCGCGTAGCACCACTACATCGACATTTACTTTGAGGGTGTATTCGTCGGCCGGGCGGTTCGGCGACGGCGATGGTTCTTGCGCCTGACTCGAACTGAATGGTGCTGGGAGAAGCAGCGCGGAAAGAAGCACAGTGAGAACGAGGGAAGCAGCTCCACGCCGTGAAAAATGTGCCGTGGCCTGCCCTGCCAATACATGATGAGGAGCCGCCGAGGATAAGTTACGTTCAGGCATCCGCATCACTTTTCAGCTGGTGATTTCTTTCGGCTTAACCTGGAGTTGTGCCCGAAGCAACCGGACGAGCGCTTACTCTGCGCCGTCCGGCATCCGGTCAATTCACCGAGGGTGGTTCGTCCGAGGGGTCATCCGAGATCGTTCGTTCAAACGAGATCCACCCGTGGCTTGTAACCTAAATGGCTTGCTTCGAAAAGGCCGAGAGAGCAAAGCCGGCGCCAATCGCGAGCAACCCAATCAGTGCAATCAGGGGCAGCGAGCTGGCGGTTTTCGGCAGAGGATCGGCGGCAGCCACGGTGACGGGTTCAGGCGGCGCTTCCACAACCTGGGCTAGTTCGACCGGGTCGCCGGTTGGGGCGACGGCTTCGATGGGAGCGGTCTTCAAAGTTTCGACTGGCGCAGCCGCGAGCTCGACCGGAGTCGCGAGCACGGGAGTGTCGGTCTCTTTCGCCAACTCGATCGCTCTCGGTCTTTCGTATACAAATTCCTCGCCCCATGAGTGGCCGGGATAGAACCATGCGCGCAGAGCCTCAGGCTCTCCGGCGGGGCGTTCGCGGAATGTAATTACAGTTTTATCGGTGGTTTTCAACCGGTAATTCGGAATGGCGATGATGGTCGTCAACACCTTCGTTTCATCCTGATTGAAGATCTGGACGATGTGGCGGTCGGATGTCGAATCCAGAATCTTGAACACGTAAGTACCGGCCGGTAAGTTGTGCTGGCCGACGCCCGGAACTTCGACGGGGCCGCTGAAGGTGATAACCGTCTTGCGGTTCCAGTCGTCAGCAGTTGCGGTGGGCACGGCCAATGCACACAGCACCGTGAGACATAGTACAAATCCTGTCTGTTTTAGCAGCTTCATGATCGCTCCTGTATTTTCTCCGACAGACTCGCCCGGCGGTGACGGTGCAAAAAGAGCTCTTCATGCTGTCGGCTTCACAAGAGATCTACAGCCGGAGAGTCCGGCTTGATAATTCAGAACCGTGGAAAGTTGTGCGAGCTCAGTATCGGGCGTTCGCGTTTCGATTACTGATCAATATTGACCGTTGTGTGACGATTGCTCGGAGCCCGAGTTGTCCTAGTCGAGAGTGAAGCATCAACCACGAAGAGCACGAAGATATGTTTATTCAGATGGGTCTTTTTGGCGCGTCGCTTTTACCCCGGACAAAATTCCCACACCCAGGAGCACAATCCCGCCTACAACGATCCAGTGGGTAGGCATATGCATCAGGTGCGCGCCGTACATTAATCCACCGATCATGATTGCGAATCCAACCGCGTAGATTCCGAATGACATGGCATCTCCTCATCTAAATTCGTTGTGACGATCTGAATAGCGAACGATTACTTCTCAAACACAAATCCAAAGAGAAACTTAAGACTCGCGCATTTGCCCTGACAGTGCTGTGCAGAATCGCTCACTTTGTGTGGAAACGCGCTTTCGCGGGGCGGTCAATTGTGATCAGTTTTTCCCGGACGGAAGGTCGATACTGGCAATTCAACGGGTGTTCCACGACAGAGCTTCTCTCGCAGGTGGAACTGCAGGGCCGCAACATCCCGGGGAGAATTGTCAGAATGAAATCGCGCCCAACATTGTTCGTCGGCGTCCTGCTGCTAGCGGTGGCAGCACTGCCGCCGTCCGCGCGGGGGCAAACCCTGGCCGATGCCAGAGCGTCCACGAGCAGCGTTGCGGTAACACCCCCGATGCAACTATACGTGGCGTACACCCGTCCGACAACGAAGGTGAAGTTGCACAATTATTTCTTCGACGCTTTCGGACCGTATCCAATCGCAGGCGCGGTCATCGTGGGCGGCATCGACCAGGCTGATAAAACACCTCCCGAGTGGCGGCAAGGCGCGGCGGGATACGGCGAGAGATTCGGGTCCGACTTCGGGATTGCCGCGGTGACCACGACGACGCGCTATGCTCTGGCGCAGGCCTTCCGCGAAGACACGCTGTATTACCGCTGCGAGTGCAGAGGCTTGCTGCCGCGGTTCAACCATGCCCTGATCTCGACCTTCACCGGGCGTCGTGGCGCCGATGGCCATCGCGCCTTTTCTCTTGCCGCTCTGGCCGCACCGTACGTGGGTACCATGACCGGGGTCTATGGATGGTATCCCGGCCGCTACAACGCAAAAGATGCCTTCCGGATGGGCAACTACAGCCTGCTCGGGTATGCAGCCGGAAACGTTGGTCTCGAGTTCCTCTATAGCGGGCCACACTCGTGGCTCTCCCGCGCGCACCTGAACAATCGGCATGCGGCGATAAATTCGGATCCGGCTCCATGATCGACGACAGCATAGCCACGACAGGAGTGATGCGCTCTCCACTTGCTGAACAGCGCGCAGCTTTTGTCGCTCCTTCTACTTCACCCGCAGCTGCCCCCGTCACTTCTCCGGCAGAGAATTCTTCCAAGGGCTTACTAACAGAGTTTCTCGAATGGTTCGGGGATCTCGGAATCTTTTTCTGGCGAGTGCTGCGTGCGGGGGGGACGCCTCCGTTTGAATTCCGCGAACTATTTCGACAACTCGACGAAGTCGGATCAAAGTCCCTTCCGCTGGTTGCCCTGGCCGGCGCGGCAACGGGCGTTGTGCTGTCGTTGGAAGCCCGTTACAGCCTGACGCGCTTCGGCGCGAAATCACTGCTGCCTGCCGCGATCGTATTTTCTGTCATTCACGAAACCGGACCGATCATCACGGGTCTGGTAGTGAGCGGCCGAGTGGGCGCAGGAATCGGCGCCGAGCTGGCGTCGATGAAAGTCACTGAGCAGATCGATGCCATTGAGGCATCCGCGGTGAATCCATATCGTCTGCTGGCGGCGACTCGGATTCTGGCATGCATCCTGATGCTGCCTCTTTTGACCCTGGCGGGCGACGCCTGTGGCCTGTTCATGGGCTGGGTTGCGCAGGCCCTGGTTGAGCCGCTTTCTCTGCATCAGTTCGTCAACAGCGGCTTCAACGGCGCCAGTTTCAACGACCTGCTGCCACCCACATTCAAGACCGCCGTGTTTGGCCTGATCATCGGGCTGATCGCGTGTTTTCAGGGCATGCGAACAACGGGAGGCGCCGCGGGCGTGGGACGTGCAGCAACGAACTCGGTGGTGCTGTCGTCACTGTTCGTAATCCTGGCAGATGTCGTGCTGGTAAAACTCATTCTCATATTTTTCCCGTAGGGATTGATTGGGAAGCATCGCGAAACAACTTATGGATACACTCGAACAATCTTCGACTCAATCTGCGGCTCAAACCGCGACTGAAACCGCGATCCGGCAAGGAAAAGCCGAAGCCGACGGCAGCGCTCCGGTTCTCGCCGTCGAGGGCCTGCGCAAATCCTTCGGAAGTCAAACGGTTCTGAACGGGATTACTCTGGCAGTGAAGCGTGGCGAAACCCTGGCGGTGCTGGGACGCAGCGGCACCGGCAAGAGCGTGTTGCTGAGGGTCATCATCGGTCTGGAAAAACCCGACGCGGGATCGGTTCGCATTCATGGGCAGGACATTAGCGGCATGGCTCTCGACCAACTCGGCGCCATCCGAACGAAGATGGGTTTTCTGTTTCAGCATGCTGCGCTTTACGACTCGCTGACCGTCGAGCAGAACGTAGCGTTTCCGCTGCAGCACCATAAAAGAGAAATGTCGAAGGCGGAGCAGCGCGACCGGGTTCGCGCACTGCTGGCGGAAGTTGGAATGGAGAACGCCTCTGCGAAGATGCCTTCGGATATTTCCGGCGGCATGCAGAAGCGCGTAGGGCTGGCGCGGGCGCTGGCTTTGGAGCCGGGCATTCTGCTGCTCGACGAGCCCACTGCCGGTCTTGATCCCATCAGTTCTGGGGAAATCGATGATCTGGTCCTCAAGCTTCAGGAGGAACATCACATGGCGTCCGTGGTGGTGACGCACGATCTGCACAGCGCGAAAACGATTGCGGACCGCCTCGCTCTGCTCAACGGGGGAAACGTTGTGATCGAAGGCAGTTTCGAAGAGTTGCAGAAGAGTGACATCGAATTTGTCCGGGAATTTTTAAAGCACTCGTAATCTGAATCATTGTCAGTTTGAGGCATTCGCGGGAGGGCACATGTCGAGAATGGCGCGCTTAGGGGCTTTCATCGTAGCGACACTGGCGATTCTGGTGGTCGGCGTGTTCATCATCGGAGGCAAGCATTATCTTTTCAGCTCGACCTACCAGTTGAAGGCGCAGTTCGACAACGTGGTGGGCCTGGACGCTGGCGCTGACGTGCAGGTGGGCGGCGTGCATAGCGGCACGGTGCGCAACATCGTGCTGCCGCACAAGCCGGGCGAAAAGGTCACAGTCCTGATGGATCTAGGCAATTCAACGCACGAGATCATCAAGCAGGACTCGGTGGCGACCATCGAGACGGAGGGTTTGCTGGGCAATCAGTTTCTGGCGATTTCGTTCGGATCCGCTCAATCCCGCGACGTGCGCGATGGAGATACCATCGCCAGCCAGCCGCCTCTTGAAATGGCGGACCTGCTGCAACAGGCCAGCGCCCTTCTCGACAGCAGCCAGCAAGCGATTCAGAACGTCACGAAGTTGAGTGCGAATCTGAACTCAATCAGCGCCAAGATCAATACCGGGCAGGGAACGGCAGGCGCACTGGTCAACGACAAACAGCTTTATACCAACCTCGAACAAACGTCGAGCGCCATGCATGACACGATGACCCAGGCGCAAGCTGGAGTTACCGACTTCCAGGAAAATATGGAAGCCATGAAACACAATTTCCTCTTGCGCGGATATTTCAAAAGTCGGGGATACGAAGATTCCGCCGAGCTGGCGAAGTATGAGATTGGGGGCCTGCCGGCAGGCACGCCGACCAAGCAATTCACCTATTTAGCGAAGCAGCTTTTCGACAAACAGGATTCGGCGAAACTGAAGAACCAGAAATCTCTGGCCGCCGGCGGCGAGTTCCTCGCCAATAACCAGTTCGGCTTTGCGGTGATTGTAGTGTCGGCCGGCATGGAGGGCGACACTCAGAAGGACCTGGTGTTGACCCAAGCCCGCGCCATGGTGATCCGTGAGTATTTGGTAGAGAACTTCGGATTTGACGATAGTCAGCTCAAAACTCTTGGTATGGGCAAGTTGACGGATGGAAGCTCCGATCCAGGCTGGGGCGCGGTGCAGATCCTCATCTATCCCGCTGGAACCGAAATTCCGGCGGCCAAGCAAATGCCGGCGGGCGTCTCCTCCACAACGTCCTCAACCCCGCCAGTTCAGGCTTCGACGGCCGCAACAGCTCAGCCACGATAGCCTTGTGAACACGCGCTTGTCGCGCGGGTACGGCTGGGGTGAGTGACTGGGCTGAATGAATAGGCTGAATGAATCGATGGTCCGATCTTCCCAGAACGTCGTCCGATCTTCCCAGGGCGTGGATGCCGATGTTTCCCTGTCGCTGCTGGTGAGCACAATTGCTCAGACCACCGGGATGCTGGTTTGCTAATGTCGCAAGTGACCTTGTTGCGTATGAATTTCCATCTGGATTCGTGCCTGAGAAAGGCGCGATGCTGGACGGGCGCGCAGAGGATTACAGAAATGAGGCTGTTCAATGAAGAAAGCAATATTCGTACTTGCGATGTTGAGTCTCGGTACCCTGTGCTGGGCAGGATCGGCGCGTGAAGATGCCACCGACCGCCTGGATAATGCCACCACAGTGTTGCACGAAATTATGGGGATGCCGGACAAAGGGATTCCGGACGAAGTGTTGGAACATGCCAAGTGCGTGGCCGTTATCCCGCACATGGTCAAAGGCGGTTTCGTGTTTGGAGCTGAGGGCGGCAAAGGCGTAGCCACGTGCCGCACGGCGGACGGTTGGAGCGCGCCGGCATTCATCACGATCTCCGGCGGAAGCTGGGGCCTGCAGATTGGTGTGGAAGCGGTTGACGTGATCATGGTTTTTCAGAATGAGATAGCCGTGAAAAAACTGCTCGAGAGCAACTTCCAGGTTGGTGGAGACGTTTCCGCGGCGGCGGGTCCGGTTGGACGCCATGCCCAAGCCGGTGTGGATTGGAAGCTGGACACAGGAATCCTGACTTACTCCCGCGCCAAGGGCGTATTCGCCGGGCTTACTCTGACCGGTGCCTCGTTCCGCCAGGACAATGATTCACGGCGTGCGATTTATGGCCGCAGTGTCACAACTCGGGAACTACTGTCGGGCCGGGTGCCGGTTCCAGTCGTAGCCCAGCCGTTCGTTGCGGAAGTTCACGGAGCCAAGGTCCAGGCTGTCATCGAGAAACAGTAACGTCCGTCAAGATGCACAATCAGAAATAAGAATGCAGAATCGCGCTGGCGCTGGTTGTGATTCAGCGCTGGCTGCGGTTTTGGTTTGGTCTTGTTCTCTGCTCCGTTCGCGCGAAGCACTACGGGTGAGATTCGCTGCGCAATTAAAGAGAGATTCCTGAGGAGAACCACATGTCGAAGACTTGGGAGCATTACCATCACGCCGCTCGGAACCACGAGAAAGCTGCTTATCATTTCAACGAAGCGGCGAAATACAATCAGGCCCAGGAGCACGAAAAGGCGGCGCACAACGCATACCTGGCTCACGGGTATAGTCAGCACGCGCTTCATCATGACGCCGAAGCTGCGAAAGTAAACACCGAACAACACGGCCATACCACGGCGCGCACGGCCGAGAAAAACAGCGCAGCTTAGCAGCCACCATCAGGTGCGAGGGCCTTGCCGGGCCTCCCGCAGTTTTGTTTCCCGCCCTCGCAAAGCGATCCCGTAAAGAACCTTTCTGCGCTGCGAATTGACCATTCCCGAAAGTGAGCGGTAGTGCTCAGACTTCGCTGGTTCATACGTGCAATCCTTATCTTCTGACGCTTCATGCGTCGCCTCTTACTCCACGCAGCCCGCAGCCGTAACAGTCCGACCGGGCAATCGAAGGATGACTTGGCAAGGTGAACCGACCATGCGAACTATCCGTTTAGTGACCCTCACACTTTTGATGCTGGCAATACCGGCCGTTACGTTCGCGCAGTTCGGCGTGGCCATCACGATCGCTCCACCCGCATTGCCCGTGTACGTACAGCCAATGGCTCCCTCTGAAGGCTATTTGTGGACGCCCGGCTACTGGGCCAATGGCGACGAAGGCTATTTCTGGGTGCCGGGCACGTGGGCGATGCCTCCTGAAGCCGGCTTGCTCTGGACGCCCGGCTATTGGGGATGGGGCGGCGATGCTTTCGCCTGGAATGAAGGCTACTGGGGCGCAAATATTGGATTCTACGGCGGCGTTAACTACGGCTTCGGCTACGGCGGTGTGGGCTACGGCGGCGGATATTGGAACAACGGAGCCTTCTTCTACAACACCTCGGTGAATAACGTGAACGTCACGGACATTCACAACGTCTACAACAAGACCGTCATCAACACCACTGTCTACAACCAGGTCAGCTACAACGGCGGGACCGGCGGGGTTACCGCGCGCCCGACTGCGGCGGAACAGACGGCGACGAACGAGCATCACACTCCGGCAACATCGGCGCAAACCGAGCATCAACAGGCTGCAGGCAAGAACCACGAGCTGTTAGCGTCAGTGAATCATGGCAAGCCGGCCATTGCTGCCACCGCGAAGCCCGGGGAATTCACCGGTCAGGGAGTGGTAGCGGCCAAACAAGCAGGAGCAACCTACAAGGCCGCCCCGGTCGAGAACAAGGCCGCTGCGACAAAGGCTGCTGCACCGCGTCCGGTCGAGAACAAGCCCGCTGCAACAAAGGCTGCTGCACCGCGTCCGGCCGAGAACAAGCCCGCTGCAACGAAGGCTGCTGCACCGCGTCCGACCGAGAACAAGCCCGCCGCGACAAAGGCTGCTGCACCGCGTCCGGCGGAGAAGAAGACCGCCGCGACAAAGGCT